>Ga0160438_1000004_pt1 | contig 426391 bp, 399 predicted proteins | sample HID1975K_E0MG_FD_108203 | JGI IMG/M metagenome (GOLD analysis project Ga0160438, IMG submission 108203) | Enriched soil microbial communities from UW Madison campus, WI, USA - HID1975K_E0 MG | ecosystem: Environmental > Terrestrial > Soil > Unclassified | place: USA: Madison, Wisconsin...
GCGCACCGGCGACACCGTCTCGGCCATCGCCGCACGCCACGGCACCACCGTCGCAGCCGTCACCGCCGCCAACGGCCTGGACTCCCGCGCCTTCATCCGCGCCGGCCAGACCCTCACCATCCCGGGCACCACGGCGGCCGCACCGGCCACGCAGCTCGTCGGCGACACGTTCGCAGGGCGCACGTACTCGGCGCAGGTCGTCGGCGCGGCGAACCAGAACAAGGCCGCGCTCCTGGCGGCCGGAGCGCCGTCCCGCGCGGACATGCAGGCGAAGGTCGCCGCCACGGCACGCGCGATGGGGGTCGACGCCGCGCTCGCGCAGGCCGTGGCCTACCAGGAATCGGGCTTCGACCACACGGCCGTGTCCCCCGCCAACGCGATCGGCACCATGCAGGTCATCCCGTCGTCCGGCGAGTGGGCCTCCCAGCTCGTGGGCCGGCAGCTGAACCTGCTGGACCCGGACGACAACGTCGTCGCGGGCGTCGCGATCCTGCGCTCTCTCGTGCGCACGTCGAGCGACCTGCCGACGGCGATCGCGTCGTACTACCAGGGCGCGGGCTCGGTCCAGCGCAACGGCATGTACTCCGACACCCGTCGCTACGTCGCCAACGTGCAGACCCTCATGACGCGCTTCCGCTGACGCGCGGCTCCCGGGATCTCGCGGTCATCGACCGTAGACTGCCGCGCGTGGGAACCGCCGTCACAGATCCGCTCGTCGGCCGCCTGGTCGACGGGCGGTACGAGGTCGTCTCGCGCATCGCGCGCGGCGGCATGGCGACGGTGTACCTCGCGATCGACCGCCGTCTCGACCGTGAGGTCGCGCTCAAGGTCATGCACCCCCACCTCGCCGAGGGGACGTCCGGGGGCGCGTTCGTCGCGCGCTTCCGCCGCGAGGCCCGCAGTGCCGCGCGGCTGACCCACCCGGGACTCGTCGGCGTCTTCGACCAGGGCGTGGACGGCGAGACCAGCTACCTGACGATGGAGTACGTCGACGGGTCCAACCTGCGCCGCCGGATCGCCGAGCAGGGGGCGCTGCGGGTCGGCGAGGCGCTGCGCGTCACCGAGTGCGTGCTCGACGCGCTCGCCGCGGCCCACCGCACCGGGCTCGTCCACCGCGACGTCAAGCCCGAGAACGTCCTCGTCGCGTCCGACGACCGGGTGCGCGTCGCGGACTTCGGTCTCGCGCGGGCCGTCACGGAGGTCACGTCGACGACGACGGGTACCGTGCTCGGCACGGTCGCCTACCTCGCCCCGGAGCTCGTGCAGCACGGTGCGAGTGACGCGCGCACCGACGTGTACGCGACGGGTGTGATGCTCTTCGAGATGCTCACGGGCCGGCAGCCGTTCACGGGCGAGACGCCGATCCAGGTCGCGTTCCAGCACGTGAACTCCGAGGTCCCGGCGCCGTCCACGCTCGTCGACTGGCTGCCGTCGGAGGTCGACGAGCTCGTCGGCGCGCTCGCCGCGCACGACCCCGACGACCGCCCGGTCGACGCCGGCTCGGCGCTCCAGCTCGTGCGGCGCACGCGCGCCGCGCTCGACGGCGTCACGCTCGACCGGCGCGCCGCCGTCCCGGCGACGGTCGTGCTGCCCGCCGCAACCGACCCGGACGGGACGGACGTGTCCGTCGCGGACGACGACGCCGACGAGCCCGACACGGACGACCAGGACGCCACGACGCGCGTGCCGGTCGGCGACCACGCGCGCGGCGGCACGGTCGCGCTGCCGATCGGCCTGGGCGTCGTCGCGGCACCCGAGCCCACGACGTCGGCGCCGCGGCGGCGCCGCTGGCCGCTCGTGGCCGCGCTGGTCGCCGTGCTCGCGCTGCTCGGCCTGGGCACGTGGTGGTACGTCGCGGTCGGCCCGGGCGCGTACACGACCGTGCCCGCGGTCGTCGGGGACACGGAGAGCGACGCCGTCGCGGCGATCGAGGCCGCCGGTCTGCGGCACGCGCGGGCCGAGACGTTCGACGACGACGTGCCGGCCGGCTCGGTGCTGGCGACCGATCCCGGACCCGGCGACGCGGTCCGCAAGGACGGGTCCGTCACCTACACGGTCTCGAAGGGGCCCGACCTGGTCCTCGTCCCCGACGGCGTCGTGGGCGCGCTGCAGGCCGACGCCGCGAAGGCGCTCGAGGACCGTGACCTGGTCGCCGCGTACAAGCGGGTGCACCACGACGAGGCGCCGAAGGGTCAGGTGCTCAGCGCGACGCTGCCCGGCGGCGCGGCGGCCGATCCCGGCGCCGAGGTCAGGCGCGGCAGCACCGTGACGCTCGTGCTGTCCGACGGGCCCGCGCCGGTCACGGTCACGTCGGTCGTCGGGATCACCGTCGAGGACGCCCAGGAGCAGCTCGCGCCCGACGCGCTCACGATCGAGGCCACCGAGGCGTTCCACGACGCCGTGCCGGCCGGGCAGATCATCGACCAGTCCCCGACCGCCGGCGAGACCGCCCTGCGGGGCGACGTGGTCAAGGTGACGGTCTCGAAGGGCCCGGAGCTGGTCGAGATGCCCAACCTCACGGGCACGCAGTTCGACAAGGCGAAGGCCCAGCTCGAGGCCCTCGGCCTGACGGCGGCTCGCGAGAACGTCCTGGGCGGCATCTTCGGCACCGTGCGGACGCAGAGCGTGCCCGCGGGTGAGCAGGTCCGCAAGGGCACGCAGATCGTGCTCCAGGTCGTCTGACGGGCTCCCCCCGGACACGCACTCCCCGGACACGCACGTGGGCCCCGGTGCCGACGCGACGGTCGGAACCGGGGCCCACGTGCACGCGTCAGGCGCGGCGCAGCAGCTCCACGACCTGGAAGGCCATCTCGAGCGACTGCTGGTGGTTCAGGCGCGGGTCGACGAGCGTCTCGTACCGCAGCGCGAGCCCTTCGTCGTCGATCTCCTCCGTGCCGCCGAGCACCTCGGTGACGTCGTCGCCCGTGAGCTCGACGTGCAGACCGCCGGGCACGGTGCCGAGCGTGCGGTGCACCTCGAAGAAGCCCGCGACCTCGTCCATGACGTCGCTGAAGCGCCGCGTCTTGTAGCCCGAGGCGGACGTGATCCCGTTGCCGTGCATCGGGTCGCACACCCACGTCACGGGACGTCCGTCGGCCGTGACCTTCTCGACCAGGGCCGGCAGCAGGTCGCGGACCTTGCCGGCGCCCATCCGCGTGACGAACGTCAGGCGCCCGGCCTCACCCGTCGGGTTGAGGCGGTCGATCAGCGCGATCGCGTCGTCACCCGTCGTCGTGGGGCCCAGCTTGACGCCGAGCGGGTTCTGCACGCGCGAGAAGAAGTCGACGTGCGCCGCGTCGAGCTGGCGCGTGCGCTCCCCGATCCACACGAAGTGGGCCGAGCAGTCGTACGGCAGGCCCGTGCGCGAGTCGATGCGCGTGAGGGGACGCTCGTAGTCCAGCAGCAGACCCTCGTGCGCGGAGAAGAAGTCGACGGTGCGCAGCGCGTCGACGTCGGCGCCGCACGCCGCCATGAAGCGGATCGCGCGGTCGATCTCCGCCGCGATCTCCTCGTAGCGCGAGTACGCCGGGTTCGCCGTGAAGCCGCGGTTCCACTCGTGCACGCGCAGCAGCGACGCGAACCCGCCGGTCGTGAACGCGCGGATGAGGTTCAGCGTCGACGCGGACGTGTGGTACGCCTCGAGCAGACGCTCGGGGTCCGGTGTGCGGGCCTCGACCGTGAAGTCGAAGCCGTTGATGATGTCGCCGCGGAACGCGGGCAGCGTGACGCCGTCGCGCGTCTCGACGTCCGACGAGCGGGGCTTGGCGTACTGCCCCGCCATCCGGCCCATCTTCACGACGGGCAGGCTCGCGCCGTACGTGAGCACGACCGCCATCTGCAGGATCGTCTTGATCTTGTTGCGGATGTTGTCGGCGGTCGCGTCGGCGAACGTCTCGGCGCAGTCCCCGCCCTGCAGGACGAACGCCTCGCCGCGCGACGCGGCCGCGAGCTGCGCGCGCAGCGCGTCGGCCTCGCCGGCGAACACCAGCGGCGGCAGGCTCGCGAGACGGTCGCGGACGCGCCGCACGTCGGCGGCGTCGGGCCAGTGCGGCTGCTGCCCGGCCGGCAGCCCCTCCCAGGCGTCGAGCCCGGCGACGACCTGCGGGTCCGGCTCGACGCTCATGAGTGGCTCGCCTTGACCAGCGGCTGACCGATGTCGGCGAGCAGCTCGCCGAACCACGTCTGCGACACGTCGAAGGCCTTGCCGCCCGCGATGCGGGGGAACTCGATCGCGCGCAGGCGGTCCTCGTTCTCCTCGTCGTGACCGATGACACCGGACTCGCCGCGCAGCGCGCACTCGACGGCCAGGTCCGTCATCGACTTGATGAGGCGCAGGTCCTCGGCGTTCGCCGCCGCGGCACGCGAGTAGTAGCCGGACTTCTGGACCATGACCTTCTCGGCGCCCAGCTTCTCGGCGAACTGCTTGGCGAACCACTGGCCCGGGTTGATCGTGTCGAGCTTGACGTGACCGAAGGGGTCGCGCTCGACCGGCTGCCCGGCGGCCTCGAGCTGCTCGACGATCTCGTGCATGCCGGCGCCCTCGGACAGGAAGATGTTGACGTTGCCCTGCTCGTCCATGACCTGCTTGAGGCGTGCGGCCTCGGCGTCGATGTCGAGCGCGAGCTCGGGCAGGAAGACCGCGTGGACGTCCCACCGCTCCTGCGAGAGCCCGATCCCGGGCACCCACTCCTGCGTCCCGAGCCACCTGCGGTACTCGGCGGCCGCCGCGGCGGTCAGCCAGCCGCAGTGCCGACCCATGACCTCGTGGACGATGAGCATGCGCGGGCCCGAGCGGTGCTCGCCGATGATGTTCGCGGCGAACCCGGCGGCCTCCTCGGCCGCGGTCCACGCCCCGAGCGACTGCCGGATCGGCACGACGTCGTTGTCGATGGTCTTGGGCAGGCCGACGACCGTCAGCTCGTAGCCGTTGTCGTGCAGGTACGCCGCGAGGTCCGCCGCGGTGGTGTTGGTGTCGTCGCCGCCGATCGTGTGCAGCACGTCGACACCGTCGGCCTTGAGCTGCTCGGCCGCGACCTGCAGCGGGTCCTGACCCTCGGCCACCAGGCCGCGCTTGACGCAGTCCGCGGCGTTGGTGAGCTTCACGCGCGAGTTGCCGATGGGCGAGCCGCCGAAGCGGTGCAGGATGCCGGCCTTGGCGCGCACCTCGGGCGTGATCGTCACGCTCTCGCCCCGCAGCAGGCCGTGGTAGCCGTGCTGGTAGGCGATGATCTCGACCTCGGGAGCGATCTCCGTGTAGCGCTCGATGAGCCCTCCGACGGCGGAGGACAGGCAGGGAGCGAAACCGCCGGCGGTCAGGAGGGCGACGCGACGGACCGACATGGGACACACCTCTCGTTGGTCGAGCAAGAACGGGCGCGGGGTGGGGACGTACCCGGCCGGCGCCCAGCGTGCGGCCTGCGGGCGGGGCACGTCCGGGACCGAGGTCCGGGTCGGGCCGTCGCGCAGGGACGCGGGGCACGGCGGGCACGTACCCCGACGGGCACGCGCACGGGCCCGACGCGAGGCCGGGTCCGGGTCATCCTACCGACGGCGCGGCGTCGTCCTCCGGCGGGACCGGAACCTGGACATCGGGTGCGGGCCGGCCGCCGGGCGCCGCGGGCATCTGCTCGGCACCGGCGGGCTCGGGGTGGCCGGTCGCGATCCGCGCCTTCTGCGTCGCGGCGTACACGTCGGCGTACTCCTGCCCGGACAGGCTCATGATCGCGTACATGATCTCGTCGGTGACCGAGCGCAGGATGAACCTGTCGTTCTCCATCCCGCGGTAGCGCGAGAAGTCCAGCGGCTCGCCGATGACGACGCCGATGCGCATGACCTTCGGGATGCGCCTCCCCATCGGCTGCGCGACGTCGGTGCCGACCATCGCCACGGGGACGACCGGCGCCCCCGACTCGACCGCGAGCCGCGCGACGCCCGTCTTGCCGCGGTACAGCCGTCCGTCGGGGCTGCGCGTGCCCTCGGGGTAGATGCCGAACAGGCCACCCTCGGACAGGCGCCGCAGGCCCGTGCGCAGCGCGGCCTCGCCGGCCTTGCCGCCGCCGCGGTCCACCGGGATAGTCCCGACGCCCCGCATGAACCCCGCGGTCAGCCGTCCTTTGAGCCCGGAGCCGGTGAAGTACTCCTGCTTGCCGATGAACACGATCTCGCGGTCGAGCACGAGCGGCAGGAAGAACGAGTCGATGACGGCCAGGTGGTTGCTCGCGAGGATCGCGCCGCCGCCGGCGGGCACGTGCTGCACGCCGCGCACCCACGGCCGGTAGACCAGGCGCAGCAGGGGCCCGACGAACACCCGCTTCATCAACCAGTAGAACAACGTGTCTCCTCGCTCGACGTCCGTCGTGCCGCCGCCGTCCCGCCGGACACCGGTCGGCCCGCGCGGACCTGCCACCGACCACGACGGGTCGGTACGTCGGGTCCGACTCTAGAGTGCTCCCATGGACGCACGTCCCGACGACGACGCCGGCGCCGACGACACCACCGGTGCGCAGGACCTGCCGGACACCCCCGGACCGCCCGCGGACGACCGTGGGAGGACGCCCGGCGGCGACGTGCGCCCGTCGTCGGCGGACGACGAGGTGTGGGCCTCGCTCGTCGCCCGCCTGGCGGACGTCCCGACCGATGTCGACCCGTCGCCGCGCGCAGGACGCGTCCTGCGCCGCGCCCCGCACGAGGACGCACCGACCGAGCCCTCGGCGGACGCGCCCGCCCCGCCACCGACGCCCGTCGGGCGCGACTGGGACGGCACGTCGCAGTACGACGAGGCCGAGGACGCCGTCGACGACCTCGAGCACTTCGTCCCCCAGGACCCCGGACCGGTCCTGGGCGGCGACCCGCTCCTGACGCTCGCGTGGGTCGCCGTGGCGGGCGTGCCCCTGTTCATGCTCGTCGTCGTGGTCGCGTGGCAGGACGCTCCGACGCTGCTGGTCCGGGCCGCGGCCGGTCTGTTCGTGGTCGCCGTGGCCGTCCTGGTGTGGCGGATGCCGCAACGTCGTGAGCCGTCGGACGACGACGGGGCGGTCGTCTGACGCGGTCGTCTGACCGGCCGACCCCAGCAGGCTCAGACCCGCGCGAGGTCGGCGGCCCCCACCAGGCCCGCGTCGTTGCCCATGTTGGCGACGACGATCGACGCCTCCGGCCGGTGACCGCGGCCCGACAGCTGCTCGCCGAACGCCTTGCGCGCGGGCACGAGCAGCAGGTCGCCCGCGGCGCTGACGCCGCCGCCGATCACGAACACCTCGGGGTCGAGCAGGGCGGCGACGCTCGCGGCACCCTCCCCCACCCAGCGGCCGATCTCGGCCAGCAGCTCGACGGCGAGCGCGTCGCCGTCCTGGGCCGCGCGGGTGACGAGCGGCCCGGTGATGGCGTCCGCCCGCCCGCCGGCGAGCTCCAGCAGGCCCACCGCGCGGTCGGGCTGCGCGATCGCCGCGGCCTGCGCGTCGCGCACCAGGGCCGACCCGGACACGTACTGCTCCCAGCAGCCCTCGTGCCCGCAGCCGCAGTAGTGCCCGCCGGGCACGACGCGCATGTGGCCGATCTCGGCCGCGACACCCCAGGCGCCGCGCGTCAGACGGCCGTTCACGACGATCGCGCCGCCCAGGCCCGTGCCGAGGGTCAGCATCACCATGTCCTCGGCGTCCCGCCCGACGCCGTACCGGAACTCGGCCCACCCGGCGGCGTTGGCGTCGTTCTCCACGACGATCCGCACGTCGGGGTCGCCGATGAGCTCGGCCACGTTGTCCCGCAGGGGGTACTCGCGCCACGCGATGTTCGGGGCGAACAGCACACGCGCCCGGTCCGAGGCGACGAACCCGGCCGCGGCGAGCCCGACCTGGCGGACCTCGTAGGACGCGCTGAGCTCGCGGTAGACGTCGGCGATCGCCGCGTCGATGCTGGCGACGTCGTCCGGGTCGGTGTCCCGACGGGTCTGCGCGAGGATCGTGCCCTCGTCGTCGACCACGCCCGCCGCGATCTTCGTCCCGCCGATGTCGACCCCGATGGCGTGCATGTCCTGGTCCGCTCCTGCCCTCGCCGCCGCGCGTCCGTCGCGCAGCGCCACCACGCTAGCCGCACTCGCGACCGATGCGGGAGCGCACCCACCCGGGGGCGGCGCGCGGTGCGCGCCACGGCCACGGTGCGCGCGGCGCGCGAGGCGCGACGCACCTCGCGCGCGAACCTCTGACCAGGGACGGACGTCCCGTATCCTCGTGGCACGCGTCGCCCCACTGCCACTGGAGTCAGCATGGACGAGTCCCGCAGCCCCCTGCTCGTCGAGGTCGATCCCTCGGACAACCTGAACGACCTGCTCGCGTCACGTGTGCGCAGCACGCCCGACCGTGTGCTGGTCGAGCGCTTCGCCGACGGCCGGTGGCAGCCGACGACGGCCCGCGAGTACGACGCCGAGATCGTCGCCGTGGCGCGTGGCCTCGTCGCGAAGGGCGTGCAGCCGGGCGACCGGATCGGCATCATGTCGCGCACGCGGTACGAGTGGTCGCTGCTCGACTGGGCGACGTGGGCCGTGGGTGCGGTGCCCGTGCCGCTGTACGAGACGTCGTCGGCCGAGCAGGTCGAGTGGATCCTGACGGACTCCGACGTGAGCCTGCTGGTCGTGGAGACCGCGGCGCACGCCGAGGTCGTCGCCGAGGTGCGCGAGCAGGCGCCGACGCTGCGCGAGGTGCTGGTCGTCGACGAGGGGGCCGTCGATGCGCTGGTGGCCGCGGGTGCGGACGTCGACGACGCGGAGGTGGCGCGACGCCGGGGCCTGGCGGCGCGCGACGACCTCGCCACGATCATCTACACGTCGGGGACGACGGGACGGCCCAAGGGCGTCGAGCTGACGCACGGCAACTTCGCGGCGCTGACGACCAACGCGGTCGAGAAGCTGAACGTCGTCGTGTCGACGCCGGGGGCCCGGACCATGCTGTTCATGCCGCTCGCGCACGTCTTCGCGCGCTTCGTCCACGTGCTGACGATCCCCGCCGGGGCCGTCCTGGGCCACTGGCCGGACACCAAGACGCTCGTCGAGGGCATCGGGACGTTCCGGCCGACCTTCATCCTGTCCGTGCCGCGCGTGTTCGAGAAGGTCTACAACTCGGCGGAGCAGAAGGCCGCGGCGGGCGGCAAGGGCGCGATCTTCCAGCGCGCCGCGAAGACGTCGATCGTCTACTCGCGCGCGCTCGACACGCCGCGCGGCCCCAGCCCGTGGCTGCGGCTGCAGCACAAGGTCGCCGACGTGCTCGTCCTGTCGAAGCTGCGCAAGGTGCTCGGCGGCCAGGTCGAGTGGGCGATCTCGGGCGGTGCGCCGCTCGGCGAGCGGCTCGGCCACTTCTACCGCGGCGTGGGCCTCAAGGTGCTCGAGGGCTACGGCCTGACCGAGACGACCGCGCCGGCCACCGTGAACCTGCCCGAGCGCACGAAGATCGGGACGGTCGGCCCGGCGCTGCCCGGCACGGCGCTGCGGCTCGCCGCCGACGGCGAGATCGAGATCAAGGGCATCCAGGTCTTCCGCGGCTACCACGACAACGCCCAGGCGACCGAGGAGTCGTTGCGCGACGGGTGGTTCCGCACGGGCGACCTCGGCACGATCGACGAGGACGGGTTCCTGCGGATCACGGGCCGCAAGAAGGAGATCATCGTGACCGCGGGTGGCAAGAACGTCGCCCCGAGCGTCCTCGAGGACCGGCTGCGCGGCCACCCGCTGGTCAGCCAGGTCGTCGTGGTGGGCGACCAGCGGCCCTTCATCGGCGCGCTGATCACCCTGGACCCCGACGGTGTGCCCGGCTGGCTGACCGCGCACGGCAAGCCGGCGATGTCGCTCGAGGAGGCCGCGAAGGACCCCGACGTGCTGGCGTCGCTCGACAAGGCCGTCGAGCGCACCAACAAGGCGGTCTCGCGCGCCGAGTCGATCCGGCGCTACCGGATCCTCGACCGTGATCTGACGATCGCCGACGGGTACCTCACGCCGAAGCTCAGCGTGCGGCGCGCCGAGGTCCTCAAGGACTTCGCGGCCGACGTGGAGGCGCTGTACACCGAGGAGCGCTGACGCGTACCTGACCGTGCCCCGGCCGCGCGGGCCGGGGCACGGTCACGTCCGGGGTCGGGCGGTCCGGTCGGCCGTCCTCCCGGCAGCGCGGCTACCGCTCTCAGCGGCGGCGCAGCCGCTCGACCAGCGTCGCCGACGGCACGGCCCACGCACCGGCGCCCTCGACGTCCCGCACGACCTCACGGTCCGACGTCGCCACCACGAGCACACGTCCGGGCGGCTCGGCGGCGACCAGGCGGCGCAGCAGGTCGTCGGCCGTCTCCCCGGCCGTGAACAGCACGCGCACACCGCGCACGGGCGGCACGGCGCGGTGCCCTTCCTGACCGTCGAAGCAGCACGTGACCTCGGCGCCCGTCTGGGCGACGAGCGCGGCCATGCCGTCGACGAGGAGGCGACGCTGGTCGGCCAGCGTGGTGTGCGGCCAGCCGGTCTTCGACACGTTGTAGCCGTCGACGAGCAGGTGGGTGCGCGGCATGCGGAGCAGGTCGTCCAGCAGCGCCGGGTCGTCGACCGACCGCCCGCGCGACGTGGGGCGCACCTGCGGCACGGCGGCCACGGGCGCGACGAGGTCGGCCGGCAGGTCACGCACGGGGGGCAGCGCGAGCTCGGCACGCAGGCCGCTCGCGGCGTCGACGACCGTGTCGAGCAGGAGCCGGACCCGGGACTCGGCGAGGCGGTGCCCGGCACGCACCTCGTCGCGCGCGGACACCCGCTCGGCGGCGGCCGCACGCAGGTCCTCGGCCGCACGCGCGCGCTCGTCCGACGCGGCGGCGCGGTCGACGGCCGCACGCTGCGCGTCCTGCGCGGCGGTCGCCGCGAGCGCCCGGCCCTCGCTGCGCGCGCGGTCGGCGTCGGAGCGCAGCCGGCGCAGCTCGCGCTGCAGGCCCGCCAGCTCGTCACGGGCCGCCCGCTCGCCGTCACGCGCCGCCCCGAGGGCCGTGCGCAGTCGCGCGACCTCCCGCTCGGCGGCGTCGGCGCGGCGCGTGGCGGGCTCGTCCCGCACGGCGGCCGCGGGCGGCGGGACGAGGTGCAGCCACGGCTCGCCCTGGAGCCACGCACCGACCGCGTCGTCCAGGGGCGACGCCGACCGTTCCCCGGGGCCGGCCGTCGGGTCCGCCGCCGACGGGTCGTCGGCCGGCTCGCGGGCCTCCAGCCAGACACGCGTCACACGGGCGCGGAAGGCCTCGTCCTCGCGCAGGGCGACCCACAGCGGCACCGCGCCGGCCGCCGCGCGGCGACGGGGCGCGAACCGCCGGACCGCGAGCAGCGACGTCGGGACCTGCGCGGGATCGACGTCGGCGAGCACGTCGGCCGCGAGCCGCACGAGCGCGAGACGCAGCGCGTCGGGCACGGCGTCGGGCGGTCCGTCCGGCGGTCCGTCGGGCGACGTCCCGGACGCCGCGTCCGACGGCGGCCCGAGCGTCGCGTCCGGCGGTGCGTCGGGCGTCCCCGTGCCGTCGCCCGTCGTGCCACGCGCCGCGTCGCCCTGACCTGCCATGGCGCCAGCGTAGGTGGCCCGCGCGGCGTGGTCGCACGCGGCGTGTCGGACGCGCCGGGTACGGTCCCGAGCATGTCGAGCCCTCGTCGCCTGCGCCCGTCCGTCGAGGCACCCCCGGTGCCCGGTGCGACGCCGGTGCAGCTCGGGCTCGACGAGCTCGGCACCCCGCTGCGCGACGTCACGTTCGTGGTGGTCGACCTGGAGACCACGGGCGGACGTGCGGGGGACGACTCGATCACCGAGATCGGTGCCGTGAAGGTCCGTGGCGGTGAGGTCCTGGGCGAGTTCCAGACGCTCGTCGACCCCGGCGGGCCCGTTCCGCCGTTCATCCAGGTGCTCACCGGGATCACCACGTCGATGCTCGTCGGCGCACCCCGGATCGCCGAGGTGCTCCCGAGCTTCCTCGAGTTCGCGCGCGGCGCCGTCCTCGTCGCGCACAACGCGCCGTTCGACGTGGGGTTCCTGCGCGCCGCCGCGGCCCGGTGCGAGCGTCCGTGGCCGGGGTTCCAGGTCGTCGACACCGTCCGCCTGGCCCGCCGGGTCGTGCTGCGCGACGAGGCACCCAACCACAAGCTGTCGACGCTCGCCGCCCTGTTCGGGGCGCAGGTGACGCCGAACCACCGGGCGCTCGCCGACGCCCGCGCGACCGTCGACGTGCTGCACGCGCTGCTCGGGCGCCTCGCGCCGCTGGGGGTGACGCACCTCGAGGACCTCGCGACCGCGACCGACCCCGTGCCGGCCGACGTGCGGCGGCGCAGCACGCTGGCCGACGGCCTGCCCGACGCCCCCGGCGTGTACCTGTTCCGGGGGCCGCGCGAGGAGGTCCTCTACGTCGGCGTGTCGACGACCTCGCTGCGCCGGCGCGTGCGCAGCTACTTCACGTCGGCAGAGAAGCGCGGGCGCATGACCGAGATGGTGCGGCTCGCCGTGCGCGTCGACCCGGTGGTGTGCGCGTCACCGCTCGAGGCGCGCGTGCGCGAGCTGCGCCTCATCGCCGAGCACGCGCCGCGGTACAACCGCCGCTCGCGCGCCCCGGAGCGCATGCCGTGGGTGCGGCTGACCGACGAGCCGTTCCCGCGCCTGTCGGTCGTGCGCGACGTGCGCGACGGCGCGGCGCACATCGGGCCGTTCGCGTCGCGGGCGCTCGCGCAGCAGGCCGTCGACGCGCTGCACGCCGGGCTGCCCGTGCGGCAGTGCACGGGGCGTCTGCCGGCGACGCCGGCACCTGACGCGCACGCGTGCGTGCTGGCCGAGGTGGGCCGGTGCGGCGCTCCGTGCGTGGGCGGGCAGGACGTCGCGGCGTACGCACCGGTCGCGTCCGCGGTGCGCGACGCGATGACCGGCGACGCGCGTGCGGTCGTCGACGCGCACGCGGCCCGGATCCGCACGCTCGCGACCCAGGAGCGGTACGAGGAGGCCGCCGCGGTGCGCGACCGGCTGACGGCGTACGTGCGGGGCGCGGCACGTGCCCAGCGCCACGCGCGTGCGGCGGTGTGCCGCGAGCTCGTCGCCGCCCGCCGCACCGACGACGGCGGCTGGGAGCTGGTCCTGGTGCGGCACGGCCGACTGGCCGGCACAGCGGTCGTCGACCGCCGCACGGATCCCCGGCCCGTCGTCGCGAGCCTGCGGACGGGTGGTGAGCACGTGGCACCACCGGTCCCGCCGGCCACCGCGGCGCACCCCGAGGAGACCGACCTCGTGCTCGCGTGGCTCGAGCAGCCCGGTGTCCGGCTCGTCGAGGTCGACGGCGAGTGGTCGTCGCCCGCACGCTCCGCGCAGGCCGTGCGTGAGGTCGCCGCAGCCGTCGCGCTCGACCTCGTCGTGCCGCGCGCACCTCTGGTCGACGACGCGCCGCGGTCGGCCACCGCGGCGCCGCACCGCACGGCATGATGGCTGCCATGCTCACTGCCATCGTCCTCATCGACTGCGATGCCGCCCGGATCCCCGAGGTCGCCGCCGCGACGGCGGAGATCGAGGGCGTCAGCGAGGTCTACTCCGTGACCGGGGAGGTCGACCTCATCGCCCTCGTCCGCGTGCGCGAGCACGACCGCCTCGCCGACGTCATCGCCGACAAGGTCAGCAAGGTCGAGGGCGTGCTGCGCACGCAGACGTACATCGCGTTCCGCGCGTACTCGCGGCACGACCTCGAGGAGGCGTTCGCGCTCGGCCTCGAGGACTGAGCGGGCGCCGCTCGTCTCAGCTCGCCGCGGCGAGCTCTCAGCTCGCCGCGGCGGCCCGCCAGCGCTCGAGCACGTCCGCGGCCGCGCCGTCGTCGATCGCGCGCTCGGCGTGACCGGCACCGGCCACCAGCCGCTCGACGAGCGTGCCGTGCGCCGTCCCCGGCAGGCTCGCGTCGGCCACGAGGGCGGCTGCTGCGTTGAGCACCACGGTGTCACGCACGGGACCGCGCTCACCGGCGACGAGCGAGCGGACGACGGCCGCGTTCTGCAGCGCGGCACCCCCGCGCAGCTGCTCGACCGTCACGGGCCCGATCCCGGCGGACGCCCAGTCGACGAGCTCCTCGCGCACAGCCCCGTCGCGGACCTCCCAGAACCGCGTCGCCCGCGTGGCCGCGACCTCGTCCAGACCGTCGTCCTCGCCCCGGAAGACGAGGGCCGAGCGGCCGCGCGACGCGAGCACGCCGGCGATCAGACCGGCCATCCGCGCATCGGCCACACCGATGGCGTTCGACTGCGGCTGCGCCGGGTTGGTGAGCGGACCGAGGAAGTTGAACGCCGTCGGGATCCCGAGGTCGCGGCGCGTGACGCCCGCGTGGCGCATCGACGGGTGGAACGCACCGGCGAAGCAGAACGTGATGCCCACCTCGGAGGCGAGGGCGGCGACCCGGTCGAGCGGCAGGTCGAGCCGGATGCCGAGCTCCTCGAGCACGTCGGCCGTACCGGTCGACGACGACGCCGCGCGGTTGCCGTGCTTGACGACCGTGAGGCCCGTGCCCGCGACCACGAGCGCGGCCATGGTCGAGATGTTGACGGTGTGCAGGCGGTCGCCACCCGTCCCGACGATGTCGACCGCACGGCCGGGCACCTCGAAGCGGTGCGCGTGCGCGAGCATCACGTCGGCCAGGCCCGCGAGCTCGTCGACGGTCTCGCCCTTGGCGCGCAGCGCGACGAGGAACCCCGCGACCTGCGACGGTGACGCCTCGCCGCTCATGATCCGGTCCATCGCCCACGCGGCGTGCGCGCTGTCGAGGTCCTGACCGCGCAGCAGCGACGTCAGCAGGTCGGGCCACGTGGTGGTCACCGTCATCGGCCGGTCGCCTCCGCGTGCACGAGGTCGGCGACCGCGGCGTGCAGCACGACCGGGTCCAGGGGGCGGCTGACGACCGCGTCGGCGTTCGACCAGGACGCGAGCCACGCGTCCTGCGGCCGGCCGGTCAGCACGAGGACCGGCGGGCAGGCGTAGACCTCGTCCTTGAGCTGGCGGCACAGGCCGAGGCCGCCGACCTTGTCGGCCTCGCCGTCGAGCACGAGCAGGTCGAGTCCGCCCGTCTCGGTCGCGGCGATCGCCGCGTCGGCGGTCGCGACCTCGGTCCACGCGATGTCCGGCTCGCCGCGTCCGAGCCGCCGGCCCACCGCGAGCCGCACCTGCTCCCGCGCGTCGACGTCGTCGCTGTACAGCAGGATGCGCGGCGCGCGGGCCGCCGTGTCTGCGCTGCTCATGGTGCACCTCACTCGTCGTCGACCTGGCAGGGGCATCTTGGCACGTCGGCGCCCGGCCGGGGGCGGTGTGCCCGCGACGCGTGCGTGCAGCGCGCCCCACGGTCACAGGAAAGTGACGATGTGACATATCCCAACGCGCTCGGGTGGGTCGAACGACCCATGCGCCGCGCTCGTCAGCCATAATGACGAGCGTGTCGACCGCAACGGCTGCCTCGCGCCCCGCCCCCCACGTGACCGTCAACCGACCCAACCCGGTGTCGGTCGGCACGATCGTGTGGCTCGCCAGCGAGCTCATGTTCTTCGCCGGGCTCTTCGCGATGTACTTCACGGTGCGCGCCGCCGTCCCCGCCGAGTGGGCGGTCCAGACCGAGAAGCTCAACCTGCAGTTCGCGTTCGCGAACACGACCATCCTGGTGCTGTCGTCGGTGACCTGCCAGATGGGCGTGTGGGCGGCCGAGCGGCTGCAGCCCGTGCGCACCGGCTCGCTGCTGCAGTTCTGGCGCTGGGGCATGAACGAGTGGATCACGCTGACGTACCTCATGGGCGCCGTCTTCATCGGCGGGCAGATCTTCGAGTACGCCGAGCTGGTGCACGAGGGCCTGACGATCTCGTCGTCGCCGTACGGCTCCGTCTTCTACCTGACGACCGGCTTCCACGGCCTGCACGTCGTCGGCGGACTCATCGCGTTCCTCTTCCTGCTGGGACGCTCGTTCGCCGCCAAGCGCTTCACCCACCACGAGGAGACGACCGCGATCGTCACCTCGTACTACTGGCACTTCGTCGACGTCGTCTGGATCGCGCTGTTCGCGGTCATCTACCTGGTCCGATGACGACGGCCGGTCCGCACCGACGGACCGGCGCCACGCCCCCACCCGCACATCCCCGACATGCGAGACGAGGACCGATCCGTGAAGGCACTCGCAGCCCGCAGGCACGACCGGCGTGCGCCGGTCGTGCTGCTCCTGCTGGCGCTGCTGCTCACCGGCGCGCTGTACGCCGTGCTGTCCCCCACGTCCGCCACCGCCGCACCCGCGGCTGCCACGGCGGACCAGGTCGAGACCGGTGAGAAGCTGTTCCAGGCCAACTGCGCGACGTGCCACGGGCCGGACGCCACCGGCACGGACGACGTGCCGTCGCTCGTCGGCGTCGGCGCCGCGGCGGTCGACTTCCAGGTCGGCACCGGTCGCATGCCGATGCAGATGAACGCCCCGCAGGCGCCCGCCAAGCCGGCGCAGTTCGACGACGAGCAGATCGCGGCGCTGGCCGCCTACGTCGCCGCGCTGGGCCCCGGCCCGTCGATCCCGACCGAGGAGCAGGTCGACCCGGCGCTGGGCGACCCCGCCAACGGCATGGCCCTGTTCCGCACCAACTGCGCGATGTGCCACAACGCCATCGGCGCGGGCGGTGCGCTGTCGCAGGGCAAGTGGGCGCCCAACCTGTGGGAGACCACCCCCACGCACCTCTACGAGGCGATGGTCACCGGCCCCCAGTCGATGCCGGTCTTCAACGACGTGACGCTCACCTCCGACGAGAAGCGCGACATCATCGCGTTCCTCGACCTGCAGGGCGAGGGCGCACCGGGAGGCATCGACCTCGGCAGCCTCGGTCCCGTGAGCGAGGGCCTGTGGGCCTGGATCGTCGGGATGGGGCTTCTCATCGGCGCAGCAGTCTGGATCGGAGCGAGGTCCTCGTGAGCACCACCCACGGCCACGGCAGCCAGGACGGAGACGCGCACGGCGACACCGCCGGCTCCGACGTCGTCCTGCGTGAGGGCGAGGTCGCCCCCGACAAGTTCGAGAACCCGGGCTTCGGTCCGCACCGCCCGCGGCGCGCCGACGTCGACACCGCGGCGAACAAGCGTGCGGAGCGCCAGGTCGTCGCCCTGTTCGCGGTGTCGATCCTGGGAACGATCGGGTTCGTCGTCGCGTACTTCGCGCTGCCCCTGGACGAGACGGTCGCCTCGATGCGCGCGTCCAACCTCGCCCTCGGGCTGGGGCTCGCGTTCGCGCTGCTCGGCATCGGCCTGGCCGCCGTGCACTGGGCGAAGTCGCTGATGAACGACCACGAGAAGGCCGAGGACCGGCACGCGCAGCGGAGCACCGACGAGACCCGCGCGCAGGCCGTCGCCATCCTCGAGGAGGGCGCGCAGGACTCCGCGATCGGACGGCGCGGTGTGCTCAAGGGCGTGCTGGTGTCGTCGCTCGCGCTGTTCCCGCTGACGATCGCGCTGCCGCTCATCGGCGAGATCGGCGAGGACTGGAACGTCTCGAAGTTCAAGCGGACGATGTGGGCCAAGGGCAAGCGGCTCGCGATCGACCCCACGGGTCGTCACATCAAGGCGGCCGACGTGACCATCGGCTCGGTCGTCCACGTCATCCCCGACAAGCTCGACGAGACCGACGCGCCGCTGGACGAGAAGGCGAAGGCCGTCGTCCTGCTCGTGCGTCTCGACCCGCGCGACCTGAAGTCCGAGCAGGGTGAGGGCTGGTCGTACGACGGCATCGTCGCCTTCTCGAAGATCTGCACCCACGTGGGATGCCCCGTGGCCCTCTACGAGCAGCAGACCCACCACCTGCTGTGCCCGTGCCACCAGAGCACGTTCGACGTCGCGGACAGCGCGAAGGTCGTGTTCGGTCCCGCCAAGCGGCCGCTGCCCCAGCTGCCGATCACCGTCGACGACGAGGGCTACCTGGTCGCCCAGGGCGACTTCGCCGAGCCCGTCGGCCCGAGCTTCTGGGAGCGGCTGCGATGAGCACCACCACCGCACCGGCGGACGGCGGCAAGGCCGCGGCGACCGCCGACTACCTCGACCAGCGCACCGGGATCGGCGGCGCGGTCAAGGAGTTCGCCCGCAAGATCTTCCCCGACCACTGGTCGTTCCTCCTGGGCGAGATCGCGCTGTACAGCTTCGTCACGCTCCTCATCTCGGGCGTGTTCCTCACGATGTTCTTCGTGCCGAGCATGACCGAGGTGCACTACGAGGGCCCGTGGCCGTCGCTGCACGGCGTCGAGATGTCCGAGGCGTTCGCGTCGACGCTCCGGCTGTCGTTCGAGGTCCGCGGCGGTCTGCTCATGCGGCAGATCCACCACTGGGCCGCGCTGATCTTCCTCGCCGCGATCGTCACGCACATGATGCGCGTGTTCTTCACCGGGGCGTTCCGCAAGCCGCGCGAGCTCAACTGGCTCGTCGGCTTCGTGCTCATGATCCTCGGCCTCGCGGCCGGCTTCTCCGGCTACTCGCTGCCGGACGACGTGCTGTCCGGCAACGGCCTGCGCATCACCGACGGCGTCGTCAAGGCGATCCCGATCCTCGGCAGCTACCTGTCGTACTTCATCTTCGGAGGCGAGTTCCCGGGGCACGACGTGATCCCGCGCCTGTTCACGGTGCACATCCTGCTCGTGCCGGGCCTGATCCTCGCCCTGATCGCGCTGCACCTGTTCTTCGTCGTGCTGCACAAGCACACGCAGTACCCGGGCTCGGGACGCACCAACGCGAACGTCGTCGGGTACCCGCTGTTCCCGATCTACGTCGCGAAGGCCGGCGGGTACTTCTTCATCGTGTTCGGCGTGATCGCGCTCATGGGCGCGACCATGTCCATCAACCCGGTGTGGAACTACGGACCGTACGACCCCTCCCCCGTCTCGGCCGGCGCCCAGCCCGACTGGTACATGCTGTTCCTCGAGGGGTCGCTGCGCCTCATGCCGGGACAGACGGAGTACGTGCTGTTCGGCCCCGACGGCTGGACGCTGTCGCTCAACGTCATCATCCCGGCGATGGTCGTCCCGGGCGTCCTGTTCATGCTGCTCGCGCTCTACCCGTTCCTCGAGGCGTTCGCCACGGGCGACAAGCGCGAGCACCACGTCCTGGACCGGCCCCGCAACCGGCCGTTCCGCACGGCGTTCGGGGTGTCGCTGCTCACGGCCTTCTTCATCCTGGTGCTCGCGGGGTCCAACGACCTCCTCGCGACCCACTTCCACCTGTCGATCAACGACATCACCTGGGTCTTCCGCTTCCTGTTCTTCCTGGGCCCGTGGGCCGCGTTCGTGGTCACCAAGCGCATCTGCCTGGGGCTGCAGCGCAAGGACCGCGAGCTCGTGCTCCACGGTCACGAGACCGGGCAGATCGTGCGGTTCGCGTCGGGCGAGTACATCGAGGTGCACAAGCCTCTCGACGCCCACGAGCGCTGGCTGCGCGTGCAGCACGACGCCATCAGGCCGATCGAGATCGAGCCGGCGGAGGACTCGCGCGGCGTGCGGCGCAAGGGCTACCAGCTCGACCGGCTCCGCCAGCGCATCTCGCAGGTCTTCTACGAGGACCGCGTCGAGCCCGTGACGCCGGCCGAGGTCGAGGCCGCGCACTCGCACGGTGAGCACGACGCGCTGGGCTCCGACCAGGAGAAGGCCCCGGCGCAGCTGCTCGCCGAGGGTGCGCCGACGGGCGGCGGCACGCGTCTTCGCCCGCAGGATGAGACGGGTCCCGACACGCGGAACAGGTGATCCTGGACCAGAGTTGACCTGACAGACGACCGTTCGCGGTGTCCGGCCGGATGTGCCGGGCACCGCGACGGCGTTTCCGGGCGGATGTCCGACAGCCGCCACCCGACGCAGGAGAGGTACGAGATGGCTGACTACACGCTTCCGGATCTGCCGTACGACTACGCGGCGCTCGAGCCGCACATCTCCGGCAGGATCATGGAGCTGCACCACGACAAGCACCACGCCGCCTACGTGACGGGCGCCAACACCGCGCTCGAGAAGCTCGCGGCGGCACGCGAGGCCGACGACTTCGCCGCGGTGAACCTGCACGAGAAGAACCTCGCGTTCAACCTCGGCGGGCACGTCAACCACTCGGTGTTCTGGGAGAACCTCTCGCCCGACGGCGGGGACAAGCCGACCGGTGAGCTCGCTGCCGCGATCGACGAGTTCTTCGGTTCGTTCGCGGCCTTCCAGAAGCACTTCGCGGCCAACGCCGTGGGCATCCAGGGGTCCGGCTGGTCGATCCTCGGCTGGGACTCCGTGGGCCAGAAGCTCGCGATCTTCCAGCTCTACGACCAGCAGAGCAACTTCCCCCTGGGCCTGACGCCGATCGTGGTGCTCGACATGTGGGAGCACGCGTTCTACCTCGACTACGTCAACGTCAAGGCGGACTACGTCAAGGCGTGGTGGAACATCGTCAGCTGGGCGGACGCCGCGGACCGGTTCACCAGGGCCCGCACCCAGACGGCGGCGCTCATCGTCCCGTCGCTCTGACGCGACACGCACGTCAGGCAGTGCCTCGAGGGCCGCTCTCCCGGACGGGGAGGGCGGCCCTCGGCGCGCGTCGTCAGCGGGGCGTCTCGTGGAAGCGCAGCGCGTTGCCGAACGGGTCGAGGATCTCCATGACCGCTCCCCCGGGCGCGTCGTCATCGACGCCCGGCCGCAGGCGCCGGTGCCCGCGGGCCGTCAGCTCCGCGTGGAGCGCGCGCAGGTCGTCGACCGGGATGCGCACCACCGTGCCGGGCACCCCGTCCCCGTGGTGCTCGGACAGGTGCAGCACCGTCGTGCCGCGCCGCACCTGCAGGTAGACGGGAGCACCCGGTGCGTAGCGGTGCTCCCAGTCCACCGCGAACCCGAGATAGTCCACGTACAGCTCGTACGCCAGGGCCTCGTCCTGGATCCGGAGCACGGGCACGCCAGGACCGGTCGCCGACCGCACGGACGTCGAACGGTCGTCGGCCCGCGGTTGTGCGGTCACGACGTCCTCGTCCCGGGGTTCGAGCTGCTGTGGCACGATCTGCGCCCCTCCCGTGTGGTCGACCTCGGCATCGTCCTCGCGCCGTGGGCGGACACGGCGGACGAGCGTGTCGTCAGTGGGCGTGCTGCCCGCGCGAGAACTCGAAGAGCCACCCGACCAGGCCGATGACGCCGAGCACCACCGCCGGCACCATCAGCCACCAGCCGATCGCCATCGCGAGGAACGCGACCGAGCCGGCGAGGGCGACGACGAGCGGCCACCAGCTCCACGGGCTGAACGTGCCCTGGTTGCCGGCGCCCTGCTCGATCTCACCGAGCTCGTCGTCCTCGGGCCGGGCGTCGATGCGACGCGCCAGCAGGGCGAAGTACCCGCCGATCATCCCGACCAGCCCACCGACGAGCGGGATGCTGACCGTGCCGACCGGCTCGCCCTGGCTCCAGAACGCGTAGACGAGGCCGACGGGGATGAAGAAGAGGATGCCGTACAGGAAGAGCTTGGCCTCGAACTTCACCGCTGGTCCTCCGTCTCGTCACGGTCCTGGGGGCCGTCCTCGACGATCGTCGTGGACGACTGGCTCTGCTCGCCCGCGCCCTCGGCCAGCCGGGTGTTCGCCTGGCTGACCTCGCCCGTGCGCTGGGCCTCCCAGTCGAGCGGACCGGGATCCGGCTCGACGTGGTCCATCGCCGCGACCTCGGGGTGGTGCAGGTCGAAGGCGGGGCGCTCGGAGCGGATGCGCGGCAGCGACGTGAAGTTGTGCCGCGGCGGCGGGCAGCTCGTGGCCCACTCGAGCGAGCCGCCGTAGCCCCACGGGTCGTCGACGGTCACCTTGGGCGCGTTGCGCCAGGTGACGTAGACGTTCCAGAGGAACGGCAGCGTCGAGGCCGCGAGGATCGCGGACCCCACCGTGGACACCTGGTTCATCCACGTGAAGCCGTCGGCGGGCGAGTAGTCGACGTACCGGCGCGGCATGCCGATGACGCCCAGCCAGTGCTGGATGAGGAACGTCATGTGGAAGCCGACGAACAGCACCCAGAAGTGGATCTTGCCGAGCCGCTCGTCGAGCATGCGCCCGGTGAACTTGGGCCACCAGAAGTAGAAGCCCGCGAACATCGCGAACACGACGGTGCCGAACACGACGTAGTGGAAGTGCGCGACCACGAAGTACGTGTCGGACAGGTGGAAGTCCAGCGCGGGGCTCGACAGGATCACGCCCGTCAGACCACCGAAGAGGAACGTGACGAGGAAGCCGATCGTCCACAGCATCGGCGTCTCGAACGTGAGCTTGCCGCGCCACATCGTGCCGATCCAGTTGAAGAACTTCACGCCCGTCGGGACCGCGATGAGCATGGTCATGAACGAGAAGAACGGCAGCAGGACCGCACCGGTCACGTACATGTGGTGGGCCCACACCGTGACGGACAGCGCCGCGATCGCGATCGTGGCGTAGATGAGGCCCTTGTAGCCGAAGATCGGCTTGCGGCTGAAGACCGGCAGGATCTCGGTCACGATGCCGAAGAACGGCAGCGCGATGATGTACACCTCGGGGTGCCCGAAGAACCAGAAGAGGTGCTGCCAGAGCAGGGCCCCGCCGTTGTCCGGGTTGAAGACCTGCGCGCCGAGGCGGCGGTCGGCACCGAGAGCGAACAGCGCCGCGGCCAGCGGCGGGAACGCCATGAGCACGAGCAGCGACGTCACCAGGATGTTCCAGGTGAAGATCGGCATCCGGAACATCGTCATGCCGGGCGCACGCATCGTCACGATCGTGGTGATGAAGTTGACGGCGCCGAGGATCGTGCCGAAGCCCGTGAGCGCGAGCCCGAAGACCCACAGGTCTCCCCCGACCCCTGGTGAGTACAGCTGGTTCGACAGCGGCGCGTACGCGAACCACCCGAACGACGCGGCGCCCTGCGGCGTGAGGAAGCCGGCCGCGGCGATCAGACCGCCGAACAGGTAGAGCCAGTACGCGAACATGTTGAGCCGCGGGAACGCGACGTCGGGCGCGCCGATCTGCAGCGGCATGATGATGTTGGCGAACCCGGCGAACAGCGGCGTCGCGAACAGCAGCAGCATGATCGTGCCGTGCATCGTGAACGCCTGGTTGTACTGCTCCTTGGACTGGAACAGGTCGATCCCCGGGGCGAACAGCTCGGCACGGATGAGCAGCGCGAGGATGCCGCCGATCGCGAACCAGATGAACGACGTGATCAGGTAGAGGTACCCGATCGTCTTGTGGTCGGTCGACGTGATCCACTTCACGACCGTGCGGCCCAGCGACTGGCGCCGGGGGGACAGGCCGGGGATGACCTCGGTGTGCGCAGCCATCAGTGCTCGTCCTCCGCGACGTCGTTCAGGTCCTGCTGCCGGCTGTACTCCAGGCCGAGCGCACCGGTCTGGCCGCGCTCGCGCAGCTCCTCCATGTGGGCGTCGTACTCCTCCTGCGAGACCACGGCGACGTTGAACAGCATCGCGGAGTGCTCCTCGCCGCAGAGCTCGGCGCACTTGCCGCGGTAGACGCCCTCACGCGTCGGCGTCACCTGGAACGAGTTGGTGTGCCCCGGGATCATGTCCATCTTGTAGAGGAAGTCCGGGATCCAGAACGAGTGGATGACGTCGCGCGAGTCGATCGTGAACTCGACGCGCTGGTCGACCGGCAGGTAGAGCGTCACCTGCTCGCCCAGGACCGCGGCGTCGCTGCCGATGTCCTGCGCGTGCTGACCGGTCTCGTAGACGTCGTCGTCCAGGTAGTTGAAGTCCCAGCTCCACTGCTTGCCGATGACCTGGATGTTCACGTCCGGCTCGGCCGACGTGTCCTGCAGCGCCAGCGTGTCGTCGTTCGTGTGGTAGAAGAGCACGCCGACCATGACGACCGGCAGCAGGATGTACATGATCTCGAGCGGGACGTGGTACCGCAGCTGCACGGGGAGCGTGTGGTCGTCCTTGCGCTTGCGGTACACGGCGACGCACCACAGGATCAGGCCCCACGTGATGGCGCCGACGATGAGCGCGGCGACCCACGAGCCCACCCACAGCGAGACTATGCGACCGGTCTGGTCGGTGACCTCCTGGTCGGAGTGACCGGGGAGCCAGCCGCGCTGGACCGTCTCGGAGCAGCCGCTGAGCACGAGCACGAGTGCCGCGGCCAGCACGGCGACGATCGCGCGCCGGGTGCGGCGGGGGGGAACCGGGTGCACGGGGAACCTTCCACTCGCGTCCCACCCGCGGGTCGCGCCCGGTGGGCGCGCAGCCGTGTGGGACCTTCGTCCTCGACCCGGTCAGCGTAGCGCGCCGTGGCGCCGCTCACGTGCTGCGGCGCACGTTTGACGACGCTGTGTCAGCACCGTCACACCGCCCGCACCCCGGGCGGGCCGGCGGCGCGGCGGCACCGGACGGCACTAGCGTGCACCGGGTGAACGCCGCCCCCGCCACCGCGTCCGCCGCGCGTCACCCGCGCACCGTCCTGGACGTCGCGGGGCACGCACCGCTGCGTCCCGCGGCGCGCACCGCCCTGCTCGAGGCGCTCGACCAGGGCTGGGCCGACCCGCGGCGCCTGTTCGCCGAGGGCCGCCGCGCACGCCTGCTGCTCGACGGCGCGCGCGAGGCCCTCGCGGCCTCGCTCGGCGCGCGCCCCGACGAGGTGGACCTCGTGCCCACGCACACCCTCGCGCTGCACAACGCGGTGCGCTCGGTCGCGCGCGGACGACGACGCGCGGGCGCGGACGTCGTCGTGGGCGCCGCCGAGCGCGCGGCGGTGCACCACGCCGCCGCGTACGTCGCGGCGCGCGGCGGCGGCGAGGTCCGCACCGTGGGGGTCGACGCGCACGCACGCGTCGACGTCGCCGCCTTCGCCGCGGCCGCCGGCGCAGGCACCGCCCTGGCCGTCCTGCAGCACGCGAACGGCGAGGTGGGCACGCGCCAGCCCGTCGACGACGCGCACGCGGCGCTGCGGGAGGCGGGCGTGCCGCTCGTCGTCGACGTCGGAGCGAGCGCCGGCCACGTCGCGCTGGGCCGGGCCGGCGACGTGCTCGTCGCCGACGCGGGCGACTGGGGAGCACCGCCCCTGGGGGTCGTGGTCACACGCACGGGTGTGCGGCGCAGCCCCGACTGGCCGGAGGACGAGGACCGCTGGTCCCCCGGCGGCGTCCACGTCCCCACCGCGCTGGCGGCCGCGGTCGCGCTGCAGGACGCCGAGGCGGGGCGCGCGCGGGCCGACGCCCACCGACGCGCCCTCGTCGACGAGGTCCGGCGCCGCGTGGCCGCCGAGGTGCCCGACGTGCAGGTCGTCGGGGACCCGGTGGACCGGCTGCCGCACGTCGTCACGTTCTCGTGCCTCTACGTCGACGGCGAGGCGATCGTCGACCGGCTCGACCGTGCGGGCTACGGCGTCGGGTCGGGCTCGGCGTGCACGTCGAGCACGCTCGAGCCGAGCCACGTGCTCGCGGCGATGGGCGTGCTCACGCAGGGCAACGTGCGGCTGTCGCTGCCGCCGGACGTCGACGCCGCCGCCGTGCACCGGTTCTGCGACGTCCTGCCGGGTGCGGTCGCGGACGTGCGGGCGACGCTGGGGGCGTGACCACCGCTCCTCCGCGACCTCGGCGGCCTCCGGGCGACCTCCGGCCGCGCGTGGTCGAGCGGCCCCGGACGCGCACGAGCCCGCACCCTCGACGGGTGCGGGCTCGTGGGGCCGGTCCCGGCGGTGTCAGCTGAAGGAGCCGCCGCACGCGCAGGCGCTGCCCGCGTTCGGGTTGTCGATCGTGAAGCCCTGCTTCTCGATCGTGTCGGCGAAGTCGATCGTCGCGCCCTCGAGGTAGGGCACGCTCATGCGGTCCACGACGACCTCGACACCGTCGTAGTCGCGCGTCGCGTCGCCGTCGAGCAGGCGCTCGTCGAAGTACAGCTGGTAGATCAGGCCGGAGCAGCCGCCGGGCTGCACCGCGACGCGCAGGCGGAGGTCGTCGCGACCCTCCTGCTCGAGCAGGCTGCGCACCTTGTCGGCCGCCACGTCGCTGAGCTGGACGCCGTGCGTCGCGGTCTGCGTGGTCTCGCTCATGTCACTCCCGGGTTCGCCAGAACGGTCCTCGATGTCGCCAACACCGTCGGCCGGGCCGTTGTTCCCGACCACCCTACGCTCCGTGCGGCGTCCCGGTGGAGGCCGTCGGACCCCCGCGCGGGCGCGCGGTGCGTCACGTCGAGCGCGCGGGCGACCACGTGCGCGCGACCCGCGCCGCGCGGGCCCGCAGCGACCCGACGGGGTCCGCGAGCGCCGCACGGACCGCGTCGGGCCCCTCGGCGACGGCGTAGGCGGCCGTGACGCCCGCGGCGGACAGCTCACGACGCCCCACCAGCACCTCGCCCGACACCACGACCGTGGGCACCGCGAGCGGCAGCGCACGGGCCGCGACCTCGGCGACGACCTTGCCGTGCAGCGACTGCCAGTCGGTACGCCCCTCGCCCGTGACGACGACGTCGTGCGCGCCGATGCGCGCCGGCAGGTCGACCGCGTCGGCGACGAGGCCCGCGCCCGGCAGCAGCCGCGCGCCGACCAGCGCGAGCGCGAAGCCCGACCCGCCCGCGGCGCCCGCACCCGGCAGCGCGGACAACCGTCCGGCGCGTGCGTCCGGTGCGCCGAGCAGGTCGGCACCGGGGCCGGTGCGCACGGGACCGAGCGCCGTCGTCGCGGCGTGCGCGAACGCGCCGAGCGCACGTTCCAGGTCCTGTGCCTGCTGCGGCGTCGCGCCCTTCTGCTCGGAGAACCCGGCCGACGCCCCGTGCAGGCCGAGCAGCGGCACGTCGACGTCGACCGCGGCGACCAGGTCGACGCCGCGCAGCGCGGCGCGCAGGCCGGGCAGCCACCGCAGGTCGTCGACCCCGAGGTCCCCGAGCCCGCCGCCCCCGCCGCACAGCCGCGCGACGACGTCCGGCGGGACGGACCCCGCGGGCAGCAGCGCGTCGGCGAGCGCGGCCAGCAGGCCGGCACCCGCGTCGTTGGTCGCGGACCCGCCGAGGCCGACGACGACGCGCTGCGCACCGCGCAGGGCCGCCGCGACCAGCTCGCCCGCGCCGCGGCTCGTCGTGCGGGTGGGGTCGCGGCGGTCGGGCGGCACCAGGGCGAGCCCGAGGGCGTGCGCGGACTCCACGTGGACGGTCGCGCCGACCCGCAGCAGCACGGCCGGTGCGGGCCCGCCCAGCGGCGAGGACACGGTCACGGGCTCGAGGTCGCCGCCGAGGGTGGCGTGCAGGGTCGCGACGAACCCCGGTCCGCCGTCGGCGAGCGGGCACACCTCGACGTCGTCGTGGGGTGCACCGTCCGCCCAGCCCGCGCGCAGCGTGTCGGCCGCCTGGGCGGGGGTCAGGCTGCTGCCGAAGCCGTCGGGGGCCATGAGGACGCGCACGCCCCGATGGTGGCACGCGCCGGCGCGGGGGCCGGCACGCGGGTCCGGGGAGCGGGCGTCGGACCGGCCGCTCCGGCACGGGCGGACGCGCTGTGGGATCATGCGGCTCGTGAGCACGAGCACCGGCACGTTCACCGAGCCCGCACCGTCCGCGCTGCTGCTGCTGGGGCGGGGCGTCGACCTGGCCTCCGAACGCGGCGTCGAGTGCGTCGGCGCGCTGCCCGAGCCGGGGGACCCGGCGCTCGTCGCGCGCGCCCGCGCGGCCCGCGACGCGCTGGGCGACCGGGCCTTCGTGCTGGGGCACCACTACCAGCGCGACGAGGTGATCGCGTTCGCCGACGTGACGGGCGACTCGTTCAAGCTCGCACGCGAGGCCGCGGCGCGTCCCGACGCCGAGTTCGTCGTGTTCTGCGGCGTGCACTTCATGGCCGAGTCGGCCGACATCCTCACGTCCGACACCCAGCAGGTCGTCCTGCCGGACCTGGCCGCGGGCTGCTCGATGGCGGACATGGCGGCGATCGACCAGGTCGAGGACGCCTGGGACGTGCTCGTCGACGCCGGTGTGGCCGACGAGACCGTGCCGGTCACGTACATGAACTCGACGGCCGCGATCAAGGCGTTCACGGGGCGGCACGGCGGCACGGTGTGCACGTCGTCGAACGCGCACGTCGCGCTGCGCTGGGCGTTCGACCGCGTGGGCGGCGTCGACGGGCGCGGCAAGGTCCTCTTCATGCCCGACCAGCACCTGGGCCGCAACACGGCGGTCACGCAGCTCGGGCTGTCGCTCGACGACTGCGTCGTGTTCGACCCGCGCAAGCCGGGGGGCGGCCTGTCCACGCAGCAGCTGCGCGACGCGCGGATGGTCCTGTGGCGCGGGCACTGCTCGGTGCACGGGCGGTTCTCGGCGCGCAACGTCGCCGACGTGCGGGCGGCGGTGCCCGACGTGACGGTGCTGGTGCACCCGGAGTGCAAGCACGAGGTCGTGACGTCCGCCGACCTGGTCGGGTCCACGGAGTACATCATCAAGGCGCTCGACGCCGCCGAGCCGGGCACGTCGTGGGCGATCGGCACCGAGCTCAACCTGGTGCGGCGGCTCGCGCAGCAGCACCCCGAGCTCACGGTCCACTACCTGGACTCGACCGTCTGCTTCTGCTCGACCATGAACCGGATCGACCTGCCGCACCTGGTGTGGACGCTCGAGGAGCTCGTCGCGGGCCGCGTGCCCAACCGCATCGTGGTCGACCCCGACGACGCGCGCTGGGCGCGTGCGGCGCTCGACCAGATGCTCGCCCTGCCCGGCCACTGACACGACGGCGAAGGCCACCGCCCGAGGGGAGCGCCGATGTCGACCCACTCCACGCTGCGCGTGGGCATCCTCCTGTTCGACGGCGTCGAGGAGCTCGATGCCGTCGGGCCGTGGGAGGTGCTCGCGTCGTGGGCGCGCCACAGCACGCTGCACCCCGAGGTCCTGACGTTCTCGGCCGACGGCGCGGGCGTGCGCTGCGCCAAGGGCATGAGCATCGTGCCGGACACCGGCGCGGACGACCTCGGCCCGCTGACGGTGCTCGTGCACCCGGGCGGCCGGGGCACCCGCACGCTCTTGGTCGACGAGACGCACCTCGCGTGGGTACGCCGGACGCGCACCAGCACGCCGCTCATGACGAGCGTGTGCACGGGCGCGCTGGTGTACGCGGCGGCCGGTCTGCTGGCCGGGCGCCCCGCGACGACGCACTGGGGCTCGCTCGACGACCTGGTGGCAGCCGATCCGAGCGTGCTCGTCGACACGGACGCGCAGTTCGTCGACGACGGTGACGTCGTGACGTCGGCCGGCGGGTCGGCGGGCATCGACATGGCGCTGCACCTGGTCGCCCGCCTCGAGTCGACCGAGATGGCGCGCGGTGTGCGGCGGGGCATCCAGTACGACCCGGCTCCCCCGGTCTGACGGGCCGCCGACGGGGCTCTGGCAGGCGGGTGGGCGCTCAGGCGGACGGCGCGAGCACCTCGAGCAGCAGCGCCTCGGCCAGCACGCCCCGCTCGAGCTCGCCGAGGTGGACCGACTCGTCGGCGCCGTGCGCGCGCGAGTCCGGGTCCTCGACGCCCGTGACGAGGATCGTCGCGTCGGGGTACACGTCGAGCAGGTCGCTGATGAACGGGATGGACCCGCCCACGCCGATGTCGACGGGCGGCGTGCCCCACGACGTGCGCATCGCCCAGCGGGCGGCCTGCATGCCCGGGGAGTCCTGCGGTGCGCGGAACGCTCGGCCCTGCTCGCCCTCGTGCACCGTGACGCGCGCACCGAAGGGCGCGTGCGTCAGCAGGTGCTCGCGCACGGCGGCCGTCGCGGCACGGGGGTCCTGGCCGGGCGCCAGCCGCACCGAGAGCTTGGCCGACGCGCGCGGCGTGATGGTGTTCGACGCGCTGGCGACACGCGGTGCGTCGAGCCCGATGACACCGATCGCCGGTCGCGTCCACAGCCGCGCCGTCAGCGGTCCGGTCCCCGCCAGCCGCACACCGGGCAGCACGCCGGCGTCGGCGCGCAGGTCCGCCTCGTCGTAGTCCACGGCGGGGTCGTCGGCGTGCACGAGGCCGGCGACCGCGACGTCCCCGTGCTCGTCGTGCAGCGTCGCGATCAGCCGTGCGAGCAGCGTCGGGGCGTCGAGCACGGGGCCGCCGAACATGCCCGAGTGGACCGCGTGGTCGAGCACCTCGACGTCCACGACGAGGTCGACGAGCCCGCGCAGCGACGTCGTCAGCCCCGGCACGCCGACCTTCCAGTTGGACGAGTCCGCCACGACGATGACGTCGGCCGCGAGCAGGTCGCGGTACGCCTGCAGGAACTCGACGAACGTCGGCGACCCGACCTCCTCCTCGCCCTCGACGAACACCGTGACGCCCACGCCGAGCTCGTCCCCCAGCGCCCGCAGCGCACCGACGTGGGCGATCACGCCCGCCTTGTCGTCGGCCGCGCCGCGTCCGTACAGGCGGTCACCGCGCTGCGTGGGCTCGAACGGCGGCGTGGACCAGTCGACGTCGTCCCCCGGCGGCTGCACGTCGTGGTGGGCGTAGAGCAGGACGGTCGGGGCGCCCGCGGGTGCGGGGCGTCGCGCGACGACGGCCGGCGCCCCCGGGGTCCCGTCGGCGCGCGCGACGCGCAGCACGTCGACCTGCGGCATGCCCGCGTCCGCCAGGAGCCGCGCGACGGCACGGGCCGACGCCTCGACGTGCGCCTGGTCGAACTCGGTGTTCGACACGCTCGGGATGCGCACGAGGGCCTCGAGGTCGGCACGGACCGCGGCGAACTGCTCGGAGACGCGCACCCGCAGGTCCGCGACGCGCTCGTCGGTGGGGGCGGGGACGGGGTCGGTGGTGGTCACGCCCCACGACGCTACTCGACTACCCTGGCGGGGTGTTCGGACGCAAGCAGGATCCCCCGCCGACCGTCGACGCTCCCGTCGTCGACGAGCCGCCGCAGCCCGCCCCCTCCGGCAAGGGCAGGCCGACGCCCACCCGCAAGGAGGCGGAGGCGCGCAACAAGCGCCCGCTGGTCCCGACCGACCGCAAGGCGGCGGCCAAGGAGGCCCGGGCCAGGGCACGCGTGCAGCGCGACCTGGAGTACCAGGCCATGCGCAACGGCGACGAGCGCCACATGCCGGTGCGCGACCGCGGGCCGGTCCGCCGGTACGCGCGCGACAGCGTCGACGCGCGGTGGAACCTCGGCGAGCTGTTCCTGCCGCTGGCGGCGGTCTTCCTGGTCCTGCAGTTCGTCACCGCGAGCACCGCACCGGTCGTCGCGTTCGCGTCGCTCGTCGTGCTGTACGTCTACATCATCGCCTCGCTGGTGGACGCGTGGCTCCTGTGGCGCGGTCTGAAGAAGCGGCTCGTCGCGAAGTTCGGCGAGTCGCAGCTGCCGCGCGGCCTGGCGATGTACGCCGTGCTGCGCGCGTTCCAGGTCCGTCCCTCGCGGCTGCCGAAGCCGCAGGTCAAGCACGGGCAGCACCCGTCCTGACGACGTGCGGGCGCGCGCCCGCACGTCCCGGGGCGGTCAGCCCCCGCAGGCCCGCACGGCCTGGAGCACGACGAACCCGACGAAGAGCAGCGGGACCAGCGGCGGGACACCCGTGCGGCGCGCGGGCCGCGGCGGCGCGGTCGGACGCGGCGGCTGCCGTGGCGCCGGTGCGGCGGCGACGGGGACCCAGCGGTGGTCGGGCGTCAGGACGTGCCCGTTGACGACGTCGCCGACCCCGTAGGTCCGTCGCGCCGGTGACGACGTGGTCTGCTGCGCGCTGCTGCCCTGCTGGGCGGCGCTGCGGGCGGCCGCGCGCTCGGAGGCCGCCTGCTCGGTCGCGGCGCGCTGCTCGGCCGCCCGGTGCTCGGCCGACGCGTGCCGGGCCGCGGCCTCGCGCTCGGCGGCCGCGCGCTCGAGCGCGAGCTGGTTCTCCGCCGCGCGACGCGCCGCGCGCTGCGCGGCGGTCGGCTCGGAGCGGGCACCCTGCGGCGCCACGCTGCGCGCGGCGGGGCGCCGCGACGACCCGCCACCGGCCCGGGCGCGCTCACGCGACGCGACGGGCACCCACGTGCCGTCGGGCGTCAGGACGTGCTCGTCGACGACGTCGCCGGCGACGTACGGCGCGGAGGCGCCGCGGCGCAGCGGCACCCACGTGAGGTCGGCGGCGAGCATGTGCCCGTCGACGACGTCACCGAGGCTGTAGGGCGAGCCGGCCGTCGGCGACCGGCGCACCCACTCGCCCGACGCGGTCAGCTCGTAGCCGTCCACCAGCGCACCGACCTTGTACATCGTCCTCCTCGACACCGCGACCGCGACCTGTGCCGCAGGCTACCGCTCGGCGGGCACGGTCAGGCGCGGGAGCAGCAGGTGGACGAGCGGCCCGATGGCGAGCGCGTACGCGAGCGTCCCGAGGCCGACGGTCCCCCCGAGGGCCCAGCCGGCGGTCACGACGACCACCTCGATGGTGCCGCGCACGAGCCGCACCGGCTGCCCGGTGCGTGCCACGAGACCCGTCATCAGCCCGTCGCGCGGTCCGGGGCCGAGCCGCGCCCCGACGTACAGCGCCGTCGCGAGGCCGTTGACGCCGACGCCGAGCACGACGAGCAGCCCCCGCGCGGCGAGCGGCAGCGGGTCGGGCAGCAGCGCCGCCAGCGCGAGGAACGGGTCGACCAGCGCGCCGATGACGACGACGTTGGCGACGGTGCCGATGCCGGGCCGCTGGCGCAGCGGCACCCAGCAGGCGAGGACCACGACCGACACGACGACCGTCACCGTGCCGAACGACCAGCCCGTGACGCGCGTGAGCCCCTGGCTGAGCACGTCCCACGGCATGGCGCCCAGGTGCGCGCGCACGAGCAGCGCGATCGACGCGGCGTACAGGACGAGGCCGACGACGAGCTGCGCGCCGCGGCGCACGTGCGTCCGGCTGCGCGTGCCGGTCCGCACACGCTCGAGACCGTCGTCGCGGGGCTCGACGTTCACCACGCCCCGTCCCCGGCCTCCGGCAGCCGGTCGGGCGGCGGCGGGCGGTGCCCGAGCCCGTCGGAGCGCACGGTACGCACGAGGGCGGCGGCGAGCCAGGACGCGCCGGCGAGCAGCACGACGAGGACCACCGGGAGCACGACCATCGACATGGCACGATGTTCAGCCACCAGTGGTCTTGTCCTCCATATCCACTTCATCGATAGTGGCCTCATGTCAGTGAGTGTCGACCGTCGCGTGAACGGCCACCGTCTCCGTACCCTCCTCGGCGCGTGGCAACGCTCGGGCCCCGCGTACCAGGCCCTCGCCGACGCGCTGCGCGGACTGACCCGCTCCGGCACCCTGCCGCTGTCCACCCGGCTGCCCGGCGAGCGCGAGGTCGCCGACGCGCTCGGCGTCTCGCGCACGACCGTCACCGCCGCGTACGACCTGCTGCGCGACGAGGGCTTCCTCGTCAGCCGGCGCGGCTCCGGCACCGTGACGACGCTGCCCGCGGACGCCGGCGACCGGGCCCCCTCCCGGCTCGGGACCGTGGACGACGGAGTCGTCGACCTGTCCGCCGCGGCGCCCGCCGCCCCGCCGCAGCTCGCCGCGGCGTACGCGGCCGCGCTCGACGTGCTCCCCCGCCACACGACGGGCGCGGGGTACGTCCCGCTGGGGCTGCCCGAGCTGCGCGCGGCCGTCGCCGAGCGCTACACGGCGCGCGGCGTGCCCACCACACCCGACCAGGTCCTCGTCACGACGGGCGCGCAGCAGGCGATCCACCTGCTCGCGACCACGTTCGCCGGACCTGGCGACCGTGCGGTCGTCGAGCACCCGACGTACCCCCACGCGGTCGACGCCGTGCGTGCGGCCGGTGCGCGTGCCGTGCCCGTCCCCGTGACGCCGCACGGCACGGACCTCGAGCTGCTCGCCTCGACCGTGCAGCAGTCGTCCCCTCGCCTGGTGTACCTCGTGCCGGACCACCACAACCCGACCGGGGCCTCGCTGTCCGCCGCGGGCCGCGAGCGCGTGCGCGACCTGGCGCGCCGCACCCGCACGGTCGTCGTGGGCGACGAGACGCTCACGGACCTCACGCTCGACGGTCCGGACCCCGCGCCGTTCGCCGGGACCGCACCCGCCGACCGGTACGTCGTGTGCATCGGCTCGGCGTCGAAGTCCTTCTGGGGAGGTCTGCGCGTCGGGTGGGTCCGGGCCCACCCGGACCTGGTCGCCGCGCTCGCCCAGCGCCGCGCGCACGTGGACATCGGCTCGTCGGTGATCGACCAGCTCGTGACGGTCGAGCTGCTCGCTCGCGCCGACGAGGTCCTGGTCCAGCGACGGGCGGGCATCCGCGCCCAACGTGACGCGCTGCTGCGCATGCTCGCGCAGGACCTGCCGGACTGGCACGTCCCGGTCCCCGCGGGCGGCCTGTCGACGTGGGTGGACCTGGGCGCACCGGTCTCGACGGCGCTCGCGGCGATCGCGCACGGGCACGGCGTGCGCATCGCACCCGGTCCCGTGTTCGGCGTGGGCGGGACGTTCGACGACCACCTGCGCGTGCCGTTCGCGAAGCCGGTGGACGACCTGCGCCGGGCCGTCGACGGTCTCGCCGCCGCGTGGGCGGTGCTCGGCGGCGCGACACCCGCACGGGGCGTCGGGGCGCAGCCGGCGCTCGTGTGAGCGGTCGGCCGTGCACACGGTCAGGCGACCGGCAGCTCGACCCCGGGCGGCAGGTCGTCGCCGTCGTTCTGCAGCACCGCGCGCCGCACACCCTGCCCGACCAGCGAGCGCCAGTGCTCACCGAGCCACTGCTCGGCCTCGAAGCGCGCCAGGAAGACCGGGCTGCCGGGCCGGTCGACCGTCCGCCCGTCGGGCCCGACCAGGCGCCACTGCCAGCGCGGACGCACGACCATCACCGCACCCGCGCGGCGCGAGCGCCGTCGCCGGCGAGAGCGCGCGCGACCCGCGCCGGGAACGCGGGCCCCTCGTAGATGAACGCCGTGTACGCCTGCACGAGCGTCGCACCGACCGCGAGGTACTCGCGCGCGTCGGCCGGCGTGCTCACACCCCCGACGCCGATGATCACGGCCTCCTCACCGAGCCGGGTGCGCAGACGTGCGACGACGTCGAGGCCCCGCGCCAGCACCGGAGGCCCGGACAGCCCGCCGGGTCCCAGGTCGTGCGCGACCGTCGTGTTGACGGCGACGACGCCGTCGAGCCCGAGCTCGGCCACCAGGTCCGCGACGGCGTCGACGTCGTCGTCGGACAGGTCGGGGGCGATCTTCACGAGCACCGGGACGGCCGGGCGGCCGGCGCGAGCCGTCGCCTCGTCCGCGGCGACGCGCGTCGCGGTGAGCACGGGCCGTAGCGCGTCGACGGCCTGCAGGTCCCGCAGGCCGGGGGTGTTGGGCGACGACACGTTGACGACGAGGTAGTCGGCGTAGGGCGCGAGGCGTCCCGCGCTCGTCGCGTAGTCCGCGGCCGCGTCGGCCGCCGGCGTCACCTTGGTCTTGCCGATGTTCACGCCGACGACGAGCGCACGGCCGTGCGGTGTGGCCCGCAGCCGGCGCAGCCGTGCGGCGACCGCCGCGGAGCCCTCGTTGTTGAAGCCCATGCGGTTGCGCAGCGCGCGGCGCTCGAGCACGCGCCACAGGCGAGGCTTCTCGTTGCCCGGCTGCGGGTGCGCGGTGACGGTACCGATCTCGACGAACGCGTAGCCGAGCATCGCCAGCCCCTCGACCGCGCGGGCGTCCTTGTCGAAGCCGGCCGCGAGCCCGAACCGGCCCGGCACGGTGCGTCCCCACACCCGCGCGTGCCCCGCGTCGCCGCGCGGCACGCGCAGCACGCGCGACACGAGCAGACGCAGCCCCGGGGTGCGGCCCACGGCACCGATGACCGCGAAGGCCACCTCGTGCGCCCGCTCGGGGTCCATGCGACGGAAGACCAGGTCGAACAGCAGCCGGTACACGGCGATCACCCTACGGCCGGCGGCGCGGGCGGCGGCGCGGCGTCCACACCGGGCGCGGACCGTCCGGTGCGTCGCAGCCACCACAGCCCGACGAACGGCAGGACGAGCGGCACGTAGCCGTACCCCGCGCCGAACCGCGACCAGACCGTCTCGTCCGGGAAGTCCCCGACGTCGACCACCGAGAGCGTCCCGACGCCCAGCACCCCGACGAGCTCGAACGCGACGGCCGCCCACGCGAGCGCGCGCAGGTCGCGCGCCAGCGCGACGGTCGCGACGACGTACACCAGGCCCGCCAGCAGCGACAGCAGGTACGCCAGCGGCGCCTCGGAGAGCTTGGTGCCGACCTGGTACAGCCCGCGTGCGGTCGCGGCGAGCGCGAGCACGCCGTACACCGCGACGAGCAGGCGGCCGCCGCCCGCGCCGGTCGCGCGCCGCGCGGGCGCCTGGTCGGTCGAGCCGTCCACCGGTCACATCCCCCAGATCTGCAGCAGACGGAGCTCGAGGAACGCGACCGTCAGCGCGGCGACGAGCAGCACGACCGAGCTCCAGCGCGTGCGCTCCGCGAACGCCCAGGCCGCGGCCAGGGGCAGCACGAGGAGCTGCGTGACGACGTACCCCCACAGCAGCCAGCCGTCGACGTCCTGGTCGCCCGTCGCCTGCACGACGGCCAGCACGACCGCCTGGACGACCAGCGCGCCCTCGACCACGGCACCGCCCCAGAGCTGGCGCAGCACGACGGCCCGGTCCGCGACGACGAACCACAGGGCCCAGCCCGCCAGGGCCAGGCACAGGGCCGCGACGAGCAGCACGAGGGGGACGAGCACGGTTGCACAACCTACCGGGCGCGAGCCGTCGCGGTGTCGGCGCGAGGGGCACACGGCCCACGTGCCCGTCGCCGCGCCGCGGCTACGATCGGTGCGTGATCTCGCTGACCTCCACCGACCCCACTCAGCTCGACGTCGACGCGGTCGTCGTGGGCGTGCGCACCCAGGACGCCGCACCGACCCCGGTCGGCGCCGACTGGCTGCCCGCCGAGCTCGTGCGCCAGATCACGCAGGACGGTGCGCGCCTGGGCATCACGGGTGCGGTCGACGAGGTCCGCCGGCTGCCCGGCACGGGTCTGCGGGCCGCGACGCTCGTCGTGACCGGGCTGGGCGACGGCGCCGTCGACGCGAGCACGCCCGCGGGTGCCGAGGCGCTGCGCCGCGCGAGCGGCGCCGCGACGCGCGAGCTCGCGGGCCTGGCGTCGGTCGCGATCGCGCTGCCCGCGCACGACGCCGACGCGGTGGCCGCGGTCGCCGAGGGCGCGCTGCTCGGTGCGTACGGGTTCGCCCGCTACCACGCGCAGGACGCGCCGGTCGCGCGCGTCGACGTCGTCACGCCCCGGGCGCGCGACAAGGCGGCCAAGGCCGCGCTCGCGCGCGCCGAGGTCCTCGCGGCCGCCGTGCACGCGACGCGGGACCTGGTGAACACCGCGCCCAACGACCTGTACCCGGCGGCCTTCGCCGACGCGGCGAAGGCCGCCGTGAAGGCGTCGGGCGCCAAGGGCCTGAAGGTCACCGTGCTGGACGACAAGGCGCTCGCCGCGGGCGGCTACGGGGGCCTCGTCGGAGTCGGTCAGGGGTCGGCACGCCCGCCGCGTCTCGTCAAGGTCGCGTACGCACCGGCCAAGGCGTCGGGCCACGTCGCGCTCGTCGGCAAGGGCATCACGTTCGACTCCGGCGGCATCTCGATCAAGCCGGCCGCCGGCATGGAGGCCATGAAGTCCGACATGGCCGGCGCCGCGGCCGTCCTGCACACCGTCGTCGCCGCCGCGCGCCTCGGCCTGCCCGTCGCCGTGACCGGCTGGCTCTGCCTCGCCGAGAACATGCCGTCCGGCACCGCGCAGCGCCCGTCCGACGTCCTGACGATCCGCGGCGGGAAGACCGTCGAGGTGCTGAACACCGACGCCGAGGGCCGGCTCGTCATGGCCGACGGGCTCGTCGCCGCGGTCGAGGAGAAGCCCGACCTGGTGGTCGACATCGCGACGCTCACGGGCGCGCAGGTGGTCGCGCTCGGGCACCGGGTGTCCGCCGTCATGGGCACCGACGACGCCCGCGCCGAGCTCGTCGAGGCCGCCCACGGCGCCGGCGAGCAGTTCTGGCCCATGCCGCTGCCCGCGGACCTGCGGGCGAGCCTCAAGTCGAAGGTCGCCGACCTGGCCAACATCGGCGACCGGTTCGGAGGCATGCTGACGGCCGGGATCTTCCTGCAGGAGTTCGTCGGGTCGACGCCGTGGGCGCACCTCGACGTGGCCGGTCCGGCGTTCAACGACCGCACGGCGTTCGGCTACACGCCCGTCGGTGGCACCGGCGTGGGCGTGCGGACGCTGCTGCGGCTGCTGGAGCAGCGGGCGTCCTGAACGGCGCGCGTCCTGGACGCGGACGCGCGGGCCCGGGCGGCGCACGACGACCGCGTCACCGACGGGAGCGCCGCGACCGGGCCGCTCAGGCGCGCTCGGCCGCCCGGCGCTTGCGCTCGATGCGCTGCCGCGCGTTCCAGTCCCGCACACGCTGCGGGTACCCCGTCCGCTGGACGTCGTAGACCGGGATCTGCAGGTCGCGCGCGAGCGTGGCGGCCGCCCGCTCGTCGGGGACCTTGCGGCGCGTCCACTCCCCGTCGGTCGCGACGAGCATGAGGGTCGTGGGCGTCACGTTGGTGCGCGGCTCGACGTAGGCCTCGACGCCGACGCGCGTCGCGACGAACTCCCGCAGGTACGCGAGGGTCTCGGCGCGCGCGTCGCGCCCCGCGGGTGCGTCGGCGGGCGAGCCGGGGCGGCCGGGGCGCCGACGTGAGAACAGACCCATGCCCGCAGCCTACCGACGCCACCTGGACGTCGCCGGTGCGCGACGGACGGTCACCCACGTGACGGCGCTGTCATGGGACGACTGTCGCGGGTCTCACACCTGCCGACGTGCTAGCCGGTTCGTCGCGACGCGGGTGGGATGACAAGATGGGCCCGCAGCAAATCCCACACCTGCGAGGAGTGCGCACGTGGCCGACAACGGCACCGCTTTCGACATCGTCGTCCTGGGCGGAGGCAGTGGCGGCTACGCGGCCGCGCTGCGCGCCGCCGAGCTGGGCAAGACCGTCGCCCTGGTCGAGGCCGACAAGGTGGGGGGCACCTGCCTGCACCGCGGCTGCATCCCGACCAAGGCCCTCCTGCACGCGGCCGAGCTGGCCGACAACGCCCGCGACGGCGCGCAGTTCGGTGTGCACACACACCTCGAGCGCGTCGACATGGGCGGCGTGAACCAGTACAAGGACAACGTGATCGGCCGCCTGTACAAGGGCCTGCAGGGGCTCATCAAGTCCCGCAAGATCGAGGTCGTCGAGGGCTACGGCCGGCTGACCGGGCCGAACACGGTCCAGGTCGGCGACCGCACGCTCACCGGTGAGCACATCGTGCTCGGCACCGGCTCGTACGCGCGCTCGCTGCCCGGGCTGGAGATCGGCGGCCGGGTCCTCACGTCCGACCAGGCGCTCACGCTCGACTGGGTGCCGCGCTCGGCGATCATCCTGGGCGGCGGCGTGATCGGCTCGGAGTTCGCGAGCGTGTGGCGGTCGTTCGGCGCCGACGTCACGATCATCGAGGCGCTCCCCCACCTCGTGCCCAACGAGGACGAGGCGATCTCCAAGGCGTTCGAGCGCGCGTTCCGCAAGCGCGGTATCGCCTTCAACCTGGGCGTGCGCTTCTCCGGCGTGACGCAGGACGACAACGGCGTGCACGTGTCGCTCGAGGACGGCAAGACGTTCGACGCGGACCTGCTGCTCGTCGCCGTCGGCCGCGGGCCGAACACCTCGGGCCTGGGCTACGAGGAGCAGGGCGTCACGCTGGACCGCGGCTTCGTGATCACCGACGAGCGCCTGCACACCGGCGTGGCCAACATCTACGCGGTCGGCGACATCGTCCCCGGCCTGCAGCTCGCGCACCGCGGCTTCCAGCAGGGCATCTTCGTCGCCGAGCAGATCGCGGGCCTCAACCCGCCGCTCATCGAGGAGTCGGGCATCCCGCGCGTCACGTACTCCGACCCCGAGGTGGGCTCGGTCGGCGTGACCGAGAAGCGCGCCAAGGAGCTGTACGGCGACGACGGCGTCGAGGTCCTGGAGTACAACCTGGGCGGCAACGGCAAGTCCCAGATCCTCGCGACCCAGGGCTTCATCAAGCTCGTCCGCAAGAAGGACGGACCCGTGGTCGGCGTGCACCTGATCGGGGCGCGCGTCGGCGAGCTCATCGGCGAGGGCCAGCTGATCGTCAACTGGGAGGCCTACCCGGAGGACGTCGCGCAGCTCGTCCACGCGCACCCCACGCAGAACGAGGCTCTCGGTGAGGCGTTCCTCGCGCTCGCCGGCAAGCCGCTGCACGCCCACAACTGACCCCAGGATCGAAGGAGACACGAGCGGTCATGTCCGACAACGTGCAGCTTCCCGCGCTCGGTGAGTCCGTCACCGAGGGCACCGTCACCCGCTGGCTCAAGAACGTCGGCGACACGGTCGAGGTCGACGAGCCCCTGCTCGAGATCTCGACCGACAAGGTCGACACCGAGATCCCCTCGCCGTTCGCCGGCGTGCTCGAGCAGATCCTCGTCCAGGAGGACGAGACGGTCGAGGTCGGTGCGACCCTGGCCGTCATCGGCTCGGGTGAGGGCGGCGGCGACGCCGGCTCGGCCGAGCAGCAGGCGCCGGCGAGGGAGCAGGCCCAGGACGAGCAGGCCAAGGACGAGCAGGCACAGGATGAGCAGGCACAGGGCGAGCAGGAGACGCAGCAGGCGCCTGCCGAGGAGCCGGCGGCCGAGCAGTCGGCGCAGCAGCCCGTCGAGGAGCACGAGGACGCCCCCGCGCCGGCCGCGTCGTCGGACGGCGGTGACGGTGGCGGTGGCGGCCAGGAGGTCACCCTCCCGGCGCTGGGCGAGTCCGTGACCGAGGGCACCGTCACCCGCTGGCTCAAGAACGTCGGCGACACGGTCGAGGTCGACGAGCCCCTGCTCGAGATCTCGACCGACAAGGTCGACACCGAGATCCCCTCGCCCGTCGCGGGCACGCTGCAGGAGATCAAGGTCGGCGAGGACGAGACCGTCGAGGTCGGGGCCGTGCTGGCCGTCATCGGCTCGGGCGACGCCGCCGCACCGCAGGAGTCGCCCGCCCCGGCGCAGCCCTCCGCGCAGGAGAGCGCGCAGGAGAGCACGTCGCAGCAGGACGCCCCGCAGGAGGAGCCGGAGCCCCAGAAGGCCCCGGTGCAGGAGAAGCCGGAACCGCAGGAGAAGCCGCAGGAGAAGGCACCGGCGCAGCCCGCGGCGGCAGCGCCCCCGGCGCCGGCTCCGTCGGCCGGTGGCTCGTACCTGACGCCGCTCGTGCGCAAGCTGGCCACCGAGAAGGGCGTGGACGTCGCGACGCTCACCGGCACCGGCGTCGGGGGACGCATCCGCAAGGAGGACGTCCTCGAGGCCGCCGCGAAGGCCGAGGAGGCGCGCAAGGCGGCCGAGGCCGCCAAGGCCGCCCCCGCACCCGCCACGGCAGCACCGGCCAAGGCCGCGGCCCCGGCCGCGGTGTCGCCGCTGCGCGGGACGACCGAGAAGGCCAGCCGGCTGCGCCAGATCATCGCCGAGCGCATGGTCGAGGCCCTGCACACGCAGGCGCAGCTCACCACGGTCGTCGAGGTCGACGTCACCAAGATCGCCCGCCTGCGGGCACGCGCCAAGGAGGACTTCAAGGCACGCGAGGGCGTCAACCTCACGTTCCTGCCGTTCTTCGTGCAGGCCGCGATCGAGGCGCTCAAGACCTACCCCAAGGTCAACGGCGTGCTCGAGGGCTCGACGATCACGTACCACGGCCAGGAGAACGTCGGCATCGCGGTGGACACCGAGCGCGGCCTCGTCGTGCCGGTCATCCGTGACGCGGGCGACCTCAACCTCGCGGGCATCGCCCGCAAGATCGCGGACCTCGCGGGCCGCACGCGGGCCAACAAGGTCACGCCGGACGAGCTGTCGGGCGCCACGTTCACCGTGACGAACACGGGCTCGGGCGGTGCGGTCATCGACACGCCGATCGTCCCCGGCGGCACGTCGGCGATCCTCGGCACCGGCGCGATCGTCAAGCGTCCGGTCGTCGTCAAGGGCGCGGACGGCGAGGAGGTCATCGCGATCCGGTCGATGTGCTACCTGTGCCTGTCGTACGACCACCGCCTCGTCGACGGCGCCGACGCGTCGCGCTACCTCACCGCGGTGAAGAACCGTCTCGAGGAGGGAGCGTTCGAGGCCGAGATCGGCCTCTGACGCACGAGCACGTCCCACGCGGGGCCGCCCACCAGCCGGTGGGCGGCCCCGCGGCGCGTCCCGGGTCCGGCGCTCCGGTCGCCCACCCCCGTCGCCCCCACGCCCCCGCCCCCGGAGCGCCGGACCCGTGCCGCGTCGCTAGGGTGGCCGGCATGCGCGTGCTCGTCGCCGGGTCGTCCGGCCTGATCGGGGCGGCGCTCGTGCGGCACCTGCGCGAGACCGGCCACGAGGTCGTGCGCCTCGTGCGGCGCGAGCCGCAGGGACCCGACGAGGCCGGCTGGGACCCCGCGGCCGGCGACGTGGACACCGCGGCGGTCGCCGCGAGCGACGCGGTGGTCGACCTCGCCGGGGCGAACGTCGCGTCCCGGCCGCTCACCGCGGCCCGCAAGCGGGAGGTCGTCGCCTCACGCGTGCAGACCGCCGGACTGCTGTCGCGGACGCTCGCGACCCTCGCCACGCGTGACGGCGCGGGGCCCCGCGTCCTGCTGCAGGCCTCGGGCATCGGCGCCTACGGCGACCGGGGGGACACCCTGCTCACGGAGGACGAACCGCGCGGCGACACGTTCTTCGCCGACGTGGTGCGCCGGTGGGAGGCCGCGACCGCGCCCGCACAGGACGCGGGCGTGCGCGTCGTGCACCTGCGCACCGGCGTCGTCCTGAGCCCCCGCGGCGGCGCCGCCGCTCCCCTGCTGCTGCCGCTGCGGGCCGGGGTCGCGCCGCGGTTGGGGCCCGGGCGCCAGTACTGGAGCTGGATCAGCCTGCTCGACGAGGTCCGTGCGATCGAGCACCTGCTGACGGCCCCGGTCCACGGCCCGGCCAACCTGGTCGCCCGCGCCGACCGGCACGCCGACCTGGTCGAGGCGCTGCGCCGCGCATGGGGCGCCTCGCTCACGCTGCCGGTCCCGGCACCCGTGCTGCGCCTGGCGCTGCGCGACTTCTCGTCCGAGGTCCTCGGGTCGGTCAACGCCGACCCGGCGGTGCTGCGCGCCTCGGGCTTCGCACCGCGCCACCACTCCGCGGCCGAGGTCGCCCACTGGCTCAGGGCGTCGCGTCGCCCGGCTCCCTGACGTCCCAGACGCGCCACCCGTCGGCGGTCCACCGCAGCACCAGCACCACGGTGCGCGCCGCGGTCGCGGGCACGTCGGCACGCTCACCGGCCGGGGTGACCCGCACGTGGGCGCTGAGCGCCGACGTCACCTCGACGGTGGCGTCGCCGTCGGGCGTCGACCCCGTCGCGACGGCGGCCGTGACGTCGGCCGTGAGCCCCTCGCTGCGCGCACCGGCGAGCTGCGCGACGAGCGCGGCGTCGGCGGTACCGGCGGGTGACCCGGCCACCTGCAGCGCCGCGACGGCGTCCGCGTCGGCGTCCGCGAGCGCCGCGGTCCGCAGGCGCGTCAGGGCGGCGGCGGCTCCTGCGGGGTCCTGCGGGTCGGTGAGCAGTCGTGCCTCGTCCACCTGCTCCGCCGCGTCGGACGCGGGTGCCGCCACGGCGTCCGACGCCGGGGCCGGGGGCACGGCCGGCGTCGTGGCCGGCGTCGCACCGGCGACGGCGCGGTCCACGGGCGACCCGCGCAGCGCGGCGCCGGCGACACCGACGAGCAGGACCGCGACGGCACCCGCCGCCACGGGCCACCACCGTCGGCGGCGTGGCTCACGCCGTGCGCGGCGCGGTGCGGGCGGCGCGGGGTCGGCGGCACGCGGCACGCCGCTGCGGCCGGTCGCGAGCGCGACCTGCGCCCCCGCGAGCTCGTCGGCGTCCGGCACCTGGACGGGCTCGGCCTCCGCCGCACCGAACACGGCCGCGACGAGCTCGTCGGGAGTCGCGCGCCCGCGCAGCAGCGCCTCGAGCGAGTCGCGCAGCCGCGCGGCGTCCTCGAGCCCGGCGGCGAGGTGCGCGTCGAGCGGGGGCATGAGTCCCAGCAGCGTCGCGATGAGCCGGTGCACGTCGCCGGTCGCGGTGCCGACACCGCGCAGCGCACCGCGCAGGTCGACCAGCACCGGGACTCCGCCGGGGCGCAGCACGACGCGGTCCGCGCCGACCGCCCCGTGCGCCAGGCCCGTCGCGTGCAGCGCCGTGAGCGCCTGCGCGACGGGGACCGCGGCCGTGACGACCTCGCCGTCGTTCAGCGGCGGACGCGCGGCACGCACGGCGGCCAGCGTGGGACCGGGCACGTGCTCGCACACGAGCGCGACCCGTCCCGGCTCGAGCGGCTCGACCGCGAGCACCCGCGCGAGGTGCGGGTGGTCCAGGCCCGTGAGCAGACCGGCACGGGCGGCGAGCGCACCGTCCACGGGGACGTCCGCGACGAGCACCTCGAGCCAGGGGCCCTCCTCGCCGTCGGCGGGGCGCGCGACCCACCACGAGCCGTCCGTCCCGACGGGTGACGCGACGCGCGTGCCGTGCCCCCGCATGAGCCGGGTCACGTCGTCCGGGGGCGGGGCGGCGGTGTGCACGCCGACATCCAACACCGGGTGGCGCCCCGCGCGGGCGCGTCGTCCACAGGCACGGGCGCGCGCGGTGGCGCCCCGTCAGGCAGGTCCGGGCGGGCGAGGGTCGCCGTCGAGGAGCTGGGCCACGCCGGTCTCCGCGGCGACGCGTGCCGCGTCGAGCACGCGTGCCGTCGCGACCGCGTCGGCGGGGTCGACGGGCACGGGCCCGTCGGCGAGCAGCCACTCCTGCACGGCGCGGTACAGGTCGCCGTGACCGCCGGGGGCGCGCGGCACGGGCGTGCGCTCGGCGCCCCGCACGAGCCAGCCCTCGTGCACGGCCTCTCCCGGACGCCGGTACTCCTCCTGCACGTCGTCGAACGCCGCGAAGGGCGTCGGCTCACCCTCGAAGCTCGTCACGAGGTAGGCGCCCCGGTCGCCGAGCACGCGGGTACGCGGTCCCGGCGCCCCGACGAGCCCACCGGCCCACAGGTGGGACACGACGTGGTGCCCGTCGTCGTCGGGGGCGTGCTCGAGGGCGAGGAACACGTCGTCGAGCGCGGGCGTGGTCAGGGCCCGCAGCTCGGCGTGCACCCGGCGGACGGGACCGAACAGCTGCACGGCCGAGTCGACGAGGTGCGCACCGAGGTCCAGCAGCAGGCCGCCCGCGACGGGGTCCTGCTCCTTCCAGCGCTGCTGCGGCTCGGGGCGGTACCTCTCCCAGCGTCGCTCGAAGCGGTGCACGCGGCCGAGCGTCCCGGCGTCCAGCAGGCCCCGCAGCGTGAGCTGCTCGGGATCCCAGCGGCGGTTCTGGAAGACCGTGAGCCGCCCGCCGCGCTCCGCCGCCAGCCGCACGAGCGCGGCGGCCTGCACCCGGGTGGTGGCCAGCGGCTTGTCGACGAGCACGGGCACGTCGGCCTCCAGCGCGGCACGCACGTGCTCCGCGTGGTCGCCCGTCGGGCTCGCGACGACGACGAGGTCGAGCTCGTCCCGGTGCGCGAGCAGCCCGTCGACGTCGGGCACGACGCGCGCGCCGGGCCAGTCGGACGCGACCTGCTCGCCGCGCCGGCGCGTCACGACCGCGACGACCCGCTGCCCCGTCTCGCGCGCGAGCCGGGCGTGGATCCCCCGCCCTGCCCCGCCGTACCCGACCAGCCCGATCCGCAGCGGCTCCATGCCGCCACTCTAGGAGGACGCCGCGTGCGCGCCGTGCTCGGGGCGGCGCGCGAGCGCGCTGGGCCACCACGTGCGCGGCCCCAGGTCGTGCACCAGGCCCGGCACCAGCAGGCTGCGCACCACGAACGTGTCGACGAGCACGCCGAGGGCGACGATGAACGCGAGCTGGGCCATGAACAGCAGCGGGATGACGGACAGCGCGGCGAACGTCGTGGCGAGCACGAGACCGGCGGAGGTGATGACGCCGCCCGTCACCGCGAGGCCGCGCGTGACGCCCTCGCGCGTCCCGACGGCCTGGGACTCCTCCCGCACGCGCGTCATCAGGAAGATCGAGTAGTCCACACCGAGGGCGACGAGGAACACGAACCCGTACAGCGGCACGACGGGGTCGGCGTCGGGCAGGTCGAGCACGTGGTCGAAGACGAGCGCCGCGGTCCCGAGTGCCGCCGCGAACGACAGCACGTTGGCGGCCATGAGCAGCAGCCCCGCGACGAGGGACCGCAGCAGCAGCACCAGGATGACGAGGATGACGAGCAGCACGACCGGCACGATCACCCGCAGGTCCCGCTCACCGGCGAGCTGCGTGTCGAGCGTCTGGGCCGCCGGACCGCCGACGAGAGCGTCCGGGGCCACCGCGGTGACCGCCTCGCGCAGGTCGGCGACCGTGTCGACGGCCTCCTGGCTGTCGGACGGTGCGTCCGTGACCACGTCGACCCGGACGCGGCCGTCGACGACGACGGCCGGCGCGTCCGCGGCGGGGGCGCCCGCCGGTCCGCCGGTGAACGCGGCCGCGGACGCCACGCCGTCGACGTCCTGCGCGGCCGCGAGCACGGCGTCCAGGTCGCCGGCGGGGACGACGACCACGGCGGGCTGCACGGCCCCGGCCGGGAAGTGCTCGGCGAGCACCTGCTCCCCCGCGACCGAGTCGACGGCGGTGAGGAACACGTCGGTCTGGCTGGTGCCCCCCGCGCGGAACGTCGGCACGAACGCCGCGGCGACCAGCAGCACGGCAGCGCTGACGAGCCACACGGGACGGGCACGGCGCGCGACGAACCGCGCCCAGCGCGCCCACAGGCCCGTGCCCTCGGACGCGTCGACCGCCGCGGGCGGCACGTCGGTGGCGTGCTCGCCGTGCGTCACCCCGGCGGACCCGGCCACCACGACGCTCCGCGGTGCGCGCGGCCAGAACAGCGCGCGCGAGCGACGTCCGGCGACGAGCAGCATCGCGGGCAGCAGCGTCAGGGCGGCGAGCAGCGCGGCGCCGATGCCGACGGCGGCCACCGGGCCCAGGCTGCGGTTGGACGCCAGGTCCGACAGCAGGAGGCACAGCAGCCCGGCGACCACGGTGCCGGCGCTCGCGGTGACCGGCTCGAGCGACCGCCGCCACGCGACGCGCATCGCGTCGGCCGGGTGGTCGACGTGCCGCAGCTCCTCGCGGTACCGGGCCACGAGGAGCAGCGAGTAGTCCACCGCGGCTCCGACGACGAGGATCGACAGGATGCCCTGCGCCTGACCGTTGAGCACGAGGACGCCCGCGGCGGCGAGCTCGTGGACGACGAGACCGGCCAGCGCGAGCGCGAACACCGCCGTGAGGATCACGACGAACGGCAGGAACGGCGAGCGGTACACCACCACGAGGATGAGCAGCACGGCGCCGAGCGCGACGAGCAGCAGCACGCCGTCGATACCGAGGAAGGCGGTGGTGAGGTCGGTGACGAAGCCCGCGGGGCCGGTGACCCACGCCTGCAGGCCGAGGTCGCCGGACGTCGTGGCGGTGGCGCCGAGGTCGGCGGCGAGCGTCGTGCGCAGGTCGGCGACGAGCAGGTCGGTGAGCGAGTCGTCGTCGAGGAGCACCTCGGCGTCGTCGGCGTCGAGCGGGACGGCGAGCAGGACCGCGGCGCCGTCCTGCGAGGGCACGGGTGCGATGTCGCCCGCCAGGTGGTCGGCCCAGGTCCCGTCGCCGACGGGTCCGTCCGGGAACTGCGCGGCGAACGCGGTCACGGCCGCCAGCTGCTCGGGGGTGACGTCGCCGCCGCCGGTCGGGGTGAGCACGACGAGCGCCGGCAGGGTCTGCGTGTCGACGAACTCGCGGGAGGCGGCCGCGGCCCGTGTGGACTGGGCGGACGACGGCAGGAACGCGGCCGAGTCGTTGGTCTGGACCTGGGACAGCCGCCCCTGGGCGGCACCGCCCACCGCACCCACGCCCAGCCAGACGACCAGGACCACGGCCACGGCCAGGGCTCGGGTCACAGAATTCCTCAGCACGCTGAGTATCATCGGCCCCGATCGACGACGCGGCAAACGGGAGGACTCGTGAGCACCGAGCAGACCCCCGGACCCGACCACTGGCCGGTGGGACGCATGCTGTCCGCCGCGGCGCGCCGCATGGAGCGCGCGTGGGACGCCCACCTCGCCGCCTGGGACCTCAACCACGCGAGCCTGCCGGTGCTCGCCCACGTCACCGTCCGGCCGCTGTCGCAGCGCGGGCTCGCCGACGCGTGCGGCGTCACCGAGCAGACCATGAGCCGCATCGTCGCGCGCCTCGAGCGCACGGGCTACGTCACGCGACTGCCCGACGCGGCCGACCGGCGCCGCCACGTCGTCACGATCACCCCCGCCGGCGCCGCCGCGCTCGCGGCCTGCGCCGATCCGGCGCCCGCCCAGCAGGCGGTGCTGGGCCACCTGCCGCCCGAGCGCCGCGCGCTGCTGGACGACCTGCTGCGCGAGGTCGTCGCCCCCTGGGGCCCGCCGCGGCCGTCGAGCGCGTCCGACGACACCGACGGACCGAGCGCCGCGAAGGCTTAGCCTGACGACCATGCGCGTCGAACCGCTCGAGCTCGGCACCCGCCTGCAGCCCTACGTGCCCACGTGGGACCTGCAGCGCGAGGTCCACGCCGCCGTCGCCGCCGGCGAGCGCGAGGACACCCTCCTGCTCGTCGAGCACGAACCGGTCTACACGGCCGGCAAGCGCACCGCCCGCTCGGACCGTCCCGTCGACGGCACGCCCGTCGTCGACGTCGACCGCGGCGGGCGCATCACGTGGCACGGGCCCGGCCAGCTCGTCGGCTACCCGGTCGTGCGGCTCGCCGAGCCCGTCGACGTCGTGCGGTACGTCCGCGCGCTCGAGGAGGCGCTCATCCGCACGTGCGCCGACGTCGGTGTCGCGGCCGGGCGCGTCGACGGACGCAGCGGCGTGTGGCTGCCCGCCGACGACCCCGCCACCTCGCCGGTGCCGCGCCGCGCACGCAAGGTCGCGGCGATCGGCGTGCGCGTCGCGCGCGGCACGACCATGCACGGCTTCGCGCTCAACTGCACCGCGTCGCTCGACTGGTACGGCCGCATCGTGCCGTGCGGGATCGACGACGCGGACGTCACGACGCTGTCCGCCGAGGCGGGGCGGGACGTCACGATCGCCGAGGTCGCACCGCTGGTCGTGGCGCACCTGCAGGACGCGCTCGCACCGCTGCTGGCCGTGCACCACGAGGGGCGGGCCGACGTGCCGGCCGACGGGGTGCCCGCCGGTCGCTGACCGGGCTACGCGTCCCGGGCGGCGGCCCGCAGCGCACGCGCGACGTCCAGCGCCCAGGCACGCACCGCCTCCAGGTCGCGGAAGTCGCCCGCGTCGGCACGCGTGAGCGCGACCAGCGCACGCTCGGAGATGTTGAGCCCGTCGCGGTCCAGCCGTCCGGCGAACATCGCGACGTCGCGCGCACCGACCGTCCGCGCGATCTCGGTCACGTCGTCCGGCACCGTCGCGGGCACCGGCGGGTCGCCCACGGGCCCCGACCAGAAGAGCCACACCGGACGGTCCCGCAGCTGACCCGCCTGCCGGTCGACCAGGTCACGCAGCCCGAGCGCCAGGCGGCCGACGTACACGGCCGAGCCGAGCACGACCGCGTCGTAGGGCTCGACGTGCTCGACGTCGTCGGGCTCCACCTCGTCGACGTCGTGTCCCGCGGCCCGCAGCTGCGCCGCGACCTCGACCCCCATCTCGCGTGTCGCACCGTGCCGTGACGCGACGGTCACCAGGACGCGCATCGTGCCACCTCCTCCAGGCTCCGCCGGTCCCGTGGACCGCAGACCCCTCGCGGGTCCGACCGGCTGGTCCCAGCGTCCCGCCCGGTCGGCGGCGCCGCGCGGGACCGAGGTCCCCGTCACACCCGCCGGACGGCGCCGGCGCCGGACCGGCGGGCTAGTCTGGCTGCGTGACGATCGCACCCGAGGGACGACGGATGCTCCGGGTGGAGGCACGCAACGCCGCCACCCCGATCGAGAAGAAGCCGGAGTGGATCCGCACCCGCGCCACGACCGGCCCGGAGTACAGCGAGCTCAAGGGCCTCGTACGCCGTGAGGGCCTGCACACGGTGTGCGAGGAGGCGGGCTGCCCCAACATCTTCGAGTGCTGGGAGGACCGCGAGGCCACGTTCCTCATCGGCGGCGACCAGTGCACGCGGCGCTGCGACTTCTGCCAGATCGACACCGGCAAGCCGGCCGACCTCGACACCGACGAGCCGCGGCGCGTCGCGGAGTCGGTGCAGGCGATGGGCCTGAAGTACTCGACCGTCACGGGCGTCGCGCGCGACGACCTCCCGGACGGCGGTGCCTGGCTCTACGCGGAGACGGTCCGCCAGATCCACGCGCTCAACCCGGGCACGGGCGTCGAGCTGCTCATCCCCGACTTCAACGCGGTCCCCGAGCTGCTCGACGTCGTCAACGAGTCCCGCCCCGAGGTCATGGCGCACAACCTCGAGACCGTGCCGCGCATCTTCAAGCAGATCCGCCCGGCGTTCCGCTACGAGCGCTCGCTGTCGGTGCTGACCCGCGCGCGCGAGGCCGGGCTGGTCACCAAGTCCAACCTCATCCTCGGCATGGGCGAGACGACCGAGGAGGTCGTCGACGCGCTGCGCGACCTGCACGAGGCGGGCTGCGACCTCATCACCATCACGCAGTACCTGCGCCCGTCGGTGCGGCACCACCCCGTGGACCGCTGGGTGCGGCCCGAGGAGTTCGTCGAGCTGTCGCAGGAGGCCGAGCGCCTCGGCTTCCTCGGGGTCATGTCCGGGCCCCTGGTCCGCTCGTCGTACCGCGCCGGACGTCTGTGGGGGCAGGCGATGCGCCGCCGCGGGCTGCCGATCCCCGCGGCGCTCGCGCACCTCGGCGAGCCCGTCACGGCGCGTCAGGAGGCGTCCGCGCTCCTGGCCCGCACGCCCGTCGCGTGACGGGGACCGCGGGCGTGGCGGCGTCGACGCGCCGGTAGACTCCCGGTCCATGGCACGCGAGCGCTCCACGTCCCCGCAGGGCTCTGCCCCGAGCACCGCGAAGGGCAGCGGGAAGGTCAGGAAGACCCGCTGGTACCACCAGGTCTGGCAGGCCTACAAGGTCACCCGCGAGTCCGACCCGGCGGTCACCTGGATCGTCCTGGCGGTCTTCCTCGGGATCGTCGCGGTCGGCGTCGTCGTCGGTCTGCTGCTCGACCGCGTCGTGTACGTGCTGCTGCTGAGCATCCCGTTCGCGGTCCTCGGCGGCATGTTCGTCCTCGCGCGCCGCGCCGAGACCGCCGCCTACACGCGCATCGACGGTCAGCCCGGTGCGTCGCTCGCCGCGCTCGGCACCCTGCGCCGCGGCTGGACGTTCACGCAGGAGCCCGTCGCCGCCGACCCCCGCACGCAGGACCTCGTGTTCCGCGGTGTGGGACGTCCCGGCGTCGTGCTGGTCGGCGAGGGGCCGGCGCACCGCGTCGGCAAGCTGCTCGAGGCCGAGCGCAAGCGCACGGCACGCGTCGTGTCGGGCGCGCCGATCCACCTCATCCAGGTCGGCGACGGCGAGGGCCAGGTGGCGCTGCGCAAGCTCCCGCGCGCCGTGACCAAGCTCAAGCCGCAGCTCACCAAGGACGAGGTCGCGGTCGTGCTGCGCCGCGTCACGTCGCTCGGGGGCGCCAAGCTGCCCGTGCCCAAGGGCATCGACCCGATGCGGGTGCGTCCGGACCGCAAGGGGCTGCGGGGGCGCTGACGGCGCGCCGGCGGCGCCTGACGTCAGCGGCGCACGAGGACCGTGCCGGCGGCGCGGTCGTGCAGACCACGACCGTCGCCGTCCCACACCACGGCCGGCAGGACGAGGCACAGCAGGAGCGTGCGCACGAGCGCCGCGACGGGCCCCGGCCCGCCCGGGGCCGCGGTCGGCGCCTGGTCCGCAGCGGACCGCACGAGCCGCCGCACCTGCAGGCCCAGCAGCCGGTGACCCAGCGTGTGCCCGAGCGTCGCGACGAGCACGAGGTTCTCGACCGCGAACACGGCCAGCGTGCCCAGCGAGTCACCGCGCAGCAGGAACAGCCCGTCGGTGCGGGCCGGGAGCAGCACGGCGGACACCGCGAGACACGCGACCCAGTCGATCGCGAGCGCGGCGAGCCGGCGCCCGAGACGAGCGGGCGAGCCCGGACCCGTCACGGGCAGTCCCAGCCGCGTGCCGTGCTCCGCACCGCCGTCGTGCCCGCCGGGTCCACCCTCGAGCCACGAGCCCACCGAGTCGCGCATCGCCATGGATCCAGCGTACGTGCGCCACCCGAACAGCCCGACACGCCGGGCACGTCGTGCGATCGTTACACCGCACGCAGGCTCGTAACCTCCCGGAAACAGTGGTGGCACGGCAGGGAAACTCCCCCCTCCTAGCCTCGCTCCTGCCCGGGACGACCGGGCACCATCGACCGAGGAGCAGCGGATGTTCACGAAGCCAGAGGAAGTCCTGGCGTTCATCAAGAGCGAGGACGTCAAGTTCGTCGACGTGCGGTTCTGCGACCTGCCGGGTGTGATGCAGCACTTCAACGTGCCGGCCGCCTCGCTCGACGCGGACTTCTTCACCGACGGCCAGATGTTCGACGGCTCGTCGATCCGCGGCTTCCAGGCCATCCACGAGTCGGACATGAAGCTCGTGCCCGACGTGACGACCGCGTACGTCGACCCGTTCCGCGTCGAGAAGACCCTGAACATCAACTTCCACATCGTGGACCCGTACACCGACGAGCCGTACAGCCGCGACCCGCGCCAGGTCGCCGCGAAGGCCGAGGCGTACCTCAAGTCGACGGGCATCGCGGACACCGCGTTCTTCGCGCCCGAGGCCGAGTTCTACATCTTCGACGACATCCGGTTCCAGACCCGCCAGGACGCGTCGTTCTACTACATCGACTCCATCGAGGCCGCGTGGAACACGGGCCGCAAGGAGGAGGGTGGCAACCTCGGCCACAAGACGCCCTACAAGGGCGGCTACTTCCCCGTGCCGCCGGTCGACCACTTCGCCGACCTGCGCGACCAGATCTCGCTGCAGCTCGACGCCCTCGGCCTGCAGGTCGAGCGCGCGCACCACGAGGTCGGCACGGCGGGTCAGGCCGAGATCAACTACCGGTTCGACACGCTCGCCAAGTCCGCCGACAAGGTGCAGCTGTTCAAGTACGTCGTGAAGAACGTCGCGCACGAGAACGGCCGCACGGCGACCTTCATGCCCAAGCCCCTGTTCGGGGACAACGGCTCGGGCATGCACGTGCACCAGTCGCTGTGGAAGGACGGCGAGCCGCTGTTCTTCGACGAGAAGGGCTACGGCGGCCTGTCCGACATCGCCCGCTGGTACATCGGCGGTCTGCTCAAGCACGCGCCGTCGCTGCTCGCGTTCACCAACCCGACGGTGAACTCGTACCACCGCCTGGTGCCCGGCTTCGAGGCACCGGTCAACCTGGTCTACTCGGCCCGCAACCGCTCGGCGTGCATCCGCATCCCCGTCACGGGGTCCAACCCCAAGGCGAAGCGTGTGGAGTTCCGCGTGCCGGACCCCTCGTCCAACCCGTACCTCGCGTTCGCGGCCATGCTCATGGCCGGCCTCGACGGCATCCAGAACCGCATCGAGCCGCCCGAGCCGGTCGACAAGGACCTGTACGAGCTGCCTCCCGAGGAGCACGCCCTCATCCAGCAGGTCCCGGGCTCGCTCGCCGAGGTGCTCGACAACCTCGAGACCGACCACGACTGGCTCACGGCCGGCAACGTCTTCACGCCGGACCTGATCCGGACGTGGATCGACTACAAGCGTTCGGCAGAGGTCGACCCGATCCGGCTGCGCCCGCACCCGCACGAGTTCGAGCTCTACTACGACGTCTGATCGGCTGCTCCCGATCAGTTCGGCACCGAGGGGCGTCCCGTCAGGGGCGCCCCTCGTGGCGTGCCACGGCTGCTCCGGGTGCCGGGTGGCCGTCAGCCCGCGGCGCGCCTGACGAGCCGGGCGAGCTGCTCCCACCCCTCGTCGTCCACGTCGGTGAGCGCGTACGACGTCGGCCACAGACCGCCGGGCTCGTCGAGGTCCGCCAGGGCGCTGAACCCGAAGGTCGAGTAGCGCTCCTTGTCCGCCAGGCCGCTGCGGAAGAAGCACACGACCTTCCCGCTCCGCGCGTAGCCCGGCTGCCCGTAGTACAGCTTCGGCGCCAGGCCGGGGGCGACGTCGCCGACGATCGCGTGCACGCGCTCGGCGAGCCGACGGTCCGGCTCCGGCATCGCCGCGATCTTCGCCAGCACGTCCGCCGCGTCGGCCGCCGCCTTGTCGGCACCGCGTCCCCGGCGGCCCTGTGCTCGCAGCTCGCTCGCGCGCTCCTTCACAGCGGCGCGTTCCTCGGCGGACAGACCCTCTCCGGCGTCGTCGGCCGGCCGGTCGCTCGATGGTCCGGATGCCATGCGTCTCTCCTCGTCGTGGGCGCGGCTCGTCACGCGACGACCCTAGAGGGGTGCGTCGCGCCGGGCTTCTCGAATCCTGACCCAGCCGGCGGCACACCGTGACGTCACCGGTCGGCGGCCCGGCGGTGCGTGACCGTCAGCACCACGGCAGGTGGTCAGCGCGCAGCTCGACCGTCGTACGCGACCACACCCGGTCCGGGACCGGCACCCGGGAGTCGCGGTCGCTCACGCACCGGCACCCGCCGGCGCCTGCGGCTATCGTCGGAGGCACCGGTGCGACGGGGGTGGCACATGGATCGGGTCAGGACGACGCACGTACCCACCCGCGCACGGACGGACGCCGGTGCGGCGCGCCGCCGCGGCGCACCGGCGGCGCCCCTCAACCGTTCGGTGGCTCGCGCACTGCGCGCGACGGGCGCCCGGGACGTCACGAGCGGCGCCCTCGGGGCCGCGGCCGGCGCCGCCCGGTCGCCCGGCGCCGGGCGACCGCTGCCCTCCCTGCTGGCGGAGGGCCTGGCGGCCGCGGTCTGTGCGCCGCTGCCGCACGTCCGCATCCACGACGACGCTGCGGCGCACGCACGCGCGGCCGCGCTGGACGCACGGGCCTTCACGATCGGCCGCGACGTGCACCTGGCCGCCGACGTCGACGTGCGGCACCCGACGCCGGACACGTTCCGCGTGCTCGTGCACGAGCTCGTGCACACGCTCCAGGTCGGGCCGTCCGCACCGACCGCCGGTGACGTGGACGTGAGCCGGCCGGAGGACCCGCAGGAGGTCGAGGCCGAGCGCGTGACCGACCAGGTGCTGCACGGCGTCACGCCCACGCCCCCGGCTCCGGCGCCCCGCACGGCGACGCAGGTGCACCGTCTCGCGCTCGACAGGGGCCCGGCTGCCCCGCCCCGCGTCCCGCGGCCCGCCTCGACCCCCGCCGAGGTCGTCGCGCTGAGCGAGCGGTTGCTCGACCAGTGGTGGGTGGGCCCGTGGGACGAGCACGTGCTCGAGACCGCGTGGGGTTCGCTCTCCCCCGACGAGCTCGTGGCGCTGGCCGACAGCCGCCGCGACCTGTGGGACGCCTGCCTCTCCCGCGGGGCGGAGCCAGGGCGGATGGCGTCGTACCGCGCCCTGGTCGCCCAGCTCGTCGAGGACGTGCGCACCAGCGCGCTGACGACCCTGCGGACCAACGCCGGCCTCCTGGCTCAGGAGCGGTCCCGGCTGGGACTCGTCGCGTGCCGCCCCGCCACCGAGCAGGAGGACCAGGCGCTGCGGACGCTGCAGCGCGCCGCGGCGCTCGTCGGTGCCGAGCTGCGCCGGCAGGAGCGGCTGCAGACCGTGCCCGCAGGCTGGCGCACCGAGCAGCTCGACGACACCATGAAGATCCCCGAGCCGCCACCGGGCGCCACACGGGTCAAGTTCGAGGTCACGTTCTCCCCGGACGCGCCACCGCCGCACCGCACGGATCCCGGCGACGACGTCGCACGCGGGGACTGGGTCACGCACCACGTCACGCCGTGGGACCGGCTGAAGGAGGTGCACGACTCGTCGGCCGCGCTGATCGACGGCATCGTGGGCGACCACCCCGCCGCGGCCGCCCTGGTCGCCGCCGGCGCACCGGGCACCGCGGAGGACTTCTCGACAGCCGAGGACGCCGCGGTCTCCCGTGCTCTGCTCGACGAGGCCCTGCGCACGCTCGAGGACCGCATCGACCGTGCCGCCGACATGCTGCGCACGGGACAGATCGACCCGCTCGACCTGGGTCCCGTCCTCGACGCCGTGCTGCGCGGGACCGCGCACGCGGGCGGTGACCGGTGGCAGCACGGCATGCGCCGGGTCGTCGCGCAGGGCACGGTGGCATCGCGCCGCGACGACGCGGCGCTCACGTCGGTCCTCTCCTCGCTCGGGACGACCTTCGCGCTCCTGCTCGCGCCGCTGACCTCGGGGGCGACCCTCGTCCTGGTCGTCGCCGTGGGCGCCGCCCTCGCCGTCGCCCCGGCCGTCCTGTCCGTGCGCCGGCTGGCGTCGCTGGAGGCCGTGCAGGGCACGGCCGTCGCCCCCGGCACCCGGCTCGTCGACGACGACGCCGTGAAGGTGGCGCGCGCCGAGGCCTCGGCCGCGCTGATGGACGCCGTGATGACCGTGCTGCTGCTCGGGGCCGAGGCGCTCCGGCTCGGCGGCCCGGGTGGGCCCACCCGCCCGGGCGGGGCGGCTCCGCCCGGCGGCGCCGCACCGGGCCGCCCGCCGCGGGGCCCGCAGGGCCGCGTGCACGTCCTGCTCGTCACCGACGCCGCCGGCGACGTGCTCCCCGGGGCGGACCTGACCACCCATCTGCGGATGAGCGAGCACCCGAACCTCTCGTCGATCCGGGCCGAGCTGAGGTCGCTCGACATCGACCTGGTGACGGGTGTCGCCCTGGAGGGGGCGAACGGGACGGCGGCGCACGTGCGTCTCGAGGGACCGGGCGGCGCCGTCCGGCGGCGCTACCGGATCCAGCTCGGTCCCGACGCGACCCCGCAGGTCCTGCAGCACGAGCTGAACCACGTCGCCGACTTCCGTTCCGGGCGCGTCGAACCGACCGGTGTGGTGACGACGACCGACCTGGGCGAGTTCGAGTCCCTGACCCGCGCGGACGTCGGCACCCTGCTGCCGCGTGCCCGGCCCGCCGCACCGACACCCCCGTGGGTCCGTCGGGGCCGGCTCGTCGTCGACGAGATCCGCACCCACCTGCGCGACCTCGACGAGTACCACGCGTCGGGGCCGGGGGACGCACGCGTCGCGGGCTTCCGCGACGTCCAGCGGGAGCGCATCGGGGCCTACACGCGGGCGCTGCGTGGCCTCGCGTCGAACCTGCCGGTGGCCGAGGCGGACGAGCTGCGCGCCGCGCTGCGCGACCACGTCCGCCTCTCGCACCCCGAGCTGCCGGCCGAGTACACGCGCCTCCTCGGGCCGTCGGCCGACTTCTGGCAGACGAGCGGGCTCGCCGCTCCCTGACGTCGTCGCGATCCGGTCGCGTCGTCGTGGTGCGCCGATCGCCCGGACGGCCGGGGCGGGCCGTCAGCCGTAGAACACGCGCTCGACGACCGCCCTGGCCCGGCGCGCGGTGCGCAGGTACGTCTCCTCGATCAGCGCGCCCGACCCGGCCGGGTGGCCGAGGACGCGCGCGATGCCGGCCAGCGCGGCACGGTCGTGCGGCAGCACGTCCGCGTGCGCGCCCTCGGCCCGGCCCGTCCACAGCACGTTGGCGTCGCGCACGCGCGACGCGAGCTCCCACGCCTCGCGCAGCACCGTGGCGTCGGCCACGTCGAGCAGGCCGGCGTCGCGTGCCGCGTCGAGCGCGTCGAGCAACGTGCGAGTTCAGGGGCGTGCGGACATCTACGTCGGCGAGGAAGACTGCCCGACGCCCTCGAAGGTCGTTGCTCTGGCGAAGCAGATGCAGATGCGTGTGCGCTGGGGCGCACTCGCCGTCTACCTCGCGGTGGCGACGGGCTTGCGAATCGGCGAACTCACTCAGCTCACAGCCGATGACGTCGTCCGCGTCGCGTGCTCCAACACCACGTCACGGCCATCGCGACGCTCGGCGATCTGGACCTTCGTCGCCCCCGACCGGCCCGGAGACTTTCCGCACGAACACCACAAGCACCGACCGTACCGGCGACCGGGGTGTGTCAATCAGCGCGTCCGCGGCGCCCTGGCCAGCACTAACGCGAAGACGAGCCAGCAGTCGCCAGGTGCGGCGACGCGGTGGGCGACACGCGCTCTCCGCACTGTGACTGCGTGCGCGCACGACCGGCCGGGGGTCTGTCGCTCGCCAGCGATCGGGCCCTCCTGGATCCGGCGGAAGACACCGCAGTCCGCCCGTGGCGTGCCGGCGCGGCTCGAGGCGCGGACCGAGCGACGACGAAGCCCATACAGCCGCCTGGCGGACATCGAGCCGATCCTCGAACAAGCCCACGACGGAGCGCGCGGCTTCGTCGCGCGCTGCGCACGGATGTCGCGACGAGACCGGTCGGCGGCGTGGTCGAGGGCCGGCGGCACGGCCCTGCGTCAGGCTCACCGGCACGCGGTCAGCCACCTCCGGGGCTCCCGTCCGGCGCGCCGCCCGCGCCGTCCGGCACCGGCTCCCTCGCCAGCAGGCCGACGACGAGCAGCGCGACGAGCGCGACGAGCGCGACACCGAGCACGTAGCCGCCGGACAGGTACGCCGGTGCGACCAGCGCGATCCCGACGGCGACCGCGATCGCGACCCGGACGAGCGTGCGGTGCTGCCACAGCCGGTCGCCGACCGGCCCGGTCGTCACGCCGCGGCGCTCGCCGGCGGTGCGCAGGACCGCACCGGCGTGCGCCGTCCCGCGGCGTACCGCGACCGCGGACGGCGACCCGCCGGACAGGAACGCGGTGAGCGCGACGACGAGTCCCAGCGCGAGCCCGGCGCGCAGCGTGGTCCGCAGCGCCACGACGAGGTGGTCGTACACCGCGACCGCGGCGTCGGGCCGCTGCACCTCGGGCGGCAGCGCCCCGGCGTAGAGCTGACGGCCGACGGCGATCGCGACCGCGAGCAGCGCCATGCCGCCGGCGAGCGCCAGCCCCGCGACGACGAGCGCGCGTGCACGGCGCCGCGACAGCAGCACGGCGACGGTGAGCAGCGCCACGACGAGCCACGGCAGCCACACCCCCACGACGTCGAGCAGCCGGTACGCCGAGCGCACCTGGACCAGGTCAGCGCTGCTGGCCAGCGGGAACGTCGGGTTCACGGCCGGCAGCCGCGCCGCGAGGGTGAACCCGCGGGCCACGAGCCCGTCCTGCACCTCCTCGACGACCGGGCCGAGCTGCACGCTGAGCGTGCCGTCGGCGTCGAGCTGCGCGATCGCGTCCGGGTCGCCGCGCAGCACCGCGACGAGCTGGGCGTGCACCGTCCGGTTCGCGGTCGTCCAGAGCGAGGCGAACGTGTCCGACGCGACGACGGAGCCGACGGCCGACCGCACGCGCGTGGTCACCGCGCCGACGAGCGGCTCGCGCAGCGACTCCACGAGGCCCGCGAGCCGCGGCGGCAGCCCCAGACCGGCGACGGCCGACGTGAGGTCCCCAGCCAGGCCGTCGACGTCGAGCCCGTCGACGATCGCGGTCGTGGTGCGGTTCGTCACCGCCTGCTGCACGAGCGGGTCGTCGGCGATCGGTGCGACGGTCGCCAGGTAGCGGTCGGTGTCGGTGACCAGCCCGCGCGCCCACGAGGCGACGGCCGCGAGGGGCGTCAGGAGCGTCGCGACGACGACGAGCGCGACCACCCCCGCGGCGCGCGCCCTGCCGCGCCCCGCACGGTCCGCACCGGCGACCCGTGACGACCCCTCGTCGGGTGGGACGCCGTCCGCCGGCGCCCGGGCCGCGAGCGCCTGCCGCAGCCGCGCGTTCTCGGACTCGAGCGCCTCGAGCCGCGCGCGCACGTCGTCGTCGGGACCGGTCGACCCGCCGCCACCCGCACGTCCCGCCATCACGCCCCCCGGGACCGCGTGCCGGCGCACGCCGGCACGGTGGGTCCTTCAGGTCAGAGCATGGCAGCGCGGTGCGCGCCCGGCCACCGACGCGCGTCGCCGGCCGTCAGCCGTAGAACACACGCTCGACGACCGCCCTGGCCCTGCGAGCGGTGCGCAGGTACGTCTCCTCGATCAGCGCGCCCGACCCGGCCGGGTGGCCGAGGACGCGCGCGATGCCGGCCAGCGCGGCACGGTCGTGCGGCAGCACGTCGGCGTGCGCGCCCTCGGCCCGGCCCGTCCACAGCACGTTGGCGTCGCGCACGCGCGACGCGAGCTCCCACGCCTCGCGCAGCACCGTCGCGTCGGCCACGTCGAGCAGGCCGGCGTCGCGTGCCGCGTCGAGCGCGTCGAGCGTCGACGTGGTCCGCAGGCCCGGCACGGCGTGCGCGTGCTGCAGCTGCAGCAGCTGCGCGGTCCACTCGACGTCGCTGATGCCACCGCGCCCGAGCTTCACGTGCCGGTTCGGGTCCACGCCGCGGGGCAGCCGCTCGGCCTCGACCCGCGCCTTGATGCGCCGGACCTCGCGCTCGGTCGCGGGGTCGATGCCGCCGGCCGGGTACCGCAGCGGGTCGATCAGGGCGACGAACCGCTCCCCCAGCTCCTCGTCGCCGGCCACCGGCCGTGCCCGCAGCAGCGCCTGGCTCTCCCACGTCGCCGACCAGCGCTGGTAGTACTCGACGTGCGCGTCGAACGACCGCGCGAGCGGGCCGTTGCGCCCCTCGGGCCGCAGGTCGGCGTCGACGCTGAGCGTCGGCTCGGGCCCCACGCTGCCCAGGAGCTGGCGCACGCGCGTCGCGACGGCCACCGCGAAGTCCTGCGCGACCTTGCCGACGGCGCCTGGCAGCGGGTCGTGGACGAACAGCACGTCCGCGTCCGACGAGTAGCCCATCTCGCGCCCGCCGAGCCGGCCCATCGCGACGACCAGCATGCGCGTCGGGTTCGCGTCCAGCCCGGCAGCCGTGCGCGCCTCCGACTCCGCGACCCGCAGCGTCCCGGCCAGGACCGCGTCGGCGGTGATCGTCAGGCTCTGCGCCGCACGCACACCCGTCGTCACGCCGAGCACGTCCGCGACGGCTGTGCGCGCGAGCTCACGACGCCGCAGCGCACGCAGCGCGGTGACCGCGGCGACCGGCTCGTCGGCGCGCCGCAGCACCGCGTCGGCCTCGGCCGCGAGACGCTGCGCGGACCGGGGTGCGAGCTCGGCGTCGTCGTCGAGCCACGTCACCGACTCCGGTGAACGACTCAGGGCGTCGGCGGCGTAGCGGGACGTCGACAGCGCCTGCGCGAGCCGGTGCGCGGCCGTCCCGGAGTCGCGCAGCAGCTTGAGGTACCAGTGCGTGGTGCCCAGCTGGTCGGACAGGCGCCGGAACGCCAGCAGCCCGCCGTCCGGGTCCGCGCCGTCGGCGAACCACCCGAGCATCACCGGCAGCAGCTGGCGCTGGATTGCGGCCCGGCGCGAGACCCCGTCGGTGAGCGCCGCGATGTGCCTGACCGCCCCGGCGGGGTCGCGGTACCCGATCGCCGCGAGCCGCGCGCGCGCCGCCTCGGGCGCGAGGCTCGCCTCCTCCGTCGACAGGCGCGCGGTGGCCGGCAGCAGCGGCCGGTAGAACAGCTCCTCGTGCAGCCGTCGCACCTCGCGGCGCGTCGTGCGCCAGCGCTCCAGGAGCCCCTCGGGGCCCTCGGACCGCATGCCCATCGTCCGGGCCAGCCGGCGCAGGTCGTCCTCGGACGTGGGGACCAGGTGCGTGCGCTGCAGGCGGTGCAGCTGGATGCGGTGCTCCATCATCCGCATCCACCGGTAGCAGACCGCGAGCTGTGCGGCGTGCTCGCGTCCCACGTACCCGCCGGTCGCGAGCGCCGCCAGCGCGGTCAGGGTGGAGGGGCTGCGGATCGACTCGTCGGCACGCCCGTGCACGAGCTGCAGGAGCTGCACCGTGAACTCGACGTCCCGCAGCCCGCCGACACCCAGCTTGAGCTGCCGGTCGGCCTCGGCGCGCGGCACGTGCGCCTCGACGCGGCGGCGCATCGCCTGCGAGTCCTCGACGAAGTTCTCGCGCTGCACCGCCGACCACACGAACGGGTTGACGGTCTCGACGTACGCGCGGCCCAGCGCGCGGTCGCCCGCCAGCGGACGCGCCTTGAGCAGCGCCTGGAACTCCCACGTCTTGGCCCAGCGCTCGTAGTAGGCGCGGTGGCTGGCCAGGGTCCGCACGAGCGGCCCGTCCTTGCCCTCGGGACGCAGCGCGGCGTCGACCGGCCACAGCGCCGGCTCGCCGGCGGTCGCCGAGCACGCCCGGGCCAGCCCCGCGGCCAGCCGGGCACCCGCGATCAGCGCCTCGTCCTCGGGTGTGCCCTCGGCCGGCTCGGCGACGTAGACGACGTCGACGTCGGAGACGTAGTTGAGCTCGCGGCCGCCGGCCTTGCCCATGCCGATGACCGCGAGCCGCACGCCGCGGCCCTCGTCCTCGAGGTCGGCGCGCGCGAGCGCGAGCGACGCCTCGAGCGCGGCGGCGGCCAGGTCCGCGAGCGCGGCCGCGACACCGGGCAGGCGGCTGAGGGGGTCGTCGGCGGTCAGGTCGGTCGCGGCGACGCGCAGCAGGCGCGTGCGGTACGCGCGGCGCATCGCGTCGACGCCCGGGGTGCCGGCGAGTTGGGCCACGGGCACGTCCGCGTCGGGGTCGGCGTCGACGGCGCGCAGCAGCTCGGCGCGCACGTCGCCCGCCGCGACACCCGTACCGGGCGTGGGGTCGGCGACGACCCGCAGGTTGTCCGGGTGCGCCGCGAGCGTGTTGCCGATCGCGAGCGACGCACCCGTCACGGCGAGCAGCCGGGCACGAGCCGGGCCGTCGGCAGCCAGCACGTCGCGCAGCAGACCGGACAGCGCCGGGTCACGCTGCACGGCGCCCGCGACCTTGGCGAGGGCGAGCAGCGCCTCGTCGGGGTCGCCGACGTCCGCGAGGTGCCCGACGACGTGCTCGACGACCTCGGGGTCGACGGCCGTCAGCGCGGCGTCGGCGAGCAGCCGCTCGGCGCGCGGCACGTCGGCGACGCCCGCGCGCGTCAGACGCACCGGGAGCGAGACCCCACGGCCGGCGGACGTGGCCATCGTCGTCAGATCAGCGGCAGGAACCGCTGCAGCTCGTACGGCGTCACCTGCGCGCGGTACTCGGCCCACTCCTGGCGCTTGTTGCGCAGGAAGTAGTCGAAGACGTGCTCCCCGAGCGTCTCGGCCACGAGCTCGGAGCGCTCCATGACCTCGATCGCCGCCTCGAGCGACGTCGGCAGCGGCTCGATGCCGAGGGCCTTGCGCTCCGCGTCGGTCAGCTCCCACACGTCGTCGTCGGCGCCCTCGGGCAGCTCGTACTCCTCCTCGATGCCCTTGAGGCCGGCGGCCAGCAGCACCGCGAACGCCAGGTACGGGTTGGTGGCCGAGTCGACGCCGCGGTACTCGACGCGGCTGGAGTTGCCCTTGCCGGGCTTGTACATGGGCACGCGCACGAGCGCCGAGCGGTTGTTGTGCCCCCAGCAGATGAAGCTCGGCGCCTCGGCGCCGCCCCACAGCCGCTTGTAGGAGTTGACGAACTGGTTGGTCACCGCCGAGATCTCGGCCGCGTGCCGCAGCAGACCCGCGATGAACGAGCGCGCGACCTTCGACAGCTCGAGCGGCGCACCCGGCTCGTGGAACGCGTTGCGGTCCCCCTCGAACAGCGACACGTGCGTGTGCATGCCCGAGCCCGGCTGGTCCGCCAGCGGCTTGGGCATGAAGGACGCGAACACACCCTGCTCGAGCGCGACCTCCTTGACGACCGTGCGGAACGTCATGATGTTGTCCGCCGTGGTCAGCGCGTCGGCGTAGCGCAGGTCGATCTCGTTCTGGCCGGGCCCCGCCTCGTGGTGCGAGAACTCGACGGAGATGCCCATGGACTCGAGCATCGTGATCGCGGCCCGCCGGAAGTCGTGCGCGGTGCCGCGCGGCACGTGGTCGAAGTAGCCCCCCTGGTCGACCGGCACGAGCGGACGCGTCGGGTCGGCGGGCGCGTCGAACAGGTAGAACTCGACCTCGGGGTGCGTGTAGAACGTGAACCCGCGGTCGCTCGCACGGTCCAGCGCGCGCTTGAGCACGTAGCGCGAGTCCGCGAGCGACGGCTCGCCGTCGGGCGTCAGCAGGTCGCAGAACATGCGCGCGGTGCCGTGCCGCTCGCCGCGCCAGGGCAGGATCTGGAACGTCGACGGGTCCGGCTTGGCGATCATGTCGGCCTCGTACACGCGCGTGAGGCCCTCGATCGAGCTGCCGTCGAACCCGATGCCCTCGCCGAACGCCTGCTCGAGCTCAGCGGGCGCGACAGCGACCGACTTGAGCATGCCGAGCACGTCCGTGAACCACAGACGGATGAAGCGGATGTCCCGCTCCTCGACGGTGCGGAGGACGAACTCCTGCTGCCTGTCCATGGCGTACATCCTGCCTGATGACCGGCCCTCCCGGTGCGCCTGTCACGCACGTGGCGGACAGCGCGTCGTGTGCGCACCCTCACAGCGTGCCGCGCGCACCCGCGACTAGGCTCGCGACATGTCGTCCAGTGACGCCCCGACACCCCGCCGCGTGCGCGTGCACCACCTGCAGGCCGCCAAGGAGCGCGGCGAGCGGCTGACCATGCTGACCGCGTACGACGCGCTCACGGCGCGCGTCTTCGACGACGCGGGCATCGACATGCTGCTGGTGGGCGACTCGATCGGCAACACCATGCACGGGCACCGCACGACCCTGCCGGTGACCCTGGACGAGATCGTCGTCGCCGCGCGTGCGGTGGCCGGTGCGGCCCGCCGCGCGTTCGTCGTGGCCGACCTGCCGTTCGGCACCTACGAGGCCGGGCCCGAGCAGGCGCTCGCGAGCGCCGTGCGGCTCATGAAGGAGACGGGCGTCGCGGCCGTCAAGCTCGAGGGCGGGCAGCGCTCGGTGCCGCAGATCCGCGCGCTGACGCAGGCCGGCATCCCCGTCGTCGCCCACCTGGGGTACACGCCGCAGTCGGAGAACGCGCTCGGCGGGCCACGTGTGCAGGGCCGGGGGCAGGCCGCCGAGCGGATCAGCGAGGACGCCGTGGCCGTGACGGACGCCGGTGCCGTCGCGATCGTGCTCGAGATGGTGCCCGCGTCCGTCGCCGCCCGGATCACCGAGGTGGTCCGGGTGCCGACCATCGGCATCGGCGCCGGTCCGCAGTGCGACGGCCAGGTGCTGGTGTGGGTCGACATGGCGGGTGTGGGCGACTGGTCGCCCCGGTTCGCCAAGCGGTTCGGCGAGGTCGGCGCGGCCCTCGCGGCGGCGGCGCGCGACTACGCCGACGAGGTCCGCGGCGGGACGTTCCCCGACGCGTCGCACTCGTTCGACGCCTGAGCGTCCCGCCGGGGCACGCGCCCAACCGCCACCACGCGGCCGGGCGCGACGGTCACGACTCGTCGTCCTGCTGGTCCCACACCTCGTTGCGCGCACGGGCCTTCTCGAGCGCGTGCGCGGCCTCCTCCCGCGTCGCGTACGGCCCCATGAGCTGCGACCAGTCGCTGCGGCGCCCCTCCTCGACCTCGTGCGTCCGGGTGTTGTAGAAGTACTCGGCCACCTCGGTTCCTCCCGTCCGGCGGGCCGTGCGTGCCCGCCGCTACGTAGACTGCCAGGCATGCCGCCGGTCCACTCGTCGCGCACCGCGCTCGTCCCCGGGCTGGTCAGCCCGCGCCGCCCGGTCCCCGCGCACATCCCCCGCCCCGAGTACGTCGACAAGCCCATGCCCGCGCCGTGGCGCGGGTCGGACGTGCTCGACGAGGACACGGTCGCGCGCGTCCGCGTCGCGGCGCGGATCGCCGCGCAGGCTCTCGCGGAGGTCGGCCGGCACGTCGCGCCGGGCGTCACGACCGACGAGCTCGACGCGATCGGGCACCAGTTCCTCGTCGACCACGACGCCTACCCCTCGACGCTCGGGTACCGCGGCTTCCCCAAGTCGCTGTGCACGTCGCTCAACGAGGTCATCTGCCACGGCATCCCCGACTCGACGGTGATCGAGGACGGCGACATCGTGAACATCGACGTCACGGCGTACGTCGGCGGCGTCCACGGCGACAACAACGCGACGTTCCTGGCCGGCGACGTCGACGAGGAGTCGCGGTTGCTCGTCGAGCGCACGCGCGAGGCGCTCGAGCGCGCCGTCAAGGCCGTGAAGCCGGGACGCGAGATCAACGTCATCGGGCGCGTGATCGAGAAGTACGCGGCACGGTTCGGCTACGGCGTCGTGCGCGACTTCACCGGGCACGGCGTCGGCCCGGCGTTCCACACGGGGCTCGTCGTGCCGCACTACGACTCGGCCCCCGAGCACGCCACCGTCATCGAGCCCGGCATGGTGTTCACGATCGAGCCCATGCTCGACCTCGGCACCGCCGACTGGGAGATGTGGGACGACGGGTGGACGGTCGTCACGGCGGACCGCCGCCGGTCGGCGCAGTTCGAGCACACCCTGCTGGTCACCGACTCCGGGGCGGAGGTCCTGACCCTGCCATGAGCAACGACGCGAAGCACAGGAGCACCCCTGCCGGGACGGCGTTCGGCATCGACATCGGCGGGTCCGGCATCAAGGGAGCACCGGTCGACCTGGCGACGGGCGAGTTCGCGGGCGAGCGCGTCCGCATCCCCACGCCGCAGCCGGCGACGCCCGGGGCCGTCGCGCGCACCGTCGCCGAGGTCGTCGACTCGTTCGACCTCGACAAGGAGGTGCCGATCGGGGTGACGTTCCCGGCGGTGATCCTGCACGGGGTCGCGCAGTCGGCCGCGAACGTCGACGACTCGTGGATCGGCACCGACGTCGCCGCGACGATCGGCGAGGCGACCGGCCGGCGCGTGCTGGCCGTCAACGACGCCGACGCCGCGGGGTACGCGGAGGTCGTCTACGGCGCCGCGAGGGACGTGCCGGGCGTCGTCCTGGTCGTCACGCTCGGCACCGGCATCGGGTCGGCGCTCGTCGTCGACGGCGTGCTCGTGCCCAACACCGAGCTGGGGCACCTCGAGATCGACGGGCACGACGCCGAGTCCCGCGCGTCCGACGCCGCGCGCGACCGCGAGGGCCTGTCGTTCGAGCAGTGGGCGCAGCGGCTGCAGCGCTACTTCTCGGTCGTCGAGAACCTGTTCTGGCCCGATCTCGTCGTGGTCGGCGGCGGGGTGAGCAAGAAGCACGCGCAGTTCCTGCCGCTGCTGGACCTGCGCACCCCGATCGTCCCGGCGGGGCTGCGCAACGCCGCGGGCATCGTCGGCGCGGCCCGGCTCGCGGCGACGCACGGGCGCTGACGCACCCCCGGCTCCGGACCTGCACGAGATCACCCCGCGCGATCCCGGGACAGCGAACCTACGGTCGCGTAGGGTGGGACGCATCCGGAACACGAGCACCCGCTCACCCCCACGGCTGGGAAGTCGACCGAGCCCTGGAGGTCATGTGGCTCCTGCACCCGTCCCCGCACCCGACGCCGCGACGCGTCCTCGTCAGACTGCCGCCACCGGCAGCTACCACGAGCTGTCCGCCCAGGTGCGTGAGGCCGGCTTGCTGGACCGCACCCCCGGCTTCTACATCTCGCTGCTCGCCGGCCTGACCGTCGTCCTCGGCGGACTCGTCACGGCGTTCGTGCTGCTCGGCCCCTCGTGGTGGCAGCTGCTCGTCGCCGCGGGCCTCGGCCTGGTCCTCACGCAGTTCGCGTTCATCGCGCACGAGGCGTCGCACCGGCAGGTGCTGCTCACCGGCCCGGCGAACGACCGGCTCGGGCGGATCCTCGCCAACGGCGTCGTCGGCATCAGCCACTCGTGGTGGATGACCAAGCACACGCGTCACCACGCGAACCCCAACCGCGTCGGCAAGGACCCCGACATCGAGTGGGACACCATCTCCTTCCTCGAGGAGGACGCCGCGAAGCAGCGGGGGCTCATGGCCGCCGTCACGCGCAAGCAGGGCTGGCTGTTCTTCCCGCTCCTGACGCTCGAGGGCGTCAACCTGCACGTCCTGGCGATCCGCAGCCTGCTCGCCGCGCCCGCGTCGCGCGTGCGCACCGTCGACCTCGCGGTCATCGCGGTCCGGCTCAGCGTCTACGTCGGCCTCGTGGTGTGGGCGCTGCCCCTCGGTATGGCCGCCGCGTTCCTCGCCGTACAGCTCGCGGTGTTCGGCGTGTACATGGGGGCGTCCTTCGCCCCCAACCACAAGGGCATGGCCATCATCCCCGCCGAGAGCCGCCTGGACTTCCTGTCCAAGCAGGTGCTGACGTCGCGCAACATCAGCGGCGGCACGTTCGTGACCTCCCTCATGGGCGGGCTCGACGCGCAGATCGAGCACCACCTGTTCCCCAGCATGCCGCGCCCGCACCTCGCCCGGGCACGACGGATGGTCCGGGAGCACTGCGCCCGCGTCGGGATGCCCTACACCGAGACCTCGCTGGTGCGCTCGTACGCGCTCGTCATCCAGTACCTGAACCGCGTCGGCCTGTCCGCCCGCGACCCCTTCGACTGCCCGATGGTCCAGCGGTACCGTCCTCGTTCGACGCGCTGACGCACGCCGACGTCACCAGCGTGCGACGCTGCGCTCCTTGGCTGCCGCGCGCTGCAGCCTGAGCACGAGCCGGAACAGCGCCTCGCGCGTGCGCTCGTCGAGGCCGAGCAGCTCGCACCCGTAGCGCCACTCGTGCTGCCCCTCCTCCACGCGCAGCACGCGCGCGGCGAGGTCGACGCTGTCCTGGCCGACGGGCATCGGGAACCGGACCACGTCGCCCCGGCCCAGCAGACGAGGTGTCACGAACCGCACGCCGGACGCGCTGACGTCCACCACGACGACGGGCAGCGGCTCGGTCCCGTCCGGTGTCTCGAGCTTGCCGACGCACGCGACGCGGTACGCGGCACGCGCGGCCGAGCGTCGTTGGTCCGGCAGTCCGCGTTCCAGGACGACGACCTGCACGGTCGTGCCCGCGATGCCGCCCAGCAGGCCGACGTACCGGCACATGCCACGGACCGGGTCCAGGACGGTCAGGCTCGCGGCGTCCCCGATCTCGCGGTCCGTGAGCGGTGCCGCGACCTCGAGGACGATCACGTCCGAGTCGAAGGTGACGACGTGCCCGTCGACGTCACCGGACTTCGTCGTGAGGCAGCAGATCGCGAGCTCGTGCACGCGCCACCTCCGGTGAGCACCCACGCGTCCCGGTGCCGGCGCACCGACGCCCACACGCGTTGGTCAACCGTCCAGTTGTACGCATGTCCGCGTGCCCTGCGATACCGCCGACCGGGTGGTGGTGCGGATGAGCCAGCCGGTACGCCGGGTTCTGTCCCCGCGCGCGGTCACCCCCGCGCGGGTGGCGACCATCCATCTACGACGTACGTTGCCGCACGCCTCCAGCGGCCTACCCGGGAGCTCGGGCGGGCAACCCTCGAACGCTCCCTGTCTGGCCTTGCTCCGGGTGGGGTTTGCCGAGCCGCACCGGTCACCCGGTGCGCTGGTGGTCTCTTGCACCACCGTTTCACCCTTACCCCGTCGCCCCGGCGAACCGGTCCGACGTGGCGGTCTGTTCTCTGTGGCACTGTCCCGCGGGTCACCCCGGGTGGGCGTTACCCACCACCCTGCCCTACGGAGCCCGGACGTTCCTCGGCAGGACCACGAGGGTCCTGACGCGGCCGCCTGGCTGACTCATCCGCGCCCGTCAGCCTACCTGCGTCAGACGTCGACGCGGTACGTCAGGCTCAGCTCGTCGCCCGCGACGCCGCGGATGCCCCAGTGCGTGGGCGGGCTCTCGAGGACGACCACCTCGAGGTCGTCGGCCGACAGCCCGAGCGCGGGGGCCACGTCGTCGGCGAACGCGGCGATCAGCGCACGCACGGCCCGGGGGCTGCGGCCGGTGAAGCACACGATCTCGACGACCAGGTACCCGGCCGCGCGCGGTGCGACGAGGTCCTCGTCGTCGAGCAGCAGGAAGCGGTGGAACCGCTTGTCCTCCGGCAGGCCCCACGCGCCGACGAGCGCGCCGTGCACCGCGTCGGACACCTCCTGGCGGCGTGCGCCCCACACCGAGCGGCGGCCGTAGACCTTGACCTGTGCCACGCAACACCCCTGACCTCGTCGGACCGCGCCCTGCCGGACCGCGCCTCGCCGGACCACGCCCTGCCGGACCGCGCCTCGCCGGACCACGCCCTGCCGGACCACACCGTTCGAGCCGCGACGTTCGAGCCGCAGCGTTCAACGTACCCTCGTGCGGTGCTCGTGCTGCTGCCGCCGTCGGAGGGCAAGACGCCCGCCCCCCGCCACGCTCCCCCGCTGGACCTGACGACCCTCTCCCACAGCGGTCTGACGCCGGTCCGCGAGAAGGTCCTCGCCGCGCTCCTGGCGGCCAGCTCCCGGCCCGACGCGTGCGACGTGCTGGGCGTGTCACCGGGGCTGGCCGACGAGGTCGCGCGCAACACGACGCTGCGCGAGGCCCCGGCCGCACGCGCCTCGCGGGTCTACTCGGGCGTGCTGTACGGCGCCGCGGGGCTCGACACGCTGACGCCGGCCGCCCGGGCGCGCGCCGTGGCGGCCGTGCGGGTCGTGTCCGCGCTGTGGGGCGTCCTGACGGTCGACGACGTGGTCCCGGCGTACCGGTTGGCCATGGGCACGGACCTGCCGGGCACCGGACCTCTCGCCGCGGTGTGGCGCGGGCCGCTCGGGGTCGAGCTGGGGGACGCCGCGGAGGACGACCTGGTGGTCGACTGCCGGTCGGCGCCCTACCGCGCGGCGTGGACGCCGCCGCCGGGGGCGCGGTGGGTCGACGTGCGCGTGCTGCGCGAGGTCGACGGGCGACGGGCGGTCGTGTCGCACCACGCCAAGCACACGCGCGGGGTCCTGACACGTCACCTGGTGACGCGCCGCGGCCGCGAGCCGCGCGACGCGGACGAGCTCGCGCACGCCGCGACCGCGCTGACCGGCGACGTGCTGCACGCGGTCGAGCTGGGCCCGGTCCCGCGCCGCGGGCCCCGCACGCTGTCGCTCGTCGTCCTCTGACAGCGGCCGCGCAGCGCCCCGGGACGGCGGGCGTCCCCCACGCCGCACCGGTCGGGCCGGGCCGTCGCGTCGTGCGTCACCAGCCCTCGCTCGGCGCACCCGCCACCGCGATCTCGTCGCGACGGTCGGGGTACAGGCGCACGATGCTGACCGACGCGGGCGCGACGCGCAGCTGACCCCAGGTGCCGGGCGCGGCGCCCATCGTGACGCCCAGCGCCGCACGGATCGCCACCGCGTGCGAGACCACGACGACCGTGCGACCCCCGCCGCCTCGCAGCGCGTCGAGCCCGCCCCGCAGGCGCACACCGACGTCCTCGACCGACTCACCGCCCGGCGGGCGCACCCGACCCGAGGTGTGCCACGGCTCCAGCATCCCCGGCCAGCGCTCCTCGATCTGCTCCGACGTCAGACCCTGCCACTGCCCGAAGTCCGCCTCCTGGAACGCGGCGTCGGTCCGCACCGGCAGCCCCAGCCGTGCGGCGACGACCGCCGCGGTCTCCTGCGTGCGCACCATCGGCGACGCGACGACCTCGCTCGGGTACGCGATGTCGCCCCACAGGTCACGTCCCACGCGCTCGACCAGCGCCGCAGCCGCGGCCGCCTGCGCACGCCCGCGCTCGTCGAGCGGCGGCCCCGGCTCGGAGGACCCCGAGTACCCGCGCGAGACCGTCATCGCCGTCTGCCCGTGGCGGACCAGGACGACGGTGGTCGGCTCCTCGTCGTCGAACCGTGGCGACGCTCCCGAGGGGCGTGCCGCGCGCCGGCGGCTGACGTCGGGCGCGAGCGCGGACACGCCCGACCCCGTGGGGTCGGCGGGCCCGGGGGCCAGCGGGTCGGCGGGCGACGCACCCTGCGCTCGGGCGTCGTGACGGTCCGGCTGCGGGGCTCTGCTGGTCACCCCCGCAGTCTTCGCCGTCACGCGCCGCCGGTCCACCCGGGAGCGCGTCGCCCGCGCGCGTCAGGCGTCGGCGGGACGCACCAGGATGCGGCCGCACTCCTCGCAACGCACGACCGCGTCGGCCGGGCGCGCGCGGATCGCCTCGAGGTCGAGCGGGTTGAGCTCGAGGCGGCACCCCTCGCACCGGTTGCCGCGCAGCGCCGCGGCCCCGCTGCCGCCGAGCTGGCCGCGCAGCCGCTCGTAGAGAGCCAGCAGCCCGGCGTCGAGACCGTCGGCGGCGCGGTCACGCTCCGCACGCACGCGCTCCGCCTCGGTGTCGACCTCGGTGTACCCGGCGTCGCGCTCCGCGACGACCGCGTCGCGGTCCGCCACGAGCGCGGCGTGCGCCTCCTCGAGACCGCTCAGCGCGCCCTGGTGGGCCTCGAGACGCTCCATGACCTCCAGCTCGACGTCCTCGAGGTGCGACTGTCGCGCCGCGAGGCTCGCGAGCTCGCTGGTCAGCGCCTGGGCGTCCTTCGCCCCGACCTGGCCGCCGTCGAGGCGCTGCTGGTTGCGCGCGGCACGGCTGCGCACCTGCTCGACGTCGGCCTCGGCCTTCGCCAGCTCGGTGCGCAGGTCCGATGCCGCGGTGCGTGACGTGACGAGCGCCGTGTCGAGGTCCGCGAGCTGCGCGTCGAGCTCGACGAGCCGCGCGAGCGCGGGCAGCGTGCGCCGCCTGTGCGCGAGCTGCGCGAGGCGGGTGTCGAGCTCCTGGACGTCGAGGAGTCGGCGCTGGTCGGCTGCGGGGGCGCTCGTCACGTGGTTCCTTCCGGCGGGGCCGTCTGCGGCACGTGACCCGTCCACGGGTCGGTGCGCCGCGTGCTGACGCGGGTCTCCACCGTAGTGCCCGCGGCGGCCAGGTCCGCGCGCAGCGCGTCCGCGGCGCGCGGCAACCACAGCCACTCGGACGCCGCGTGCGCCAGGTCGACGAGCGCGGGACGCACCGGACCACCGCCGGCGTCGAACAGCGCGCGCTCCTGCTGCTCCGAGGCGGGGTGGTGGCGCAGGTCGGCCGTGACGTACGCGTCGACGTCGGCGGCACGCACGGCGTCGAACAGCGAGTCCCCCGACCCGCCGAGCACGGCGACGCGGCGCACCGGCAGGTCGGGGTCGCCGGCGTACCGCACGCCCTGCGCGGTGGCCGGCACGGCGCGCGCGACGGCGGCGGCGAACTCGTGCAGCGGCAGCGGCGACGGCAGCGTGCCGACGCGCCCCAGCCCGGTGTCCGCCGGCAGCGCCGCGAGCTCCAGGACGTCGAACGCGGGCTCCTCGTACGGGTGCGCGGCCCGCATCGCGGCGACCACACGGGCGCGCAGCCCGCGCGGTGCGACCATCTCGACGCGCGCCTCGGCGACCGTCTCGCGCCTGCCGACGGTCCCGACCGCGGGGGTCGCCCCCGTCACCGGGGTGAACGTCCCCTCACCCGTCGCCGTCCACGCGCAGCGCTCGTACGCGCCGACGTTCCCGGCGCCCGCGGCGGCGAGCGCGTCGACGAGCGCCTGCGCCTCGGCGGCCGGGACCATGACGACGTGCTTGTCGAGCGCGGGCGCGTCGGCGGGCACCAGGGGCGCGGTGCCGACCAGACCCACCGCGTCGGCCAGCGCCTCGGCGACCCCGCCGTGCGCGGCGTCCGCGTTGGTGTGCGCGGTGTACAGGCCGCACCCGGCCCGCACGAGCCGGTGCAGCAGCGCACCCTTGTACGTCGTCGCGGCGACCGAGTGCACGGGCCGCAGCAGCAGCGGGTGGTGCGTGACCAGCAGGTCGGCGTCCCACGCGACGGCCTCGTCGACGACCGCCGCCACGGGGTCGACCGCGAGCAGGACACGCCGCACGGGCGCGGCGGGGTCGCCCGCGGCCAGCCCGACGCGGTCCCAGGACTCGGCCGTGCGCGGCGGGTAGCGGCGCTCGAGCGCGGCGACGACGTCGCCGAGGGTCGCGGTCACGGGCGGACGAGCGCCTTCGTGCACGTGCGCTCGTCCATCGCCCGGTAGGCGTCGGCGACGTCGTCGAGCCCGAACGTCGCGTCGAAGACGAGTCCCGGCTCGATGGCGCCCGCCCACACGTCCGGCAGCAGGCCCTCGATGTACCCGCGGACCGGCGCGACGCCCCCGACCACGCCCTTGTTGGTGCTGAACATCGTCTGCACCGGCAGCTCGGGGCCACCCGCCGGGACGCCGACGAACCCGACGCGCCCACCGGGGCGCACGGTCGCCAGCGCCTGCGCCATCGACTCCTTGGTGCCGACGCACTCCAGCACACCGTCCGGACCCACGCCGCCCAGCAGGTCGAGCACGGCCGCCGCGCCCTCGTCGCCGCGCTCGGCGACGACGTCGGTCGCACCGAACCGACGCGCGAGCGCCTGCCGCGCGGGGTTGCGGGACATCGCGACGATCCGCCCGGCGCCGAGCCGGCGCGCGGCGATGATGCCGCACAGGCCCACGGCGCCGTCCCCGACGACCGCGACGGTCGACCCCGCGTGCACGCCCGCGGACAGCGCCGCGTGGTGCCCCGTGCCGAGCACGTCGGTGAGGGTCAGCACGTGCGGCAGCAGCGCCTCGTCCGGGTGCTCGGGGGTGACGACGAGCGTGCCGTCGGCCAGCGGCACGCGCACGTACTCGCCCTGCGCACCGTCCGACGCGATGCCCTCGTGGTCGGGGCCACCCCACCACGCGACCTGCTCGCACGACGTGTGCACGCCGTTGACGCAGTGCACGCACGTGTTGTCGCTGATCGAGAACGGCGCGACGACGAAGTCGCCGACGTGCACGCGGCGCACGTCCGCGCCGACCTCCTCGACGACACCCACGAACTCGTGGCCGATCCGGTGCGGCTCGCCCGTGGCCCGCACACCTCGGTACCCCCACAGGTCGGAGCCGCACACGCAGGTCGCGACGACACGCACGACGGCATCGGTGGGACGGTGGATCACAGGGTCCGGCACCTGCTCGACGCGCACGTCGCGGGGGCCGTGGATGACGGTGGCTCGCACGACCCGTAAGCCTACGGCGCGGGCCGGCACGTCCGCCCGTGCGCGCACGGTCCGGGTGCGGGGCGGCGTGGTCGCGCCGGTAGGCTGACCGACCGCAGGGGCCTGTAGCTCAGTTGGTCAGAGCGCCGCGCTTACACCGCGGAGGTCGCCGGTTCGAGACCGGCCGGGCCCACCCCGTCCCACGCGCGTCGACCGCCCCTTCCCCGCGAGCCGGCGCGCGCACTACCGTCGCAGGATGGTCCGCACCGTCGTCGTGCCGCGGGCGCTGCACGAGGTGCTGGGACGCGAGCAGACACGCACCGAGCTCGCGCTCGTCGCGGTCGGCGGGCTGGGCGTGGGTGCGGCCGTGGCGTTCGCCGCGCTGCCGCTGCTCACGCAGGTCCCGGCGTGGCGGGCCGTGCCCGCGGTCCTGATCGTGCTCGACCTGGCGGCCGGGTGCGTCGCCAACTTCACCGCCGGCACCGACCGCCACTACGCGCACGACGTCCACCGCCGCCGGGTGTTCCTCGCGGTCCACGTGCACCTGCCGGTGCTGGCGCTGCTGCTCGGCGTGGACGTGGCGTGGTCGACGGCCGTGTGGGCGTGCGTCGTCGGGTCGGCCGCGGCGGTGTCCGCGACGCGTCCGGGTCCCGTGCAGACGGCGCTCGGCGGTGCGCTGACGGCCGCGGTCGTCACGGGCGTGGTGCTCACGGGGCCGACGCGGGCGCTCGTGGCGGCCGCCGTGCTCTTCGCCGTGAAGCTCGTGCTGGCGTTCGCGGTCGTGCACCACGGGCCCGCGCCGGTCCGTGCGGCCTCCGGCGGACGGTGAGGGCCGGCAGATGGTGAGGGCCACGCCGCGAGCGCGCCGGCATCTGCCTGCTCTGCCTTCAGGGTTCGCGTAGCCGCACGTCCTTCCACCGGCGCACCGGCGGGACCAGAGTGGCGCACATGCCTGACTCGACATCTCCCGAGCCCGTCGTCTGGTTGGCGCTCACCCGGGCGGTCCTGGCCGAGCTGCTGGCACCCGGCCGCCGGGACACGCTGGAGCGGGTCGCGACGGGCCTCGACCGCGGCGTCGACGCCGTGGTCCTGGGAGCGGACGTCGGCACCCGCCACGGGGACCAGCAGCACGCGCCCGGCATCGACCCGAGCATCGCGGCGATCGCACTGGCCCATCGCACCGCACGCGTCGGGGTCGTCGTCGCCGCCTCCCCGAGGCGCGACCACCCGTACAACGTCGCCCGTCGTCTGGCGAGCATCGACCACGCGTCAGCGGGCCGGGCGGGCCTGCTCGTGGGGGTCGACGACGCCGCCGCGGCGCCGGGCTCACCGTGGACCGCCGCGGGGGCCGACGTCGCCGCCGCCGACGCGGTCACCGCGGTCCGTGAGCTGTGGCGCTCCTTCCCCGTCGACACGATCGTCGCCGACCAGGACCGTGGGGTCTTCGCCGAGTCGCACAGGATCCTCGCGGTCGACCACACAGGCCCCGCCTACAGCGTGTCAGGCCCGCTCCAGGTGCCGTGGAGCCCCCAGGTGTGGCCGCCCGTCGTCGCGTGGCGCAGCACGGGCGAGGGCTCGCCGCTCGCCGCCGTGGTCGACCTGCTCCTCGACGACGACCCGTCTGACGGCATCCACCGTCCCGGCGACGTCGCCGAGCTGTCGGCGTGGCTCGACGCCGCGCCACCGGTGACCGGCCGCACGACGACCTTGCGCTCGCGCCTCGGTCTGGCTCCCGCGCGACCACCGACCACGGGCCGCCCTGCCTTCGACCGGCCCGCCGAGGGCCGGCGCACGAGCCGCAAGGAGGCTGCCGGTGTCCGCTGAGCAGGGTCACGTGATCCTCAACGTCAACGTGCTCGACGTCGGGATCACCCACGACGCGTGGCGCCACAACGGGCTGGACCGGCTGGCGTTCGTCGACACGGCGTACTTCCAGCGCATCGGCACCATCGCCGAGCGAGGCACGCTGGACGCGTTCTTCCTGGCCGACGGCCCGGGGCTGCGGGAGAACCCGCGGCACAAGCCGTCGCGCGCGCTGGAGCCGACGCTGATCCTCGCCGCGGTCGCCCAGGTGACGGAGAACCTCGGGCTGATCGGCACGCTGTCGAGCACGTTCAACGACCCGTGGGAGCTCGCCTACCGCGTGCAGTCGCTGGACGTCGTGTCGGGCGGGCGTGCGGCCTGGAACGTCGTCACGACGTACAGCCCCGACGTCGCCGGCAACTTCGGCCTGCCCGGGCTGCCCGACCGCGACGCACGCTACCGGCGGGCCGGCGAGTTCGTCGACGTCGTCACCGCCCTGTGGGGCACCGTGGTCGGGCGCCCGGACGTCGACCACCACGGTGAGTTCTTCTCGGTCACGGGACGCCTGCCGGTGCCCGCCTCGACCCAGGGGCACCCGCTGCTCGTCCAGGCGGGCGGCTCACCGGCCGGCCGCGAGCTGGCGGGGCGGTCGGCCCACGCGGTCTTCTCCGCGGAGCTGAGCCTCTCGGCCGGGATCGCGCACCACGACCACGTCAAGTCCGTGGCACGTGCGGCAGGACGCGATCCGGCGCACGTCAAGATCCTGCCCGGGCTGATCACGACGATCGGCAGCACGCAGGCCGAGGCCCGGCGGCGCCACGAGGAGACGCAGACCAGCGCACCCGACGGCTTCCCGCTCGCGCGCCTGGCCGCGTCGCTCGGCGTCGCGGCCGACGACCTCGTCCTCGACGAGCCGCTCCCGCGCTCCGTCCTCGACGGCCCGCCCGACCCGCGTCGCTTCACGGCCTCGCTGGGCTTCCGCGAGTCCGTCGTACGCCTGGCCGCGGACGAGAACCTGACCGTGCGTGAGCTGCTGGCGAACCTCGCCGGCGGCGGCGGCCACCGCAAGGTCGTCGGGACGCCCGAGCAGGTCGCCGACACCATCGAGCACTGGTTCCGCTCCGGGGCCGCCGACGGCTTCAACCTGATGCCCGACCGCTTCCCCGACGGCCTCGAGGTCTTCGTCGACCACGTGGTCCCGATCCTGCGCCGCCGCGGGCTCTTCCGGCACGAGTACGAGGCGAGCACGCTCCGTGAGCGCCTCGCGATCCCGCTGCCGGCACCGGCACCGGTCGGGTCCTGACGACGTCTCGGGTCCTGACGACGTCCGACCGCGACTGACCACGACTGACCACACGGGGTGGCTCGCCGTCAGGCGCCCCACCCCGTGCGGTCGGGTCGACGCCGCGCGGGAGCGATCACCCTCCCGCGACGTCGGCGGTGACGTCGGCACCTGGGAGACGCGCGCCCGGGATCGAGTCGACGAGCCTGCGGGCGTACTCGCTGCGGGGCCGGGAGAAGACCTGCTCGACCGTCCCCGACTCCTGGACCTCACCGCTGCGCAGGACCGTGACGGTGTCCGCGAGCTGGCGGACCACGCTCAGGTCGTGGGAGATGAACAGGTAGCTCAGGCCGAACCGCCCCTGGAGGTCGACCAGGACCTGGAGGATCTGCGCCTGCACGACCACGTCCAGCGCCGAGGTGGGCTCGTCGAGGACCAGCAGCCGCGGGTTCAGCGCGAGAGCGCGGGCGATGGCGACCCGCTGGCGCTGGCCGCCCGACAACGCCGCCGGGCGCCTCGGCAGGTACGTGTCGTCGAGGCCGACCAGGCGGACCAGCTCCGCGACGCGCACGCGTCGCTCGTCCCTGGTGCCGATGCGGTAGCGCCGTAGCGGCTCGGCCACGAGCCGGCCGACGGTGTACGTCGGGTCGAGCGACGTGAACGGGTTCTGGTAGAGCAGCTGGAGGTCCCGACGGGCCACCCTCAGGCCCGCGCGGTCGAGGCGCGCCACGTCCTGCCCCGCGACGAGCACCTCGCCCTGGTCGGGCACCTCGAGGCGCAGCGCGATGCGCGCGAGGGTCGACTTCCCGGAGCCCGACTCCCCGACGAGGGCGTGCGTGCGACCGGCCTCGACGAGGAACGAGACGCCCTGGAGCGCATCGACCCGGTGCTCGCCACGTCCGAAGCTCTTGCGGACGTCGCTCACCACGAGCACCGGGTCCGCGGACGCGCGCTCGGGGCGCCGCCGCTTCGCCGCGGCGAACTTGTCGAGGTTGAGGCTGGGCACGTCGCCGACGAGCTCGCGCGCGTAGTCCGACCGGGGGGCGTGCAGCACGGCGTGCGACGGCCCGTGCTCCTGGACCTCGCCCCCGTTGAGCACCACGACCTTGTCCGCCCGCTCGGAGGCCAGCGCCAGGTCGTGCGTGACGAGCAGGACCGACGCCCCGCTCTGCGCCTTCACCTGGTCGATCAGGTCCAGGACGGTCTTCTGGATGGTGACGTCGAGGGCGGACGTGGGCTCGTCGGCGACGAGGAGCGCGGGCCGCTGGGCGAGGGCGATCGCGATGAGCACGCGCTGCAGCTGACCCCCGGAAAGCTGGTGCGGGTACGAGCGCAGCGCGCGCGACGGGTCGACGAGCCCGACGGACTCCAGCAGCGACCGCGCCTGCTCGTACCACGTGCGCTGGTCGCGGTGCTCGGGCAGGCCCGACGCCCGGTACGCCTCGACGACCTGCCGGTCGATCCGGCGCACCGGGTTGAGCGAGGACGTCGGGTCCTGCGGGACGAAGCCGATCTGCCGTCCCCGCAGCCGCCGGAACTCCTTCTCGTGCAGGCCGAGCACCTCCCGCCCGGCGAAGTGGACGGCTCCTCGCACGGCGGCCCCGTGGTCCAGGAGCCTCAGCACGGTGTTCACCACCGTGGACTTGCCCGAGCCCGACTCCCCCACGATCGCCACCGTCTCGCCCTGCCCGACCTCGAAGGAGACCTCCCTCACGGTGGCGTCGGCGAGGTCGCCGCTGTAGGACACCGTCAGGTCGTGCACCGCGAGCAGCGCCGCCGTCGCGTGCTCGACCTGCCGGGAGGACGTCCCGTCGACCGTCGACGTCATGTCATCTGCCCCTTCCGACGGACCTGCTCAGCTTGTTGAGGGAGACCACCGTCGCCACCATGACGAGACCTGGCGCGTAGACCAGCCACGGGTAGCGGTAGAGGAAGTCCTTGCCGTCGGCGACCTGCAGCCCCCAGTCGGCCGCCGGCGGCGGGCTGCCGTAGCCCAGGAAGGCCAGCCCGGAGATGTTGAGGATCGCGACGCCGAACTGCAGCACCGCGAGGGCCACGACCGAGCGGTAGGCGCTCGGCAGCACGTGCTGGAACAGCACCTGGAACCTGTTGCCGCCCACGAGGTACGACGACTCCACGAAGGGCAGGTTCTTGACCTTCAGCGTCTCGGAGCGGATGACCCGCGCGAAGACCGCGATCGAGGACGAGCCCACGGCGATCGCCGCGTTGACGGTCTCGAAACCGAGCGACACCACGACGATGACGGCCAGCAGGAAGCTCGGGACCGCCAGGACGACGTCGATGAAGCGGCCCAGCACGGCGTCCAGCACGCCTCCGAAGAACCCGGCCACCAGACCGGTCAGGCTCCCTACGAGGAAGCCGATCCCCACCGCGAACAGCGCGGTCAGCACCGCCGGCCGGGTGCCGTGCACCACGCGGGCGAAGACGTCGCGCCCGAGCTGGTCGGTCCCGAAGACGTGCTGCACCGACGGTGGCAGGAACTGGAGGGCCGGGTCGCCGACGAAGGGGTCCTGGTGCGTGAACAGGCCGGGGACGACCGCCCAGAGGCCGACGACCACCAGGACCAGCACCGGGACGACCGGGACCGCGCGGCTGCGCGCGGTCCTCGTCGCCGTCCTCGTCGGGGCGGTCGTCGGGTCGGTCGGGTCCGCGGAGATGGCTGCCATGCCTCACCTGCCTGGTGGAGTGGTCGGGCCGACGACGGTCACCGCGCTGCCTGGGTGCGCAGCCGCGGGTCGAGGTAGGGGTAGATCAGGTCCACGACGAGGTTGATCGCCAGGAAGATCACCGCCGCGAGCGTGACCGCCGCCTGCAGGACGGGGACGTCCTGGACCGTCGCCGCGGCGGCGATCACCGAGCCCAGGCCCGGCCGGCCGAAGACCGCCTCGGTGATCATCGAGCCGCCGAGCAGGTCGCCGACGACGATCGCGGTGATGGTCAGCGTCGGGAGCGCCGCGTTGGGCAGCAGGTGCCGCACGAGCAGGTGCCTCCTGCCGATCCCCTTGGCGACGGCGACGGTCGTGTACTGCTCGGCCCTCGCACCGTCCAGCGCCGTGACGAGGACCTGTGCGATGGGGGCCGAGACCGGGATCGCGAGACAGATCGCGGGGAACACCAGGGCGGCCCAGCCGTGGTCGTCGGTGATCCGGAACCAGCCCAGGCCGAACGCGAAGACGTCGATGATCACGAGGCCGATGAGGAAGTTCGGCAGCGAGAGGAACAGCGACGGGAAGCTCCGCAGGAGGTCACCGCCCTGGTCCGCCGGCAGGTGGAACACCCCGAGCGCGATGACCAGGGCGATCAGCGCGGCGAGGACGACGGCCACGGAGGCGAGCTGCAGCGTGGCAGGCACACCGTCCGCGATGACGTCGACGACGGGACGTCCCGCAGCCAGCGAGATCCCCCAGTCGTTGTGGAGCACCAGGCGACGCAGCGCGTACCAGAGCTGCACCCACACCGGACGGTCGAGGTGGTAGTAGCCGAGAAGCTCGTCGATCTCCGCGTCGGTGTAGCCGAGCTCCGGGCTGCGCAGGCTCGCCTCGACGGGGTTGCCGGGCAGGACCGTGACGATGACGAACACCAGCACGTACGCCAGGAACGCGGTGACGACCGCCTGCCCGACGCGGGCGACCACGTACCGCAGCGGGTGGGCACCGCGCACCGCAGGGCGCAGCCGGCGGGGCGGCAGGGTCGCCGTGGCCATCAGACGTCGAGCCAGGCGTCGTACAGCCTCAGCTTGGGGTAGCCGTCGGTGGTGACCCCCTTGAGCTGCGCCGCGGCCGCGAAGTTCTGCGGGAACTCGTGGACCGGGATGAAGTAGTGGTGGTCGACGACGAAGGTGAGGGCCTGCCGCGCGTGCTCGTAGGCCTCATCCTCGGTCCGTGCCTGCGCGATCTGCTCGAGCAGGTCGTCGAGCTCCGGCGCCGGGGCGCCGAACTGGTTGCCCTGGCTCGAGTGCCACCACCGCCACAGGTTGGCGGGGTGGGACGCGCCCCAGTGGATCTCGTAGAGCTGCACCGGGTCCGGGTTGTTCGCGAGCGTCGTCGTGTTGTAGTTGCTGTAGTCGACGTTCCGGAGCGTCAGCTTCACCCCGACGCTCCTCCACTGCTGGGTGAGCAGCGTCAGGGCGTCGCGCGACGTCGTGATGAAGACCGACGGGTAGACGACGAACTCGAGCGTCCGACCGTCCTTGACGCGGTAGCCGTCGCCGTCGCGTCCCGTCCAGCCCGCCTCGTCGAGCAGCTCGTCGGCACGTCCGCGGTCGTGGGCGAACCTCTCGCTGAGGTCGAGGCCCCACGGCGTGGCACGGTTGACGGGGCTCTGGGCGACCTTCCACCGGTCGTTGTAGAAGGTGTCGACCACCTGCTGCCTGTCCGTGGCCCGGTTGAGGGCCTCCCGTACCCGGACGTCGTCGCCGAACCTGGAGTTGACCCGGATGTGCAGGCACCACACGCTGCCCGAGGCGAACGTGTCGACGATCGTGTGCCCCGCCGCGGCGAGGCGGTCCTCCGCGCTGGGCTGGGTGTAGTGGATCAGGTGCGCCTGGCCCGACTCGAGCGCCCCGACGCGCAGCAGGTCCTGGTCGACCTGGCGGACGGTGATCCGCTCGAGGTAGGCGGGGCCTTCGTGCAGCTCCTCCTCGCGCGGCCAGGCGTAGTCCTCGCGCCGCCTCAGCACGACCTCCTTGCTCGCGACCCAGGACTCGGGGACCCACGGCCCCGTGCCGTGGACGTTGTCGAGGTCCGACTGCTGCTCCAGCGGGAGGCCGATCGTCTCCGGCGCGAGGATCGCCACGTTGGAGGAGCCCGCGAGCTGCCAGACGAAGCCGGGGAACGGCTCGTCCAGCTCGACGACGACCTCGTGCTCCGCGGTCGCGACCGTCCGCCGGTAGCTCGGCGGGATGTTCGCGACCTTGGGGATGCCGCGGGTCTCGTCGCCGAGGCCGAACAGGTCGAGGTTCAGGGCGACGGCCTCGGCGTCGAGCTTCCTGCCGTTGGAGAACGTCACGTCGTCACGCAGCGCGAACGTGAACCTCGTGAAGTCGTCGTCCGCGGTGTACCCGGTGGCCAGGTGCCCGGTGAGCTCGTTCTGCAGGTTCACGTAGAACAGGTACTCGCCGATGAGGTTCCACACCTGCAGCGCGTGCCAGGAGCCGATCTGGGACGGTGCCCAGCCGGCGTTCAGGAAGGCGTTGAGGTAGTAGATCTCGCCACCCGGTCTCGGCGCCCCGCCACCGCCGGACGCACCGGCGGGTGCGATCTCGTCCCGTGAGGAGAGGATGCGGGTGCCGAGCAGACCCCCGCCCACCACGGCTGCACCGAGGACCAGCAGACGGCGCCTGTCGAAGTCGAGTCCCATGTCGCGCTGACCCAGCTCTCTCGCTCAGGAGGCAGCCCGACGGATCCCCGCGGCCAGACCTCGCGCAGTACGTCCCACACGTCAGCCGGTGGCCGCCCGAGCGGATCTGTCTGCCCTGCGGATCGCCGACCGGAGCCAGTCTGGTCACGCCGGTGCACGCCGAACCACGTCGATCGCCTTCCTGCTTCACGCAGAGAAAGTGAAGAGTGGCGGCGGGCCCGACGCGTCGCTCGCGGGAGCGGTGGACGTGCTGCTGGCCGGTGACCAGGCGCAGGAGAGGGAGGTCACGAGGGTGAGCAGGTCGAAGGGACCACCCTGACGGATGCGGCCCGCGTCCTGGGCCGTGGCGGTCGCCGCCGGCTCCGGCGCGTGCCCGCTGTCGTCGAACAGGCGGCCGGACGGGCGGCGCTCCACCCTCGGGCGGGGCCTCAGCCCCCGAGCGCCGCCAGCGCCTCGCGGTAGGCGGACAGCGGCCGTGCCTGACCGCGGGGGTTCACCACGCTCCAGCGCAGCACGCCCTCGGCGTCGACGAGGAACGAGCCGCGCACCGCGTGACCGGTCGCCTCGTCGAAGACCCCGAACGCGCGCGCCGCGGCACCGTGCGGCCAGAAGTCCGACAGCAGGTCGAAGGTGTAGCCCTCCTGCTCGGACCACGCCCGCAGCGTGAACACCGGGTCGCACGAGACCGCGAGCAGCCGCACACCGGCCTCGTCGAACGCCGCGATGTTGTCCCGCAGCTCGCACAGCTCACCGGTGCAGATGCCCGAGAAGGCGAACGGGAAGAACACGACCGCGACCGGCGTGCCCCGCAGCTGCGCCAGCGTGACCGGCGTGCCGTGCGTGTCAGGCAGCACGAGGTCCGGTGCGGGCGTCCCGACGGCCGGGACGCTCGCCCCGGTCACTTCCCGCGACCCCGCGTCGCCAGGCGCGTCGCCGACCAGTCCGGGCCGATCGCGAACGTCGACATCGCGTGCAGGCCGGACGTCGTCGCCGCCTCCTCGATGTCGGAGTGCGACACGTGGCCCGCGCGCCCCGCCTTCGGCGTGAACACCCAGATGGGACCGCTGTCGTCGAGCACGGTCATCGCGTCGACGAGCGCATCGGTCAGGTCCCCGTCGTCCTGGCGGAACCAGATGACGGCGCCGTCGGTGACGTCGTCGTAGTCCTCGTCGACGAGCTCGCTACCCGTGAGGGCCTCGAGCCCTGCGCGCACCTCGCTGTCGACGTCGTCGTCGTAGCCCAGCTCCTGGATCACCTGCCCGGCTGTGAAGCCGAGCCGGGCGACCGCCTGCGTCGCGGAGTCGTCCGCGGTGGATGACACGTCGGCCGGTTCCCTTCTCCCCCGGTGCCCCGCACTGAACGCGGACCCACCTGTCGATGTCGGCACACGTTAGCCCACCGCAGGCCGCACGGCCCTGGCAAGTGGCAGTCCAGCCCGCGTGTCATGGACGTCACGCCCCACGACGGGCGCACGGGTGTGACTTTAGGGCCTCGACGGACCGACAATGGGTGCACGACCCGCACCGCACCTGCGCACGGCGCAGGTGGCCGGGTGCAGGCACTGGAGCGTGCTGAGGCGCCACGAGGCGCCGGGCGCGCACGAGACGCGAAGGAGCACCGGTGGCTTCCATCGACGAGACGGGCCCGCTCATCGGCGGCCTGCTCAGCCAGGTCCCCGACATCGACCCGGAGGAGACCGGTGAGTGGGTCGAGTCCCTCGACGGCCTGATCGAGGACAAGGGCGGCCCGCGCGCCCGCTACGTGCTGATGAGCCTGCTGCGGCACGCGCGCGAGCGCAACGTGGCGATCCCCTCGTCGCTCAACACGCCGTACGTCAACACGATCGCGGTGCACAACGAGCCCTACTTCCCGGGCGACGAGGTCATCGAGCGCCGCTACCGGTCGTGGATCCGGTGGAACGCGGCCGTCATGGTCACCCGCGCGCAGCGCCCGGGCGTGGCCGTCGGCGGCCACATCTCGTCGTACGCGTCGGTCGCGACGCTCACCGAGGTGGGCCTCAACCACTTCTTCCGCGGCAAGGACCACGCCGGCGGCGGCGACCAGGTCTACTTCCAGGGCCACGCGTCGCCCGGTGTGTACGCGCGCGCGTTCCTCGAGGGCCGGCTGTCGGAGCACCAGCTCGACGGGTTCCGGCAGGAGCTGTCCCACCCGGGCGGCGGTCTGCCGTCGTACCCGCACCCGCGCCTGGCGCCCGAGCTGTGGGAGTTCCCGACGGTCTCCATGGGCCTGGGCCCGGCGTCGGCGATCTACCAGGCGTGGACCAACAAGTACCTGCACAACCGCGGGATCAAGGACACCAGCCAGCAGGACGTGTGGGCGTTCCTCGGCGACGGCGAGATGGACGAGCCCGAGTCGCGCGGCATGCTGCAGCACGCCGCCCAGCAGGGTCTCGACAACCTGACGTTCGTCGTCAACTGCAACCTGCAGCGCCTCGACGGCCCGGTGCGCGGCAACGGCAAGATCATCCAGGAGCTCGAGGCGCAGTTCCGCGGCGCCGGCTGGAACGTCATCAAGGTCATCTGGGGCCGCGAGTGGGACGTCCTGCTCAACGCCGACAAGGACCGCGCGCTGGTCCACCTGATGAACACCACGCCGGACGGCGACTTCCAGACGTACCGCGCGGAGAACGGCGCGTTCATCCGCGAGCACTTCTTCGGCCGCGACCCGCGTACCAAGCAGCTCGTCGAGCGGATGACCGACGACGAGATCTGGGCGCTCAAGCGCGGCGGGCACGACTACCGCAAGCTCTACGCCGCGTACAAGTCCGCGCGTGAGCACACCGGGCAGCCGACGGTCATCCTCGCGCACACCATCAAGGGCTACGGGCTCGGCTCGGGCTTCGCCGGCCGCAACGCGACGCACCAGATGAAGAAGCTGAAGGTCGACGAGCTCAAGGCGCTGCGCGACTCGCTGCACATCCCGATCACGGACGAGCAGCTCGAGGCCGACCCGTACCTGCCGCCGTACTACCACCCCGGCCCGGACGACTCGGGGATCCAGTACCTGCTGGAGCGTCGTCGCCAGCTCGGCGGCTTCGTCCCGGAGCGGCGCACCGAGCACACCAAGCTCGCCCTGCCCGCCCCCAAGGTCTACGAGGGGCTGGCCAAGGGCTCGGGCTCGCAGGAGGTCGCCTCGACGATGGCGCTCGTGCGGCTGTTCAAGGACCTCGTCAAGGACAAGGAGTTCGGCCACCGCCTGGTGCCGATCATCCCCGACGAGGCCCGCACGTTCGGCCTGGACTCGATCTTCCCGAGCGCGAAGATCTTCAACACCAACGGCCAGAACTACATGGCCGTCGACCGCGAGCTCATGCTCTCGTACAAGGAGTCCGAGGCCGGGCAGATCATGCACACCGGCATCAACGAGGCCGGGTCCGCGGCCGCGTTCCAGGCGGTGGGCACGTCGTACGCGACGCACGGCGAGCCGCTGATCCCGTTCTACTTCTACTACTCGATGTTCGGGTTCCAGCGCACGGGCGACCAGTTCTGGGCCGCGGGCGACCAGATGGTGCGCGGCTTCCTCATCGGTGCCACGGCGGGCCGCACGACGCTCACCGGCGAGGGCCTGCAGCACGCCGACGGCCACTCGCCGCTGCTCGCGGGCACGATGTCGCACGTCGTGCACTACGACCCGGCGTACGGGTACGAGATCCGGCACATCGTGCGCGACGGCATCGAGCGGATGTACGGCGAGGGCGACGGCCGCGACCGGGACGTCATCTACTACCTGACGGTCTACAACGAGCCGATGGTGCAGCCCGCCGAGCCCGACGGCGTCGACGTCGAGGGCATCCTCAAGGGCATCCACCTGGTCGCCCCGGCGGAGGGTGACGGGCCGCGCGCCCAGGTCCTCGCGTCGGGCGTGGCCGTGCCGTGGGCGCTCGAGGCGCAGCACCTGCTGGCCGAGGACTGGGGCGTGCGCGCCGCGGTGTGGTCGGTGACGAGCTGGAACGAGCTGCGCCGCGAGGCGCTCGCCGCCGAGCAGCACGCGTTCCTGCACCCGGGCGAGGAGGTCCGCACGCCGTACCTCACCGCCAAGCTCCAGGACGCCGAGGGCCCGTTCGTCGCGACGACCGACTACGACCACCTCGTGGCCGACCAGGTCCGTGCGTGGATCCCGGGACGGTACGCGACGCTCGGCGCGGACGGGTTCGGGTTCTCCGACACCCGCGCGGCCGCACGCCGGCACTTCAAGATCGACGGGCCGTCGACCGTGGTGCGCGTGCTGCAGCAGCTCGTGCTCGAGGGCAAGGTCGACCCGTCGCTCCCGGCGCAGGCGATCGAGCGCTACCGGCTGCACGACGTCACGGCCGGCACGTCCGGCAACACGGGCGGCGACTCCTGACGACCTGCTGACGCACGGACGCCCCCGGCCGACCGGCCGGGGGCGTCGGTGCGTCCGGCGCCGTGGCGGCGCCCGGTGGGTCAGGTCCCGGGGATGGCCTGCTGGGCCTCGGCGACCACCTGCGTCAGCTCGGCCTTGAGCTCCGCGACGGCCGACGCGTCCGGGTAGAGGTCCAGCGACGCGAGGTGCTGCTTGGCCTCGAGCGGGCGACCGGCCGCGATCGCCGCGCGGACGAGCTCGCGCGCGACCTCGGGGACGTGCTCGCGCGGGCGCCAGTGGCCCACGCCGAGGTTCAGCGCCTCGACCGGCTGACCGGCCTCGGACAGCAGCGCCAGGCCCTGCACGAGGGCCTGCCCCGACGGGTCGCGCTCGGCGGCCGTGGTCAGCCGGCGGATCGTGCCCTCGTGGTCGTCCCGCACCGACAGGCGGGCCACCTCGATGAGCGGGTACCAGGCGCGCGGGTTGCCCGCGAGCTCCTCGCCGAGCGACCACACCGCCAGGTCGGCGGCGTGCTGACGCTCGTGCTCGACGTTGGGCGCGGTCAGCGGGTCCTCCTCCGGGACGGACTCGGCGGCACGGCGGCGGACGATCTCGGCGAGCGCCTGGAACGCACGCTCGTTGTTGGGGTCGTCGCTCAGCATCGAGCGCAGCGCGTCCTCATGGAGGGTGTCCCCGCGCCGCGAGGCCTTCGTCGGACGACGCGCACCGACCTTGGAGGCCGAGGAGGGTCGCCGCATGAGCTGGCGCAGGCGGGGCAGAAGAGCCATGCCGAGACCCTATCCGTTCCGTCCCGTCCGCACCCGCGCGGGCCGTGCGCCGCCCGCGGGGCGACGTGCGTGACGTTTGTCGACTTCCCACAACCTCGCCCCTATGCTCACGGCATGGTGACGTCTCCGAGGACGCCGGCGGGGCGCGCTCCGCGCCGCACGTCCGCGCCCGCCGCCGGCACGGGGGCGCCCGGCGCCCCCGCCGACCAGAGCGAGACCCAGCGGCGCGTGCGCGACGGCACGGGCCTGCTCGCGGCCGCCGCGATGCGCCGCCTCGACGAGGACCTCGAGTGGTACCGGGCGCTGCCCGCGGAGGACCGCTCGTGGGTCAACCTCGTCGCCCAGGCCGGCATCACGGCGTTCGCCACCTGGTACGCCGACCCGAGCCGGCCGCCGCACGGCGTGGGCGAGATCTTCGCCGCGGCACCGCCCGAGCTCACGCGCTCGATCTCGCTGCAGCACACGCTGCAGCTCGTGCGCGTCGTCGTCGACGTGGTCGAGACGCACTCCGACCGCCTCGCCGCACCCGGTGCGGAGCGCGAGCTGCGCGAGGCCGTCATGCGGTACTCGCGCGAGGTCGCGTTCTCCGCGGCCGAGGTGTACGCGCGCGCCGCCGAGGTGCGCGGGGCGTGGGACGCGCGGCTCGAGGCGCTGGTGGTGGACGCGCTCGTGCGCGGGGACGCCGACGACGCGCTGCGCTCGCGCGTGTCCGCGGTCGGCTGGAGCGGCCGGGGGTCGACGCTCGTGGTCGTCGGCACGGCGGGCGCGCACATGGACGAGGTCCGGGCCGCGGACCTGCGGCGCGCGACGCGGCGGGCGGCGGACGACGCGCTCGTCGGCATCCTCGGCGACCGGCTCGTCGTGTTCCTCGGCGGCGAGGGCGACCTGCGCGCCGCCGCGTCGACGCTCCTGGGCCGGTTCGGACCCGGCCCCGTCGTCGTCGGACCGACGGCGCCCGGGCTCGCGGAGGCGACCCGCTCGGCGCGTGCCGCGCTCGCGGGCCTGGCCGCCGCGCCGGGGTGGGAGCAGGCGCCGCGGCCGGTGCACGCCGACGACCTGCTGCCCGAGCGCGTGCTCGTGGGCGACGCCGAGGCGCGCCGCGCACTCGTCGACCGGGCCTACACGCCGCTCGCGGCGAGCCAGGGCTCCCTGCTCGAGACGCTGTCGGCGTACCTGGGCGCCGGACGCTCGCTCGAGGCGGCGGCGCGCACGCTGTACGTCCACCCCAACACGGTCCGCTACCGGCTGCGACGCGTGTCCGACGTGACCGGGTGGGACCCGCTCGACGCGCGCGAGTCGTACGTGCTGCAGACCGCACTGGCCGTGGGACGCCTCGACGCCGCGTCCGCCTGACCACGTCCGGTCGACGACAGCCACGCCACCGCGCCGTCTTTGTACAGGTCCGACAACCCTGGGTCGCGAGCTTGGTACGTGCCGTGACCGGGCTCCGGGCGCGACGGACGGCACAGTTGTCGGGTGCTCGTCGTCGCCTGCCCCGGCCAGGGTGCCCAGTCCCCCGGCATGCTCGTCCCCTGGACGGAGGTCGACGGCTTCGCCGACGCGCTGCGCAGCGCGAGCGACGTCGTCGGGCTCGACCTCCTCGCGCACGGCACGACGTCGGACGCCGACACGATCCGCGACACCGCCGTGGCGCAGCCGCTGCTCGTCGCGACCGCGCTCGCGAGCCTGCGCGCGGTGCTGGGCGCCGGCGCCGGCACGGACCTCGCCGACGCCGCCCCCGGTGCTCTCGACGTCGCCGCCGGCCACTCGGTCGGCGAGCTGGCCGCCGCCGCCGCGGCCGGCGTGCTGAGCGACGACGAGGCGCTCGCGCTCGTCGCGGTGCGGGGTACCGCGATGGCCCGCGCCGCCGCCGCGACGCCCACCGGCATGAGCGCGGTCCTCGGCGGGGACCCGGACGAGGTCCTCGCCCGGCTGACCGCGCTCGACCTGGTGCCCGCCAACGTCAACGGCGGGGGTCAGGTGGTCGCGGCCGGTGCGCTCGACGCGCTCGCGGCGCTGACGGCCGAGCCGCCGACGCGTACGCGCGTCGTGCCGCTGCAGGTCGCCGGTGCGTTCCACACGCGGTACATGGCGCCTGCCGTCGACGAGCTCGCGCGGTCGGCCGCGACGCTGACGCCACGCGACCCGGTGGTGACGCTGCTGGGCAACGCGGACGGTGCCGCCGTCACGGACGGCGCCGACGCGCTGGCCCGCATCGTCGCGCAGGTCGCGCGGCCCGTGCGGTGGGACCTGTGCCAGGCCACGCTCACGGCGCTGGGCGTCACGGCGCTGCTCGAGGTCGCACCCGGCGGTGTCCTGACCGGGCTGGCGCGGCGTACGCTGCCGGGCGTCGAGACCCTCGCCCTGAAGTCCCCCGCCGACCTCGACGCCGCGCGCGACCTCGTGCGCCGGCACGCCGGCGCCACCGCGACCCCACAGGAGTCCCCGTCGTGACCCGTCCGACCCTCACGCAGGCCACCGGGCCCGCGCACACCCGCATCCTCGGCCTCGGCGGGGTGCGCGGCGAGCGCGTCGTCCCCAACGACGACCTGGTCGGCCCGATCGACTCGTCGGACGAGTGGATCCGCCAGCGCACCGGCATCGTCACGCGCCGCCGCGCGGCCGAGGGCACCGACGTGCTCGACCTCGCCGAGGGTGCGGCCCGCGCCGCGCTCGAGGACGCGGGCCTGACCGGTGCGGACATCGACGCGGTGATCCTGTCGACCGTCACGTACTTCCACCAGACGCCCGCCGGCGCCGCGATCATCGCCGACCGGATCGGCGCGACACCCGCGGCCGCGTTCGACATCTCGGCCGCGTGCGCCGGCTACTGCTACGGCGTCGGGCAGGCCGACGCGCTCGTGCGCGCCGGCACCGCACGGCACGTCCTGGTCATCGGCGCCGAGAAGATGAGCGAGTTCGTCGACCCGACGGACCGGTCGATCTCGTTCCTGCTCGGCGACGGTGCGGGCGCGGTCGTCATCGGCCCGTCCGACACGCCCGGGATCGGCCCGACCGTCTGGGGCTCGGACGGCGGCCAGGCGCAGGCGATCCGCCAGACGCACTCGTGGCTCGCGACGCGCGACGAGGGCGCCGGCTGGCCGACGCTGCGCCAGGAGGGCCAGTCGGTCTTCAAGTGGGCGGTGTGGCAGATGGCGCCCGTCGCGCAGAAGGCCATGGACGCCGCCGGGGTCGCGCCGCAGGACATCGAGGCGTTCGTCCCGCACCAGGCGAACATGCGCATCATCGACCAGATGATCAAGCAGCTGAAGCTGCCCGAGTCCGTCGTCGTCGGGCGCGACATCGCCGACACCGGCAACACGTCCGCCGCGTCGATCCCCCTGGCCGCCGAGCGTCTGCTGCGCGAGGGCAAGGTCGGCTCGGGCGCCCTCGCGCTGCAGATCGGCTTCGGCGCGGGGCTCGTCTACGCCGCGCAGGTCGTCGTCCTGCCCTGACGGGCGCCCCGCCGGTGGGCGCGCACCGCGCCTGTACCGTTCAGCACGTCCCTGCACCACCCGACATGAGGAGACACCCGATGGCGCACAGCGAGCAGGAGATCCTGGCCGGCCTGGCCGAGATCGTCAGCGAGGAGACCGGCCTGCCGACCGACTCCGTCCTGCCCGAGAAGTCCTTCACCGACGACCTCGACATCGACTCGCTGTCGATGATGACGATCGTCACGCTCGCGGAGGAGAAGTTCGACGTCCGCATCCCCGACGACGAGGTCAAGAACCTCGCGACCGTCGGCGACGCCGTGAGCTTCATCGCCGGCGCCCAGGCCTGAGCCTGCGCGCCGCACCCCGCGGCACCCGGGCGGTGCGCCGGCCACGGCCGTGCGCACCGCCCGCCTGAACCGAGGAGAACCCATGAGCACCGCACCCGAGGTCGTCGTCACCGGTCTGGGCGCCACCACGCCGCTCGGCGGTGACGTGCCCAGCACGTGGCGCGCCGCGCTCGCCGGTGAGTCCGGCGCGCGCCCCTTCGACAACGACTGGGCCGAGCGCTACGACATCGCCGTGAACTTCGGGGCGACGCTCAAGGTCGCCGCGGACCAGGTGCTCCCCCGGCCCGAGCTCAAGCGCATGGACCCGTCCGCGCAGTACGCGGTCATCGCGACGCGCGAGGCCTGGGCCGACGCGGGTGCGCCGCAGGTCGAGGGCGACCGCCTGGGCGCGGTCGTGTCGTCCGGGATCGGCGGCATCTGGACCACGCTCGACGCGTGGGACACGCTGCGGGAGAAGGGCGGCCGGCGCGTGCTGCCCATGACCGTGCCGATGCTCATGCCCAACTCCCCCGTCGCGTACGTGTCGCTCGAGCTCGGTGCGCGGGCCGGTGCGCACGCCCTGGTCTCGGCGTGCGCGTCCGGTGCCGAGGCCATCGCCTACGGCGTCGAGATGATCCGCACCGGCCGTGCGGACGTCGTCGTGGCGGGCGGCACCGAGGCCACGATCCACCCCATGCCGATCGCCGCGTTCGCCGCGTCACGCACGCTCTCGACGCGCAACGACGACCCGGCCGGTGCGTCGCGCCCCTACGACGTCGACCGCGACGGCTTCGTGATCGGCGAGGGCGCGGGCATCGTCGTCCTCGAGTCCGCCGAGCACGCCGCCGCGCGCGGAGCGCGCGTGTACGCGCGGATCGCCGGTCTCGGCCTGTCGGCCGACGGCTACCACATCACGTCGCCCGAGCCCTCGGGCGACGGTCAGGTCCGCGCGATGCGCGCCGCGCTCGCCGACTCGGGGGTCGCAGCCACGGACGTCGCGCACGTCAACGCGCACGCGACGTCGACGGTCGTCGGCGACCTCATCGAGGCACGCTCGATCCGCGCCGTGCTCGGCGACGACGCCGACCACGCGGTGCTGTCCGCGACCAAGTCGATGACGGGCCACCTGCTCGGCGGCGCGGGCGCGCTCGAGACGATCTTCACGGTGCTGGCCGTGCACGACCGGCAGGCGCCGCCCACGATCAACGTCGACAACCCCGACCCCGAGCTGGTCCTCGACCTGGTGCGCGACACGCCGCGCGCACTGCCCGAGGGCCAGATCGCCGCGGTCAACAACTCGTTCGGCTTCGGCGGTCACAACGTCGCGCTGGTGGTCACCTCCGCCTGACCGTCACCGGCGGCGGGCCGTGCCGACGCCCGGCCCGCACGCGGTGGCGTGTACCCGACGAACGGGTCGCGCCGCACCCTGCGGACCCCGACCGTGCGCAGCTCGCGTACCGCGTCCGCGACCGCCTGCGGCGAGCCCGACACGTACGCGCGCCGCCGCGCGGCGTCCGGCACCGCGGCGGCGAGGTCCGCACCGACGAGGCCGGCGCCCAGGTGGTGCCAGCCGGGCGGCAGGTCCCACACGGGCACGGGACCGACGACGAGCGTGCGGACGCCCGTGGCCGCGATCCGGTCGAGGTACGGCGGCGGAGCGTCGGGGGCGGCGTGCAGCAGCACCAGCACGGCGTCGCGCCCCTCGCGCACCGCCTGCTCGGCCATGCCGACGAACGGCGTCACCCCGACCCCGGCCGCCACGAGCAGCACCGGCAGCTCGCGCGAGCGCGGCAGCAGCAGGTCACCCCCGACCGCTGCGACGTCGACGACCGCACCGGTGGGCAGTGCGGTGAGCGTCCGCTTCAGGCTGCTGGGCGCGGCGGGCACGCGGTACGCGAACGCCACCTCCCCGCCGGGTCCGGGGATCGCGGAGAACGTGCGGCGCACCCCGCGGCCGTCGGCCCGGTGCGGCACGTGCAGCTCGACCCACTGGCCGGGTGCGACGCGCAGCGGGCGCGACGGCCGGAAGGTCACCTCGTGCACACCGGCCGGCAGCGCGCGGCTGCCGGCGACGACGAGCCGCACGCCGCGCCGCTGACCGCACGCGAACGCGAGGACGTTGCCGGCCAGGAGCGCGAGCTCGGGGCTCGCGTGCAGCGGGCCGAGCGACAGCGGCAGGACCGTCAGCAGCGCCACGACGACACCGACGACCACGCGCTGCCCGCGCCGCGGGGGCAGCGTCGACGGCTCGGTGAGCATGATCGTGCCGGCGAACAGCAACGGGTACGAGCCCACGGCCGTGAGCAGGGCCTCCCCGGGCGCGTACCCGCCGGCGACGAGGTCGGGCACGACGACCGCGAGCCCCGTGAGCAGGTAGGCGACGACGGGGGCGACGTGCCGCGTGCGCAGCACGACCGCGAGACCGGCGAGCGCGACGACCGGGAGCAGGGAGGGGGTCGCCACCCACCACGCGGCACCCGGCACGCCGAGCAGCGGCCACGCCACGAGGCCTGCGACGAGCACGCCGACCGCCGCCGGGTTGAGCACGTGCCGACCACGCACCACGACCAGGTACTTCGACGCGCCGGCGAGGGCGCCGGCTCCGGCGAGCGTGACGAGCGCGGCGGGATCGGTCGACGGCCACATGAGCAGCGTGAGGATCAGCCCCGTGACGACCGAGGACTCGACGTGCGCGGCGCGGCCGACGACGCGCGCCCCGACGGCGGAGACCGCCCACGTCGCCGCCACCGCGACGACCGCCCCGACGGGCAGCGCCCACGGGTCGACGGCGACCGACCCGGTCAGCGCGAGCACGAACGCCGCGACCAGCACGGCCAGCAGGCCCACGGTCACGACCCGGTACGTGGTCAGCCGCCCCAGGACGGCGTCGACATGGCTCATGAGAAGACCTCTCCCGGCAGCCCCAGCGCGTACCGCGCGTGGCCGTCCGCGTGCAGCTGGACGTACGTGTGCTCGGCGACACCCTGCAGCACGTCGGGGTCGGCGAGGAACAGCGCGGTCGCCAACCCGTCGGCGACCATGGCGGAGCCCGCCACGACCCACGTCGCGACGACGTCGCGGGTCGGCAGGCCCGTGCGCGCGTCGAGGACGTGGTGCAGCCCGTCACCCCACGCGCGACGGTCGACCGCCGAGCCGCACAGCGCGGCGTCGCGCAGCTCGACGACGCCCAGCACGCGGGTCGCGTCACCGGGCACCTGCAGCCCCACGCGCACCGCGTCGGGCCCGCGGTGCACCATGTCCCCGCCCGCGTCGACGACGTACTCCCCCACGCCGCACGCGCGCAGCTCGGACGCGACGAGGTCGACGAGCTGCCCCTTGCCGGCCGCGCCGACGTCGAGCAGCACGGGCCGCGCGGCCGTCACGGTCGACCCGGTGCGGGTCACGACGCCCCGGGGCGCCGGCAGGGGCGGGCCCGACGGCTGCAGCCGGTACGCCGCGTCGTAGCCGAGGCGCTCCAGACCGGCGCCCACCAACGGCGTCATGGCGCCCGCGGTGCGTGCGTCGAGCACGTCGTACAGGTCGAGGAGGTCGGTGGCGTGCGCGGGCAGGGTGTGCGTGCCGCCGTCGCGCGCGATGCGCGCGACCACCGAGTCCGTGCGGAACCGGGACCACACGAGGTCGTACGCCTCGGTCACGGCGAGGACCCGCTCGAGGGTCGCGTCGGTCAGCGGCTCGGGGGTGTCGATGCGCCACCCGGTGCCGATCGCCTCGAACGCGGTCTCAGCCCGCGGCACCGGCCGCGATCTCCTCGAGCGCCGCCATGAACCCCGTCGACGTCAGCGACGACCCGGAGACCTTGTCCACGTCGACGTCGTCGAGCGCCCTGCCGACGACCTGCTCGGCGACCCCGGACGCGAACCGCGTCTGGTAGACCAGCGACGTCGGGTCCGTGGCCTCGGGCGTGACCTCGACCGCCGTGACCGCACCGTCCGCGAGGGTCAGCGTGACCGTGACGTCCTCCTGGCCTCCGGGCGACTTGTAGGAGCCGGTCGCCGTGTACGTCCCGTCGGCGTACACGGCGGGCGCGTCGGCCTGCGCACCGTCGGTGCCGGACGCGTCGGGCGCGGCCTCCTGCGGGGTCGTCGCTGCGTCGACCGCGCTCGTGGGGTGCGTCCCCGCGTCGGCCGCGCCGGTCGCGCACCCGGCGAGCGTGGTCGTGGCCGCGGTCGCGGCGAGGAGGACGAAGGACCGTCGGTGTGCTGTGCGCATGTACGTGCTGCTCCCCTGCTGCTGCGGCGTCCGCGACGCCGTCCGTCGTGCCGTGCTCTCGTGTCCTGCCGACCGTAGGCGGCGCGCCTGGGCGTACGCCATGAGCGAGCCGTGACCGGCCGCGTGGTGAGACTCACACGGTGACGTCGGCCTCGCGCCGTCGGCCCGTTCCCTGAGACACCGCGCCCCTGGTCGCCCCACGCGGTGCCTCGGCGTCCCGCGTCCCGCCGTCGACCGCACCGGTCGCGCGGTGCACCGGCCGTCGCCCGTAGCCGGAGAACGTGTCGGTGCGCACGCGCCGCACGCCCGCCTCGCGCAGCACGGTGCGCGCCCTGCGGACGAGGTCGGGCGAGCCGGACACGTAGGCCGCGCGCCGCGGCAGGTCCGACATCGCGGACTCGAGCGCAGCCACCGTGAGGCGGCTGCCGCGGTGCCACGACCAGCGCGGGGGCAGCCCGGGCACGGGGTCGGGCGACACGAGCACGACGCGGGCGCGTGTCCGTGCGAGGCGCCGGACGTAGGGCGGTGGCATCCCGGTCGGGCACACGAGCACGAGGACGACGTCGCGCGGTCCGGCGTGCTCGATCTGGGCGACGAACGGCGTGACGCCGATGCCGCTGGCGACCATGACGACGGGCACGGTCGGGTCGGACGGCAGCAGGAAGTCCCCGCCCACGTGGGTCGCGCGCACGGTCGAGCCGACGGGCGCGGCCATGAGCGCTCGCTTGAACGCCGAGGGGCGGGACCGCACGGTGAACGCGACCGCCACCGCGTCGGGCCCCGCGGGCACGAGCGAGAACACGCGGCGTCGCCCCCGTCCGTCCGGTCGCACGCGCACGGCGTCGATCTCGATCCACTGCCCCGGTCGCCAGCGCAGCAGGCGTGCGGGGCGCAGCAGCACCTCGTGCGCATCGGGCCCGGGTGTCCCGTGGCCGACGACCACGAGCCGCACGGCGCGCGGTGCCGCGACGACCGCCGTGACGACGTTCCCGACGACGATCGCGAGCTCGGGCGACGTGGACAGCGTCCCCATCGCGAACGGCGCACCCGTCAGGGCCCCGGCGAGCGCGGCGACCGCGACGCGCGCGTGGCGCCGCGGCGCCTGCGTCAAGGGCTCGACCACCATGAACGCCGCGGCGAAGAGCACGGGGTGGGACGCCAGGACGGTCTCCAGGGCGGCGAGCGGCGGCTGACCGAAGACCACGAGCCGGGGCACGGTCACCACGGCGTACGTCAGCAGGTAGGCCGCGGCGACGGCGCCCGTCCCGGTCCGGCGCAGCACGAGCGCCCCGGTGACGAGCACGACGGGCGTGAGCAGGGGCGTCGCGACCCACCACACGGGCGCGGCCGTGCCGAGCGCCGGCGCGACGACCAGGCCCGCCGCGAGCGCACCGGCAGCCGCCGGGTTGAGCAGGTGCCGCCCACGTGCGCGGACGAGCACCTTCGACAACCCGGCGGCGGCGCCCACCAGCCCCGCACCGACCAGCGCCTGGACCGACAGCCCGGGCCACATCAGCAGCGCGAGGATCAGCCCGGTGATGAGGGACGACTCGACGTGGACGCGCACACCGCTCACCGCGGTGCCGACGAGGCTCGTCAGCAGCGCGCCCGCGGTCGCGGCACCCGCCGTGGCGGCCAGCGCGACGGGATCGACGTCGAGCGCGCCGAGGTGGCCGAGCACGGCGGCCGCGCCGTGCACGACGAGCAGCGCGAGCGTCACGACGCGGTACCCGCTGACCCGTCCGAGCCAGCGGTCGATGCTGCCCATCACCGGCTCCCCGTCGCACGCGCGGCGGTCGTGCCCTGCCTCGTCCCGCCCGGCGCGCACCCCTCCGACGCGCCGGACCTGCTAGGCGTGGGTCGCATCGCGCACCACCTGGTCGAGCGCGGCCATGAAGCCGGCACCGGTCGACGACGAGCCGGCCAGCCGGTCGACCGTCACCTCAGCGAGCGGACGGCCCACGACGCGCTCGACGACCGCCGACGCGAACCGCTCCTGGAACCGTCGCGACGTCGTGTTCGTCGCGGCGGGGTCGACCCGCAGGTCCTGGACGAGCCCGTCGGCGAGGACCACGATCACGTCGATCCGCTGCGCGCCGCCCGGCGTCTCGTAGGTGCCCGAGCCGCTGTACGTGCCGTCGGCGACCGGCGTGCCGGGTGTCGCGGCGTCGACACGCACGAGCGTCCCGGCGTCGGCCGGCGTCGCGACGACGCAGCCCGCGAGCGTCAGCAGCGCACCCACGCCACCGCCCGCCCGCAGCGCGGCGGCAGGGCGCGGCGGACGTCGTGCTGGCATCGGCGTCCTCCGCGTGTGACAGACGTGCCGCGGCCGCGGCTCGTCTCCCCCCGGACTGGCTCCTCGCTGCACACCCGGGCGGACCGGGACGCGCGAGACGGACGCTAGCGGAGCAGCGCCCGCGGCAGGGCCGCGCACTGGGCACCCGAAACGTTTCAGCACCTCGACGGGCGGGCGGTCCACCCGAAAGTGGACCGCCGCCCGCCTCGGAGGTCTCAGCCGACGCGGTGCAGCCAGCGGACAGGCGCACCGGCACCGGCGTACCGGAAGGGCTCGAGCTCGTCGTCCCAGGCCTGACCGAGCGCGAGGTCGAGCTCGGCGCGCAGCCGCTCGGGGTCGGCTGCGTGCTCGAGGGCCGCGCGGATCCGGTCCTCGGGGATGACGACGTTGCCGTGCACGTCCGTCGCGGCGTGGAAGATGCCGAGCTCGGGGGTGTGGCTCCAGCGCGAGCCGTCGACGCCCGCGCTCGGCTCCTCGGTCACCTCGTAGCGCAGGTGCGCCCAGCCGCGCAGCGCGGAGGCAAGACGTGCACCGGTGCCCGGCGCGGCCTGCCACGAGAGCTCGGCACGGTAGAAGCCGGGACCGGCCGGCTGCTGCGTCCAGTCCAGGCTGACGCGCGCGCCCAGCGCGTTGCCTGCCGCCCACTCGACGTGGGGGCACAGCGCGCGCGGCGCGGAGTGCACGAAAAGTACACCGCGGGTGATGGCACCGGCCATGTCGTCCTCCCGGATGGGCTCGAGGGTCGCCTTCCCCAACGACCTCGTCCCTCATGGGAAACCGTCACCAGCACGGATGCAGCGCACGCGGCGTGCACGGCACAGGATGCCCCATGCACCGCCGCAGGTCCAGCGGACGCGCCGCCGGCGTGCTCCGCGGGGGCGTGGGCCGGACGCCAGGGTGCGGGGTCAGAGCTGCTCGCGGATCGCGCGCATCGCCTTCTTGCGGACCGAGCGCTCGAGCCGGTCGAGGTACAGCATGCCGTCGAGGTGGTCCACCTCGTGCTGCAGGCAGCGTGCCATGAGCTCGGTGCCCTCGACGACGACCTCCCGACCGTCGAGGTCGGTGCCGACCACCCGCGCGTACCACGCGCGGTGCGTCGGGTACCACAGCCCGGGCACCGACAGGCAGCCCTCGTCGCCGTCCTGGTACTCGTCCTGGGACAGCTCGACGATCACGGGGTTCAGGACGTAGCCGACCTCGTCGTCGATGTTCCACGAGAACGCCCGCAGGCCGACACCGATCTGGTTGGCAGCCAGGCCCGCGCGCCCGTCCATGTCCACGGTCTCGAGCAGGTCCTCCACCAGGGAGCGGACACGGTCGTCGACCGTGGTGATCGGGTCGCAGGGGGTACGCAGCACGGGGTCGCCGACGATGCGGATCTCACGCAGGGCCATGTCCCGATCCTTTCACGTCGCGCGCACCTGCCGGGCCGCACGGCGCCGTCACGCCGTCGCCCGGGCGGCGTCCGTCCGGGCACAGCACGACGCCGGTGGTGAACAGGTCACCACCGGCGTCGGTGTCGTGGGTGCGTCGTCCAGGACGGCGCGGTGTCACTCCCCCGCGCGCTGCTGCGGGACGCCCGTGAGGAGCTGCCGGACCTCGGCCTCGTGGAAGCGGCGGTGCCCCCCGAGGGTGCGGACGGCGGACAGCTTGCCGGCCTGGGCCCAGCGCGTCACCGTCTTGGGGTCGACACGGAACAGGACCGCGACCTCGCCCGGGGTGAGCAGCGCGCCCTGCGTCAGGGGGGCCTCGGTGGCAGACGTGTGAACAGCCATGGCTGGTACTCCTTCGTCGTTCGGTAGCTCGGCTAGCCCCAAGGGCCCCGTGGCTTTGCGTCCCCACCTTGCGGCGGGTTTGCCGTTGTCGCTGACGTCATCGACTATGCCCCAATCTGGACAACTGTGCAAGAAGCTCCGCCGTGCCAGATCTGTCCGGAGCGGGTGAAAAGTCACAGCCCGCCGAACCGGGATCTCACGGCACAGTACGCCCCAAAGCAGACGAGGCCCGCGGCGACCAGCAGGAGCAGCACCGGCCCGGCCGGAGCGCCCCGCAGCGCCTGCAGGGCACCGTCGAGACCCGTCGCCTCCTGCGGGTCGGCCGTGGCCGCGGCGACGACGAACAGCACGCCCACGATCCCGAGAGCGACGCCCTTGGCGACGTAGCCGACCACCCCGGCCCACCTCGCCGCGCGTCCACCCCTCCCGCTCGGCAGCTGGTGGAGGTCGTCCAGGAAGCCCCGCGTCGCCCCCTTGTGCACGTGGTAGGCGCCGACCACGACGACGGCGACACCCAAGGCGCCGACCAGGAGCCGGCCGCCGGGCGCTCGCATGAGCTCGGCCGTCATGCTCGAGGTCTGCCCACCGCTGCCCGAGCCGCTGCCGCGCGCGAACGCGAAGGCGGTGGCGGCCAGCGCGAGGTACATCACCGCCTTGCCGCCCGCCTTGGCACGGTCCGACGCCCCGCCGGCCGCGCCGCTGACCGCTGCGGCCGCCTGCCACACTCCGAGAGCCGCGAACGCCACGACCGAGAACCAGAGCACCACCGCACCGAACGGCGTCCCCGCGATCTCGGCGAACGCCCCCGACTGGTCCGCGCTCCCCCCGGACGAGCCCAGGGCGAGCTGGGCCGCGAGGCCGCCGATCAGCACGTGCACCAACCCGCTTGCTGCGTATCCAGCGCGGGCACCCAGCTCCCACGCACCCCGTGGGGACGTCGTCGCGACCGTGGCCATGTCATCTCCTCGACGCGGGCTCCCCCACCTGCCCGACGTCCGCCGGTGCCCGCAGCGATGGTGGCAGCGCTCCGCCCGGTCGGCATCCGCAGCCACGCCCCCACGGACAGGCGTCGGTAGGCTGCCGGGCGCGGGCCAGTAGCTCAGTCGGTCAGAGCAGCGGACTCATAATCCGTCGGTCGTGGGTTCAAGCCCCACCTGGCCCACGGTCACCGTGCGTGGTCCGCCGTACCGCAGCGCGCCACCGGCGCCCGGCGTCGGGCCACGCACGGCGTCGGGCTACGGTGGTGGCGTGGCCCTGTTCTCCCGGCGTCGCCGGCTGCCCGATCCCCTGCGACGCGTGCTTGACCTGCGTGCCGACGCGATCCTCGCGACCGCACCGCTCGACGACGGCCGGTGGGTCGTGGCGACGCGCCGCGCGCTGCACCTGGTCGGCGACGGCGGCGTCGCACGCACACCGTGGGCGGACGTCGACCACGCGTCGCTCGACGCGCAGACCCGCACGCTCACGGTGCACTGGGTCAGCGGCGCCGGCACCGGGCTCGTCCTCGCCGAGGACGTCGACGCGTGGGACCTCGTCCAGTCGTTCCGCGAGCGCGTCCAGCAGTCGGTCGTCCACGTCGAGCACGTGACCGTCCCCGGCGCCGCGACGCCGGTGCGTGTCGCGCTGCGCCGCGACGAGCACGGCGAGCTGTTCACGCAGGTCATCGGCGACGGGACCGTCGACCTCACGGAGCCTGCCGCGGCACGCCGGGTCACCGAGGCCGAGGCGCGCGTCCGGGCCGAGGCTGGCCTGGCACCGTGACGGCGACCACGCCGCCCCGATGAGCCTGCGCCCGGTGTCCGGGGCACCCCCGCGGGCCTGCTAGGGTTTTCCCCGCACGATCCCCCGTAGCTCAATTGGCAGAGCATTCGACTGTTAATCGAAGGGTTGCTGGTTCGAGTCCAGCCGGGGGAGCCTCTGACCCCCGTCAGGTCCATCCTGGCGGGGGTTCGTCGTGTCCAGGCCCAGGAGCCAGGACGCGGGGACGCGGGTGAGCAGCTCCACTCGCTTGGCAAGGGTGACGACGTCGCGAGGGCGCGACCGGTCGGTCTCCCATGCCGCCAGTGAGCCGGCGGCCACGCCCAGGGCGGACGCGAAGCCCCGCTGGTCCATGTCTGCGTTGAGGCGAGCCTTCCGCAGGCGATCGCCAAGCGTCCACGTCGGGATGACGTACGCGTGATCTGTCTGTGTGCTCATGGCAGAAGCGTGCCACCTACAGCAAACCCATGCAAGGCGCCCAACGTGTGAATCTCGTTGACTCATCCTGTTGACACGTCTAGACCACGCATGCTTGTCTCTGCCACATGCAAACCACGCATGCTGGGATTCGTGACGAGGGCGTCGCCATGCTGCAGGTTGGCGAGGCGGCGCAGATGCTGGGGGTCCACCCGGACACCCTCAAGCGTTGGGAGCGCGCCGGTCACATCGCGTCAACCCGGACCCCGACGGGGCACCGCCGGTTCCGCCGCGACGACGTCGAGGCGCTCATCGAGCGCATGTCCTCCCGGAGCGCGTCGTGACCGGCGTCGAGGCGCTCGTGATCGTGCTGCTCGCGATCGCGCTCGTCGGCGCCGGGGTCCTCGCGGCTCGTGCGGACCGCGCCGACCTTGACGAGCTCGTCGCGGACCAGGTCCGCGGGTTCACCCTCGACGAGGTCGTCGCGCAGTTGCTCGACTCGCTCGTCGAGGACGACGACGACGTCGTCCGCGTGGTGCGGGTCACCCGCAAGGGCGCCGACGGGCGGTACGAGATCAGCGCCCAGGTGTCGAGGGCCGGCAGTATCACGGTGCGCGCCGTCGAGCGCGCCGTGTGCGTCCCGGACGACCTCGACGCACCGGTAGGCATCCGCACCGAGGTCACGCCGGCGGTGACTCCGTGACGGCGCCGACGCCCGGCGACGTGTTCGGTGCGCCTCTCTCGGCCGCCGCCCGCGCGGATCGCCTCGCGGCGATCGGCTCCGCTCTCACGGCGGCCGGCTCTGCTCTCGGCGCGCCGCGAGCCTCGGCCCGGTTCTTCGACGGGACCGGCGGGCCCGTGCAGCGCCGTCGCGCCCGCGCGCTGACCGCGACGGTGAAGTCCCTCGAGGACACCCTCGCCGCGGCCCGCGCCTTGTTCCGCGAGCAGCACCTCGACCTGAACGTCGAGCGGTACCGCCGCGAGGTCGACCACCTCGACGACGTCCTGCAGGAGCTCGACGACGCGCTCGCGGACCCCGCAGGTCCCCCGCCGCCGCCACCTGCACCGCGCCTGGCGCGCGGCCACTGAGCCGGGGTCGGTGCGTCACTCCCCCCTGGCGCACCGGCCCCACCCCTTCCCCTGCCCGACTCCGATCGATGCCGGAGGTCTGCCTGATGAGTACTGACCCGACCACCCCCGCCCCGTCACGGGGCATGGCGATCGCCGAGGCGGTGTGGGCGCGCGACGCGCTCCCGCCGTGGACGTGCCGTGACGACCAGCACGCGCCGTGCGCGTTCTGCGAGGCGATCGTGCCGCGCGTGCCACGCGGCACCGGCCGTGCCCGCCTGGCGCACGTCAACGTCGCGGACCGCACCGCGGCGGGCTTCGTGATCGTGTGCCGCCGCTGCCACGCTGCGTTGCGCGGCGTCGTCCCGGCGTCCCGCCGCGGGATCACCCCGGCACTGCTCGCCGAGGTCGACCAGGCGCTCGCCGTCGTGCGCGACCCTGCGCCGCTCGAGCCGACCGAGCAGGACCTGCGGGACATCGCGCTGCTGCACGGCGACCCGGTGCCGCGCCGGTACCCGGCGCACCGCCCGACACCCGGCGCCACCGCTGCGGGCGCGGACCTTCGGGCGCGTGTCGCCGGTCCGCGGCACGTGCGGCGCAGTGCGGACCGTTCGCCGCGTTCCGTGCTCGCCGCGCTCCTCGTCGCTGTCGGTGTGGCCCTGTTGGTCGGGCTGGTCGCGCTCGCGGCGTTCGCGGTCACGACGTGGGCCGCGTCGCCCGCGGCCGCCGCGGGCGGGTCGGACTCCCCCACCCCGTACACGCTGACCGCCGCCGGTATCGACTTCCCGGTGCCGCTCGAGGCGCACGGGCACGTCAACGTCCGAACGCAGGCGAGCGGGTCGTACTCGCTGCACCTGGACCCGAACGCCGGCCACCCGGGCGCCCGGTGGATCGGCGCGACGACGCTCCCGTGGACGGCGCTCGGCGTGCCCGCCGGCGCGTGCGTCGCGTGGGTGCAGTGGTCCGGGTCGAACGCCCACTACGGCGAGGGCGGCCAGCCCGCGCACTGCCTGCAGGAGGACCCGTGCCCGACGTCGAGCGCCACCCCCACGAGCACCGCCGCACCGACCCCGGCCCCGTCGCCCGTGCCCTCGACCACCGCGGCACCGACGCCGACATCGACGCCCGCGCCGTCGAGCTCGCCGCAGCCGTCCACCGAGCCGGTGGCGACCCCGGTGCCGTCCTCCACCGCGAGCCCGACGAGTCACCCGACCTCGCAGCCCTCCGTGAGGCCGTCCTCGTCGCCCACGCGTCCCGCGACCGCGCCGCCCGTCGCGACGCCTGGCGGACCTTCCTCCGCGCTCTCGCCGACCACCGCCACGCTCGCGCCGCAGCAGCACGTACGCGCTGAGATCTCGGTCGCTGCCGACGACGAGCGGCACGACGTCCTCGCAGCGACGGGTCCGGACGAGAGCCTGCTGTGGTGGGCTGCCGCCGGTGCCGTGGCCGCGATCGGCGCCGGTGTCAACGCGGTCCGGCTCGTGCGCGACGAGCGCGCTCGTCGTCGTGGCGGTGCCCGGTGACCGGCCGGCACGCCTCGGGCGCCGTCGTCGCGCAGCCCGAGGCGCTCGCCCAGCTCGAGCAGATGCTCGACACCTCCACCCGTACCGACCCGGCCCGGGCCCGTGCGCTGCAGGTCGCGCACCGCCGCCGCGCGATCACGTGGGACGTGTACACGACGCCCGCCGCGCACGGTCGCGTGGTCGTGCCCTGGTGGGGCGGCCTGCACCTGTCGCAGTGCTCCGCGCAGCTGCGCCGCACGGGGTACATCTGCACGCGCGTCAAGGGGCACGGCGGCCGGCACCACGCCGCCGCGCTGGGCGCGACCGGGGAGATGTGCCAGGTGTACGCGGTGTGGTCCGGGGGTGCCCGGTGAGCGAGTACCTGACACTGGAACAGGCCCAGTCGATCGTCGTCGAGGCCATCGAGGCGATCTACGCCGGCGACCAGCAGCGCCTCGTCGCCGCGCTCACCACGGGCTACGCGGCGAACGCGACGAACATCGGGTTCCTCCTGCGCGTCCTGCCGGTCACCGGGGCGAGGTACCTGCGCAGCGCGCTGGCCCCGGATGCGCCCGTGCTCGCGATGCCCGTCACGGACCCTGACGGCCCCGAGCACCTCTGGTGGAGCAGTCGCATCGCCGCGGCCGCGGCGAGCGACGACCTCGTCGCCGTGAACGCACTCGTCGACGCGCTCATCGACAGAGCCGCATCGATCACCGACGACGTCGCGGCGGCCAAGCTCATGGGCAGCGTGGTGGCGGTCCTCACGCAGTTCTTCGTCACCGGGGTCGAGACGTACATCGCCCAGGGCGGTGCCCGGTGAGCGGGGACCAGGCCCTCGACGTCGCCGCCGTCGTGGAGTACTGGCGGCACCGCCTCTCGCACGTCCCGCCGGCGCTGATCCTGCCGTCCCTGATCGAGCGCGTCGACGAGCTCACGGACGCCGCCCGTTCGACGGTCACGCACCGCGAGCAGCTGCGCCCCGCCGGCGAGGCCCTGGTGCTCGCCGCGCACGTCGCAGTCGGGCACGCCGCGGACCGCACACCGGGCCGCCGGTCCCTGTACCCGCCGGTGCTCCTGCTCGTGCAGCTGTGGGCCGGGCTACGGCTGATCGACGAGGCGTTCACCGCCGCGACGGTCGACCTGCAGGACACGACGTGACCCGCCGGCCGCGGGTCCTGCCGCGGGTCTGCATGTGCGGGATGCCGCTGCGGTGGGTCCGGTACACACCCAAGTCCAACCGCCCGGACTCCCCGCAGCTCGGCGCGTTCATGCGCGCGCTCGACCGCCGCACCACGGATCCCCGGGTCGTGGCGAGTGACCTCTACGCGGTCACCCAGGGCACGAACCAGGCCCGCCTCATCACCCCGGGCGCACCCCTGGACCGCGTCATCGAGTGGGGCCCGTACACGGCCCACCTCGACACCTGCCCCCAGCACGTCACCGCCGAGCAGCTCGCATCGATGCGCGAGCAGAACGGACGAGCCCGATGACCGCCAAGCGCACCTCGGTGCCCGCGCCATCGACGTCCTCGACGACGTCGACAGCGCTCGACACCCTGACCGCCGGCACGACGTCGGCACCGATCGCCGACGTCCCCCTCGACCTGATCGACCCGCACCCCGCGAACCCCCGCCGGGACCTGGGCGACCTGACCGAGCTCGCGGACTCGATCCGCGCCCACGGCATCCGCCAGAACCTCCTCCTCGTCCCCCACCCCGACCACCCCGACCGGTACCGCGCAGTCATCGGCCACCGCCGCAGCGCCGCCGCAGCGCTCGCGGGCCTGACGGTCGTGCCTGCAGCGATCGACGACACCCTCGACGACGTCGCGCAGCTCGAGCTGATGCTCCTCGAGAACCTGCAGCGCACGGACCTGACGGCAGTCGAGGAGGCCGACGGGTACCAGGGCCTGCTCGACCTCGGGGTGAAGGAGTCGGCGATCGCGGTGCGCACAGGCCGCTCGCGCAGCACGGTGCGCTCGCGGCTCAAGCTCGTCGCGCTGCCGGACAAGGCCCGCAAGGCGGTGCACGCCGGTCAGGTCACCCTCGACGACGCGCTCGCGATCGCGTCCCTGCCCGCGGACGAGCAGGAGACTCTGGCCAAGAAGCTCGGCACGAACGGCTTCGTGTACGCGCTGGCGGCAGCCAAGGCGCGCGTCACGTTGGAGCGCGACGCTGCCCCGCTGCTCGAGCTGCTGCGAGCGGCGAACGCCACCGAGCTGCCGGCGGACGAGTACGGCCTCCCCGATGGGCTGACGTCCACCGGGGAAGTCAACGTGCGCAGCACGACCAGCGTGCTCGAGAAGGCGGACAAGCTCCGCGAGCAGATCGCGCCAGGCTGGGCGTGGAGGTGGTCCCACGGCTGGCTGTACGTGTACCGGCCGCGGACCCTCGAGGAGGCGAACGAGCACGCGGCACGCGACCAGGAGCGTGCCGCACAGGTCGCCGAGCGAGAGGCCCGGGCCGCCCAGGAGAAGGCCTCGCGCGAGCTGCTCCTGGAGTTCGCCCGCGTCACGGCCGACACACGACGTGAGTTCCTCGAGCACCTGGTGCACGGACGCAAGTCCCTGACCCGCGACCAGCAGACGGCCGTGCTCGAGTACGCGGCGGTGGCGGTCGTCGAGAACGTGTGGGGCAGCGAGTACCACGACGGCGTGTTCCGGGAGTACGCAGTACCGATCAACGTCGGCATGGCGGACGCGCTGGTGCGCTGGCTGCGGATCGCCCTGCCCGAGGGGCACCGGCAGACGTACTCGCGTGCCGAGCTGCTGCCGCTGCTCGCCGAGGCGACCGCACGCCTGAGCGCGCCGCAGGTCGCGCTCGCGGGGTTCGCGTCCGCGCTCGAGCCGATCGGCGTGGAGGTCTGGCGGTACGGCGGGCGGTCGGTCACGACGCGCCGGTGGTACGAGCTGCTCGAGCGGCTCGGGTACCAGGTGTCCGACGAGGAGCGCGCTGCCCTCGTCGTCCCCGCAGAGGACGTAGACGACGACGAGGACGACGACGCGGATGGGGACGAGTGATGGGCACGACGTTCGCGGGCGCACCGCACCACGCCGGTCCGTCCCTCGCCAACGAGGGTCCGCCGTGCCTGCCGATCGAGCCGGTCCGCAAGGAGGACCCGGACGAGTTCCGCCGCCGCATGGAGGAGAAGGCGGGCCGGCGGCGCCTGGCGCTGCGGAGCATCACCCCGGAGCCCAGGCCCGAGGTCGACGACGCGCTGCAGGCGGCGAAGTTCAGCCCGGCGCCGCGGGCGCGCGACGACCGTCGCGCCGCGCCCCGGCCGCGCCCTACGCCGGCCACGCCTCCGGCGGCACCGTCCCGGGACGAGCGGGACCGGCTGGCGGCGATCGAGGCGTACGAGCAGGGCGAGTCGATCGTCGCGCTCGCGCGGCGGTTCGGCCAGCCCGAGACGACGGTGAGGCACTGGCTGACCCGCGCAGGGGTCACCCTGCGCACGCGCAGCGAGCAGGTCGCCCTCTCGCGTCATGCCGAGCTCGGCGACCCGGTCCGCCCGTGCGCGGGCGGCTGCGGGAAGATGACCCGCCCCTCGTCGTACAAGGCCGCCGACCACCCCGACACCGTGTCCCGGTCGCGCCACGGGATGTGCGGGGCGTGCGCGAACCCCGACGCGAAGCACCGTGAGACCACCCCGGTCGAGCGGGACCACTGGGTGAGCCTGCACGTCGAGCAGGGCCGCACGGTCCCTGAGATCGCGGACCAGGTGGGTCGCAGCGAGTGGACGGTCCGGCACGCGCTGGCCAAGGCGGGCGTCAAGATCCGGTCGGGCAACGCGATCCAGGTCGAGCGACGCGCCGCCGGGGCACCAGATGCCGCACCGCCCCCGCCCGGTGCGCGCAAGGACCCGTCCATCGCCGCGCGCAACGAGCGGATCGTCGAGATGGTCCGTGCCGAGCCGCACACCCCGGCGCGCGTGATCGCGGCTCGCTTCGGGGTGAACGCGCACGTGATCGACAACGTCCTGACGAAGGCCGGCGTGCGGCGTCGGGACCTTCGCCGGGCAGCACGGCCCGCCGACCCTGCCCCGTCGCGCCCGCCGGCGGCACCCTCCGCCCCGGCACCGCTGTCCTCGCCGCCCGCGCCCGAGGTCCACCCGGACGCCACGCCCGACGTCGCCCTGCCCGCCGTCGCCGTCGTACCTGACCGGCCACGCGTCCTGACCGACCACGACCGGGACCCAAGCCCCGCTGCCGCGTACACAGCGATGCGCGCCGCGGTCGTCGACCTCACGACCGACCTGCTCGACGCGGCCGCTCATCTGGCGTCCGCCGGGACCCACCTCACCGAGCTACGTACCGCCGTCCTCGACCTGCTCGCCGCCCTCCCGGAAGGACCGACCTCGTGACCACCACCCCCGACCCCGAGACCGCAGCAGCGGTCGACCCGCCCCGCCCCGACCCCATCCGCGCCGCACTCGAAGAGCGTCAGCGCCGGCTCGCCCACGACGAGCGGGCGTACCAGCGTCAGCTCGCCCGCCTGCACGACCAGCAGGACTCCGTCACGCGCGATCTCCTCGAGGCCCAGGCACTTCTCGCCGACACCGTCGCCGCGCTCGAGCATCTGCCCGTGACGGTGGTCGCGACGTGGTGACCCTGCGCGCCACACTGCCCGACCTGCAGCCGAGCGCCGACCTCGAGCGGTACCTCGCCGCCCGGCACGACGACCCGGACGTGCGCCGATTCAACGCCGCATGCGCGGCCGCGCGGGCCGCTCGCTCGCACCACGACACCCCGCAGTCCCAGGAGCGTCACCGCGCCCAGCTCGAGCGAGCCCTGGACGTGTCCCGCACCTCCCGGAGGAACCGATGAGCACCAACATCCCCACCCTCGCGCAGGTCGAGTACCTGCGCGAGGAGGTGACCGTCTTCGTCGCCGACACCCCGGCCGGGCCGGTGATCGTGTGGTGCGACCAGGAGGGCGACTGGTGGTCGACCCGTGTCCCTACCGAGGACGACCTGGACGTCCTGCCCGCCGCCGGCACGACCTACGGCGTGTCCGCCGGGATCGACCCCTACGACCCGGCGTCCCTCGAGGACGTGATCGGCATCCCGTGGGCCGAGGGTGACTCCCGGGCGCTCGCGGACGTCGCGGCCGAGCGCCGGACGCACCACGCCCGCGGGTGGACCGCGCGGCTCGACGACGCGCGCGGCGTGGACCACCTCGTGCGACTGGCCGATCGATCCGCGCACCGGGGCGACGAGGACCGTCCGGGCTACTACAGCCGCGAGGGCCTCGTGAAGGCCGCGTCGCTGCTGCTCGCCGCGATCGACTGCCTCGACCGGACGGAGGCGGACCGTGGCTGACGACCTGGACCCGGCCGCCGTGGCGCGTGTCGCGGGTGCGCTCTTCGGTCACCGGTACGTCAGGGACGACGGGGAGTGCTCGTGCGGATGGGCGCTCGACGACACACCTGCGGACGCGGACGGGCCGCTCGCCGAGGACTGCCAGGTCGTCGAGCACCTGGCCCGTGTGGCTCTTGCCGCCGCTCACCGCAATGACGCCCCAGCACCCACCGGCCCGACGCTCATGCGCGTCATCACCCGCCTTGCAGACGAGTCCTCGGAGCATCAGCCGCAGTGGAGGCGGCTACCCGGTCGACGTGAGGCGGGTCCGCAGTGCTCCTGCGGTTGGGTGTTCTCGCCGCATGAGCCGCAGGACTGGACGGGGCACATGCAGGACGTGCTCCTGGATGCGGTCATCGATGAGCGAGGAGTCCACGTCCTCGCCGCCCGGGCGTGGCTCTCCGAGCGCACGCCGCAGACGACGGCGAGCACGGCGTGCGACCACGCGGAGTCCATGCACGGGCGCTGCGTGGGGTGCGGCATGACGTGGGAGCAGCAGGCGGCGTCCCGTCAGCCCGCCCCGACGGTGAGCGCGGCGCAGGTGGGGCGTGCCGCTGCTCGCGCGCGAGAGCACTGGGAGGAGCCGGACGCAGAGGGTCCGATCGACTGCCGATGCGGGGGCCACACCGGCCCGGAGTCGATCGAGGTGCACCGGCTGCTCGTCGCCCTCGGCGCCCTGGGGATCGCGGTGCGGCCGTGAGCCGAGTTCCCCGCCCTTGCTGGCGCTGCGGCACCCACGAGGGCGTCCAGCAGTACCTCAACGGCCCGGCCTGCCCGCAGCACACCCCCGCCGCGCTCGCGGGCCGCCCCGAGCCGCAGGCGCCCCCGCAGGCCCCGCGCAGCGGTCGCTTGACTTCCCGCACGGCGGCCGTCGTCGCGGTCGAGCTGGACACGCGCCTGCAGGCCGCGAAGAGGCACGCACACACCGCCGCCGAACGAGCCCGTGTCGGCGAGCAGGCCCACCGCCTGTACGGGCGCCTCGCGAACACCCCGCCGCCGTGACGACGAAGCCCTACCGCACGGCCGACTGCCGCTCATCGATGAGGAGACAGCCCACACATGGCATGGCTCAGGCTCGGGGACACCGCAGCCACGTACCCCAAGCTGCTCGAGGTCGCCGAGCACCCTGACGCCGACGAGTCGTCCGTCGACGAGGTGTTCGGGTGGTTCCTGCGGATCGCCGCGCAGTCTGCGCAGCACCCGCACGCCACCGACTACATCGTCACTCTCGCGACCGCGCGCATGATCGGCGGCACCCGCGTGCGTACGGACCGCCTCATCGGGTTCGCGTCGTTCGCCGGCCTCCTCGAGGTAGTCGAGGTCGACGACCGGGTCGCGCTCAAGCTGCTCAACGACCCCGAGTTCGTCCACATCAAGACCGGCGACGTGCTGGCGTTCGAGCGCCAGCGGCGCGCCGACAACGGCAAGCCCGAGATCACCACGCTCGTGCGGATGCGCGACGGTGACTCCTGCCGCTACTGCGGCAGGGTCGTCGACTTCCGCGCACGCACCGGCAAGCTCGCCGGCACCTACGACCACCGCCCGCCCGGCAAGCCAGCGGACCCCGAGCGCAGCGTCGTCGCGTGCAGCTCGTGCAACGCCACCCGGCAGGACAAGCCGCTCGAGCTCGCCGACGCGGACAAGCCCCTCCTGCCGCCGCCCGCGCTCCCGTACTGGTCGAGCGCGACCCGTGTGTGGCTGAACAACCACGCCCCGCTGCTCGCCGCGAACGGCCTCACGCCGCCCCCGCGCGCCGAGCGCGACTTCCGCAACCTCACCCCCGGCACCGTGCTGCAGCGCCCGGACGACGCACCCGACACCGGTGTGCGCTCCGCAGTCGCGCAGGCCGAGCAGGAGGCAGCACCCGAGTCCGGCGTGCGCCCCGCTCCCGTGCCAGCACCGCCCGGGCAGCCTCCTGCCAGGAGCCTGACAGGACAGGGCGGGGCTCGACAGGACCCAGCCGTGCACGGGACAGGAACCCCGGGACGGGACGGGTCGGGACGGGTCGGGACGGGACGGGGGGCCGCGCGCAGCGCTGGCCCGGACCCGAACGACGCGCGTGGTGAGCCGACAGCACGACGTACCCGACGCGGCCGCCGTGGTGGCCGTGGACGCACCGCTCCCCGAGGAGAGACCGCATGACCCTCACCGCACACGATGCTGCGCCTGCCCCCGACCTTGCTCCCGCCTCGCCCGTGCTGGTCGCCCGGGTCCGATCCCGTCTCGACGAGCTGACCGAGCCGCGCGTGCAGCGCACCCGCCAGTGGGTCCCGGTCCCCGGCGCTGCACCGCCGCGGCTCGAGGAGCGGGTGGTCGAGGTCCGCATGCCCGGTCTGCTCGCGCAGCTCGAGCACCCCGCCGACGACTCGACGGCCGGCTCGTCGTCCACCGGCCCCGGATCTCGCCCGCCCGGCTCGCTCGAGGGCGCGTCCTGGCTGCAGGTCGTCGAGCGTGAGGCCCGCGTCGTGGCGTCGAGCATGCTGGCCCGCCTGCTCGGGATGGCCGTCCCCGGCGTGCAGGTCACGATCCGCCCACGCCGCGTGCACGACTCGATCGCCGTCGTGCGGCGCTACGTCGGCGACCTCGACCGTGACGAGCTGCTTGACGTCGAGCGTGCGGTCCGGCGCTGGTGGGCTCGCGCGCGCATCGTCACGACCTGGGACACCGCGCCGTTCAAGCCGCACGCCGCGTGCCCGCACTGCGCGCACGTCGGCCGGCTGCAGCTGCGGACCCGCCCGATCGTGCTCGTCTGCCTCGAGTGCGGCGAGGCATGGGACACCGCATCGCTCGCCGATCTCGGCACCGTGTACGAGCTCGCCGTCGCCGCGGTGCCCGACGAACTCGCGGGAGCCCGCTCGTGACCGCCGAGCACGAGCGCGAGGAGGGCCACGGGCAGACGCCGCACCACTGCTCGTGCCACGAGTACCAGCACGCCGTGCCGTCCCTGGCCTGGCGCTGTGAGCAACGAACCGAACGAGGAGAGCCCCGATGCCCGTGACCAACGACGAGACGACCGGCCGCACGAGCGTGTGCCAAGCGTGCGGTGCCGACATCGAGGAGGCGCTGCTGCTCAAGGGGCTGATGGTCCGGCGCGGACCTGCGGGCGCGCGCGTCCCGTCGCCCGGTATCCCGACGTGGCGCCGGCTCGACCGCGGACCAGGCTCGGCCAAGTGCAACGCGGTCGCGTCGGGCCAGCACCAGCCGGCGACGGTCGCGACGGGCACGGCGTTCCAGGCGGGGCGTGTCGTGACGTCCTTGCGCACGGAGCCCACGCAGTCGTAGTCTGCCGTCCAGCGGGTTCGTCATGCCCGCAGGACAGGCCCGGACCTCACGGTCCGGGCCTTCGTGCTTCCCCGGGGTCCACGGACGAGCAGACCCGGGGGACGCAGGCCGTCCTCGACCGCACGTGGTCGGGGTGCTGGGGTCGGCAGCACGCGCGAGGGCGCGGGCATCGGCCGTCGCGCGGCCCGACGGTGCCGGCCCCTCCATCGACTCCCCCGCCCGGCGCAGCGCACCCGGCACACGCACCAGACCGCCGGGCCCCGGTGCACGCACCGCGACGACGCGTCCCGCGCGGCGATGAGCGGCAGCGCCCGAGGCTCAGCGAGACACGCAGGGCCGACGAGACCTGCACGGGCGGGGGCCAGATGTACGACGACGAGGGGCCCGTCACCGACGAGCTGCTCGCCACGTTCCGCGGGTCGCGTCGCTGGAAGCGGCTCGTGCTCGAGCTGTGCACGCCGGACTCGGTGTGCGCTCTGTGCAGCGGGGCTCGCGGGCCGATCCGGTTCGACCTGCGCCCGCACCACTCGCTCGGTCCGAGCCTCGACCACGTGACGCCGGCGTCGCGCTGCCGGTCTGCGTGGCAGCTCTGGGACCCCGCCAACCTGCAGCCGGCGCACTTCGGCTGCAACGCGGGCAAGCGGGATCGCGTGCCGGTCCCGGCGACCCTGCGGGGTTGGACCTGGTGACGCCCGACGTCGATGCAGGTCAGAGGCATCACCGCAGGTCAGAGCCGGTTTTTTGGTGGGCGGACGAGCCCGTCGAGCCGCCCCTCGACCTTTTTCTACACACCACGGGCTCCCCCGGGTAGCCGTCCCACACGTGTAGCCGAGGAGGTGCCGGACCACATGAGCGACACCCCTGCGATGTCCGCCCGGCACGGTGAGACCCCAGGTCAGCCGGGGTACCGCAAGGGCTGCCGTTGCAACGCCTGCCGCGACGGTCACGCCCGGTACGTCGCCGCCTGGCGCTCTCGCAAGCGCGAGGAGGAGATCGCCGCCGCGCTCGCGGACGCCGACCCGCTGGTCGCCGAGGAGGACGTCCGGCCGCCTGTCGTCGAGCCTGTCGCCGGCCGCCTCGACATGAAGGCCCGGCCCGGGCCGCTAGAGCGCGCGCTGCTCAAGGACCTGCGCAGGCCCGACCCCAAGGTCGCGTTCCGCCGGCACCTGCTGCGCATGGCGCGGCTCAACGCACGCGTGCTCGACCAGATCGACGTGCTCGAGCGGCTCGACCTACTGTCGCCCATCGAGCTGCGGCAGTTCGAGCTGCTCAACCGCATCGCGCGCCTGGGCTTCGACGGGCTGGACGACGACGACCCGGCCGATGGCGGTGCGGTCGAGGTGCCCGACGACGCGTCGGCGCTGCTCGAGGATCTCGCGAACGGTGAGTAGGGCCGGGCGCGCCGAGGCTGTCCCGCTGCACGCGACCGAGCGGCACCCGTCGCGCGAGACGCTCGGCGGCCGCGTCGCCCGCGTGCAGCGCAAGCTCGGGCAGGAGCCGATGCCGTGGCAGCGCAGCCTCTACGACGTCGCGTTCGAGATCGACCCGGCGACGGGCGGCCCTTGGTACCGCGAGGTCATCCTGCTCGTCCTGCGGCAGGCCGGGAAGACGACGATCGTGCGCACGGTCCTGACCGACACGTGTCTGTTCGTGCCGGACGCGACCGTCCGGTACACCGCGCAGAACCGCCTCATGGCGCTGCAGCGGCTCGAGAACGACTTCTACAAGCCGATCGCGCGCTCGCCGCTGTCGACGTTCTTCGACATGCGCGTCGGGCGCCGGCTGAAGATGCCGGGGTGGTCTGGCAAGACGGGCCAGGAGCACATCGCGTGGAGCAACGGCGCGAAGTGGTGGATCGACTCGGTCAAGGCGTCCTCGGGTCACGGTCCGTCGCTCGACAAGGGCGCGATCGATGAGGCGTTCGCGCACCAGGACGGGCGCGTCGAGCAGGCCATGCGCCCGGCGATGATCACCGTCCCGCACGCCCAGCTGTGGGTCACGTCGGCCGCCGGCGACGGTTCGTCGGCGTACCTGCGCAAGAAGGTCGACGCCGCCCGCGAACGGCTCATGACCGACCAGCTGCGCCCGCTGCACGAGCGCAAGTCGCGCACGCTGTACCTCGAGTACGCCGCGCCGAAGGACTCTGACCGCGCGGACCCCGAGGTCTGGTGGCGCACGCATCCCGCCCTCGGGTACACGATCACCGAGGGGGCGATCGCGGCCGACTTCGAGGGCATGGAGGACGAGGAGTTCGACCGGGCGTACCTCGGGTGGTGGCCGGAGCGGAGGGTCGCGACGTGGGTCGTCCCGCAGGCGACCTGGCGCGACAACGCCGTGCCCGCCGGTGAGATGGCCTGGCAGGGCGAGCCGGTCTGGGCGATCGACGTAGCACCCGAGCGCGACGTCGCGACGATCGGCATGGCCGGCGCTGCCCTCGAGGGCAGGTGCTTCGTCGACGTCATCGAGCGCCGCCCGGGTGCCCCGACCTGGTGCGTCGACAAGCTCGACGAGCTGCGCCGCCGCTGGGGTGGTCAGCACGTGGGGCTCATCGACTCCGCGCGCTCGCTGGCACCTGACCTCGAGTCGGCAGGGTTCGTCGTGCGCCGGCTGACCGCGCAGGACCGCATGGACGCCTGCGGCGCGTTCTACGACGACGCGATGGACCACCGTCTGCGGCACGTGCATGACGAGGACCTCGACGACGCGCTCGCGGCCGCGACGAAGCGGATGCTCACCCAGGAGGGTGGGTTCGTGTGGGCCCGCGGCCGGTCGCTGCGCGACATCACGCCGCTGTACGCCGCGACCGTCGCCCGCTTCGTGTGGGTCGAGCGGCACGCGGACGACTACGACGTGAACGCGTCGACGTACGACATGCCGCTCGACGACCCGAGCGGGATGGACATCTGAGAGGGGCACGTGTGCGTGACGTCCTGACCGATGCGCTGGACCTCGTCGGCGCCCTGGCGCTGGTCGTGGGCGTCGCGCTCGCGACCGGTGCGCTGGTCGCGAGCGTGGCCGGCGCGCCGGTCGGCGTGGCCGCAGGTCTCGTCGTCGGAGGTGCGCTGCTACTCGCTCTGTCGTGGCTGGTCGAACGACCGTCGCGCCGCACCCGAAGGGAGCACCGGTGAGTCTGTTCCGCCGCTCGACGTCGCTGACGTCCGCGCTCGAGGCAGGCGGACGCTCCCCGCGCAGTGCCGGCGCCCGCCGGGTCACGACCACCTCGGCGATGCGCCAGTCGGTCGTGTGGGGCGCGACGCGGCTGCGCGCCGACCTCGTCTCGTCGCTGCCGATCGACGTCTACCGAAAGGTCGGCGGCGTCAACGCCGAGGTCACCGCTCCCCCGGTCCTCATCGAGCCGTCCCAGGACGCGGACGGTCAGCCGATGAGCGCGGCCGACTGGCTGTACGCAGGTCAGATGAACCTGGACCGCGGGGGCAACTCGGTCGGGGTGATCACCAAGCGGGACGCCTTCGGGCTCCCCGCGGGCATCGACCTGGCGCCCATGGAGGACGTGCGCTTCCGCATCAAGGACTGGCGCATCGTCAAGTACTTCATCAACGGCGAGGGGTACGAGCCTCGCGAGGTGTGGCACGAGCGCCAGCACCGCGTCGCGGGCCTGCCGATCGGCCTCTCGCCGATCGCGTTCGCGGCTCTCGCGCTGTCCGGCGCCGAGCTGGCCGCCGAGTTCGCGATCGACTGGTTCGCGAACGGCGCCGCGCCCAGGGCGCACCTCAAGAACGGGGAGAAGGTCCTCAACCCCGTCGAGGCCGAGATCACACGCCGGCGGTTCAGCCAGCAGGTCGCCGCCGGCGGGCTGTTCGTGTCCGGCAAGGACTGGACGTACGACCCGATCTCGGCGAAGGCGGCCGAGGCGTCGTTCATCGAGCAGATGGAGTACTCCGACGTCGCGCTGTGCCGGTTCTTCGGTGTGCCGGCCGACCTCGTCGACGTCGCCGCGCAGTCGACGTCGCTGACGTACGCGAACGTCACGCAGCGCAACCTGCAGTTCATCCTGCTGAACCTCGGCTCGGCGGTGAAGCGCCGCAACGACGCACTCTCGCGGCTCGTCCCACGGCCGCGGTTCGTGAAGCTCAACTCCGACGCGCTGCTCGCGATGGACCCCAAGGCCCGCGCCGAGCTGTTCGAGCTGCAGATCAAGAGCCGTACACGCACCCCGGACCAGGTCCGGGGGCTCGAGGACGAGCTCCCGCTGTCCGAGGCCGACTACGCGCAGTTCGAGCGGCTTTGGCCCACGACCCGCCCCAACCAGGCGCAGACCTCCGGAGGCAACTGATGGACCCCGAGCTGCTCGAGCAGATCGCGGACGCCGGGCGTGAGCGCTCGCAGGCCGTCGCAGCCCGTGCCGACCGGCCGTCACAGCGTCGCTGCGGTCCCGAGCAGGGCGCGCGGGCGTGGGTCGCTGCGCCGGCTGCCCGGATGCAGCTGCGCGGCGCCGACGACGGCACCGGGCCCCTCGACTTCGAGGGGTACGCCACCGTCTACGAGCGCGGCTACGAGATGTGGGACTGGTACGGCCCGTACACCGAGATCGTGTCGGCCGGCGCCGGGTCGACGTCGCTGGCCCGCGCGGACCTCGACGTGCCGCTCGTGCTGCAGCACGCCGCGCTGCGGCGGATCGCGCGCACGACCAACGGCTCGCTCGAGCTGCGCGAGGACGACAACGGGCTGCTCACGAGAGCGCCGGCGCTCGACCGGGAGGACCCGGACGTCGCGTACATCGCGCCGAAGCTGCGTGCCGGCCTCATCGACGAGATGTCCTTCATGTTCCGCATCGTGCGCGGGCAGTGGTCCCCGGACTACACCGAGTACCGGATCGACGAGTACGACCTGCACCGCGGCGACGTCGCGATCGTCGCGTACGGCGCGAACCCGTACACCTCCGGCGCCGGCCTGCGCTCGTCCGAGGCCCTCGACATCGTCCGCACCCTGGACGAGTCGACGGCTCGTGAGGCCTTCACGGTTCTGCGCTCGCGGCTCGAGCCCACCGGGCCCCTGCCGCAGCGCGGGCGCGACGTCGTCACCCTCGACGACACGCGCCTGGTCGCGCTCGTCTGAGCCGACCGCACCACCCCCGAGACGCGTCGCGTAAGGGCCTGCCGCGCCACATGCCTGGCCGGGTACCGCCTGTCGCTGCTGGGACCCCACCAACACCCGACCGCCCCGTCACGGGGCAGGACAGGAGCACCAACGATGACGCTCGAGCAGCTCATCGCGCGGGCCCGGGAGCAGGTCAACGCCCGGATCAACCTGCGCAACGACTACGCCACGCAGCTCGAGGAGCTGCGCGCCAAGGACGACGTCGACGAGGCCAAGGTCGAGGAGCTGCGCTCCAAGAAGGCCGGGATCGACGCCGAGCTCACCGAGCTGCGCTCGCAGCTCGGTGAGCTCGAGGAGGAGAAGCGCCAGGACGACGCGGCCGCGCGGCTGCAGCGCGACGTCACCCCGACCGGTGCGCGCGGCACGCAGACCGAGCGCACCGTCGAGGCGGTGAACGAGGCTCGGACGTACGCGCAGGAGAACGACCCGAAGGGGCTGCGGTTCCTGTCCGACGTCGCTGCGGACTTCCTGGGCAACCGCGACGCGCGGGAGCGGCTGAGCCAGCACCAGGCGGAGGAGCGCGCCCTGCGCGGGGAGAAGATCACCCGCGCGGTCACCGCGGCCGGCTCGCCTGGTCTCGTCGTCCCGCAGTACCTGATCGACCTGTACGCGCCCAAGGGCCGTCCGGGCCGCAAGTTCGCCGACCAGTGCCGGCACCACGACCTGCCGGGGACCGGCCTGACGGTCTACATCCCTCGGCAGACCGCCAAGACGGCCGTCGGCCTGCAGGCGGCCGAGCTCGACACGGTGACCGAGGTCGACTACGACGACGAGCTGATCTCGATCTCGGTCCGCACGGCGGCCGGGTCGCAGACGATCTCGCGCCAGTCGGCGGAGCGGTCGCTGGGCACCGAGGACGTCGTGTTCGAGGACCTGCTGAAGGCCTACGACACGAACCTCGACTACCAGCTCATCAACGCGGCCAGCTGGGGCCTGCTGGCCGTCGCGAACGCGGTGACGTACACCGACGCGGACCCCACGGCCGCCGAGCTGTACCGCAAGATCCTCGGCGCGTCGGCGAACATCGAGGACGTCCTGCTGGACCTCGACGAGGACGACGTGTTCACCCTCATGCGCGGGCGCCGGTGGGCGTGGCTCAACGGCGAGGTCACCGACCAGAAGCCGTTCGTGCAGGGCGCCGGCGTGCCCACGGGCACGTTCGCGACCAGCGACGGCAACGGGTACGCGGCCGGCACGCGCGGCTTCCTGCCGAACGGCGGGCGCGTGGTGACGGACAACAACCTGCCGAACGGCCTGGGCACGGGCACGAACGAGGACGTCGTCGTGGCTGTCGCGCAGCACGAGGCGCACCTGTGGGAGGACCCGTCGGCGCCGATGTACATCCGCGCCGAGCAGCCCCAGGCCAAGAAGCTCGGCATCGACCTCGTCGTCTACGGCTACTTCGCGGCGTGCTTCAACCGCGTGGTCGACGAGCAGGGCTCGCCCAAGGCCGTGCACCAGAAGATCACCGGCACGGGCCTGGTCGCACCCGCGTTCTGACCCGCCCGTCTCACGATTCGGCGCCCCCGCCTGCACCTCGGGCGGGGGCGCCGAACCGCATCCCGGTACCCGCCACCGAGCCTCGAGGAGGGGCCAGCATGACCAGCAAGGACCACAAGGACGCGGCCGCCAAGCGTGCCGCGTCGCGCCAGGACCCCGGTGAGCTCCGCGCCGCGCTGCTCGTCGAGCGGCAGGGCTACGTGCAGCGAGGTCTCCCCGACCGCGCGAAGGCCGTCGACGGCCAGCTCAAGGCGCTCGGGGCGACCGAGGACCCCAAGGACTCCGCGGGGGGCCGACAGTCGCGCGGCGGCCGGCAGACGCCACCGGCGGGCAACCCCCCGATCGGCAAGACCGACGACGGCAAGACCGACGACGGCAAGACCGACGACGGCAAGGCCCAGGGCCCCGCACCGAAGACCGGCGCCGCCGCACCGCCGGAGTGACCCGGAGCTGTCCCGCCCGCCTGGCGCCTCCACAACGACAGGCGGGCGGACGGCCGCTCTCCACCGAGACGAGGGAGGTCTACCGATGGCGCTGGTCACGCCGGCCGAGGTCGCGTCCCACCTCAACATCACCCCGAGCCCCACCGGCGCCGAGCTCACGAAGCTGACCGAGCACACGACCGCCGCGCTCGAGTACGTCGAGTCGCAGTGCGGCCCGCTCGGTGACGCGGAGGGTGACGAGCTCACCTTCTCGGTGCGTCCGTCGGGCGACAGCCTCGTCCTGCCGGCCGCTCGCCTGGCGGCTGTCACCGAGGTCCGAGACCCCGACGACGCGCTCGTCGACGTCGCACCGGCACAGGTGGACCTGCTCGCCGGGGTCGTCGAGCGCGTCCCCGTCAGCGGCCCGGGCACCTGGCAGGTCACCGTGACCCTCGAGGGCCGCGGCGCGTCGTTGAAGCTCGCGGTGAAGATCATCGCCGGCCACCTGTGGGAGACCCAGCGCGGCCGCACGGACCCTCACCGGGCGGCGATGCACGCCAACGGCGGCGACCGTGACCGCGTGCCCGTGTCGCCGACAGGGTTCGCGATCCCCGCGCGCGCAGCGCAGCTGATCAGCCCCTTCGTCCTGCCTGGGTTCGCCTGATGGCGCCGCCGGTGCTCACGCGCGTCCCGCAGGTCGTCAGCTCCCTCGTCGCGATGTTCCGCGACGCGACCGACGTGCAGGTCCTCGATGGCCCGCACCTCGGAGAGGTGATGCTCGAGGCCATCTGCGTCGGCCTGTCCCCTGACCAGTCGCGTCCGGGCTACGACGTCGTCGTGACCGAGCAGCCCGGCTACGGCCGGGGCAGGTACACCGAGCAGTGGACGGTCTCCTCGCTCCTGACGGTCTCGTCCGGGGCCACCGACATGACCGTGCTGCGCTCGCGGGCAGCAGCGCTACTCGGTCAGATCGACGCGGCGCTGCGCGCGCAGCCGGTCCGCGCCGAGGTGTGGCAGCGGGTTGCGTTCGGCTCGCAGATGCAGTGGCTCCCGCTGCAGCACGAGCAGGGCGCGACGCTCAGCGTGTTCTTCGACGTCGTCGGCGCGAGCATCCTGTGACTCCGCCGGACGTCGGCGCGGCCGGTGTCCGGCGGCTCGCGTCTGACCTCGCGCGTGTACCGGACGAGCTGCGTCCCGAGCTGCGCGCCGCGATGCGCGGCGTCGGGCAGAAGGTCCGTGACCAGGCCGCCGCGAACGCGTCCTGGTCCTCGCAGATCCCGGCCGCGCTGCAGCTGCGAACCGGCTTCGAGGGGCGCCGCGCCGGTGTGACGGTGATCGCCTCGACAGGTCGCGCCCGGCATGCCCGCGTCTACGAGGGCATGGTCCGCGACCCGTTCCGGCACCCCGTGTTCGGGGACCGCGGCACGTGGGTCTCCCAGCCAGCCCGCCCGTACCTGCTGCCGGCCGCCGAGCAGGGCCGCGAGGACGCCGCCGCCGGCGTCGTGGCAGCCCTGGACACGGTGCTGGCACGTCGCGGCTTCGGCCGCTGAGAGGAGCGCTCGTGGACACCGTCGAGATCGCTCACCCGGACGTCGCGGGCACCGCGTTCGTGCACCCGCGCTCGGTCGAGCACCACCGTCGCGCCGGCTGGTCGCCGGTCGACGAGGCACCCACCGACCACCAGCCGGACCCGGCTGGTCCGAAGGCCGCACCCGTCGCGGGCGCGTCCGAGTACCCCGAGGAGTGACACATGGCAGCCCTGCCCGCGACCGAGCGGTTCTTCGCACCGGAGATCAGCAAGGTCATCTTCGTGCCCGTGATCGCCGCGGCGACCCGCATCCCGGTGCGCGCGGAGATCACCGCCGGCACCGACCTGACCGACGAGATCGCCGACCTCGACGGCTGGAACGTCGCCGCGGCGATGATCAACACCCCCGACCTGGGCAACCGCTTCGTCTCGCAGATCGGTGGCCGCCTGAACGCCGCCCAGTCCGCGATCACGTTCTGGGCGGACCTCGGCGGCGACGACGTCCGTGCGGTGCTGCCGCGCGGCACCAAGGGATTCATCCTGTTCGCCGACCACGGCGACACCGCCGGCCTGCCCGCGGATGTGTTCCCGGTCCAGGTGACCTCGCTCGGCAAGGTCCGCTCGGTCGGCGACCAGGGCTTCCAGATCACCGTCCAGTTCGCGATCACGAAGCCCCCGGCCGAGGACATCGTCCTGCCGGCGGCGGCGTGAGCCTGCGGGACCGGCTCGAGAGCAAGCAGCGGCGACGCGTCACCTGGACGGTCGAGGTATCCGACCCGTCCACCACCCAGGCGCGCGTCGCCGCTGCGCGTGCGCAGCTCGCGCAGGCCGAGGCTCTCGAGACGAGCGAGGAGTCCCGTGCCGCGCTCGCGGCCGAGCTCGCTGACGCCGAGCGCGCCGTCGCGACGCACTACGAGCAGGTCCAGTTCGAGGCGCTCGACCCGGACCTTTTCGAGGCGATGCTCGTCGAGCACTCCGACGCGGCCGGTGACGTCGACCGCGCCCGGATGCGCCCCGCGCTCGCGGCCGCGTGCGCGGTCGACGAGGGCCTGCGCGACGAGCAGTGGTGGGCCGACCGGTTCGCGTCCGGGGTGTGGTCCAAGGGCGAGATCGACGACCTGTACCACCTGCTCGTCACCGTCCTGAACTACTCCGTGCCGCGGGGTGCCTACTCAAAAGGCTGAGCCGCGACGGTCTGCTGGCGGCCCGCATGGCCTACTGCGGACCTCGCGGCATCCCGCTGCACGCGTTCCTGGCGTGGCCGCAGATGAGCCAGGACGCCGCCCTCGAGTGGGCGTCCTATGAGGCCCAGCGGTGCCGCTCGTGCGGCACCCACCCCGACGAGGGTCCCCGGCACGCGCACACCGACGTCTGCCCGGGGTGCATCCGCCAGGAGCGGGCCACCAAGGCGGCCAGCGACGAGCCGGGCGCGCACGTGCACCTGGTCGCAGGGGACCTCGCCTCCTGCCGCCGCTGCAACTCCGAGATCGAGGCGAACAGGAGGAGGTGACCTGTGAGCACACGCTCGCGTGACGTCCGCGTCAACATCACGTCGGAGCACGACGAGCGTGGGTTCAAGTCGGCCGAGCAGTCGGCCAAGGTCCTCGAGCGTGAGCTGAACAAGCTCGAGCAGCAGCAGCGCCGCCAGGTGCAGATGCAGACGCAGGCCGCGCGCGAGATGGCCCACGCGGAGGCGCAGAAGGCCGCGGCGATCGTCGAGGCGAACCGCCGCCAGGCCGACGCGATGCAGTCCGCCGGCCGCGTCCTGCTCGGTGTCTCGACTGCGGTCGCGGTCGGTCTGGGGCTCACCGCGAAGGCGGCGATGGACTGGGAGTCCGCGTGGGCGGGCGTCACGAAGACGGTCGACGGGTCTCCCGAGCAGATGGCCGCTCTCGAGCAGCAGCTGCGCAACCTCGCACGCACCCTGCCTGCGACGCACGAGGAGATCGCCGGTGTCGCGGAGGCGGCCGGCCAGCTCGGCGTGCGCCGCCAGGACGTCGCAGCCTTCACCAAGACGATGATCGATCTCGGTGAGACGACCAACCTGAGCGCCGACGAGGCGGCCACGTCCCTCGCGCAGCTCTCGAACATCATGGGCGTCTCCGCGCGGAGCGCGAGCCAGCTCGGCTCCACGCTCGTCGCGCTCGGCAACGACGGCGCGTCGACCGAGCGGGACATCGTCAGCATGAGCCTGCGGATCGCCGGTGCCGGCCGCACGGTCGGTCTGACCGCCCCGCAGGTCATGGGCCTGGCGTCCGCTCTGTCGTCGGTCGGCATCGAGGCCGAGGCCGGCGGTACGGCGATCTCGCGGGTCATGCTGCAGATCAACAAGGACGTCGACGCCGGCTCCGACACGCTCGAGGGGTACGCCCACGTCGCCGGCATGACCGCCGACGAGTTCGCCCGCAAGTGGAAGGCCGAGCCGGCCGAGGCGCTCGACGCGTTCATCCGGGGCCTCGGCCGCATGCAGGCCCAGGGCCTGAACACCACGGCGATGCTCGACGACCTGGGCTTCAAGGAGGTCCGGGTCTCCGATGCTCTGCGCCGTGCGTCCCTGGCCGGTGACCTGCTGACCGAGTCTCTGCGGACCGGCTCCGCGGCCTTCGACGAGAACATCGCCTTGGTCGAGGAGGCCAACAAGCGGTACGCGACGACCGAGTCGCGCCTGCAGATGGCCCGCAACGAGATCAACGACGCGGCGATCGACATCGGCGGGAACCTCCTGCCGGCGCTCGCGGGCGCGGCCGACGGCGTCGCCTCGCTCGCCGCCGGGTTCGGGTCTCTGTCCCCCGAGGTGCAGGGCGCGGTCACGAAGTTCGGCGCGGCCGCCGCGGGTGTCGCCGGCATCACCGGCACCGCGGCGATCGGGATCCCGAAGCTCGCCGAGCTCGCACGCACTATCACCGACCTGCGCGGCGGGTCCTCGCTGCTGGGCCGCGCACTCGGCGGCACGGCAGCCGTGCTGGCCGGACCCTGGGGCCTCGCCATCGCGGCGGCGACGTTCGGGATCGGCGTGTGGCTCATGAAGCAGGGCGAGGCTCGTCGTCGCATCGACGAGCTGACAGCCTCGATCGACGAGAACACCGGGGCGTGGAGCGACCTGTCACGGGAGATCGTGTTCTCGGACCTGCTCGAGTCCGGGGTGATCGACGCGGCCAAGGCTGCCGGCCTCTCGCTCGAGACGGTGCTCGACGCCGCCCTCGGCTCGACGGCGGCGTACAAGGAGCTCGAGAAGCAGGTCAACGCGACGTACGACGCGCTCGCAGCGTCGCCAGCGACCTATGACCCGAAGTTCGCTCAGGACGCGTACGAGGTCCTCGAGGGACTGCGGTCGAAGTCGGAAGAGGCGGAGAAGGCGCAGGCCGCGTACCAGCTGCGGGTGGAGGCCGGTCTCGGTCCCACGGACGAGGCGACCGCCGCGACCCAGGAGTTCAGCGGCGCGCTCGAGCAGGGCAAGTCCGCGGCCGACGAAGCGGCCGACGCGCTCGACCTGCTGTCCAAGGCGCTCGACAACCTCAACGACCCGACCCTCGACGCCCGTGACGCCGAGCGACGGTTCCAGGAGGCGATCGACGACGTCACGGACTCGATCAAGGACAACGGCGTCGAGCTCGACCTGAACACGCAGAAGGGACGCGCGAACGAGGCAGCGCTCGACTCCCTCGCCCGCGCCGGCGCACGTCGTGCGCAGGCCCTGCTCGAGCAGACCGGCTCCGAGGAGCAGTTCCGCGCGTCCCTCGAGCAGAGCCGGCAGGCCCTGTACGAGGCCGCGCTGCAGTTCGGGCTGTCCGAGGAGGCGGCGTGGGCCTACGTGGACCAGGTCCTCAAGGTCCCGCCGGTCGTCCAGACCGACGTCATCGCCGATACGGGCCCTGCGCAGCGGGCCATCGACCAGGTGATCCGGTACAACACCGGCCGCCAGATCCCGCTGACGATCCACACGAACGGGAACCTCACCCCGTACGTGCAGGGGTACGACAGCGGCGGGTGGACCGGACCTGGCGGCAAGTACCAGCTCGCCGGCGTCGTGCACGCCGACGAGCACGTCATCCGCAAGGAGTCGCGCGCGTCGATCGAGCAGGTCGCACCGGGGTACCTCGAGGCGCTCAACCGCCAGGGCGCCGCGGCGCTGCGCAACATCGGCGACGTCGCGTCGCGCGTCGGTGGTGTGTACGTGCGCGGCTCGACCGGCGCCGCGCTGCTCGCCTCGTCTCGAGGCGCCAGCGCCACCAGCACCCCGCCCGCGCCGATCGCCGTGCGCATCGACCAGGTCAACACGCGCGACTCGGCGGACGCGATCGCCGACGGCCTCATGACCAAGGCCCGTGACGCGCTCGCGGTGCACGGCCTGGTGAACCTGGCAGGAGGCCTCGCGTGAACCGCATCGTCTACGCGGTCCCCTACGTGCCACCGGCCCCTCCGGTCGACGCATGGCGGGGCATCGCGCAGCGGTGGGAGTCCCCGGACGGCTCAGTCTGGTCGCTGTCCGGGGATGCACCGTCCGGCATCCGCCTGATGCCGGGCGTCCGGGGCCTGACCGAGCCGCCGCGCGAGCAGTTCGTCGACGAGACCGCGGGCGTCGCCGGCGGTCGGTGGCGCGGGCACCGGGACCGGGTGCGGGACGTGTTCTGGCCGGTCTCGGTGTGGCAGGACACGGACTCCGAGGCGTGGCTGGACTACGACGCAGCGTGGTCGCGGTCCCTCGACCCGGACGTCCCGGGGCGGTGGGTCGTGACGCACCCGTCCGGCTCCGAGCGGCACCTGCTGGTGCGGTTCGCGTCGGACGGCAACCCGGCGTGGGACCTCGCACCGGGACTCCTCGAGTGGGCGTCGTACGGGATCACGATGCTGGCGGTCGACCCGTACTGGCGTGGTCTGACGGTCACGCAGTCGTGGTCGGGTGGGGACGCGGCACCTGAGGACTTCGTCGGGCACCCGCTGTACATCTCGGAGGGCTCGACGCTCGCGACGGCGGAGGTCACGAACCCGGGTGACATGACAGCGCACCCGGTGTGGTGGGTGCAGGACGTCGACGCGGTGGACGTGACGGTCGCGGGACAGGTGATCGAGGTCCCGGCGGTCGGCGAGGACCGGCTGCTGGTCGTCGACGCGGATCCGACCGCGCTGTCGGCGGTCGAGGTCGACGCCCCGCCGGCGACGTCGCCGGTGACCGGTGCTCCGATGAGCGACGGCGAGCGTGAGGCGTGGGTGGCCGAGCGGCTGCCCGGTGGTGTGGACCGCACGGTCGAGCTGGGGGCGGGCACCACGTGGGGTGCGCTGCCGGCGCGCGCCACGACGCAGGTGGGGATCGCGATGAGCGGGACGGGCACGGTGGGCGTGCGGTTCGTCCCGAGGTACCGGAGGGCGTGGTGAGCGACGACGAGGTCGTCGTGGAGGTGTGGGACAAGACCCGCACGCAGCGGGTGTGGATCGGTGACCCGATCCGCCTGACGGCCACCCCGAGGCACAACCAACAGCCCACGGGTGCGATCACGATCCCGCTGGACCACGGTCGGTTCGGGCCCCTGCAGACCCCTGGTGCGCGGGTCGTGGTCCGGTACCGCGACGAGCACCTGCTCGGTGGGCCGGTCCGCTCGATGCGCACCGAGGGCGGCGCGCTGGACCGGCGCGCGATCTTCGAGATCGAGGACGACTGGCGGCTGCTGACGCGGCTGCTGGCGTGGCAGGTCCCGGCCGCGGCGATCACGGCGCAGTCGGGCGCGGAGCACCACGTGGTCACCGGCCCGGCCGAGACGGTCGTCAAGACCTTGCTCGGTGCGGCGATCACCCGCACCGGCGCGCCGATCACGGTCGCGACGGACCAGGGTCGCGGCGAGGTGATCACGGTGCGGGCCCGCATGGCCCGGCCCGCGGACGTGCTACTGCCGCTGATCGACCAGGCCGGGATCGGTGTGACGGTCCAGCAGACCGGCGCCGGGTGGGTCCTGGACGTGTACGAGCCGTCGACGTGGCCGGGGGTCCTGTCGGAGGCCGGCGGCACCCTGGTCGACCTGTCGTGGTCGCGCACGGCACCGACCGCGACGCGTGTCGTGCTCGGCGCCGACGGCGAGGGCACCGACCGGACGTTCCGTGCTCTGGTCGACTCGGCACTCGAGACGCAGTGGGGCGACGTCGTCGAGGTCTTCGTCGACGCCCGGGACCTGAAGTCCGCCGACGGCGGGTTCACCGACGCGGCGACCACACGCATGGCGGCCGCGCTGGCGGCCGGCGCCCCGCTGACGGGCCTGTCCGTGTCCCTCGCGGAGGCCGGGCGGTTCCGCTACGGCGGTGCGTCCGGGGTGCACGTCGGGGACCTCGTGGCCGTCGAGCTGACACCGGGGGCTGCCCCGGTCACGGACGTGCTGCGCTCGGCGACCCTCACGTGGGACCGGACCGGTGCCCGTGTCACCCCCGTCGTCGGTGAGCGCCGCGACGACCCCGACGAGGCCACGGCGCGCGCGATCGCGGCCGCGCACCAGGCGATCCGAGTAGAGCAGAGGAGATGACCGCATGGCGATCACGTCCATCGGGTACGGCGGGCCGGTCAACGAGGCGCAGGTGCCGACCTGGGCGCGCGCGCTCGGCGGCCTGGACTACGCGGTCATGGACGCGGCCGCGTGGAAGGTCACCGCGGTCGGTGCGGCGGCCCGCACCGTGCAGGTCGCCGCAGGTCGGGGCGTCGGGCGCGGGATCTACGACGTGTCGGACGAGCCCGTGCAGGTCGTCCTGCCGAACCCGGCGTCCGGTCAGCTGTGGCACCTGGTCGTGGCCCGCCGCGACACCACCGCCCCCGGCGGCACGACGACGTTCACCTACGCCGACGGCGCGGCCGACCCGTGGGCGGCGCTGGCGCTGCGGCACACGTTCGAGACGACCGCGGGAATCACTGACGACCAGCCGCTCGCGCTGGTGCGGGTCCAGAAGGACACCGCCGCGATCGTGCAGGTCCAGCCCATGCGGTGCTGGCAGGCCAACGGCGGCACGGTCGGCGAGTCCGACTACGTGCGGGGGTACCTCGAGCGTGAGGGCACCCAGATGTGGGTCGGCCGGGACCTGTGGGTCCGTGGGGTGACCGCCGCCGGCGCCGCCGAGTGGGTCCGCACACTGCTGCAGCGGCCGGTGAACCTGCTCGCGGCCGGGTCGGCGATCGCAGGCGGTGCGCTCCCGGCGGGGGTGCCGGTCATGGTCCAGGCAGGCACCCACGTCGGCACGACCGACGCCAACGGCTTCGCGATCCTGAACCTGCCGACGCCGTTTCCGAACGGGCTGCTCACAGCGGTCCTGTCCTCCGGTGACGGTCAGGCCACCGGCTCCACAGTGTTCCAGGTGTCGCAGACGTCGGGCACCGGGTCGAACCGCACCCGCGTCGTCTACGCGGCGTACAGCCCTCCGAACAACCGGCGGCCGAACATCCTGCACCGGGTCAACTGGGTCGCGTTCGGCTGGTGACCCCCACCACGAGGAGACCGCTGATGCGTCAGGACGACCCGGCCACCCTGCCCGCGATCGACGACCCGCCCAAGAGTGGTGTGTTCGTCGACCACGAGGAGTTCTTCCTCGCCCCGACGCCGGAGGAGATCGCCGAGGGCAACCGCCTCGGCGAGGCCATCGACGTCAACGACGACCTCGACAACGGCCTGACCTCGTGAGCCAGGCCCAGGCGCTCGCCGCGGCGCAGTCCCTCGCGGCCCACCTGCAGCGCCGAGGCATCCGCGTCTCGATCGAGCTGCAGCCCGGCGTCGCCGGGTCCGGGTGGTACTCGTCCACGACGCGCGTCGCCGAGATGAGCCACCACACCGTGTCCCGCCGCTCGCAGGGCAACACGCCCGTGCTGGCCCTCGTGAAGCGCGGACGCCCCGACGTGCCGGGCCCGCTGTGCAACGGCTACATGGGCTTCGACGAGGTGTACCGCATCATCACGGTGGGCTGGGCGAACCACCCCGGCGCCGGCGGCCCCCTGACCGTGGCCGGCCGGACGATCCCCAAGAACAACGCGCGCCCCTACGTGTGGGGCACCGAGTACGAGGGCGGCCTCGTCGTGGCCGACTTCACCCCGTCGTACCGCTCGGCGATGGCCCGCGCCAATGCCGCGATCCTCGAGTGGCTCGGCCGGCCCGTCGAGGCGCACATCGAGCACGCCACCTGGGCGCCGGGACGCAAGGTCGACCGCCTCGGGTACACCGCCGCCGCGGGCCAGGCCGAGATCCGCGCGGCCCAGCTCGCGACCCTCCCACCCCACGTCAAGGAGCCCGTCATGGCCGGTCCCGTGCGCCTGAACCTCAACGGCGCCATCCACTTCGTCGACGTCGCCACCGGCACCTTCGTGCACATCCCCAACCCCGAGTACAACACCGCGCTCGGCGAGGGCCTCGGCGGGCGACTGGTCGAGGTCAACCAGCGCCAGTTCGACGTGATCGGCGACTTCTGCGCCCGGGTGCGCGCGCAGCACGCCGCGTTCAACTCGACTGACCGCAGCAAGGTCGACCAGGTCTACGAGTGGACCAAGGGCATGCACCCGAACGTCCAGACCCGTCTGCCTCTGGTGCACACAGCTGTCGAGGCGATCGGAGCCGCCGTCGCGAAGCTCGACGAGCTCGACGTCGAGCCGGTCGTGGCAGCTCTCGTACCGGCAGTGGTCGACGCGCTCGCCAGCCGGAGCGGCATCACCGTCGAGCAGGTCCGCGCGGCGGCCGAGCAGGCGGTGCGCACGGTCCTGCGCGACGGCGTCGACGCCACCGCGTGATGCCCGACCGCATCGTGCGCGGCATCAACGGCCCGCGCGGAACGGTCCTGCTGGCCGGCGGGCTCCTGGCTGCCATCCACGTGATGTCGTGCCTGCCGGCCGGGACCGACGGCCAGCGGCTGCCGCTGGGCCTCGAGCTGCTCAACCAGGCCGTCCCGCTGGTCGTGTACGCCCTGGTGTGGGCCGTCCCGGCCGCCCTGGCCGGCTGGGCGGCGTTCCGCGGCCGCCACGGCCAGGTGCGCCGCCGCACCGACGTCGCCGCGTTCGGGACCCTCACCGGGGTCCTGGCCCTGTGGTCCGGCACCTACGTCCTGGGGTGGGTCTTTGACCCCCACCCGTCACGGGCGTGGATCGGCGTGGGGATCTACCTCGCGCTGGCCGGGATGGTCGCCGGCGCCGGTCGCATGCTCAACCCCAACCCGGACCACATGGCCGCGCGACGAAGGGGCCGGGTGTCGTGAGCGATGGAGCCCTGATCGCGCTCATCACGTCGGGGCTCGCGACCATCGCGACCGTCGTCGCGGCCGCGCTGGCCCGCCTGTCCCACCGCGACGGCGGACTCGAGACCCGCGCCCAGCGCCTCGAGCGGGAGAACCGCGCCCTGAACGACTACTGCGGCGCCCTGCGCGCCGAGGCACGCAACCACGGCCACGAGCCCCTGCCGTGGCCCACCACCCTCACCAACTGACCCACGGAGGTCCCCTGATGTCCGCTCGTGCCCTGCTCACCATCGACTGGTGGACCGCCGCCGGTCAGCGCGCCGCGTACACGGCGCTGGTCGTCCTGCTGCCCTACGCCGCGCTGGTGTCCACCGGCCAGGTGCCCGTCGTCGAGGCGCTGCTGGCCGTCGCGCTCGCGGTCGTGGCGTCCCTGGCGACGTCGGCGGCCGGCCTGCCCGAGGTCGACGGACGTGACGTGCCCCTCGTCCTGGCGGTCCTGGTGCGGGTCGTCAAGACCGCGGCGCAGACCGTCGTCGCGGCGCTGGGGTCCGCGGTCCTGCTCACCGACGTCGACTGGCACACCGTGTGGCTCGCGGTCGCCGCCGCCGCGCTCGGCACGCTGATCCGCACCCTGCTGGTGTACCTGCCCGAGACCACGGCCACCGAGTAGCGAGCCGTGGACGTCCCGGCGTGCGCGCACCGCTGCGAGACGGTGCAGGCCCGTGTCCTGCAGATCGTCCGGCTGACCGGTCAGGACCCCGCGGTCGTGCGCCTGGCCGGCGGCATGACCCGCGAGTACGTGCCGCCGGTCCCACCGCGCGCCGCGGCCCCGGCCACTGCCCGGTGCGCCGCCTGCGGGCACCTGTACGGCGGCCCGGGAGCCGTCACGACCGCGCGCGAGTGCGCGGACCTCGACACCGGCACCACCGACCAGGACTAGGAGGAGGACTCGTGGCCTTCGTGTTCGACGGGCTCGTCGCGATCAACCCCGACACCAACCTGCCCGAACCCAACGGCGCCGGGCAGGTGTACGCGCTCGCGGACGAGTCGCTGACGACACCGCTGACGGTGACCGACCTGTCGGGCGCCCCGATGACGGGGGTCAACTCCGGGCCGCTGGGGCTGGTGCAGACGTTCGTGCACCCGACCGAGGCGCGCGTGCAGTGGGTGTCCGGTGGGGTGCGGGTCGTGCTGTCGTCCCTGGACGGCCTCATCGCCGCCGTCGCGGCCGCGCAAGGCGCCGCGCTGGCCTCGTCGCAGGCGGCCGCGCAGGCCTCGGCGGACCTGCAGACGTACATCACGACGTACCCCGGCTCGGGGCGCGTCATCGAGGACGGGACGGTCGCCGAGCTGATCGTCGACGAGGACTCGGCCACGCACGCGGCGGTCATCTCCGTGGCCGGGGCGGCCGGCGGCGGGGACGCGCTGGCCTCGGACCTGTACGCGGTGCGCAAGCGCACCTCCGGCGGGTCCGGCCCGTGGGAGCCGGCGAACCGCGGGAACTTCGCGGGCATCATGTGGGTGGGGGTCGACCCGTCGTCGGTCGAGCAGCTGCCCGGGGACATCCGCTACGTCCCGGTGGACGGCTGAGGTGGAGACCCGCGTGGAGTCCTGGGCCGTCGGGACGGGCATCGAGACCCGCCGCGGCCGCCCCAACCGCTACTACGACCCGAGCTTCGAGATCGGGGTCCGTGAGCCGAACGCCTCGAACACCGGGCCGCGGGTGGCGACCTCGTCGCTGACGGTCTACGACGGCGACGTCACGAACGTGGCCCCCGGTGAGGTCCTCGAGCGGATGCTCATCACGGGCCAGTTCATGCCGAACAACCCGTGCATCATCCGCGACTCGATCATCCGCGGCGGGCCGATCGCGCACGAAGAGCTCATCGGTCTGGTCGACCCGCGCAAGAACACCGGCGACCCGATCCGGCTGGAATTCTGCACCCTGGACCCGGCCGGGGATGCCGCGGTGGGGCACATGGGATTTCGCCGGGGTGGTTTCTCGGCGTACCGGTGCAAGGTCGTCAACGTCGTGGACCACGCGCACGTGCACGGAAACGGGTCGTTCCCGAACACGGTGAACAAGATCGTCCAGCTGCACGCCTGCTACTTCGCGCACTCGCGCTGGTACCCCGACGACCCGCGGCAGGGCCCCGAGGGGAGCCACTGCGACTTCGTGCAGGCGCACGGGTCGCTGTCGCTGCTCGAGATCATCGGGTGCTCGTTCGGGAAAGACGGCTCCCGGGCGAACACGTCGTGCATTCTCCTGCAGCAGCACCACGGCCTGTACGGGAAGATCGTCATCACCGACAACTGGTTCTACGGGCACCAGACGTCGGGTTCGACGTTCAACATGTCGGAGAACCGGGGTGTGCCGTACCTGGACCTGACCTACCACCGCAACCGCATCGACCGGACCGGGAAAGCGCCCCGCATTCTGATCCGGGCGATGTCGCGCGTCCCGGAGAACTACGGGTGGATCGGCGACCCGGCCGCGTCCCCTTCGACGTGGACCCCCACCGCGAACGCGAGCGTGTTCATGGACGACGGCACGCCCGTCCCGATCAACAAGGGGGACTGACACGGTGGCGATCTACACCAACACCGGCCGGGGCAACACCGACGGGCAGACGGTCACCGGCGCGAACAGCGCGCTGGGCGGGGACAACGCGCTGGCGGCGGTCACCCCGACCGGTGGGGTGTGGACCTACACCGACGACAACCTCTCCCCCGACGGGCCCGGTGACGGGCGCGGGTACCGGGCGTCGCTGACGTCGGGGTCCGCCGCGACGTACATCCGCGGCGACGACGAGACGGTCGACGGGTCGCGCGGCGGCGCCCGGTTCTGGCTCAAGGTCCCCGAGGCGACCCCGTCTGGGGACTTCCAGGTGTTCCGGGCGATCCCGCCGGCGTCCGTCGGCGCCGGCGCGGTCGCCTCGATCGTCGCACGCACCAACCGGACCTTCCGTGTGCTGCTGGGCACCGCGACGTTCCTGGCCGCGTCGGACTCCCCGGCGCTGGCCGCGGGCTGGTACTGCTTCGAGCTGCTCGCCGACCCGACCGGCGGGCGCGTCGACTTCGTCATCTACAACGCGTCCAAGTCGCTGGTGCACTCGTGGGTCGGCACCGGGCTGGCCGTCCCGAACGTGCCGGGCCGGTACCGGTTCGGCACCCAGGAGACCGGCCAGACCGGCGGGTGGGCCACGTTCGAGCTCGGGTCGATGGTCCGCTGGGGCGCCAAGGCCTCCGGGCTGATCGGCCCGGGCGAGCCGGCGCCGCCGGTCCCGCCGCCGCCGCCGACCACGACGTCGAGGGTCTCGCACTACAACACGGCCGAGGGCCTGACGGTCGACGTGCCGGCGCCGCTGGGCGGCGGGTCGGTCACCGGGACCGAGGGCATGAAGTGGGACGCCCGCCACGGCGACGTCCCGGTCACGGTCACCGGCACCAACCCCGCGCACGGCACCCGCGCCTACCGGCTCGGCGCGGCGTCCGGGCAGGCCGCGTACACCCAGTGGTCGGTCGCGACCCGACGCCTGGCCCAGCGCATGTACCTGCGCGTGCCGGCCGCCCCCGGCGCCACCACCCAGGTCATGAACTGCCGCTCGGAGGCCGGGCGCGTGGGGTCGGTGTACCTGACCTCCGACGGGCGCGTCGGTGTGCAGGACGGCCTGTCCCAGGTCGCCCGGACCCTGTCCGGGATCCCGACCTACCCCAACGCCGTCCTGCGCCTGGAGATGATCACCGACATCGACCTCGGCACGATCTGGGCCGCGTGGGCGACCGGCGACGGCGGCTGGTCCGGGCAGGCCGAGCTGCAGCTCGACGACCTCGGCGGCCTGCCGCTGACCATGGCGCACTTCGGCAAGTGCCACGGCACCTCCTGGAACGCCACCGACGCGGTGATGGACGACATCGCGATCAACGTCGCCCCCACCACCCCGATCGGCCCCTACGCCGCGGTGTACACCCTGCAGCCCACCGTCGGCGCCGACCTGGACCGCGTCGAGCCCGGCACATGGTTCGAGCTGACCGGCCGCGGCGCGGAGACCTGGGAGCAGATCCCCGCCACGGGGCACCCGACCGTCCCGATCGCGCAGGACGGCTCCAACGCCGGCGGCATCACCCCGTACACCGTCGACGGCGCCCTGCTCGAGTTCGACTTCGGCGGCGCGGTCCAGAGGGTCGACGCCCTGCCCGCGACCGCCCGCATGGTCACCGCCAGCGGCGAGGTCGCCCTGGCCGAGCGCGTCGTGCGCCCCGACCTGCCACCACCAGCACCCGACGACGAGTAGGGAGGGCACCACCGTGGGCCTGTACGACCAGATCGTCGCCGCCGGCCGAGCCGTCGCCGACGACCACGACGCCGAGCTCGCCGCCCTGCAGGCCGAGCTCGACGTGGCCACAGCCGCCCTGAGCGCCGCGCACACCAACGGCGCCGCGCTCGCGGGCGAGCTCGCGCAGGCGCGCGCCCAGGTGGTCGACCTGCAGCACGAGCTCGCAGAGCGTGACGCGCAGCTCGCAGAGCGTGACGCTCTGATCGCGGACCTGCGCGAGCAGATCCGGGTCCTGACGCCGGACCCGTTCGTGCTCGGGCAGACCGAGCCGACCGCTGCGAACACCGGGTGCCGCATCCCCCGCGCGGACCTGCTGCACCGGCCGGGGACCGTGACGAGCACGCACCCGGTGACCGGGGCGCCGCTGCAGCGCGGCGACGTCATCTCCGGGGTGCGGGTCTCGCGCCTGGCGATCACGGTCCCTGGCGTCGTCGTGCGCGACGTGTGGGTCGACGGCGGTGGTCTGAGCTACGGGCCCAACCCCGGGACGGACTACCACCGGCTCGTTGACGCCCGGGCGTGCCCCGGCGGCGCCAGTGACGACGACCTCGTGCGGTACGAGCACGTGACCGTCGACCCGGCCACCCGCTCATACCTCAACGTCGCGTTCCAGGGCTCGAACTTCCGCGCCTACCGGTGCCTCGTGGTCGGCGTGACCGACGCGTTCTCGCCGCACTCGACCGGCTCGCAGGTCCCGCGCGCCGTCGACATCCTCGGCTGCTACGCCGCGGACTTCTACATCGACGCCGACCCGAACCAGTCCGACGGGATCGTGCACGGGGACTTCGTGCAGTCCGGCGGCAAGCTGCGTCGCCTGCGGATCGAGGGCAACGCCGTGGCCGGCGGCGGCGCGACGTCGCTCGGCAGCACCGCCCGCCCGCGCACGTCGAACGTCCTCCTGCAGACCAACGCCGGGGCGTACAGCGGCGAGGGCGTGAGCATCGTCCGCAACTGGCTGCGCGGACACCCGGCCGCCGGGTCCACCGTGAACGTCCCGGTGAACATCGCCGCCGCGTTCGAGCTGGTGGACAACGTCATCGCCAGCACCGGCAAGACCCCGCGGCTGCTCATCAACGCCGCGGTGCGCGCCGCGGCCGCGACCGCGATCGCGAACAACGTCCTCGACACCGGCGCCGCGGCGACCGTCAACAACTCCTGACCCCCGGCGTGACGACGCCCCCTCCCGCTTCGGCGGGAGGGGGCCGTTTCGTCATGCCCAGGCGCGTGCGGGGTCCCCGAGCTCAGCCGCGGGGGACGTGTTCTGGACGCGGCCCTCCGCGGGGGTCGTCGCCGCTGAGCCAGGTGGTCAGGCGGTGGGTGGCGTTGCGGTCGATGGTGCCGCGCAGGCGGTCGTAGTGGGCCAGGGGCGCGAGGTTGGCCCAGCCGGCGGAGGCTGCGACGTCGCGCGGCGGCACACCGGCCCCGCTGCCCTGTGGCAGCGGATCCTCAACGAGCGCCCCATCCCGCCGCGGCACCTGCAGAACATCACGCGCATGCCCATCCCCGTGACCGCCCGGATGGTGTGGGAACGCGACGGCGTCGAGCTCGTCGACACCGTCGCCGTCGACTGGGTCGGACGGGACGTCCTCGTGCGCGTCACCGGCCCGCGGCGGCAGACCTCGGGCGTGTGGCTCGACGCCGCCGACGTGCGGCGGCGGTGACCTACTCGCCAGCGAGGGCCCGACGAGCCCGTGCTTGCCGCTCGGCCTCATCGGGGTCGATCGGGGCGGCCGCGCCGCTCAGGAGGTACCGAACGCCGCCGAGGCGGTCGACGTGCTCGGCGAGCCGGTGCACGCCGACCGCGAGCAGCGCGACGCCGAGCACGGTCAGCAACGCGCCGACCCACACGAGCACGCTGCCACCGCCGCCGCCGTAGCGGCTCGCCGTCGTGAGCCGCTCGACGTACCCCGCGGCTGTCAGGGCCGGAGCGAGCAGCGTCACCACCAGGCCGGACGTGAGGAACATCGCGCACGGCCGCGGCGTCGTCGCCGTAGGTGTGTCCATACGGGTGATGCTCCCATCGGGTGACGTCCCACGGCACCGCTCTCACGGGTGAACGTCCTACGCAGCGGCCTGCACGACGCGCACGAGCGCGTCGTGCGACGTCTGCACGTACCGCGCGGTCGTCTCGGGCCGCGAGTGGCCGAGCACGCGCCCGAGCGCGAGCAGGTCGGGGTTCACCTCGTGCGAGCGGGTCGCGAACCGGTGCCGCAGCTTGTGCCCGGTCCAGTCGCCCTCGAGCGCCTCGGACAGCAGCTCGGTCACGCGTCCAGCCGACAGGTGCCCGCGACTGCCGGGGAACAGGTACCCCTCGCCGTGCTCGAGCGCGGCGACGATCTCGGGGTGCACGACCGGCACGCGCCTCGTCTTGTCGCCCTTGCCGGTCACGTACAGCACGCGCCCGTCCCAGTCGTCGCAGTGGGTGCGCGCGATCTCGGCGCACCGCATCCCCGCGTACGCGGCGAGCAGCAGCATCAGCCGTTCGCGCGGTCGCGCCTGCTCGAGCGCACGACGCAGGACGGCTTCGGGCGCGGGCTTCGCCTCGCCCGCCGGCACGGACACGGGCGGCAGACCGACCGTCGGGTCGACGTCGACCAGGCCCTCGAGCGCGGCCCAGCGGTAGAAGCCGACGACGGACTGCCGCGCCGACTTCATGGTCTCGGCGGATCGTCGCGCGTAGGTCGCGACGAACGCGGCGACGTCGCGGCGGGTGAGCGCGGCGGGTCGGCGTCGGCGGGCGAAGACTGCCAGGTGCCGCAGGTAGTGCCGGTGCAGCCTGATCGTGCCGGCAGACCTGCGCGCTGCGCGCTCCGCGATGCCGTACTGCTCGATCGCCCACTCCCACGTCACTCCGACCGCCTCCTTGCGCTCCACCCGCGCCGGACCGGTGCGGGTGAACGCCTTCATCGGCTCGTGGTCATCGTGGGTGAAGACACCGGCTTCCTGCTGGGGGCCGTTCGGGTGGACAGGTGCACCGTCCGCGGCACGCGGCCTCACGAAAGAGGGAGCGCCGGGGCCGCGGATGCGACCGCCAGGGCCACCTCCCACGCCTCGCGCGTGATGACCCCCGACCGGTTCATCTCGTCCGCCAGCGCCGCCACGAACGCCCCCGCCGCGCCCGGTGCCGGCTGCCCCACCGCGCGACGCGTCACGACGTCGCTCGCACGCTCCTCGGCCTCGTGCGCACCGAGGGCCGGCACGACGACGAGCCGCGGCCGCTCGGCCGCTGGTGCCGTGTACGACTTGCCGTCGAGGCCGACGATCAGTGCAGGTGAGGAAGATTCCTCACCTGCACTGACCGGGCCGACGAGCTCGAGCGCGCGGCGGTCGTTCACGACGGTCTTCTGGTCCGCGCCGACGATCGGCGCGATCGCGCGCGAGCTGAGCCCTTGCCCTGTCAGGTACCCCACGACCTCGCGGCGCTCGTCGCGCGGCAGCCGCACCGGCTCGAGCACGTCGACCAGGTACGCCGTCCACGACGCGTACCCGAGCACCGCCCACACCTCGTGCTCGCGTGCCTGCTCGACGAGCTGGCGCAGCCGCGCGAGCCGGTCGCCGATCTCCCGCGCCGTGTGGCGGATCGCCTCGGTCAGCGCGGCGGCTGCAGCGCGCGTCACCGGGCCGTCCGGCAGCGCCGGCACGAGCGGTGCGGCGCCGGTCAGCACGTCGACGACGCTCGCGCTCGCGGGCTGCGGCAACACGGCGGGCAGGGACGTCCGGCGGCTCATCGGGACACCAGCGCGACGACGATCCCGGCGATGCCGGCCAGGGATGCGGCGGCGAGCAGGACCAGGGTCAGGCCGAGCGCGCGTGCAGAGCTCAGCCCCTCGGCTCGCTCGTCCTCCCAGGTGCGCGTGGCGTCGTAGCCGCCCTCTCGCGCGTTCACGCCGCGCTCCGCTCTGCGGCGGCGGGGTCGGACTTGGACGGGTTCTCTGGCGTCGACCACGGGCCGACGACGAGGTTGTCCGCCTTGCTGACCTGCGATTCCGTGTAACCGAAGGGTTACTGGTTCGAGTCCAGTCGGGGGAGCCATGTTTGTGCAGGTCAGCGAGTTGCAGGGGGCCCGGCAAGGGGTCCGTGCCTGATACGTGCCAGATCGTCTCACCCCTTCGTTCCGCTCTGTGGACGTCTGCGGACCCCTCAGGCGAGCCGGAGCGGGCCTCCGGTCACTCTTCCGACCACCTCTCGATGGGCGCCGGAGCTCGTCGACGCCGTCCCGGCGGAGTCGGATGGACCGTCTCCGAGGTCCTCGCTCTTGGCGTAGCGACCGCGGGCGAGCATGTCGAGGCGCCCTCCGCCCCGCGTCACCGCGGGCCGGGGCCCTCGTGCTGCCGGGCCGGCGTACGGCGTCGGCCCCCCCTACCCACGGCGGGTGCGCGGGTCTACGGTGACCTCATGGTCCGGCTGCTGCTGCGCACGCTGATCTTCCTCGCCTCCGCCGCGCTCGGCCTGCTCGTCGCGGCCGCCGTGCTCGACGGGTTCACGGTCGCCGCGTCGGGGTTCGTCGTGACCGTCGTGGTGTTCGCGGTCGCCCAGTCGGTCCTCTCGCCGTTCATCTTCAAGATGAGCACCCGGTACGCACCGGCGTTCCTGGGCGGCATCGGGCTGGTGTCGACGTTCGTCGCGCTGCTCCTGGCGCACCTGCTCACGGACGGGCTGTCCATCACCGGGACCGCGACGTGGGTGCTCGCCACGATCATCGTGTGGGTGGTCACCGCGATCGCGACGTTCGCGCTGCCGTTCGTGCTGCTGCGGGAGAAGCGCAGCCGTCGGGCGGACACCGGGAACCCCACTCCCGCGGCAGGCTGAGCGAGGCGCTCGCCCCGCGTGACGGGGCCGTCGCAGGGGGTCGCGCCACGCGCGCCACGGCACCTCCCGCGAGCACCAGGAACACGCCCCTGACCTGCGCCGACACCGCACTCGGTGGAGGGGCTGGACGAACGACCCCGCGAGCCTCACACTTGCCTCACTCCCGCTCGTCACGGGACCGCACCGCCGCCTCCACCCCGTGTCACCCTCGCGTCGCCATGCCCTCGTCCGGGCACCTCTCGGCACCGTCCGAGCAGCACCCGGACACCCGGTCGACCCACCGTCACCACCCGCCCTGCCCACCCGTCGTCCCCACCTGTCACCACCCGTCGTCCGGCCCGTCCTGGCCGGGGAAGGATGCGTCGTCCGTGCTGCGCTCCGTGGCCGCCCACCTCTCGCTCGACGTGCACGCACCGCTCGAGCTGCTGCTCTCCGTCGCCGTCGCCGAGGGACCGTACGAACGCACGGAGCTGCTGCTCGCGCGCTCCGACGACGAGCCGCTCGACGTGCGGGAGATCAAGACGCCCCACGGCGGGCGCATGCACCGCATCCTGGCGCCGGCCGGGCGCGTCGTCGTGGACTACCAGGCGAACGTCACCGGGCAGGCCGAGACGCCGCCCGTCGAGGACGTCGACCTGGTCGAGTACCGCCGCCCGAGCCGGTACGCGGACTCCGACCGGCTGCTCGCGTTCGCGCGCGACCAGTTCCGGGGTCTGTCGGGGGCCGAGCTGCTCGACGCCGTGGTGACGTGGGTGGGCCGGCACGTCACGTACCTGTCCGGGTCGAGCCTGCCGACCGACGGCGCCACCGACACCCTGCTCAAGCGCCGCGGTGTGTGCCGGGACTTCGCGCACCTCGTGGTCGCGCTGCTGCGCGCGTGCGACGTACCGGCACGTCTGTCGTCCGTGTACGCCCCGGGCCTCAAGCCGATGGACTTCCACGCCGTCGCCGAGGCGTACGTCGAGGACGCCTGGTACGTCGTCGACGCGACCCGGCTCGCACCGCGCGCGTCGCTGCTGCGGATCGCGACCGGCCGCGACGCGACCGACACCGCGTTCCTGTCCTACTACGGCGGCAGCCTGCGGCTGCGGTCGATGACGGTCACCGCCGTCACGGACACCAAGGTCGACGACGACGGCACCGGCCTGGTGGCCCTGCGCTGACCCTCGCCGTCGTCCCGCGTCAGGCGCTCTCGCGCAGCGTCCGCCGCCGCGCCTCGAGCTCGACCAGCGCACCCAGCAGCGCACGGGTCTCGGCCGGGTCGGCGTCGGCGCCGAGCCGCTGCAGCCGGCCACGCACGTCGGCGATCTGCCGCGTGCAGCCGATCTCGACGAGCCGCAGCACGACGCCGCGCACGTAGCCCGGCAGCGAGCCCGGCCGGTCCTCGGGCAGCGGTGCGACCGACAGCTCGGTGAGCAGCGCGTGCACGGGCTCGGCCGCCTCCTCGAGCACGGCACCCACCCACGCGGTCTCACCGGCGCGGGCCACGAGCTCACGCGCCGCCGCGACGCCGCCGGCCGCCCGGACCGCCTCGTGCACCGCCCGGTAGGCGGGTGCGGTGCACGCGTCGGCCGCGAGCTCGTCGAACTCGGCGGGCACGAGCGTGGGGTGCTGCAGCACGACCTCGAGAGCGGTGCGCTCGACCTGCGCGACGGGGTCGCGGCGGTCGGGGGTCGCCATGCGCGCCACCGGCACGGGCGTCGGTGCGTCCCCGGCGCCGCCGGGCCCACCCGGGCGCCGTCCGGTGTCCCGCTCGGCACCGGGGCGCGTCCCGGGGCGCGGCGCACGGCGCGCGGCGTCGCCGACGGCGCGGCGCACCCCGTGCACGTCGTCCATGCCGAGCCACCCCGCGAGCAGGCGCTCGTACTCGGGCCGCAGCGCCGAGTCGCGGATGCCGGCGACCACGGGAGCAGCGGCGCGCAGCGCGCCGACGCGCCCCTCGGCGGTCGCCAGGTCGTGCGCGGCGAGCGTCGAGCGGATGACGAACTCGAACAGCGGCTGCCGGGACGTCACGAGCGCCCGCACGGCGTCCGGGCCGCGGGCCTGGCGCAGCTCGCACGGGTCCATGCCGGACGGCTCGACGGCCACGAACGTCTGGGCGGTGAACGCCTGGTCCTCGCCGAACGCGCGCAGCGCCGCCTTCTGGCCCGCCGCGTCGCCGTCGAACGTGAAGACGATCTCGCCGCCCACCGACGACCCGCCCGCGAGCTGCACACCACCCGCTCCCCCGGAGTCCCCGACGAGCCGGCGCACGATGCGCGCGTGGTCGGACCCGAACGCGGTGCCGCAGGTCGCCACCGCCGTGCGCACGCCCGACAGGTGCATGGCCATGACGTCGGTGTACCCCTCGACGACGACGACCTGCTTCTCGCGCGAGATCTCGCGCTTGGCCAGGTCGATGCCGTACAGCACGTGCGACTTGCGGTACAGCGGGGTCTCGGGGGTGTTGAGGTACTTGGGCCCGTTGTCCTCGTCGAGCAGCCGCCGCGCACCGAAGCCGACGGTCTCCCCCGTGACCTCGCGGATCGGCCACACCAGCCGTCCGCGGAACCGGTCGTAGATGCCGCGCTGCCCCTGGCTGACCAGGCCCGAGGCCGTCAGCTCGGCCTCGGTGAACCCACGCCCCCGCAGGTGCCGCAGCAGCGAGTCCCACCCCTGCGGTGCGAAGCCGACGCCGAAGTCGTCGGCCGCGGACCTGTCGAAGCCCCGCTCGGCGAGGAACGCCCGGGCTGCGGCGGCCTGCGGCGACACGAGCTGCTCGCGGTAGAACTCCTCGGAGATGCGGTGCGCGTCCAGCAGCCGCCGCCGGCGCCCGGGCTCCTCGCCGGGACGGGACGGGCCGCCGCCCTCCTCGTACCGGATCTGCATGCCGGCACGCGACGCGAGGTACTCGACGGCGTCGGTGAACCCCAGGCCGTCGACCTTCTGCACGAACGCGATGACGTCGCCGCCCTCGCCGCACCCGAAGCAGTGGTAGCGGCCCACCTGCGGGCGGACGTGGAACGACGGCGAGCGCTCGTCGTGGAACGGGCACAGCCCCTTGAGGGAGCCGACGCCCGCGGGCCGCAGCGCCACGTGCGCACCGACGACCTCCTCGATGCGGATGCGCTCGCGGACGGCCTCGACGTCCTCCCGCAGAATCCGTCCGGCCACGCCTGGAGTCTAGGCGCCCGCGGCGGTCCCGGGACGCGGCTCGACCCGGTCGCGCGCCGTGCGCCCGCGTGATGTCGAATGTCCTGCAGGTCGCGCGTCACGGTGGTGACGGGCGGTGGACGCCCGCGAGGCACGAGGAGGACGACGTGGAGTACATGCTCTTCATCTGCACCGACCCCGACGGCGAGGAGGCCGCGCCGGGTGACCTGACGATCGAGCAGTGGGGCGCCGACGTCGACGGGCGCGGCGCGTGGAAGCACGGTGACCGGCTGCGGCCGGTCGAGGCGGCCACGACCGTGCGGCGCCGGGGCGACAAGGTCGTGCTGACCGACGGGCCGTTCGCGGAGACCCGCGAGCAGATCGCCGGCTACGACGTCATCGAGGCCGCCGACCTGGACGAGGCCGTCGCGATCGCCGCCGCGCACCCGATGGCCCGGGCCGGGCGTGTCGAGGTGCGGCCGGTGTGGCCGCTCGGGGCGGGCGGCTGACCGTCCCGGCCGGGCCGTCAGTGCCGCGGCGGGCGCACGAGCCGCGTGTGCAGCTCGACCGCCGACACGTCGGTGAGCGAGGCGACCTGGTCGACGACGACGCGCAGCCGCTGCGCGTCGTCGTCGGCCGCCCGCCAGTCCGCCGCGAACGGCGGCTCGAGGGCGTCGGGGCCGCGGTCGGCGAGGACGTCGACGAGGGAGGTCAGCACGTCGCGCTGACGCTGGTAGAGCGGCTCGAGCTCACGCGGCGCCATGACGTACGCGACCGCGAGGCCCTTGAGCACGAGGATCTCGGCCAGCGTCTCGTGCGGGACGACCAGCTCGGCGGCGTAGCGGGTCAACGGCCCGTCGCCGTACCGGGCACGCGTCGCCTGCTGCGCCGCCTTGGCGAACCTCCCGATGAGCTGGCTCGTGGCGTCCTTGAGCACCGCGAGCGCGCGCCGCGACCCGTCGAACCCGGGCTCCCAGAGCCGGGCCGCGACGAGCCGGTCCATCGCGGCCTCGAGCTCGTCGGCCGTGACCTGCGCGCCGTACCAGGTGTCGACGGCCTCGACGACGCGGGCGCGCTCGTCGGGCTGGGCCAGCACGCCGAGCCCGAGGCGCCCGCCCACCACGGCGTCCTCGACGTCGTGCACCGAGTAGGAGATGTCGTCGGCGAGGTCCATGACCTGCGCCTCGAGGCACTTGCGACCGCCGGGGGCGTCGGCGCGCAGCCACGTGAACACCGGCAGGTCGTCCTCGTAGACGCCGAACTTGTGCGTCGGGCGTCCGCTCGCGGCGCTGACGGGGCCCTGCCCGTACCGCCACGGGTACTTGACGGACGCGTCGAGGCTCGCGCGCGTGAGGTTGAGGCCGACGGACCTGCCGTCGGGGGCGACGACCTTCGGGTCGAGGCGGGTCAGGAGCCGCAGCGTCTGGGCGTTGCCCTCGAACCCGCCGATCCCGCGGGCGAGGTCCGCGAGCGCTCGCTCGCCGTTGTGGCCGAACGGCGGGTGGCCCAGGTCGTGCGCGAGGCACGCGGTGTCGACGACGTCGGGGTCGCAGCCGAGAGCCTTGCCGAGCTCGCGGCCGACCTGCGCGACCTCGAGCGTGTGCGTCAGGCGGGTGCGTACGAAGTCGTCGGACGACGGTCCGAGCACCTGGGTCTTGGCGCCGAGGCGGCGCAGCGCCGAGGAGTGCACGATGCGCGCGCGGTCGCGCTCGAACGGTGTGCGCTCGCGCGACTTCTCCCCCTCGGCGACCCACCGCTCGCGGTCGGCGTCGGCGTACCCGTCGACGTCGGGTGCGATGTGGTCGGGAGCGGTCACGTGCCCAGGGTAGAGGCGCGCGGGGGCGCGTCCGGGCCGGGCGGGCGGCTCACCCCTTGACGGAGCCCGCGGTGAGCCCGCCGACGATGTACTTCTGCAGGAACAGGAACAGCAGCAGCACGGGCAGCGCGGAGATGACGGCGCCGGCGGCGAACAGCCCCCAGTTCGCCTCGAGCAGCGACGACACCCAGCCGTACAGGCCGACGGCGACGGTCCAGTTGCGCTCGGACTGCAGCACCAGGCGGGCGATGATGAACTCGCCGAACGTCGCGATGAACGACAGCAGCGCGACGACCGCGAGGATCGGTGTGACGAGCCGCAGGATGATCGTCCAGTAGGTCTGGGCGTGGGTGGCGCCGTCGATCTTGGCGGCCTCGTCGAGCTCGCGCGGGACGGTGTTGAAGAACCCGTACATGAGGAAGGTGTTCACGCCGAGCGCACCGCCGAGGTAGACGGCGACGAGCGCGAGCTTGCTGTTCAGCCCGAGCGCCGGCACGACGTTGCCGAGCGTGATGAGCAGCAGGAAGATCGCGACGAACGCGAGCATCTGCGGGAACATCTGGATGATGAGCAGCGAGGTCAGCCCGGCGCGGCGGCCCGTGAACCGGAACCGCGAGAACGCGTAGGCCGCGGCGGCGCCCATGAGGACCGTGCCGACACCCGTCGCGATCGCGATCTGCAGCGAGTTCGCGAGCCACGTCCAGAAGAGCGTGCCGCCCAGCGCCTCGTAGTTGGCGGGGCTGACGGACGAGAAGAGCTGGTTCGACCCCGTCAGGGTGCCGCCCTCGGAGAGGGAGGCGGAGATGACGTAGACGATCGGGAAGGCCGCGTACACGACGGCGACGACGCCGACGAGGTGCCGCCAGCCGAGCTCGGCGAACCAGCGGTGCGGGCGCATGCGCGGCTCGGCGGCGGCGGCCGCCGGGCGGGACGGGAGCGTGACGTCGGTGGTCGCCATGTCAGTTGATCTCCTCGAACTGCTTCGTCCGCTTGAAGGTGATCGCGGAGATGGTCGCGACGATGACGAAGATGACGATGGACAGCGCGCTGGCGAGGCCGTAGTTCTTGGCCGCGGTGCCGTCCAGGCCGGACACCGAGTAGACCATCGAGATGAGGATGTCGGTGTGGCCGAGGGGCACGGACGCGTCGGCGAACCTGGGCCCGCCGCCGGTGAGCATGTAGATGAGCGTGAAGTTGTTGAAGTTGAACGCGAACGACGAGATGAGCAGCGGCGACGTCGCGATCAGCAGCAGCGGCAGGACCACCGAGCGCCACGTGCGCCACGCGTTCGCGCCGTCGACCTTCGCGGCCTCCAGCACGTCGCCCGGCAGGGACTGCAGGGCCCCGGTGCAGATGAGGAACATGTACGGGAACCCGAGCCACAGGTTCACGCCGAGGACCGACGCCTTGGCGAGCCAGGGGTCGGTGAGCCACGGCACCGCGGCGCCGCCGAGCAGCACCTGGTTGACGAACCCGAAGGACCGGTTGAGCATGCCGGACCACAGCAGCGCGGCCAGGAAGCCGGGGATCGCGTACGGGAGGATGAGCAGCGTCCGGTAGATCCTGCGTCCGCACACCCGCGTGTCGTTGAACGTGATCGCGAGGAACAGCCCGAGCAGGAACGTCGTGACGACCGACAGGATCGCGAACGCGAACGTCCAGAGCAGGATCTTCACGAACGGCCCGGCGTAGCGTTCGTCGCCGAATGCGGTGCGGAAGTTGTCGAACCCGACCATGACGCGCCAGCCGACGTTGAGCCGCTGCCCGTCGTCGGACGCGAACCAGCCCTCGGACGTCGCGCGGTACACCGTGCCGGTCGTGACGTCGGTCATCGTGTCGGCCTCGGGGTCCCACACGAGCGAGGGCACCGAGACGAAGCCGGTGCGCGCGTCCTGCGTGCGCACGGAGCCGTCGTTCGGGTCGTCGGACAACGCGACCCGCAGGTTCGTGACCTCGGACTGCCGCGCGAGGATCTCCTGGCGGCTCAGGACGGTGGCGCCCGGCACCTCGGTGACGCGCCCGTCGTCGACGCTCGCGCCGTCCTCGACGCCGAACGGCTGCTCGGCCGTGCCGACGAGCACGTCGCCGTCCTCGACGATCGCGAAGCCGAGCTCGCCGCCGCGCTCGACGACGGTCAGGACGTACGTGGCGGATCCCTCGACGCGGCGCTCGTTCTGGATGAGCAGCGCCTCGACCGCGTGCTCCTTGGTCGAGTTGTGACCGTCGCCGTAGTTGGTGAACGCGACCCACCCCGTGTAGCCGACGACGTACACCTGGTACACGAGCAGGAACGCCAGGCCCGGCAGGACGTACTTGAGCGGCAGCGTGCGACGCGAGAAGTACACCCAGTCCGCGACCGCGACCAGCGCGACCATCGAGGCGAGGATGCCCAGGTGACCCTCGCGCCAGGCGGCCAGGACGCCGAAGACGCCGAGCGCGTTGACGACGGCCATGAGCGCGATCTTCACGAGGGTCCCGGGCCGCACGGGCTCCCGCCCGGGTCCGCGACGCCCGCGCACCGGGCTCGACGTGGGGCCGGTCGGTCCGCCCGTGGTCCCGGTCGGGTCCGTGGCGTCGTCGGCGAGGGTGGGATGCGTGGGCATCGGGGGCCTTCCGTGCGTTCGGGGCGGCGCGACGGTGCGCCGGGGAAGGTGGGCCCGGCACGCGCCGGGACCGGGATCGGCCGCGCCGCGGGGTGACCCGCGGCGCGGCCGGCGGCCGGGTCAGGACCCGATGGCTCCCTGGATGTCGGTGATCATCTTGTCCCAGGCGGCGACCGGCTCGGCCGTGCCCGAGATGATGTTGGCCTGCGTGACTCCCCAGAACGCCCAGACCGAGCCCATCTCCGGGATCGAGGGCATCGGGACGGCGTCCGCGCCGACGGCCGCGAAGCCGGCGGTGATGGGGTCGGACGACGCGGTCTGCGCCGCGGACCTCAGCGCCGGCGGACGGCTGCCCGCCTCGTACAGCGCGAGCTGGGCCTCGTCGGTCGCGATGTAGTTCACGAGGAAGTCGTTGGCGAGCAGCGCGTTGTCGCTCTGCGCGGAGACGTAGAAACCCTGGACGCCGACGAACGGCTGCGCGGCCTGACCGCCGGCCGACGGGACGGGGTCGATCGACAGGTCGAGGTCGGCGAACTGCTCGAGCATCCACGGGCCGCCGACGATGAACGGCGACTCGCCGTTCTTGAACGCCTCGACGGCGATGTCGTACGTGATGTCCGTGGACAGCAGACCGGCCTGGCCCTGCGCCTGCAGCCAGGTCGCGAACGCGGCGCCCGGGTCGCCGCCCATCGCGAGCTCGGACGTGTAGGAGCCGTCGTCGTTCTGCACGAAGACGGGGGCGCCGAACGACGTCTGCAGCGGGTAGTACGTGTACGGGTCGCCGTCGGTGCTCGTCTGGATGAGGAACGGGTAGGCCGTGCCGGCGGCCTGGCCGGCGGCGATCGCGTCGTCCCACGTCACGGGTGCCTCGGACGCGAGCGCCGTGTTGCGGATGAGGGCGATGTTCTCGATCGCGTACGGCAGGCCGTACACCTGGCCGTCCTGCGTGAACGCCTGGACGGCGACCTCCTCGAAGTCACCGGCCTTGTCGCCGAGCTCGATCGGGGCCACGACGCCGTTGGTCGTCAGCTCGCCGAGCCAGTCGTGCGCGCCGACGGTCAGGTCGGGGCCCTCACCGGTCGGCACCTGGGCGAGGAAGTCGGTCCGGATGTCCTCGAAGTTCTTGAGCACGAGCTCGACGTCCACGCCGTTCTCGTCCTCGAACGCCTCGGCGGCCTTCGCGACCGCGGCCTGTCGCGTCTCGTCGACCCACACCACGAGGCTCCCCTCGGAGCCACCGGTCGTCGGGGTCGCGCCCGCGTCACCTGACGTGTCGTCGCTGGATCCGCTGCACGCCGTGAGCGCCAGCGCGAGGCCGAGCGTCACCGCAGCGGCCGGGATGCCTCGTCGCATCGTTCGTCTCCTGATCGTCGTCTCGACCTGCCTGACGTCCGGCTCAGCACCGTCGTCGGCCCGTTCCGTGACCGTATGCGCGTTGCAGGCCCCCTCGCAAATCGTTACGGTAACTTTCAGGCAACGCTTTCACAGCAAGTCCCGCACGCCGGTCGTGCGGAGGACGAGGAGGTCACGTGACCCCGACTACGCTGCCGTCTGTGCGCACACGACTGACCGACCTGGCCGAGCAGGCCGGGGTGAGCACCGCGACCGTGTCGCGCGTGCTCAACGGCAAGCCGGGCGTGTCGGCACAGGCGCGTCAGGCGGTCCTGGCCGCGCTCGACATGCTCGGCTACGAGCGACCCGAGAAGCTGCGGATGCGCTCGGCCGGCCTCGTCGGGCTCGTCGTCCCCGAGCTGACCAACCCGGTCTTCCCCGCGTTCGCCCAGGTCATCGAGACGATGCTGAGCGACCGCGGCTACACCCCGCTGCTGTGCACGCAGTCGCCGGGCGGCACCACCGAGGACCAGTACGTCGAGCTGCTCCTGGAGCACGGCGTCGACGGCATCGTGTTCGTCTCCGGGCTGCACGCCGACACGTCGGCCAGCAAGGACCGTTACCACCGCCTGCGCGGGCGGGGCGTGCCGATCGTGCTCGTCAACGGCTTCGCCGAGGGCGTCGACGCACCGGCAGTGTCGACCGACGACACCGCCGCCATGGACCAGGCGCTGCGCCACCTGCTCTCCCTCGGCCACCGCGCGATCGGGCTCGCCGTCGGGCCCACGCGGTTCGTCCCCTCGCAGCGTAAGCGCGACGCCTTCGGCGCGCTCCTCGAGAAGCACCTCGGCATCGACGACCCGGAGCCCCACGTCGTCTCGACCCTCTTCACCGTCGAGGGCGGCCACGCGGCCGCGACCGAGCTGCTCACGTCCGGGCACACCGCCGTCGTCTGCGGGTCCGACCTCATGGCGCTCGGCGCGGTCCGCGCCGCGCGCACGCTCGGCCTGCGGGTGCCGGAGGACGTGTCGGTCGTCGGCTTCGACGACTCGCCCCTCATCGCCTTCACCGACCCGCCGCTGACGACCGTGCGCCAACCGGTCTCCGCCATGGGGCACGCCGCGGTCTCCGCGCTCGTCGCCGAGATCACCGGCACGCGCGCGGCACGCGCCGAGCTGCTGTTCCACCCCGAGCTCGTCGTGCGCGGCTCGACCGGCAGCGCACCCGCGTCCGCCCCCGCGGCGGACTCCCACGGCGCCGCACCCGCCGCGCGCTGACCTGCCGCACCACACGTCCCACGTCGTCGACCGCGCTCGCGCACGGCCGCGGCCGCTCCCGACGCCCGTCCCCGCCGCACCACCGCCAGGAGGCACCTCCGTGACCATCGAGGCCACCCCCACCGACCTCGTCGCGCACCGTCCCGACACCGACGCGCAGTGGTGGCGCCACGCCGTCATCTACCAGGTGTACCCCCGCTCCTTCGCCGACGCGTCGGGCGACGGCATCGGCGACCTGCCGGGCGTCACCGCGCACCTCGACCACCTCGTCGAGCTCGGTGTCGACGCCGTCTGGCTCTCGCCGTTCTACCGCTCGCCGCAGGCCGACGCCGGCTACGACGTCGCCGACTACCGCGACGTCGACCCGCTGTTCGGCACGCTCGCGGACGCCGACGCGCTCGTCGCCCGCGCGCACGAGCTGGGCCTGCGCGTGGTCGTCGACCTCGTCCCCAACCACACCTCCGACGAGCACGTGTGGTTCCAGGCGGCCCTCGCCGCCGCCCCCGGCTCGCCCGAGCGCGCCCGCTACCACTTCCGCGACGGACGTGGCGAGGACGGTGAGCTGCCGCCCAACAACTGGGACTCGATCTTCGGCGGTCCCGCGTGGACCCGCACGACCGACCCCGACGGCACGCCCGGGCAGTGGTACCTGCACCTGTTCGACAGCAAGCAGCCGGACCTGGACTGGGAGAACCCGCAGGTCCGGGCAGAGTTCGAGGACGTGCTGCGGTTCTGGCTCGACCGCGGTGTCGACGGGTTCCGCGTCGACGTCGCGCACGGCATGGTCAAGGCCGACGGCCTGCCCGACTGGGACGGCCACGTCGCGATGATCGACGGCACCGACGACGAGGACGCCGTGACCGGCTCCGGCAACCACGGGCCCATGTTCGACCAGGACGGCGTCCACGACATCTACCGCGCGTGGCGTCGCGTGCTCGACACCTACGACGGGGACCGCGCCATGGTCGCCGAGGCGTGGGTCGAGCCGCTGTCCCGCCTCGCGCGCTACGTGCGCCCGGACGAGATGCACCAGGCCTTCAACTTCGCGTTCCTCGCCGCCGGGTGGCACGCACCGTCGCTGCGGCGCGTCATCGGCGCGTCGTTCGCGGCGAACGACTCCGTCGGTGCCCCGACGACGTGGGTGATGTCGAACCACGACGTGGTCCGGCACGCGTCGCGCCTGGGCCTGGCGGACCCGACGCACCGCCCCAACGGCATCGGGCACGGCGACGAGCAGCCCGACGCGGCTCTCGGCCTGCACCGCGCACGCGCCGCGACGCTGCTGATGCTCGGCCTGCCCGGCTCGGCGTACGTCTACCAGGGCGAGGAGCTGGGCCTGCCCGACCACACGTCGCTCGACGACGACCTGCGTCAGGACCCCGCGTTCTTCCGGACCGGCGGTGTCGAGCGCGGTCGCGACGGCTGCCGCGTGCCGCTGCCGTGGTCGGGCGACGCCCCGGGCCTCGGGTTCTCCCCCACCGGCGCGACCTGGCTGCCGCAGCCCGCGGAGTGGGCCGACCTGGCCGTCGACCGGCAGCGCGGCCGCGAGGGCTCGACGTACGAGCTGTACCGGGCGGCGCTGCGCCTGCGGCGCGCCGAGGCGCTGGGCGCCGGCGGCCTGCGGTGGCTGACCGAGCCCGCGGGCGAGCACGTGCTCGCGTTCCGCAACAACGACGTGGTCGTGGTCGCGAACCTCGACGACACCGCGGTGCCGCTTCCCGTCGACGCCCAGGTGCTGCTCGCGTCGGGGCCGGTCCGCGACGGCCTGCTGCCGTCCGGCACGACGGTCTGGCTGCGCGCGTCCTGACGACCCCCGGCCATCACGACGACCCGGTCGCGACCACGCGACCGGGTCGTCGTGCGCCTCACGCGAGCGTCGCCGCGACCGCGTGCTCGACCACCCCGGGCAGGCCGCCGTCGCGCGCCCAGCCGCGCTGCTCGTCCGCACCCGTGCCGCGCTGCCACAGGCCCGCGAGCAGGTCCTGCACCGTCGTCAGGTCACCGCTGTCCGTCAGCGCCGGCCGCAGGTGGTCCAGCAGCTGCGCGACGGCGTCACGTGCGGGCACCGGCGTCATCGCCGGCGGCACCAGCAGGTCACCGCCCAGACCGCTGCGGCCCGCGCGCCAGGTCGCGGCCCGCAGCGGCTCGACGCGGGCGTGCGTGGGCGCGACCCCGTCGGCGGCCTGCCGCGACGCCGTCTCGACCAGCCCGCGGCACAGCGCCGCGACCAGCACCGCGTCGTCGGCGCGCAGGCACACGTCCGCGACGCGGACCTCGACCGTCGGGTAGCGCTGCGACAGGCGCGCGTCGAAGTAGATCATCGCCGGGTCGAGCGCGACGCCCGTCGCGACGAGCTCCGCCACGGTGTCCCGGTACGCCCGCGCGGTGCCGAACGGCGCCGTCGGCCCGGCCGTGGGCCAGCGGTTCCACAGCTGCGAGCGGATCGACGCGTACCCCGTGTCCTCACCGTGCCAGTACGGCGAGTTCACGCTGAGCGCGAGCAGCACCGGCAACCACGGGCCGATGCGGTCGAGCACCGCCACGCCCTCGTCGTCGTCGGCCACCGACACGTGCACGTGGCACCCGCTCGTCAGCTGCTCGCGGACCGTCAGCGCGTACGCCTGCGCCATCGCCGCGTAGCGCGCACCGTGCGTCAGCGTCGTGGGTCCCGGGATCGGCGACGTCGCCACGGCGACGAGCCGGGCCTCCGCCTGCCGGGCCGCGTCCGCCGCGCGCTCGCGCCCGTCGCGCACCTCGGCCGCGAGCTCGGCGAGGTCGACGCACGGGTGGGTCCCGGTCTCGACCTGCTGCGCCTGCAGCTCGTGCTCGAGGCCGCCTCCCGGCTCACCCTCGTCCGCGGCCTCACCGCCGCCGCGCTCGTGGGCGCGCACCGCCGCGTCGGCCACACCGGTCGGCACGCCCTCGGCGTCGACCAGCAGGTACTCCTCCTCCACACCCATCGTCCGCACGCGGTGCAGTCTGCTGCCCCACGGCCCGCTCCGCCCGTCGAGAGCCGCACGACCACCCCGCCCACCGGAACCTGACTCACCGCCCCGCGGGTCCGAACGTGAGCCAGGTTCCGGTCGGCGACCTCCCACCCCGCCCACCGGAACCTGACTCACCGTCACGGGGGTCCGAACGTGAGAGAAGTTCCGGTCGGCGTCGGCGTCGGCGGGGCGGCGGGCGGCGGGGCGCCCGGGACGAGCCCACCGGTCCGTGCGCGACCTAGGCTAGTGACGTGCACCGTGTGCTGGTCGTCGGCCCCGCGTCCTGGAACACCACCGTGCGGCTCGCGGCGCTGCCCGTGCCGCAGCCCCACACGACGTTCGCGCAGGGCTGGGCGGACGGTCTCGGCGGCACGTCGGCGGGCAAGGCGCTCACGCTGGCCGCGCTCGGCATCGACGTCGCGCTGCGCACGGTGCTCGGGGACGACGACGCGGGAGCGCGCGTGCGCGACGCGCTGGCGCACCCGCGGATCACGCTCGACGAGCTGCCCGCACGCGACGGCGGTACCGAGCGGCACGTCAACCTCGTCGACCCCGCCGGCGGCCGCGTGTCGGTGTACCTCACGCTCCCCGAACCGCGCGAGCCGGTCGCACCCGCACGCCTCGACGGGATCGCCGCGGTCGTCGCCGACCTGGCCGGGCACACGCGGTCGGTCCTCGCCGCCGCGCGGGCGGCGGGCGTCCCCGTGTGGTGCGACGTGCACGACGACGACGGCACGGGCGACGCCTACCCACGGCAGTTCACGGCGGCCGCCGACGTCGTCGTGGCGTCCGACGTCCGGCTCGACGACCCCGCGGCCTACCTGCGCGCCCGCGTCGGCGAGGGTGCGCGGCTGGCCGTCGTCACACGCGGCGCCGCGGGCGCGCTCGCGCTCGACGCCGGCGGCCGGTGGTACGACGTGGGCGCCGCCCCCGTGGCGGTGGCCGTGCAGGCCGAGGGCGCGGGCGACGCGTTCACGGCCGGTCTGCTGCGCGCCATGCTCGACGGCGACGAGGTGGCCCGTGCGCTCGCGGTGGCGGCGGCGGCCGGCGGGGCGGCCGTCACGAGCCCCGGTCTGGGCGCGCCCGACGCGACGCTCGACGAGGTCCGGGCTCTCGCCGACCGTGTGCTCGTCGCGTCCCGCTGAGTGGTCTCAGCCGCCCGAGACGGACAGCTCCGCCTCGTGCAGGTCGCGGCGGAAGTCCTCGGACAGCTCACGCGAGTCGAGCCACCCGTACGGCAGGATCGGCCGCTTGGGCGAGCCGGCGCGGCCGCGCGGACCCTCGGCGGCGTCGCCCGGGTAGGGCTGGTCGAGGTCGAGGCGCGCGAGCAGGTCGTCGAGCTCGGCCAGCGACGACACCAGGCCGAGCTGTGCGCGCAGCTCACCGCCCACGACGTAGCCCTTGAGGTACCAGGCCATGTGCTTGCGCATCTCGCGCAGCGCCTTCGACTCGTCGTCGAAGTGCTCGACCATGAGCTCGGCGTGCCGCCGCACGACGTGCGCGACGTCGCGCAGGCCCGGGCGGATCCGCGCGTCCGAGCCGGCGAACGCGGCCGCGAGGTCGGCGAACAGCCAGGGCCGCCCCTGGCAGCCGCGGCCGACGACCACACCGTCGCAGCCGGTGTGCGCGACCATCGCCAGCGCGTCCTCGGCCGACCAGATGTCGCCGTTGCCGAGGACCGGGATGTCCGTCACCGCGTGCTTGAGCGTCGCGATCGCGTCCCAGTCCGCCGTGCCGGAGTAGTAGTCGGCGGCGGTGCGCCCGTGCAGCGCGACGGCCGCGACCCCCGCGTCCTGCGCGGTCAGCCCCGCCTCGACGTACGTCAGGTGGTCCTCGTCGATGCCCTTGCGCATCTTCACCGTCACGGGCACGCCGCGCGGGCTCGCCGCGTCCACGGCCGCGCGCACGATCGACGCGAACAGATCGCGCTTCCAGGGCAGCACGGCTCCCCCGCCGCGGCGCGTCACCTTGGGCACCGGGCAGCCGAAGTTGAGGTCGACGTGGTCGGCCCGGTCCTCCTCGACCAGCAGCCGCACCGCGGCACCCACGGTGGCGGGGTCGACGCCGTAGACCTGCACCGAGCGCGGCACCTCGTCCGGCTCGAACGCGATGATGCGGAACGACTCGGGGCTGCGCTCGACGAGCGCGCGGCTCGTGAGCATCTCGGCGACGTACAGACCCGCACCGGACTCGCGGCACAGCCGCCGGAACGCCGCGTTGGTGACCCCGGCCATCGGTGCCAGCACCACGGGCGTGTCGACCGTGATCGGGCCGATGCGCAGCGGGGGCAGCACGGGACGGGCGTCCTGTGCGGGCGCGTCGGGAGCGGCGGTCGTCGGGAGCACCGACCCATTGTCCCCCGGCGGCGGGGCCGGCGCGGCATCCTGCGGACGGGACGGGCCCCGGACAGGAGCTGGCTGGTGCTCGGCTGGTGCTCGGCTGGTGGGCACCGCTCGGGCGCGACGGCCCGGACCGGGTGGTGCACGTCGTGCGCATCACCTCGTCGAGGACGTCCTGGCCCCTCGCGCCCGTCGACGAGGTCGTCGCCGAGCTGCATGCCGTGGGAGCCGGCACCCGACGACTCCGGCCACCTGCCCGGCGTGCGCGTGCGCGCACGACCGAACGCGCCCGCAGCCCGCGCGGGCCCGGTCGCCGTGGCGGCCGGGCCCGCGTGCGCGCCGGACCTCAGGCGCCGACGAGGCGCTGCGCGAGGTACCCGGTGACCTGGTCGAGCGCGACGCGCTGCTGCGACATGTCGTCGCGGTGGCGGATCGTGACGGCCTGGTCCTCGAGCGTGTCGAAGTCGACGGTGATGCAGAACGGCGTGCCGATCTCGTCCTGGCGGCGGTAGCGACGGCCGATGGCACCCGCGTCGTCGAACTCGACGTTCCAGCTGCGACGCAGCTCGGCGGCGAGGTCGCGCGCCTTGGGGCTGAGCTGCTCGTTGCGCGACAGCGGCAGCACCGCCGCCTTGACCGGCGCGAGCCGCGGGTCGAGCTTGAGGACCGTGCGCTTGTCGACGCCGCCCTTGGTGTTGGGCGCCTCGTCCTCGGTGTAGGACTCGACGAGGAACGCCATGAGCGAGCGCGTCAGGCCCGCGGCGGGCTCGATGACGTACGGCACGTACCGCTCGTTCCTGGCCTGGTCGAAGAACGACAGGTCCTGGCCGGAGTGCTCGGAGTGCGTGCCGAGGTCGAAGTCGGTGCGGTTGGCGATGCCCTCGAGCTCGCCCCACTCGCTGCCGCTGAAGCCGAAGCGGTACTCGATGTCGACCGTGCGCTTGGAGTAGTGCGACAGCTTCTCCGCCGGGTGCTCGTAGAGGCGCAGGTTGTCGCGCTCGATGCCGAGGTCGACGTACCAGTCGGTCCGGGTGTCGATCCAGTACTGGTGCCACGTCTCGTCGGTCCCGGGCTCGACGAAGAACTCCATCTCCATCTGCTCGAACTCCCGCGTGCGGAAGATGAAGTTGCCGGGCGTGATCTCGTTGCGGAACGACTTGCCGATCTGCCCGATGCCGAACGGCGGCTTCATGCGCGCGGCGGTGTACACGTTCTTGAAGTTCACGAAGATGCCCTGCGCGGTCTCGGGCCGCAGGTAGTGCAGGCCCGACTCGTCCTCGACGGGGCCGAGGTACGTCTTGAGCATCATGTTGAAGTCGCGCGGCTCGGTCCACTGGCCGCGCGTGCCGCAGTTGGGGCACGCGATCTCGGCCAGGCCGTTCTCGGGCTCGCGGCCCTTCTTGGCCTCGTAGTCCTCGAGCAGGTGGTCCTCGCGGAACCGCTTGTGGCACGACAGGCACTCGGTGAGCGGGTCGGTGAAGACCCCGACGTGGCCGGACGCGACCCACACCTGGCGGGGCAGGACCACGGACGAGTCGAGACCGACGATGTCGTCGCGGCTCGTGACCATCGCGCGCCACCACTGGCGCTTGATGTTCTCCTTGAGCTCGACGCCCAGCGGTCCGTAGTCCCACGCGGAGCGGGTGCCCCCGTAGATCTCGCCGCTCGGGAAGACGAACCCCCGGCGCTTGGCGAGGGAGACGACGGCGTCGAGACGGGAAGGTGCGGCAGCCACGGTGGGTTCTCCTGGGTCGAGGAAGTCCGCGGCTGGGTGCCGCGGGGGACAACCTGTCCAGGCTAGCGGTCGGGACACGGGACCCCGGACCGCCCCGAGCCGTGCGCGCCCACAGCCGCGCGCCCGCAGCCGCGTGCACACCCCGGCGCCCCGTGTTTTGACAACGGTTCTCGCGTTGACTGAGAATCGCTCTCATGTTCTCCGCACCTCGCCGTCCCGCCACGCTCGCCGCCGCCCTCGCCGTGCCGCTGCTGGCGCTCGCCGGGTGCTCCTCGGCCCCCGGCGACGACGCCGCCGTGCAGGTCCTCGCGTCGTTCTACCCGCTGCAGATGGTCGCCGAGCAGGTCGGGGGCGACCGCGTCGAGGTCCGCTCGCTGACCCCGCCGGGCGCCGAGCCGCACGACGTCGAGCTCTCCCCCGCCCAGGTCGCCGCGCTCGGCACGGCGCAGCTCGTCGTCCACCAGTCGGGCTTCCAGGCCGCGGTGGACGACGCGATCGCCCAGACGCGCCCCGAGCACGTCGTCGACGCCGCCGCACAGGCCGACCTGGCGTCCGCCGACACGCACGACGAGGACGAGCACGACGAGGGAGCCGAGGACGACCACGACCACGACGGCCTGGACCCGCACTTCTGGCTCGACCCCACGCGGCTGCCCGCCGTCGCCGACGCCGTCGCCGACGCGCTGACGGAGATCGACCCCGCGGGCGCCGACACGTACCGCGCGAACGCCGAGGAGCTCGGCACCCGCCTCGCCGAGCTCGACGCGGACTACACGGCGGGGCTGGCCACGTGCGAGCGGCGCGTCGTCGTCACGTCGCACGAGGCGTTCGGCTACCTCGCTCACCGCTACGACCTCGAGCAGGTCGGCATCTCCGGGATCGACCCCGAGACCGAGCCGTCGCCCGCGCGCCTGCGCGAGGTCGGTGCGCTCGTGGCGGACGAAGGGGTGACGACGATCTTCTTCGAGACGCTCGTCTCGCCGAAGGTCGCGCAGACCCTCGCGGCCGACCTCGGCGTCACGACGGCGGTGCTCGACCCGATCGAGGGACTCACCGACGACTCGCAGGACTACTTCTCGATCGCCGCGGCCAACCTCGAGGCGCTGCGCGTGGCATTGTCCTGCTCGTGAACGCGATCGAGGCCGCCGACGTCCACGTGACGCTCGGCGGTCAGCCCATCGTCCGCGGCGTCGACCTCACCGTGCCCACGGGCCAGGTGCTCGCGCTGCTCGGCGCCAACGGCTCGGGCAAGTCGACGCTCGTGCGCTCGGTGCTCGGCGTCGTGCCGCTCGCCTCGGGCACCGTGCGGCTCCTCGGCGAGCCGCTCGGGCGCACCGTGCCGTGGCAGCGCGTCGGGTACGTCCCGCAGCGCATGGCCGCGGCGGGCGGGGTGCCCGCCACCGCGCTCGAGGTCGTCGTGTCCGGGCTCCTGCACGGGCGGCGCCTGCGCCCCCCGCGCGACCGGCGCGCACGTGCGGACGCGGCGCTCGACGCGCTCGGCGTCGCGCACCTGCGGGACCGGCGCGTCCAGGAGATGTCCGGCGGGCAGCAGCAGCGCGTCCTCATCGCACGTGCGCTGGTGCGCGAGCCCGAGCTGCTGGTCCTGGACGAGCCGACGTCCGGCATCGACGTGCCCACGCAGGGCTCGTTCGTCACCGCGCTGTCCCGCCTGCGGGACGCCGGCACCACGGTCGTGGTGATCCTGCACGAGATCGGACCGTTCGCCCCGCTCATCGACCGCGCGGTCGTCCTGCGGCACGGTCGCGTCGTGCACGACGGGCCCCCGCCCCCCGCGCGGGGCGAGCACGGCGACGCCGACCACGACCACACGCACCCGCACGCCGACCCCGAGCCGCCGTCCGAGGGGCCCGACCTCACGCTGGAGGTGACCCGGTGACCGGCTGGGAGCAGGTGCTCGCGCTGCTCGGCTCGCCGCTCATGCAGCGCGCCCTCGTCGCGGCCGTGCTCGTCGGCGCCGCCGCCCCGGTCGTGGGCACGTTCCTGGTCCAGAAGCGCATGGCCCTCATGGGCGACGGCATCGGCCACGTCGCGCTCACCGGTGTCGCACTGGGCTGGCTGGTCGGCACGTGGGCCGCCGTGTCCCCCGCCGACGCCCTCGCGGTGCCCGGCGCCGTCGTCGCCGCCGTCGTCGGGTCGGTCGTCATCGAGCTCGTGCGCGAACGCGGGCGCACGAGCGGCGACCTCGCGCTGGCGATCATGTTCTACGGCGGCATCGCCGGCGGCGTCCTGCTCATCAAGGTGGCGGGCGGCACCAACGCGAACCTCATGAGCTACCTGTTCGGTTCGATCTCGACCGTGTCGACCGGTGACCTGTGGTGGACCGCGGCGCTGGCCGTGCTCGTGCTCACGGTGGGCGTCGGGCTGCGGTGGGCGCTGTTCACCGTGAGCCACGACGAGGAGTTCGCGCGCGCCAGCGGTCTGCCCGTGCGCGTGCTGTCGATGCTCGTCGCCACCCTCGCGGCGCTCACCGTCACGGTCGCCATGCGCGTCGTGGGGCTGCTGCTCGTCAGCGCGCTGATGATCGTGCCGGTCGCCGTCGCGCAGATCTTCGCGCGGTCGTTCGGCCGCACGATGGCGGTCGCGAGCGCCGTCGGCATCTCGGTCAGCGTCGTCGGGCTCGTGATCACCTACTGGAACGACGTCCCGCCCGGCGCGACGATCGTCGTCCTCGCCATCGCGCTGTACGCCGCGGCCGCGGTCACGCACCCCCTGCTCGCGCGGCGGCGCACGGTCCACGACCCGCACCCCGACCTGTCGGACGACGTGCTCGTCCCCGCGACCGGTCCCGGCTGCGAGGACGACGTCCCCCGCGACCCGCGGCCCGGGACGTCGGCCGGGTAGGGCGGGTCCGCGTCCGACGTACGATCGGACGGTGACGTCGTCCGAGGTGCTGCAGGACTACGGCCTGGGCGGGCTGCCCGTCACGGCCGCGATGCTGTGCCTGTTCGGCATCGTCATGGCGCGCTCGCACCTGACCTACTGGGCCGGTCGGGGTGTCGCCCGTGGCGCGGTGTACGAGGGTGAGCACCGTCACGGCCCGCGCTGGTGGCAGCGCACGGTCGACCGCACCGAACGGCTCACGACGACACCGTCGGCGCGCCGCGGCATCGCACTCGTGCACCGCTGGGGACCTCTCGCCGTGACGCTCGCGTACGTGACGGTCGGTGTGCAGACCGCGGTGTTCGCCGGCTCGGGGCTGCTGCGGATGCCCTACCTGCGGTTCACGATCGCGTCGGTCCCCGGGGCCGCCGTGTGGGCCGTCGTCTGGGGCACCGTCGGGTTCGGTGCCGTGTGGGGCGCGCTCGTGCTCGCCGCGGGCTCGCCGTGGGGGCTCGTCGTGCTCGCGCTGCTCGTCGGCCTCGTCGCCGCGGGCGTCGTGACCGGCGTCCGACGGCGCCGCGAACCGCACCTCGGCCGTCGAGCGGCCCGCGCGGACGACGGCCTGGGTACCGCACCCGACCAGGGCTGAGCGTCACCCCGCCCGGCGAGTCGCGCCTCAGCCCTCGACGTCGTGCGTCGGCGAGACGCAGAACTGGTTGCCGTGCGGATCGGCCAGCACCGTCCACGCGAAGCCACCCGGGACCGTGTGGTCCGCGATCTTCGTCGCCCCCGACGCGACGAACCGCTCGACCCACGCACCGGGGTCGTCGACACCCAGGTCCACGTGCACGCGGTTCTTGCCCGGGGTCGGGTCGTCGACACGCTGGAAGCCGAACGCCGGCTGACCGGGCACGGCCGGGAGCACCATGACGAACTCGTCGTCGTACGCCTGCGTCCGCCCCCCGGTGTGGCCCGCCCACCAGTCGGCGAGTGCGCGCGCGTCGTGCGTGTCGAAGGTCACCATGCTCACCGTCGGTCCCATGGCACAGAACCTACGGCCCGGCACCGACATCCCGGGGGCCCGCGGCGTGCGGCTCGGGTCGGCGTGCGGCTCAGGTCGGCGCGGGCGCGTCCACCGCACCGCCGTACCGCCGGTCGCGGCGTGCGTACGTCTCCACGGCGCGCCACAGGTGGCGGCGGTCCACGTCGGGCCACGGCTCGTCGAGGAACACCATCTCGGCGTACGCCGACTGCCACAGCATGAAGTTCGAGATCCGCTGCTCGCCCGACGAGCGCAGGAACAGGTCGACGTCCGGCAGGTCGGGCTCGTCGAGGTACTTCTGCACGGTCTTCTCGGTGACGCGCTCGGGCCTCAGGCGCCCCGCCGCGACCTCACGCGCGATGGCCTGCGCGGCATCGGCGATCTCGGCCCGCCCGCCGTAGTTGACGCACATCGTCAACGTGCACGTCGTGTTGTGGACCGTGCGGCGCTCGGCCTCCTGGAGCTCCGCGATCACCGACCGCCACAGCCGCGGCCGACGGCCCGCCCAGCGCACCCGCACGCCCCAGGAGTCCATGAGGTCGCGGCGACGGCGCAGGACGTCGCGGTTGAAGCCCATGAGGAAGCGCACCTCGTCGGGCGAGCGCGACCAGTTCTCGGTCGAGAACGCGTACGCCGACACGTGCTGCACGCCGATCTCGATCGCACCGGCCACGACGTCCAGCAGCGACGCCTCGCCCGCACGGTGCCCCTCGACGCGCGGCAGCCCCCGCGCGTTGGCCCAGCGGCCGTTGCCGTCCATGACGACCGCGACGTGCCGCGGCACGAGCTCGCGTGGGATCTGCGGCGGCCGGGCGCCGGACGGATGGGGGTAGGGCGGGACGATCTCGCGTGGCACGCCCACATCGTGCCACCAGGCGGGCCGTGCGCCGTGGCCGGCTCAGACCCGCTCGACCATGGGCAGCGAGCGCAGGCGCCGCTCGAGGTGGAACTGGCAGAACACCGCGACCAGCCCGTTGCCCTCGGCGCGGTGCCGCTCGGCGCTCGCGTCGGCGACGCCCCAGTCCCCCGACAGCAGGGCCGCGAGCAGCGTGAACGTCTCCGGGGCGGGCGCGGCGGCGCCCGGCGGGCGGCACGCCCCGCACACCGCCCCGCCGACGGCGGGCGCGAAGGCATGGTGCGGTCCGGGCGCGCCGCAGCGCGCGCAGTCCGTGAAGCTCGGTGCCCAGCCCGCGACGGCGAGCGCGCGCAGCAGGTAGGAGTCGAGCACGAGCCCCGGTGCGTGCGCACGCGTCGCGAGCGCACGCACGGCCCCGACGAGCAACCGGTACTGCTGCACCGACGGTTCGCGCTCGGCCTCCACGAGGCGCTCGGCCGTCTCGAGCATCACCGTGCCGACCGTGTACAGCGCGTAGTCCTCGCACACCTGACGCCCGTACGACCCGAGCGTCTCGACCTGCGTGACGACGTCGAGGTTGCGCCCGGTGCTCAGCTGCACGTCGACGTGCATGAACGGCTCGAGCCGCGAGCCGAAGCGCGACGTCGTGCGCCGCACGCCCTTGCCGACGGCGCGCACCTTGCCGTGCTCGCGCGTCAGGAGGGTGACGATGCGATCGGCCTCCCCCAGCTTGTGGGTGCGCAGCACGATCGCCTCGTCGCGGTAGAGGCTCACCGGGTCATTGTCCCCCGTGCCGCCGACACGACCGGCCGCGGCGCGCGGGTGGCGCACCGTGGGAGGGGTCGGGGCCGGGGTCGCCGACGGGTCGTCGACGGCACGGGGGACGCGGGCACGACGGGGCGGGGTCGCCGCGGCCGGGCCCGCGTGCCGGTCCCGCGCCCTCGTGCGGGTGCGGGACCGGACGTCGGGGACGGCGCGTCAGCGCTCGTGCCGGTTGACGGCGGAGACGATGGCCTTGAGGGACGCCGTCGTGATCGACGGGTCGATGCCGACGCCCCACAGGATGTCGTCGCCGATCGCGCACTCGACGTAGGCGGCAGCGGTCGCGTCACCACCGGCGGACAGCGCGTGCTCGGCGTAGTCGAGCACCGCGACGTCCACGCCGACCGAGCCGAGCGCCGCGACGAACGCCGCGACCGGACCGTTGCCCGTGCCCCGCAGGGTCGTCTCGGTGCCCCGGTCGACGAGGTCGACCTCGAGCGTGTCCTGCCCGCCCTCGGTGCTCGTGGCCCGCGTGCCGCGCAGCGCGAACCGGCCCCACGGCTGCAGCAGGCCCCCGGGCAGGGCCGGCAGGTACTCGTCGCTGAAGATCGACCACAGCTCGTCGGCCGTGACCTCGGTGCCGTGCTGGTCGGTGTGCCGCTGCACGACCTGCGAGAACTCGATCTGCAGCCGGCGCGGCAGGTCCAGGTCCTTCTCGGACTTCAGCAGGTAGGAGATGCCACCCTTCCCGGACTGGGAGTTCACGCGGATGATCGCCTCGTACGAGCGGCCGACGTCCTTGGGGTCGATCGGCAGGTAGGGCACGGCCCACTCGACGTCGTCGACGCCCCTGCCGGCCGCGGCCGCGCGGACCTCGAGGGCGTCCAGGCCCTTCTTGATCGCGTCCTGGTGCGAGCCGGAGAACGCGGTGAAGACGAGGTCGCCACCGTACGGGTGGCGCTCGTGCACCGGCATCTGGTTGCAGCGCTCGACGGTACGGCGGATGCGGTCGATGTCGGAGAAGTCGATCTGCGGGTCGACGCCCTGGCTGAACAGGTTGAGGCCCAGGGTCACCAGGTCGACGTTGCCGGTGCGCTCGCCGTTGCCGAACAGGCAGCCCTCGATGCGGTCGGCGCCCGCGAGGTAGCCCAGCTCGGCCGCCGCGACCGCGGTGCCGCGGTCGTTGTGCGGGTGCAGCGACAGCACGACCGACTCGCGGTGGTGCAGGTGGCGGCTCATCCACTCGATCGAGTCGGCGTAGACGTTCGGGGTCGCCATCTCGACCGTGGCGGGCAGGTTGATGATCACGGGCCGGTCGGGCGTCGGCTCCAGCACGTCGAGGACGGCGTTGCAGACCCGCACCGCGTACTCCAGCTCGGTCCCGGTGTACGACTCCGGGCTGTACTCGTAGAACACCTCGGTGTCCGGGACCAGCTCCTCGTACTTCCTGCAGAACCGGGCACCCGAGACCGCGATGTCGGCGATGCCGTCCTCGTCGGAGCGGAACACGACCTCGCGCTGCAGCACCGACGTCGAGTTGTACAGGTGGACGATCGCCTGCTTGGCCCCTGCGATCGCCTCGTACGTGCGCTCGATGAGGTGCTCGCGCGCCTGCGTCAGCACCTGGATGACGACGTCGTCGGGGATCCGCCCCTCCTCGATCAGCATCCGGACGAAGTCGTAGTCCGTCTGCGACGCCGACGGGAAGCCGACCTCGATCTCCTTGAACCCCATGTCGACCAGCAGCTCGAACATCTCGAGCTTGCGGGCGGGGTTCATGGGTTCGATCAGCGCCTGGTTGCCGTCGCGCAGGTCGACCGCGCACCACCGCGGCGCGCGCTCGATGCGCCTGTCGGGCCACGTGCGGTCCGGCAGCTCGACGCGGATCTGCTCGTGGAAGGGGCGGTACCGGTGCACCGGCATGCCCGAGGGCTGCTGCGGGTTGCGCCCGGCGGCGGGCGCCTGCGTGATCGGCGCGGGGGTGACAGGGCTCTGGCTGCTCATCGGTGGTCCTTCATCGCGGGTCTCGGCGGGGAATCAGCCGGGCACGACACACACCGCGACGAGGAGCCGGCCTAGAGGGCCTCGTCGCGGCGACGAAGAAGCAGCGAGCGTGCGCGCACGTGACGACCATACCCCCGCGCGCACCCCGGGCCGCAACCCGCGCCCGGCGGGCAGGACGACCTCACCCGAGCACGACCACCTCGGTCGCCGTCCGGGCCACCACGTGCCCGCCGACCGCGACGACCGAGCGCACGTCGGCCGGCAGCGCCACGCGCCACGTCTCGACGCCGTCGCGCAGACCACGTGCGACCAGCACGTGCCCGCCCGCGCCGTCCGCACCGGCCGTGCCGTCGGGCTCGGCCACCAGGACCTGCAGGCCGTCGGTCAGGGGCGCGGACAGCAGCTCGTCCCGCAGGTCCTGCTGCCACAGCAGCCGCCCGTCGGTGCCGTCCACCGCGCCCACGGACGCGTCGCCCGCCAGCACGACGACCCCGTCGGCCACCGCGACCGGCGTCATCGACGTGGGCAGCATCCACGCCGTCGCGCCGTCCGCGGGCGACACCGCCAGGACCCGGTTGCCGGCGTCGAGCAGCAGCGTGTCGACCGAACGGTCCCCCACGACGGACGACGGCAGGGCCGGGACGGTGGCCCGCACCTCCCAGCCGGGGTCCCGCAGGTGGCCGCCGAGCGCCGACGCCCACGTCGCGTACCCGCCGTCGGGCAGCGCGCGCAGCAGGATCTGGCGACCCGGCGGACCCTCCTCCAGCACGCGTCCCCGGCGCGCGTCGAGCACGGCGGTCGACACCGCCACGAGCGCGACGACGTCACCACCGCCCACGAGCACCGGGGCGGCGCGCAGGCCGCCGGTGTCGACGAGCACGCCGGGTGAGGTCCACGACCACCGCACCGTGCCGTCGGTCCCGTCGTGACGCTCCACGAGGACGCGGCGGTCGCTCAGCGCGGACGCCACGACGAGGTCGTCGCCGTGTCGCACGACGCCCAGCGGTGTGCCCGGGAGCTCCCACGCCCCGCGCTGCGTGCCGTCGACCGGGTCGAGCGCGAGGACGTGCGTGGGTGGGACGTAGGGCGTCGACTCCCCCGCACCGCCGTAGACCACGTTCGGCGCCGTCCAGACGCACAGCAGGACCGCGGGCGCCTCGTCGCCGCCGGAGCACCTGACCACGACGGACTCGAACCCGGAGCCGCTCTGCTCCACGACGGGTACCTGCCACCGCTCGTCGCCGGTCGCCGCGTCGAGCGAGCGCACGGTCCACATGCCCTGCGAGCCGGAGACCGTCACGAGCGCACCACCGGCCGCGATCACGGGGGTCGGGCCGTCGGCCGGGGCCCGCCACCGGACCGCCGGGGCGGCCTCGAGTGGCCGCACCACGCCGGGGAACCGGGCGAAGGTGTCGGCGCGCTCGCGCGCGGCGCGCTCGGTGGCGGCCGTCGCGAGCGCACCGGCGCCGACGGCGACGACGAGGGCACCGACGACCCAGGGCCACCAGCGCCACCCACGCGGCGGCCACGTGCCGTCGGTGGTGCCGGGGTGGCGCGGACCGCCCGCGGCCGCGGCGCGGTCGTCGCGCGACGAGGGCCCGACCGACCCGGGACCCTCGTCGTCCTCGTCGTCGTCGATCAGCTCGACCGGCCGCATCCGCGAGGCCGGGCGTACGCCACCCATGGCCCGAGACTAGGCCACGCGACCTCGTGGCGTGCGGGCGCCGGTCACACCCACTGGACGAGCTGCCACACGATGCCGTTCGGGTCCGCGAACTGGCAGTACCGCTCGCCCCACGGCTCGGTCTCGGGGGCCGTGACGACCTCGGCGCCCGCGTCCGCGATCCGCGCGAACTCGGCGTCGACGTCCTCGACGACGAACGCGACGAGCAGCCCCTGGCCGGCGGGGCCGGCGATCCGCGCGGGCTTGAAGCTCGCCAGACCCGTGCGCAGCAGCGCGACGTTGAAGCCGGCGTCCGGGTGCGTCAGCGCGATGAAGCCGTCGGCGGACATCTGCTCCGTGAAGCCGAGATGCGTGCGGGCGAAGTCGGCGGACGCGGCGGGGTCGGCGACGTTGAGGGACAGCGCTGAGCCGATGATGTGCATGGTCGTTCCTCTCGCGGAGAGATACCTTGTTCACCGTACAAGGTTATGGGCGGCCCGGATGTTCCCGGAGGGATGCGATGGCACGCGAGCTCGTCGACCTGCTCTGGCGCGACCACCCGGCCGCGCCGACCACCGGCGCACGCGGACCACGCGCCAAGGTGACGACGTCCCAGGCCGTCGACGCCGCCATCGCGCTCGCCGACGACGAGGGGCTCGACGCCGTCAGCGTGCGTCGCCTCGCCGCCCGCCTCCGCGTCACCGGCAACGCGCTCTACACGCACGTGGGGTCGCGGGACGACCTGCTCGTGCTCATGGCGGACGCGGTGCGGGCGCGCCGGCCACGCACCCCGTACGCGGTCGCGTCGTGGCGCGAGCGCGTCCAGCAGGTCGCCGAGGCCGACCTCGCGCTGTACGCCGCGCACCCGTGGCTGCTCGACGTCACCGACCAGCGCACCGCGTTCGGTCCGGGCACGATCGCCGCGTACGACCACCAGCTGCACGCGCTCGACGGCACCGGCCTGCGCGACGTCGAGCGCGACGCGGCGCTCACGTTCGTCTCGGACTTCGTCCGGGCGTCGGCGCGCGCCCGCCTGCCCGATCCCCACGCCGCCGACATGGCCGTCGTGTGGCACGCGTGGAGCGCGCGGCTCGCGCAGTACGTCGGGGAACGGTTCGCCCTCGCACGTCGTGTGGGCGCGGCGGCGGGCGAGGCCCTGGACGGGCCGTACGACGCGGACCACGCCTGGCGGTTCGGCCTGGCGCGCGTGCTCGACGCCCTCGACGCGCTCGTGCGCGCCGCGGACGCCGCACCACCGCGCTAGGCCGTCGTGCCCCCGGCGCGCCGCTCCCCGGCGGGCGCCGCCGCGGGGACCGCGACGACGCGCAGCGACCGGTCGCCGAACACCACGACGGCACCTTCCCGCAGCCGCACCGGGTGGTCGACGCGGCAGACGACCTGCCCGCCGTCCGGCAGGGTCACGACGGTGCCGTTGGTCGAGCCCCGGTCCACCACCCACGAGCCGCCGGCCCCGTCCACCGCGAGCTGCAGGTGCGTCTTGGACACCGACCGCGACGGGTCGACGACCCGCACGACCTGCACGTCGGGACCGGGCGACGGGTTGCGCCCGACGAGCGCGAGCCGCTCGACCGTGAGCACGCGCCCGTCGTCGAGCGCGACCCGCAGGCCGCGGACCCTCCCACCGGCGCGCGGCCCGGGCTCGACGTCCGCGCGCGGCGGCGCCGGGCGCGTCAGCTCGAGCTCGGGGGCGAGGCCGAACGCGAGCGTCGGGGTCGCACGCACCACCGGGACCGCACGCGTGTCGAGGTCCGGGGCCGCACGCTGCGGGTCCAGGGGTGCGAGCACGAGGCCGCCGGCCGGGGTCGTCGTGGGCCGGGCGCCGGCGTTGTCCCCCGCCTCGGCCGACGGGGCCGACGCGGACGGGGCCGACGCGGACGGGGCGGACGGGGACGGGGACGGGGTGGGTGCGTCCGGGACCGGTGCGGCGCCCTCCGTGCCCGCGGGCCGGAACGGCGCGTCGTCGTCCGGCCCTGCCGCGCGCCCGGTCGCGGCGGACCGGCCGCGACGCGCGGACGCCGGCACGGCCGCCGCGCGGCCGGCCGTCGCCGGGACCACCCGCAGCACCTCGGCGTCCACCGCGCGGTCGTGCCAGCCACGGCGCCGACCCGTGCGGTCGAGCAGCGGCGACAGCAGCACCACGTACTGCCCGACCGCGCACGCGAGCGCACCGGCTGCGACCACGAGACCCCGCACCAGCACGCGTCCCGCACCGACGGGACGTCGGCTGTGCACGTCGACCGTCCGGATGCCGAGCAGCATCCGGCCCACCGTCCACCCGCGACGCCCGTGGACCAGCCACTGCGCGACCGTGACGGCGAGGGCGAGCACCGTTCCGCCGACGAGCAGCGGCACGGGCACCGCCGGGACCTGCCCGGCGCCGGTCCGCAGGTCCAGGGCCGCGCGCAGCGCCGCGACGAGCACGACGCCACCACCGAGCACCAGGACGAGCACCTGGTCGACGAGGACGGCGAGGAACCGCCGGCCGAGGCCCGCGGGCCGGTCGTCGAGGGCGGTCTCGGGTCGGGTGCTCATCGCTCACCTCGGCGGGCTCGGCGGGTACGGCGGGGCTGGCTCGACGGGGTCGCCGACGACCGCGCGGCCCGTCCGCGGGGTTCGTGCGGACGCGCTGCGGCCGACCGGCGCAGCGACGCGAGCGACGCCCGGGTCCGCACGCGACGACGCCACGGCAGGGTCCGCCGCAGGGCACCGACCGCCGCGTCGACGTCGGCCCAGTACGCCTCGGTCTCGGACCGGTCCGGCGCGCCGGCCGCGAACACCGCGCGGTCGGCGCGACGCGCCAGCGCCTCGACGCGTGCCGCGACCGCCGGGTGGCGCCCGGCGATCGTCGTGGTCCACAGGCGCGCGGCCTCGCGCCGCGTCGCCGCGGGCGGTGGCGCCCCGCCCATGTCGCGCGCGGTGTCGACGACCTCGTCCCAGCCGCCCGCGACGCGGCGCACCGGGTCGGCGGCCCGCCGGCGCCGGCGCCGGCGCCGCGCCTTGAGGGCGACCACCACGAGCAGCGGCGACAGCAGCACCAGGACGCCGGCCAGTCCGACACCCGTCCACGCGGCGACGAGCAGCCACGTCGGCAGCGACGAGTCGTCGGACTGCGGGTCCTCCGTCTGCGGCTGCTCGGTGTCGTCGTCGGGAGGCGTGACGGCGTCCGGCGGGAGCGCGGGCGGCTGCACGACCTGCGGCTGCGCGTCGGTGTCCGTCTCCTCCTGCTCCTGCTCGGGGGTGCGCGAACGCGGCGGCGTGACGTCGAACGGCACCCAGCCGTGCCCGGCGAAGGCGACCTCGACCCACGCCTGGACGTCGCGGCCCCGGATCTCCACCGCACCGTCCTCGTCCGTCGGCACGACGACGTCACCGTCGCCCTCGTCGTCCCCCGAGCCCGGCACGAAGCCGAGCACGACACGCGCCGGCAGCCCCATCTCGCGGATCATGAGCGCGGCCGCGGCCGCGTACTGCTCACCGTCACCGACCATCACGTCACCGGCCAGCAGGTCGGCGAGCCGCGCGGCCCCGTGCCCCGACAGCGACGGGAAGTCGCCCGCATCGGTCAGGCCGTGGCTGAAGAAGCCCTGCTCGGACAGCTGCGCGGCGATCGAGCGCGCCACCTGCACGGGCGTGCCGGCGTCGCGCGCGACGTCGGCCGCCGCCACCGTCACGGCCTGCGGCACACCGTTGGACGTCGGCTGCAGGACCGACCCGGCACCGGCGCCGCCGACCGCGTCGTCGTCCGGCACCACCGGCACGACGACGTCGAGCGTGTAGCCCATGCCCTCGTGCACGCCCGAGGTGACGACCGCGGCACCCGTCGCGTCGTTGAAGCGCAGGTCGCCCGCGACCCGGCCCAGGTCGATCGACCTGGCCTGCCCCACGGTCGGCAGCCACACGCCCTGCAGCGCCCCGATCGTGACCTCGACGCGCGCGCTCCGGCCGCGCACCGCGACGTCGAGCCGGTCACCGACGCGCCGGAACTCGCCCGACGCCTGCGCGGAGCCGTCACCGGCGACGTTGAAGACGACGCCGTCGTACCGGTCGAACGTCGCCAGCCGCACGCGCGCACCCTCCGGGAGCCCGTCGACGGTCATCAGGACGGTGTCGTCGAGCTTGACCAGGCGCCGGAACGACGCGAGCGGGCTCGGGTAGTCGCGCGGGTCGAACGGCGGGACGATCTCGTCGCGCACGACGACCCGTGGCTGGTCCGCGACGACCAGCGGACCACCGACCAGGCCGCCCCCGGCGGCGACGGCCGCGAGCACGCCCGTGGCGACGACCCGCCGCGGTCGCCACGCGCCCGTGCGCCAGGCCGCCCACGTCAGGACGAGGACGGCGAGCACCGTGCCGGTGACGACCGGCGGCACGGGCGGGTTGCGGGTGCCCAGCACGATCGACCCGACGAGGACCAGCACGGGGACGAGCCCCGCGAGCGTCGCGGCCGCGGGCCGGCGCACGCGCAGCGTGAGCGTCAGCGCCGCGACCGTCCCGACGAGCGCGAGCAGCAGCGCCGCGACGAGCAACGTGCCCCCCGTGCCCACCGGCGGCTGCAGGGTGAGGACCTGCTTCCACGTCGACGCGGCGCCGCGGGCCAGCGCGACGAGCGTCGAGGGCGTCGGCAGCACCCCGCCGACCGTCGTCGTCGGCGCCGCGAGCGCACCGCCCGCCACCGCGTACACGGCCACGAGCGCCGCGACGACCACGAGCGCGGACCACTGCCGCAGCGCGCCGGTCACGGCGACGGCGGCACCGAGCACGACACCGCCGACGAGCGCCGGCAGCACCGCCGCCGTGCCGTACACGGGCAGCAGCGGCGTGAGGGCCAGGCCGGTGGCGACGACGAGCACGAGCACGTCGCGCACGGCGTCCGCCGGCTCGCGCACGCCGATCCGCTGTCCGGGCCTCACCGCGCACCCACGGCGACCGTCGCGCTCATCCGACCACCCGGCGCAGCGCGCGCGGCAGGTCCTCGAGCCTGCCGACCGTGGCGAGCGTCAGCGTGCCCTGCGTGCGCACCGCGACGTCCTCGCCCAGCGCGCACCGCACCACGACCGCGCGCGTCCCCGCCGGCAGCGCGCGCGCACCGAGACGCAGGTCGCCGTCCGTGGGGGCGCCGCCGGTGACGAGGAACGCCACGGACGCGTCGGGGGTCTCCCGCACGACGCGACGTCCCAGCAGCACGACGCCGGCGCCCACGGGCGACCACGACAGGCGCGAGCAGTCGTCGAGCAGCAGGGGCGGCGTGCCGGTGCGCAGGCGGCCGGCACCGGCGAGCACCTCCACGTCCCGCTCGTCGCGGATCGCCTGCACGGCGATCGACGCGGCGACCGACACGGCCAGCTCGAGCTCGTCGGGGTGCGCGTAGTCGTCGACGGCCGTCGCGAGCGCGATCGCCGTGAGCGTGCGCCGCGTGTCCTCGAACTGCTTGACCATGAGCTTCCCGCGACGCGCGGTGGTCCGCCAGTGGATGTACCGGCGGTCGTCGCCGGCCACGTAGTCACGCAGCGCGTGGAAGTTCAGGTCGGAGTCGGACAGGTCGCGCGTGGCCTGCCCCTCGAGGTCACGCAGCAGCCCCGCGTTGGCGCCGCCGAGCGCGACGACCTCGGGGTGGACGAACAGCTCGGCCGGTTCGGTCCAGCGCAGCCGGCGCTGCAGCAGCCCCAGCGGGTCGCCACGACGCGACACCACGGGGCCCACGACGATGACCGCGCGACGGTCCGTCGGCACCGCGAACAGGTCGTCGTGCCCGCCGCCCGCGGGCAGGCTCGGCACGGAGAGCTCGACGACCCTGTCCCCCACCGGCAGGTCGACCTGCGACGGCAGGGAGCGGCGCCGGGCGGCGTTGCGGACGTCGACCCGGCCCACGGCGCGCTGCCCGATGCGCACGCGGTGGTCCGCCAGGTCGAGCACGACCCGGTACCGGGTGCGCCCGACCGTCATCAGCAGCGACGCGGCGAGGACGCCGAGGAGCGCCGCACCGAGCGCGGCGAGCTCGCCCCAGCCGAGCAGGCGTCCCGCCGCGAGGGTGGCGAGCGCCACGAGGGCCACCCCCCACCCGAGGGGCGCGACGCGCAGACCCACGCGTCAGCCCTGCCGCAGGGCCGGCGGTGCGACCTGCCCCAGCACGCGGGCGACGATCTCGGTGGCCGTGACCCCGGCGAACTCGGCCTCCGAGTCGAGCACGAGCCGGTGCGCGAGCACGGCCTGCGCGAGCACCTTGATGTCGTCGGGGAGCACGTAGTCGCGACCGTCGGCCGCGGCCCAGACCTTCCCGCAGCGCACGAGGGCCAGACCGCCGCGGATGCTCGCACCGAGCGACGTCTGCGGGTCGTCACGCGTCGCCTCGAGCAGCCGCGCGACGTAGTCGAGCACCGCGTCGTCGACGTGCACGGTGAGCGCGAGGTCCGCCATGGTCCCGACGGCCTGCGTCGTGATCCGCGGGCGCAGCGCCGCGGTGCGGTCCTTGAGACCCGCGAGGATCTCGACCGACGACGCACGGTCCGGGTAGCCCAGCGACGTCTTGAGCAGGAACCGGTCGAGCTGCGCCTCGGGCAGCCGGTAGGTCCCCGCCTGCTCGATGGGGTTCTGCGTCGCGATGACCATGAACGGCCGGCCCACGGGGTGCGTGACACCGTCCACCGTGACGTTGGCCTCCTCCATGACCTCCAGGAGCGCGGCCTGCGTCTTGGGCGACGCGCGGTTGATCTCGTCGGCCAGGACCACCGAGGCGAAGATCGGGCCCGGGTGGAACTCGAACCGCTGCGACGACTGGTCGTAGATCGTCACGCCCGTCACGTCCGACGGCAGCAGGTCCGGCGTGAACTGGATGCGGTGGTGCGACCCCTGCACGGTCGCCGAGATCGCCTTGGCCAGCGACGTCTTGCCCGTGCCGGGGGCGTCCTCCAGCAGCACGTGACCGTCCGCGAGCATGGCCGTCAGCACGAGCCGGACGGTCTCCTCCTTGCCCAGCAGCGCCTGCCCGACGTTGGCCACGAGGGCGTCGAACGTCTCGGCGAACCAGGTGGTCTGCTCGGGGGTCATGTGGGGAGGCTCCAGTCGCGGGGGTCGGCGGGTCGCAGGTCGACGGGGCGGCGCGTCATCCGCCGCCCCCGTCGCCCGGGTCGGGATCGGGAGGATCGGGCGGCGGTATCGGGACGGTGTAAGGCGCGGACCCACCCCAGCCGGACGAGGATCCGACCTCGTTCACCGCCTTGACCTGCACCCGCACGGTCGACCCGGGCTGTGCCGCGGGATCGAGCACGGCGCCCGACAACGAGCTGTCCGAGAAGCGCCCCAGGACGCGCCAACCGCCACCCGTGTCCACCTGGACGTCGTAGCCCACGATCGTGGCGCCGCCGTTGTCAGGTGCGCTCCAGGTCCCGCTCACGGTGCCACCGGTGTCGTCGACCCTGATGCTGAAGCCGCCCGGGACGTCGGCCGGCGCGCTGGCACGCGTCACGTGCTCCTCGCTCGACGCCCCGCCACCCTCACCTGCGACGTTGGCCGCCGTCACGGCGACCCGGAAGGTCGCCGACCTGTTGAAGAAGTTGAACGACGGCATGCCCTGCGACGAGGTCGCACTCGTGCCCGTCACTGTCTGCGTGTCCGTCCGGCGGTTGTCGACGTAGAACTCGACGCGGTACGTCCCGGTGTTGCCGCCCCACGCCACGTCGGACCACGACACGCTCACCCCGGTCACCTGACGGTCGCTGTTCCACGACGGTTGCGGCTTCGTGAGCCCGGAGATGCTGCTCGGGCGCGTGACTGGGTTCGGACTGGATGTGGCCGACGTGCTCCAGTCCCCGCACCCGGCGGCGTTGCAGGCTTGGACCTGCACGCTGACGGACTCCCCACCGCGCAGTCCCTCGACGCTGGTCGACGTCCTGTCACCGACGGACCACTCCTGGCCGCGCGCACGCAGCCGGTACTCCGTGATCCGCGATCCTCGGTCGCCGGCACGCGACCACGACACGGACGCAACCCCTTGATCTGGCTGGCCGCCGGTCTCGCCGCGGACGGTGACCCCCGTCACCGCTTCCGGCAGGCCGTAGGCGACAGACCGTGCCGTCGCCACCTGCCCCGGGCCGGCCTTGTTCGTCGCCCGCAGCTCGAACGTGTACTCGACTCCGTTGGCCGCACCCGTGAACGGATACCTGCGGGCGTCCGCGGACACCGGGTAGGTGCCCGCTCCAGCTCCGCCACGGATCGTCAGCTGGTACCCGCTGACGGCGTCACCGTTGGACGTCGTGTCACCCCACGTCAGGTTGATCTGCCCGCCGAGCGGCGTGTTCTCACGCTGCGCCACGAGCCCCTGTGGCTCCCCCGGCACGCCGGCGGGCACCTCGGCGGCCGACCACAGGCTCCACCCGCTCGGGTCGGGTGCCTTGTTCTGGGCACGCACACGCACCTGGTACCCCACGCCGTTGCGGAGGTTCTCGAACCGGTACGACGTGGACGTGGTGGTCCGTGACGCGGAGCCCGACTCGGGTGCCGGGCTGATCTCGAGCGTGTAGCTCGTGACGGGCGACCCGTTGGATGCCGGTGCCTCCCATGCTGCGGTGACGGCCCGGTCACCGAACGTCAGGCGCGGTGCCCCGGGCGTCTCGGGGACCGCGTCGGGGCGCGCCGGGGCCGAGCGCGGCGACTCCTCGGACCAGCCGACGCGGTTCCACGCGGCGACTGTGAACGTGTACTCGACGTCGTTCGTCAGACCGTCGACGGTGCAGGTCGTGCTCGGGCACGTCCGCACGACCGACCCCGGCTGCGCGGTGACGCGGTACTCGGTGATCGGCTCGCCGCGGTTGTCCGGCGCGGTCCAGGACAGCACGACGGTGCGGTCGCGGACCTCGCCGATGCGCGGGGGCACCGGCGCGAGCGGCACGCCGCTGACCCGCACGCTGACGCGCCCCTCGACCTCACGCCCGGGGTCGCCGGTGACGTCGCGCACGCGGTAGCGCACGACCATGTTCCCGACGAAGTCGGCGCCGGGCCGCACGGTCACGGTGCTCGACGTCGCGCTGGCCGTCCCGGCGCCGGCCGTCTCGACGACCGCACCCACCACGGTCAGCGGCCCCTCGTCCTCGAAGGGGTTCCACGACCCCGCCAGCACCTGCACGGTGCTGTCGCGGCCCTGCACGGCGTCGTCGACGACGTGGTTCTGCACGATCGCGGTGCGACGCGCGCTCGCGACGACGCGCAGGTCGACCGCGATGTCCATGACGCCGCTGCGGCCGTACGTCAGCTGCATCTCGAGCCTGCCGGTGGTGCCCTTCGCGGTGGTCGCGTCGGCGGACACGCGCAGCTCGGAACCCTCGAGCGTGGCCGTGAACCCGGCGGGCACGCCCGACACGGACCGGAAGCCGTACCGGTCCGCCGGCGTGGCGGTGCCGTCGGCCTGCTCGGGGCCCCGCGTCAGCGCCAGCAGGTCGACGCGGGTGGCCGCCTCACCGGGCTCGACCTCGACCGTCATGCCCTCGAAGGTCGGCGGGTGGTCGTCCACCGCGTAGACGGTGATCTGGAGCGTGAGCAGTGCCGTGCGCGCCGTCGTGTCCGACGCGCCGGTGGCGTCCGTGACCGGCACGGTGAGGGACGCCGGCCCCGCGTAGCCGTCCGCGGACGTGAAGACGAGCGTGCTCGCGTCCTTCACCAGCTCGGTGCCGTCCGACCGCGTCGCGGAGACCTGCGTGGGATCGGCGATCCGCGGTTCGCGCCCGGGGGCGACCTGCACGTGCTCGGCCAGCGGGATCACCAGCTGCTCACCGCTCGCGACCCGCAGCTCGGGTGCGCGCGGGCGCAGCTGCGGCGGGAAGAACCCGAGCGCGGGGACCGTGATGAACGCGTAGGCGTCCGCGTCGGGCGACGTGCGGTTGACGAGCCGGTAGGGCACGTTCTGCGTGTGGTCGACGAGCGTGACCACGACGTCGCCGTCCGCGGTGACGCGTGCGACGTCCGCGTGCGACACCGGCACCGACACGTCGAGGTCCGACAGCGGGCCGGACGGGTTCTGCGCGACGGCCAGCACGTCCACCGAGACCTCGGTCTTGCCGAGCGTGTCGATCGCGGGCACGAGCACGTCGCGCGCGACGGGCGGCTCGACGGGTGCGTCGTCCGTGACCGTCACCGTGAGCACGCCGTAGTCGCGGCCGCCGGCGTCGTTGGTCACGAGGTAGACGATCTGCACCACACCCGGGCGCGAGGGCGCCGTCACGGCGATCCGCCGGCCCTGGATCTGCGCCTCGACGCCACCGGGCACCTCGAGCGACTCGAGGGTCAGCCGCCGGCTCGTCGAGTCGATGTCGTTCGCCAGCACCCGCACCTCGATGCGCTGCCCGGGCAGCAGCGTCACGGCGTCGTCCACCGCGGTCACCGTCGACGCACCCGTCGGGCGCGGTGCGATGCCCACGCGCACGGTCGCGACGGCCCGCTGGCCGACCCAGTCCTCGACGGCGTACGTGAACGTGTCGGTTCCGCGCGAGCCGGCGTACGCCTCGTACCTGATCCAGTCCGCCCCGATCTCGGTGACGCGCCCGAGGGACGGTGCCGACGCCTGGCCGAGCAGCGTGACACCGTCACCGTCGGCGTCGATGCCGACCAGCGGCACGGGGATCCGCACGGTGTCGCCCTCGAACACACGGGCCTCGACGTCCCGCGGCCGCGGCGGGGACTTGGTCGCCGGGTCGGACTCGTGCACACGCACCGTGACCGTCGCGGCCGTGACGTTGCCGGCGGTGTCCTGCACGGCGAACGTCGCGCGGGCCGTCAGCGCGCGGTCGGGTGCCTGGTACCGCAGCACGTCGCCCGAGACGAACAGCAGCCCGTCGCCGTCGGCGAGCGGCTCCGGCAGGTCGCGCAGCACCGTGAGCCTGTCGCCGTCCGGGTCGGACGCGCCCGCGAGCACGGGGATCGTCACGACGCCGCCGGCGCGCACGGTCGCCTCGACGTTCGGCACGACCGGCGGCTGGGACGACGCCGACGGCGGCACGGGCTGCACGACGATCTCGCCGCGTGCCGACGCGGACCCGTTCGACACCTCGTACGTCAGGACGACGGGTCCGTCGGGCGTGCGCTCGGCACGGATCTGCACGTACCGGTGCTCGCGCACCGCGACCTGCAGGCCCGATCCCTCGGGCGCCGTCACCGACTGGAGCACGAGCACGTTGTTGGCCGGGTCCTCGTCGTTCGCGAGCGGGTCGACCGTCACCACACCGCCGGCCGGCAGCAGCGCGAGGTCGCGCACCGCGATCGGCGGCTGGGCCTGCTCGGGCCACTCGCGCACGTCGATGCGCGCGATCCCGGCCGCCTGCTGCGGTGCGGCGGTGACCACGAACGGCACGTAGTAGCTGCCCGCCCGCGCCGCCTTGAACGCGAACGTGCCGGCCGCCAGGTCCGGCGTGATCGTCGCGCCGACGGTGTCGGAGACGGCCGCGAGCCGCGGCGGCTCCGACGACGCCGAGCGGACCGAGTCGAGCGGGCGGACCACGACCTCCTGCCCGACGTACGTCACGGCGTGCACCGGGTCGACCTGCGGCGGCACCGAGCCCGCGGCACGCACGTCGACGACCACCTCGCCGTCGACGACGTTCGTGCCGTCCGACACCTGCACCTGCACGGTCGTGCGACCGAGCCCCCCGCCGTCGGCGGTGAACGTCAGCACACCGTCCAACCGGAACCGCGCGGTCCCCGCCGACGGGTCGGCGCTCGCCCCGACGAGCAGCAGGTCGTCGCCGTCCGCGTCCTGGAAGTCCGCGAGCACGCCGTGCACGAGCTGCCCGCCGGTCTCGACCGTCAGCGACGACGTGCGCACCTGCTCCGGGGCGTGGTCGCCGTCGCTCACCGTCAGGCGCACGGTCGCGGTGGACGGCGCGTTGACGCCGCGTCCGTCGGTCACGGTGTACCGCAGCTCGGCGGTCCCCGCGGCACCCTCGAGCACGTGCACCTGCAGCGCGCGGCCGCCGCGCACCTTCTCGACCGTGCCGAAGTCCGCGGGCAGCGCGTCGAGCTCGGAGATCACCAGGATCCCGCAGTCGGACGACGAGTCGTTGTCGATGACGGACAGCACGCGCGTGCGCCCGGCGCGCACGCCGAACTCGTCGTCGACCGCGACCGGCGGCGAGCTCTGCTCGGTGCACTCGGTGACGGGCTCCTGCGTGACCTCACCGTTCTCGGAGTCCTCCTCGGACTCCTCCGGGTCGTCCTCGGGGACGATGTCGTCCCAGTTGGGGACGCGGACCTGCGTGTCCTCCTGCGGGAGCCACACCCGCCCCCCGACCGTGTCGTTGAGCACGACGAACCCGCGGTTGACCCGGAACGCCAGCCGGTCGCCCGCGGTCATGCCCTCGAGGTCGTCGACCTGCGCGTCCTTGCCGTCGCACAGACGCAGCGACGCACCCAGCGTCGAGGCCCAGGCCGCGTACCCGCACTCCCCCACGCGCACGGGCGCGGCCGGGGTGCCCGAGCCGGTCGTGTCGTGCCGGCGCGGCGTGCCGCCATCGAGCGGCACCTCCCACAGCGCCGAGCGCCCCGCCACCAGCACGCTCGTGGCAGCGGGGCCGGGCTGCTGCAGCACCAGGTCGGAGTCGTCGAGGGTCACCTGGCCCGTCAGGGTGAGGACCGTGCTGCCGGACAGCACCACGAGCGCGTCGCCCACCGCGGTCACGGCGTCGACGTCGACCGGTCCGAGGGTGCCCGCCTCCTGCGGCGCGACCGGCTGCGTCGCGGGCACGAGCGTCACGGCGCCGTCCTCGGGGGCCACCCCCAGCACCGCTCCGCTGCGCGCGACCACGGCCGCGCCCCCCTCGCCGAGCCGCAGGTCCGGGACGTCGTCACCCAGGTCCAGCTGGTCGAGCTGGTCGGCCTGCCGCACCCAGGTGTCCCCCGCACCGTCGACGAACGCGACGCGTCCGGCTGCCATGGACACGTCGGTGCCGGTCGTCGCGATCTGCGTGGTCGTCGCGACCGTCGCGGGGTCGACCACGGACACCGCGCCCGGCTCGACCAGCAGCACCCAGCCGTCGTCCTGCTGCACGTCGAACGTGCTGCCCGTGGTCACCAGACCGCCGTCGAGCTCCTCGACCGGCACGTTGTACCGGCCCAGGCTGAGCTGGCTCGTCGCGGTCAGCCACACGCCGCCGTCGTTCAGGTCGACGCGCGCGAGCGGGAAGCCGCGGTCCACCAGCGCGAGCGTCAGCACGAGCGCCGGCACCGTGACGACGGCCGCGGCCGTGGTCATCGGCCTGCGGCGCCACGTGCGCGGGTCCCACCACGTCACGGCGCGCACCCCTGCGCCGGCCGCGCCGTGCTGCTGCGGTCGGCCCGCACGATGGACACCTGGATGCACACCTCACCCGTCGCCTGGTCGGCGGGGACCGTGGCACGCTCGTCGTCGACCAGCTCGAGCGTCGGCTCGCCGGTCGCGGTCAGCACGCCCCACAGGTACCGGTCCCCGTCCTGCGGGTCGGGATTCTGCCACGTGAACGTGACGGAGCCATCCGCCGCGCGGGTGCCGTCGAGCGAGTGCGGCGCGGGCACGGGCGCGCCCGCCGGCGCCGACGGGGCCGCGAGGTCGTCCGTCGGTCCCACCGCACCCCCGCCGTCGGCGCCGCCCAGCGTCGCGACGAGGACCCCGACGACCGCTGCCACGACGACGAGCCCCGCGACGACCGCGGTCGCGCGCGCACCGCGGCGCGGCGCGGGACCGTCGGGCACCCCCACCGGTGCGGGCGGCGGCGGCGCGGCCGGCGGGACGAGCGTCGGACGTCCCACGACGACCGAGCGGGCGCGTGTCGCGTCCTCGGGGCCGCCGACGACCTGCGGCGGACCCGGCAGCACGATGCCGCGCAGGCGCGTCGCGTCCTCGTCGTCGCCGGGCTCACCGGTCTCACCCCACGGCGTGAGCGGCGCGTCGGGCAGGTCCAGGGGCGTGACGGGCAGCCGCAGCGCCGCCTCGACCTCCTGCAGCGCACGCGCGACCGCCTGCGCCGACGCGTACCGCCGCGACGGGTGCTTGGCCATGGCGCGGTCGAGCACGGCCTGCAGCTGCGGCGGCACGTCGTCGCGCCCGACCGGCGGCAGGGGGGAGCGCTCGATGCGCGCGACGAGCTGCTGGGCGCTGTTGTTGCCGCCGGGCAGCTCGAACGGCGTGCGGCCGGCCAGCAGGGAGTAGACCGTCGCCGCCAGCGCGTACACGTCGGACCGCTCGTCGCCGTGGGGGCGCTCGGCCAGCAGCTCCGGCGGCGACCACGGGATCGACATGCCCATCGCCTGGGCCGCAGGCCCGGTCGTCGCGGCGATGCCGAAGTCGGTGAGCGCCGGCCAGCCGAAGTCGGTGGTCAGGACGTTCGCGGGCTTGATGTCGCGGTGCAGGATGCCCGCGCGGTGCGCCGTCTCCACGGCCGACGCCAGCCGCACGCCGATGCGCAGCACCTCGGCCACGGGCATGCGCTCGGTGCGGTAGCGCTCGGCGAGACCGGCGCGCGAGCAGTACTCCATGACGAGGAACGGCCGACCGTCGGCGGCGATCGCGGCGTGGTGGATCGTGACGATCGACGGGTGGTGCGAGAGCTGGGCCATGAGGTTGGCCTCGGTCTGGAACCTCTCGCGCACGTCGTCGTCGAGGCTGCCCGCGAGCAGCACCTTGACCGCGACGTCGCGTCGCGGCAGGTGCTGGCGGTACAGGAAGACGTCCGCGAAGCCGCCCAGCCCGAGCACGCGGACGTACTCGTACCCGGGCAGGTCAGGCGGCGCGGACGCCTCACGACGAGCTGTCACGCGGTGCGCTCCACGGTGAACGTCACGCCGTCGCCGAGGTCCACCACCTCGTCGGTCCCCACGACGCTCGGCTCGCCCGGGTGCAGGCGCCGCACGCCCTCACCGGGGCGTGACACGTGCACGCCGTTGGTCGAGTCGAGGTCGGTGACGACGACGTGCTCACCCTCGACGCGCACCTCGGCGTGCGTCCGGGAGATGTCCTGGTTGGGGCTCGGCACCGTCACGAGCCGCGGCAGCTCGCGGTTGGTGACGCGCGCGACCTGCGGGGCCCGTCCCAGCAGCACCGCGCGGTCGAGCGCGACGACCAGACCCGTCGACAGCACGAGCCGCGCCGGCAGGGGCGCGGCCTCGGGCGTCGGGAACGGGCCGGGCACGGCGTCCTGCGACCACGCGGGCAGGCGGTCGCGCAGGCGCGCGAGGTCGCTCGACAGGATCGTCATGCCGTCGTGGTCGTCCGAGCCGTCGGGGTCGTCCGAGCCGCCGGGGTCGTGCTGCGCGTCCGGTCCGACGAGGTCGACGGTCGCGACGGGCTCGGACGCGACCACCGGGGCGGGCGACGGCGCGGACGACGCGGCCTCGGCGGTCGCGGGCGTGGCGAGCGGCCACCACGGGATGTCCGGCACGGGCTCCGGCGCGGCAGCGGGCTCCGGGTCGGCCACCGGCTGCGGCTCGGTGACGGGCCACGGCCGCGCGGCCGACCACGGATCGGGCGTGGCGACGGGCTGCGACACCTCCGGCGCCACGGACGCGACCTCGGACGCGACCTCGGGCTCGACGACGGGCTCAGCCTCGGCGACCGGCTGCGGCTCCACGACCGGCTCCGGCCCGGCGACCGGCTGCGGCTCGGCGACCGGCTCCGGCTCGGCGACCGGCTCCGGCTCGACCACGGCGACCGGATCGACCACCGGCGCGGGCACCGCGACCGGCTCGGGGACGGTCTCCGGCTCCGGGACCACCGCCTGCTCGTGCGTGGCGGTGTCGGGCACCACGGGCACCTGCGAGGTGTCGCCCGTGCGCAGACCACCGGCGCGCACGACGCCCCCGACGAGCGGCCACCACGCCCGGTCCGCGTCGTCGTCGACCGCGAGCGCCAGGCCGTGGACGCCGACGGCGCGGTGCTCGGTCCAGACCGCCGCGTCGCCCGCGTCGACGTCCCGCGTCCCGTCGCCACCGTGCAGCCGCAGCCGGACCGGACCGCGCAGCACCGCGTGCAGGGCACCGTCCGCGTCGGTGCGCACCACCGCGAACCGCGGCAGCGCCGCGAACCCGTCGGCGGCGACCACGCCGAGCGCCGCGAGCACGTCGCCGCCGTCGCGCGCGACCTGCCACAGCCCGTCGACGACGCGCGGCGATGCGTCGGGCTCGACCAGCGCGAGGAACCCGCCGCCCGCGACGGCGGTCCACCGCCCCTCCTGGTATTCGTGGTGGGCGCGCTCGGTCATGCGGGGTCCTCCTGGGCGTCGTCCGGCGCGGCGGCCGGCGGGAAGGGTGTGGACGTGCCGGCCGGCGCGGCGGCGGACCGGGGCAGGGTCGCGCCGTTGAGCATCTCGTCCCACAGGTGCGGGCCGAGGTCGGGGGCCGAGCGCGGCGCGGTCGTGTGGGTCTGCTCGGGCACGGTCGCGGAGGCGACGTCGACGACGACCGCGCTGACGTTGTCGCGCCCGCCGCGCTCCAGCGCGTCCTGCACGAGGCGCGCAGCCGCCTCCTGCGGGTCGTGGACCAGCGCCAGCACCTGCGCGACCTCGTCGTCGGTGAGCTCGCGGGTCAGCCCGTCGGTGCAGATCAGCAGCCGGTCCTCGGCCCCGGCGGGCAGCAGCCAGTAGTCGGGCTCGGGCGGCTCGCCCGTGCCGAGCGCGCGCGTCAGCACGTGCCGCTCGGGGTGCCGGCGCGCGGCCACGGCGGTGAGCTCACCGGACTCGATCAGCTCCTGCACGACCGAGTGGTCGACGCTGACCTGCGTGAGCGTGCCCTCCGACCAGCGGTACACGCGCGAGTCGCCCACGTTGAACACCAGCCAGTACCAGCCGCCGTCGTGCTCGGTCACGGCCACGCCCGCGACGGTCGTGCCGCCCTGGCGGCCGCGCGTGAACTCGCTGCGGATGCGCGTCGACGTGCGCGAGAAGCACGCGTGCACGTCGTCCGACGTCGCGGCCGGCTGACCGGCGAGCTGGGCGAACTCCTCGACCGCGATCCGGCTCGCGAGGTCCCCCGCGTCGTGCCCGCCCATCCCGTCGGCGACGAGGAACACCGGGGGGTACGCGAGGAGCGCGTCCTCGTTCACCTCACGGACACGTCCCCGGTCCGTGGCCGAACCCCACGACGTACGCACTGCACCACCCCGTCCCGACCCGCAGAAGTCATCGGCGCACATGGTGCCTCACCTGAGGCGTACGGTTCACGTGCGTCCGTCCAGTTCACCCTCAGATGTTCAGCTGGAAGACTCCCCAGTACGCCAGGACGACCAGCAGCAGCGTCGACGCGGCCAGGACGCCCACGGCCGCGACCGACCGCACGACGCCCGGCGCCGTCGGCACGCCGTCCTGCCGCGCGTCGTGCACACGTCGTGCGAGGAGCACGGCCACGAGCACCGCGACGATGCCCAGGGCCCGGACCGCGAGCCAGCCGCCCTGCACCACCCACGCGTCACGCTGGTAGTCGAGCGCCAGACGCGCGACGGACAGCAGGTACCAGACGAGCGCCGCGACCGTCGCGACGGTCGCCGCGCCGAGCCCCGCGAGCCGCACCGCGATGCCGGGGGCGAACCGGTGCCCCGGGCCGGGCCGCTCCCGGCCGCGCCATGACGCCGTCGCACGCTGCACGACGCGCGTGACCCCCACCGCGAGCGCGCACACGACCATGAGCGCCGGCGCGCCGATCACGAGCACGAGCATCTCGGTGCCGTCGCTCAGCCACCGCGGCTGCGGCACGGGACCGGCCACGTACGTCTGCAGGGGTTCGGCACCCGCGACGCGCGGCGGGGCGTCGGCCGTGGCCGGCAGGCCCAGCACCCAGGCCGACAGGTCACGCAGGAACTCCGGCACGGGGGTGCCGCGCACGCGGATGCCGTGGTCGGCGCCCTCGTAGTAGCGGATGGTGACGTCGTCGTTCCCCGCGGTCGCCAGGTCGGACCGCACCTGCAGCGCCCCCTGCACGGTCGGCATCGACGCGTCCGCGGTGCCGTAGACGACGAGCACGGGCTGCGTCATGCGCTGCTGCCAGGGTGCGACGTCGAAGTCGGCGTACTCGAACCCGCCGCCGGGCATGGACATGCCGACGGCTCGCGGGATCGCCCGGAACACCGCGTGCGGCACGTCGGTGTTGCGCAGGTACGCGTCGACGGCGAACGCCGCCTGCTGCCGCGGCGGCACGACGGGCGAGGACACGAGCACGACGCCGGCGATCCGGGGGTCCTGCGCCGCCATGACCGGTGCGATCCAGCCGCCCTCGCTCTCGGCGTAGACGAGCACGCGGTCGGGGTCCACCTCCGGACGGTCGCGCAGCAGGTCGAGCGAGTGCTGGTAGTCCGCGGCCATCGCGACGTAGTCGCGGTGCCGTGTCGTGTAGGTGTCCAGCCGCTTGTCCGGGACCATCGCGACGACGCCGGACGCGGCGAGCGCCTGCGCCTGCCGGACGAAGGCCTGGCTGAACCTGCCGGTGCCGGCCCCGTGGACGAACAGCACGGCGGGGGCGGGCTCGGCGAGCCCGACCGGCAGCGACAGCCGGGCCTGCACGTTCGAGCCGTCGAGGGCGACCGACACGTCGACGGTGCGCACGTCGTAGGTGCCCACCTCGGGCGCGCGACCGATCGTGGTGTCGCCCGTCGAGACCTCGACGCCCTCCTCGAGCGGCACGGGGTCCCAGTGGGGGCCCGTGACGGCACCGACGACGGCGAGCAGGAGGGTGCCCAGCGCGACGCTCGCGACGAGCCGGTACAGCGACGACAGCCTGCCCGACCGCGGGCGCCGGCCGTCCGGGCGCACCGTCCGCCGCGAGGCCCTGGAGGTCGTCACCGCCACGTCAGAAGCCCAGCCGGCCGAGCTGCTTGGGGTCGCGCTGCCAGTCCTTGGCGACCTTCACGTGCAGGTCGAGGAACACGCGCGCGCCGAGCAGCGCCTCGATCTGCGTGCGGGCGCGCGTGCCGACGTCGCGCAGCCGGGCACCACCGCGGCCGATGACGATCGCCTTCTGGCTGTCGCGCTCGACGAACAGGTGCACGCGCACGTCGAGCAGCGGCCGGCCGTCGGCGGCGGGCGGCTGGTCGCGCGGCACGATCTCGTCGACGACGACGGCCAGCGAGTGCGGCAGCTCGTCACGCACCCCCTCCAGCGCGGCCTCGCGCACGAGCTCGGCGACCATGACCTGCTCGGGCTCGTCGGTCAGCTCGCCCTCGGGGTACAGCGCGGGCCCCTCCGGCAGGTGCCCCACGAGCACGTCGGCGAGCACGTCCACCTGGTACCCGTCGCGCGAGGACACCGGCACGATGTCGGCCCACTCCCCCAGCTGGTCGACCGCGACGAGCTGCTCGGCGAGCCGCGCGCGCGGCACGGTGTCGGTCTTGGTGACGACCGCGACGACGGGCGACCCCGTCCGCCCCGGCGGGGTCAGGCGCGCGAGCTGCTCGGCGATGAAGCGGTCACCGGGGCCGATCTTCTCGTCGGCGGGCAGGCAGAAGCCGATCACGTCGACCTCGGTGAGCGTGTCGCGCACCAGGTCGTTGAGCCGCTCGCCCAGCAGCGTGCGGGGCCGGTGCAGCCCGGGGGTGTCGACGAGCACGAGCTGCGCGTCATCGCGGTGCACGATGCCGCGCACGACGTGGCGCGTGGTCTGCGGGCGGCCCGACGTGATGGCGACCTTCTGGCCGACGAGCGCGTTGGTCAGCGTCGACTTGCCGGTGTTGGGGCGCCCGACGAGGCACGCGAAGCCGGAACGGTGGGTCATCGGGCGGCCTCCGAGCCGTGGTCGCGCGTGGCGGGGGTGCCGCGCGCCGGGGTGCCCGCGGCGGAGGTGCCGCGGGCGGGGGTCGCGGGCGTGTCCTCGTCGGACGCGGGAGCCCGGTGCACCAGCACCGTCGCGAGCCGCTTGCGACGCCCCTCGACGCGCTCGGCCTCGAGCCGCAGCCCGTGGATCTCGCCGACCGCCCCGGGCAGCGGGACCTTGCCGAGCGACTTGGCCAGCAGACCGGCCGCCGTGTCCACGTCCTCGTCCTCCACCTCGATGCCGAACAGGTCGCCCAGCTCGTCGCGCCCCATGCGCGCCGGGACACGGTAACCGCCGTCGCCGAGGTCCTCGACGCCCGGTGCGCTCGTGTCGTGCTCGTCGGTGAGCTCGCCGACGATCTCCTCCAGCGCGTCCTCGATGGTCACGAGCCCGGCGATGCCGCCGTACTCGTCGACGACGAGCGCGATGTGGCTCGACCCGTCGCGCAGCTCGCGCAGCAGCTCGTCGACCGGCTTGGACTCCGGCACGTACACGGGCGGGCGCGCGAGCGACGACGCGGGTGCGTCGAGCGGGTCGTCGTCACCGCCGTTCCCGTTCCCGGACACCGTGCCGTGCGCCGGGATGCGCCGCACGACGTCCTTGAGGTACAGCACTCCGAGGACGTCGTCGACCGACTCCCCGACCACGGGCACGCGCGAGAAGCCCGAGCGCAGGAGCAGCGCGAGCACCTTGTGCAGCGGTGTGCCGGCACGCGTCGTGATCATGTCGGTGCGCGGCACCATGACCTCGCGCGTGAGGGTGTCCCCGAGCTCGAGCACCGAGCGGAACATCTCGCGCTCGTCCTCCTCCATCGCGTCGGACTCGCTGACCCGTTCGACCATGTCGCGCAGCTCGGCGTCGTCCTGCTCGCTCGTCGAGCCCGCCGGGTCGGCCCGCCGCCCGACACCGCCCGCGACGACCGTCACGGCCAGCAGCAGACGCGACAGCGTCGCCAGCACGCCCACCGGGTGGCGCCGGCCCATGCTGCGCGGGCTGACGCGCACCAGCAGGAACGCGACGACGGCGCACGCCGCGATCGCGAGCAGCGCCGTGGCCCACCACGACAGGCTGCCGGCGCTGAGGGCGAGCGTCAGGCAGACCGTGGCGGTCATCTCGGCCAGCAGCCGCACGAAGGCGGCCGCGGCCGCCACCCGCGCGGGGTCGTCGACGAGCCGACGCACGCGCGCGGCGACGCCCGGGCGCTGCGCCTCGAGCTCCGCGAGGCGCGCGCGCGTGACGCGCAGGACCGCGACCTCGCCGGCCGACAGCGCAGCCGCCAGCAGGATCCCGAGCAGCGCGACGGCGAGGAGCGGGGCGACGGGGACGCCGCTCATCGACCGGCCAGGAACGTCAGGAGCAGGCGACGCTGCAGCGCGAACATCTCCTTCTCCTCGTCGGGCTCGGCGTGGTCGTACCCGAGCAGGTGCAGGATGCCGTGCGTCGTCAGCAGCAGCATCTCCTCCGCGGTCGAGTGACCCGCGGTGCGTGCCTGGGTCGCCGCGACCTCCGGGCACAGCACGACGTCGCCCAGCACGCCGGGGCCTGCCGGCTCGCCCTCGCGACCGGGTCGCAGCTCGTCCATCGGGAACGACAGCACGTCGGTCGGTCCCGGCTCGTCCATCCACCGCACGTGCAGGTCGGTCATCGTGGCCGTGTCGACCAGCCGGACGAACAGGTCGGCCTGCGGGTGCACGTGCATCTCGTCCAGGACGTACCGCCCGAGGGCCGCGAACTCGGCCTCGTCGACCTCGACGCCCGACTCGTTGCTGACCTCGACGCTCATGACCTGTCCCATCTCGCGTACGCGTCGATGATGTCCCCGACCAACCGGTGCCGGACGACGTCGGAGGACGTCAGCCGGCAGAACTCCACGTCGTCGAGGCCCGTCAGGATCTGCTCGACGACCCGCAGCCCCGACGTGGTGCCGCTGGGCAGGTCGACCTGCGTGACGTCACCCGTGACCACGACCTTCGAGCCGAACCCGAGGCGGGTCAGGAACATCTTCATCTGCTCGACCGACGTGTTCTGCGCCTCGTCGAGGATGATGAACGCGTCGTTGAGCGTGCGCCCACGCATGTAGGCCAGGGGCGCGACCTCGATGGTCCCGGCCTCCATGAGGCGCGGGATCGACTCGGGGTCGACCATGTCGTGCAGCGCGTCGTACAGCGGGCGCAGGTACGGGTCGATCTTCTCCGACAGCGACCCCGGCAGGAACCCGAGCCGCTCACCGGCCTCGACCGCCGGGCGCGTGAGCACGATGCGGTTGACCTTGCGGGCCTGCAGCGCCTGCACGGCCTTGGCCATCGCGAGGTACGTCTTGCCGGTGCCCGCCGGGCCGATGCCGAACGTCACGGTGTTGCGCTCGATCGCGTCGACGTACTCCTTCTGCCCCGGCGTCTTGGGACGGATCGTGCGCCCGCGCGAGGACAGGATGTTGAAGGTCAGCACGTCGGCCGGGCGCGCGCCGGAGTCCGCCGTGAGCATCGCGACCGAGCGCGTGACGACGTCGGGGCTCAGCGGCGTGCCGGCCGCGGCCATCTCGACGAGCTCGTCGACGAGGCGCGTGACGAGCGCGACGTCACCGGGCGGACCCGCGAGCGTGACCTCGTCGCCGCGCACGTGCACGTCGACGGTCCGGAAGCCGTCCTCGATGCTGCGCAGCACCTCGTCGCGCAGCCCGAGCAGCTCGACCATCGACACGTCCGACGGGATGGTGATGCGGTGCTCGACGCGCGCGTGCCGGGACTCGGGGACGCGGGGACTGGGGCTGGACTCGGCCATGTGCTCGGCGGGTGCCGTGCGCTCCTTCTCTCGACGACGGTCCCCGTCCGGGGACACCGCCATCCTACGGCGCCCGGCACGACCGGTCCCGCCGACCCCCACCTCACGAGGTCGAGCAGAGTGCCCGTTCAACCGGCCGCCCCCGCCCCCTCACGAGGGGGAGGGAAGTGACCGTTCGACCGGCCGTCTGCTCGACCTCGCGAGGGGGAGGTGTGGGTCCTTCGTCCCCGGGCGGCGGCGGTGCGGCGGGAGAAGACTGGGGCGAGGAGCCGGGCGACGGAGCCCGGTGGGTGCGTTGCGACGGAGGAACCACCATGGCCCGCTACGTCAAGGACTTCAGCGAGGGCGACAAGGACCAGAAGGACCTGCTCGGCGGCAAGGGCGCCAACCTCGCCGAGATGACCCGGCTCGGGCTGCCCGTGCCCCCGGGGTTCACGATCACGACCGAGGCCTGCCGCGCGTACATGCGCACGGGCGAGGTGCCCGCCGAGCTGCGGGTCGAGGTCACGATGGCGGTGCGGCACCTCGAGGACGAGCTGGGCCGGCGCCTCGGCGACTTCCACGACCCTCTGCTGGTGTCGGTGCGCTCGGGCGCGAAGTTCTCGATGCCCGGCATGATGGAGACCGTCCTCAACGTCGGGCTCAACGACGCGTCCGTGCAGGGCCTGGCCGAGCTGTCGGGCGACGAGCGGTTCGCGTGGGACTCCTACCGGCGGCTCATCCAGATGTTCGGCCGCACGGTGCTCGACATCGACGCCGACCTGTTCTCCGACGCGCTCGACAAGGCGAAGGCCGCGCGCGGCGTCACGGCGGACGTCGACCTCGACGCGGGTGACCTGCACAGCCTCGTCGACACGTACAAGCAGATCGTGCGCGAGGAGTCCGGCCGGGAGTTCCCGCAGCACCCGCGCGAGCAGCTCGACATGGCGATCGTGGCGGTCCTCGACTCGTGGGGCACCGAGCGCGCGCGTCTGTACCGCCGCAAGGAGCGCATCCCCGACGACCTGGGCACGGCCGTCAACGTGTGCACGATGGTGTTCGGCAACCTCGGGCCGACGTCCGGGACGGGCGTGGCGTTCACGCGCGACCCCGCCAGCGGCCGGCTCGGCGACTACGGCGACTACCTCGTCAACGCGCAGGGCGAGGACGTCGTCGCGGGCATCCGCAACACGTTGTCCCTGGCGGACCTGGAGCAGGTCGACCCTGCCGCGTACGCCGAGCTGCGCCAGGCGATGCGTCGCCTCGAGACCCACTACCGCGACCTGTGCGACATCGAGTTCACGATCGAGCGCGGCAAGCTGTGGATGCTCCAGACGCGTGTCGGCAAGCGCACCGCGCCCGCGGCGTTCCGCGTCGCGTGCCAGCTCGTCGACGAGCACCTCATCACGATGGACGAGGCCCTGTCGCGCGTGACCGGGGCCCAGCTCTCGCAGCTGCAGTTCCCGCAGTTCGCCGCCGACGGCGCGGATCGCGTGCTGCTGACCAGGGCCATGCCCGCGTCGCCCGGGGCGGCGGTCGGCATGGCGGTGTTCGACCCCGCGACGGCGCAGGAGTGGGCCGCGGACGGCAAGGACGTCGTGCTGGTGCGGCGCGAGACCAACCCCGACGACCTGGGCGGGATGATCGCCGCCGTGGGGGTCCTGACGGCCCGTGGCGGCAAGACGTCGCACGCGGCCGTCGTGGCCCGCGGCATGGGCCGCACGTGCGTCGTGGGCGCCGAGGAGCTCGTCATCGACGCGTCGGCGCGCACGATGACGGCCCGCGGGCACACGGTCACCGAGGGCGACGTCGTCGCGATCGACGGCACCAGCGGCGAGGTCTTCCTCGGCGACGTCCCGGTCGTGCCGTCGCCGGTGCAGCGCTACCTCGAGGACGGTCTCGACGCCGCGCTCACGGAGGCGTCCGACGACGAGACGGCCGAGCTCGTGCAGGCGGTCGACCGGATCCTGCGGCACGCCGACGAGTCGCGCCGGCTGCACGTGCACGCCAACGCGGACACGGCCGAGGACGCCGTGCGCGCCCGCAGCCTCGGCGCGCAGGGCATCGGCCTGTGCCGTACGGAGCACATGTTCCTCGGCGAGCGGCGCGTGCTCGTCGAGCGCGTCGTGCTCGCGGCGGACGACGACGAGCGGAGCGACGCGCTGGACGCGCTGCTGCCGCTGCAGCGGCAGGACTTCACCGACCTGCTGGAGGCGATGGACGGCCTGCCCACGACGATCCGCCTCATCGACCCGCCGCTGCACGAGTTCCTGCCGGACCTCACGGAGCTGTCCGTGAAGGTCGCGCTGGCGGCCGAGCGCGGCGAGGTCGACGAGCGGGACGTCACGCTGCTCGCCGCGGTGCGCCGCATGCACGAGGCGAACCCGATGCTGGGCCTGCGCGGCGTGCGGCTCGGGCTCGTCGTGCCCGGACTGTTCGACCTGCAGATCCGCGCGGTGTGCGAGGCGGTCGCGGCACGGCTCGCGGACGGCGGCAGCCCGCACGCCGAGATCATGGTGCCGCTCGTGGGGTCGGTGCAGGAGCTGCGCCTGGTCCGCGAGCGCGCGCTGGCGATCATGGCCGAGGTGGGCGCGGAGCGTGGCGTCGCCGTCGACCTGCCGGTCGGCTGCATGATCGAGCTGCCGCGCGCGGCCCTCACGGCGGGCCGCCTCGCGACGCAGGCGCAGTTCTTCTCGTTCGGCACCAACGACCTCACGCAGACGACGTGGGGCTTCAGCCGCGACGACGTCGAGGGCGCGTTCTTCTCGCAGTACACCGCGAACGGTGTGCTGTCGGTGTCCCCGTTCGAGACGATCGACGTCACCGGCGTCGGGCAGCTCGTGAAGATCGCCGTGGAGCGCGGCCGCGCGGCGCGGCCCGATCTGACGCTCGGCGTGTGCGGTGAGCACGGCGGCGACCCGGAGTCCATCCGGTTCTTCGACGCCGTGGGCCTGGACTACGTGTCCTGCTCGCCGTTCCGCGTGCCGATCGCGCGCCTCGAGGCCGGCCGCGCGGCCGTCGAGCACCTGGGCAGCGACTCGCGCTGACGCCCGGACCCGTGGGGGCGGCGGTGCACCACTCCCCGTCACGCGCCGCCGCCCCCACGCCCGACCGGACTGCTCTCCGCCCCTCCCCGGACATCGGGGAGCAGTCCGGTCCTCCGTGCCTGCGGGTCCGGGCCGGGCCCTGCGTGACGGCCTCCTGCCGGGGGTGGGCGACGTCGCACCGCCCGCTGCGGGGTCAGCCCCAGCGGCCCAGGCGGTCGGCGAGCATCGCGAGCGCGACGGGCCCGGCGGTCGACGTGCGCAGGACGTGCGGTCCGAGCCGGCACGTCACGGCGCCGGCCGCGGTGAGTGCCTCGACCTCGCGGTCGCTGATACCGCCCTCGGGGCCGACGACGACCAGCACCTCGCCCGCCCCGGGCAGCGCGACCTGGTGCAACGGGGTCGTGGCGGACTCGTGCAGCACGACGGCGACGCCGCCGGCGGCCACCGTGGCGCCGACGCGCGCGACCAGCCCCTTGTCGTCGAGCGACTGCTCGACGAGCGGCATGCGGGCGCGCCGCGACTGCTTGGTCGCGGCCCGCACGGTGCCGATCCACCGCACGCGGCTCTTCTGCGCGCGCTCGCCGCGCCAGATGACCACGGAGCGCTCGGCCTGCCACGGCACGACGACGTCGACGCCGACCTCGGTCGCGGCCTCGATCGCCATCTCGTCGCGGTCGCCCTTGGCCAGTGCCTGCACGAGGACGAGACGCGGTGACGGCTCCGGCTCGACCACGACGTCGTCGACGTCGACGCGCACGCCCTCAGGCCCGGAGGCGCGCACCCGTCCGACGAGCCGGACGCCCGCGCAGTCGACCACGTCGACGCGTTCGCCGGGTCCGCGGCGCTGCACGACCCCCGCGTGCCGGCCCTCGGTGCCGTCCAGCAGGTACTCGCCGCCCGCGTGCACGCCGTCGAGCATGCCCGGCTCGACGACGAAGACGGGTGCGCTCACCGGCCCGCGAGCTTGTCGCGCAGCTTGGCGAACATCCCCGGGTTGGCCGCGGCGAGGCGCGCCTCGGGGCGCTCCTCGCCGCGCAGCACGGCGAGCCGGCGCAGCAGCTCGGCCTGCTCGTCGTCGGCGGGCGTCGGGACCTGGACCTCGACGTGCACGTGCAGGTCGCCGCGACCGCCGACGTGCAGGTGGCCGATCCCGAGCCCGCGCAGCGTGACGACCTGGCCGGGCTGCGTGCCGGGTCGCAGGTCGACCTCCTGCGGGCCGTCGAGCGTCTCCATCATCAGGACCGTGCCCAGCGCCGCGGCGGTCATCGGCACCTGCAGCGTCGCGTGCAGGTCGTCGCCGCGCCGGACGAACGTCTCGTGCTTGCGCTCGCGCACCTCGAGGTACACGTCACCCGCGGGGCCGCCGGCCGGGCCGACCTCGCCCTGGCCCGTCAGCTTGATGCGCGTCCCGGTGTCGACACCCGCGGGGACCTCCACCGAGAGCGTGCGACGCGAGCGCACGCGCCCCTCGCCCGCGCACTCGGTGCAGGGCTCGGGGATCACGGTGCCGAACCCGTGGCACGCGGCGCACGGCTGGGTCGTCATGACCTGCCCGAGGAACGAGCGGGCGACCCGCTGCACGGACCCCCGCCCGCCGCACGCCTCGCACGTGCGCGGCGACGTGCCGGGCCGGCAGCACGTGCCGCCGCACGTCGGGCACAGCACCGCGGTGTCGACCTGCACCTCGCGGTGCACGCCGAACGCCGCCTCCGCGAGGTCGAGGTCGAGCCGCACGAGCGCGTCCTGGCCACGGCGCGCACGCGGTGCGGGACCGCGCGGCGCACCGCCCGCCGCCGCGCCGAAGAACGTCTCGAAGATGTCCTGGAAGCCGAAGCCGCCGCCCATCCCGCCGCCCGGCGACGCGGGGTCCGCACCCATGTCGTACGCGCGCCGCTTGTCGGGGTTGCCGAGCACGTCGTAGGCGCGCGACACGTCCTTGAACCGCTCCTCGGACCCGGGGTCGGTCCCCGCGACGTCGGGGTGCAGCTCGCGGGCCAGGCGCCGGTAGGCCTTCTTGACCTGCTCGGGTGTCGCGTCCTTCGGGACACCGAGGATCTCGTAGTAGTCGGTCACGTGGCGTGCTGCTCGCTTCCTGCTCGTGCGTGGCGTGCCCGGCCCCGTGCGCGGCGCGCCGGGCGGCGCGTACGCGGGGCGTGCCGGTCAGCCCGCGAGGATCCGGGTGAGGTACCGGGCGACGGCGCGGACCGCCGCCATGGTCTGGGGGTAGTCCATGCGCAGCGGACCGACCGCCCCGAGCACCGCGACCGACGAGCCGTCGCCGCCGTACCCGCTCGTGACGATGCTCGTCTCCGCCAGGCCCTCGTGCTGGGTCTCGCGGCCGATGCGCACCGCGACGCCCGCCGAGTCCTCGGCCATCTCCGACAGCAGGCGCAGCAGGACGACCTGCTCCTCGAGCGCCTCGAGCACGGGGCCGATGGTGTGCGGGAAGTCCGCGCCCGCGCTGCGGGCCAGGTGCGACGCCCCGGCGACGACGACGCGTTCCTCGCTCTCCTGCGCGAGCGTCTCGGCGACGACCGCGACGACGGCCCGTGCGAGGTCGGCGCCGTCGGGCGCGAACTCGGCCGCGAGCGCGTCGAGCGCGACGTCCAGGTCCGCGAGCCGCAGGCCCGCGGCCGCGAGGTTGAGCCGCACGCGCAGCCGGGCGACGACGGCCTCGTCGAGGTCACCGGTCAGCTCGAGCGTGCGCTGCTCGACGCGTCCCGTGGTGGTGATGATGACGACGAGCAGGTGCCGCGCACCGACGGGAACGAGCTCGACGTGCCGCAGCGCGGACCGGCGCAGCGACGGGTACTGCACGACGGCCACCTGGTGCGTGAGCTGGGCGATCAGCCGCACCGCCCGGTCCATGACGTCGTCGAGGTCGACGGCCTCCTCGAGCAGCGTGCCGATCGCGCGCTTCTCGGCAGCCGACAGCGGGCGGACGCCCGACAGCCGGTCGACGAACTCGCGGTAGCCCAGCTCGGTCGGCACGCGGCCGGCCGAGGTGTGCGGCTGGACGATGAGCCCGGCGTCCTCGAGCGCGGCCATGTCGTTGCGGATCGTGGCGGGTGACACCCCGAGCGCGTGGCGCTCGGCCAGCGCGCGCGACCCGACGGGCTCGCGGGTGGAGACGTAGTCCTCGACGATCGCCCGCAGCACGTCCAGCCGACGGTCCTCGCTCATGTCGCCTCCTCCCGTGCCCTCGCCGGACGGCGCACCGACCGCTCCGGCCCGCGCACCAGGGGCCCTGGCGTAGCACTCGCCGGGACCGAGTGCCAATTCTACGCGGTCGTCCGGCCGGGGCGACGGCGCGGCCGCGCGTCGCCCGGCCGTCGCGCCGCGTGACCTCCTAGAGTGCCCGCGTGACCGACGACCGTTACGGCTCCGACGTGCTGTCGGGCGACCGCACCGCCCCCCGTCCCGCCCACCACCGCCCCGCGCGCAGCTCGCGCGAGCAGGCCGCCGAGCACGGTCTCGTCGTCGAGGACGTCGAGACCGGCTGGGTCGGCGCCGTGGTGCGCGTCGAGAAGTCCGGCGGGCAGCACGTCGTCGTCCTGGAGGACCGCCGCGGTCGCACCCGGACGTTCCGGCTCGGCCCGGGGTTCTGGGTCGACGGTGAGCCCGTGGTGCTCACCGCACCCGTGACGAGCCGCGCCCCGGCCCGCCCCGCACGCACGGCGTCGGGCTCGGTGGCGGTCCCTGACGCGCCCGCACGCGTCGCGCGCGGCTCGCGCATCTGGGTCGAGGGCAAGCACGACGCCGAGCTCGTCGAGAAGGTCTGGGGCGACGACCTGCGCGTCGAGGGCGTCGTCGTCGAGCTGCTCGACGGCGTCGACCACCTGGCCGACGCCCTGCGTGACTTCCGCCCGACGGCCGACCGGCGCGTGGGCGTGCTGGTCGACCACCTCGTGCCGGGATCGAAGGAGAGCCGGCTGGCCGGCGAGGCGCTGCGCGTGGCGCCGGCCGGCACGGTGCTCGTGCTCGGCCACCCGTACGTCGACGTCTGGCAGGCCGTGCGCCCCGAGCGCCTGGGCCTGAGCGCGTGGCCGACGATCGAGCGTGGCACCGAGTGGAAGCGCGGGATCCTGCGCGAGCTCGGCTGGCCGGCGGACGAGCAGGCGGACGTCGCGCGCGCCTGGCAGCGCATCCTGCGCTCGGTGCGCTCGTACGCCGACCTCGAGCCGAGCCTGCTGGGTCGCGTCGAGGAGCTCATCGACTTCGTCACCGCCTGACGCACCGGTCCACGCACCGGTCCCCTCGCGACCCGCTGCACGACGTGGGCCCCGGCCGCACCGGCCGGGGCCCACGTCGACGCGCACGTCGCGTCCGGTGTCAGGCCGCGACCTGCGCACCCGTCACGCGACGGTAGGCGTAGGCCGAGAACAGCAGCGCGACCGGCAGACCGACGAGGACGCCGATCCCGCAGGCGATCAGCCCGACGAACACGCAGGCCCAGGCGACCAGGAGCACCAGGACCGACGAGCCGACGTTGCGCGTCTGCAGCGCGACGGACTCGCGGATCGCGTCGATCGCGCCGAGGCCGCGGTCCACGACCAGGTGGTAGGAGAAGAACACGAAGTACGTGATGGCGATCGAGGCGAGCCAGCCGAGCACGGGCACCCAGCTGACGACGGCCTGCGCGACGGCGACCAGCAGGCCGAGCAGCAGGACCTGGGGCACGTTCGGGATCGCGAACATGTCGGACAGCGTCACGGGCCGGCCCGCCGTCACCTTGAGCGCGGTGCTGATCGTCGCGGCGGCGAACAGCGCGCCGGCGAGCACGCCGGCCGCGTTGACCAGGATGCCGAGCACACCACCGGCCGACAGCGCGAGGAGCCCGCTGCCGCGCGAGCTGTCCGACAGCGCACCGACACCGCCGAGCAGCGCACCGAACAGCAGCACCACCAGGAAGATCCCGATCAGCCACAGGAGCGTGCCGATCGCGAACGTCACCCAGTTCTGCCCGAACTTGGCGAACGACCACGAGAACCCGGCGCCGATGTCGACCTGCGCGGGCGCGGGCGAGTAGGGCGCACCGTACTGCGGCTGACCGTAGGGCGGCTGCGCACCCGGCTGCTGACCGTACGGCGGCTGCTGCCCGTAGGGCGACTGCGCACCGGGCTGCTCACCGTAGGGCGACGCCGGCGTGCCGTACCCCGGAGGCGGCGGGTACGCGCCCCCGGCCGGCGGCGTGGCGCCCGGCTGCTGGTGGGCGGGCGGGGGCGGCGGGACGCTCGGGTCGTCGTCGCGCGGCGGCGTGCCGCCGGGGTTCTCGCTCATGCATGCCTCCTGGCCGTGGCGGGGCGTGGGCACGCCCCGCCCGTCAGCGAACCCAAATGCCGCAGATCGTGTCAAGGCACCGCGCGGGTGACGAGGCACAACCACCCGCCCACGCCGGTACGCTGCGGACGCGGCACCGCGCCCGAGCCCGGCCCGCGGTGCCGCAGGTCGGACGCAGGTCGGGCGCAGGTCGGACGTGCGCGCGGTGCCGCGACGACCGCTCCCGACCGACGACCACGACGAACCCCGGAGCCGCACGTGACCCACGACCCTCGGGCCACCCCGCCCGCCCGACCCGCGCAGGGCAGCACGCTGGCGATGGCCGCGCACCTCGGAGGTGTCCTCACGTACCTCTTCGCGGGGTGGGTCGTCTCGCTCGTGGTCTGGCTCGTGCAGCGTGACCAGGACCCGGCGACCGCGAACGAGGCGCGCGTGGCGCTGAACTTCCAGCTCACGGCGCTCATCGCGATGGTGGTCCTGCACGTCGTCGAGCAGTTCCCCGTGCTCGGCGTGCTCGGGTCGGTGGGCAAGCTCGCGGTCGGGGTCGTCGCGCTCGTGCTGTCGATCCTGGGTGCGGCGGCCGCGTACCGCGGCGGGTCCTACCGGTACCCCGTCAGTCTCGAGCTCGTGCGGTGAGCACGCCGTACCGGGCGTGGTCCCCCGCGTAGTCCGCCCGCGGACGCGCGCGCCGCTCAGCCGGTCAGGGTGCGCACGACGGCGTCGGCGAGCAGCCGGCCCCGGCGCGTCAGCACGACCCGCCGCGGGCCGTCCGCGCCGAGCGCGGCCCGCGCGTCGACCAGCCCGTCCGCCACGAGCCCCGCGACCGCCGGCCGTGCACCCGGCGCGACGTCGTCCAGCGGCAGGCCCTCGGCGACCCGTACGCCGAGCATGACCCGCTCGAGCGCGACCGTGCCGGCGTCGAGGACCTCCCGGCCGGCCGCGGGACTCAGCCTGCGGCCCAGCCGGTCGGCGTAGGCGCGCGGGTGCTTGACGTTCCACCACCGCACGCCGCCGACGTGGCTGTGCGCCCCGGGACCGATCCCCCACCAGTCGTCACCGCGCCAGTACCCGAGGTTGTGCCGTGACGCGTCGGCGGGCGTGCGCGCCCAGTTGCTGACCTCGTACCAGCGCAGCCCCGCCGCCGTCAGCAGGTCGTCCGCGAGCTCGTACTTGGCGGCCTGGTCGTCCTCGTCGGGCAGCGTGAGCTCGCCCCGACGCACCTGCACGGCCATCCGGGTACCGGGCTCGACGACCAGCGCGTACGCGCTGACGTGGTCGACTCCGGTCGCCAGGGCCGCCTCGAGCGAGCGCCGCCAGTCGTCGGGCGACTCCCCCGGCGTGCCGTAGATGAGGTCGAGCGACACCCGCAGGCCCGCGTCGCGCGCCCACCGCACGACGTCAGGGATCCGCGCGGGGTCGTGCGTGCGCTCGAGCGTGCGCAGCACGTGCGGCACGGCCGACTGCATGCCGAACGAGACGCGCGTGAACCCGGCCGCCGCGAGCCGCGCGAGCCCGTCGGGCGTCACCGAGTCGGGGTTGGCCTCGGTCGTCACCTCGGCGCCGCGCACCAGCCCCCACGTGTCACGCACGCCGTCGAGCAGCCGCGCGAGGTCGTCGACGGGCAGCAGCGTGGGCGTCCCACCGCCGACGAACACCGTCGCGACCTCGCGTGCCGGCACCCCCGCGGCACGCAGGACGCGGTCCGCGAGCGCGACCTCCGTCGACGCCGTGCCGGCGTACGACGCGAGGCTCGCGCCACCGCCGAGCTCGGTCGCGGTGTAGGTGTTGAAGTCGCAGTACCCGCACCGCACCGAGCAGAACGGCACGTGCAGGTACACGCCGAACGCGCGCGCGTCGGCACCGCGGGCGGCGGACGGCGGGAGGGTCCCGTCAGCGGGCGCGGGGTCGCCGTCGGGAAGCTGGGGGGGCACCCCACCATCGTCCCACCCGTGGCGGACGGGACGCGGTGCCCTCGCCCGCGGGGGTCCCCGCGAGGTCCGCCGGCACGCGCAGCGCCGCACGCGTCCCGCCGCCGGCCCGCTGGGTCACGTCGAGGGCCCCGCCCGCCTCCTGGGCGGCCGCGCGCAGCAGCGAGAGCCCCACGTGGCCGGCGCCCGCCCGCGGCGGGGCGGCGACACCGAGGCCGTCGTCGTCCACCCGCAGCAGGACCGCGCCCGCGTCCTGCCGGAGGGTCACGACGACCCCGGTCGCGCGTGCGTGCCGCCACGCGTTGCGCAGCAGCTCGCGCGCGCCGCGCAGCAGCAGACCGGCTGCGGCGTCCGTCACGGCGGGGGCGCCCTCGACCTCGACGCGCGCCGTGGGGCCCGGGCCGAGCTCGTCGTCGACCCGCGCCACCACCGCCGCGAGCGCCGCCGCCAGGTCCGGCCCGCCCTCACCCGTCGGGTGCAGGTCGACGAGCAGCGACCTCAGGTCGCGCACGCCGCCGGCGACCAGCCCGTGCGCCGTCCCCACGGCCTCGGCGCCCCCGGGGACGGGCCCGCGGGCCGCCTGCTCGAGCAGCAGGCGCGCCGCCGCCAGGTCCTGGACGACCCCGTCGTGCAGGACCTGGGCGACCCGGCGACGTTCGGCGTCCGACGCCGACAGCGCGTAGCGCAGCAGGCGCGCGCGCTCGTCGGCGGCGGCAGCGGCCCGGCGGGCGACCCGCAGCGTGAACGGCACCCCCGCCCCGGCGAGCACCAGCAGGCCCCCGAGCACGAGCGGGAGCACGTGCCACGCGACGTCGCCCACGAGCCGGCGGTCGTCGACGGGCACGTACAGCTCGAGGCGCAGGGGTGCGCCGTCGGCGCCCGCGAAGCCCACGAAGACCTCGCGCAGGCCGAGCCGGTGCTCGGCCTCGTACCGGTGCTCCACGTCGGCGGGCACCGCCAGCACGACGACGTCGCCGGCGTCGAGGCGCGCGCCCATCGCGGGGTCGAAGGGGCGTTCGTCGCCGACGACGCGCGGCTCGTCGGAGTGCACGACGCGCACGACGTCGCCCTCGACACGCCACACCTTGACGCGGTGCACGGTCCCCGAGCGCAGGAAGGGTGCCAGCGCGGTGTCGGCGTCGGACCGGTCGGCGCCGTCGAACCGCAGCGCGGCGAGCGACCCGACGACCGCGCGTGCGACCTGCGTCGACGTGCGGGCGGCGAGCGCGTCGGCGTCCTGGCGGGCCACACGCAGCGTGCCGAGCGTGACGAGGACGGCGACGACGAGCAGGACCGCACCGGTGGCGAGCACGTGCGCGGCGAGCGCGCGGCGCACCGCGGGCTCGGCGGAGCCCCTCACCCCTCGGTGAGCGCGACGAGCCCGGCGCGCGCGGCCGTGACCACGGCGTCGACCTGGCTGTGCACGCCGAGCTGCTCGCGCAGGGCCTTGACGTGGTCGCGGACGGTGTGGGGCGACAGGCCCAGGGTCCCGGCGATCTGCCCGACCGTGCGCCCCGCGGCCAGCAGCGCGAGCACGTCGTGCTGGCGCGGGGTCAGGCGCGGTCCGTCCGCGCGCGGCGTCACCGTGCTCGTGGGGCGGTCCGGGCGCGCGTGCCGCAGCGCGCCGAGGATGTCCTCGAGCGGGGCGTCCTTGGTCAGGTAGGCAGCGGCGCCGGCCGCGAGCGCGCGCCGGGCCGTGTGGGCCTGCGCGGCGGCGGTGAGCACGACGACGCGCACGCCGGGCACGGTGGCGAGCAGGTCGGCGAGGTGGTCGAGCCCGTCGTGCCCGGGCAGGCGCACGTCGAGCAGGACCACGTCGGGCCGGTAGGCGCCCGCCTTGGCGAGCGCCTCGGGCAGCGTGTGGGCGACGGCGACGCACTCCAGGTCCGGCTCGCCCCGCAGCGCCAGCGCGATCGCGTCGGTGAGGGCACGGTGGTCGTCGACGAGCAGCACGCGCAGGGCGCCCGTGGCAGGCGCCGGGCACGGTGTGGTGGCGGTCACGGTCGAACCCCTCAGGTTTGGGGAGCCAGCGGCGTGGAGGACGAGGTTAGCCTCACCTTATCGCCAGCCCCGGGCCCGTCGGCCCGCGGGCGCGGCCCGACCACACCCGTGATCCCCTCCTACGAAGGCCGGCCCATGTCCCTGCCCCTGCACACCCGCACCCTCGCGGCCGTCGGCGCGCTCACGCTCGCGCTCGGCCTGTCCGCCTGCAGCAGCAGCCCTGCCGCCGGCGAGCAGCAGAGCACCGCGACCGCCACCCCCGAGCAGACGGAGTCCGCGACCCCGCTGGTCGTCTACTCCGGCCGTGACGAGGGGCTCGTCGCCCCGCTGATCGAGAAGTTCGAGGCCGCGTCGGGCGTCGACGTCGAGGTCCGCTACGGCGGCACCACCGAGCTCGCCGCCCAGCTCCTCGAGGAGGGCGACCGCACGCCCGCGCACGTGTTCCTGTCCCAGGACGCCGGCGCCCTCGGGGCCCTGGCCGACGCCGGGCTCTTCGTGACGCTGCCCGGGTCGATCACGTCGGCCGTGGCGCCGCAGTACACCTCGACCGACGGCACGTGGGTCGGCGTCACGGGCCGAGCGCGCGTCGTCGCCTACGACTCCCAGCAGCTGACCGCCGACGAGGTCCCCACCGACCTCGCCGAGCTCACCGACCCGCGGTGGCGCAGCCAGGTCGCGATCGCCCCGACCAACGCCTCGTTCCAGACCTTCGTGACGGCGCTGCGGGAGACCGCGGGCGAGCAGGCCGCGCAGGCGTGGCTCGAGGGCCTGGTCGCCAACGACGTGCAGGTCTTCGAGAAGAACGGCGCGATCCTCGAGGCCGTCGACGCCGGCACCGTCCAGCTCGGCCTCATCAACCACTACTACTGGGCCGGGCACGAGCAGGACCCGACGACGCTGCGCGCCCAGCTCGCGTTCGGGGCGCCCGGCACCGTCGACGCGCTCGTCAACGTGACGGGCGCCGGCATCCTCGCCGGCGGCACGCAGCACCCGGCCGCGACCGAGCTGCTCGCCTACCTCGTCGGCGACGAGGCGCAGACCTACTTCGTCGAGGAGACGCACGAGTACCCGCTCGTCGAGGGCGTCGGCTCGCCCGCGCACGTCCCGCCGCTCGCCGAGCTCGGCGGGCCCGACCTCGACCTGGCGCGCCTGGCCTCGCTCGAGCAGACCGTCGCGCTGCTCACGCAGGTCGGACTCGTCTGAGCCGGACCGTGCGGCAGCCGTGGGGCCCGGGCACCGCCCGGGCCCCCGGTGCGCTGCTCGCGGTGGCGGCGGGGGTCGTCGCTCTGGCGGCCGTCCCGGTGGTGCACCTGCTCCTGCGCACCGCCGGCGGTGGCGTCGACCGGACGCTGGGCGTGCTGCTGCGGCCCCGCACCGCCGAGATGACGCTCGCGTCGCTGAGCGTGGCCGCCCTGGTCGGTGCGGGCAGCCTCGTGCTCGGCACGGCGACCGCCTGGGCCGTCACCCGGTGGCGCCTGCCGCTGCCCCGGCTGTGGCCCGTGCTCGCCGCGCTGCCGCTGGCGATGCCGTCCTACGTGCTGGCGTTCGCCTGGCGCGCGGTCGACCCGGCCGTCGCCGGGATGGCCCCGCTCGTCGTCGTCCTCGTCCTGGCCTGCAGCCCGCTCGTCACGCTGCCCACGGCCGCCGCGCTGCGGCACGCCGACCCGGGGCCCGCCGAGGCCGCGCGCACCCTCGGCGCGGGCCGCCTGCGCGTCGCCCTCACCGTCGAGCTGCCCGCGGTGGCCCCCGCCGCGCTCGCCGGGGCGCTGCTCGCGGCCCTGTACGCGCTGTCGGACTTCGGTGCCCCGGCGACGCTGCGCCAGCCGACGCTCACGTGGGGCGTGCGCGCGGCCTACGAGGGCGGCCTGGACCGCCACCTGGCGAGCGTGCTGTCGGTGGTCCTCGTGGCGTGCGGGGCCGTGCTCGTGGTCGCCGAGCGCCTCGTGCGCCGACGGGCCGGCCGGCGGGCCCGCTGGCAGGTCCGCGCCGCCGAGCCGGTCACGGTCCACCCGCTGACGCGCGCGGCCGCCGTCACCGGTCTGCTCGTCGTCACCGCGGTGCCCGTCGTGCTGCCCGTCGCGGTGCTCGTGCACCGCGCGACCCTGGCGCGCACCCGCTCGCTCGACGTGCCGCGCGTGCTGGAGGGCGTGGTCGCCACCCTCGGCCTGGGCGTCACCGCGGCGGTCGTCGTCACCATCCTCGCCTACCCGGTCGCCGCCGTCGCGGCACGCGACGCGCGGCCTCGCGGACGGCACCTGGAGTCCGCGGCGTACCTGAGCCAGGCCGTGCCCGGCATCGTCGTGGGACTCTCGCTCGTGTCGTTCTCGCTCACGGTCCTGCCCGGCCTCTACCAGAGCAGCGCCGTGCTCGTGCTCGCCTACGTCGTGCTGTTCCTGCCCCGGGCCGTCGGCGCGACGCGCGCGGCGCTGGCCCGCGTGCCGGAGGGACCCGAGCAGGTCGCCCGCAGCCTCGGTCACGGTCCGTGGCGCACGTGGGCCGGCGTGACGGCCCGGCACGCGGCACCGGGTGTCGCGGCCGGGGCGCTGCTCGTGGCGATCACGGTCTCCAAGGAGCTGCCCGCGACGCTCATGCTGCGCCCCACGGGTGTCGAGACGCTCGCGACCAGCCTGTGGGGCCACACCGCCAACGCCGCCTACGGCGCCGCCGCCCCGTACGCCCTCGCGCTCGTCCTCGTCGCGGTGCTGCCGGCGTGGGCGCTGACCGTCGCCACCGCACGCAAGGAGGGCGTCCGATGAGCCTGCAGGTGCGCGCGCTGACCGCGGGCTACTGGCGGGGGCCCGACGTGCTGCGCGGCGTCGACCTCGACGTCGGCGCCGACGAGCTCGTCACCGTGCTCGGCGCGAGCGGCAGCGGCAAGTCCACCCTGCTGCGCGTGCTCGCCGGGCTGCACCCCGTGCGGTCGGGTCGCGTCGTGGTCGCCGGCCACGACCTCACCCACGCACCGCCCGAGCGCCGCGGCATCGGGCTGGTCCCGCAGGACGGCGCGCTGTTCGGTCACCTGACCGTCGCGCAGAACGTGGCCTACGCGCTGCCGCGCGTGCGCGGTCGCGCGGCGGCACGCCGGCACCCGCGCGTGCGCGAGCTGCTCGACCTCGTCGGGCTGGCCGACCTGACCGACCGCCTGCCGCACGAGCTGTCGGGCGGGCAGGTGCAGCGCGTGGCGCTCGCCCGGGCCCTGGCGCCGCGTCCGCGGCTCGTCGCGCTCGACGAGCCGTTCTCGGCCCTCGACGCGGCACTGCGCCAGGAGCTGCGCGCGCACGTGCGGCGCGCGCTGCGCGAGGCGGGCACCCCCGCGGTCCTCATCACGCACGACCAGGACGAGGCGCTGTCGGTGTCCGACCGCGTCGCGGTGCTGCGCGACGGCGTCGTCGTGCAGAGCGGGGCGCCGCAGGACGTCTACCGCGCACCGGCCGACACGGCGACCGCCGTGTTCCTCGGCGGTGCGGTCCTGGTGCCCGCGCACGCGTCCGGCGGCACCGTGTGCACCCCCGTGGGGACGTTCGCGTGCACGGCGGACGGGCCCGTGGTCGTCGTGCTGCGCCACGAGCAGCTCGAGGCCGCACCCGACGCGCACGGCGAGGGACGCGTCGTGGACGTCGAGTACTTCGGCCACGACTGCCTGGTGCACGTGCGCGTGCCGCAGGGGCCCGCGCTGGTGTGCCGGCGCGCGGCACCGCTGGCGCCGGGCACACCCGTCACCGTCACGGTGCGCGGGCCGGTGCACGTGCTGCCCGCCTGACCGGGCCGGGGCGACCCGGTCGGGTCCTCCCCCGGGTCCGTGGGCTACTTCTTCTTCGCGTCCTTGGCGTCCTTGCTGCCCGCCGCGTCGGACGACAGCGCGGCGATGAAGGCCTCCTGCGGCACGTCGACCCGTCCGATGGTCTTCATGCGCTTCTTGCCCTCCTTCTGCTTCTCGAGCAGCTTGCGCTTGCGGGAGATGTCACCGCCGTAGCACTTGGCCAGGACGTCCTTGCGCATCGCGCGGATGGTCTCGCGCGCGATGATCCGCGAGCCGATGGCCGCCTGGATCGGCACCTCGAACTGCTGACGCGGGATGAGCTCCTTGAGCTTGGCGGTCATCATCACGCCGTACGCGTACGCCTTGTCCTTGTGCACGATCGCGCTGAACGCGTCGACCTGCTCGCCCTGCAGCAGGATGTCGACCTTGACGAGGTCGGCGACCTGGTCGCCCGTCGTCTCGTAGTCCAGGCTCGCGTAGCCGCGCGTGCGGGACTTGAGGTGGTCGAAGAAGTCGAACACGATCTCGGCCAGTGGCAGCATGTAGCGCATCTCGACCCGCTCCTCGGACAGGTAGTCCATGCCCTGCAGGTCCCCGCGGCGGGACTGGCACAGCTCCATGACCGTCCCGACGAACTCGCTGGGCGTGAGGATCGTGGCCTTGACCATCGGCTCGCGCACCTCGCGGATCTTGCCCGCGGGGAACTCGCTGGGGTTGGTGACGACGACCTCGGTGCGGTCCTCGAGCGTCACGTCGTAGATGACGTTCGGGGCGGTCGAGATGAGGTCGAGGTCGAACTCGCGCTCGAGGCGCTCGCGCACGATCTCGAGGTGCAGCAGGCCCAGGAACCCGACGCGGAACCCGAACCCGAGCGCGACGGACGTCTCGGGCTCGTAGTTCAGCGCGGCGTCGTTGAGCTTGAGCTTGTCGAGCGCCTCGCGCAGCGCCGGGTAGTCCGAGCCGTCGATCGGGTAGAGCCCGGAGAAGACCATCGGCTTGGGGTCCGAGTAGCCGCCGAGCGCCTGCGCGGCGGGCTTGGCGTTGTTGGTGACCGTGTCGCCGACCTTCGACTGGCGCACGTCCTTCACACCCGTGATGAGGTAGCCGACCTCACCGACGCCCAGCCCCTTGGTGGGGACGGGCTCGGGCGAGATCACGCCGATCTCGAGCAGCTCGTGGGTCGCGCGCGTCGACATCATGACGATGCGCTCGCGCGGGTCGAGCCGTCCGTCGACGACGCGGACGTAGGTCACGACGCCGCGGTACGTGTCGTACACGGAGTCGAAGATCATGGCGCGCGCCGGTGCGCCCGCGTCCCCCACCGGGGGCGGCACGAGCTCGACGATCCGGTCGAGCAGCGCCTCGACACCCTCGCCGGTCTTGCCCGAGACCTTCAGGACGTCGGCCGGGTCCCCGCCGACGAGGCCCGCGAGCTCCTCGGCGTACTTCTCCGGCTGCGCCGCGGGCAGGTCGATCTTGTTGAGCACGGGGATGATCTGCAGGTCGTTCTCGAGCGCGAGGTACAGGTTCGCCAGCGTCTGCGCCTCGATGCCCTGCGCGGCGTCGACGAGCAGCACGGCGCCCTCGCACGCGGCCAGCGAGCGCGACACCTCGTAGGTGAAGTCCACGTGACCGGGCGTGTCGATCATGTTGAGCGCGTACGGCCGTGCCGTCCCGGACGCGTCCTCGACGGCCCAGGGCATCCGCACGGCCTGCGACTTGATCGTGATGCCGCGCTCGCGCTCGATGTCCATCCGGTCGAGGTACTGCGCGCGCATGGCCCGCGCGTCCACGACGCCCGTGAGCTGCAGCATGCGGTCGGCGAGCGTCGACTTGCCGTGGTCGATGTGCGCGATGATGCAGAAGTTGCGCAGCAGCTCGGGTGCGGTCGCCGAGGGGCGGATCGCCTCGGCGGCGGTGGCGGACGGGATCGGCAACTCGGCGTTCTCCGGCTTCTGGACGATCTGTCGACGGTCGGGCGACCGCGGCGCTGGCCCGCCGCCGCGGCGACCTGGCACCCGCGGTCGGCGGGATCTCGACCCACGGTGGCGGGCCGGGCCCTGTGCGGTGCGGGCGGCGGACCCCACCATGGTCCCATGACGCACGACCCGGGCGCCCCACCGACCGCCGACGGACCGGCGCAGGACGTGGGCGTCGCCGACCTCGCGACGCTGGCGTCGCTGCAGGACGACTTCCTCGCGTCGGTCCGCGAGGTCGAACCGGAGGTGCGCGTGCCGTGGTGCGGCCGGTGGCGCGTGCGGCACCTCGTGGTGCACCTGGCGCGCATCCACCACTGGGCCGCCGGGCAGGCGCGCCGCCGGCAGGAGACGCCGCTGGGCCGCGGTCCGTTCGTGCTCGACGACCTGTACGCCGCGCAGGCGGCCGAGCTGCGCGACACGCTCACCGCGCTCGACCCCGACGCGCCGGCGTGGACGCTCGACGACAGCGGCGTCGTGCGGTTCTGGCACCGCCGCCAGGTGCACGAGACGCTCGTGCACCTGTGGGACCTGCGCACGGCCGGCGGGCTGCTGCTCGACGTCGCGCCTGCGCTGTGGGCGGACACGGTCGACGAGCTCGTCACGGTCATGCACCCGCGCCAGGTGGCCCTGGGCCGGGTCGCTCCCCTGCCGGTGCGCGTGCGCGTCGTCGCGGCCGACGCCCGCACCACCGCCCACGGCGGCACGCCCCGCAGCTGGACGCTGCACGCCGCCTCCGACGCGCCGGCGGACCCGGCCGTCGAGGTCACCGGCCCCGCCGCGTCCCTCGCGCTGCTCCTGTGGGGCCGCACGACACCCGATGACCCGGCCCTGACGACCACCGGGGACCGCGCCGCCCTGGACGTAGCCCTCGCCGCCGGCCTGACCCCCTGACCCGTGAGCCGGGTGCGTCACGCCTCGCGCGTGATGCGGACCTGCACCGTGAGGTCCTGCGTCTGGGGGCCGGCGTAGATGCCGCGCAGCGGCGGCACGTCGTCGTAGCAGCGTCCGCGCCCCAGGACGACGTGGTGCTCGCCTGCGCGGACGCGGTTGGTGGGGTCGTAGCCGGACCACTCGCCGGTCCACCACTCGACCCAGGCGTGCGACTCGCCCGTGACCGTGGCACCGACCTCCCCCGACGAGTCCGGGTGCAGGTAGCCCGACACGTACCGGGCCGGGACGCCGATCGAGCGAAGTGCCCCGAGGGCGAGGTGCGCCATGTCCTGGCAGACGCCGGTGCGCTTGGTCCACGCCTCGGTCGCCGGCGTGTGCACGGTCGTCACGCCCGGGATGTACTCCATCTCCTCGCGCAGGGCGTGGCAGACCGCCTCGGCGGCGGCGGCCGGGTCGAGCCCGTCGGCCACGCGTCGCGCGAGCTCGACGACCTCCGGCGGCACCAGTGTCGTGTCGGTGTCCGCGAGCTGCTCCGCCAGCCGGTCGCGCACCTGCGCACCGTGCAGCACGTCCCAGCCCACCGCCGCCGACGGCGAGGTGGGGCGCGCGACCACCTCGACCACGTGCTCGGCCGTCAGCACGAGCGACTGGTGCGGTGCGAGCACCTCGAACGCCGTGACGTGCGTGCCCCAGTAGTCGCGGAAGTCGTGCGTCCACGTCTGCGGGTGGATGTCGAGGCGCGAGTCCAGGACCGCCTGCCCCGGCTGGGACAGCGGAGTCATGCGCGCCTCGTTGTACGACGCGACCACGGGGTCGGTGTAGCGGAACGACGACGTGTGGACGATCCGCAGCCGGCTCACAGCGCCTCCCCGACCCACGTCAGCTCCGCGCCGGACGGGAAGTACCGTCCGCGGATCGCGTCGGACGCCGCCGAGCACGCCCGTTGCACGAGCTCCATCTCGCGCGGCAGCGCGTCGATGATCTCGAGCAGCGGCCGGTACTCCAGGTTGGTGCGGACGAGGCCGATGTGCCGGCGGGCGTCGTCGATCGACGTGCGGTCCGACACGGGCTCGAGCGCCGCCAACGACGCCTCCGCCTGGTTCAGCGCGTACACGATGGACCGGGGGAACAGCCGGTCGAGCAGGAGGAAGCCGGCGGCCCGCTCGTCCGACGCGTTGCCCCGGTACGTCCTCAGGAACGCCTCGTGCGCACCGCACGAGCGCAGCAGCGTCGCCCAGCTCGGCCCCGCGGAGCCCGCGAGCGCCCGGGTCGTCAGCAGGCGCGCCGTCATGTCGGCGCGCTCGATGGAGCGCCCCAGGACCATGAAGTGCCAGGTCTCGTCACGCGACGTCGTGGACTCCATGATCCCGGTGACGATCGCGGCGCGCTCCCGCACCCACGTGAAGTAGTCGTGCGGGCGGGCGGGGCGCATCTGCGACGGCAGCTGGTTCCAGCTCGTGTTGAGGCACTCCCACAGCTCGGTCGACACGATCTCGCGGGCACGTCGGGCGTTCTCGCGCGCCGCGACGATCGCACCGGCGATCGAGGACGGCGAGAACCGGTCGTACCCGAGGACGTCGAGCACGTGCTCGCGGCCCACCTCGAGGTCGGCGGGCGGCGCGGGCCGGTCCATGACCGACAGCAGCGACCGGCACGCGAGGTCCTCCTCGGCCCAGGGGTCCTCGAGCAGGATCTGGACGTGGACGTCGAGCAGGCGTGCGGTGTCGTCGGCGCGCTCGACGTACCGGCCGATCCAGAACAGCGACTCGGCGATCCGGCTCAGCACGTCGCACCTCCGGTCGCACGCTGCTGCTGTTGCTGCATCACTTGCACGCGCGCGTCGGACGGGTTCGACTCGATGGGCACGGCCGCGTCCTTCGGCACCGGCTGCGGCAGCGTCTGGCTCTGCTGCTGCGCCCGACGCGGCACGCGGCCCCCCAGCACCCACGTGTCCTTGGACCCGCCGCCCTGCGACGAGTTCACGACGAGCTGCCCCTCCGGCAGCGCGACGCGTGTCAGGCCGCCGGGCAGGACGTACACGGAGTCGCCGTCGTTGACCGCGAACGGGCGCAGGTCGACGTGCCGGGGTCGCAGACCGTCGTCGACGAGCGTCGGCACGGTCGACAGCTGCACGACCGGCTGGGCGATCCAGCCGCGCGGGTCCTCGCGCAGCCGGGCGCGCAGCGTGTCGAGCTCGGCGCGCGTGGCGCGCGGTCCGACGACGAGGCCCTTGCCGCCGGAGCCGTCGACGGGCTTGACGACGAGCTCGGGCAGCCGGTCGAGGACCTCCTCGAGCGCACCGGGGTCCTCGAGCCGCCACGTGTCGACGTTCGGCAGGATCGGGTCCTCGCCCAGGTGGTAGCGGATGAGGTCGGGCACGTAGGTGTACAGCAGCTTGTCGTCGGCCACGCCGTTGCCCACGGCGTTGGCGATGGTGACGTGGCCGAGCCGTGCGCACGTCATCAGCCCGGGGCACCCGAGCAGCGAGTCCGAGCGGAACGTCACCGGGTCGATGTACTCGTCGTCGACGCGGCGGTAGATGACGTCGACCCGCTTGCGCCCCTGCGTCGTGCGCATCCACACCCGCCCGCCGGAGACGTACAGGTCCCGGCCCTCGACGAGCTCGACGCCCATCGTGCGTGCCAGCAGCGTGTGCTCGAAGTACGCGGAGTTGAAGACCCCCGGTGTGAGCACGACGACGGTCGGGTCGTCGACCCCGTGCGGCGCCGCGGCGGTGAGGGCCGCCAGCAGGCGGCGCGAGTAGTCGACCACCGGGCGGATGCGCAGCGTCGCGAACAGCTCGGGGAACGTCTGCGCCATGGCCCGGCGGTTCGACAGCACGTAGCTGACGCCCGACGGCACGCGCACGTTGTCCTCCAGCACGCGCCAGCCGCCGAGCGAGTCCCGCACCAGGTCGATGCCGGACACGTGCACGCGCACACCGTTGGGCGGCTCGATGCCGCGCGCGGCGCGGTGGAAGTGCGTGGACGAGACGACGACCGAGCGCGGCACGACACCGTCGGCGACGGACTTCTGCGGGCCGTACACGTCGGCGAGGAACGCCTCGAGCGCACGCACGCGCTGCGCGACCCCGGGGGCGACGTGCTCCCACTCGTCGCCCCCCATGACGCGCGGGACCACGTCGAGCGGGAACGGCCGCTCCTCCCCCGCGAAGTCGAACGTGACGCCCTGCTTGAGGTAGGACCGCGCCAACGTGTCGGCGCGGGCGCGCAGCTCACCGGCCGAGAGCTGGGCCAGCGCGGTGTGGACGTGGCGGTACGCAGGCTGCACCTCGCCGCCGGGACCGATCATCTCGTCCCAGGCGGTCCCGGCCGGGTAGTCGTCGAAGAGGTCCGCCATGGCGTGAATCTAGTCCGCCCATGTCAACGCCGCGTTACGTGGCGCCGAGGCCGGCGCTAGGCTCGCCGACCGTGACCGACCGACGCTGGGGCGCGGCCCTGAGGGGCGTGGCCCGCCTGCTCCGGCCCCTGCGGCCCACGTACGCGCCGAGAGCGGACGGTCGCCCCGACCCGGGCGAGGTCGTGTGGACCTGGGTGCCCTACGAGGACGACCCGGCGCAGGGCAAGGACCGTCCCGTGCTCGTGCTGGCGGTCGAGGGCGCGACGGTCGTGGCGCTCATGCTCACGAGCAGGGACCACGACCGCGACGCCGCCGCCGAGGCGCGGCACGGCCGGATCTGGCTCGACGTGGGAGCGGGCGGGTGGGACCCGCGCGGCCGCCCCAGCGAGGTGCGTCTGGACCGCGTCCTGCGGCTGCCCGCGGCCGACGTGCGCCGCGAGGGCGCCGCCCTGGACCGACGCCGGTACGACGAGGTCGTGCGCGCCGCGTCCCGTGTGCACGGCTGGTAGGATGTCGAACCGCGTGCCCGCCCGGGTCGGCGGGCGCGGGCGCAGGCCTTTCCCGAGGGTGTCCCCACGCCCCAGTCCTGGCGCTGCGCATGCCCTCTACGACCTGTCAGATCGCTTCGGCGACCACACCAAGAGAGTCCACACGTGGCGAACATCAAGTCCCAGATCAAGCGCATCGGCACGAACGAGAAGGCCCGGCTGCGTAACAAGGCAGTGAAGTCGGAGCTCAAGACGTACGTGCGGCGTGTCCGCGAGGCCGTCGCCGGTGGCGACAAGGACGCGGCGAACGCCGCCCTCGTCCTCGCGGCCCGCAAGCTCGACAAGGCGGTCTCGAAGGGCGTGATCCACGCCAACCAGGCCGCGAACCGCAAGTCGGCGCTGTCGAAGGCCGTCAACGGCCTCTGAGGCCGCTCGCGCAGCTTCCACCTGCGCGCAGGGGCGCATCTGTCCCGCACGAGCACCGCGAAGGGCGGCACCCCGCGAGGGGTGCCGCCCTTCCCGTTCGTCCCGGTGCCGGGGTCAGCCCCCCAGGGACCACGTCTCGCGCGGCGCACCGGTCGGGACCGACGGCTGGAAACCCGCCTCACGCAGCGCGCGGTCGAACGCGCGGGCCGCCGCCTCGACATCACCACGACGCAGGTACCGGTCCCCGAGGTCGCGCCAGACGCCGGCGGAGTGCCGCGTCGCCGCCATCATGCCGAGCATGTCCGCGCCCCACTGGAACGCCTTCGCGGCGCCCTCGTGGTCACCGCGGGCGTCGAGCACGTCGCCCAGCGCGATGTGCGCGGTCGCCGCCTCGAGCCGCGGCGCGTCGCCCAGGCCCGTCAGCGCCGCACGGGCGTCGGTCTCGGCCGCCGCCTCGTCGCCCAGCATGAGGTGCGCGCGCGACCGCTCGACCTGCAGGCGCGCGACGTCGAGGGCCGAGCCCACCGCGTTGAGCCCCGGCTCCGCCTTGTCGATCTGCACGAGGGCGGCGCGCGGGTCGGCAGGGTCGGAGCGCAGCAGCAGCCACGCGTAGTTCACCCGCAGCCGCGGCAGGTCGCGGTCCGGCTCCCCCTCGGACAGCAGCGCGAGCGCGCGCTCGGTGTAGCGCTGCGCGAGCTCGTAGTCCCGGCGCTGCTCGGCCACCAGGGCGGCGTTCCAGTACACGCTCCCCCGGCCACGCGGTGTCCCCAGCGACTCGGCGAGGCGCACCAGCTCGGCCGCGCGGTGCGTCGCGTACAGCAGGTCGCCGCGCTCGACGTACGCCCAGAGCACCGTCGACGCGAGGCGCAGGTGCTCGTCGGTGCCGACGAGGTCGGCACCGTCGAGGTCGGTCAGCGTGCGCTCGCCGACCTCGACCGCACGGTGCAGGTCGCCGGCCTCCAGGTAGCAGCCGACGAGCGCGGTGGTGAGCACCGCCGCCCGCAGGTGGTCGGGACGCTGCTGCATCTCGGCGAGCAGCGGCTCGAGCAGCGTGATGGCGGTCTCGAGCTCGCCCAGCAGCTCGTGGGCGCGCGCGAGCGTCGTGAACGCCTCGACCCGCAGGACCGGCGTCACGACCGTCAGGTCGAGCGCGCCGATGCGCTGCACGGCGCCGGCGGCGTCACCGCTGGCCAGGTCCAGGCGTGCGTAGTCGAGCTCGAGCCGCGTGCGCGCCTCGTTGGGCCCGTCCTCGCCGTGCTTGAGGAACTCGAGGGTCGTGCCCAGCCGTTCGGCCAGCACGCCGAGGGCCGCGTCCGTGGGCTCGCGGTGCCCCGCCTCGATGAGAGAGATGTAGCTGGGCGAGAAGGCGTTGCCCGCCAGGGCCGTCTGGGAGAGCCCTGCGGCCAGCCGCGCCTCGCGCACGCGGTCACCGATTGTCGTCATGGGAAGTCATTCTACGTATGACGGCCGTGAGCACCATCCCCCCGTCGCGCACGGCACGCCGTGCCGCCCCGTGCTCCGCTGCACGGGGCGCACGACGACGAGCCGGCGCGTGCGGGTGCGGGTGCGGCGCGCGACCCGGGGTCGCCACCGCACCCGCCGGGAACCTCGCTCAGACGAAGTCCTTGCAGCAACCGCTGGCCCCGCCGCTGAGCGAGACGGAGGCGGTCACTGCCGGAGCACCGACAACGAGCGAGCCGACGATGGCGAGAGCGGCGATTGCGCTGGTGAGGGGCTTCATGTCGTTCTCCTGTCTGAGGGCTGCGTGCTCCCTGGGGACGAGACGTCGACGGCCCGCCAGGTCGGGACCCGTCGTGCGACAGGGTGACACATCACCCGGATCCGTGCGAACAGTCGTGCACCGGAACGGGTCCGTCCAGATTCCACCCCCCGACCAGAGGATCACATGTCCGGACTTGTGGTGTCATAGGGGCCATGACATCGGACGACCCGGACTCGACGCTCGCGGAGCTCGGCGCGGCGGTCGACGCGGCGATCCCGCGCGCGCTGCGACGCGCCTGGGAGCAGCACATCGCACGCGCGCCCGTGCTCGTCGCACGTCAGGGCATCTACTCCGCGCACGGTCGTCCGTTCGCCTACCAGTTCTCCTACCGGGCCCCGGGGCACCACCCGGACCTGGCACGGATGTGGGGCCGGACGGACCACGAGCGCGCGACCGACCACGTGCTGCGCGCGACGTTCGGGCGTGCCGACCTCGAGCACGTCGCCCACGGGCGCCTGCTGTTCGTGCGCTGCCCGCGCGCGCACCTGCTCGGCGAGCTGCCCGTCCCCGAACGTCCTGACCGCCTCGTCATCGAGGTGAGCACGACGACCGAGGTGGACGCGGCCGCGCTCGCCGGCCTGCGCAGGCTGCGCGAGCAGGGCTTCCGGATCGCGCTGCCCGCGTTCGTCGACCGTCCGGAGCAGCGGCGCCTGCTGCCTTACGCGGACTTCGTCAAGGTCGACGTGCGGGACCTCGACGTCGAGGGGCACCCGGTGGTCCGCGTCGCGCGGTCGTTCGGCGCGATGCTCGTGGCGGAGTACGTCGAGTCGTCCGACGCGCTGCGGCACGCGCGCGACCTGGGCTTCACGCTCTTCCAGGGCAACCTGATCGAGCGCGCGGGTGTGCTGGACCGCGCGGGCGCTCGACTCGTGGGCAGCTGAGCCGCCGCCGGACGGGTGATGTCGCCGGTCGGCGGCGTCATGGTCGTCGCGCGCCGTCCTCTCACACGGTGTGACGACGAACGGACGTCCGGCCCCTGCGGCGCCGGTCGCGCGGCAGCCGATACGCCGCACCGACGGCGGCGTGCTCGGGTACGAGTACCTGTACCGCTCGGCCCGGGGCCGCGTCGCCGGGGTGGACCGTTGGCCGCCCGCGCGCCAGGACGTCGCCTCGACGTCCGTGCTGCGCACGCTCTACGGCGGTCGTCCACCGGCCGGCACCGGCCTCGTGTTCGTCAACGTGACGCGGGCGTTCCTCGTGGGTGACCTGCCGCTGCCGCCGGCGGACGACCGCCTCGTCCTCGAGGTCGTCGAGTCCGTGCCCGCCGACGCCGGGTCGCTCGCGGGTCTGGCGCGGCTCCGGGAGGACGGCTACCTCGTGGCGCTCGACGACTGGACCGCGACGCCCGCGCAGCGCGCGATGCTGCCCTGCGCGGACTTCGTCAAGGTCGACTGCCGCGACCTGGACCGTCTGGGGACCGCTGGTCTGCGCGAGGCCCGCAGCTGCGGTGCCCGGCTGGTGGCCGAGCGCGTGGCCGACGAGGGCCTGGTGGCACGCTGCACCGCGCTGCGGTTCGACCTGCTGCAGGGCTACGCGCTGGGCCGCCCGGCGCTCGTCACCGAGGACCTCTGACCGTCCCCCGGCGGCGTCCGTGCCCGGAGGCCGGCTCAGCGGTCGGCGGCCGCCGCGACCCGCAGGACCGCGCGCTCGACGGCGAAGCGAGGATCGCGTCCCTCGCCCTTGACCTCGGCGTCGGCCTGCGCGACGGCCGAGATCGCCACCGCGAGCCCTTCGGGCGTCCACCGGCGCAGGTCCTGCGTGGCGCGGTCCACCTGCCAGGGCGCCATCCCGAGCTCGCGCGCCGCCGCGGCCCCCCGGCCCCGCACGGCCCCGACCTTGGCGAGCGTGCGCAGGCGTGCCGCGACGGCGGCGACGATCGGCACCGGGTCGAGGCCCGTGGCCAGCGCGTGCCGCAGCAGCGCGACCGCGCGTCCTGCGTCGCCCGCGACCGCGGCGTCGGCGACCTGGAAGCCCGTGGCCTCGACCCGGCCACCGTGGTAGCGCTGCACCACGTCCTCCCCGATGAGGCCGGTGGTGTCGGCGACGAGCTGTGCGCACGCCGCCGCGAGCTCGCGCAGGTCGGCCCCCACGGCGTCGACGAGGGCCCGCACCCCCCGCGCGTCGGCGCGGCGACCGGCACGCTTGAGCTCCTCGGAGACGAACGACGCCTTGTCGGAGTCCGTGCGCACCTGCTCGCACCCCACCGTGGGCACCTGGGCGCGCTTCGCCGCGTCGAGCAGGCGCTTGCCGCGCTGCCCGCCGCCGTGCCGCAGCACGACGACCACGTCCGGGACCGGTGCCGCGAGGTACGCCTCGGCGTCGAGGAGCAGCGCGTCGCCGGCACGCTCGACGCCCTCGACGAGCACGACCTTGCCGTCGGCGAACAGCGACGGGCTCGTCAGGACCGTCAGCTCGCCGGCCGCGTACGTCGCCGCGTCGACGCGGGTGACCTCGACGTCGGGGTCGTCCGCGCGCACGCGCGCGACGACGCGCTCGCACGCGCGCTCGGCCAGCAGCTCCTCAGGACCGCTGACCAGGACGACCGGCGCCGGCTCCGCCTGCGTCCACGGCACGCCGACGGGGGCCGACGCGGAGCGGCCGCGACCTGGCCCCCCGGTGCGGGACGAGCGTGCAGGGGTGCGGGCGGCCACGGCACCAGCCTGCCAGACGCCGCCCACATGCCCGGCCCACCGCCGCTGGCCGGGACGGGCGCCCGGGTCACGTCGGGCGTCCGGGCCGCAGGACGAGCACCGACGCGGCCAGGACCACGAGCAGGGCCGTGACCGCTCCCCCGGCACCGGGCCACCAGGCCAGTCCCGCACCGGGCAGCCCGGCCGCGCACCGGGCCACCGTCGCGATCCACCAGCACGCGGCGCCCGCACCCGCTCCGGCCACACCGGCCGCCGCGGGCCACGGGCCGGCCAGCAGCGCGGCGAGCAGACCCAGGACGGTCGCGGGGGCGACCGCCGGTGCCACCGCGACGTTCGCGGCGACGGCCCACGGACCGAGCGTGGGCCACAGCGCGAGCGTCACCGGCAGGCAGCCGAGCTGCGCTGCGACGGGCGCGGCGAGCAGCGCGGCGCCCTCGCGGCCGCACACGGGTGCCCACCGCGTGACGAGCGGGCCCCCGAGCACGACGAGCCCGGCGGTCGCCGCGACCGACAGCGCGAACCCGACGTCGACCGCGAGCCACGGATCGGTCACGAGCAGCACGACGACAGCGGCCGCCAGGGCCGCGGGTCCGGCCGCCCGCCGCCCCGCGACCAGTCCGACCAGGCCGATGCCGCCCATCACGGCGGCGCGCACGACGCTCGACGCCGGCCCGACCACCAGCAGCAGACCGACCCCCGCAGCGCCCACCGCGACGACACGCACCGGCACCGGTGCGCGCAGGGCCGCCGCGCCCGCGAGCACGACCGCGCCGAGGATCGCGAAGTGCGCGCCCGACACGGCCGTCACGTGCGCGAGCCCGGCCGCGCGCATCGACTCGACGAGGTCCGCGGGGACGGCGTCGGTGTCGCCGACCGTGATCGCGGGCAGCAGACCGCGCACGTCCGGCGGCAGCCCGGCCGCGACCGACGCCGCACCGCCGCGCACGCTCGCCGCCCAGGCGTGCAGCGCACCCGGTGGCGCCGTGACGAGCGGGGGCCGGCGCGCCGTCAGCCGGACGGCGGCGTGCTCACCGCGTCCCGTCGCCGTCAGGGTGCCGTGGAGCCGGACCGTCGCGCCGGGCGCCGCGCCGCTCGGTGCGGCGACGGCCACGCGTGCCGCGACGCGGTGCCACGCCCCGTCCACGTGCACGGCCGACGCCGCGACGGTGAAGAGCACGCGCGCGTCCGCGCCGTCCGTCCGCCCGTCCACCTGTCGCGGCGGCGCGGACACCCGCCCCACCACCTCGACGGCCGAGCCGTCGCGCACCGCGGCGGTCAGCGGCACCGGCGCGCGCAGACCCTGGGCGGCCGCACCCGAGACGAGCACGACCGCGGCGGTCACGACGCACAGCGCCAGGACGGGCGCGGCCCCGCGCACCGGGCGAGCGAACGGGCGGACGAGCGGGCGAGCGGGCAGGCGAGCCGGCTGACGAGCGGGCGGGCGAGCGGGCGCGGACCGGCGCACGGGAGCTGCAGGCGGCCGTGCCACCGCCCGGACGGCGGCGGCGAGCGCGATCACGGCGGCCAGCACCAGCAGGACGCCCGGTACGAGCGCGGCACGCGCGACGGCCTGCGGTGCGTGCACCACGACGAGCCCCGCGCCCCACGCCGCGACCGCGGGCGGGACGAGCCGCAGGTCGATCGCGACGGCCGTGGCGGCGGGCCCGGTCACACGCGCACCCGCGGTCGCAGGTCGGCCATGAGCGCCGGTCCGATCCCGGGGACGTCGTCGAGCTGGTCGACGCTGGTGAACAAGCGTTCCGCGCGGTGCTGCAGGATCCGCCCGGCGAGCACGGGCCCCACGCCGGGCAGCTCCTCGAGCGCCGCGGCGTCGGCGGTGTTGAGGTCCACGAGGCCGTCGGGTGCCGCACCGGCGGCGGCCGCCGGCAGGGCCTCGCCGACGACGGGGACGACGAGCTGCTCGCCGTCGGCCAGCACCCGCGCGAGGTTCACGGCACGCAGCTCGGCGTCGGGCAGGCTGCCGCCGGCGCCTGCGACCGCGTCGGCGACGCGGGCGCCGAGCGGGAGCGTCACGACCCCGGGCCGGGCCACCGCGCCGACGACGTGCACGACGACCTGCCCGGTGCCGTCGGACGTGACGGGCTCCGCCAGCGCACCGGCCGCCTCCGGGCCGGTGCCGGCCGCGTCCCCACCGGTGACGCCCGGGACCGGGAGCACGACGGCCTCGCCGCGGGGCGCCGTCGTGGCGCGCAGCGCGATCCCGCCGCCGGTGAGCGCGAGCACCAGCGCCGCCGCGCCGACCGTCCGCCAGCCGGGTGCCCAGCGCACCCGGGGCGGCGACGGTGCCGGTGCTGGTGCCGGTGCTGGTGCCGTCGACGCGGCCGCCCGGAGCGCCGCCGGCACGTCCGGCTCCCACGCGTCGTCGGTGGTGGGCCGGGCCGGCCGCGCCGGGCCCGCGGCCGCGACCTGGACGGGGATCTGCGGAGTCCAGCCGGCGGGCGGGACCGCCGTCGGCCGGTGCGGCTCGTGCGGCTCGTGCGGCTGATGCTGCTCGTGCTGCTCGTGCTGCTCGTGCTGCTCGTGCTGCTCGTGTTGCTCGTGCTGCTCGTGCGCGGCGCGCCGGGGCGCCGGGGACGGGTCGGTGCGCGCGTGCGGCGGACCGCCGACCGACGGTACGCCGTGCGCGTCGCGGGGCCGCCCGGGCGCGCGACGTGCGGGTCCGGGCGCGGCCAGCACGGTGAGCCGTCGCGCGACGTCGGGCGGGACGCGGGGGCGGTCGAGGGGCGGCATCGACGGCACGCTAGGCCGCCGACGCCCCGGGAGGTCGGCCCTCGGCCGCAACCGGTGGACGAGCCGTGCGGCACGCGGGCCTGTGGTCGGGTCACCGCCCCGTCGGACGCGTCGCAGGCCCCCCGAGACACGCCCGCGGGCCCGGCGCGCTACGCGTCGGTGACGACCACCGCGAGCAGACCGGGCCCGACGTGCGCGGCGAGCACCGCACCCGCGTCGGCCACGAGCACCTCGGCCGCCGCGCTCCCCGCCGCGAGCGCGAGGTGGTCGGCGACCTCGTCGGCGACGTCCGACGGACCCACGTGGTGCACGCCGATGCGGACCGACGCGCGGTCGGCTAGGTCCGCGAGCGCGAGCTGCTCGAGCCGGTCGCGTGCCGCGCGGCGTGTGCGGACCTTCTCGCAGACGACGAGCCGGCCGTCCTGCACCGACAGCAGCGGGCGCAGGCCGAGGACCGTGCCGAGCGCGGCGGCCGCGGTGCCGAGGCGACCGCCGCGGCGCAGGTGCTCGAGCGAGTCGACGAGGAACCACACGCGGCTGGTCTCGGCCGTCGCGGCGGCGACCTGCGCGACCGCGTCGGCGTCCGGCCACGTGGGCGGCGGTGCGCCGCGGTGCACGGCGCGCGTGACCCAGCGGCGGACGGCCCCGCCGAGCCCGTCGCCCGGGTCGTCGGGGTCCGCGGGCGGGGCGTCGACGGGCGCGCCGGCGCACCGGGCGGCGGCGACGGCGGCGAAGCCGAGCCCGAGCGCGGCGGTGCGCGAGTCGACGACCCGCACCGGCACGGGGCTGACCGTCGCGGCGGTGCGGGCCGACCGCACGGTCCCCGACATCTCGCCCGACAGGTGCACGGACACGATCTCGTGGGCGCCCGCGGCCGCGGCCCGCTCGTACGCGGCGGCGAACGCCGACGGCGGCGGCTGCGACGTCGTGACCTTGGCTCCGCGCTCGAGGGCGTGCAGGAGCTGCTCGGGTGTCACGTCGACACCCTCGACGTACCGCACGCCGTCGATGCTGACGTCGAGCGGCACGACCTGCAGGCCGACGGCCGGCGCGACGCCCGGGGGCAGCGCGGCCGTGGAGTCGGTGACGACCGCGACCCGGGGCGGGTGCGGCCCGCTCGCGGGGCTCAGGCGGGCACCACGTTGACGAGCCGGGGTGCCCGCACGACGACCGTGCGCACGTCGCGGCCGGCGAGCGCCCGCTGCACGCCGGCGTCGGCGAGCGCGAGCGCGCGCAGCTCGTCGTCACCGGCGGACGGTGCGACCTCGGCACGGCCGCGGACCTTGCCCTGCACCTGGAACACGCAGGTCACGGTGTCCTCGACGAGGTACCGCGGATCGGCCTGCGGGAACGCTGCGTGCACGACCGACTCGTCGTGCCCGAGCCGGGCCCACAGCTCCTCGGTGACGTGCGGCGCGACGGGTGAGGTCATGACGACGAGCGCCTCGACCACCGAGCGCGGACTGCGCTCGAGCGTCGTCAGGTGGTTGTTGAGGACGATGAGCTTGGCGATCGCGGTGTTGATCCGCATGCCCTCCATGTCCTCGCGCACGTCCGCGATCGTGCGGTGCAGCACGCGCAGCGTCTCGGTCGACGGCTCGTCGTCGCCCACGACGAGCTCGCCCGTCGTCTCGTCGACGACGTTGCGCCACAGCCGCTGCAGGAACCGCTGGGCCCCGACGACGGCGCGCGTCTCCCACGGCCGCGACAGGTCGAGCGGACCCATCGACATCTCGTAGACGCGCAGCGTGTCGGCGCCGTACGCCTCGTACATCTCGTCGGGCGACACGGCGTTCTTCAGCGACTTGCCGATCTTGCCGTACTCGCGGTGCACGGGCTGCCCGTCCCACACGAAGCCGGTCGGGGACGTCTCGTCCTCGACGACCTCGGCCGCGGGCACGTACACGCCGCGCTCGTCGGTGTACGCGTACGCCTGGATGTACCCCTGGTTGAACAGCCTGTGGAACGGCTCGGCGCTGCGGACGTGGCCCAGGTCGTGGAGCACCTTGTGCCAGAACCGCGCGTACAGCAGGTGCAGCACGGCGTGCTCGACGCCGCCGACGTACAGGTCGACGCCGCCGGTCGAGCCGTCGGGCTGCGCGCCGTGGCCCGGGCCCATCCAGTAGTCCTCGAGGGCGGGGTCGATGAGCACGTCGTCCGAGCGCGGGTCGAGGTAGCGCAGGTAGTACCAGCACGAGCCGGCCCAGTTGGGCATGGTGTTCGCGTCGCGGCGGTAGCGCCTGGGTCCGTCGCCCAGGTCGAGCTCGACGTACAGCCAGTCGGTGTTGCGGCCCAGCGGGGGCTCGGGCTCGGAGCTCGCGTCGTCGGGGTCGTACGTGCGCGGCGAGAAGTCCGGGACCTCGGGCAGCTCGACGGGCAGGGCGGAGTCGGGCAGGGCGATCGGGGAGTCGTGCTCGTCGTAGACGACCGGGAACGGCTCGCCCCAGTAGCGCTGCCGGCTGAACAGCCAGTCACGCAGCCGGTAGGTGACGGTCCGCTCGCCCACGCCCTTGGCGGCGAGCCACTCGACGATGCGCTCCTTGGCGTCCGCGACGGGCAGGCCGTCGAGGCTGATCTCGTCGTTGGCGGAGTTGACGACCGCGCCGTCACCGCTGCGCGCGCCCGGCGGTGTGCCGTCCGGCGCGTCGACCGTGTAGACGACGGGCAGCTCGAACGCCTCGGCGAACTGGAAGTCGCGCTCGTCGCCGCCCGGCACGGCCATGATCGCGCCCGTGCCGTAGCCCATGAGGACGTAGTCGGCCGTGAACACCGGCAGCAGGTCGCCGTTGACGGGGTTGGCGGCCAGGTGCCCGGTGAAGACGCCCGTCTTGCGGCCCGCGTCCTGCTGGCGCTCGAGCGCGGACTTGGCGGCGGCCTGGCGGCGGTAGTCGGCGACGGCGTCGGCCGGGGAGGCGTGCCCGCCCGTCCACGCGCTCGACGTGCCGTCGGGCCACGTCCGCGGCACCTCGTCGAGCAGCGGGTGCTCGGGCGAGACGACCAGGAACGTCGCGCCGAACAGCGTGTCGGGGCGCGTCGTGAAGACCTCGACCTGCTCACCGCCCTGCACCGCGAACCGTACGCGCGCACCGGTCGACCGTCCGATCCAGTGCCGCTGCATCGACTTGACCTTCTCGGGCCAGTCGATGCGCTCGAGGTCGTCGGTCAGGCGGTCGGCGTACGCCGTGATGCGCATGTTCCACTGGCGCAGGTTGCGCTGGAACACGGGCATGTTGCCGCGCTCGGAGCGACCGTCGGCCGTGACCTCCTCGTTGGCCAGCACCGTGCCGAGGCCGGGCGCCCAGTTGACGGGCGTGTCCGACAGGTACGCCAGGCGGCGCGCGTCGACCACGCGGCGGCGCGTGGCCTCGTCGAGGTCGGCCCACGTCGCGCCGTCGGTGACGCCCTCGACGTCGGTCGGCAGCGCGCGCGTTCCGGCGGCGTACTCCTCGACGAGCTCGGACACGGGACGGGCGCGGCCCGTGCCGCCGTCGGGGCGCACGGCGTCCTCGTCGTACCAGGACTCGAAGATCTGCAGGAAGATCCACTGCGTCCAGCGCACGTAGTCGGCGTCGATGGTCGCGAACGAGCGGCGCGGGTCGTGGGCGAGGCCCAGGCGACGCAGCTGGCGCCGCATGATCGCGATGTTGGCCTCGGTCGTCACGCGCGGGTGCTGCCCCGTCTGCACGGCGTACTGCTCGGCCGGCAGGCCGAACGCGTCGAACGCGAGCGCGTGCAGCACGTTGTCACCGCACATGCGCCGGTACCGGCCGACCACGTCGGTCGCGATGTACCCGAGCGGGTGCCCGACGTGCAGGCCGGCGCCCGAGGGGTACGGGAACATGTCCATGACGAAGAAGGGACGCGCGGCCGGGTCGGCGTGGCGGCCCGCACCGTCGGTGAGCGGCCCGGCCGGGTTCGGGGTGAAGTACGTGCCGCGCCTGTCCCACTCGTCCTGCCAGCGCAGCTCGATCTGCTGCGCGAGGGCTGCGGTGTAGCGGAAGGGGACGTCGTCGGGGGCCGGGTTCGGGGACTGGTCGCTCACCGGTGAATCGTACCGACGCCGGTCAGCGGGCACGCACCTCGGCCGCGAGACCCTCCGCACGGTCGCCGGCACCGGCCGACGTCGTCGGGACGAGCACGGGCGGGGGCGTGCGCCCGACCGTCAGCACGACGAGCAGCCCGACGGCCGTGAGCCCGGCGCCGACCCACGCGGGGGCGAGCAGACCCCAGCCGGCGGCGATGACGAGCCCGCCGAGGAACGCCCCCGCCGCGTTGCCGAGGTTCAGGGCGGAGTGGCACAGCGCCGCACCGAGCGACGGCGCGCCGGGCGAGACGTCCATGAGGCGGGTCTGCAGCGACAGGCCCAGCACCTGCGAGGTGACGCCCAGCAGGACGATCGCGGTCACCGCGGCCACGGGGTAGGGGCCCACGAGCCCGATCGCGACGAGGACCACGATCGTCGCGACCATCCCGGTGACGACCGTGCCGAGCACCGAGCGGTCCGCGAGCCGCCCGCCGAGCAGCGTGCCGGCCGTCATGCCGACGCCGTACAGGGCGAGCACGAGCGGCACCGTGCCGACGTCGAGCCCGGTCACGTCGGTGAGCAGCGGCTTGACGTACGAGTAGACGGCGAACATGCCGCCGAAGCCGATCGCGCCCGCCGCGAACGCGACCCACAGCTGCCGGTTGCGGACCGCTCCGAGCTCGCGGCGCACGCCCGCACCGGGGTCGGACGGCAGCGAGGGCGTCCACGCGTGCAGCGCGAGGAGCGTGAGCAGCCCGATCGCGCCGACGCCGACGAACGCCCACCGCCACCCGGTCGCGTGGCCCACGACCGCCGTGAGCGGCACGCCGACGGCGCACGCGACGGTCAGCCCGGTCATCATGGCCGCGACGGCGCGGCCTCTGCGCTCGGGCCCGACGACGGCCGTGCCCATGACGGCGCCGACGCCGAAGAACGCGCCGTGGGGCAGCCCGGCGACGAGCCGGGCCGCCACGAGGGTCGGCACGTCGGGCGCGAAGGCGGACAGCACGTTGCCGACGGTGAACGCGACCATGAGCAGCAGCAGCAGGCGGCGCCGGTCGAGGCGGGCACCGAGCGCCGCGAGCGTGGGCGCGCCGAGGACGACGCCGATCGCGTACGCGGTGATGGCGTGCCCGGCGGTGGGGATGTCGACGCCCAGGTCGGTCGCGATCTCCGGCAGCAGGCCCATGGTGGCGAACTCGGTGGTGCCGAGGCCGAACCCGCCGAGCGCGAGCGCGAGGAGGGCCGGCCCGGTGCGGGTCCCGGGGTCGCCGGCGCGCGGGACCGCGCGGTGCGTGATGCTCAACGGCAGTTCCTCGAATCGATTCGACAACGAGTCGAGGGACGTCGTCGGCCACTCGCGGGAATGCTGTCGAGACTACGTCAGGCGCGCGCCGTGAGCCAGATCGCGCTCGCCGCGACCTCCCCCAGCTCGACACGGTCCGGCCGGCCGTCGACCCGGATGCTCACGACGCCCGTCACGACGCGCCGCTCGTCGAGCGTCACGGGGGCGTCGAGCACCAGGCCCACGCCCTCGAGGTACCGCAGCAGCTCCGGGTCGGCGTCGGAGATCCGCGCGACGCTGTACTCCCCCGGCTCCACCGCCCACATGACGTGCGCGTCCGGCAGGTGCACGGTGCCGTCGGCCGCCGGGATCGGGTCGCCGTGCGGGTCCCGGTCCGGGTGGCCCAGCACGTCCGCGACCCGTTCGACGAACCGGTCGCTCACCGCGTGCTCGAGCACCTCGGCCTCGTCGTGCACCTCGTCCCAGCCGTAGCCCAGCCGCTCGACGAGGTACGTCTCGATGAGCCGGTGCCGGCGGACCACCGCCACCGCGTGCGCGCGCCCGGACTCGGTGAGCTCGACCGCGCCGTACGGGCGGTGCGAGACCAGACCGGCGTCCGCGAGCCGCTTGACGGTCTCCGAGACCGTCGACGCGCCCACACCGAGCCGGCTCGCGAGGAGCTTGGTGGTCACGGCCACGTCGGACCACTCCTGAGCGCCCCAGATGACCTTGAGGTAGTCCTGGCTCACCGCCGTCAGGGGGGCGGCCACGGGTGCAGGGCTCTCCGTCACGACGCCCAGCGTAGAGGGCTCACGAGCCGTCGACGCTCCAGTGCCACGGCTCGCCCGGCAGGTTCTCCAGGCCGTACGAGCCCGCGTGCGCGACCAGCCACGCGTACGCCGCCGACCCCGCGGACACCGTGCGACCCCCGGACGTGAAGTCGACCGCCAGCCCGCGCTCGTGACGCGACGTGCCCGGGCGGGCCGTGCTCGGCGAGCACGCCGACGCGGGCTTGTCGTACACGTCGGCGTCCGTCGGGCCGCAGTGCGCGCGGCGCAGGGTCACCTGCTGCTCGGAGCTGCGCCACCCGCCGCCGCGCAGCTCGACGCCGTCGGCGCGCGCCGCGGCGACGAGCGCGTCGACCGCCTCGGCGAGGCACGGGTGGACGCGGATGCCGCTGCGCGTCCGCACGACGTCCCCCTCCGCGACCGGGCCGTCGACCAGCGCGCAGTCGGTGGGCTGCACGCCCGTCGGGACCAGGTCGGCCGGGACCGCGACCTGCCACAGCACCTCGCCCGAGGGCGCGACGAGCAGCACCGCGGTCTCCTCGAGCACGATCCGCGCACCGGGCCGCCCGCCCGTCGCGGTGCCCCACACGGGTGCCCCGGCGGCGTCCAGCAGCACGAGGTCGCCGTCGTCCTGCAGGCGCGCGGTCACGGCGCCGTCCGTGGGCGACGTCCAGAACGGCCTGCCGTTCCACGACGCGGCGAGCGCGCCTCCGTCGACGGCCACGACGAGGTGGCCCGACGGCGAGCCGAGCGACGCGTCCGCCGCCAGCTCGCCGCCCGGCTCCAGGACGTCCGGCCCGATCGGCGTGCCGGATCGCCAGACGGGTGCGCCGGCGGCGTCGAGCAGCACCAGGTCGCCGTCGTCCTGCAGCGCGAGCGTCACCGGCCCGCGGCCCGCGGTGCGGCTGCGCCACACGGCGTCGCCGTCCTCGTCCACCGCCACGAGGTTGCCGTCGGCGCGCAGCTCGAGCGCCACGGAGGCGTCGGGTGCCGTGCCGGACCTCGACACCGCGACCTCCGGCGCCCACCGCGCGGACCCGTCCGGACCCAGCAGCCGGACACCCTCGCCCGGGACGACGAGCAGCGTGTGCCGGCCGTCGGGCGACGACAGCACGTCGTCACCGGACAGGCGTGCGGGACCGTCGAGCGTCGAGGGCTCCTGGGCCGTGCCGCTGCGCCACACCACACCACCGTCGGACCCCTGCACGACCACGTCACCGTCGTCCTGCAGGCGCAGCGTCCCGCCCGGCGCGTCGGTCGCGGTGCTCCACACGAGCGTGCCGTCGGGTGCGACGAGCCGCACGTCGCCGGACGGGTCCGTCGTCAGGCCGGCTCCGGGCACGCCGCGCCCCGACGACCAGCGCACGACGCCGTCGAGCGCGTACAGGCCGAGCGCGCCGTCGGGCTGGACGACGAGCACGTGCCCGCCGCCCGGGGCGAGCAGACCCTGACCGGGGGCGAGCCGCTCACCCGAGCGCAGCACGTCCTCGCCGGGGCCGGCGGCCGCCGGCAGGGCACCGGCGATCACCAGACCCGCGGTGACGACCGCGACCACCACCCGTCGCACGCGCACTCCCCCCGGGCGCACCGCGCGGCACTCCCGTCGGCCGGGCGCCGTGCGCACCGGTCCAGGCGACCATCTGCGTCACGGATGCGCAACCCGTTCGAGGGGATTCATCCGGGGGATCAGCCGCCCTGGCCGTCCGCGCCGGCGCCACCGGCGGGCGGGACGCCGTCGCCCGTGCCGTCCTCGCGACGCGTCACCGCGCCGTCGTCGCCCGTGCCCTGCGGGGCGTCCGCACCGTCACCCGAGCCTGCGCCGTCACCCGCACCCTCGTCGTCCCCGGTGCCCGCCTCGTCCGCGTCGTCCTGCGGCTCCACGACGAGCGGCCACGCCTGCGGGCGGCCCACCGTCACGGTGGTGTCCGGTGCCACCTGCACGACCTGGTACGAGACCACGCGGCGCGACGCGGGATCGAAGCGCAGCACCGTCAGCTCGGCGACGCCGCGCAGCGGTCCGACGGTCGGCTGGTTGAGCGTCGCACCCGCGGTGCTCGACGAGACGTACCGGATCCCGAGCCCGACCTGCTCGGGCCCCACCCGCCGGTGGTAGTGCCCGGACACCTGCGCGGGCACGCAGCCGTCGTCGAGAGCCGCGTCCCCGACGGTGGGCGTGTGGACAAGCAGCAGGTCCACGGCCCCGTCGTCGCACGCGACGTCCGCGAGCCGGCGGCCCGCCTCCGACGGCGTCTCGTCCGCTGCCGCCGCCGTCCCGCCACCACCGACACGCGTCTCGTTCGGGTCGTGGTCGCCGAGGATCCGCACGCCCGCGACCTCGACGACCCCGCCGTCGAGCACGGTCGCACCCGCCCGGGCGTAGTTGGCGGACGTCTCGCGCGAGTCGTGGTTGCCGGGCGACGTCACGAGCGCCACCCCGGCGGGCACGGCACGCGCGAACGACGTCACGCAGTACTGCTCGACCGACGTGCCGTTCATCGTGGTGTCGCCCGCGTCGAGCACCACGTCGGCCTTCGCGAGGCGCGCGAGCGTGCCGATCAGCGGCGCCATGCCCACGTTGCAGTGCAGGTCCGAGACGACGACCAGCACGATCGGATCGACCTCGGGGGTCGGCGACGGGGCGGGCGTGACCGTCGGCGACGCGGTGGGCGTCACCCCCGGCGTCCCGGTCGGGGTCCCGGTGGGCGTCGCCCCCGTCGTCGCGCCGCCGTCGTCCGCGTCGTCGGCGCCGTGCGGCGTCCCCGCGTCCGCGTCGTCGGCGTCGCCCGCGTCGCCGTCGGTCCCCTCGGTGGACGCGGCGTCGGTCTGCGCCGCGCGCTCCTGCGCCGCGCGCTCCCGCTCCGCGCGGGCCGCCGCGAGGCGTGCGGCCGCCGCGCGCTGCGCGGCCTCCTGGGCGGCCCGCTCCTCACCCTCCTCCCACGCCTGCCACGCCACGACGAGGGCGTCGTCCGCGCTGCGGTAGAACCTCTCGTTCTCCCGCCACGCGTCCACCGCGTACGCGCCGTACGTGTCGATGACGCCGCCGAGCCGGCCGGTGACGCGCGCGCCCTCCAGCGGCGTCCCGTCGAACACGACGGACGACAGGTGCGCAGGCGCCGGACGGTCGCCGGGCGCGACGCTCGACGTCAGCACCGTCGCACCCACGACGAGCGCCAGGGCACCGGCCGTCACGGGACGCGCCCGCGCCGCCAGCGCCGCGACGAGCTCGCGCCGCCGGTCGGCCCCCAGCAGCAGCCGCACCGCCCACCACCCCGCCACGAGCAGCACGAACGTGACGCCCGCACGCAGCAGCGCGTCGCCGACGAGCCCGTACGCGACGTCGCGGACCGCCGCGGCGGGGCCCGAGAAGAACGAGACGTACGCGGTGAGGTCCTCGCTCAGCGCCTGCAGCGTGCGGGCCTCACCGAGCTCGGTGACGCTCGCCGGGATCTCCTGCACGGTCGCGCGCACCCCGAGCGTCAACGGCAGCGGGGAGTCGATCTGCAGCGTGCCGAGCGGGCCGAAGTCGATCGTCACGGTCGCGTCCGTCGTGACGTCGTACCGCGTGACGTGCGGCCCGAGCGCGCCCTGCACCGACGCCGTCGTGACCCCGAGCACCAGCGAGGCGACGGCACCGGCGACGACGAGGCCGATCGCCGCCCACCAGCCGTGCCGCGGCTGCCACGTGCGCGCGGCCCGCAGACGCGGTGCGGCACGACGCCAGGCGCGCCCGACCTGCTCGCGCGCGGCGGCCCACCGGCCCGGCGTCGCCCCGTCCGACGGCGCACGCTCGGCAGGGCCGGGCACCGGCACGTCTCTCGTCGGGTCCTCCATCGGCCCGAGCCTAGACTCGGGCGGGTGCGTCGGCGCGTCTACGACCTGGTCTCGGTGTGGCGGATCGCCGCGCCACGGGACACCTGCTGGGACGTGCTCGCCGACCCCCGCATGAGCTGGCCGAGCTGGTGGCCGGGCGTCGACGCCCTCGAGGTGCGGACCGCGCACGGACCGGTCGGCTCGTCGGCACGCCTGCGGTTCCGCTCGGCGCTGCGCTACGCGCTCGTGCTGGACCTCAGCGTCGTCGAGGCCGACGAGCCCGCACGCGTGGTCGTCGCGGCCGCCGGCGACCTCGTCGGCACGGGCGACGTGCGGCTCACCTCGCCCACGCCCGGGACGACGCGCGTCGACATCGCCTGGCGCGTGGCGACCGTGCGACCGTGGATGAACGCGCTGGCTCCCGCGCTGTCACCGGTGTTCGCGGCGTCGCACGCCGCGTCGATGCGCGCGGGCGAGCGCGGGCTGCGCGCCCACCTCGCCCGCGCGTGAGCCTCAGGCGCGGGCGTCGCGCCAGGCCACCCACCGCGCCGCGCGGGTCAGGTCGTAGTCCGGGCCGCCCGCGCTGCACGTGAACAGCCGCACGCCCGCGGCGACCAGCTCGTCACCGACCTCCTCGGGGTCCGACCCGTCGACGCCGACCGACCGCGTGACCAGGGCCGCGGTGTCACGGCCGACGGCGGCGCCGTGCTCGTCGAGGATCGCGCTCTTGCGGCGCAGCGTGTCGATGTCGCCGAACGAGTGCCAGATGTCGGCGTGCTCGGCCACGACCCGCAGCGTCTTGCGCTCGCCCCCGCCGCCGATCATCACCGGGATCTCGCGCACGGGTGCCGGGTTCAGCCTCGCCCACCGGTCCTTGATGCGCGGCATCGCCTGCGCCAGGTCCGCGATGCGCGAGCCCGCGGTGCCGAACTCGTACCCGTACTCGTCGTAGTCCCGCTCGAACCAGCCGGCACCGATCCCGAGGACCAGCCGACCGCCGCTGATGTGGTCGACGGTCCGCGCCATGTCCGCCAGCAGGTCGGGGTTGCGGTAGGAGTTGCACGACACGAGCGCACCGATCTCGACGCGGCTCGTCTGCTCGGCCCACGCACCGAGCATCGTCCAGCACTCGAAGTGCTTGCCGTCGGGCTCACCGCTCAGCGGGAAGAAGTGGTCCCAGTTGAAGACGACGTCGACGCCCAGGTCCTCGGCGCGGCGCACCGCGTCCCGGATCTGGCCGTAGCCGGCGTGCTGGGGCTGGATCTGGACGCCGACGCGCACGCCGGCCGGGGAGGAGTCGGTCACGCGGTCACGCTAGCGCCCCCGCGCCTGGCAGGCGCACCTCAGAACTCCTCGTACACCGCCGGGTCCTGGTCCGCGATCCGCCCGTCGGGACGGCCGAGCGCCGTGATCTCGGCAACCTCGTCGTCGTCGAGCGTGAAGCCCAGGACGTCGAGGTTGGCGCGCTGCCGCCGCGGGTCCGACGACTTGGGCAGCGGGACGGCCCCGAGCTGCGTGTGCCAGCGCAGGATCGCCTCGCCCGGCCCCACTCCGTGCGCCTCGGCGATCCGCACGACGGCGGGGTCCGCCAGCACGTCGCTGCCGCGCCCCAGGGGGCTCCACGACTGCGTGACGACGCCCAGCGCCGCGTCGGCCGCGCGCTGCTCGCGCTGCGGGAAGCGCGGGTGCAGCTCGACCTGGTTGACGCTCGGTACCGTGCCGTGCGCGTCGAGCAGCGCCTGCAGGTGCTCGGGCAGGAAGTTGGACACGCCCACCGACCGGACCAGACCGGCCTCCCGCAGCTCGAGCAGCGCGCCGAACGCCTCGACGAACAGACCCTGGCGCGGGTTGGGCCAGTGGATGAGGTACAGGTCCCAGTAATCCAGGCCCGCACGCCACAGCGACTCGTGGACCGTGCGCACGGCGTCGTCGTGCCGGTGGTACCGCCCGGGCAGCTTCGACGACAGCACGAGCTCGTCGCGCGGGACGCCGCTGCGACGCACGGCCTGGCCGACCGCGCCCTCGTTCTCGTAGCTGTACGCGGTGTCGATCAGCCGGTAGCCGACGTCGATCGCGCTGCGGATCACGTCGGCGCCGTCCGGACCCTTGAGCGGGTAGGTGCCGAAGCCGATGACGGGCAGCTCGAGCCCGTCGACGAGGGTGCGGGTGGGGACGGGTCCGTCGGTCATGACAGCCACGCTAGGGCGCCCGGCGCGATCGGCACGCCGAACCGCTCCGCGTCACTGGTCCGCGTCACTGGTACGTGACGAGGTCCGGCACCGGCTGCACCTGGTACGTCTGCGTCGGGTCGAGCATGGGGACGTCCTCGTCGTAGAAGTTCTTCCACCCCCAGTGCACGGGCGGCGCACCGTCGCGCAGCGTCGCCCACGTGCCGGCCTTCGCCGGCTGGCTGCCCTGCCCGTCGACGTGGATGAGCGGCGCGAGCTCGTCGTGCGACGTGTCGAGGCGTTCCCGCTCGGCGATCATCCGCAGCGAGAACTGGTGCAGCACGAACATCTTCTGCGGCAGGTGCCGCTCGCGCGTGAGCTGCGCGAGCCACTCCGCGGTCGCGTTCACCTCGTCGATGCCGACGGACCCGATCTGCCGCAGGTGCACCTGGTCGGGCGCCAGGCGCCACTCGGGGTCGAGCGCGAGCCCCACGTGGGGCAGCGCGAGCAGGTCCTCGTAGACCCGGGCCTGCGTGACGAAGTCCTGGCGGCCGGGCTGCAGGTCGAGCACGACGTACTGACCGGCCGCGCCGGCGGCCTCGACGAGCGGGCGCAGGTCGTCGACCGGCCGCTTGCGCGAGTAGCTGCCGTCGGCCTCCGCGCCCGACGACGCGATGGTCGCGATGATCTCGACCGCGGGCACGACCGTGTCCGACGTCAGGCCCCGGTACGGGGCCGCGTGCTCCTCGGCACGCGCGATCGTCGCGGGCACGTCCTGCTCCCCCAGCACGCCCAGCGCACCGGACCCCGGTGTGCCGTACAGCGCGACGTACCGCACCCCGGGCTCCCCCGGGACCGCCGGGAAGACGAGCTGACCGCCGCCGGGCAGCTCGACGCCGGTGACCGCGGTGGCGACGCGCGCGGCGAGCCGGTCGGCCGGGCCGAACGACGCGCCGTACGCGAGGACCGCCACGGGCTGGGCACCCGCGAGCGCCTGCACGGTCGCCGACGTCGCGCGCGGGTCGCCGCCCGGGACGTCGGCGACCTCGACGTCGAGCGCCCGCAGCGTCGCCGCCGCGGCGAGCGGGACGACGCCGTCCGCGAGCGCCAGCACGCCCGAGGCCGGTGCCGGGACCGTGGGCGGGAGCGTCGCGGCCGTGGCGGCCTGCGTGGTCGCCGTGGCTGCGGCGGTCGTCGTGGCTGCGGCGGCCGGAGTGGTCACGGTGGCCTGCGGGCCGGTGTCCGGGGTCGCGGTGCCGGACGTGGGGGCAGCACCCGACGTGGCGCCGTCGGCGGGCGCCGCCTCGGTGGGCTCCTCCCCGGCGGACGCGCCCTGCGCCACGAGCACGGCCGGCTCGGGGCCCGTCAGCGCGCGCACCGCCGCCGCCTCGTCACCCGCCGGCACCGGCGTGGCCTCCCCGAGGTCGTGGCCCGTCACGTCGGCGAGCGCGTCCGCCGCGGCGCCGGCGGCGACGGGGACGAGGACGACGTCGTCCGGGAGCGCGGCGGTGTCGGCGTCGCCGACGACGAGCACGTGGCGGGTGCCGAGCCGCGCGAGCTCGGCGCCGATGTCGGCCTGCGCGCCGGTGAGCAGCACCGGCGCGCCGAGCGCGACAGCCGCGGTCGCGGCCGTGAGCGTGCCGGGGACGTCACCGGAGCCGGCGACGACCACGACGGGTGCCGCGTCGAGCAGCGCGGCCGACGTCGCGAGGGCCGCCGTCGCGTCGTCGCCCTCGACCACGGTCACCGGCGCGGGCGGGTCCGTCAGCGTGACCTCGACCGGGTCGGGCGTGGGGGTGGGCGTCACGACGGCCGTCGTGGACGGCCCGTCGGCGGGCGTGCCCCACGTGCACGACGCGAGCAGCGCCGCGACGACCGACCCCGTGAGCAGTCCCGCGCGCAGCCGCGCGCGTCGCGCGTCCCTCGCCACGTGCACCCGCACCTCCCGGCGGTCGGGCGGCGTCCCTGCCGCCGGCCGGCGGTCGCCGACGCGCCGCCACTCTAGGCAGGTCGGCCCGCACGCCGCAGCCCCGGTCCGCGGGCCGGGGCGGGGCCCGGGACGACGTCCCGGGGGTGTCCCCTCACCTGTCGCCGTCAGGCTGCGGGCCTTCTGACTCCCCGCCTAGCCTGGTCCGGACGCGCGACGCACGACGCCGGGGGTGCTGCGATGGGTCCGGGGACCGGATGGGTCGTCCGACGCGCCGAGCCGCGGGACGTGACGTCGATCTGCGAGTTCGGCGACGCGCACGTCCGCCCGCACTACACGCCGCTGATCGGTGCGGACCACGCGGCCGCGCAGGTCACGACGTGGTGGGACGAGGCCCGGATCGAGGCCGCCGTGGACGCGGGCCTGGTCGTCGTCGCCGAGGCCCCGGACGGCGTCGTGGGAGTCGTCCAGCGGGGGTGGCGCGGGGCCGACCACGTGATCTACAAGCTGTACGTCGACCCTCGTCTGCGGGGGCGGGCCCTGGGGCCGCGGCTGATCGCCGCCGTCGTCGAACGGCTGCCGCCCGACGCGTCCCGGCTGTGCGTCGAGCACTTCGCGAGCAACGCGCGGGCGGCGGCGTTCTACGAGCGCGAGGGGTTCACCGTGGTGCGCGTCGAGCCGAGCGGCGGCGACCCGGCGCTCGACGTGGTCTGGCGCGCGCGGGCCGTCACCGGCGCACGTGCCCCGGTGGGCCGCCCGTCCCCCACCTGAGGGCCGGGTGCGCCTAGAAACCCGTCATGCGGTGGTCGTGCCCGAACCCGGGCAGGAACTGCGGCCCGGTGCGCGCGAGCTCGGCACGCCACGCGTCGGCCCAGCCGGCGAACGGCGCGTGCGCGAGGCCGTCGTTGGCGAACCTGGGGTCGGTCGTGACCTCCGTGACGCAGAAGTCGGGGATCGCGAGGTCGGTGACCGGCCCGCCGCGCTCGACCTCGGCGACGACGAGCGGCGCGTTCGCGCCGGCGAACACGTCGACGACCCAGCCGTCCTCGCCGAGCCACACCGAGTGCCGCACCTTCGCGACGCGCGCGCCGCCGCGCCGGACCATCTCGACGCCGACCAGCGGGTCGACCTCGCGCTCGACCTCGTACCGGGTGCCGCCGTTCATGGGGCCCTTGACGGTCACGGCGCAGAAGTCGACCCGGTCGGCGTACCGCTCGAGGAGCGTCACCTCGTCCTGCGCGACGTCGACGCCGGCGACCGACGACGCCTGCGCGCGCACGCGCAGCGCGTACCCCTCGTCGGCCAGGTAGTAGCTCTGCACGATGAGCGCGGGCGCCTCCTCGAGCAGATCCGCGGGCACGGCGCGCGCGAGGAACCGCCGCTCGAACTCGAAGTCGCCGTTCCCGGTGTCGCTCATGGTCGCCCGCCTGTGCCCGTCGGCCCCCGCGGCCGCCTGCGCCCACCGTACCGACCCGGCGCCGCGCACCGACCCCGCGTGGCACGCCGCGAGGACCTGCCACGGGTGCGCACCGCACCGTGGCACAGTGCGAGACATGACCGCTGCCGACGAGCCGGCCACGGACGGCACCCTGGCGCCTGCCACGACCCGGACCGGTCGCGCTCGTCGCGCCGTCGCGCGCTGGTGGGTGCGGTTCTCCCCGTCGGGGCTCATCGGCGCGGTCGTGCTGTTCGCCGCCGCGCTCGGACCGTCGCTCATGCCGCGCAGCACGCTGTACCAGGGCGCGATCGCGGGAGTGTGCGCCGCGATCGGGTACGGCGTCGGCACGTTCGCCGGCTGGGGCGCCCGGCGGATCGGGCTGCGCGCACCGTGGCCCGAGCACCGGCGCCCGCTCGTGCGGCGGATCGCCGCGGGCCTCGGGCTCGCCGTCGTCGTGTGGGCCCTCGCGGTCGACGCCGACTGGCAGGCGAGGTCGCGCACGCTGCTGGGCATGGACGACGCGGCGCCCGCGCAGCCCCTGGGCGTCGTCGTGCTCGCCGTGCTGCTCGCGCTGCTCCTGGTCCTCGCCGCACGCGGGCTGCGCCGCGCGACGGTGGCCGTCGCGCGGCTCGTGGGACGCCTGCTGCCACCGGTCGCCGCGCGGCTCGTCGCGGTCGTCGTGGTCGCGGTCGCGACGTACCTGCTGGTCGACGGGACGATCGTCGCCGGTGTGCGGCACGTGCTCGTCACGACGTACGCCGGCCTGGACGAGCAGACGTGGGAGGGCGACGAGCCTCCCACCGAGCCGGAGCGCAGCGGCTCACCGGGGTCCGCCAGCACCTGGGACTCGCTGGGCCGCGAGGGCCGCCGGTTCGTGGCCGGCGGCCCGACCACGGCCGCGCTCGCCGCGTTCTCGCGGTCCGTCGGGCTCGAGCGCGAGGTCCGCGAGCCCGTGCGCGTGTACGCGGGCCTCGACACGGACGCCGACGCCGACCTCGACGAGGTCGCCCGGCTCGTCGTCGAGGAGCTCGACCGCACCGACGCGTGGGACCGCTCGGTGCTCGTCGTGACCACGACGACCGGCACGGGCTGGGTCGATCCCGCGGCCAGCGCCGCGATCGAGCTGCTGTGGGGCGGCGACAGCGCGATCGCGGCGATGCAGTACTCCTACCTGCCGAGCTGGGTGAGCTTCGTCGGCGACCGGTCGAGCCCGCCCGACGCGGGCCGCGCGCTCTTCGAGGCCGTGTACGCGCGCTGGTCGCAGCTGCCCCCGGACGACCGGCCCGCGCTCTACGCGTTCGGCATCTCGCTGGGCAGCTTCGGCTCGCAGGGCGCGTTCTCCAGCCTGTCGGACGTCGCGGCCCGGACCGACGGCGCCGTGTGGGCCGGCACACCGGGGTTCACTCCGTTGTGGCGCGGGCTCACGGCCGACCGCGACGCCGGCTCGCTGCAGGTGCACCCCGTGCTCGACGAGGGACGGGACGTCCGCTGGGGGGTGGCGCTGCGCGACGACGACGGCGCGTCCCTGACCGACGGCGACGCGACCTGGCAGCACCCCCGGGTCGTGTACCTGCAGCACCCGTCCGACGGGGTCACCTGGTGGTCGGCCGAGCTGCTGCTCGAACGGCCCGACTGGCTGCGCGAACCACGCGGTGCGGACGTGCTGCCCGACGTGCGCTGGTTCCCGGTGGCGACGTCCTTCCGCCTCGCCATCGACCTGTTCGTCGCCGGGGAGGCACCCGCCGGGCACGGTCACACGTTCGTCGGCGAGTACGCCGACGCGTGGGCGGCCGTCGCACCACCGCCCGGGTGGACGCACGAGGCGACCACGACGCTGCGCGGCGTGCTCGACGCCCCGCCGGACACGTCGCTCGCAGGCCGCTGACCTGCGCCGACATGGGCACGGCACCGCGCCGGACAGCAGGTGTGAGAGACTTGGCCCCAGTGGCAGCGCGATCGACCGCGCGCCCGCGTCGTGGAGTCCCCCCGGGCATCGTGCGGCGGACCCCGACTTCTTCGCCCCTGAGAGGCACCCACCTGTGACGACCTTCTCCGACCTCGGCGTGCCCGAGGTGCTGGTCCGCGCGCTCGCGGACCAGCAGATCACCACCCCGTTCCCCATCCAGACCGCGACGCTGCCGGACACGCTGCGCGGCACCGACGTGCTCGGCCGCGGCCGCACGGGCTCGGGCAAGACGCTCGCGTTCGCGCTGCCCGTGGTCACCCGGCTCGCCGCGTCCGGCACGCCGCGCCGTGCACGGCGCCCCCGCGCCCTCGTCCTGTGCCCCACGCGCGAGCTCGCGACGCAGATCGAGGCGACCTTCCTGCCGCTCGCGAAGGCGGCCGGCCTGCGCACGACCACGATCTTCGGCGGCGTCGCGCAGTCCCGGCAGGTCACGGCGCTCGACCGCGGCGTCGACGTGCTCGTCGCGTGCCCCGGACGCCTGGAGGACCTGCTCCGCCAGGGCCTGGTCACGCTCGACGGCATCGAGATCACCGTGCTGGACGAGGCGGACCACATGGCCGACCTCGGGTTCCTCCCGGTCGTGCGCCGCCTCATGGACCGCACGCCGAAGCGCGGGCAGCGCCTGCTGTTCTCGGCCACGCTCGACAACGGCGTCGGCACGCTGGTGGACCGCTACCTGACCTCCCCCGTGGAGCACGCGGTCGACCCGGCCGCGCAGACCGTCGTGGCCAGCACCCACCACGTGCTCGAGGTCGCCGACGCGACCGCCAAGCGCGCGGTCGTCGAGACCCTCGCCGCCGGCACCGGCCGGCGCGTGCTGTTCATGCGCACCAAGCACCACGCCAAGAAGCTCGCGAAGCAGCTCACCCAGGCGGGCATCCCGGCGGTCGACCTGCACGGCAACCTCGGGCAGGGCGCGCGCGAGCGCAACCTCGCGGCGTTCTCGTCCGGTGCCGCGCGCGTGCTGGTCGCCACCGACATCGCGGCCCGTGGCATCCACGTCGACGAGGTCGAGCTGGTCGTGCACGTGGACCCGCCGGCCGAGCACAAGGCGTACCTGCACCGCTCGGGCCGCACGGCGCGTGCCGGCGCCGCGGGCACGGTGCTCACGCTGCAGCTCCCCGAGCAGCGCGCCGACGTGCGTGCGATGACCCGCGCCGCGGGCATCACGGTCACGCCCGTGGCCGTGCGCCCCGGTGACGCGCTCGTGCGCCGGCTCGCCGACGCCCCCGGGACCGTCGCCGCCGACAACGGCGGCACGCCCGCCCCGACCGGTCCGGCCCCGCGTGAGGCGGGTTCCGTGACGACGGCCGACCGCGGCGCCGCAGCCGGCCGGGGACGGTCGGTCGGCGGGCAGCCGGGCGGCGGGCAGCCGGGTGCCGGTCGCCGGCAGTCCGGCGGTGGGCGCCGTCCGTCGGCCGCACCGACGGGCGGGGCGCGAGCAGCCTCCCAGCCCGATGCCGGACAGCGCCGTCGCTCGGGCTCGCGCGCCGCGTCCCGCCCCGCCGGGCCTGCCGCGTCGCGGCCGGGGAGCGACGACGTCGCCCGCACCTTCGACGCGCGCGGCACGCACGACACGCGCGGCTCCTCCGCGCCGCAGCGCGGCACGGGCCCGTTGCCGTCCCGCGACGGCGGCACCGCCGCCGACGGCACGGGCGCTCCCCGACGTCGCCGCCGCGGCGGTCGCGGCCGCACCCGCAGCACGTCCACGGGCACCCCCGCCGCCTGACGCACCGGCCCGACCACCTGCCACGTGCCGAGCTCGTACGCCGGCGGCCACTGACGCGTCAGGAGCCGCCGACGTACGGGCTCGGCGTCGTCGGGGCGCGGTCCATGTCCGACGTGTCGAGGATTGCGCTTTCCTGCGTTGTCGTGCCAGGCTGGTCGCACTGGTGAGAAACCGGTTTCTCACCCTTCCGCCGCCGGAGACGAAGGAGTCCCCATGCGCGACACCTCGACACCAGCCCACCGCCCTGCGGGCCGGGGCGCGTCCGTCCGCCACGTCGCGGTGGCCGCCGCCACGGCGCTCGCGCTGACCGCGACCGGCCCCGCGTGCGCCGCGACCGCGAGCGCCCACGCACCCGACCTCCCCCGCGGGCACGACGCCGGGACCGTGCGCGACCTCGGGCGCGAGACCCTCCCCGCGGGCGACGGCTGGGCGTCGTGGTCCGGCACGACGTACCCCGAGGGGCGCGTCGTGCAGGCGGCCGGCACGACCGGCGGGGCCGCCGCCGACGCCGCCCAGGTGTACGTGGTCGACACGTGGACCGAGCTGCGCGACGCGCTGGGCGGACGCGCGGGCGCGACCGGGACGACCGCACGCACCGTGACCGAGCCGCGGATCGTGTACGTGCGCGGCACGATCGACGCGTTCGCCGAGCCCGACGGCACACGTCTGACGTGCGACGAGCTCGGTGGCCAGGTCACGGTCGCGGACAGCGGCCAGCCGTTCTCGATGGCGGACTACATCGCCCACTTCGATCCCGAGGGACCGTGGGGCCGCGCCGACCCGAGCGGCCCCCTCGAGGAGGCGCGCGTCGCCGCGGCCGCGGTCCAGGCGCGCCGGACGCAGCAGCACATCGGCTCGAACGTCACGCTCGTGGGCGTCGGCGACGACGCCCGAGTCGTCGGCGCGAACCTGCGGATCCGGGACGCGTCGAACGTCATCGTCCGCAACCTCACGCTGTCCGACGCCTACGACTGCTTCCCGCAGTGGGACCCGGGCGACACCGACGCGGGCAACTGGAACTCGGCCTACGACAACCTGTCGGTCTGGACGTCGACGAGCGTGTGGGTCGACCACCTGACGCTCGACGACGGCGAGCACCCGCCGGCCACGATCGGGACCGTGTACGGGCGCCCGTACGAGATCCACGACGGCCTGCTCGACATCACGCACGGCTCCGACCTCGTGACCGTGTCGTGGACCCACTTCGACGACCACGACAAGACGAGCCTCGTCGGCTCGTCGGACTCGCGCACGCAGGACCGCGGCCAGCACCGCGTGACCTACCACCACAACCTCTGGACCGACATCGGGCAGCGGGCACCCCGCGTACGTTTCGGTGACGTCCACGTGTACAACAACGTCTACGAGCAGACCCGCGCCGACGGCTACGAGTACACGCTCGGCGCCGGTGTCGAGTCGAGCATCGTCGCCGAGGAGAACGTGTTCGACCTCGCACCGGGCGTCGACCCCGGGAGGGTGGTGGCGGGATGGAACGGCACGGTGCTGCGCGCGTCCGGGTCGCTCGTCCGCGGCGAGCCGGTCGACCTGGTCGCGGCGTTCAACGCCACGTCCACGACGCCGCTGCGCGACGAGGCCAGGTGGACGCCGGGCGACCACTACACGCCGCAGGTGCAGCCCGCCGCGCAGGCGGCCGGTGCCGTGCGCGCCGAGGCCGGTGCGACGCTCCGCTCGGGCACGCCCGGGGCGTCGAGGGCGCCCGACGCCCCGCGCCTGTCGCACGACAACGGGTGGGACACGGGACTGCACGACGGCGACTACACCGTGACGTCGACGCTGTGGTGGGGCCAGAACGCCACGGTCGTCCGGCTGTACGAGAACGACGTCCTGGTCGACGCGCAGTGGGTCGACGCAGGCACGCCCGCCGCGCAGCGCGCCGCGTTCGCGGTCACCGGACGCGGCGACGGCACGTACACGTACGTCGCCGAGGCACTGAACCCGTGGGGCACGACCCGGTCGGAGCCGCTGACGGTGGAGGTGCGTGACGCGGCACCCGGGACGCCGCACCTGCGCTCGTCGCGCGCGACGGACGGCACCGTGACGGTCACCGCGACGCTGTGGTGGGGCACCAACGCGTCGGAGTACGTGCTGACGGCGGACGGTGTCGAGGTCGACCGTCAGCAGCTCACGCCGCGCTCGCCGCAGCGGCAGACGGTCAGCACGTCCACCGCCGGCTGGGCACCGGGCACCCGCACGGTCGTGGCGACGTTCACGAACCCCGCCGGCGCCACCTCGAGCCTTCCCCTCGAGGTGGTCGTCGGCGGCTGACCCGCACGGCTCGTCCCGGGGCGCCCCGGGCTCAGGTCAGCTCGTCCGGCAGGCCGAACCGCGCGAACAGGTCCGGCCCGAACCACACCGTCACGTGGCGCACGCCGTCACGCGTGACCGTGACCTGCTGCACCTGGAAGGCCCGGTGCCGCCCGTGCGCGTCCCGCATGTACAGCGCGAACGCGGGCAGCCCGTTGGCCCACGTCGGGACCATCCGCATGTCCCCCGGGCCCTGCGCCGGGCACCACGTGCCGATGAGCTCGCCGACCGCACGCGGCCCGGCGTACCAGCCCGGGAACGGCGGCATCTCCCAGACGACGTCGGCCGCGAGCAGCGCCACGATCGCGGCGACGTCGTAGGCCTCGAAGGCCGCGACGTAGCGTGCGAGCAGCTCCTGCTGGTGCCGGTCGGTCGGCTCCAGCGGCGTCACGTCGTGCACACCGGCCATGTGCGCCCGGGCGCGCTGCAGCGTCGAGTTGACCGCCGCGACGGACAGGTCGAGCGCGTCCGCGACCTCGGCCGCGGACCACGCCAGCACGTCGCGCAGCAGCAGGACGGCCCGCTGCTGCGCGGTGAGGTGCTGCAGCGCCGCGACGAACGCGAGCCGCACGGACTCGCGGTGGACCGTGGTCTCGGCCGGGTCCGCGGGCGGCTGCGCCCACACCAGCGCGTCGGGCAGCGGCTCGAGCCACGGCGTGCCGAGGTCCTCGCGCGGCTGGTCGCGCGGGTCCGCGGCGGGTGCCCCGAGCCCCGTCGGCAGCGGCCGGCGCCGACGACCCTCGAGGTGCGTCAGGCACGTGTTGGTGGCGATCCGGAACATCCACGTGCGCAACGACGACCGGTTCTCGAAGCCGCGCATCGCGCGCCACGCCCGCAGGTACGTCTCCTGGAGCATGTCCTCGGCGTCGTGCACCGAGCCGGTCATGCGGTAGCAGTGCGCGAGGATCTCGCGCCGCATCGGCCGGACGCGCTCGGCGAACTCGTCGGCGGTCAGGTCGACGGGGCCGGCGCCGGTCGCATCGGACCGCTGCTCGGATGTGGTCGTCGTCACCTCACCGACGGTAACCGGCGCCACCGACATCGCACATCCCCGACGAGCGGGACCCCCGCACGGTCCGCACGACCCCGCACGGTCCGCACGAGCCCCGCAGCGGCAGCCGCGGCCCCGCGCGTGCCAGACTCGCGCGCATGCCCGCGCAGCCCGACAGCTACTCGCCCGACGACCACCTCGCAGGACGCTCGCTGCTCGTCGCAGCGTCCTACGTCGTCCTGCGTCGCCGCGGACCGGACGGCGACGAGGTGCTGCTGCAGCGCCGGGCGGGCACCGGCTACATGGACGGCTGGTGGTCCGTGCTCGCGGGCCACGTCGACCCCGGGGAGTCGGTGCACGAGGCCGCGGTCCGCGAGGCCGCCGAGGAGTCCGGGGTCGTCGTGGCGCCCGGCGCGCTGCGGCCGCTGACGGCGCTGCACCGCTTCGAGCGTGGCGGGCCGCAGGTCGAGCAGCGCGTCGACGTGTTCTTCGAGGTCACCACGTGGACGGGCGACCCCGGCCTGCGGGAGCCCGACCGCGCCGCCGAGATGCGCTGGTTCCCGCTGGCCGCGCTGCCTGAGGACGTCGTGCCGCACGAGCGGCTCGTGCTCGGCCTGCTCGCGACCGGTGCGGACGTCCCCGCGGTCGTGTCGCTGCCGCGCTGAGCGCACGGCCCGTGCGCTGCGGCGCACGGGTGGAAGTTCCCGCGCGACCAGCCGCGGCAGCCCGTCCGCCACGTCCCCGGCGCTAGCGTGACGGGCGTGCACCCCGACCCCACCCGCGACGACCTCGCCGCGCTCGTGGCCGCGCGCACCCCGATCGTCGTCCTCGAGACCGAGGACGAGGCGGACGCCGTCGAGCTCGTGCTGCGTGCCGCCTCACGCCCACCGGGCGGCCGCGCGCCGCAGCCCGTCTTCCGCTGGAGCGTGACCGACGGCCTGCGCCGGCTCGACGTGGACCTGGGCGGCGCGCAGCTGCACAACAGCGAGCCGCCCGCGCTGCTGCGATCGGTCCTCGACGGCGTCGCACCCGCCGTCTACGTGCTGCTCGACCTGCACCCGTGGTTCGACGACCCGGTCGTCGTGCGCCTGCTGAAGGACGTCGCGCAGCGGCCGATGGGCCTGCGCAGCACGCTCGTGCTCGTGTCGCACGCCCTCGAGCTGCCGCGCGAGGTCGAGCACCTCGCGGTGCGCGTCCCCGTGTCGTTCCCGTCACCGGCCGAGCGCGCGCTCATCGTCGACCGCACCGTCGCGGCCTGGTCCCACGCGACGGGCCGCGTGCCGCACGTCGACCCGCAGGCGCGCGACATGCTGGTGCAGCGGCTCGCCGGCCTGTCACGCGGTGACGTCGGGCGCCTCGCGCGCGGCGCGATCGTCGACGACGGCGCGCTGACGGTCCGCGACGTCCCGGTCGTCGAGCACGCCCGGTTCGACGCGCTGGCCGCCGACGGCGTGCTGTCCTACGAGTACGCCACGGTCGCGCCCGGTGACGTCGTGGGCCTCGACCGCGTCGTGCGCTGGCTGCTGCTGCGGCGCCCCGCGATGGACGGGTCGGCGCCGCACCTCGACGCACCGCGCGGGGTCCTGCTGCTCGGCGTGCAGGGCTGCGGCAAGTCGCTGGCCGCGCGCGCGGCCGCCTCGATCCTGGGCGTGCCGCTGCTGCGGCTCGACCTGGCCGGGGTGCACGACAAGTACGTCGGCGAGTCCGAGCGCCGGCTGCGCGACGCGCTCGCCGCCGCCGACGCGCTCGCGCCGTGCGTCCTGTGGGTCGACGAGATCGAGAAGGCCGTCGCGAGCGGCGACGGCGACGGCGGCTCGGCACGGCGCGTGCTCGGGACGCTCCTGACGTGGTTGGCCGACCGCCGGTCGCGCGTCTTCGTCGCCGCGACGGCCAACGACATCTCGGCGCTGCCGCCCGAGCTCGTGCGCAAGGGCCGGTTCGACGAGATGTTCTTCGTCGACCTGCCGGACGACGTGGCGCGCGCCGCGCTGCTGCGGCTGCACGCGGCCCGGCGCGGGCTCGAGCTCCGCGAGGACGAGACGGCCCCGCTGGTCGCCGCGTCGCAGGGGTTCTCCGGGGCCGAGATCGAGCAGGCGGTGGTCGCGGCGACGTACGCGGCGCACGCCGGCGACGGGTCGCTGGACGCCTCGACGGTCCTCACCGAGCTGCGTGCCACGCGCCCGCTGTCCGTCGTGATGGCCGAGCGCCTCGCGGCGCTGCGCACGTGGGCGGCCACGCGGACGGTGCCCGCGCGCTGACGGGCGCCGGCGGACCCGCGCGGGTCCGCGTGTCAGCCCGTGTTCTGCAGACCCGCGGCGACGCCGTTGACGCTGAGCAGCAGCAGGCGGCGCAGGTCGTCGGCCGACTGCGGGTCCTGCCCCGTCCGCAGGCCGCGCAGCGCGCGCAGCTGCAGCAGGGACAGCGCGTCGACGTACGGGCTGCGCAGCTGCACGGCACGGCCCAGGATCCGGCGGCGCGACAGCACACCGGTGCTGCCGGTCGTCGCGAGCACCCACTGCCGGGTCAGGCGCATCTCGTCGAGCACCAGCCCGGCCAGGTCGTCACGGTCCCCGAGCGCGAGGTACCGCGCGGCGATGCGCTCGTCGGTCTTGGCCAGCGACATCTCGACGTTGTCGATGATCGTCGCGAACAGCGGCCACTCCGCGTACGCGGTGCGCAGCTCCTCGACGTCGCCCACGGCCGCGAGCGCCGTGCCCAGGCCGTACCAGCCGGCGAGGTTGATGCGGGCCTGCGACCACGAGAAGACCCACGGGATCGCGCGCAGGTCGTCGAGCGACGACACCGACAGGCCGCGACGGGCCGGACGCGAGCCGATCGGCAGCAGCCCGACCTCCTCGAGCGGTGTCACCTGCGCGAACCAGGCCGGGAACCCGTCGGCGCGCACGAGTGCGTGGAACCGCTCGCGCGACGCCGCGTCGAGCCGCGCCGCGAGACCGGCGAACCGCGCGGCCGCCTCGTCGTTGCGCCGCACGACGCTCGGCGCGTCGGCGAGCAGCGTCGCCGCCGTCACCTGCTCGATGTGCCGGGTCGCGATGTCGGGGTCGCCGTAGCGCGCGAAGATGACCTCGCCCTGCTCGGTGAGCTTGAAGCGGCCGTCGACCGAACCGGGCGGCTGCGCCAGCACGGCGCGGTTCGCGGGGCCGCCGCCGCGGCCGAGGGCACCACCGCGCCCGTGGAAGAGCGTGAGGACGATGTCGTTGCGCTGCGCCCACTCGGCGATGCGCCGCTGCGCGTCGTCGAGCGCGAGCGTGGCCGAGACCGGCCCGACGTCCTTCGAGGAGTCGGAGTACCCGAGCATGACCTCGACGCGCCGGCCGTTGGCCGCGAGCCGCTCCTGCACCCGCGGGTGCTCGAGCACGGCGTCGAGGATGGCGACGCTGTTCTGCAGGTCCGCGAACGTCTCGAACAGCGGGATCGCGTCGATCACGGGCGCGTGCTCGGCGCCCCCGAACGCGAGCTCGGCGAGGCGGTACACAGCGGGCAGGTGCTCCGCCGACTGCGTGAACGACACGATGTAGCGCCGCGCGGCGGCGACCCCGAACCGGCGCTGCACGGTCCCGAGCGCACGGAACGTGTCGAGCACCTCGACCGTCATCGGCTGCAGGTCGCCGTCGATGCCGTTCGCCTCGATGTCCGCGAGCGCGGCGGCGTGCACCTGGGAGTGCTGACGCACCTCGAGCTCGGCGAGGTGGAACCCGAAGGTCTGCACCTGCCAGATGAGGCGCTGCAGGTCGCCGTAGGCGGCGCGGCGCGCGCCCGCCGCGTGCAGCGAGTCCTGCACGGTGCGCAGGTCCGCCTCGAGCTCCTCGGGGTCCGCGTACGCCAGGTCGGCGTCGCGGCGCCGGGTCGCGGCGATGCGCTCGATGATGCCCAGCAGCGCGCGGCGGTGCGGCTCGTTCGGCGCGTCGGCCGCGATGCGCGACGTGATCGCGTCCGACAGCGACCGCTGCCGCTGCCAGAGCGCGCTGAGCTCGCCCGACGCGGGGGTGCCGGCGGCGTCGAGGGTGAGCCCCCCGGCGGTGCGACGGGCCGACGCGAGCAGCGCGTCCAGGGCGTGCTCCGACGCCATGACCGCGGCTGCGCGCGTGATCTCGGCGGTGACGTTGGGGTTGCCGTCACGGTCGCCGCCGATCCACGATCCGAGGCGCGCGAACGGGGCGACGACGGGTGCGGTGGTCCCGGCCTGCCCCTCGAGCAGCCAGTCGTCGAGCCTGCGGTAGACCGTGGGCAGCACGTCGGCGAGCGTGGCGTCGAAGATCGACAGGACGGTCGCGACCTCGTCGAGGACGGTCGGCTTGGCCGCCCGCAGGGGGGACGTGCGCCACAGGGTGTCGATCTCGGCGAGCAGGCGACGCTCGTTCTCGGCGAGCGTCGTGCCGCCGATCTGCAGGGTGTCGCGCTCGGCGACGAGCTCGGCGACGCGGCGGATCGAGCGGGAGACCGCGCGCCGGCGGGCCTCGGTGGGGTGCGCCGTGAACACGGGCCGGAACTCCAGGTCCCGCAGCCGCGCACGCGCCGTGTCCTCGCCGACCTCGTCGACGAGCTGCTGGTACGCCGCCGGCAGCGAGTCGTCGGGCGCGAGCTCGTGCGGGGCGAGGCGCGACTCGCGGTCGCGCAGCACGCGCACCCGGTGGTACTCCTCGGCGAGGTTCGCGAGGTGGAAGTAGCACGTGAAGGCACGCGCCACCTGCTCCGCGCGCTCGTGGCTGAACCCCGCGACGAGCGTCTCGGCCTCCGCGAGGGCGTGGCCGTTCGGCTCGCTGTGCGAGGCGATCGTCAGCTCCCGCAGCCGCTCGACGTCGGCGAGCAGATCCTCCCCGCCGGCCTCGCGCAGCACGCGACCGAGCAGCTCCCCGAGCAGCCGGACGTCGTTGCGCAGCAGCTCCGGTACCTCATGGCTGACGACGCCGCGAGGGACGTCCGACCCGATCTGCGCTTCGTTCACGGGAGAAAGGTAGTTGACGCGGCGTAGCGCCCGCTGCCTGCGACCAGCCGGTGGGCGGGGGGATCGTCCCGGTTCCCGCCCGACGCGCCGTGGCATGCTGGTCGGATGGTCCTGTTCCGTCGCCGCCCCGAGGTGCCGGCGGACGTCGGCGCCGGCTTCTGCGCCGCCGAGGCGCCCGCGATGCAGCGGTCGATCCTCGCGGCCCTGGGGCTCGGCGAGCGTCCTGCCGCGGCCGTCGTGCCCGCGCGGATGCACGTCGAGCGCGGTGCCGACGAGCGTCTCGTCCTGGTGTGGCGCAACGTGATCGTCGGCTTCGTGCCGGCCGACGCGGTCGGCACGCTCGACGCGGCTCTCGAGGCCGCGGGCGACGCGGCCCTGGTCGTCCAGGGCTGCGTGCACCGCACCGACGGGACGTGGCGCGTGTGGGTCGGCGACGTGCCGGCCGAGGGGTTCCCCCCGGTCCCCGACGGGCTCGACACGCTGCCGGCCCCCGAGCTGACGATCCTCGGCGTGCCGGTCCGCCGGCTCGACGGACGCGGCTGAGGTCGGCTCGCACGCCGAGCCGAGGCCACCCCGCTCTCGGAGGTTGTCGCGTCAACCGCGGGGCTAGGATGCGGGTGTGACCTCCGACATCCCCTGGCTGACGCCGGCCGAGCTGCGCGCCTGGCTCGGGCTCGTGGCCGTCGCCGAGCTCCTGCCCGCGCAGCTCGACTCGCAGCTGCAGCACGACGCCGGGCTCACGCACTTCGAGTACCAGGTGCTCGCGATGCTCTCCGAGGCGCGCGAGCGCACGCTGCGCATGTCGGCGCTCGCGCAGCGCACCAACGCGACGCTCCCCCGCCTGTCGCACGTCGTCCGACGCCTCGAGGAGCGCGGGCTCGTCGAGCGCGCACCGTGCCCGCAGGACCGCCGCGCGACCAACGCGCACCTCACGGACGCCGGCTGGGACCTCGTCGTCCGGACGGCCCCCGGGCACGTCGCCACGGCGCGCGCGCTCGTGGTCGACGCCCTCACCCCCGCGCAGGTCGGCCAGCTCGAGGACCTGATGCGCACGCTGCTCCAGCGCCTCGACCCCGAGGGCCGCCTCACTCCCCCGCTCGACGAGGTCGGCCGGCGGGCAGGCAGCGGTGCGTGACGGCACGGGCCGGGACGCGGTCGCGGCGCTGCGCCGCTGGGAGGACTCCGGCGCCGTGTGGCGCGTCCTGTCCCGCGACGGCGCCCGGGTCACGGTCGGCCTGTGGACGTGCACCGGCGACGAGGTCGTCGACCGGATCGAGTCCGACGACCCCGCGCTCGCACGCTACGTCGCGGGACGTGGCAGCAGCGACGACCCGGCGACGCCCACCGACCCCGCCCCTGACGCGGACCTCTGACGCGGACCTCCTGAGGGCCGGGCGGGTGCGCCGGCGCGACGAGCACGCCGACGCGGGGCGCCCCTCCAGGAGGGACGCCCCGCGCGCGGGCGGACGTCGTCACGTGCGACGACGCACGGCTCAGCCCGCGTACGTCTCGAGCTCCGCGACGCGCGGTGTGCCGGACGAGCTGAGGATCTCGAAGTTGATCTTCTTCAGCGACGTGGCGGGGAAGCTGATGACGCCGGCCCCGGTGCCGGTGGCGAGCACGGCGCCGGTGTCGTTGTTGACGACGCGCCACGATCCGATGCTGCCGGCCGAGCCGGAGGCCTCACGGACGACGACCCGCGCGACCGTGGTGGCCGAGCCCCACTTGACGGAGATGCGCCCGGTCGCGCTGCTCGGCTGCCAGGAGGTGCTCAGGGACCCGTCGACGGCGTGGCCGTAGCTGGACCCGCCACCCTTGCTCGAACCGTCGGCGCCGGCTCCGATGCTGAGGTTCGGGCCCGACGGCCCCGTGGGCGCCGGGGTCGTCGGCTGGGGCGAGGACGTCGGGCTCGTCGTCGGTCCGGACGTCGGCGCCGGCGTCTGCGGCGCGCACGAGCCGTCCGACACCCGGTTGCCCTTGTCGGCACCGGCCGTGGCCCGCACGAGCGCGGGCACGCAGCTCGCACCGTCCAGCCGGTAGGAGTACGGGATGGCGACGGACGTCGTGGACGTCGGGTTCGGGCCCGCGGGGTTGGTGCTGCCGCTCCTGCTCGACCAGGTCACGTTGTCGAAGACGTTGCCGGCGACCTGCCAGGAGCCGGGCAGGTCGGTGTAGAAGGTGCCGAGCACGTCCTTCGAGTTCTGGAAGTAGTTGTTCTCGACCTTGGCCCTGCCTCCGGCGCGGGCGTTGATGCCCGACTCCTTGATCCCCACGTAGTGGTTGTTGTAGATGTGCGCCGTGGCGCCCCGCAGCAGCGGGGCGCGCGAGTCGAGGTTCTCGTACAGGTTGTGGTGGAACGTCACGGGGCCGTTGGCGAGGTCGCTGTCGCTCGACCCGACGAGCCCGCCGCGGCCGGAGTTGCGCAGGATGCTGTACGACAGCGTCACGTACGTCGACCCGGCCTTCATGTCGAACAGGCCGTCGTATCCCTCCGACTCGCCGCCGGACGCCTCGAGCGTCACGTGGTCGACCCACACGTTGCTGACCGAGCTCTCCAGGCCGATCGCGTCGCCGCCGTTCGACGTGGGCGAGCCGGACTTCTTGACGTTCCTGACCGTGACGTTCTGGATGATGATGTTCCTCGCCTCGCGCACGTGGATGCCGAGCTGGTCGAAGACGGCACCGCTCCCGACGCCGACGAGCGTGACGTTGCTGATCTGCTTGAGCTCGATCTTGTCCGCCGCCGTGTTGCAGCTGCTGCCCGAGACCTTCGTGGTGTTGCCGTGGTTGATGGTCCCGGACACCTCGATGACGATCGGGGTGCTGGAGCTGGCACGGCTGCACAGGGCCTGGTGGATCTGGGTGCCGGTGGTCGCCCGGACGGTCTGGCCGCCGGCACCGCCGGTGGTACCCCCGCTCTGCGACGCGAAGCCGTCGGCGCTGCCCGTGGCGGCGTGGGCGGGGATCGTCAGGGCGGACGCGCCGATCGTGGTCGCCAGGGCCGCGGCGGCCCCGGTCGCAAGGAGTCGCGTGGCGACTGGTCGTCTCATCGTTGCCTCTTCTTCGTCCTCGGGTGCGGGGCACTGCTGCCGTGCGTCCCCGGGTGGGGCGCGACGGCCCGACCTCGTCCCGACGCCGCCCCGCGACAGTGCGGACGCGGCGTCGGTCTCGGCGAGAAACCGGTTTCTCCACCGTAGGCGAACGCTTTCCCGCAGGGCAACGCCCACGGCGTGCCCGAAACCTTTAGACGCGCGACCTGCCTCGACGGCAGGGTCACCGGCACAGCCGGCCGACGAGGTCCTCCCAGCCGCGGGCGAGCCGGTCCTCGAACGCCTCGTCGGGAGGCCCACCCTCCCCCGGCGCCGCGTACAGCAGCAGCGGCACGTCCAGGGCCGCCGTGAGCTGCATCGCGAGGACCTCCAGGTCGGCCACGTCGATCCCCACCTGCCGCAGCAGCACCCGAAGGTGGGTCTGGGTCGCCGTGGCGGGCCCACCGAAGGGGACCGGCGGGCGCCCGCCCAGCGCGGCACGCGCGATCTCGCAGTTCTCCCGCAGGAACCGCAGGCGCGCGCGCCCGAACGCGACGAGCCGGTCCAGCGGCTCGGCGCCGGGCCCGAGCGGCGGCGGGCCGGAGAGCACCTGCTCCTGGAAGGAGCGCTCGCCGTCGTCCAGCAGCGCCATGAAGATCCCCGACCGCGTCCCGAACCGCCGGAACACCGTGCCCTTGCCCAGGCCGGACCGCTCGGCGAGGGCATCCATGGTGATCCTGTCGACGCCGACGTCGGTCAGCATCTCGCGCGCGGCAGCGATCAGCACCGCCCGGTTCCGTGCGGCGTCGGCGCGCTCCGTCGTCACGTGCACCTCCTCGCCTCTCCCACCCGCCCGGCCTTGCATCCGAGCATAACCGGGGTAGTGTGTCACTTAGAAGCGGGGTAGAGTCCGCTTACCGACGAGGAACGAGAGTGCGCATGTCCGACTTCGATGCCCTGCCCGACGAGCAGACGATCGCCGCGACCGTGTCCGCGCTGGAGTCGCACGGCTTCACGGTCGACGTCGTGGACGACCTCGCGTCCGCGCGGAAGGCCGTGCTGGCCCGCGTCCCGCACGGAGCGAGGGTCTGGAAGAACACGTCGATCACGCTCGACGAGACCGGCATCTCGGCCGAGGTCGACGCCGCCGACGGGCCGTACGAGTCGGTCCGCCTCCAGATGACGGCGCAGAACTACGCGAGCCGCCAGATGAAGGAGATCGCCGCCGCCCCGGACTACGCGCTGGGCAGCGTGCACGCCATCACCCAGGACGGCGAGCTGCTGATCGGCTCCGCGTCCGGCAGCCAGTTCGCGACCCTGGCCTGGGGAGCCGAGCACGTGGTCCTGGTCGCCGGGCTGCAGAAGGTCGTGCCGGACCTGCAGACCGCGCGACGGCGCGTGCGCGAGCACAGCCTGCCCCTGGAGAACACGCGGGCCCTGGAGGCGTACGGGCAGAACAGCCGCCTCAACAAGACCCTCGAGATCTACGGCGAGACGCCCGGCCGCATCCACCTGGTCCTGATCCGCCAGGCCATCGGCTACTGAGCCCACGACCGCCCCGTTCGACCTCGCACCACCCACGTACGCACAGGACCGAGAGACCGAGGAACAAGCTGTGGACATCGCTGCATGGATCGTCACGGGATTCGTCGCCCTCGTGCTCGGCGGCGCCGGCGCGAGCAAGCTCGTCCGATCGAGGGAGAAGATCCTCGAGAACCCCCGGATGGGATGGGCCGAGGACTTCAGCCAGCCGGCGATCAGGCTCATCGGACTCGCCGAGGTCGCCGGAGCCCTCGGGCTCGTGCTGCCGTGGGCGCTCGACGTCCTGCCGGTGCTCACACCCGTCGCCGGCTACACCCTGGCCGCCCTGATGACGGGAGCCGGGATCGTCCACGCCCGGCGCCGTGAGTACGCGGGCCTCCCCTTCGTGCTGCTGCTGGTCGCCGGAGCACTGTTCGTCGCCGTCGCCCGGACGGCCGCGCTCTGACGCGGCCCACGGAGGCCGGTGCTCGGGTGGGCCTCAGGTCCAGTCGCTGGGTGCGGGCTTGCGGGATGACGGGAGGGCGACGGAGCGCGCCCAGTCCTGCAGCCAGGCCGGCACCGGGTGGGCGGCGACGTCGACGCCGATGACCTCGCCCAGCTCCGCCATGGACACGACGCCCCCGGTGCGTCGCAGGAAGCGTCCTGCGACCACTCCGCGGGCGTAGACCTCACCGCCCACGACGAAACGCTGCTCCATGTACACGGCTCGTTCGTCGTAGCCGACGACCCGGGTCTCGATCTCGTAGCGCTGCCAGAGCGTGAGCGACTTCCGGTAGCTGATCGTCTGGGACGCGACCACGGCGTACATGCCGTGCGCGCGCATCCTGGACCACACGCCGGCGCGCTGGATGAGGTCGACGCGGGCGAGGTCCATGGTGGAGAGGTAGACACCGTTGTTCATGTGCCGCAGCTCGTCGAGGTCGCTCAGCTGCACCCGGAAGGCGATGCGCCCCACGTCCGTCGGGGCGAGACGGGGCGTCGTCGAGCGGTGGATGCGAAGGTAGCGGGCGGCGCGCAGGACGATGTCCATCGCTGGCCTAGACCGTGCCGGACGCTGATCGGGGACCGGCCGCGCGGCACGCGCCGGGCGACGTGCCGGGCCGCACCCGGCAGCCAGGTCGATGACCGGGCGTGGTCGTCGCAGGCAGACCCTGACGGTGGGCCCGGCGCGCCGGCATCGAACGCATCGCGATCATCTCCTCCACCTGGCGGTGCCGGGCGATCGCGCACGAACCGAGCTCCTGGAGGTTCTGCGACACCGGTACACCTAGTCACTTTGTTGAATAGTAACCGCCGCTCCTGCAGACCCGCCCGCTCGACCGCGGCACGTGTCCTCCGCGCGCTCTCGTCCGTGCGCTCCGGCCCGCCCCTATCGTTGGCGCATGGCTCTCCAAGACGCGATCCTCGCGGCCCTCGCGTACGACGAACCATCGGGCTACGACCTCGCCAAGGCCTTCGACGTGACGGTCTCCAGCTACTGGACGGCCACGCCGCAACAGCTCTACCGCGAGCTGGAGAAGATGGAGGCAGCTGGTCTCGTCGCCGCCCGGGAGGTCCAGCAGACCAAGCGCCCGAACAAGCGGCTGTTCTCCCTGACAGACGCAGGTCGCACGGCACTGCGTGACTTCACGCAGCGACCGCCGAAGCCGATCGCGATCAGGGACGAGCTGCTGGTGCAGGTCCAGGCCGTCGAGCTCGGCGACGCGGCCGCCGTCCGTGGACACGTCCAGGACAAGCTGGCCGCGGCCGAGCACAAGCTCGCGCAGTACGAACGCACCCGCGCCTTCCTCCTCGACGGGCGGACCGAGGCGGCCTACCTGGCTCACGCGCCGAGCATCGGCCCCTACCTCACCCTCTGCCGAGGCATCCTGTTCGAGCAGGAGAACATCCGCTGGTGCCGGCTCACCCTCACGGCACTCACCGACCGCACGGACGCGTGATGCAGGTGGAGCGGGGCTGCCGCCTCAGCGGTCCGCGTCGTAGGCGTCGCGCCGGGCCCGGACGTCGTCCATGTGGTCCTGCGCCCAGAGCCTGAGCCCACGGGCCGTCCGGTAGAGCGAGAGGCCGAGATCGGTGAGCGCGTAGTCGACGGTGACGGGAACCGTCGGGGTGACGGTGCGGGTGACCAGACCGTCTCGCTCCAGGGAGCGCAACGTCTGCGTGAGCATCTTCTGGCTCACGCCCGCGATGAGGCGTGAGAGCTCCGAGTACCGCATGGAGACGGGGCCTGCGGCGTTCCCGGCGCCGTCTCCTGCGAGCGCGCACATGATCAGCACGACCCACCTGTCGGAGATCCGGTCCAGGAGCTGACGGCTCGGGCACGCGGCGAGGAATGCGTTGTAGGCGTTCTTGGCCTGGGTTCTTTTCTCGGCTGCGTCCACTGCTGCCACGACGACCACCTTTCGCACAGGGGCGCAACGCACTTCAGAGTGCGTACTTCCCCAGAAGAGAGCTGCTCTCCATACTGGCGCACGGAGGAACAGGGCACCACCCCCGGATCTGCACGACGAAAGGCAGCACACGATGACGACGTCCCGGACCACACTTCCTGGCGGCACGTGGACGCTGGGCGACCAGACCGTCACCCGCTTCGGATACGGTGCGATGCAGCTCGCCGGCCCCTGGGTCGTGGGGCCACCGGCGGACCACGACGGAGCGCTGGCCGTGCTGCGTGACGCGGTCGCCGCGGGGATCACCCACGTCGACACCAGCGTCGCGTACGGACCGCGCGTGACCAACGAGCTGATCCGCGAGGCGCTGAGCCCTTATCCGGAGTCGTTGGTCATCGCCACCAAGGTCGGAGCCGAGCGCGACGCGCAGGGTGGCTGGCCCACGGCCCGCAGGCCGGAGGATCTCCGCAAGCAGGTCCACGAGACCCTGGAGACCCTCGGCGTCGAGACCCTCGACCTGGTGAACATGCGCATGGGCGACGCCGAAGGACCCCGGCCGGGGTCGATCACCGCCCCCATGGAGACCCTCGCCGCTCTCCAGCAGGAGGGGCTGATCCGCCACCTCGGCGTCAGCAACGTCACCGCCGAGCAGGTCGCCGAGGCGCGCGGGGTCACCGCGATCGTGTGCGTGCAGAACATGTACAACCTCGCCCACCGCCACGACGACGCGCTCGTCGACCAGCTCGCCACCGAGGGCATCGCCTACGTCCCGTTCTTCCCCCTCGGCGGCTTCAGCCCGCTCCAGTCCGCGGCGCTCTCGGCCGTCGCCGACCGTCGGGGGACGACGCCGATGGCGGTCGCCCTCGCGTGGCTCCTGCAGCGCTCGGAGAACATCCTCCTCATTCCCGGCACCTCGAAGGCGGCCCACCTGCACGAGAACATCGCCGGAGCATTTCTCGTCCTTTCCGCTGCGGACGTGGCAGAGCTCGACAGCATCGGCCGCTGACCTCCTGGCAGGAAACGCACAGAACATCTCACCGGGCGTGTGGCGCGGATTCTCCTACGCCGGCTGGGCCGACGAGCACGTCGAGCACCCGCCCCGACACGGCGACCGACGCGAGCGCCCCACTTGGACGTCGCCAAGCACCGGACCCGTCGGGCCAGGACGGCGCGCGATCCGCTCCAGCGAGTCGAGTCCGAGGGTCGGCGCACCGAGGTCAGCGGCGAGTGCGCGCAGCCGATCCTCTGCGGTGAGCTGCATCTCCGAGGAGAACACGGCCGAGTGCTTCGGGCGGGACACCGACGTGCCGTCGGCGCGCTGGAACACCGCAGGGCTGCGCGCCCGCATGGGCCAGATCGAGGACGCCGAGCGCACCGCCGAGTTCCAGGACGTGCTCCAGCAGGAGTCCGACCTCACCGCCGGCCACGGCGTCCTGCGCTACACCGGCCTCATCGCCGTGTCGGCGCGCACCGAGGACAAGCTCGAGGAATCGGTCTCCGCGATCGAGCAGGCAGCGGTGCAAGCCTCGTGCGAGACCCGACGCCTCGTCGGCCAGCAGGCCCAGGCGTTCGCCGTCGCGGCGCTGCCCCTGTGCAGGGTGGCCTGATCATGTCGATGACGAGCGAGCGGCCAGTTACAGTGCCACAAGTGGCCGTGAGCGGCCTACCGCACCGCACTCGCGCTGATCGCCGAGACGCAGAAGAACCCGCAACGCACCGAAGCAGAGGTGCACCGCGTCCTCGGCCGTCGGCACCCCCGGCTGGTCGCCCGATTCGCCGACGTGTACGACACCACCCCGGTCGACGCCGACCTCGACCAGCCGAGCGTGATCTTCCGGGGAGTCGCCTGCATCCGGTGCGACAACCACCTCGACGGCGAGGAGAGCCTGCGCGTCGGACTGTGCGAGATGCACCTGTCGACGGACTGACAATCAATCGTCGAGGCCTCCCTCGCCCAACTCGGCGTCGATGTCGTCGGCAGTCTCGTCTGCGACCGTCGGGCCTCCGGGACGTGAGCTGAGAGGGTTGTTCACGGATTGGGTCGTGGTGTCGCGCGTCACGAACGCCGACATGCCCGAGCCCCCGCATCCGGTGAACTGGAACCTGCTGACGGCTCACGACTCGGACTGGCGGTCGGGGTCCTGACACTCTCCAGCGCCGGAGCGCTCGGGATCGTCGTCGCCGCGATGCTCGTCCTCCCGGCCCTGTCCCAGAACCTCCCGGCGACCGTCGCCGACCTCATCGCGGGGTTCTGGCCGAGCATCGCCGGCAGCCGGATCATGACCGTCGTTCCCGACCCGGCCGCACTTCCCCCGCTCACTGGCTTCGTGCTGTTCTACGTGGCCGTGATAGCGACGACCCTCGCCGCCTTCCTCGTGTTCCGGCGACGGGACATCTGACGGCCGGCACCCCGGCCGGCGGCAGGCACCTCGCCCGGTACGGCACCATGGACGCCGCACCGGTCGGCACCTGGCTGCGGACACCCGCTCACCACGCACCGTCGGGCACCTCGGACCTACCTGGGAGGCCGCATGACCCCGCCCCGGCGCACGGCGCGGCAGCGTGCCGTCACCTGGCTGCTCACCGCGGTGGTGGCGGCGCCGGTCGGGTACGTCTGGGTCACGCAGGCGCCCGACCTGATGGACCGGCGCCCATCGATCGTCGCTCCGTTCACCGCCGACGAGCTGCGGGAACGCCCCGACATCACCGAGGTCGTACCCGAGCACGCCGAAGCGGCCCACGCTGTGCGCGAGGCGCTGAGCCAGGTCGCCGACGTGACGTGGCGGGGCGGTGACATCCAGTCGTTCACGCACCAGCGCGACGGCAAGGACCCGCAGGTCGTCGACGGGTACCCCGCCATGTGGTGGGCCCCGGACGCCTGGCTGTCGGAGCAGTCCACGGCCCTCGACGAGCAGTCGGTCGAGAAGCTGGCCCAGGTGTTCCGCGACACCCTCGAGCCGCGGGGATACCAGGTGTCCACGAGGAACAAGAGCACCCGCCAGAACGTGCACAGGGTGACGTTCTCGGCGAGCAACGAGCACGGCAGCTCGCTGCAGCTGTTCGACGACTACCGCGACGAAGAGCTGCGCCTGATCGTCAAGACCTACGTGCACCTGTACCGCAGCGACACCTGCGACCCGGACCCCCTGACCTGCTTCCCGACCGTGGATGACCTCGAAGCCAGTCGCTGAGCGAGCCCGACCCGCACTCCTGCTCGCCAGCTGCCACCGCCGGATCCGCGCGCGGGACGTCGTCGAGGCGGCCGCCGAGCGGGAGCGACGCAGGCGCCGGAGCCACCGCGCTTCCAGGAAGAGTCCAGGGACGACACAACCCCCGACACCATTCTGAGTGTCAGGGGTCGCACCATCGATCAAGGGTGGAGCTGAGGGGACTCGAACCCCTGACCCCCTGCATGCCATGCAGGTGCGCTACCAGCTGCGCCACAGCCCCGTGGCCCGCGAGCGGGCCTCGACGCCCCGAAGGGCGCCCCGAGAGTCTAGGACGAAGGAGCCGCCCAACGCCAATCGCCCACCCCCAGGCGGCGTGTGACGTGCGGCATGCCCGTCAGTCCGGGTCGCGCGTCGTGTCGTCGGCGTCCTGCTCGGCGGGCTCCGGGTCGGGACCGGCGTTCCAGTCCGACGACGCGTCGGTGGGGCCGACGTTGTAGCCCAGCAACCGCCAGGCGGGGTCGACGCCCGGGCCGGACGCCAGCAGCTCGGCCCAGTGCGCGTTGTGCATGCCGACGACACCGCGCCACGCGGGGTCCTGGCCGAGCAGCTCCGCGACGAGCGAACCGATCGCGGCACCGTGCGAGACGACGACGAGGCTCCCCTCGTCCGGGGTGCGTGCCACCTGGTCGAGCACCGCCGCAGCGACCCGCGTCGCGACGTCGGCGCGCGACTCGGCGCCGATACCGGGAGGGTCGCCGCCGGCACGCCACGCCCGGAACTCCCCCGGCCACTGCGCCTCGATCTCGTGGCCGGTCATGCCCTCCCACGCGCCGAACGCGCGCTCGCGCAGCCGCGGGTCGAGCTCGACCGGCACGTCCAGCGCACGGCTGAGGTACGCGGCCGTCTCGGCCGCGCGCGTCAGGTCGGACGCGACGATGCGCGCGGGGCGGTGCCGGGCCGCCAGGCGAGCGGCGGACGTCCTCGCCTGCCAGTGCCCGACCTCGTCGAGCGGGATGTCGACCTGGCCCTGCAGGCGCGCCTGCGAGTTGTACGCGGTACGCGCGTGCCGCCACAGCAGCAGGTGCTGGGTCACGCGTCCGCCTGCTCGCCGCGCTCCTCCGGGGGCAGCTCGATGACCGGGCAGTCCTTCCAGAGCCGCTCGAGCGCGTAGTAGACGCGGTCCTCGGCGTGCTGCACGTGCACGACGACGTCGCCGAAGTCCACGAGCACCCAGCGGCCCTGCGCCTTGCCCTCGCGGCGCACCGGCTTGGCGCCCAGGCGGTGCAGGGACTCCTCGACCGCGTCGACGATCGCGCCGACCTGCCGCTCGTTGGTGCCCGACGCGATGAGGAACACGTCGGTGAGCACGAGCTGCTCGCTCACGTCGAGCGCGATGATCTCCTGCGCCTTGAGGTCGGACGCGGCGCGTGCGGCGGCGTGAGCCAGCTCGATCGCGCGGGGGGTCGCGGGCACAGGTGCTCCTCGGGTCGTGTCGTGTCGGGTCGACCGGGTGGCGCGACGCCGGAAGGTGTCAGGCGGACGTCAGAGCGGACCGGCGCGGCCGGCCGCCCATCCGACGATCGCGGCGGCGGCGTCGGCGGGGTCCTCACCGCCGCGCGTCTGGATGACGAGCAGCATGATGAGGAACCCGAGCACGAACGCCACGACCGCCAGCACCAGCACGTGCAGCCACGTGTAGGGGTGCAGACGTCGCGGCGGCTCGTCGTAGTCGTCGTAGTCGTCGTCCTCGTCGTCCGTCGCGACGGCGGCGGGACGCGACGTCGCCCACGGGGGTGCGGCAGGCTGGTCGGCCGGCCGCACGACGGGGTCGGGCGACGCCGCGGTGCCCGTACGGGGCCACGCGTCGGCGCCCGGTGCGGGCGCGAGGGCCGACGTGCCGGCGACGTCCGGCGGTGCGGGCGCGGGCTGCGCGCCCCCCGGTGTCCAGGCCGACGGGGCGACGGGCGCCGGGCGAGGCGCCGCGGGCGCGGGGGCCGTCGCCTGGAAGGAGCTCAGGGCCGGCGCCGCGGCCGACGGGGCGACGCCGGAGGGCTGCTGCGCACCACCGCCCGGTGCGGACGGGGTCCAGGACTGCGACGCCGGACCACCGTGCGCCGGACCGCCCTGTACCGGACCACCCTGCGTCCGACCGTCCTGCGGCGCCTGCGTACCCGATCCCCACGCGGACGTCCGCGGCGGGGAAGCCGGGGCGGGCGCGGGCGCGGGTGCCGCCGCGGCCCAGCTCGGACCGCCCGACGCGGCGGGGCTGCTCTCGCGGCCCCACCCGGACCCGTCGGCCGGACGCGGCGCGGGCGCAGGCTGCGCCTGCTGCCCCCACGGACGGGCCGAGGTGGGCTGGGGGGCCGCGGACGGACGCGACGTGACCCGCTGGTCGGCACCGCCCTGACCGGAGGCACCCCACGCGGGACCGGCCGGCGGCGGGGCGGCGGCCGGGCGCGGAGCCGCGACCGGGTGCTGCGACGGCGGCGGGGCGACGGGCCGAGGCGCGGGTGCCGGGGCCGCGGCGCGCGGCGCGGCGGGCCCGGTCGAGCGGGGTGCGGCGGTGGGGTCGAGCGCGGAGTCGCGGTACGAGCGCCGCGACCGGGACCCGTCGCCGGCCGGTGGGCCCTGCGGCGTGGCCGGGCCGACGGACGACGGACCGGCGGACACCGGACCGGGCCGCGCGGGCTGCTGCCCGTGACCGGACGACCACGCGGGCGTGCTCGGCGGTGCCGCCGACGACGTCCCGGTGGGTGGGGTCACCAGCCGGCTGCGCATGGCGCGGCGCGAGCTCGGCGGTGCCGGCTCACCACCCGAGGGCGGGGACGCCGGGGCACCAAGGCCCTGCCCTCCGTCCTGGGCCGCACGCTCCATCTCGCGACGGCGGCGGCGCTCTCCGGGTTCACTCATCACGACCTCGATACAACATGTGCTTGGCGATGTACTGGACCACCCCGTCGGGGACGAGGTACCACACGGGCTCCCCCGCACGCGCGCGTGCGCGGATGTCGGTCGAGGAGATCGCCAGGGCCGGGACCTCCAGCACGTCGACCCGCCCGGCGGGCAGGCCGTCCACCGACAACGCGTGGCCCGGACGGGTGACCGCCACGAACCGCGCCATGTCGAACAGCTCGGCAGCATCCTTCCACGTGAGGATCTGTTCGATGGCGTCCGCACCGGTGATGAAGTAGAGGTCGGCGTCCGGACGCTCGGTCTTGAGGTCTCGGAGCGTGTCGACCGTGTACGTCAGCCCGTCGCGGTCGATGTCGACGCGGCTCACGGTGAAGCGCGGGTTCGACGCCGTGGCGATGACCGTCATCAGGTAGCGGTGCTCGGCGGGCGACACGTCGAGGTCCTGCTTGAACGTGGGGTGCCCGGTGGGGACGAACACGACCTCGTCGAGGTCGAACCGCGCCGCGGCCTCGCTCGCGGCGACGAGGTGCCCGTGGTGCACGGGGTCGAAGGTGCCGCCCATCACCCCGAGGCGTGGGCGGGAGGGGACCGCGACGGTGGCCGGCACCGTCAGTGGCGCGTCCCGACGGAGCGGAAGGCGTACGTGACCAGGAGCATCGCCACCAGCCCCGCGAACGCGCCGAGGCCGAAGACGACGGGTGAGAACGGCAGGGTCGTCGTGTGCTCGGCAGCCGTCTCGGCCGCGGCGATCAGGGTGGCGTTCACGTCGTCCTCCTGCTGGTCGTCGTCGCTGGTGCGTGTCCGTCGCGACGTGGGCCGGTGGCCGGTGCCGCAGCGACCAAGTGTCGCACGCGGGGCCGTGGGACCGGACCGCGTCCCGGCTCGGGTGTGGTCAAGGTCGCACGTGGCCGTCGCCGTGCACGACCCACTTGGTCGTCGTCAGCTCGCCGAGCCCCATCGGCCCGCGGGCGTGCAGCTTCTGGGTCGAGATGCCGATCTCCGCGCCGAGCCCGAACTGGCCGCCGTCGGTGAACCGCGTCGACGCGTTGACGATCACGGCCGCGGCGTCGACCTCGGCCACGAAGCGCTCGGACGCCCGCACGTCCTGCGTGACGATCGCCTCGGTGTGCCCCGTCGACCAGCGCCGCACGTGCTCGATCGCGGTGCCGAGGTCGTCGACCACGCGCACCGCGAGGTCGAGCGACAGGTACTCGGTCCCCCAGTCCTCGTCGGTGGCCGGCACCGTCGGGGCGTCCTGCGGCGAGCGGCGCACCGTCGCGTCGTCGCCGTGCACGGTGACGCCGGCGGCCGCGAGCGCGGCGATCGCGGACGGCAGGAACTCGTCGGCGGCGTCCCGGTGCACCAGCAGCGTCTCGACCGCGTTGCACACGCCGACGCGCTGCGTCTTGGAGTTGAGGAGGATCGCCAGCGCGTCGGCCAGGTCGGCGCTCGCGTCGACGTACAGGTGGCAGTTGCCGACGCCCGTCTCGATGACCGGGACGGTCGCCTCGCGCACGACGGTCGCGATGAGGTCGGCACCGCCGCGCGGCACCAGGACGTCGACGAGCCCGCGCGCGTGCATGAGCGCGACCCCGCCCGGGCGGCCCCACGCGTCCACCGACTGCACGAGGTCACCGGGCAGGCCGTGGGCGACGAGCGCGGTGGCGAGCACGTCGACGATCACCTCGTTGCTGGCGGCGGCCGCCGAGCCGCCCCGGAGGATCACCGCGTTGCCGCTCTTGAGCGCCAGACCCGCGGCGTCGACCGTGACGTTGGGACGCGCCTCGTAGATCATCCCGACCACACCCATCGGCACCCGCACCTGACGCAGGCGCAGCCCGTTGGGCAGCGTCGAGCCGCGCACGACCTCACCGACCGGGTCGGGCAGGGCCGCGAGCTCGCGCAGCGCGTCGGCGATCCCGCCGACCCGCTCGGGGGTCAGCGCGAGACGGTCGAGCAGACCGGGCGACATGCCGTTCGCGCGCCCGCGCTCGACGTCCCGGGCGTTGGCCGCCAGCACCCGGTCGGTCGCGGCGACGAGCGCGTCGGCCAGCGCGTGCAGCGCACCGTCCTTCGTGGCGCGCGTGGCGGTGGCCAGGGCGCGCGACGCCTCCCGGGCGCGCCGCGCGACGGCGAGGACGGCGACCTCGGGGTCGTCCAGGACTGCGGGCGTCGGCTGCTCCAGCGACGTGGTCATGGTGACCAGGTTAGCCGCGCACCGCACGGCCCCGCGGTGCACGTCCGCACCTCGGCGGGGCACCTGGCTCAGCGGCGTCGACGCACCACCACGAGGTCGTCGCGGTGGACGAGCTCGCGGTCGTAGCCGGGCCCCAGCTCGTCGCGCAGGTCCCCGGTGCTGCGACCCAGCAGCTGCGGCACCTCCTGCGCGCCGTACGCCACGAGACCGCGCGCGACGACCGCACCGGCTCCGTCGACCAGGTCGACCGGGTCGCCCGCCTCGAACGCGCCCTCGACGTCGGTGACGCCCGCGGGCAGCAGCGACGTGCGCCGCTCGACGACGGCCCGCACGGCCCCGTCGTCGAGCACGAGCCGTCCGCGGGTCCGGGCGGCGTGCGCGAGCCACAGCAGCCGGATCGAGCGCCGGCGGCCCGTCGCGGCGAACCAGGTGCCGACGTCGTCACCGGCCAGCGCCGGCGCGGCCTGCGCGGCCGACGTCAGGACGACGGGGATGCCGGACTGCGTCGCGATCGCGACCGACTCGAGCTTGGTCACCATGCCACCGGTGCCCACCGCGCTGCCGCGCGCCGTGACGTCGATCCCCTCGAGCTCGGCCGGGCCGCGGACCTCGCCGATGCGGCGCGAGCCGGGCCGGGACGGCGGGCCGGTGTAGAGCGCGTCGACGTCGGTGAGCAGCGCGAGCGCGTCGGCGTGGACGAGGTGGGAGACGAGAGCCGCGAGCCGGTCGTTGTCCCCGAACCGGATCTCGTCGGTGGCGACGGCGTCGTTCTCGTTGATGATCGGCACGACACCGAGGTCGAGCAGCCGCGTGAGCGCGCGGTGGGCGTTGCGGTACTGGGCGCGCCGCCACGTGTCCTCGGCCGTGAGCAGCACCTGGGCGACCGCCAGCCCGTGCGCCGCGAACGCCCGCGTGTAGTGGGCGACGAGGAGTCCCTGCCCCACGGATGCCGCGGCCTGCTGCGTCGCCAGGTCCCGCGGGCGCGCGGCCAGGCCGAGCGGGCCGATGCCCGCCGCGATGGCGCCGGACGACACGAGCACGACCTGCGTGCCGGCCGCGCGGCGCGCCGCGAGCACGTCGACGACGTCCGTGAGCCGCTGCGGGTCCAGGTGACCGTCGGGTGTCGTCAGCGACGACGAGCCGACCTTGACGACGACCCGGCCCGCTCCGGGCAGCTGGTCACGTCCGGACAGGGCGGCGGCACTCACGGCACCCATGATGCCCCGCCGCGGACCGCGGGCCGTGCACCGACCGCCCCCCGGACGCACGGACGGCGCGCACCCCGGGGACGGCCGTCAGGCGTCGGGGTCCGTCCAGACGCCCTGCTCGCGCTCGGTCCACAGCTCGGCGCGCGCGGCGGCCTTGGCGTCCATGCGCTCGGTGTACTCACGGCGCTTCTGGCCGCGCGTCGGGCGTGCCCGGTCCTCGAGGCGCACGTCGCTGCCGCGCGGACCGCCGAGCAGCTCGGAGCCCGTGAGCAGCGTGGGCTCCCAGTCGAAGACGACCGCGTTCTCGTCCGGTCCGATGCGCACCTCGTCGCCCGCGACCGCGCCCGCCTTGTAGAGCGCGTCCTCGACTCCCGCGCGCGCGAGCCGGTCCGCCAGGTAGCCGACCGCCTCATCGTTCGCGAAGTCGGTCTGGCGCACCCACCGCTCGGGCTTCTCGCCGCGGATCGCGAACCAGACCTGGCCGCCGCCCTCGCGGCGCCTGACGGTGAAGCCGGTGTCGTCGACGGCGCGGGGACGCAGCACGACGCGCGTCGGCTCGGGTGCCGGTGCCGCGCGGCGCGCGGCCTCGACCCGCTCGGCGAGGGCGAACGTCAGCGGCCGCAGGCCCTCGTGGCTGGCCGTCGAGATCTCGAAGACGGGCAGCCCGCGGGACTCGATCTCGGGGCGCACGAGGTCCGCGAGCTCGCGCGCCTCGGGCACGTCGATCTTGTTGAGCACGACGATGCGGGGACGCTCCGCGAGCGGTACGCCGCCGGCCGCGACCTCGAGGTCCTCGGCGTACGCGGCGAGCTCGGCCTCGATGACGTCGAGGTCCGTGAGCGGGTCGCGGCCGGGCTCGAGCGTCGCGCAGTCCAGCACGTGCACGACGACCGCGCAGCGCTCGATGTGCCGCAGGAACTCCAGCCCCAGGCCCTTGCCCTGCGACGCCCCGGGGATGAGTCCGGGCACGTCCGCGACCGTGTACCGGGCGTCGCCGGCCTGCACGACACCGAGGTTCGGCACGAGCGTCGTGAACGGGTAGTCCGCGATCTTGGGCCGCGCGGCCGAGATCGCCGCGACCAGGCTGGACTTGCCGGCCGACGGGAAGCCGACGAGCGCGACGTCGGCGATGGTCTTGAGCTCGAGGACGACCTCCGCCTCGTCGCCCGGCTCGCCGAGCAGCGCGAAGCCGGGGGCCTTGCGACGCGGGGACGAGAGCGCGGCGTTGCCGAGCCCGCCGCGTCCGCCCGCCGCCACGACGTACCGGGCACCCGTGCCGACGAGGTCGGCCAGGACCGTGCCGTCGGGGGCCTTGACGACGGTGCCGTCGGGCACACCGAGCACGAGGTCCTCGGCCGTCGCACCGCTGCGGTGGTCCCCCATGCCCTGCGTGCCGGACGCGGCACGCCGGTGCGGCAGGTGGTGGAACGGCAGCAGCGTGGTGACCTGCGGGTCGACCTCGACGATCACGGACCCGCCGTTGCCGCCGTTGCCGCCGTCGGGGCCCGCCAGGGGCTTGAACTTCTCGCGGTGGATGGACGCACAGCCGTGCCCACCGTCACCGCCGGTCGCGTGCAGCACGACACGGTCGACGAACGTCGCCACGGCTGGACCTCCTTCGTCTGCGGGTGCAGATCTCGATCGTCACACGACGAAGGGGCGCACCGCACCGGTGCGCCCCTTCGACCGCGAAGCTGGGATGTGTCGCGACCTCAGAGGTCCGCGACCACGTCGATGACCTTGCGGCCACGACGCGTGCCGAACGCGACCGCACCGGCGGTCAGCGCGAACAGCGTGTCGTCGCCACCGCGGCCGACGTTGTCGCCCGGGTGGAAGTGCGTGCCGCGCTGGCGGACGAGGATCTCGCCGGCCTTGACGACCTGACCGCCGAAGCGCTTGACGCCGAGGCGCTGCGCGTTGGAGTCGCGACCGTTGCGCGAGGAGCTCGCGCCCTTCTTGTGTGCCATGACTGACCTGCTCTCCGGATGCTGCGAAAAGGGGGACGGCCGCGTGAGCGGCGCGGGCTCACTTGATGCCGGTGACCTTCAGGCGGGTCAGCTTCTGGCGGTGACCCTGGCGCTTGCGGTAGCCGGTCTTGTTCTTGTACTTGAGGATGTCGATCTTGGGACCCTTCTCGTCCCGCACGACCTCCGCCGTCACCGTCACCTTGGCCAGGGCCGCGGCGTCGGTGGTGACCTTGTCCCCGTCGACGAGCAGGAGCGCCGGCAGCTGGACCGACGACCCCGCCTCGGCGGCGAGGCGGTCGACGACGACGACGTCGCCGACGGCGACCTTCTCCTGGCGGCCGCCAGCCTTCACGATCGCGTACACCACGTTGCTGCTCATCTCTGCTCGTCGGACCTGCTCATCGGTGCTTCGTCTGCCCTGCTCGTCGGTGCCGCGCGACCCGCCGGAACCCGCGCACCGCCCAGCCACGAGGGCGAGGGGTTCGCGTCGGCGATGTCATCCGCGGCGCCTGGTCCGGGACCCACGAGCCGCCCGAGCCCCCGAGCCTCCTCGAGGGACGTGGCACGCACGCCTCCCGGCACGCGCGCGACGCACCGACGTTCTAGGGTACGGACCCGTCTCCGCCCGGTCAAACGGGCGGCGCGTCGTCGCCCGGCTGCTGCGACTCGTCCGCCTCGTCCGCCTCGTCGGCCGTGTCCTCGAACACCTCGGGCGCGACCGCGTGCAGCTCGAGCGGGGCGTCGCTCCGCGCGACCGGTGCGGCAGCACCGGTCGTGAGCTCGACCCCCGCCGCGCTGAGCTCGGCGAACACGTCGAGCGTCCCGTCCGCCCCACCCGCACCGGTGGCACGCGGCTCGTCGACCACGGGCGGGGCGTCGGCGGCCGGCACGTCGGGGGACGTCGTCCCCGCGTCGGGCGCAGCGGCCGCGACGGGCTCGGCGTCGTGCTCGTGGGCGTGCGCCGCGGCGGCCGCGATCGTGGCGAGCGTCGCCTTGACCGCCTCGCGCGCCTCGGGCAGCACCGGCACGGCCGTGTGCGACGCCGCGGCACCGCTGCCCTGCTCGGACGCGGCGCGCTTGCGGCGCGACCGCTTCGACTCGCCCTGCTCGGGGGCCGGCTGCGCACCCGCGTCGGGACGGCTGTTCCGGGCCACCGGGTCGGTGTGCACGATGAACCCGCGCCCGTGGCAGTGCTCGCACGTCTCGCTGAACGCCTCGACCAGGCCCTGGCCGACGCGCTTGCGGGTCATCTGCACGAGCCCGAGCGAGGTCACCTCGGCGACCTGGTGCTTGGTGCGGTCACGCCCCAGGCACTCGACGAGCCGGCGCAGCACGAGGTCGCGGTTGGACTCGAGCACCATGTCGATGAAGTCGATGACGATGATGCCGCCGATGTCCCGCAGCCTCAGCTGGCGCACGATCTCCTCGGCCGCCTCGAGGTTGTTGCGGGTGACGGTCTCCTCGAGCGTGCCGCCCGCACCCGTGAACTTGCCGGTGTTGACGTCGACGACCGTCATCGCCTCGGTGCGGTCGATGACGAGCGACCCGCCCGACGGGAGCCAGACCTTGCGGTCCATGCCCTTGGCGAGCTGCTCGTCCACGCGGTGCACCGTGAACACGTCCTGCGTGCCCGTCCACTTCTCGACGCGCGCGGCCAGGTCGGGCGCGAGGTCGCCGACGTACGTCGAGATCGTCGACCACGCGTCGTCGCCCTGCACGACGAGGGACGAGAAGTCGTCGTTGAAGATGTCGCGGACCACCCGGATCGCCATGTCCGGCTCGCCCTGCAGCAGCGCCGGGGCGTTGGCGGTCCTGCGCTTCTTCTCGATCGCCTCCCACTGGCCCTGCAGGCGGGCGACGTCGGCGCGCAGCTCGTCCTCGCTCGCACCCTCGGCCGCGGTGCGCACGATGACGCCCGCCGAGTCGGGCACGAGGTCGCGCAGGATCTTCTTGAGGCGTGAGCGCTCGGTGTCCGGCAGCTTGCGGCTGATGCCGGTCATGCCGCCGCCGGGCACGTACACCAGGTACCGGCCCGCGAGCGTGATCTGGCTCGTCAGGCGCGCACCCTTGTGGCCGATCGGGTCCTTGGTGACCTGCACCAGGACCGCGTCGCCGGACTTCAGCGCCTGCTCGATGCGGCGCGGCTGGCCCTCGAGGCCCGCGGCGTCCCAGTTGACCTCACCGGCGTAGAGCACGGCGTTGCGCCCCTTGCCGACGTCGACGAACGCGGCCTCCATGCTCGGCAGCACGTTCTGCACGCGGCCGAGGTACACGTTGCCCACCATCGACGCCTGCGCCTGGTTCGACACGTAGTGCTCCACGAGGACGCCGTCCTCGAGGACCCCGATCTGCGTGCGCCCGTCGACCTCGCGCACGACCATCGCGCGCTCGACCGACTCGCGGCGTGCGAGGAACTCGGCCTCGGTGATGATCTGCCGGCGCCGCCCCGCGTCACGCCCCTCCCGGCGGCGCTGACGCTTGGCCTCGAGGCGCGTCGAGCCACGCAGGGCCGTCACCTCGTCGCCCGCCGGCCGGCGACGCGGCTCGTCGACCGTCTCGCCGCGCGCACCGCGACGGCGGCGTCGACGCCGGCGGCTCGACCCGGCGGACTCGTCGTCGCCGCTCTCGTCGGCGGGTCCGGACCCGGTCTCCGGCTCGGCCTCGTCGTCGCCCGCCTCGTCGGCCGCGTCGCCGTCACCCGGCGCGTCGGCGCGCCCGCGGCGACCACGGCCCCCGCGGCGCCGGCGACGGCGCGGCGTCGAGCCGTCCTCGTCGTCGCCGTCGTCGCCCGTCAGGTCGTCGTTCACGTCGTCGGAGGTCTCGGTGGGCTCGGCGTCGTCCGCACCGGTCTCGTCGGTGGGCACGTCGCCCGCGGGGGCGTCGTCCGCGACCGCCTCGTCGGCCGTCACCTCGTCGGCCCCGGTCGTGGCCTTGCGGCCCCGGCCACCACGACGACGACGGGCACGGCCCGCTCCCTCGTCGGACGCGGGAGCGACCGCGAGGGTCGCCTCGTCGGCCTCCTCGGGTGCACCCTGCTCCTCGAGCTCGGCGCGCGCGGCCCCGGAGATCTCCTCGGGCGAGCCGGCCGACGCCTGGGCACGCCGCCGGCGCGGACGCGACGCGGGCTCGGGCGCCTGGAACAGCAGCGCGGTCGTGGCGAGGCGGGCACGCGACGGCGGCTCCTCGGCCGTGCGCACCGGACCGAGCTCGGCCAGCACGTCGAGCGGGGCGGGGTCCTGGCGGGCGTCCTGGGAGGCAACGTCCTGGGCCGTGCCGCGGTCGCCGTCCTCGGTCGTCCCGGCGACGTCCTGCGTGTCGCCGTCGGCGGCTCCCGCCTCCGACGCGGTCCGCGAGGACCGGCCGCCACGGCGACCGGACCGGCGGCGGCGCGGTGCGCGCTCCTCGGCCTCCTCCGCCACGGACTCCGCGACGCCGCTGGCCTCGGGCTCGTCCGCCACGGGCTCGTCGACCACGGACTCGTCGGCCGCAGGCACCTCGGCTGCGGGCTCGTCGCCCTCCAGCACCTCGGCCTCGGGGTCCTGCTCCGGGACGTCGCCGTCCGACGCCTCGTCCTGGGGCACCCCGCCCTGCGCGTCGTCCTGCTGCGCCTCGTCCTGCTGCGCCTCGTCCTGCTGCGGCGCGTCGTCCTGGGGCGCCTCGTCCTGCGGGGCCCCGTCCGGCACGGCCTCGGGCGCGGCGTCCTCGAGGACGACGGTGCGGGTCACCCGACGCGAGCGGCGAGCGCGCGCCGGGGCCGGCGCCGGCGCGTCCTGCGCGTCGACCACGGGCTCGGCGACGGCCTGCTCCGGCGGCGCGGACGGCGGCGGGGCCTCGACGGACCGGACGTCGGCGGGCTGCTCGCCCGTCGTCCCGCCGGAGGCCGCCGCGGCCTCGGGCGTCACGACGTCCCGCACGACGCGGCGACGACGCTTCTTCGGGGCCTGGTCGGCGACTGCTGCGACGTCGGCGTCGGTGAAGTTCTCGGGGCTGTTCACGGGAGACAAGCGCGTGCTCCTGGGTACCAGGGGCCCCGCCCCACACGACGCGCGCCCCCGGGCGGTCGGTCGTCGCTCACGGCCGGTCGTCCCGGCGCGGCGACGGAAGTCGTCGGTCGCAGCTGCCGCACCGTCCGGCGCCATCGCCTGCCGGGCCGTCTCGGGGCTCCGATCTGGAGCCCGCCGAGGGCTGGGCGGCGGCTGGCCTGCACGGTCACTGCTGCGGCAAGCTCGTCGGCCCCGACGGTGTGGCGTCAGGACCGGTTGTCAGTATCGCACAGGACCTCGCGACCACCGCGCCGACGCGGGGCGAGTTCACGACGTGTCGTCAGCACCCGGGACCTTCGTCCCGGTCCCGCGGACCGTCCCCGCCTAGCGTTCGGACCAAGGTGCGCACGCCGCTGCGCACCCGCCGCGGCCCCCCGCGGCCGTCCGGCAGCACGACCGCCCCGCCCCTCGCACCAGCCCGGAGACCCGCGTGGACGCCCTCGACCTGGCCCGGTGGCAGTTCGGCATCACGACCGTCTACCACTTCATCTTCGTCCCGCTGACGATCGGGCTCGCACCGCTCGTCGCGATCATGCAGACCGCCTGGTACCGCACGGGCAACGAGCGGTGGCTGCGGCTGACGAAGTTCTTCGGCAAGCTCCTGCTCATCAACTTCGCGATCGGCGTCGCGACGGGCATCGTGCAGGAGTTCCAGTTCGGGATGAACTGGTCGGAGTACTCACGCTTCGTCGGCGACGTGTTCGGCGCGCCGCTCGCGATGGAGGCCCTCGCGGCGTTCTTCGTCGAGTCGACGTTCCTCGGCCTGTGGATCTTCGGGTGGGACAAGCTGCCGAGGCGGATCCACCTCGCGTGCATCTGGGCGGTCGCCGTCGCGACCAACCTGTCGGCCTTCTTCATCCTCGCGGCGAACTCCTGGATGCAGCACCCCGTCGGTACGACGTTCAACTTCGAGACCGGCCGGGCCGAGATGACCGACGTCGTCGCGGTGCTCACCAACCCCACCGTGCTCGCGGCGTTCCCGCACACCATCGCGGCGGCCTTCCTCACGGCGGGCACGTTCGTCGCCGGCGTCGCCGCATGGTGGATGGTGCGCCTGGTGCGCGCGGGCGACGTCGCCACGGCGCGTGACGTCTACCGTCCCGCCGTGGTCCTCGGCCTCGTGACGATGCTCGTCTCGGGAGCGGGCGTCGCGCTCACCGGCGACTGGCAGGCCAAGCTCATGTTCGACCAGCAGCCGGCCAAGATGGCCGCGGCCGAGGGCCTGTGCGAGACGCAGGACGGCGCGGCGTTCTCGATCCTCGCGATCGGCGACCTCACCAACGACTGCGACGGCGTACGTCACCTCGTCGAGCTGCCGGGCTTCACGTCGTTCCTCGCGACGGGCGACTTCGACGCCCGTATCCGCGGCGTCGACGAGCTGCAGGAGTACTACACGCAGTGGATCACCGACTGGGAGGACGCGAACGGCGTCGAGCCGACCTTCGACCCCGCCGACACGCGCTTCTACCCGAACCTCGCGGTGACGTACTGGTCGTTCCGGCTGATGATCGGCTTCGGCGTCGGGTCCGCCGCCCTCGCGCTCGCGGCGCTGTGGCTGCTGCGGCGCCGGGGCTCGGTGACGGACAGGGTGTGGTTCGGCCGCCTCGGCGTCGCCGCGATCGCGACACCGTTCCTGGCCTCCGCCTTCGGCTGGATCTTCACCGAGATGGGCCGCCAGCCGTGGGTCGTCGCCCCCAACCCGAACACCTCGGGCGTCGACGGCGTGTGGCTGCTGACGGCCCGCGGCGTGAGCGAGGTCGTGTCCCCGGGCATGGTCCTGTTCTCGATGATCGGGTTCACCGCCCTGTACGGCGTGCTCGCCGTCGTGTGGTTCCGGCTCATGAGGCGGTACGCCGTCGAGGGGGTCGCCGACACCGAGCACGACCCCAGCCCCGACAACCCCGACAACGCCCCCGACGCGGACGGCACCGACCGTCCCCTGTCCTTCGCGTACTGAGGAGCCCGGTCATGGACCTCCCCCTCGTCTGGTTCCTCCTCATCGCCGTGCTGTGGACCGGCTACCTCGTCCTCGAGGGCTTCGACTTCGGCGTCGGCATGCTGCTCGCCGTGCTCCCGCGGGGCGACAAGGCCCGCCGGGAGAAGGAGCGCCGGCTCATGATCAACACCGTCGGCCCCGTCTGGGACGGCAACGAGGTGTGGCTGCTCACCGCGGGCGGTGCGACCTTCGCCGCGTTCCCCGAGTGGTACGCCACGCTGTTCTCCGGGTTCTACCTCCCGCTGTTCCTCATCCTCCTCGCGCTGATCGTGCGCGTCGTCGCGTTCGAGTGGCGCGGCAAGATCGACTCCCCCGTGTGGCGGGCATGGGCCGACCGTGCGCTCGTCGTCGGCTCGTTCCTGCCGGCGCTGCTGTGGGGCGTCGCGTTCGCGAACCTCGTGCGCGGCGTCGAGCTGGACGCCGGCCACCAGTACGTCGGCGGGTTCCTCGCGCTGCTGTCGCCGTTCGCGCTGCTCGGCGGGCTGACGACCCTGAGCGTCTTCCTCACGCACGGCGCGGTCTTCCTGGCCATGAAGACGGCCGGCGACATGCGCGAGCGCGCCGCGACGTTCGCGTCGCGCAGCTCGCTCGTCACGCTCGTCGTCGCGGGCACCTGGGCCGTGTGGGCGCAGCTCGCGTACAGCGGCAAGGGCTGGACGTGGGCGGCGGTGCTGGTCGCCGCCGCGGCGCTCGTGCTCGTCGTGGCCGCGACGCGGGTGCGGCGCGAGGGTGTCGCCTTCGCGGGCTCGGCCGTCGCGATCGTCGCGACCGTCGTGCTGATCTTCGGCTCGATGTTCCCCGACGTCATGCCCGCGTTCGACCCGGCGCACTCGCTGACGATCCGCAACGCGTCGTCCACCGACTACACGCTGACGGTCATGACGTGGGTCGCGGCGGTCCTCACCCCGCTCGTGCTGCTCTACCAGGGCTGGACCTACTGGGTGTTCCGCAAGCGCCTGACGATCGAGCACATCCCCGAGGCGACGGGCCTCACGTTCGACCGCGTCGTCACGCGGTCCTGACCGTGGTCTGCTGGACGGCGTGAAGCCCCTCGACCCCCGGCTGCTGCGGTACGCGCGGGCCGCCCGCGGCTACCTCGCCCTGACGGTCGGGCTCGGTGTGCTCACCGGTGCGCTCGTGGTCGCGCAGGCCCTGCTGCTGGCGCACGCGCTGGGCTCGGCCGTCGCCGACGGTGCGACGCTCGCGGCGGTCGCACCGCTCGTCGGCCTGCTCGTGCTCGTCGTCGTGACGCGCGCGCTGGTCGCCGGTGCGCAGGAGCGCTACGCGCACCGCGCCGCGACCCGCGTGATCGCCGAGCTGCGCGAGCGCGTCGTCGCGCACGCGGCGGCGGCCGGTCCGCGCCGCTCCGCCCCCGCGGACGGGACGAGCCTCGTCACGCTCGCGACGCGCGGCCTCGACGCGCTCGAGCCGTACTTCGTGCGGTACCTGCCGCAGCTCGTCCTGGCGGCCACCCTGACGCCCGCGACGCTGCTCGTCGTCCTGGGCCTGGACTGGGTGTCCGCCGCGATCGTCGTGGGCACGCTGCCGCTGGTCCCCCTGTTCATGTGGCTCGTCGGCGTCATGACGCAGGGCCTGTCGGAGCGCGGGCTGGCGACGATGCAGCGGCTCGGCGCGCAGGTGCTCGACCTGCTCGCGGGGCTCGCGACGCTGCGCGCGTTCGGCCGCGAGCACGGGCCGGTCGCGCGGGTGCGGGACCTCGGCGACGCGCACCGCCGCGCCACCATGGGCACGCTGCGCGTCGCCTTCCTGTCCGGCATGGTGCTCGAGCTGCTCACGACGCTGTCGGTCGCGCTCGTCGCGGTGGGCGTCGGCCTGCGCCTGGTCGAGGGGGACCTCGACCTCGTGACGGGCCTCGCCGTGCTGGTGCTCGCGCCCGAGGTCTTCACCCCGCTGCGGCAGGTCGGCACGCAGTTCCACGCCTCGACCGACGGGGTCGCGGCCGCCGAGCGCGCGTTCGCGGTGCTCGAGGTGCCCGTGCCCGCGACCGGGACGCGACCCGCACCCGACCTGGCCGGCGGCGCGGTGCGGGCGCGCGGCGTGGCCGTGCGCAGCCGCGGCGGCTGGGCACCCGCCCCGCTCGACGTCGACCTCGTCCCCGGCCGCGTCGTCGCGCTCGTGGGCCCGTCCGGTGCGGGCAAGTCGACGACCGTCGAGGTGCTGCTGGGCCTGCTGCCGCCCGACGTGGGCGGCGTGACGCTCGTCGACGCCGACGGCACACCGACGCCGCTGGCCGACGTCGACCTGCACGACTACTGGCGGCAGGTCACGTGGCTGCCGCAGCGGCCCGTGCTCGAGCCCGGCACGGTGCACGAGGTCCTCGGGTCGCCCGCGACGGGCGAGCGTGCCCGGGCGGCGGCGCTCACGGGCCTCGACGCGGTCGTCGCGACGCTGCCCGACGGGTGGGACACGGTGCTCGGCGGCGGCGGCACCGGCCTGAGCGTCGGGCAGCGTCAGCGGCTCGCGCTCACGCGGGCGCTGCTGCGGCCCAGCCCCCTGGTGGTGCTCGACGAGCCGACGGCCCACCTCGACGCCGCCGGTGAGCGCGTGGTCCTCGCGACGCTCGACGCGCTGCGCGCCGCGGGCAGCGCCGTGCTGCTCGTCGCGCACCGGACGTCCCTCGCCGGACGCGCCGACGTGGTGGTCCACGTGACCGCGACACCGGGTGGCTCCGGCACCGCGGGCGACGAGCTGCGGGCGACGACGCGGTGAGCGGGGTGACGCCCACGCGGCCCCCGCGCGGGACGCTGCGCCGCGCGGTGCGGCTGCTCGAGGTCGACCCGCGGCGCGTGGTGCTCGCCGTCGTGCTCGGGACGCTCGCGCTGGGCTGCGCGGTCGCGCTCGCCGCGGTGTCCGCGTGGCTGATCGCGCGCGCGTCCCAGATGCCTCCCGTGCTCCAGCTGTCGGTCGCGACCGTCGCGGTGCGCACGTTCGGCATCGGACGCGGCGTGCTGCGCTACCTCGAGCGGCTCGTGTCGCACGACGTCGCGCTGCGCGGCATGGCGACGCTGCGCACGACCCTGTACGCGCGCCTCGCGGCCGGGCGCCCGCAGGCGCTGCTCGCGGTGCGCCGCGGCGACCTGCTCGCCCGGGTCGGCGCCGACGTCGACGCGGTCGGCGACGTCGTGGTGCGCGGTCTGCTCCCCGCGGCCGTGGCCGCGGCGCTCGGCGTCGGCACGAGCGCCGCGATGGCGCTGTTCTGGCCACCGGCCGGCCTGGCGCTCGCGCTGTGCCTGCTCGCGGCGGGCGTGCTCGCGCCGTGGCTCGCGGCCCGCGGTGCGCGCACGTCCGAGGAGCGCGGCGTCGCCGCACGTGCCCGCACGAGCGCGACGGCGCTGGGCGTGCTCGACGACGCCGGGCCGCTCGCCGTGTCCGGACGCCTCGCGGGCGAGCTCGACGCGCTGCGCACCGCGGACGCCGATCTCACGCACGCGATCGACACCGGCGCACGGCCCGCCGCGCTCGCCGCCGCGGTCGGCCAGCTCGCGGTCGGGGCGGCCGTCCTCGCGGCGCTCGTCACCGGGGTGCCCGCCGTCACGGCCGGGCTGCTCGCGCCCGTCGAGCTCGCCGTCGTCGTCCTCACACCGCTCGCGGCGTTCGAGGCGACGTCGCTGCTGCCCGCCGCTGCCGTGCAGGTGCAGCGGTCGCGCGCCGCGGCCGCGCGCGTCCTCGCGCTCCTCGACGACGCGTCGGCGCAGGCCGCCGGCACCCCCGTGCCGGGCGGTGACCGCGACGACCTGGGCCCCCGTGCCACCACGGCGGGCGACGCGGGCCCGGTGCTGGCCGCGGCAGGCCTCGCGTGCGGCTGGCCCGGCCGCCCCCCGGCGCTGACCGGCGTCGACCTCGTGCTCGCCCCCGGTGGGCGCCTCGCGGTCGCGGGTCCCAGCGGCGAGGGCAAGACGACCCTCCTGCTGACGCTCGCAGGTCTGCTGCCCCCGCTGGCGGGCACCGTGACGCTCGACGGGACACCCCTGCGGGCGCTGCCCCGCGGGCACGTCGTGCGCGACGTCGTCGTCACCGGCGAGGACGCGCACGTCTTCGGCACCACGGTGCTGGAGAACCTGCGGGTCGCGCGCGGCGACGTCACGCCCGACGCGGCGGCCGACGCGCTGCGACGCGCGGGCCTGGGTCCCTGGCTCGCGGACCTGCCCGAGGGTCTCGACACGCTCCTCGGGTCGGACGCGCGCACCGTGTCCGGGGGTGAGCGCCGCCGCCTGCTGCTCGCGCGGGCCCTGCTGGCCGACGCGCCCCTGCTGCTCGTCGACGAGCCCGCCGAGCACCTCGACACCCGCACCGCCGACGCGGTGCTCGGCGAGCTGTGGCACGCGCCGGCCACGCGGTCCGGCACGGACCGTGGCGTGCTCGTCGTCAGCCACCGCCTCGCGCCGCTGGCCGCCGCGCACGAGGTGCTGTGGCTCGCCGGCGGACGCGTCGCGGCACGCGGCACGCACGCGCACCTCGCGGCGCACGTGCCGGGCTACCGTGAGGCCGTGCGTGCCGAGGGAGTCGTGCACGCCGAGGAACGGGGGACGTCGTGAGCGAGCACCGGGGCGAGATGCGTGAGGTCGCCGACCGGCTGCCGGTCACGGGCGCGCCGTTCGAGCGCGGGGTGCTCAGCGAGGACGCGTCGACGTCGGCGCCGCTGACGGGCGACGCGCTGACCGACCTGCTGGGGGCGATGCTCGCCGTCGCCGGCCAGATCGAGCTACCCGCCGTGCTGGACCGGTTCGTGCAGGTCAGCGCCGAGCTGACGCACGCCCGGTACGGCGCGATCAACGTCCTCGACGACACCGGGACGTCCACGACGTTCGTGTACACCGGCGTCCCCACCGCCGTCGCGCGCGCGATGCGCCACCCCCCGCACGCCCAGGGCGTCCTGGGGCAGATCCCGATCGACGGCGTGCTGCGCCTCGACGACCTGACGCAGCACCCGGCGTTCCAGGGCTGGCCCGCGCACCACCCGCCGATGGGCACGTTCCTCGGCGCGTCGGTCAAGGTCGGCGAGCACGTCTACGGCCAGCTCTACCTGTCCGAGAAGGACGGCGACGGCCCGTTCACCGCGCACGACGAGAACACGGTCGCCGCCCTGGCCGCGGCCGCGGGCGTCGCGGTCGCGAACGCGCAGCTGTACGCGGAGGCCGAGCGGCGCGAGCACTGGCTGCGCGCCGGTCAGGACATCACGACGATGCTGCTCGAGGGCGTCGACGAGGAGTCGGCGCTCGAGCACGTCGCCCGCACGGCGCGCGAGGTCGCCGGCGCGGACACCGCGGCGCTCGCCCTGCCGGGGATGGGCGGCGAGCTGTACATCGAGCTCGCCGACGGCCACCAGGCGGACGTGCTGACCGGCCTCGTCATGCCGCGCGGCGGCCGCGCGTGGACCGTGCTCGAGGAGGGCCGCGGGCTGCTGACGCCGTCGCTGTCGGCGTCCCGGACCGTCAAGCTCGACGAGATGCGCGCGTTCGGACCGGCGATGTTCGCCCCGCTGCACTCCTCGGGCCGCGGGGTCGGCGTGCTCGTGCTGCTGCGGCGCATCGGCCGCACGCCGTTCGACGAGAGCGACCTGGCGACCGCGGAGTCGTTCGCGGCGCAGGCCGCCCTCGCCTACGTCCTCGCGGAGGCCCGGCACGCGCAGGACGTCGCGGCCCTGCTCGACGAGCGTGAGCGCATCGCCCGCGACCTGCACGACCTCGCGATCCAGCAGCTGTTCGCGACCGGCATGCAGCTCGAGACCGTGCGGCGGCGCGCGGCACGCGGGGTCGACCCGCTCGAGCTGACGAGCATCGTCGAGGAGGCGCTCGACAACGTCGACAGCTCGGTGCGGCAGATCCGCCAGATCGTCTACGCGCTGCGGGACCCCGACGCCGCGACGGGTCTGGTCGAGCGGCTGCGCCGCGAGACGTCGCTCGCGCGCACCGGCCTGGGCTTCGCGCCGTCGCTCGTGCTGTTCCTCGACGGCGAGGGCCTCGCGGGCGGTGACGGCGAGGGCGAGGACCGGATCGACGAGCGGCTCGAGCAGGAGCTGACCGACGACGTCGTCGCGGTGGTGCGTGAGGGGCTCGCGAACGCCGCGAGGCACGCCCACGCGTCGTCGGTGGGCGTGCGCGTCGTCGTGCGGGGGTCGGGCCCCACCGGCTCGGTCGAGGTGGACGTCGAGGACGACGGCGTCGGGCTGCCGGCCGAGCGCGACCGCAGCTCCGGCACCGGCAACCTGGCCTCGCGCGCCCGCCAGCACGGCGGCACGTTCAGCCTGGGGGCGTCACCCAGCGGCAAGGGCACGCTGCTGACGTGGCAGGCGCCGCTCGGCTGAGCGGCGCGACCGGGCCACCCGGTCCCGACCGGGCCACCGAGACCGGCGCGTCAGTGCCCCGGCTCGGCGCGCCACCCCGAGTTCTTGCGCGACGCGACCCACGCGGCCACCTGCGTGCGCCGCTGCAGACCCATCTTGGCGAGCAGCGACGTGATGTGGTTCTTCACGGTCTTCTCCGCGACGCCCAGCCGCTCGGCGATCTCGCGGTTCGACAGACCCTCGCCGATGAGGTCGAGGACCCGCAGCTCGCTGGGGGTGAGCGACTCCGTGGGGTCCTCGTGCCCCGCGCGCCGACGCGCGACCGTCCGGTCGTCGAGCAGCGTGCGGCCGGCCGCGACCGCGCGGATGACGTCGGTGATCTCGGCACCACGCACGCTCTTGAGGAGGTACGCGGCGGCGCCCGCCTCGAGGGCCGCGGCGAGCGCGTCGTCGTCGTCGAACGACGTCAGGACGATCGCACGTGCCTGCGGCAGCGTCTCGCGCACCGCCTTCATCAGGTCGATGCCGGTGCCGTCGGGCAGCTGCAGGTCCACCAGCATCACCTGGGGCCGCACGAGCGTGGCGCGACGGACGCCGTCGGCGACCGAGCCCGCCTCGGCGACGACGGTCATGCCGTCGGTCCGCTCGACGACCTCGGCGATGCCGCGGCGGACGACCTCGTGGTCGTCGACGATCATGACGGAGATGGGAGCCGACCGTGCGCCCGTCGGGGGCGTCGGGGTCGACTGGCTCGTGGCTGACACGGTGGCATCGTATCGACCTGTGACCCTGATGCTGCTGCCCGACACCGTGGACGGCGCGCCGTCGCTCCCGCCCGGCGCGACCGTCGTCCGCTACGACGTGACCGCCGCTCCCCCGCCGCAGACCGCGCAGGCCGACGCGCTCGTCGTGTGGGGCAACCCCGCCGGCCGGCTCGCCGAGCTCGCGGCGCACGCGACGCGCGTGCGCTGGGTGCAGACGCTGGCCGCGGGGCCGGACTCCGTGCTCGCGGCGGGGTTCGCACCGGATGTCGTCGTGACGAACGGGCGTGGCCTGCACGACGCGCCGGTCGCCGAGCACGTGCTCGCGCTGACGCTCGCGTGCGTGCGCTCGGTCCCCGACCTCGTGCGCGCGCAGGCGGACCACCGGTGGGCCAGCGAGCTGGGCGGCGTGCAGCCGCTGCACGCGCCGGGCCCGGTGCGCACGCTCGTCGACGCGCACGTCACGGTGTGGGGCTTCGGGTCCATCGCCGCGCGGCTCGCGCCGCTCCTGGTGGGCCTCGGCGCGCACGTGACGGGCGTCGCCACGTCCGCGGGCGACCGGCACGGGTTCCCCGTGGTGACAGCGCCCGACCTGCCCGACGTCCTGCCGCGCACCGACGTGCTGATCGGGCTGCTGCCCGCGCTCGACGCGACCCGCCACGCCATCGGCGCGCGCGTCCTGGACCTGCTGCCGGACCGTGCGTGGGTCGTCAACGCCGGGCGTGGGGCGACCCTCGACGAGGACGCGCTGCTCGCGGCCGTCCGGGCGGGCGGGATCGCCGGTGCCGCGCTCGACGTGTTCTCGACCGAGCCCCTGCCCGCGTCCTCACCGCTGTGGGACGAGCCGCGGGTCCTCGTCAGCCCGCACGCCGCCGGCGGCCGACCGCTCGGGTGGCAGGACCTGGTCGCCGACAACCTCGCGCGCTTCGTCGCGGGCGCCGCGCTGCGCAACGTCGTCCGCCGCTGAGCGGCCGGGGACGACTGCGGTCAGGGACGACGGCGGTCAGGGACGACGGCGTGGCCGGGGCTGGCAGCGGGGACAGGTGAAGGACGAGCGGTTCGCGAACGCGTCGCGACGCACGAGGGTGCCGCAGCGCGGGCACGGCCTGCCCTCCTGGCCGTAGACCGCGAGCGACCGGTCGAAGTACCCGGAGGCCCCGTTGACGTTCACGTACAGCGCGTCGAAGCTCGTGCCACCCTGCGCGAGGGCCTCCGTCATCACCTGCGCGGCCGCGTCGAGCACGCGCGCGACCTCGGGGCGTCGCAGCGTCGCGGTGGGACGCGCACCGTGCAGCCGCGCCCGCCACAGCGCCTCGTCGGCGTAGATGTTGCCGATCCCCGACACGAGGCCCTGGTCGAGCAGCGCGCGCTTGACCTCGGTGCGGCGGCCGCGCACGGCCTCGACGAGCGCGGCGCGGTCCAGCGCCGGGTCGAGCAGGTCCCGCGCGATGTGGCCGACGGGTGCCGGGACGGCCGCCCGCGGTGAGCCCAGCCCGCCGGGCGCGCCGTCGGGCGTCGGGACGAGGTCCGGCACGGACAGGTGCCCGAACGTCCGCTGGTCGACGAAGTCGAGGGTCGAGCCGTCGTCGAGCGCGAGCCGCACGCGCAGGTGCGGGTGGTCGACCTGGCCCGGCGCACCGGGGACCGCGACGGGGTCCGCCCGGCAGTCCGCGGGCGCGTCCGCCGGTGGGTCCGCGGCAGGGCCGCGGACCAGCAGCTGACCGCTCATGCCCAGGTGCGCCATGAGCGCGTCGTCGCCGCGGCCCGCGCCCTCGTCGAGCAGGAGCCACAGGAACTTCCCGCGCCGGACCGCCGCGTCCAGCCGGCGGCCGGTGAGGCGGGCGGCGAAGTCCGTGGGCCCCGCGTCGTGCCGGCGCACCGAGTAGCCGCGCCGCACGTCGACGGCCGTGACGGTCCGGCCCAGCACGTGGCGCGCCAGCCCGTCGCGGACGGTCTCGACCTCGGGCAGCTCGGGCACGCGTCAGCGCAGGTCGGGCGCGGGGGCCTCGTCGAGCGCGGGCGGTGCGTCGGTGGTGCGCGACGCGTCGACGCCCGCCGGCGCCGTGCCGGCCGCTGCCGCACCAGCCGCTGCCGTGCCGTCCGCGGCGTCGCGCAGCGCGCTGAGCGCCTCCCACGCCGCCGAGGCCGCCTCCTGCTCGGCGATCTTCTTGGCCGAGCCGGTGCCCCTGCCGTGGACCTGCCCGCCTACGACGGCGTGCGCCGTGAACGTCCGCGCGTGGTCGGGGCCCTCGCCCGTGACCTCGTAGTACGGCGCGCCGAGACCGAGCGACGCGGACAGCTCCTGGAGCGACGTCTTCCAGTCCAGGCCCGCGCCGAGCCCCGCGGCCGCGGCCAGGGTCGGGCTGACGAGCCGGTCGACGAGCTCGCGGGCCGTCTCCAGCCCGTGCGACAGGTACACGGCGCCGAAGATCGCCTCGAGCGTGTCGGACAGGATCGAGTCCTTGTCCATGCCACCGGTCGCGAGCTCACCCTTGCCGAGCAGCACGTAGCCGCCGAGGTCGAGCGTGCGCGCCACCTGCGCCAGGGCGCGCTGGGACACCGTCGCTGCGCGCATCTTGGCGAGGTCGCCCTCGGACTGGCCGGGGTGCGCGCGGTACAGGTGCTCGGTGACGACGAGCCCGAGCACGGTGTCGCCCAGGAACTCCAGGCGCTCGTTGGTGGGGATGCCGCCCGCCTCGTGGGCGAACGACCGGTGCGTCAGGGCGAGCACGAGAAGCTCGGGGTCCAGGTGGACCCCGAGCTTCTCGAGGAGCGACTGCGCTGCCGTGCTCACGCGACGCCGGTGTCGACGGGTGTGCCGGTCATCGGGCCGCGAGGGTCAGACGGCCTCGTGCTCGCTGCGCACGGCCTCGACGTAGCGACGGCCGTTGTACGCACCGCACGACGGGCACGCGACGTGCGGCCGCGTCTGCGACTTGCACTGGGGGCAGGTGGTGAGCGTCGTGGCAGTGGTCTTCCACTGCGACCGACGCGCACGGGTGTTGCTGCGCGACATCTTGCGCTTCGGAACCGCCACGGTCAGCTCTCTCTCTTCTCGTCGTCAGAGTCCCGCAGGCTGCCGAGGGCGGCCCACCGGGGGTCGATCGTGTCATGCGTGTGGTCCGGGTCGTCCGCGAGCCGTTCCCCGCACTGCGAGCACAGGCCCGGGCAGTCCGGCCGGCACAGGGGCCGGAACGGCAGCGCGGGCACGACCGCGTCCCGCAGCGCGGGCTCGAGGTCGACCAGGTCGCCCTCCAGCTCGCGCACGTCCTCGTCGTCACCGCTCTCGACCGCGGCGTCGGCCCGCTCGGGGTAGACGTACAGCTCCTGCACCGTGGCGTCGACAGGCTCGACGACCCGGTCCAGGCACCGCACGCACTCCCCGACGGCTTCGCCGCGGATCGCACCGGAGACCAGGACCCCCTCCATGACCGCCTCGAGCCGCAGATCCAGCTCGAGGTCGCTCCCGGCGGGGATGCCGATCATGCCACTGCCGAGCTCGTCAGGTGCCGCGACCGTCCGCTGCACCGTCCGCATCGATCCCGGACGTCGGCCGAGCTCGTGGGTCTCGAGCACGAACGGCGAGCGGGGATCGAGGTGGGAAGGGCGCACGGTCCAGTCCCCTCGTTCCAGGTGGCACCGCACGCGGGCGCGCGGAACCTTCTTGCGGCATTGACGACTCGGCCCGCGCCACGAACGGCAGGACCAACCGTCGACTCTACGTCACCACGGGCCTGCGCCCCAAACCGATGGGGCCTCGGGCTAGGCGCCCTCGCCGGGCGCGAGCCGTCCCGCGAGCTTCGCGCGACCGGCCTGCACCTGCGACAGCACCTTGCCGAGGTCGATCTCGAAGTCCGCCAGGCGACGGTCGCAGTAGTCGTCGGCGTCACGTCGCAGCGCCAGCGCCGTCTCCTGCGCCTCGGCGACGATCTCCGCCGCGCGGGTCTGGGCGGCCACGACGACGCTCTCCTGCTCGACGAGCTCCGCCGCGCGGGCGCGGGAGCGTGCCAGGACCGCGTCGGCCTCGGCCTGCGCCGCGGCCCTCGCCGCGTCCGCGTCCGCGAGGACCTCGTCCGCCCGGTGCAGCTGGCTGGGCAGCGCGGCGCGCACCTGGTCGACCAGCTCGAGGATCTCCGCCCGGTTCACCAGCACCGACGAGGACATGGGCATGGCGCGTGCCTGGACCACCGCCTGCTCGAGCGCGTCGAGCACCCCGGCGACACCCTCGGTGCGCTCCTCGGCATCCTGCGGCTGCGCGGCGTCCTGCGGGTGCGTCGTGTGCTCCACGGGCCCCGTGTGCTCCGTGTGCTCCGTGTGCTCCGTCATCGTCCGTCCTCTCCCCCGCCGCCGCCGGCGGGCGCCAGTGCGCGCAGCACCGCCGCCGCCACCGCGGGCGTCACCATGTCGTCGATCCGTCCGCCGTGCCGGGCCACGTCCTTGACCAGGGACGACGCGATGTGCGCGAGGCCCGGGTCACCGACGACGAACACCGTCTCGACACCCGACAGGTGCCGGTTCATGAGCGCCATCGCGAGCTCGGCGTCGAGGTCCGCACCGCTGCGCAGGCCCTTGACGACCGCGACGGCCCCGAGCTCGCGCACGAGGTCGACCAGCAGACCCTCGGTCGTCACGACGCGCACGCCGTCCAGCCCGCCGAGCGCGTCGACCGCGAGCCGCACCCGCTCCGCGGGCGGCAGCAGCGCGTTCTTGGACGAGTTGTGCGCGACCGCCACGACGACCTCGTCGAACATGGACCGGGCGCGCCGCACGACGTCGACGTGACCGAGCGTGATCGGGTCGAAGGACCCGGGACAGACCGCGATGCTCACGGACGCCAACCTACGTCACCCGCCCGTGACGGTCCTGGGCGCGGCCGCTAGCGTGCCGCCGTGACGACCATCCGCCCCGCACGCGCCGACGACCTGCCCCACCTGCGGACGGTGTGCGCGCTCGCGTACCGGGACAACCCCCTGATGCGCTGGGTGCTGCCCGACGCGGCGACGCGCCCGGACGCGTGCGCGGCGTGGCTCGGCCCGTCGCTCGAGCGCTACCTCGCCGCGGGGCGCGTGGACGTCCTGACGGTCGACGACGACGTCGTGGCGGTCGCGGCGTGGCGTCTGCCCGGGGTCGACGCGACGGGGACCGCCGTCGCGGCGACGCTGCCCCGCCCGGCGGGCGTGCTGCGCGCCCTCGTCGGCGAGGCGCGCGCCGCGCACGTGCTCGACGCGCTGGGCGGCGCGGCGGCGCTCGCGCCCGCGTCGTCCGGGCCCTACCTCAACTACCTCGCGGTGCGCCCCGGGCACCAGGGCCGCGGCCACGGCGGCGACCTGCTGCGCCACGGTGCCGACGCGCTGGCCCACGCGACCGGCACCCCGTGGCTCGCGACGACCGACCCGCGCAACGTCCCGTTCTACGAGCGCCACGGGTTCACGCGGGCCGGCGCGCTCGACCTCGCGCCGGACGGACCGGTGCTCGCGGTGCTGCACGCCTCCAGGTGAGACGTGGCGCCACGGTGGCGATCACCGACCGCCCGTCGACACCGGGTCGGCTCACCCCGCGGTCGGCTCACCCGCGGTCGGCTCACCCGCGGCCGACCCGGCCGAGGTCGGCCCGCCGGGGTGCTCCGCGAACCACACCTGCGTCTCCCCGTAGCGCCGGTCGTCGATCGCGACGAGCGGTGCGGGCCACGTCGGCGCCGCCGCGCGCGACGAGCGCTCGACGACCACGACGCCGCCCGGTGCCGTGCACCGGGCCACCCCGGCGACCGCGGCCGCGAGGGCGTCGTCACCCAGGTCGTACGGCGGGTCGAGCAGCACGAGGTCGAACGCCTCGGCGGCCGGCCCGTCCGTCGCGGCGACGCGCGCGAGGTACCGGTCGACACGGTCGGCGACGACGTCGACGCGGTCGGCGAGCCCGAGCGTGCGCGCGTTGCGACGGCACACGTCGACCGCACCGCGCGCGGTGTCGACGAGCACCGCGCGGACCGCACCACGGCTCACGGCCTCCAGCCCGAGCGCGCCGGATCCCGCGTACAGGTCGAGCACGCGCGCCCCGTCGACGGCGTCGAGGTGCTCGAGCCGGGAGAACAGCGCCTCGCGCACGCGCTCGCTCGTGGGCCGCGTGCCGGACGACGGCACCGCGAGCGTGCGACCGCCCGCGCTGCCGGCGACGATCCGCGTCACGCGCCGGCCCCCTTGCGCTGGTCCTGCTCCTCGAGCACGCGCTCCATCCACCCCTTCTCGGCGGTCGACGACGCGATGGTCACCGCGATCACCGACAGCACGACCTGCGCGCTCACCATGACGGTGGTCACCGTGCCCAGCCCGATCGCGACCCACAGCGGCAGCAGGCAGAACGCGACGAGGTCCGGGCCGCGTGCGATCACCTGCAGGACGCCCGTGGGCAGCGCACCGGCGGGCGTCGCGACGAGCGGCTTGTCCCACCGGGGTGCCGGCCGGTACGCCGCCCGGACCGCCCCCGCGGCCCACACCGGGGTCGACGCGACCGCCAGCACCAGCCAGTCCGGCGTCGCACCGACCCACCGGCCCACCGCACCCAGCGCGACGAGCGACCACACGAGCATGACGGCCGCGGGCACGACCATCCGCAGCCGCCGCACGGTGCGGTCGTCGAGCGGCAGCAGCCGGTCGACGGCCGGCGCCATCTCGGCCCAGCGCGCTCCCTCGGCGCTCGCGCTCGACGCCATCCACCCGCCGAGCAGCACGGCGACCAGCACACCGACGACGCTCGCGAGCTGGGGCACGACGGTGGCGAGCACGGGCAGGCCGGCGGCCACGACGAGCTGCACGACGTGCCGCGGCGAGCGTCGCAGCACGACGAGGTCCGCCGTCACCAGTGCCGTCACCGGCCCGCGCGCGGTGCGCAGCCGCGACGTCCAGCGCCGCGACGACGCCGCGGCCCCGCCCGACAGCGCACGCCCGAGCTCGCGCGAGTCGAGCGACACGACCGCGCCCACGGCCTGGGTCGCGACCGAGCCGCCTTCCCGCAGCGTGCCCGCGGGCAGCGTGCCGAGCCTGCGGTCCACCACGACCGCGAGCACGGCCGCCAGGGCCGCGGTCCCCGCGACGACGAGCCACGACGGCGACGGCAGCGTGGCCGGCGACCGCCCGGTGAGCACGACGAGCGCGGCCAGCAGCGGCGCCGCGGCGACCACCACCTCGCCGGCCAGCGCGGTCCGCCGGCGTGACGCGCCCCACGTCTGCGCGACGGCCGCGGCGAGCACGACGACCGCGCCGGCGCCGGCGCCGAGCAGACCGACCCGCACCAGGTCCCCGCCCCCGCGTCCCAGCAGACCGGCCTCGAGGACCACGACGACCGTGCCGCCCGCGAGCGCGGCGACGGCGGGCAGGCGCGCGGCCGCCGGCCGCAGCAGGCCCCGCCGGTCGACCGGCAGCGGGAGCCACCACGCGGCCTGCGCACCCTCGGCCCCGACAGGGCCGAGGCGCCCGGACGTCGACAGCAGCGCGCCGGTGGCCGCGAGCAGCAGGACGGCGACCAGGACGGGCAGGCTCAGGCCACCCGGCTGCTGGACGGCCGGCGCCTGCGGCAGGGAGTCGCCGAGCTGCTGGACGATCCCGAGCACGATGGCGACCGACAGCGCGACGCTGACCGCCGCGGTGTACACCTCCGTGAGGAGCGAGCCGATGCTCGCCCCGGCGCGGGCACGGGCCGCCTGCGCGGTGAACCGGCGGATCGAGCGCGCCGACGGCACCTCGCCGAGCTCGAAGCCCCCGACGCGCGGGTCGTCGTGCTCGCCGTCGCGCACGTCGTGCGGCTCGCCCGCGGGAACGTGGTCGACGTCGGTCACAGGGCGACCCGTGCGATGAGGTCGGCGGCCTCGCCCGCGGGCAGCACGCGGGAGACGTCGTCGGCCACGTGCACCGCCTGGGTGCACACCGCGGCGACCAGGTCGGGGTCGTGCGTCGCGATGAGCACCGCCCCGCCCGCCTCGCGCTCGGCACGCAGCCGGTCGGCGAGGCTCGCGCGCATGCGCTGGTCGAGCCGCTGCTCGGGCTCGTCGAGGACCAGCAGCGAGCGCGGCCGGGCGAACCCTGAGGCCAGCAGCAGCCGGCGCCGCTGGCCCGACGAGAGCGACACGGGCGTGGCGCGTGCGTGGTCCGCGAGGCCGAACTCCTCGAGCAGGTCCGCGACCTCGTCCTTCGCACCGAGGACGCCGTGCCCGCGCGCCGTGAGGTAGAGGTGCTCGGCGACCGTCAGGGCGGGGAAGTACGCGTCGTCGTCCAGGACCGACGAGACCTCGCGCCGGAACCACGTCTGGCGCTCGTCCACGGGGCGCCCCAGGACCTCGACACCGCCGGCGATCGGCGCCAGCAGCCCGAGGACGGCCTTGAGGACCGTCGACTTGCCGGACCCGTTGGCGCCGACGAGCGCGACGGCGCGCCCCTCGCCCAGCGTGAACGACACGGGTGCGCACACGGGCGCCGCGCCGTAGCCGACCAGCAGATCACGAGCGCGTACCACCTGAGCCATGCGGCCAGGGTAGTCAGCGCCGGACGGCGGCCGGCGCCCTCGGGTCCCCCACACCGGGGTCAGGCCCGCTCGAGGAACTCCTCGCGCTCACCGGCGAGCGACGCCTCGATGGCCGCCCGCAGGGCGGGCCACGTGTCCAGGTCGCCGGCCTGGTCGACCAGCGCGCGCGCGTCGGTGCGCGCGGCCGCGATGACGTCGGCGTCCCGCGTCACGCGCAGCAGCCGCAACGAGCTGCCGCGTCCGTGCTGCGCGGCACCCAGCACGTCGCCCTCGTGCCGCAGCTCGAGGTCGAGGGCCGCGAGCTCGAAGCCGTCGGTCGTCGCGGCCAGCGTCTCGAGCCGCGTGTGCGCGTCCGTCCCGGGCGGCGCCGAGCTCACCAGCAGGCACAGCCCGGGCCGCGTGCCGCGACCGACGCGACCTCGCAGCTGGTGCAGCTGCGAGATCCCGAACCGGTCGGCGTCGAGGACGACCATCACGGTCGCCTCCGGCACGTCGACTCCGACCTCGACGACCGTCGTCGACACGAGCACGGGTGCCTCGCCGGACGCGAACGCCGCGAACGCGCGGTCCTTCTCCTCCGGGGCGAGCCGCCCGTGCAGCACCCCGATGCCGACGCCCGCGAGGTCGGGACGTGCGCCGAGCTCGGCGGCCACGTCGAGCACGGCCCGCAGGGGGCGACGCGGCACGGCGCCCGGTGCGCCGACCGTGGGGTCCGCGGCGGCGACGAGGTCGGCGCCGTCCTCGTCGGCGGCGTCGCCCGCGTCCGCGTCGCCGTCGATGCGTGGGCACACGACGTAGGCGCGGCCGCCACCGTCGACCTCCTCGCGCACGCGCTGCCACGTGCGGTCCGTCCAGCGCGGGTTGTCGGCGGGCACGGTGTGCGTCGTGATGCCCTGACGTCCCGCCGGGACCTCGCTCAGCACCGACGTCTCGAGGTCGCCGAACACCGTCATCGCGACCGTCCGCGGGATCGGGGTCGCCGTCATCACGAGGGTGTGCGGCGTGCGGCCCGCCTTGGCCCGCAGCGCGTCGCGCTGCTCGACTCCGAAGCGGTGCTGCTCGTCGACGACCACGAGGCCGAGGTCGGCGAACCGTACGTCCTGCGAGAGCAGCGCGTGCGTGCCGACCACGATGCCCGCGGCTCCGCCCGCGGCGTCGAGCACCGCCTGGCGGCGCGCCGCGGAGGGCAGCGAGCCGGTCAGCAGCGCGACGCGGGTCGCGTGGCTCGCGCCCCCCAGGAACCCGCCCTCCGCGAGGTCGCCGAGCAGACCCCGCAGCGTGCGCGCGTGCTGCGCGGCCAGGACCTCGGTGGGGGCGAGCAGCGCGGCCTGCCCCCCGGCGTCGACCACCTGGAGCATCGCGCGCAGCGCGACGACGGTCTTGCCCGACCCGACCTCGCCCTGCAGCAGCCGCTGCATGGGCCGGGGGGCCGCGAGCTCGGCGGCGACCTCCTCGCCGACGGACCGCTGCCCGGCGGTGAGGGTGAACGGCAGCCGCGCGTCGAACGCGTCCAGCAGGCCGCCGTCCCGGTGCGGGCGCGCGACGGCCTCCTCGCGCGCGACGCGGGCACGCCGCCGCGCGAGCTCGGCCTGCAGGACGAGCGCCTCCTCGTACCGCAGCCGTGCGCGACCGCGCCGCCAGTCCGGCTCGTCGTGCGGGACGTGCACGAGGCGCAGCGCCTCGAGCAGCGAGGGCAGGGCGTCACGCTCCCGCAGGTGCGCCGGCACCGGGTCGGGGACGTCCTCCTCGCGCAGCGGGTCGAGCACGGTGCGCACGGCCTGCGCGACCTTCCACGACTCGAACCCCGCGACCGCCGGGTACACCGGGATCGGGCGGCCCGCCTCGAGCAGGGCGTCGTCCTCGTCCTGGGCGTCGTCGTCGGCACCGAACAGGCGGCACTCGGGGTGCATGAGCTGCAGCGTGTCGCGGTAGACCGACACCTCGCCCGTGAACAGGCCACGGCGCCCGGGGCGCAGCTGCCCCTGCCGCCACTCGAGCTTCTTGACGTGGGACGCGAAGAACGTGAGCTCGATGCGGCTGCGCCCGTCCGTGATCGTCGACTGCAGCAGCCCGCGGCCCTGCGCGGTGGGGCGCAGCGACGTGCGCACGACCTCCGCGACGACCGTGACGTGCTCACCCACGAGCAGGCTCGCCATGTCGGTCAGGGTGCCCGGCTCGGCGTACCGGCGCGGGTAGTGGCGCAGCAGGTCCGCCGACGTCTCGAGCCCGAGCTTGCCGAGCGCCTTGGCGGTGCGGGTGCTCAGCCGCGTCAGGGACACGGACAGCGGGTCGGCGGCGAGCACGTCAGTCGACCCCCACCCACCACGCGGCGCCGGCCGCGGGGCCTGCGACGACGACCTCGAGCTGCGGGTGCGCGGCCGCGACCGCCGCGCCGACCGCGCGCGCCGCGGCCGCGTCGACCTCGTGCCCGTGCACCACGGTCACGCCCTGCGCGGCGGGTGCGTCGCGGAGCAGGTCCACCACGGCGTCGCGCACCCCGTCGGACCCGCGGGCGGTCGCGGCCCGGACCCGCTCGACCGCCGCGCGGCCGACGTCGGGTGCGATCTGCGGGTCCGCGACGAGCGCGAGGCACGCGACGACCGCCGGTCCGTCGCCCGGTGCGGCGAGCAGGTCGTACGCCTGGTCACCGTCGGCCACGGGGGCCACCAGGCCGACACCCGCGTCGACCACGACCGCCCGGCCGGCACGCGTGTCGGCCGCGGCGCGGGCCACCTGGTGCGCGTCGGCCGCCGGTCCCACGAGCGTCACGGCACCGCACGTCGCGTACCAGGCCGCCAGCCCGGGCGACACGGTCAGCACGACCAGCCCCCGCGCCGCGGGGGCCGGTTCGTCGACCCTGCGCACCACCACCTGCTCGCGCGCGTGCGGCGGCACCAGCCCGACGGCGGCCGCCGGGTCGTCGCAGTGCACGTGCGCGTGGCGCAGCCCGCCCGCGTCGACCACGGCCACGGCGTCCCCGACACCCTGCAGCGCCGTCGCGAGCCCGTCGGCACCGGACCACGTCGGACGGACGAGCATCATCACCTCGAACGCGCCGCCGGCCGCGGGCGCGCACCCGGCCACGACGTCCGGACCGGCCTGCGGCAGCCACCGCAGGTCGACGTCGTCCTCGCGCAGCGGCCCGGCGCCGGTCCGCAGCGTGTGGACGAGCGCGTCGAGCACCACGAGCAGCGCGCACGCGCCCGCATCGACCACCCGGGCCGCACGCAGGACGTCGTGCCCCTCGCTGAGGCGGCCCAGGTCCGCCCGTGCCTCGTCGGTCGCGGCGGCGAGCACGTCGGCCGCGGACCTCGCACCCGCGCTCGGGGCCCCAGGGCCCCGCGCGTGCCCCGCGCCGCGCGCCGCGTGCTCGGCCACCTCGCGCGCGACGGTGAGGACCGTGCCCTCCTGGGGGTCGGGCACGGCACCGCGTGCCGCGTGCGCCGCCCGCCCGAGCGCACGGACGAGACCCGCCGCGCCGTCGTCGCCCGCCCGGGCCGCGTCCGCCAGACCCGCGGCGAACCCCACGAGCCACTGGCTGAGGATGATGCCGGAGTTGCCGCGTGCGGCCCGCGCGGCGCCGCGCGCGAAGGTCGCGGCGACGGCCGCGGCGTCCGTGCCGGCCGTGGCGTGCCCGACGGCCTCGACGCCGCCCGCGACCGTCAGCGTGACGTTCGACCCGGTGTCCGCGTCGGGTACCGGGAAGACGTTGACCGCGTCGATGCGCTCGCGCGCCGCCCGGCACGCGGTCAGCGCACCGGCCGCCCACGCGCGCACGGCGTCGCCGTCGAGCGCGACCTGCCGCGACACGACCTCCACCCGCACTCTCCTCCCGTCCGGCGTCCGCCGTCGCCCGCTGCCGTGGCGCGGCATCCCTGCTGCCGCTCGGTGCCGCTGGGTGCCGCTGGGTGCCGCTCGGTGCTGCTCGGCGCCGCCAGGTGCCGCCAGGCGCCCGCGCACACTGTGCCCCACCGTGCCCCACCGCACCGACATTTGGGGGGCACCCGGGCCATGGGCTAGTCTTGCCCGGTTGCCCGGACGTCGTCCGGCACCCCCACAGACCTTCCGACGCACTGTCGTGCGGTCCGCGGCCCCCGGGCCCGGTCCGCGGGCGGGAGCGCGGGACATGCACGACACCGGGTCGCCCGTCGGCCCGCGTCAGGACAGAACCAGGAGAAGACCGTGGCTGCCAACTGCGACGTCTGCGCCAAGCGCCCGAGCTTCGGGCACAGCATCTCGCACTCGCACGTGCGCACGAAGCGGCGCTGGAACCCCAACATCCAGCGCGTGCGCGTCGTCGTCGCGGGGACGCCCAAGCGCCTCAACGTGTGCACGTCGTGCCTCAAGGCCGGCAAGGTGCAGCGCGCCGTCTGAGCGACGGCACCCGTTCCCGGCACGGCGGCCCCGGCCACGCGCGACGCGAACGCACGAACGACACGCCGTGAGGCCCGCGAGCACCCGCTCGCGGGCCTTCGTGCTGCCGGGCGCCGTGTGGCAGGGTGGGCGCCATGGTCGAGCAGATCGACGAGGTCACCATCCGCCCCGCCACCGTCGACGACGCGGCGGGCATCGCCCGCGTGCACGTCCGCTCGTGGCAGGAGGCGTACGCGGGCATCGTGCCGGACGACTACCTGCGCGCACTCGACCCCGAGCAACGCGCCACGAGGTGGGCCCAGGCCCTCGCCGACGGCTCGGCCGACCACGTCCGCACGTTCGTCGCGCAGTCCGACGACCGGCTCCTGGGGTTCGTGTCCTACGGCCCGAGCCGTGACGAGGACGCCCGCCGCCACGAGCGCGAGATCTACTCGATCTATCTCGACCCCGGCACCTGGGGCCACGGCATCGCCCGCGACCTGATCCGCACCGTGCTCGCCGAGGTCGGCGAGCAGACGCCGATCTCGCTGTGGGTCCTGGCCGACAACGCACGCGCCCGGCACTTCTACCGCCGCCACGGCTTCTCCCCCGACGGCGTCGAGCGTCTCGAGTCCTTCGGCGGCGCCGACCTGCTCGAGGTCAGGTACCGGCGCGGCTGACGGGCGGCACGGGCGCGGCGCGCGTCGGCGAGGCCGACCCCCGGGCGAGCGCGGTCAGGTGCCGAAGTGGTCCCAGCCGGTCGTCGCGGTGACGGGTGGGCGACCGTCCACGAGCACGAGGTCCTCGCCACGCTCCGTCACCGCACCGATGCGGCGGAACGGCGCGGGCAGCGGCACGTCCGGCGGGAACGTCGCGAGCATGCCGTGGTCCTCGCCGCCCGTGAGCAGCCAGTCGACGACGTCGGCGCCGAGCGCGTCGGCGGCGCCGGCCAGCCGTGACGCGTCGGACGCGAACGCCGCCGCCGGGCCGTCGAGGTCGAGCGTCACGCCGCTCGCCCGCGCGAGCCGTCGGCCGTCGCGCAGCAGCCCGTCGGACACGTCGAGCATCGAGGTCGCCCCGGCGCGCGCGGCTGCGGGCCCCGCGGCGAGGTCCGGCTCGGGCGAGCGGTAGGCGGCGACGAGCCCGGGGTCGACGTCGGCGCGGTCCGCGACGAGCAGCGCCAGACCGGCAGCCGACCAGCCGCGCCGACCCGCGTGCGCCACCACGTCGCCGGCCCGCGCGCCGGTGCGGCGCACCGCGGCGCGCCCCTCGAGGTCGCCGTGCGCCGTGACCGACACGACGACCACGGGACCCGAGGACAGGTCTCCCCCGACCACACCCACGTCCAGCGGCCGGCAGGCGTCGCCGAGCCCGCGCGCGAGACCCTCGACCCACGCGACGGGAGTGCCGCCCGGGGTGACCAGGCCCACGACGAGCGCGACGGGCCGCGCACCCATCGCGGCGACGTCGGCGAGGTTCTGCATGGCCGCCCGGCGCCCGACGTCCTCACCCGTGGACCAGCGGCGCCGGAAGTGCACGTCCTCGACCAGCACGTCGCAGGTCACGACGTACCGGCCGTCCGGGGCCGTGACGACGGCGGCGTCGTCCCCGGGGGGGACGAGCGTGCGCGACCCGACGGGCAGGTGCGGGAAGATCCGGTCGAGCAGGTCCTGCTCGGCGAGGTCGGCGACGACGGGACTGTCGGCGGGCATCCGCCCACGCTAGACGCTCCGCACGCGCGCCGTGCGGACCCGCGCTGTCGGGGACGGGCGCGGCCCGCGGTACAGCCGTCCCGACGACGCGGGTACGGTGACGGCGTGCGCCACCGTCCCGCCCTCCCACCGACCACCATGAGGACCGCAGCGACGGTCGCAGCGACGACCGCGGCGACGACGGTCCTGCTCCTCGGCCTGGCGGCCTGCGCACCGACCGTGCCCGTGACGGTCGCACCGTACGCGACGGATCCCGTGTGCGCGTCGGTCGTGCTGTCCCTGCCGGCGTCGCTCGGCACGGGGCTCGACCGCGTCGACACGGACGCGCAGGCCACCGCCGCGTGGGGCGAGCCCCGGGCGGCCGTCGTGCTGCGCTGCGGTGTCGAGCCGCTCGGGCCGACGACCGAGCGGTGCGAGTCCGTCACGACACCGCACGGCCCCACGGTCGACTGGGTGGTCGTCGAGGACGACGGCGACTGGACGTTCACGACGTACGGCCGCGTCCCGGCGGTCGAGCTGGTCGTGCCCGAGCCGGTCGCGACGGCACGCTCGACGTCGTTCGTCGACCTCCTGGGACCGGCGGTGGCGCTGACCGAGCAGCAGCGCAGCTGCCTGTGACCTGACGGGGCCGGCCGGGCCCGACGGGCTCAGCGCAGACCGGTGGGCCGCTCGAGCGCGAGCCCGACGAGCTCGTCGACGAGGGTCGCGTAGTCGACCCCCGTCGCCTGCCACATGCGCGGGTACATCGAGAACGGCGTGAAGCCCGGCATCGTGTTGATCTCGTTCACGACGACCTCGTCGTCGGCCGTGACGAACACGTCGACGCGCGCGAGACCCTCGCACCCCACGGCCTCGAACGCACGCACCGCGACCTCCTGGACGCGGGCGACGACCTCGGGGCTCAGGTCGGCCGGGCACGCGAGCGTCACGCCCGCCTCGTCGAGGTACTTGGCCTCGAAGTCGTAGAACGCGTGCCGCGCGTCGGTCACCAGGATCTCGCCCGGCAGCGACGCGCGCGGCGGGGCACCGGCCCGTCCCCCGAGCACACCGCACTCGATCTCGCGGCCGACGAGCGCGGCCTCGACGATCACCTTGGGGTCGTGCTCGCGGGCCGCGGCGACCGCCGCGGGCAGGTCGGCGACGTCGTCGACGCGCGAGATGCCCAGGCTCGACCCGGCGCGTGCCGGCTTGACGAACAGCGGCAGCCCGAGGTCCGCGACGAGCCCGTCGAGCGTCGCGGCGTCGAGCGCACGCCCGGCGGGCAGCACGCGGAACGGCCCGACCCGCAGCCCCGAGCCGGCGAGCACGAGCTTCATCATGTGCTTGTCCATGCCGACGGCGGACGCCAGCACGCCCGAGCCGACGTAGCGCACGTCCGCGAGCTCGAGCAGCCCCTGCAGCGTGCCGTCCTCGCCGAACGGCCCGTGCAGCAGCGGGAAGACGACGTCCACGGCACCCAACGGGGACCCGAGCTGCCCGTCGCGCACCACCTGCACGTCGTGCTCCGCGGTCCCCTGCGGCAGCAGGACGCGCGTCGCGGTGTCCTCGACCTGCGGCAGGCGCCCGCCGCGGATCGCCCAGCGCTCGGGGTCGTCGTCGGCCAGGACCCACTGGCCCGCACGCGTGATGCCGACCGCGACGACGTCGTACCGGTCGCGGTCGATCGCGTGCAGCACGCCCCCGGCCGTCGCGCAGCTGATCGCGTGCTCGCCGGACCGGCCGCCGAACAGCACCATCACGCGGGGGCGGCGCCCGCCGCCGGACCCGGCGCCGTCGGGGTGGCCGGTGGTGTCGGTCAGGGGGATCCTCGTGGCGTCCATCGCGCACCGACCCTACCCTCCCGCGACCCCGTGACACCGTCGCCCACCGGTCACGGCTGCGCACCGGTGCGGGGCCCGGCGTAACCTGCCCCGGTGACCACGCCGGCGCCCGCCTCCCCGGACCTCCCGCCCGTCCCCCACCGCACCGCCGTCTCGCCGCGCACGCTCGCGGTCAGCGCCGGCCGGCCCGCCCGGACGCCCGGTGGCGCGCTGAACCCGCCCGTCGTCCTGACGTCGACGTTCGTCTCGCAGGGGGTCCCCCCGGCCGGTGAGCCGCTGTACGGGCGGATCGGGACGCCCGCGTGGGAGCCGTTCGAGGTGGCGCTCGCCGCCCTCGAGCGGACCGAGCACGCCGCGACGGGCCGACCGGTCGACGGACCGCCCGCGACCGTGTTCGCGTCCGGCATGGCGGCGATCGACGCCGTGGTCGCGCTCGTGCCGGTCGGGGGGCGTGTCGTCGTCCCCCGCCACGCGTACCAGGTCACCCTGGTGCTGCTGCGCGAGCAGGCGGAGCGCGGCCTGCTGCGGGTCGACGCGGTCGACGTCGCGGACACCGACGCCGTCGTCGCGGCCGTGCGTGGTGGCCACGACGAGCCGCCCGCGTCGCTGCTGTGGCTCGAGTCCCCCACGAACCCGATGCTCGAGGTCGCCGACGTGCCCGCGCTGGTCGCGGCCGCCCACGACGTCGGGACGCTCGTCGCCGTCGACAGCACGTTCGCGACACCGCTCGTGCAGCGCCCGCTCGCGCAGGGTGCCGACGTCGTCGTGCACTCGGTCACCAAGTACCTCGCGGGGCACTCCGACGTCGTGCTCGGGGCCACCGTCACCGACGACCCCGGCCTGCACGCGCGGATCGTCGCGCACCGCACGACGCACGGGGCGATCGCGGGTCCGTTCGAGGTGTGGCTCGCGCTGCGGGGCCTGCGCACGCTCGCGCTGCGCGTCGAGCGTGCGCAGGCCAACGCGGCCGAGCTCGCACGCCGCCTGGCCGAGCACGCCGACGTCGTCGAGGTGCGCTACCCGGGGCTGCCGGGCGATCCGGGCCACACCCGGGCCGCTGCGCAGATGGACGGGTTCGGCGCGATCGTGGGCCTGCGTCCGGTGGGCGGGTCCGCCGGTGCCGACGCCCTGGTCGCCGCGGTGGACCTGTGGGTGCCCGCGACGAGCCTCGGCGGGGTCGAGTCGACGCTCGAGCGCCGCCGCCGGTTCGCGACCGAGTCGCCGACCGTGCCCGAGGACCTGGTGCGGCTGTCGGTGGGCGTCGAGGACGTCGAGGACCTGTGGTCCGACCTGGACGTCGCGCTGCGCGCCGCGCGCCGGACCGCGGGGACGACGCCGGGCTGAGCAGCGCCGTCGCCGGGTGCCGCCCGCCGGCGGGTCAGACGCGCTCGGCCTTGTGCGGCCGCGCCAGGAGCAGGCCCGCGAGCCGGTCGACGGGCAGGTCCTCGTGCAGCACCTGCACGACCGCCGACGTGATCGGCATCTCGACCCCGAGCGACGTCGCGAGCTCGAGCACCGACCGGCACGACTTGACGCCCTCGGCGGTGCCGCCCGTCGCGACGACGGCCTCGTCGAGGCTCATGCCGCGCCCGATGTGCACGCCCAGCGTGTGGTTGCGCGAGTCGGGCGACGCGCACGTCGCCATGAGGTCACCCATGCCGGCCAGGCCCGGGAACGTCTCGGCGTCGGCCCCGAGCGCGAGCCCCAGCCGCGTGATCTCGACGAGACCGCGCGTGATGACGGTCGCCATGGTGTTGTAGCCCATGCCGCGGCCCTGCGAGATCCCGACCGCGAGCGCGATGACGTTCTTCACGGCACCGCACAGCTCGACGCCCACCACGTCGGGGTTCGTGTAGGGGCGGAAGTAGGACGACGCGCACGCGCGCGCGACGAGCTGCGCCGTCACGGCGCTCGTCGACGCGACCACCGTCGCGGTCGGCTGCCGGTGGGCGATCTCGCGCGCCAGGTTGGGGCCGGACAGCACCGCGACGCGGCCCGCGTCGATGCCCAGGCTCTGCGCGACGACCTCGCTCATCCGCTGGTCGGTGTCGAGCTCGACGCCCTTCATGAGCGACACCACGACGGCGTGCGGCGGCACGGCGTCGGCCAGCGGCGCGAGCACGTCGCGCGCGCGCTGGGACGGCACGGCGACGGCGATCACGTCGGCGTCGGCGACCGCGGCGCGCGCGTCGTGCGTCGCGGTGACACCGGCGGGCAGCTCGATCCCCGGCAGGTACCGCGAGTTGCGGTGGTCGTGCGCGATCTCGTCGACGGTCGCGGCGTCGCGACCCCAGACGGTCACGTCGCAGCCCGCGTCGGCGAGGACCGCCGCGAACGTCGTGCCCCAGCTGCCCGAGCCGAGCACCGCGGCCCGCAGCGGGGTCCCCTCGACCGTCACGACGCCGCCTCGTCGCCGGCCGCGCGTCGCCTGCGGACGTCGTACCGCTCGGCCGGCGCCTGCTCGCCGCGGATCGGCTCGAGCAGCGCCGTGATGGCGGCCATCACGCGCTCGGTGGCCTCGCGCAGCGTCGCGGTGTCCTGCGGGCGCCCGTACAGGTCGGACAGGTCGACCGGGGGCCCGGCGACGACCGTGACCTTCTTGCGCGGGAACGGCTTGAGGAGCTTGCCGTAGCGCGCCAGCAGGTCCTGCGGCCCCCACTGCGCGACGGGGACGACGGGGGCGCGTGTCGTCAGCGCGAGCCGCGCGACGCCGGTGCGCCCGACCATCGGCCACAGGTCGGGGTCACGCGTGAGCGTGCCCTCGGGGAAGACCGCGACGCACTCCCCCTGCTCGACCGCCTCGACGGCCGAGCGCAGCGAGTCCCCCGCTGCCACCGTCTCGCGGTGCACGGGGATCTGGCCGGTGGCACGCAGCGCCGGCCCGACGACGGGCACGGTGAACAGCGACGACTTGGCCAGGATGCGCGGCACGTGCCCGTGGTCCCACAGGTAGTGCGCGAACGTCAGGGGGTCGACCTCGGTCACGTGGTTGGCGACCGCGATGAACCCGCCCTCGGTGGGCAGGTGCTCGGCACCGTGCCAGTCCGGACGGGTCGTCGCGAACAGGAACGTCCGCACGATGCGTGCGACGTTGCGGTAGGCGAGGTTGGAACGCGACGGCGACGGCACGGGAACCGATGGTAGCCGCGGCGGCCCGGTGCCCGGACAGCCGTCCGCCTCAGCGCTGCCCGTGGTCCTCGCGGCTGAACTGCGCGCCCAGCGCCTCGAGCTTGTCCGTGAAGTGCTCGTAGCCGCGGTCGATGAGGCTGATGCCCCGCACGGCCGAGGTGCCCTTCGCGGCGAGCGCCGCGATGAGGTGGCTGAACCCGCCACGCAGGTCCGGCACCTCGATCTCGGCCGCCGACAGCGGCGTGGGACCGGAGATGACGGCGGAGTGGTAGAAGTTGCGCTGGCCGAAGCGGCAGGGCCGCCCGCCCAGGCACTCCTTGTAGACCTGGATGGTCGCGCCCATGCCGATGAGCGCGTCGACGAAGCCGAAGCGGTTCTCGTAGACCGTCTCGTGGACGATCGACAGGCCGCGCGCCTGCGTCAGCGCGACGACCAGCGGCTGCTGCCAGTCGGTCATGAAGCCCGGGTGCACGTCCGTCTCGAGCTGGATCGAGCGCAGGTCGCCGCCGGGGTGGAAGAACCGGATGCCGTCGTCGTCGATCGTGAACTCGCCGCCGACCTTGCGGAACGTGTTGAGGAACGTCGTCATCTCGGGCTGGGTCGCCCCGCGCACGTAGACGTCGCCACCGGTGGCCAGCGCGGCCGACGCCCACGACGCCGCCTCGATGCGGTCGGCCAGCGCGGTGTGCTGGAAGCCGATGAGCCGGTCGACGCCCTCGATCCGGATGACCCGGTCCGTCGCGACCGAGATGATCGCGCCCATCTTCTGGAGCACGTTGATGAGGTCCATGATCTCGGGCTCGATGGCCGCGTTGGACAGCTCGGTGATGCCCTCGGCGCGCACGGCCGTCAGCAGCAGCTGCTCGGTCGCGCCGACGCTCGGGTACGGCAGCGCGATCTTGGTGCCCTGCAGGCGGTGCGGCGCGCGGATGTGGATGCCGTTGTGCGTCTTGTCCACGACGGCGCCGAACTGCCGCAGGATGTCGAGGTGGTAGTTGATCGGCCGGTCGCCGATGCGGCAGCCGCCGAGGTCGGGGATGAACGCCTCGCCGAGGCGGTGCAGCAGCGGGCCGCAGAACAGGATCGGGATGCGACTGGACCCCGCGTGCGCGTCGATGTCGGCCACGTGGGCGGACTCGACGTCGGTGGGGTCGAGGCTGATCGTCCCCGCGTCGTCGTCGATCTCGACCTGGACGCCGTGCAGGCGCAGCAGGCCCGACACGACCGCGACGTCGCGGATCTGGGGGACGTTGCGCAGCTCGCTCGGCGTCTCGCCGAGCAGTGCGGCGACCATCGCCTTGGAGACGAAGTTCTTGGCCCCCCGGACGGTGATCTCGCCCCGCAGCGGGTTGCCACCGTCGACGTACAGCAGGTCGGTCATGGACACATCGTCCCCCACGCCGGGCCGTGCGCGCGTCATCTTCGCGCGTGGACCTGCGGTCCTCGCAGAACCCTCACAATGCGCCCGGGCGGGCACCCGGCTGCCGCCGCGTGCCCGCCCGGGCGACCGTGCAGGTCAGGACCGTCGACGGCTCTCAGGCGCCGCGCGTCAGCCCGAGGTCGACCGTCACGACCGGGCGCGCCGGGCGCACGGGCACCGACGGCAGGTGCTTGGCCGGGAGCGTCGCGGGGCGCCACGCCTCGCGGCGCTGCTCGAACTGCGTGATCTCGTCGGCGTGCTGCAGCGTCAGGCCGATGTCGTCGAGGCCCTCGATGAGGCGCCAGCGCGTGTAGTCGTCGACCTGGAACGGCACGACGACGTCGTCGCAGGTGACGGTGCGCGACTCCAGGTCGACGGTCACCTCGGTGCCCGGGTGCGTCTCGAGGATCTTCCACAGCAGCTCGACGTCCTCCTGCGCGACCTGCGCCGCGAGCAGACCCTGCTTGCCCGAGTTGCCGCGGAAGATGTCCGCGAACCGCGCGGAGATCACGACGCGGAAGCCGTAGTCCTTGAGCGCCCACACGGCGTGCTCGCGGGACGAGCCGGTCCCGAAGTCGGGGCCCGCCACGAGGACCGAGCCGGCCTTGTACGCGTCCTGGTTGAGCAGGAACTCCGGGTCGCCGCGCCACGCGGCGAACAGCGCGTCCTCGAAGCCCGTGCGCGTGACCCGCTTGAGGTACACGGCGGGGATGATCTGGTCGGTGTCGACGTTGCTGCGCCGCAGCGGGACGCCGACCCCGGTGTGCTGGGTGAACTTCTCCATGATGGGCCTGCCTGTCGGGGTCTCGGGGCGTCAGACGGTCTGCAGCGCGTCGTCGGGGGTCAGCGGGCTGCCGTCCGGGACGGGGACGTCGGCGCCGAGGTCCGCGACCGACGAGAGCGTGCCGCGGATCGCGGTGGCGGCGGCGACGAGCGGCGAGACGAGGTGCGTGCGCCCGCCCTTGCCCTGACGTCCCTCGAAGTTGCGGTTCGACGTCGACGCCGAGCGCTCCTGCGGTGCGAGCTGGTCGGGGTTCATGCCCAGGCACATCGAGCAGCCGGCGTTGCGCCACTCGGCACCGAAGTCGAGGAAGATCCGGTCGAGCCCCTCGGCCTCGGCCTGCAGCCGCACGCGCGCCGACGCCGGGACGACGAGCACGCGCACGTCCTGCGCCTTGCTGCGGCCCTTGACGAGCTTGGCGACGGCGCGCAGGTCCTCGATGCGGCCGTTGGTGCACGAGCCGATGAAGACCGTGTCGACCTTGATGTCGCGCAGCGGCTGGCCCGGCGTCAGCCCCATGTACTCGATGGCGCGCTCGGCCGCGACGCGCTCGTTGGCGTCGGCGATCTCCTCCGGCACGGGCACGCTGCCGGACAGCGGCAGGCCCTGACCGGGGTTGGTGCCCCACGTGACGAACGGCTCGAGGTCGGCGGCCTCGAGCACGACCTCGGCGTCGAAGACGGCGTCGTCGTCGGTGCGCAGCGTGCGCCAGTACTCGACGGCCGCGTCCCAGTCGGCACCCTCGGGCGCGTGCGGACGCCCCTTGAGGTACTCGAACGTCGTCTCGTCGGGCGCGATCATGCCCGCGCGGGCGCCGGCCTCGATCGACATGTTGCAGATCGTCATCCGCCCCTCCATGGAGAGGTTGCGGATCGCCTCGCCGCGGTACTCCAGGACGTAGCCCTGGCCGCCGCCGGTCCCGATCTTGGCGATGATCGCCAGGATGATGTCCTTGGCGCTCGCGCCGATCGGGAGCTGGCCGTCGACCGTGATGGCCATGGTCTTGAACGGTGCGAGCGGCAGCGTCTGCGTCGCGAGCACGTGCTCGACCTCGGACGTGCCGATGCCGAACGCGAGCGCACCGAACGCGCCGTGCGTGGACGTGTGCGAGTCGCCGCACACGACGGTCAGACCGGGCTGCGTGAGGCCGAGCTGCGGACCGACCTGGTGGACGATGCCCTGGTCGGCGTCGCCGAGCGAGTGGATGCGCACGCCGAACTCCTTGGCGTTGTTGCGCAGCGTCTCGATCTGGGTCCGGCTCGTCGTGTCGGCGATCGGCCGGTCGATGTCGAGCGTCGGGGTGTTGTGGTCCTCGGTGGCGAGCGTGAGGTCGGGACGACGCACGGGACGGCCGGCCAGGCGCAGGCCCTCGAACGCCTGCGGGCTCGTGACCTCGTGCACCAGGTGCAGGTCGATGTACAGCAGGTCCGGGGCACCGTCCGTGCCCTGGCGCACGACGTGCGCGTCCCAGACCTTCTCCGCCAGCGTGCCGGCCATGTTCGTCGTTCCTCTCGTCCGGGCGGGGGCCTCCCGGGTCACCGGGCCGATGACTCCGCACCGTGGGCTTCGTGTCCCCGGCTTGCATCTCAGCCTTCGAGACGCCAATATCGACCTATGGACAACTCTAGCGGAGTCGGCGTCCTGGACAAGGCCGCGTCGGTGCTGAGCGCGCTGGAAGCCGGACCCGCGACCCTCGCACAGCTGGTCGCCGCCACCCATCTTGCCCGCCCCACGGCCCATCGGTTGGCCGTCGCCCTCGAGCACCACCGTCTGGTCGCCCGCGACCTGCAGGGTCGGTTCGTCCTCGGCCCGCGCCTGTCGGAGCTCGCGACGGCCGCCGGCGAGGACCGCCTGCTGGCCGCGGCCGGGCCCGTCCTGACGCTGCTGCGCGACCACACCGGCGAGAGCGCGCAGCTCTACCGCCGCCAGGGCGACCAGCGCATCTGCGTCGCCGCCGCCGAGCGGCCCATCGGGCTGCGCGACTCGATCCCGGTCGGCGCGACCCTCACGATGCAGGCCGGGTCGGCCGCGCAGGTCCTGCTCGCGTGGGAGGAGCCCGACCGGCTGCACCGCGGTCTGCAGGGCGCCAAGTTCACGGCGACGATCCTGTCGGGGGTCCGCCGTCGCGGCTGGGCGCAGTCCGTCTCCGAGCGCGAGGTCGGCGTCGCGTCGGTGTCCGCACCCGTGCGCGGGCCGTCGGGCCGCGTCGTGGCCGCCGTCTCGGTCTCCGGACCCCTCGAGCGGCTCTCCCGTCAGCCCGGGCGGCTGCACGCCGCGGCGGTCGTCTCCGCCGCCAACCGGCTCACCGAGGTCCTGCGCCGCACCGCCGACTGACTGCTGACGAGCTGACGGGCCGACCGGCTGACCGGCCGACCGGTCGACGGGCTGATCTCGACCCGTCGACCCTCCTCGCGCCCCGCGGCACCCCATGTCGTCGGGCGAGCCATGTCTTCGGGCGAACCGTGACTTCGGCGGCTTCCGAACCTTCGGAAGCCGCCGAAGTCATCGTTCGGCACCCTCGGGGGGTCGGGGCGGTGACGGTCGGCGGCAGGCAGGACGGTCGGTGGCATGCAGAAGGCCCGGTCACCTGTGGTGACCGGGCCTTCGACCGTACCCCCGACCGGATTCGAACCGGCGCTACCGCCGTGAGAGGGCGGCGTGCTAGGCCGCTACACAACGGGGGCCTTGCCCACGACCCGAAGGCCGCGTGCCGAGTGGATACTGTACCCGACGTTCACCGCGAGTCGAAAACTCGCCGTGCCCATCGGTCCGTCACGAGGACGGACGCATCCGTGCTGCTCGTCAGGCCTGACGGCTTCGACGAGCGGCGCTGGGGTACCAGGACTCGAACCTAGACTAACTGAACCAGAATCAGTCGTGCTGCCAATTACACCATACCCCAAGGGGTGTGACTGGTTCCCGAGAAGTCCGGGTACCGGAGCACACCACCACCGGCGCGCACCTTGCGGCCCCGCACCGGCCGTGAACATTACCCGAGCGAGGGCCACCGGGTCCAACCGGCCCCGGGTGGCGCGGATCACGCCTCACTCACCCGTACTCACCGCGCACTCACCCCGCACTCGCGCCGTCCTCATGCCGCGCTCGCGCCGCCCTCGCCCGCCCGACTGCCTCACGACGTGGGGATCTGCCCGATCTCCGACGCGTCGTACCAGAGCAGGTCGCGCTCCTCGAGCCGCTCGAGCGCATCCTCGTCCCCGGCCGCAGCGGCCGCGACGTCGTCCGCCGCCGCGGGCTCGTCGACGTGCACGCTCACCACCTGGCCCACGTCGACGTCGCAGACGACCTCGACCGCCGACGGCACCGGCGGGTCGTCCAACGCGCGCACGCACGCGTCCGGCACGTCGGCCGCGACCACGACGCGCAGCCGGGGTGCGTCGGGGTCGCCTGCGAGCAGCGCGACGGACCCGTCGGCCGCGCCCGCCTGCGCGGCGTACTCCCACCCCTCGTCGTCCTCGTCGGGCCACAGCGCACGCAGCGCCGGCGTGACGCCGTGCGCCACGCGGGGTGCGAGCACCGGGGGGACGTGCTGGAGCTCGGCGAGGGTCACGGGCAGGTAGACGCGCACGGGACCAGTGTGCCGCCGCGAGCCGCTCAGCCCACCGGGACGCGCGCACCCGGCGCGTCGGAACGCACCACCGAGGCCACCTCGGCCGCGAGCGCCGCCAGGCTGCGCCGCGCGGGCGAGCCCGGCACGACCTCCCGCAGGGCCCTGCCCTCGAGCATCGCGGCGTCCACCGCCGGACGGTCCTCGGGCACCAGCACGACGTCGTCCACGCCCGCGTACCGGGCGAGCGCGGCGGCGACCGCCTCACCGGGCCGGGTGCCCGCGACGGTCGGGCGCACGCGGTTGACGACGACCCGGCGCGTCAGCGCCAGGCCACGGTCGGCCGCGTCGGCGAGCGCACGCACGAGCCGCTGCACACCGACGGGGTCGGCGGTCCCGACCACGACCACGAGGTCGGCCTGCTCGAGCGACGTGAGGGTCGCGGCGTTGCGCGCGGGCGCGCGCGTGTCGTAGCTGAGCATCTCGTCCTGCTCGAGGCAGAAGCCCGTGTCCACGACCGTGACGTCGGCGAGCGCACGTGCCTGCGACAGCACGAGCTCGAGCGAGCTCGCGGGCAGCTCGGGCCACCTGTCGGCGCGTGAGATGCCGGACAGCAGCCGCAGCTCGGGCAGCACGACGGGCGCGAGACGCGCGAGCGTCGGCAGGTCCAACGCACCCTGCCCGGCCGCGCGCGCGGCCGCCGCGACACCCGGCGCCTCGTCGAGCACGCCCAGCACCTGCGCGACGACGCCGCCGTACGTGTCCGCGTCGACCAGCAGCGTCGACCGCCCCAGGGCCGCGAGCTCCGCCGCGAGGTTGACCGCGACGAACGTGCGCCCGGGTGCTCCCGTCGGCCCCCAGACCGCGACGGTCGCACCACGGCGCACCGTGGTCGCCGGCTCGGGCTCGGCGACCGGGGGCGCCGGCCCGTCGCCGAGCACAGACAGCGCGTCGCGCACGACGTCCGGCACGTCGCCGTCGCCGGTCACGTCGACGACCAGGTCGGCGCCGTGCGCGGTGAGGCGCTCCGCGAGCCACGGGCGGGCCGGGTCGCCCAGCCCGACGACGCGCACCCCGCAGCGGTGCAGCACCGCGACGGCCTCGCGGTCGAGCCGGTCGAGGTCGCCCGACACGACCGCCAGCCCACCCAGCCCCGCCTCGGCCGCCGCCAGCAGCTCGGTCAGGTCCGCGCACCGCCGCGTGACGGACAGGCGGCCGCCCGACCCCTCGACGGCCTGCACGATCGCGGACTCCGCGGCCCCCTGGACCGCGCACAGCACCCCGACGCCCACGTCAGCCCCCCGGCACCGGGACGACGTCGACCGTGCCCCCGCCGGCGAGCGCGCCGAGCACCGTCGGCAGGTCGCCGGTCGGCACGAGCACGTGGACCGTGCGCGCTCCCCCGCTCGCGAACGCCCCGTCGGGGCTGCTCACCTCGGAGACCGTGAGCGCGGCAGCGAGCTGGTGCGGCAGGCGGTCCGGGTCCGACCCGCCGTCCCCGACGGCCCTGCTGCCGGACCCGGGCGTGAACCACAGGTCGACGCGCGAGCCGGCGACGAGGCCCCGGGGAGGAGGGCCCGAGAGCGAGACGGGTACGGCGCGCACCTGCAGGTCCGTCGCCGACCCGACCGCGGCGACCGGCACCAGCTCGCCTGCGCCGACGGTGCGCAGCAGCACCGCGGCGTCGGGCAGGGGCTCGTCGGCACGCAGGTACGCGTCGGCGCGGTCGGCGAGCCGCACGTCGGCGACCACGAGCGCGGCGGACGTGAGGGCGACGCCCGGCACCAGCACGTCACGCGCCACGTAGACGGGCACGGTGCGCTGCGCGGTCGTCACGACCCAGCTGCCGAGGGCGACGGACGCCGCGATGAGCGCGACGCCGACGAGCAGCCGCGGGTCACGCCACCCGGGGCGGCGCAGCCGCGTGGCGGTCGGGGTGGGCAGGTCGAGCACAGAGGTGTCCACGAGGGCTCCTGGTCAGCGGGTCCGCCGGTGGCGGCGTCCGGCGGTCGGGTGCAGACGGGCGGGGCCGGGCGCCGACGTGGTGGTCGGCGTGCCCGGACGACGTGACGAGTGTGGCGCGGCCGCACGCGTCCCGGCAGGGCCCGGACGCCACCTGTGGACAACGGTCCGGACGGGGCGCACCGTGCGAGACTGACGCGCATGGCACCGAGGTTCCTGACGCTCGCCGACGTGTCCGAGATCCTCAACATCTCGGCTCCCCAGGCGTACGCGCTCGTCCGTTCCGGAGAGCTGCCGGCGATCCAGATCGGCGGACGGCTGCAGTGGCGCGTCGAGTCCAGCGAGCTGGAGCGGTACATCGAGCGCATGTACGCGGAGACACGAGCCCGCAACACGCACGGCGCCGCGTCCGACGGCACGGTCTGACGCGCGCGCACCGACCGTCGGGCTCACCGTGAGACCACCGCGGCGAGCGCGTCGAACGGGATGCTCACGCTGCGCCCCGCGGGCGTCTCGAGGATCAGGTCCAGGTGGTCCGCGCCCACGCGGTCGAGCCGCCCGGCCACCGTCCCGGCGTCCGTGCGCACCGTGACGACGACCCGGTCCCGCGCCAGGGCCCGCAGCACGTGACCGAGCCCCAGGGCGGACTCCAGGCGACCGGCGGGCGGGGCGGCGCGGGGTCCCAGGCCCTCGACCGCCCGCAGCGCGGCCAGCGGGACGACGGCCCGGCGGCTCGCGCCGAGGTCGAGCAGGAGCCACTGCGCGGCAGCCTCGAGGACGACGCCGTCGAACGCCTCGCCGCCCGTCGTCACGACGCGCAGCCGTCCACCCGTCGCCGCCCGTAGCCGGTCGGAGAGCGCCACGCGCGCCCGCTCGGCGCGGGTGAGCTCGGCGACGTCCCACCGGGCCTCGTCGGCCCTGCCGGCCGCGAGCTGCGCCTCGAGGTCAGCGAACAGCTGTTCCCACCGGCCGGCCGCCGCACGAGGGGTCGAGCCGATGCCGTCGCCAGTCACGGACCGGACCTTACTGGACATACCTCGCCGGGTTCGAGTACACCTATGGCCATCAAGATTCATCAAACAACATCAAACTGCATCATCAGGGGGAACCTGTGAGTCACCACCCGCCCGCCGCCCGCCCGCGCGCGTCACGTTCGGCCGCGACCGCCGGAGTCCTGCTGCTCGCCGGTCTGGTGGCGCTCGCCGTGGCCACGCTGCTCGGGCTGTGGGTGGTCGACGTCCTCGGCTCCACGCGGCTGTGGCGCGTCGAGACGGTCGTCGCACCCGCCGTCGTGGCCGTCGGCGTCCTGGCTGCCGGCTGGGTCGGCACCTCCGCGGTCGTCGCGGGCGCGTGCGCGGCCGTCCGCACCGCGGGCGGGGCCTGGCGGGTCGGTGAGGCCGCGGTGCAGCGGTGGGCACCCGGGCTGGTGCGGCGCGCGCTCGCCGTCGTCGTCGTCGCCGGTGTCGGGCTCGGCACCGCCGCAGGCGCGCACGCGACCGTCGCCCCCGTGCCGGACCCGTCGCCGCCCGCCGTCACGGTCGACCTCGGCTGGACGCCGACGGTCACGGACGGCGCCACGACCCGGCAGGACGACGTGCCGACCGGCTCCCCCACCACGACGGAGGTGCCCGTGGCAGAGGTCCCCGTGGCGGAGGTCCCCGTGGCGGTGGTCCCCGTGGCGGTGGTCCCCCTGGAGCAGGTCCCGACGACGCAGCAGCCGGCCTGGCCCGCGACCCCGGGCGGTGACGCCGCGTCCGACGCGGTCGTGCCCGATGCCGTCGTGCCCGGCGAGGTCGTGCCCGGCGAGGTCGTGCCCGTCGCCGCCCACGTGCCGACGGTCACCGGCGCCGACGCAGCACCCCCGGCGCCGGTCGCGAGCGACGTCGGCACGATCGTCGTGCAGGCCGGCGACACGCTGTGGGGCCTGGCGGCGCGACACCTCGGACCGGACGCGGACGACGCCGCGATCGCCGCGCTGTGGCCCCGGTGGTACGCCGCGAACGTCTCGGTGATCGGCCCCGACCCCGACGTCCTCCAGCCCGGCCAGGTGCTCGTGGTGCCGACCGCGACCGACGGGAGCGTCCGGTGACCACGATGCCGCACGACGACACGACCACCACGGCCGTCGAGGACGCCCTCGCCGGGATCGAGGCCGCACCGGCGGGCGCCGCGGGACGACGCGCTGCTCTCCCCCACCTGGCTGCTCGCCCCCACCTGACGGCGGTCGGCACCCAGGAGCGACGGCCGGGCGACGGCCGGACCGCGGACGGCGCGGCGGACACGGCGGACCGGCCCGACGGCGCCGACGCCTGCGACCGGGCCCACGACCTGCCCGCGGTCGACCGGGATCCCGCGGACCGCAGCACCGCGCGGCGGTCGCCGGCCGGCCGGGTGGACGCACCCGCCACCGGGCGTCCCCGGGCCGCGTCGCGGTCCCGGCTGCGGCTCGTGCCGGCGCCGGCGCCCGTGCCCACCGCGGTCGCGCCCCGGCCCGCCACCCCGCCGCTGCTCGCGGAGCGCGTCCGGCGGCTCGTCGCGGCCGACCGGGCGCCCGTCGTCGAGCCCGACGGCGAGCGTGGTGCGGCACCGGGCACCGACGCCGGGCGGTTCGCCCACGGCGTGGGGCTCGCGTGCGTCGAGGTGGTGCTGGGACGTCGACCGGCCGCGCAGCTCGCGCGCTGGGTCGCACCAGCGGTCCTCGAGCTGCTCCACGACCGCGCCGACCTGGTCCGGCGTGCCGGGGTCCTCGCGCACGCGCGTCGACCGGCCGCGCGGCGCGTGCGGGTGTGCCGGGTCGACGCCCACACCGCGGAGGCGTGCCTCGTGGTCGACGACGGCGTGCGCGTCCGCGCCGTCGCGCTGCGTCTCGAGGCGCACCGCGGCACGTGGCGGGTCACGACGCTCGAGATCGGCTGACCGCCGTGCGTGGGGCGGCGCACCGGCGCCGGCTCGTGGGCCGGGTCCGGTGCGCCACCACCGACGCTCAGCGCTTGCGCTGCTTGGCCTGCTTGCGACGGTCGGCGCGGTTCGCGGCTCCCGGCGCGCCGGCACGTCCGCCGGCGGCACCGTTCTCGGACTGCGTGACGACGCCACCGTCACCGTCGGCCGACGGCGCCGAGTACTGCAGCGGCGTCCGCTCGGCCGGGCCGTCCAGCCCCTTGGCGACGAGCCCACCGGTGGCACCGTCCGCGACGGCGGGACCTGCCGCCGCCGCACCCGCCGACCCCGCCGCCGCGGCCGCGGAGTCGGCACTGATCACCGGTGCGTCGCTCGGCTGTCCGTCCGTCGGCTGGGCGACCTGCACCTCGAGGTTGTACAGGTACTGGACCGACTCCTCCTTGATGGCGTCGGTCATCGCCGTGAAGAGCTGGAAGCCCTCGCGCTGGTACTCGACCAGCGGGTCGCGCTGCGCCATCGCGCGCAGCCCGATGCCCTCCTTGAGGTAGTCCATCTCGTACAGGTGCTCACGCCACTTGCGGTCGAGCACCGAGAGCACGACGCGCCGCTCGAGCTGGCGCATGTTGGTCTCCCCGAGCGTCTGCTCGCGCTCGGAGTAGGCGTGCTCGGCGTCGGACAGCACCTCGCGCGTGATCAGCTCGGGCGAGAGCCGCGTCGCACCGCCGGCCTCCTCGACGACCTCCTCGGCCGTGATCGAGATCGGGTAGACGCCGCGCAGCGCGGTCCACAGCGACTCGAGGTCCCAGTCCTCGGGGCGCCCCTCGGCGGTCGCGAGGCCGATGTAGTCGGTGAGCACGTCGTTGCGGAAGTGCGCGACCTGCTCCTGCAGGTCCTCGCCCTCGAGCACCCGGCGCCGCTGGTCGTAGATGACCTCGCGCTGGCGGGACATGACGTCGTCGTACTTCAGGACGTTCTTGCGGATCTCGAAGTTGCGGGCCTCGACCTGGGACTGCGCCGACTGGATGCCGCGCGTGACGATCTTCGACTCCAGCGGCATGTCCTCGGGGAAGCCGGCGCGGGTCATCATCGACTCGGCCAGCCCGGAGTTGAACAGCCGCATGAGGTCGTCCTGCATCGACAGGTAGAACCGCGACTCGCCGGGGTCGCCCTGACGGCCCGACCGGCCGCGCAGCTGGTTGTCGATGCGGCGGGACTCGTGCCGCTCGGTGCCCAGCACGTACAGGCCGCCGAGCTCGGTGACCTCGTCGTGCTCGGCCGCGACCGCGAGCTTCGCCTTCTCGAGCACGTCGGGCCACGCGGCCTCGTACTCGTCGGCGTTCTCGGCCGGGTCGAGCCCGCGCTCGGCCATCTCCGCGACCGCCATGAACTCGGCGTTGCCGCCGAGCATGATGTCGGTACCGCGGCCGGCCATGTTGGTCGCGACCGTCACGGCACCCTTGCGTCCGGCCTGCGCGATGATCGACGCCTCACGCGCGTGCTGCTTGGCGTTGAGCACCTCGTGCGGGACGCCCTGCTTCTTGAGCTTGGACGACAGCAGCTCCGACTTCTCGACGCTCGTCGTGCCGACCAGGACCGGCTGGCCCTTGGCGTGCCGCTCGACGATGTCGGTGACGACCGCGTCGAACTTGCCCTCCTCGGCCTTGTAGACGAGGTCCTTGCCGTCGATGCGCTGCATCGGCCGGTTGGTCGGGATCGGCACGACGCCCAGCTTGTAGGTGCCCTGGAACTCGGCGGCCTCCGTCTCGGCCGTACCGGTCATGCCCGCGAGCTTGTCGTAGAGCCGGAAGTAGTTCTGCAGCGTGATCGTGGCGAGCGTCTGGTTCTCGGCCTTGATGGCCACGCCCTCCTTGGCCTCGATGGCCTGGTGCATGCCCTCGTTGTAGCGCCGGCCGGGCAGGATGCGCCCCGTGTGCTCGTCGACGATGAGCACCTCGCCGTTCATCACGACGTAGTCCTTGTCGCGCTTGAACAGCTCCTTGGCCTTGATGGCGTTGTTGAGGAAGCCGATGAGCGGGGTGTTGAGCGACTCGTAGAGGTTGTCGATGCCCAGGTAGTCCTCGACGCGCGCGATGCCGGGCTCGAGGACGCCGACGGTGCGCTTCTTCTCGTCGACCTCGTAGTCGCGCTCGACCTGCAGGCGGCGGACCACCTTCGCGAACTCGCCGTACCAGCGGTTCGCGTCGCCCGACGCGGGGCCGGAGATGATGAGCGGCGTGCGCGCCTCGTCGATGAGGATCGAGTCGACCTCGTCGACGATCGCGAAGTGGTGACCACGCTGCACGAGGTCGTCGACGCTCCACGCCATGTTGTCGCGCAGGTAGTCGAAGCCGAACTCGTTGTTCGTGCCGTAGGTGATGTCGGCGGCGTACTGCTCACGGCGCTGCGCCGGCGTCATCGCCGACAGGATGGTCCCGGTCGTCAGACCCAGGAAGCGGTAGACGCGGCCCATGAGGTCGGCCTGGTAGCCGGCGAGGTAGTCGTTGACCGTCACGACGTGCACGCCGTGCCCGGTCAGCGCGTTGAGGTAGGCGGGCGCCGTGGCGACCAGCGTCTTGCCCTCACCGGTCTTCATCTCGGCGATGTTGCCCAGGTGCAGCGCGGCACCACCCATGAGCTGGACGTCGAAGTGGCGCTGGCCGAGCGTGCGGCGGGACGCCTCGCGCACCGACGCGAACGCCTCGGGGAGCAGGTCGTCGAGCTTCTCGCCGTCGGCGAGGCGCGCCCTGAACCGGTCGGTCTCCTCGCGCAGCTCGGCGTCGGACAACGACGTGAAGCTGTCCTCCAGCGCGTTGACCTGGGCCGAGATGCCGGACAGCTTCTTGAGGATCCGCCCCTCGCCCAGCCGGAGGACCTTCTCGAGGATCGCCGTCACGCAACTCTCCCGACGTCGTTGGCGCCCGTCCGCTCGCGGCGTCGGGGCGGTGCGTGTCACCCGACCGCTCGGCCGGGCTCGACCATCGTAGGCGAGGCGCGGGGCCTGCGTGGTCGGGTGCTCAGGCTGCGGCCGACGCGAGCTCCGTGACGAGCGCGCCGACGAGATCGCCGGCCGCCTCGGGACCGAGCCGCACGTCGGACAGCCCGAGCCAGTCCGCGACGCCCCGGAGCTCGGCGGCGAGCTCGTGCGCGACCTCGGCGTCGACCGGTGCGCCCGCCGCGACGTCGCCGGCCGGCCCCGGCGACCTGTGCGCCGCGTGCACGCGCAGCACGCCGGAACGCCGGTCGGCCTTGAGGTCGACGAGCGCGACCAGCCGCTCCCCCAGCAGGAACGGCAGCACGTAGTACCCCCAGACGCGCGCCGCGGCCGGCACGTAGATCTCGATGCGGTAGCGCAGGCCGAACAGCGCCTCGGTGCGCGTGCGCTCCCACACGAGCGGGTCGAACGGGCTGAGCAGCGTGCGGCCGCGCGCACGTCGCGGCACGCTCGCGTCGCGGTGCCGGTACAGCGGGCCCCGCCACCCCTCGACCTCGACGGGCACGAGCACGCCCTCCTCGACGAGCTCGGCCACGGCCGCGCGCGTCGGCTCGACGGCCGTGCGCCAGTGGTCGGCCAGGCACCGCACGCTCGCGACGCCGTGCGCGCGGGCGGCGGTCTCGACGAGCCGGCGCCGGGCGGTGGCCTCGTCGGGCGGGGGCGCCGCGAGCACGTCGGGCGGCAGCACGCGGTCGGGCCGGTCGTAGCGGCGCTCGAACTGGGCGTTGCGTCCCGCGGTGGTGAGCTCGCCGACGTAGAACAGGTGCTCGAGCGCACGCTTGGCGTCGGTCCACGCCCACCCCCAGGCCTCGCTGCGGCCACCGCCGCCCCCGAGCACCTCCTGCACCTGGCGTGCGGTGACGGCACCGAGCTCGTCGACGATCCGGCGGACCTGCGCGACCTCCGGCGAGCGCCCGACGGGCACACCGTGCAGCGCGTCGCCGCGGCGCTCGACCCTCGCGCGGTTGGCCGCGTGCTTGAAGCCGAGGTCGCGGAACGTCGTCGGCGGCACGAGCGACGCCTCGTGCGCCCACGTCTCCACGAGCCGGCGCGGTGCGCGCCCGGTGGCGCGGTCGAGCGCACCCACGTCCCACGCACCGACGCGCGAGTACACGGGCACGAGGTGGGCGCGTGCGAGCACGTTGACGGAGTCGATCTGCAGCAGGCCCAGGCGGTCCACCACCTGCTGGAGCGCGCGCGAGCCCGCGGGCGTCGCGCGCTGCGCACGCGGCCGGTCGAGCCCGGACGCGCGCAGCACCGTGCGGCGCGCCTGCGAGCGCGTGAGACGTTCGGCGGAGGGCACGGCCATGCGCCGATCCTGCACCGGACCACCGACACGGGCGTCCACGACCGCTCGCGACGGTCGGCGACGGCCCGGGGCGGCGACAGTTTCGGCGCGCGTGCGCGCCTCGGCAGCGGCCACCCCGGGTGTCCATCACCTGAGACGGACACATCCGCCCTGCTCAGGCGATCGCCTGCGTGTCGTCGCAGGACACCACGTGCGCGAGTCCGTGTGCGAATCGCTTCATGCCGCACGACCTCGTCCGAAACATCACCGAAAGCGCGCGACTGACCTTGACGGGCCGCGGTGGTCGGCGCGAACGTCGTGCCGCGGGTCGCCGGCAAGGACGGTGCGCACCGCACGCGTACTCCCGGTGCCGGACGGACCGCGCCGTCCGGCACCGGGGCCGCGCACCGCCGGGCGCGGGACGGACCGGGACCGGGACCTGCAGCGCACGTCAGCTGCAGCGCACGGGACGGGGCGACGAGCCTGCCGGCCCGCCGCCCCGCCACCGCTGCCGCCGTGGGTCAGCCGGCCGCGCGCCCCGCGTTCGCCACCGGCACGTCGAGCTTGATGACGCCGTAGCTCCAGCCGCGGCGGCGGTACGCCACCGCGGGCTGCGCCGACTCGGCGTCGACGAACAGGAAGAAGTCGTGCCCGACGAGCTCCATCTCGTAGAGCGCGTCGTCGACCGTCATCGGCTCGGCCTGGTGCACCTTCTCCCGGATGAGGACCGGCGAGTCGCCCAGCGTCGTCTCGACGACGCCGTCCGGACCGGGGACGGGAGCAGGCTCCGGCTCCGGTTCCGGGACCGGGGGCCGCACGTCCACGGGTGCCAGCGGAGTGTGGTTGCGGTGGTCCTTGCGTCGGTCGCGCGCGCGGCGCAGCCGCTCGAGCAGGCGGCCGAGGGCGACGTCCAGGGCCGCGTACGCGTCGTCGGCGCACGCCTCCGCCCGGATGACAGGCCCCTTGTCGACCACCGTCAGCTCGACCTTCTCGCTGCTTCCGGCCTGGCGCGGGTTCGGTTCGTGGGACACGAGGACGTCGACGCGCTGGGCGCGCGGGGCCAGCTGCTCGATCTTGGCGAGCTTGCTCTCGAGGTGGGCGCGATACCGCGGGGACACCTCGGTGTGCCGGCCGGCAACCACGATCTCCATGTGGGCCTCCTGGGAGGTCAGGGGCGGGCAGTGCCCGCCCGGACGAGACGTACGTCTGCTGCCCCGCAAGGGGCGGGCGGCATCACCTCCTCCGCCGCACGTCTCCCCGCCCGACCGCTGCGGGGGACCGTGTGCGGCGACGTTCCCAGGGCCCCACGCTAACCCGCTTCCCGTCTCCCGTGCACGACTGGCGCGACCGAACGGGCGGGCCCGTCCGCGCGACCCGCTCCCGGGGGCGCCGTGGCCGCCAGCGCGCACGCGCCGAGGACGTGCGCACCCGCCCCGACGAGCGCTCCGTGGCAGGCGGCCAGCGTCGCGCCGGTCGTCAGGACGTCGTCGACGAGCACCACCGCACGGTCCCGCACGGCCGTGCCCCGGCGCACGCGGACCCGGCCGGCGAGCGCGACACCCCGCGCCCGCGCCCCCAGTCCCGCGAGGTCGGCCCCGCCCGTCCGCAGCAGCGCCCGCGACCGACGGGCGGGCACCCCGCCGTCCCGCAGCCCCGCCGCGACCGCGCTCGCGAGCACCTCGACGGGCGCCCGCCCCCGGCGGCGCTGCGCACCCGCCGTCGACGGCACGGGCACGACGAGGACGGGCACGACCAGGACGGGCACGGCACCGTCGGGCGGCGCGCCGGGGCCGAGCACGCGCCGCACGTCGGCGGCGGTGACCGTACCGGTGCGCCGCGCGGCGGTGCGGAACGGCGCGTCGAGGTCCGCGCGGCCGCCGTCCTTCCACGCGGCGACGGCGTGCCGCACGGGCCCCGCGTACGAGGCGGGGGCTCGCACCGGCAGCAGCGTGCGCCCCTCCAGCAGGTCGAGCCGGCCCGCGTCGTGGTCGCGCCGCGACGCCGGCCCGCGCAACCAGGCGTCGCACGTGGCGCACCACGGCACGTCGGGCTGCCCGCAGCCGGCGCACGCGACCGGGACGACGAGGCCCAGGAGGTCGCGCCACGCGGCGACGACCAGCGCCCCGACGCGGCCGGCCGGCCCCCGGTCACCGACCACCGCGGGCACGCGGTCGCCCGCCGGGCGGGGTGCGGCGTCCTGCGGCACGGCGTCCTGGTCCGCGGCCTGGCGCACGGTGTCCTGGCGCACGGTGTCCTGGCGCACGGTTTCCTGGCACACGGCGTCCTGGCACACGGCGTCCTGCGACATGCCCGGCAGCCTGCCGCAGGCGACGGTCGTCGCCCGGGCCCGCGGTCCGTGGCCGTGGACGACGACTTCCCGGGCGGGACCTGGGGGCGGCTCGCCGCGGCGCCGCGCCCACCCCGGCCGCAGCGCCGCGCCGGGTGCACGTGCCCGGCGCCCGGCGCCCGGGCGACGCTCAGCCCGGGAACGTCGCCCCGGTCACGACGACCACGTCCGTGACGTCGGGCACGGCGACCCACGTGCCGCTCTGGTGACGCAGCAGGTCGCCGTCCGCGGTCACCACGTACAGCGTGCGCTCGCCGCGGTCGGCCGCCAGCTCGACGGCGTCCGCCACCGCCGGCAGCGGCGTGCTGCTGCCGGACACCGGCACGAGGTACGGCGTCGGGCCGGCCTCGCCGTCCGAGAGCACCGCGAGCGTCACGTCGTCGACCCACACGACCGACGTCGTGGGCGTCAGCGACGCACCGGCCCGCACCCCGGGGCCGATCGCGACCGGGACGTCCGCGTCGTCGCGGACCACACCGGCGACGTCCAGCGTCACGCCGTCCGGTCCACCGGACACGATCGCGACACGCGTGCCGTCGCGCGAGACGCGCAGGGCCTGCACGGTCCGCCCGGCGAGCCAGTCGGCCGTCACCTCGACCGTCGCGCCGTCGAGGCGGACGGCGTCGAGGCGCCCGGTGACCGTGCCGCGTGCGGTCCACACCCACGCGAACCTGTCGACCGACGGCGCCGCGAGGCCCGTCCCGCGCAGCAGCGTCGCCTGCTCCGCGACGCCGACCGGGACCCTGACCAGGGTCGACGCATCGGCCAGCGCGACGCGCACGTTCCCGTCCACCGACCGCGCCGGCGCCCGTGGCTGCGCGCCCTCCACGGGCCGCACGCCGTTGACGGCGACGAGGCCGTCGTCACCGATGCGCAGCGTCTCGCCGTCCACCAGGAGCTCCAGGTCGCCCGGGGCCGGTGTCGCCAGCTCGGCGGCGACGCCCTCGAGCGGGGCACCCGCCGCGCCGGCCCGCACGTGCAGCGTCGTCACGCCCAGCGGGCGCAGCGACGCCTCGAGCTGCGCGAGCAGCAGCCCCCGGTCCGCGTCCTGCACGGCACGGGCGGGCTCGAGCGTGATCTCCGCGACGCCCTGCTCGACCGAGACGGCCTCGGGCTTGAGCTCGGCGCCCGCCGGCAGCGCGCTCGTCACCGCGTCCTGCAGCCACGGCGACGGGCCCTCGAGCAGCGCGCGCACGACCGCCGTCGGCACCCCGCGGTCGCGGAACCACCGCACCTCGGGCACGAGCATCCTGCGGTCGGGCGTCAGGAAGTACAGCGACGTCGCGCGGTACTGCTGGGCGAACCGGCGCGAGTTCACGACGACGACGTCGGGAGCGTGCGCGATGCGCCAGTCGCCGCGCGCGTCCTGCACGAGCTCGTACCGCAGCGTCTCGAGCGCGTCGGCGGGCGCCTCGACGTACCGGCCGTCGGCGTCGACCTTCGCGGTCACCTTCAGCGAGACCGTGACCTGGGCGTCGCCCGTCTGCTCGACCTTCGTCCCGCTCACGACGACGGTCCCGGCCCCCGGGTCCCACTCCGAGCGCTCGTCGGCCGCGAGGAACTGGCGCGTGACGTCGAAGTCGCCCGTGAGCTCGGCGTCCACCGCGAGCAGGAAGCCCTCGACGATGCCCTTGGGATCGGCGTCCGACTGCGGCCCCTGCGGGAGGAGCACCACGTCGTTCTGCTCGCGCACCTCGCCGTCGACACCCGCCGTCACGGGACCGGACGTCGGGATCGCGACGCAGCCGGCGAGCGCACCGCCCGCGAGCACCGTCGCCACGGCGGCCGCGAGCCCGCGTACGCGCCGCGTCACGACGTCCTGCCGAGGTCGTCCGCGGCCGACACCGGGTCGTCGACGTGCACGTCGACGCGCACGTCGGTGCGGGCCGGGTCGGTCGCGTTGCTCACGATGGCGATCTCCCCCGTCATGGGTGGCAGGTCCGGCAGCGCCGCGGGATCGGTGCTGCGGCGAGGTGCGGCGGTCGCCGTCGGCGCCGCCTCGGGGTCGGGCGCCAGCGGCAGCGGCGAGCCGGCGAGCCGGATGCCCGCCCGCCGCGGCAGCGTCAGCCGGAAGCAGGCCCCGCGGCCCGGACGTCCCCACGCCTCGAGCGTCCCGCCGTGCAGGTGCGCGTCCTCGAGCGAGATGGCCAGGCCCAGGCCCGTGCCGCCGGTCGTGCGGGCGCGCGCCGGGTCGGCGCGCCAGAACCGGTCGAACACGTGCAGCGCCTCCTGCGCGGTCATGCCGACGCCGTGGTCGCGCACCGTCACCGCGACCGCGGTGGCGTCGACGCCCACCCGGACCTCGACCGCGGACCCGTCGGCGTGCTCGATGCCGTTGACCAGCAGGTTGCGCAGGACGCGCTCGACGCGGCGCGGGTCGACGTCGGCGTCCGCACGCTGGTCGGGCAGGTCGACCTGCAGCCACGAGCCACGGCGCACCGCGAGCGGCGTCGCGTTGTCGACGGCCTGCAGCACGATGTCGCGCACGTCGCGCCCCTCGGCGTCGAGCACGGCGGCCCCGGCGTCGAACCGGCTGATCTCGAGCAGGTCCGCCAGCAGGTCCTCGAACCGGTCGAGCTGCGTCGCGAGCAGCTCCGCGGACCGCTTGACCGCGGGCTCGAAGTCGCCGCGTGCGCCGTGGATCACCTCGCCCGCCATGCGGATCGTCGTCAGGGGCGTGCGCAGCTCGTGGGACACGTCCGAGACGAACCGGCGCTGCAGCGCCGAGAGCTCCTCCATGCGGTGGATCTGGTCCTGCAGGCTCTCGGCCATCTCGTTGAACGTCCGCGCGAGCGTCGCCATCTCGTCCTGCCCGTGCACGCGCATCCGCTCCGACAGGTGCCCGTCGGCGAGGCGGTCCGCGACGTGGGCGGCGCGACGCACCGGGTGGACCGTGCGACGCGTGACGAGCCACGTCATGCCGCCCAGCAGCGCGACCAGCGCGACCGCCGCGAGCGTGAGCGTGCGCAGCAGGAAGTCGAGGCGGTCCTGCTCGGCCTGCAGGCTGTACAGGAAGAACATCTGGTACGTGCCCGCCATCGGCACGTCCACGTCCTGCCCCACGACGATGCCGGGCTCGACACCGCCGTCGGCCGCGGGGATCGCGACGGACTGCCACTGCTGACCGCCGGCCGACACCGCCTGCTTGAGCTCGCGGCTCACCAGGTCGCCGCGCGTGCGGTCCGTGGCGGTCGCCCTGACCCCGAGCGAGCCGGTCTGGCCGGGCGCGCGCATGAGGAACACGTCGCGCTCCCCCGACCCGCCGTTGCGCTGCGCGGTCGTCACGTCCTCGAGCAGCAGCGCGACCTCGTCGTACGTGCTGGCGGCCGACGCCGCGAAGATCTCCTGGGCCTGCTGCGTGCTGCGCGCGCTCTCGGCGAGCACCTGCGAGCGTCGCGCCTCGAACAGGCCCGCGCTCATGCTCTCGCCGACGTACACGCCGAGCAGCGCGAGCGCGACGAGCCCGATCGTCAGCGTCGAGACCAGGACGCGCAGCTGCAGCGACGAGCGCCAGCGCCGCGTCAGCCCGCGCAGCCGCCGGCCCGTGCGCGCGCGGCCCAGCCGGCCCCAGGCGGTCAGCCGCGGCACGTCGCGCCCCCACGCGCGCCCGCCCGATGCAGCGTGCTCACGTCCCCGCGACGCCCGCCTTGTAGCCCACACCACGGACGGTCACGACGATCTCCGGGCGCTCCGGGTCCGTCTCGATCTTCGAGCGCAGACGCTGGACGTGGACGTTGACGAGGCGGGTGTCCGCCGCGTGGCGATAGCCCCAGACCTTCTCCAGCAGCACCTCGCGCGTGAACACCTGCCACGGCTTGCGCGCGAGCGCGACCAGCAGGTCGAACTCGAGCGGCGTCAGCGAGATGGAGCGGCCCGCGCGCTCGACGCGGTGCCCGGGGACGTCGATCGTCAGGTCCCCGATCGACAGGTGCTCGGGAGCCGGCTCGTCGCTGCGCCGCAGCCGCGCACGGACCCGCGCGACGAGTTCCTTGGGCTTGAACGGCTTGGAGATGTAGTCGTCGGCACCGGACTCCAGGCCGAGCACGACGTCGACCGTGTCGCTCTTCGCGGTGAGCATCACGATCGGGACGCCCGACTCGCCGCGGATCAGCCGGCACACCTCGTTGCCGTCCTTGCCGGGCAGCATGAGGTCGAGCAGCACGAGGTCGGGCTGGGTGGCCCGGAACACGCCGATCGCCTCGTCGCCGTCCTCGCAGAAGACGGGGTCGAAGCCCTCGGAGCGCAGCACGATGCCGATCATCTCGGCCAGGGCGGTGTCGTCGTCGACCACCAGGACGCGTCCCTTCATGGCGCCGATCCTCTCATCGCGCGGCCGAACGGTGGCGCGGCCGCGCCGCGCAGGCGGGTGACCGGTGCGTCCGCGGCCGTCCCCACCTGCACCGTGGCACCATGGGGGCCGACGCGCAGCGGTCGTCTGGCCGGGCAGGACGCGAGGACACGAGGAGCCGGACGCATGACCTCCCCGCAGGACGACGGCACCACCCCGGCCTCCTGGGCGAGCCCCGCAGGTCCCTCGGCGGGCAGCCCGGGGACCCCGCCGCCCGCACCGCCGCAGCCCGTGGCACCGCCCCCTCCCGGCGCGTGGGGCGAGCCGTCGACGCCCCCGGGGTGGGGCGAGCCGTCGACGCCCCCGGGGTGGGGTGCGCCCCCGCCCCCGGCCGCGGGTGGCCCCGCGTGGCAGGTGCCGGCGCTGCAGCCCGGCATCGTCCCGCTGCGCCCGCTCGGCCTCGGAGAGATCCTCGACGGCGCGGTCCGCGCGGTGCGCGCCGACCCGGCCGTGATGTTCGGGCTCGCGGCCGTCGTCGTGACCGTCGCGGTCGCGCTGCAGACCCTGGTCCAGCTCTACGTGTCGAGCCTGCTCGGCCCCGCGATCGGCGACCTCCCGCTCGACGAGGGGATGACGTCCGCCGACGTCGCGATGATGTCCGACATGCTGTCCACGAGCGCGGGGCAGGCGCTCACGGTGCCGCTGCTGGTGCCGGTGACCTCGGTGCTCACGGGTCTGCTCATCGTGTCGGTGAGCCGCTCGGTGCTGGGGCAGCGCGTCGCGCTGCGCGAGGTGTGGCGCACACGGCGGGTGTGGCTCCTCGTGGGCTTCGCGCTGCTCCAGATGCTCGCGAGCACGCTCGCGACCGCGCTGTGGGCCGGTGCGGTCGTCGCGCTCGCCGCGGCGGGCGCGACGGGCGCCGCGGTCGCGGTCGGGCTGCTCGGCGGGCTCGCGCTGCTCGTGGTGCTCGTGTGGGTCACGGCGCGCACGCTGCTCGTGCCACCCGCTCTCATGCTCGAGGGCCGGCGGTTCTGGCGCACGGTCGCTCGCGCGTGGCGCCTCACGCGCGGCAGCTTCTGGCGGCTGCTGGGCATCTACCTGCTCGCGAACCTGCTGGTCTCCGTCCTGATGTACCTGTTCGTCGTGCCCGCCGCGGTGGTCGCGGGCGTCGTCGCGGCCACGACGGGCTCGCAGAGCGTGACGGTGCTCGTCTCGGCCCTCGGCCAGGTCGTCGGGCTGACGTTGTCCACGACGTTCCTCGCCGCGGTCGTCGCCCTGCTCTACGTCGACGTCCGCATCCGCCGCGAGGGGCTCGACCTCGAGCTGGCGCGCGCGGCGGCGGGCGGCGCATGACGGGCCGCGCCGCGCGCGTGCCGACGGGTGCGACGTGCTCGTCGTGAGCGGGGTGCCCGTCGTGCCCGACGCGCCGACCGCCCGGCGGTGGGTGCGTGACGAGCTGCTCGACCCCGCCTACCACCAGCAGGAGTCGCTGCTGCAGCGCGCCGTGAGGTGGATCACCGAGCAGCTCGAGAACATGCCGACGATCGGCATGTCCGGCACCACGGCGCTGCTCGTCGTGGTCGGCGTCGTCGTGGTCGTCCTGGTCGTGGCGCTGCGGGTCGCGGGGCCGGTCCGCGCCGGCGCACGACGCCGCCGCGCCGGGGTCCTGCACGCCGACGACCGGCGCACGGCGGCGGAGCTGCGTGCCGCGGCCGACGCGGCGGCACGTGCGGGCGCGTGGTCCGCGGCCGTGGCCGACCGGTACCGGGCCGTCGTGCGTGATCTCGAGGAGCGCGGCCTGCTCGACGACCGTCCCGGCCGGACCGCCCACGAGGCCGCCCGTGTCGCGGGTGCGGCGCTGCCGGTGCACGCCGACGCGCTGAGACGCGGCGGGGACCTGTTCGACGACGTCGTCTACGGCGAGCGCGCGGCGACGCCCGCCGACGACGCGACGCTGCGGTCGCTCGACGACGCGGTGCGCGCGGCACGGCCCGCGGCGGTCCCCGCATGAGCACGCCGGCGACGTCCGCCGTCGCGCACGGTCCCGCTGCCCCCGCGTCCGAGGTCCTCGGCGACGGCTCGACGGGCCGCAGCCGCGCGGCCGGGCGCTGGCGGCGCACGCGGCCCTGGCTCGCGGTGCTGGGCGTCGTCCTCGTCGGCGCGCTGGTCCTGACGCTGCCGGCGCCCCCCGCGAGCACGACGCCGGGCGCGCCGGACAACCCCGGCGCGACGGGCGGACGCGCCGCCGCGCGCGTCCTGGCACGTCAGGGCGTCACGGTCGAGCACGTGACGACGACCGCGGCCGCCGTGGCCGCCGCGACCGGGGACGGCACGGTCCTCGTGGTCGGCGACCAGTGGCTCACGGCCGAGCAGGTCGACGCGCTGGTGGGCCTCGACGACGACCTCGTGCTGGTCGACGCCGGGTGGGCGCTGTCGAGCGTCCACCCGGACGTCGTGGACTCCGGCACCGGCGGGTCGCGCACGCAGCGCGAGGCCGCCTGCGACGACCCCGACGCGCTGGCGGCCGGCACGATCACGGCGGCGGGCGGGTACGAGGACCTGGCGGGCACGGCCGTCGTCTGCTTCCCCGGCGACACCGGCGGCGGCGCGTACGTGAGCCTCGAGCAGGGCGGGCGCCGGGTCACCGCGCTGTCCGACCTGTCCCCGCTGACGAACGACGCGATCGAGACCGACGGCAACGCCGCGCTCGTGCTGCGCGTCCTGGGGCGGCACGACCACCTGGTCTGGTACGTGCCGAGCTACGACGACCTCGGCTGGGTCGACGAGGGCGACTCCGGGACCGCGCTGACCGACCTCGTGCCGTGGGTTCGCCCCGTGGCCGCCTGGCTGCTGCTCGTGCTGGTCGTGACCGTCGTGTGGCGTGCGCGCCGGCTCGGCCCGGTCGTGGCTGAGCCGCTGCCGGTCGTCGTGCGCTCCGCGGAGACGACCCGCGGCCGAGGACGGCTCTACCGGCGCGGCCGCGCGCACGGGCACGCCGCGGCCGCGCTGCGTGCCGGGACCGCGGCCCGGGTCGCGCACCGGCTGGGCCTGCCGCGCTCGGCGGCCGCGCCCTCGCTCGTGGACGCGCTCGCGCGTGCGACGGGCCGGCCGGCCCGCGACGTCGAGGCCCTGATCTACGGCCCGCCGCCCACCGACGACGCGGGCCTGTGCAGGCTCGCCGACGACCTGCACCACCTGGAGAGCGAGGTACACCGACCGTGACCGACCAGACGCCGCAGCCGCCGGGCACCCCCGGGACGCCGGGCCCCGGCGCGCCGACCCCGGCCGCACCTCCCTCCGCCCCGCCGGCCGCACCGCCCTTCGGCGCCCCGCCGGCCGCACCGCCCTTCGGCGCACCGGCGGGTGCGCCGCCCGTCGCCGCACCCGCCCCCGGAGACCTGCGCGTGCAGCTCGCGGCCGTGCGTGCCGAGGTCGCCAAGGCCGTCGTCGGCCAGGACGCCGCCGTGACGGGCCTCATCATCGCGCTGCTGTGCCGCGGTCACGTGCTGCTCGAGGGTGTGCCCGGCGTCGCCAAGACGCTGCTCGTGCGGTCGCTGTCCGGTGCGCTGTCGCTGGGCACCAAGCGCGTGCAGTTCACGCCCGACCTCATGCCGGGCGACGTGACCGGCTCGCTCGTGTACGACGCGCGCACCGCGCAGTTCTCGTTCCGCGAGGGCCCGGTGTTCACGAACCTGCTGCTGGCCGACGAGATCAACCGCACGCCTCCCAAGACGCAGGCGTCGCTGCTCGAGGCCATGGAGGAGCGCCAGGTCACGGTCGACGGCGAGCCGCGCCGCCTGCCGGACCCGTTCGTCGTCGTCGCGACGCAGAACCCGGTCGAGTACGAGGGCACGTACCCGCTGCCGGAGGCGCAGCTGGACCGGTTCCTGCTCAAGCTGCTGCTGCCGCTGCCCGAGCGCCCCGACGAGGTCGAGGTCCTGGCGCGCCACGCGGCCGGGTTCGACCCGCGTGACCTGCGGGCCGCGGGCGTGCGGGCCGTCGCGGGCGCCGACGACCTGGCCCGCGCGCGGGCGCAGGTCGCGGGCGTGCAGGTGGCTCCCGAGGTGCTCGGGTACGTCGTCGACGTGTGCCGGGCGACACGCACGTCGCCGTCCTTGAGCCTCGGGGTCTCGCCGCGCGGCGCGACGGCGCTGCTCGCGACATCGCGCGCGTGGGCCTGGCTGTCCGGACGCGCGTACGTGACGCCCGACGACGTGCAGGCGCTCGCGCACCCGACCCTGCGGCACCGCGTGCAGCTGCGTCCCGAGGCCGAGATCGAGGGCGTGACCGCGGAGTCGGTGCTCGACACGGTGCTCGCGTCCGTGCCCGTCCCCCGCTGAGCCCGTGGCCCTGACGTCACGCGCGGTGCTGGTCGCGCTCGCCGGGCTCGTCCCGGTGGCGCTGCTGCCCGCCCCCCTGACCGTGCTCGTGTGGGGGCTCGTCGTCGTCGCGCTGTGCGCGCTCGACGTCGTGCTCGCGGCGTCGCCGCGCCGGATCGCGGTCTCGCGGCGGCTGCCCACGTCCGTGCGGCTGTCCGGGACCGCCGACGCGGTCCTCACGCTGCGCAACGCGGGACACCGCACGGCGCGCGCCCTGGTGCGCGACGCGTGGCCGCCGTCGACGCTGCCCGACGGCGACGTGGCGACCGGCGCCCGCACGCCGCGCCACCGCGTCGACGTGCCGCCCGGTGAGTCGCGGCGCGTGACGACCGTCCTCGTGCCGACCCGGCGCGGCGACGCGGTGGTGGACCGCGTCACGGTGCGCACGCTCGGCCCCCTCGGCGTCGCGGGCCGGCAGGCGTCGCTCGACGTTCCGGGCCGGCTGCGCGTCCTGCCCGAGTTCGCGTCACGCCGGCACCTGCCCTCGCGCCTCGCGCGGCTGCGCGAGCTCGACGGGCGCGCCGCGGTCCAGGTGCGTGGCGCCGGCACGGAGTTCGACTCGCTGCGCGAGTACGTCGACGGCGACGACGTGCGGTCCATCGACTGGCGGGCGACGGCACGCCGCCAGGAGGTCGTCGTCCGGACGTGGCGCCCCGAGCGCGACCGGCACGTGCTGCTCGTCGTGGACACGTCGCGCACGAGCGCGGCGCGCGTCCTCGACGGCACGCGGCTCGAGGCGTCGGTCGAGGCCGCCCTGCTGCTGGGCGTCCTCGCGGCGCACGCGGGCGACCGCGTCGAGCTGCTCGCGTACGACCGGCGCGTGCGTGCGCGCGCGGTCGACACCCACTCGTCACGCGTCCTGCCGGCGCTGGCCGACGCGCTCGCGGGCGTGCAGCCCGCGCTCGTCGAGACCGACTGGCCCGGCCTCGTCGGCCAGGTGCGCTCGCGGCTGAGCCGGCGCGCGCTCGTCGTGCTGCTGACGTCGCTGGACCCGGCGTCGGTCGAGCAGGGGCTGCTCGGCGTCGTCGACGGTCTGACGCGCCGCCACCAGGTGGTGCTCGCGTCCGTCGCGGACCCCGAGCTCGAGGAGCTGCGCACGACGCGCCGCACGGTCGAGGAGGTGTTCGACGCGGCGGCGGCCGAGCGCACGTCGCTCGAGCGGGCCGCGGTGGGCGTGCGGCTGCGCCAGCGCGGCGTCGAGGTCGTCGAGGCGGCACCCGACGACCTCGCGCCGCGGCTCGCGGACACCTACCTGGCGCTCAAGGCCGCCGGTCGACTGTAGCCGCGGCCCCGGGGGCGGACGCTGTCGGTGCCCGGCGCTACGTTCGGGGGGTGCTCGACGACCGTGCGCTGAACCGGGCCCTGCTCGCGCGCCAGCACCTGCTCGCGCGCACGTCCGACGACGTGCCGACCGTGGTCGAGCACCTCGTGGGGCTGCAGGCGCAGAACCCGTGGTCCCCGTTCCTGGGGCTCTGGAGCCGCGTCGAGGGCTTCACGACCGGTGGCCTCGACGCCCTGCTGCTCGACCGCGCGGTCCTGCGGATCGCCGCGATGCGCTCGACCGTGCACCTCGTCACGGCCCGTGACGCACCGGTGCTGACGGCGCTCGCGCGGCCCGTCATGGCCGGTGAGCTGCGCGCGAACCCGCGCCGGCGGGCCGCCCTCGAGGTGGTCGACCTCGACCGGCTGGTCGAGGTCGCCGCGGCGTACGTGCGTGCCGAGCCGCGCGTCACCACCGACCTGGGCGCCCGTCTTGCGCAGGAGTGGCCGACGGCGCACCCGCAGGACCTGTCGGCCTTCGCACGCGCACTCCTGCCCCTCGTGCAGGTCACGCCGCGGGGGCTGTGGCAGCATCCCGCGGCGACGACGTGGACGACGCTCGACGCGTGGGTGCCGGGCGCCGTCGCGGCGGCCGGGGACCTCGAGGCCGAGGCCGCGCGCACGCGGGCGCTCGAGGGCGTCGTGCTGCGCTACCTGGCCGCGTTCGGTCCCGCGAGCGTGACCGACGTCCAGGCGTGGTCGGGCCGCACCGGTCTGCGTGCCGTCGTCGACGGGCTGCGCGACCGCCTCGTCGTCCTGCCGGCCGTGCCGGCGCGCCCCGGGGGTCGCCCGCGCGAGCTGCTCGACCTGCCCGACGCACCGCGGCCGGACCCCGACGTGCCCGCACCCGTGCGCTTCCTGGCCGACTACGACAACCTGTGGCTGTCGCACGCGCAGCGCACGCGCGTCCTCGACGACGCGCACCGGCGCGCCCTGCAGACACCCAACGGCCGCCTGCCGGCGGCCGTGCTCGTCGACGGGCGCGTGCGGGCCACCTGGGCCGTGGCACGCGAGCGCACGGGTACGGGTCGCGGCGCGCGCCGCACGTCGGCGGTGCTCACCGTGACACCGCTCGAGCCGCTGACGGCCGGCGAGCGGCGCGACGTGCTCGCGACGGCCGAGCAGGCCGTCCGGTTCCTCGCCGCCGAGGCCGACACGCACGCCGTGCGGTACGCGGACTGAACACCGCGGCGCCGCGACCCCGCGCGGCCGTGTCAACCGGCGGTGGCCACGGTGTAGCCCGCGCGGTCGGGGTCGAGGTCGCCGGTGTGCCCGGCCGCCACGGCCCGGCGCCCGAGCACCAGCACGTACGCCCAGAACGCCGCCAGCACCACGGCACCCACGAGCGACTTCACCGGCCACGGCAGCCCCGACCCGGTGACGAACCCCTCGACGAGGCCGGACACCGCCAGCACGCCGACGAGGCCGATCGCGACCGTGAACAGCGCGCGCCCCTCCTGCGCGAGGGCCCGCCCCCGCGTGCGCGGTCCCGGGTCCACCCACGTCCAGAACAGCCGCAGCCCCGCGGCGCCCGCGACGAAGATCGCGGTCAGCTCGAGCAGCCCGTGCGGTGCGATGAGCTGGAAGAACACGTCGAGACGGCCGTGCGCGGCCATGAGGCCGCCCGCCGCCCCGACGCCCACCGCGTTCGTGAGCAGCATGTAGGCGGGCAGCACCCCGGTGATGCCCGTGCCCACGCACACCGCGGCGATCCACGCGTTGTTGGTCCACACCATCGCGGCGAACCCCGCACCGGGCGCGTAGTACTCCTCGAACGCGTGGTCGACGTACTCCTGCTGCTGGCTCGGCGGGCCCATGAGCGCGAGCGCGTCGGGCGACGTCGCCACGAGCACACCCGTCGCGACCGCGACCGCCACGAACGCGGCCATCACGACCACCGTCCACCACCGGATGCGGTACAGCGCCGCGGGCAGCCGCACCACGACGAACGACGTCACGTCGGCGAACGACGGTGCGTGGGTGCCGGCGAGCCGCGACCGGGCCCGCGCGAGCCCCTGCGACAGACGCGTCACGGTCTGCGGGTCGGGTGCCGCCGAGCGCACCGCGGACAGGTCCGTCGCGGTCGCCTGGTACAGCGCGACGAGCTCGTCGGCCTCGGCGCCCGTCAGGCCACGGCGGCGCGTGAGCTCGTCGAGGCGCTGCCACGTCGGCGTGCGCGCGCGGGTGTACGCGTCGAGGTCCACGCCCCCAGCCTGCCATCGACCGTGCCCGACCCGTGCGTCCGCGGGCGCGCGCCCGGCGCCGGATAGTCTGCGCGGGTGACCGCCACGACGACCCGCGCGACCCCGCAGCACGACGGCGTCGTCATCGGCGAGGGCGTCGTGCTCGACACCCGCCCCGCCTCGGTCGCGTCGCGGCTCCTCGCCGCGATCGTCGACGTGATCGCGCTGATCGTGCTCGCGCTCGTCGCCGCGGTCGCCCTCGGCGGCCTCGACGTCGCGATCGACGAGCGCACCGGTCGCATCCTGCTCGTGGCCGTCGCCGTGACGGTGACCGTCGTGCTGCCGACGACGGTCGAGACGCTGAGCCGCGGCCGCTCGGTCGGCAAGCTCGTCGCCGGTGTGCGGATCGTGCGCGACGACGGCGGGCCGATCACCTTCCGCCAGGCCTTCGTCCGTGCGCTGACCGGCGTGGGCGAGCTCTGGCTGTCGCTGGGGTCGGTCGCCGTGATCTGCTCGATCGCCCACCCGCGCGGCAAACGCGTCGGCGACGTGCTCGCCGGAACCTACGGGTCGCGCGTGCGGTCCCCGGCTCCCGTGCGCACCGCCGCCGTGATGCCTCCCCAGCTGGCCGGCTGGGCCGTGCACGCCGACGTCGCACGCCTGCCCGACGGCCTGGCGCTCGCGGTGCGGCAGTTCCTCGCGCGGGCGACGCTGCTGCACCCCGCGTCGCGGACCGAGCTCGGCGTACGGCTCGCCGCGGACCTGCGCCCGTACGTGAGCCCGCCGCCGCCCGCCGGCACGCACCCGGAGGCGTTCCTGTCCGCGGTGCTCGCCGAGCGGGGCCGCCGCGAGACGCTGGTCGAGCTCGAACGGGTCCGCCGCGAGCAGGCCGAGGCGGTGCTGCTGCGGCGGCTGCCGCACGGCGTGCCGGACCCGGAGCTGTGAGCCGCACCCCTCAGGACGCCGGTCGCGCCTCGTCGACGAGGAGGACGGGGATGCCGTCGACGACCGGGTAGGCGAGACGACGCACCGGGTCGGCGGACACCAGCACCGGCGCACCGTCGCCGTCGACGGCGTCGACGAGCGGGGCGCCCGTCACGGGGCAGCGCAGCAGCTCCCGGGCCCAGGGCTCGAGGTCGGTGACGGGATCCGCGGGTGAAGACACGTCCGGCCCTCCGTGGTCGACAGGTTTCCGCGAGGATCGTATCCCGCGCCGCGGGACGTGCGCTCCGACACCGGACGTCTAGAGTGGTCGGTCGTGACTGTCGCTGTCGTCGGAGGTGCCGGGTACATCGGCGCGCACGTCGTCGACGTGCTGCGGGCGCGAGGCGAGGAGGTGCTCGTCGTCGACGACCTCAGCACGGGGGTCGCAGCACGCGTCGACGGTGTCCCGCTCGCCCGGCTCGACGTGACGTCGACGTCCCACGTCGACGAGCTGGCACGGCTGCTGCGCGACCACGACGTCGACGCGATCGTGCACCTCGCCGCGCACAAGCGTGTCGACGAGTCCGTCGCGCACCCGACCCTGTACTTCCGGCAGAACGTCTCCGGCCTGGCCCACGTGCTCGACGCCGCCGTCGCGGCCGACGTCGCCACGGTCCTGCTGTCGTCCACCGCGGCGGTCTACGGAGAGCCCACCGACGCCCTGGCGCCGATCGACGAGCACGCGCCGACACTCCCGGGGAACCCGTACGGGGAGTCGAAGCTCGCGTGCGAGCAGATGCTGCGTGCCGCGGCCCGCGCCCACCGGCTGCGCACGTCGAGCCTGCGCTACTTCAACGTCGCCGGGGCGGCGCGTCCCGAGCTGGCCGATCTGCACGCGGTCAACCTCGTGCCGATCGTGCTCGACCGGCTGCGCACGCGGCAGCCCGTCCAGGTCTTCGGCGGTGGGCTGCCGACGGCCGACGGCACACCCGTGCGCGACTACGTGCACGTCGCCGACGTCGCCGACGCGCACGTCGCCGTGCTGGACGCGCTCCGCGCCGGCCACGACGTCCCCGACGTCCTCAACCTCGGGACGGGCCACGGGTCCACCGTGCTGGAGGTGGTCGGTGCCGTGGCGCGCGCCTACGGGCAGGAACCCGACGTCGAGATCGTCGACCGCCGCGCCGGGGACCCGATCGCCGTGGTGGCCGACGTCAGCCGCATCGCCGAGGTCCTCGGATGGCGTGCGACGCGCTCGCTCGAGGACATCGCCGCCGACGCGGTGCGCGTCGCACGGTGACGCCGGCCGCCCCCGGGTGGCGGCGGGCTCAGGCCTCGCGCGGGGTGCCGTCGGGTCCGAGCGCGGTGCCGTCGCCGCCGACGACGAACCACCCGGTGGCCTCGCAGTCGGGGCACGACGCGAACACCGCGGGGCGGCCGTCGGGCAGCGCGAGCCGCACGCGGGTCAGGTCCGTGCCACCGCACGCGTAGCACGCGGGTGCGACCGCCGTGTCGTCGACGACGGGACGCGTGATCGACCCCAGCGGCTCGTCCGCCGGGGGTCGCCGGTCGCGCGGCGCGCTCACGGCTCCTCCCCCGGCGCCGCACCGGGCACGACCCGCAGGTGGCCGCGACGCCGCGACGTGTCGGGCGCCGGGGCGCTGACCGGCGCGAGCGCGGGCGCGGGCTCGGGTGCGCGACGGCGGCCGGCCTCGCGGACGGCCTCGGCGAGCGCGACGAGGTCGTCGTGGCTCGGTGCCGCGGCCTGCAGGTCCGGCAGCAACCGCACGACCTCCCAGCCGCGTGGCGCGGTGAGACGGTCGGCGTGCTCGACGCACAGGTCGTACGAGTGCGGCTCCGCGAGCTGGGCGAGCGGCCCCAGCACGGCGGTCGAGTCGGCGTAGACGTAGGTGAGCGTCGCGACCGCAGCGTGCGGGCACGCCGTGCGCGAGCACTGCCGGACGGATCTCACGAGCAGACGGTACCCCTGCCGAGCCGTCCGCCGCCGCGCGCACGGACCGCGTGTCGGGCGCACGGCGCTGCGCGCGCGGCCGCGCCACGCGTCGACGGGCGCGCACCGTGGCTACAGTGACGGCGTGAGTCCGCTCGGCCCCCACCGTCCCCCGGCACCCGGCGACGGTGCACGACTGCCCGGTCTGCGGCGGCGCGTCGCGGCCGTCTCCGCACCCGCCGCACCCGTGGCGCCCGTGCGCAGGCGCGACCGCCGCGGGCGCGGTCTGCGCGGCCCCGTGCTGCCGATGAGCACACCGGCGTACCGCACGCGCGCCGAGCGGTTCGACGACCTCGTCCTCGACGCCGTCGAGGACCTCGAGCGACGCTGGGCGCGCCAGCTCGACGGCGCCGAGTTCGCGGTCGAGGACGTCCCGCCGTCGAATCCCGCGCCGTGGGAGCACGGCGGCGTCCCGCTCGGCAGGTACTTCCCGGCCGACGCGGGGCTGCCGCACCGTGTCGTCGTCTACCGCCGGCCCGTCGAGGCGCGCGCGTCCGACCCCGAGGACCTCGCCGACCTGGTGCGTGACGTCGTCGTGGAGCAGGTCGCCCACCTGCTCGGCCGCAGCCCGGAGGAGATCGACCCCGACTACGACGACGGGCACTGAGGTCCGCACACTAAGGTGACCGTCGATGACCACGCCCCCGTCCCCCGAGCCGCTCGACACGCGCGCCCCCGTGCACGACGCGGCCACGCCGCTCGTCCGGGTCGTCTGCGTCGTCTACCACCCCGGTGACGAGCTCGCCCGGTTCGCCACGACGCTCGCCTCGGCCTCGCGCGCACCCGTCGAGCTCGTCGTCGTCGACAACGGCACGGACCACGCAGTCGCCGGGTCCGTCGTGGCCGACGCGGGCGGGAGCCTCGTCGTCCCGGGGACGAACCTCGGCTACGGCGCTGCCGCCAACCGCGGTGCCGCGGGCGCGCAGGCGCCCTGGATCGTCGTCGCCAACTCCGACATCGAGTGGACCCCCGGTGCGCTCGACCGGCTCGTCTCGGCGGGCGAGGAGCAGCCCAGCGCGGGCTCGCTCGGGCCGATGCTGCTCAACACCGACGGCACGATGTACCCGTCGGCACGCGCGCTGCCGTCGCTGCGCCAGGGGGCCGGGCACGCGGTGTTCGCGCGCGTGTGGCCCGACAACCCGTGGACACGCTCGTACCACGCGCGGCAGGAGTCGGCCGGCGGGTACCTGCGGGAGGCCGGCTGGCTGTCCGGTGCGTGCCTGCTGCTGCGACGCGAGGCGTTCGAGCAGGTCGGCGGCTTCGACGAGTCGTACTTCATGTTCTTCGAGGACGTCGACCTGGGCGAGCGCCTCGGCCGGGCCGGCTGGGAGAACCTGTACGTGCCCGACGTGCGCGTCACGCACGTCGGCGGCACGTCGTGGCGCGAGCGGCCGGCACCGATGATCCGGGCGCACCACGCGAGCGCACGGCAGTACCTCGAGCGCCGGTACGGGCGCTGGTACCAGGCGCCCGTGCGGCTCGCGCTGCGCTCGGGGCTGCGCGTGCGCGAGCGCCTGCAGCTGCGGGCCGCCGCGCACTGACGCGCAGGTCGGTACTGACGCGCCGGTCGGTACTGACGCGCAGGTCGGTGCGCCGCGCCGGTCGGTGCGCCGCGCCGGGTGACCGGTCAGCCGCGCGCGGCGCGGGGGTCCTCCCGCACCGTGATCGCCGACGCGGCCCCCACGACGGGCACGGGGTCGAGCACCGCCACGAGCGGTCCGTCCTCCTGCACGACCGTCAGCGCGACCGCCCAGGCGAGCGTCGCGCCGCCGGTCGGCTCGAGCTCGAGGCCCGCCGCGTCCGTCGCGAGGTCGGCCACCTCCCAGGCGCCCGTCGTGCCGGCGTCGACGCGCACCGCGTGCTCGGACAGCACCTGCCCGTCACGGCCCAGCACCCGCAGCGTCGCGGTTCCCTCGCCCGTCGTCGCGGCCACGTCGCCGACGGCCCCGACGACGACGCGCGCGCGCACGCCCCGCGGCAGCGCGACGGCGCCGTGCGTGTCGGGCACGGTGGCCGCGGACCACGCACGCTCGACCCGCGGCTCGTCGTCCAGCTGGCCGGGCTCGCCCACGCGTGACGTGCTCACCCCCGCCACGACCGGCACGTCGGCGTCGACGACGACCGTGTACGCACCGGACTCCAGGCCCCCGAGCGGCACGTCGGTCACCTCGCCCGCCTCGAGCAGGACCCGCTGCGCACCCGGCAGGTCGACGGGACCGTCGGCGCCCAGGAGCGTGACGCGGGCCGTCGTGCCCTCGTCACCGGGGGCCAGCAGGCGCAGCACGGGCGCGTCGGGCGAGCCGATCTGGGTCCCCGGGGTCGAGACGCCCGTGACCACCTGACGCGTCGCGGGCGGCGCCCCCGGGACGACGAGGTCGGTGCCCGCGGGCGTGAACCCGCGGACCGCGGTGTCCTGGACGAGCGCCGAGACCATGCCACCCGTGACCGTGACGTGCACGACGAGGCCCGCCTGCTCGGCCGCCGCACCGCCGAGGTCGACCGACTTGGTGGCGCCCGGGGCGACGACGTGCTGCGCGGTCGTCGGCTCGACGCGTCCGTTCGGGCCGAAGATCTCGAGCTCGACCTGCGCCGCGGTGAGGCCGGGGTTCGTCAGGACGAGCGTCGCGGTCGCGCCGACGGCCGTCGAGCCGCCGACGAACCAGTCGTCGCTCGCGGGCGTGCGGCAGGACGCGGCCGCCAGACCCCGCGCGTCGCCGTCGGTGACGACCGACACGCCGGTGGCCGCGACCACGGGCGTGACGTCCTGCGGCTGCGCCCGCACGACGAGCGGCGCGTCGAGACCGCCGAGGTGCACCGCACCCCCGCCCGCCGCGAGGTCGCGGATCGCGGTCGGGCCGCCGAGCGGCAGCACCGCGAGCGCCCCCGCGCCGTCGCCCGCTGCCGTGACGGCGTCGAGCGTCACCACGGGGGCCACGGGTGCCGGGTCGAACGCCGCGTCGCCGCGCACGGTGCGCTGCGGCAGCAGGACGGGCCCGGGGCACTGCAGCGTCACGGCCGCGGGCGCGACCTCGACCTCGACGGCGGTCACGGCCCTCGCCGGCGCGGCACCGAGCCGCGTCGCCCCGACGAGCGCACCGCCCGCGAGCGCGAGCACGAGCAGACCCGACGCCGCCCGCAGCGCACGTCGGGCGAGCCGCTCGCGGCCCGTACCGGGGACGGCGGCCGGGGCGGAGGGCTGCGCGCGCGTCGTCGGTGTCGTCGGTGTCGTCATGTGCGCATCCCCCGCCGTCGACGCAGCGGCACAGCGAGCAGGACCGTGACCAGGGTCGTGAGGGCCAGTGCCGCGAGCCACGGCGCCCGGTACGGCGCGACGTACCGGACCTCGAGGGTGCCGCCGTCGGTGCCGAGCCCGAACGCCTGCCGCCAGCCCGCGTCCGCGGCCGGGAGCCGACGGCCGTCGAGCCACGCCTGCCAGCCCGGGTCGCGGCGCTCGGCGAGGACGAGCACGCGACGGCCGTCCGCGGCGGGCACGACGGTGTCGACCGTGCGGCCGTCGGCGGCGACCGGGGCCGCTGCGGCGGTCGGGTCGACCGGCTCCGCACCGGCCGCGACGAGGCGTGCCCACGACGTCACGGCCTCGCCCTGCGCGGCGCGCACGCGCCACAGCGTGCCGGAGCCGTCGTGCGTGACACGCTCGAGCCCCGCGGTCGCGTCGAGCACGCCGACGAGGCGGGCGCGGGCCGCGCGGGTCGCGGGTGCGTCGTCCGCCTCGGCGGGGACGAGGACGTCGCCGACACCGAGCGCGGCCACGTCGGGCGCCACGTCACCGGCGGCCCCGTGCACGAGGCGGGCGGCGAGCGCGCCCACCTCGGCCGCGGCGTCGTCGACGTCGGGCACGTCGGGCGCGGCCAGCGGTCCCGTCAGACCGCGCAGCGCGACCGCGGCGGCGTGGTCGACCTGCTGGTCGCCGTCGGCCCGCAGGAGGGACCAGCCGACCGCACCGTCGCCGCGGACGCTCAGCGCGAGCACGCGCGACGCGTCGTGCGACAGCGCCCCCTGCTGACCGACGACGGGCACGACGGGTGCGGTCGACGCCTGCAGCGCGACGGCATCGCCCGCGCGCGCCGTCCAGACCCATCCCGCGGCCGCGGACGTCACGGCCACCACCGCGACCGCCGTCCCGAGCGCGACGACCGGCTGACGCCAGCCGAACTCCTGCCGCGCGAGCCGCGCGGTGAGCCGGTCGCTGCCCAGCACGGCGGCCCCGAGCAGCCCGAGGGTCGTGAGCGACACGGTCGCGCCGGTCCACGCGGGGCCGACGGTGTCAGGTGCGACCGCGGCAGGCAGGGCCGCGACGGCGGCACCGGCGGCGATGCCGGTCGCGGCGACCGCCCAGCACACGCGCACGCCGCGCGCGACGGTGCGCCCCCGCAGCAGCGCGGCCGCCGCGAGCACGACGAGCACGGCACCGGTGGCGTAGGGCCACACGTCCGCGAGCGCGGCGGGCAGCACGTCCGGCACGAGCGCGGTCGGGTCCGACGGGACGCCCAGGACGCGTGCGAGCGCCGTGGCGGGCGCGACGTCCGTCGCGGGCCCGGCGTCCGCGAGCAGCAGCCGGACGCCGTCCGCGGCGCGTGTGCCGACCTCGACGAGGAACGGTGCGAGCAGCACGAGGGTCGGCACGACCACGCCGAGGACGCGCACCCGCGCGCGCGGCACGACCGCGGCGACGACCACGAGCAGCACGACCGCGGGGACGAGCAGCACGGGTGCCGCGGCGACCGCGACCGCGAGCGCGAGCGCGGCACCGGCCGCAGCGGCGACGGACCCGGTGGGATCGGGCGCACCGACGAGCGCGGGGACGTCGGGCGGCGTGCCGGCGGCACCGCCCGCACGCTCGGGGGTCACCGGCACGGCACCCGAGGCGGGTGCGCGCGGTGTCGGCACCGCCGCGACGCCGCGCACGGGCGTCTCGACGTCGGCCTCGGCGCTGCGGACGCGCTGCGCGGCCGCGTCGGCACGGGCCTCCGCCGCGGCGTCGGCGTCGGGCTCGTCGTCGGCGCGACGCGCGGTCGACACGCCCGACAGCACCTGGTCGACCCGCTGCACACCCACCGCGCGCGCGAGCCCGAGCGCCACCCACGGCAGCGCGGCGTGCGCGAGGACCGCCCCGACGCGTCCGCCGCCGACCGCGAGCAGCAGCGCGGGGGCTGTCGCCCACACGAGCGCGGCCCACGCGCGCACGCCGACCGACCGGGTCGCGGCACCCGAGGCGGCCCACGCGCCGGCACCCGCGAGCAGCACGCCGCCCAGGACGAGCACGCCGACGGCCGCACCGAGGTCCCCGCCGAGCGCCGCCGCGACCGCGGTGAGCACCACGAGCAGCGGGTCCGCCGGACCGGGTGCACCCAGACCGCCCGCGACCCAGCCGGACGTCGCCGCGGTCCACACGTCGCCCAGCCCGGTCGTCGCGCGTGCGAGCGCGTCGCCCACGAGCGGCGCACCGGCCGTGACCGGGCCGACGAACCGCCCCAGCGCGGCGGACGACACGAGCACGAGCACGGCGAGCAGCAGCGCGAGCGTGACCCGGCGCCGCGTCGCGAGCGCGGCCAGCTCGCGCAGCTCGAGCTCGCTGGGGGCGGTGACGACACGGCGCGCCTCGAGGCGCGCCAGCCGCCGGTCGCGCGCCTGGCGCCAGACGTCGCGCCACGTCGCCTGCAGCGGTCGCAGGGTGCGGCGCGGCACGACGCGCGTCACCCGTGCGCGGCGGCGCGCACGGACCACCGGTCCGGGGCGCAGCAGCACGAGCAGCGCGACGCGCAGCTCCGCGACCGCCAGCTGCGGGTGCTTCGCCGCGACCTGCCCGAGGCTGCGCAGCACGGCCGCGGCGAGCGTCATGAGGACGACCAGGGGCACGAGCGCCAGCGGCGCGCCCGCGAGGCGCGAGTGCAGCAGGGAGCGGCGGCGGGCCGCGAACGACCGGGTCGGGTCGGCGCTGTCGGGCTCGCCGTCACCGTCGAGGTCGACCTCGCCCTCGAGGGGGTCGGTGCCCCGGCCGGCGGCGCCGCGGGCCGGCCGCAGACCGTGGTACGCGGCCTGCGCGTGCCGCACGACCGCGGTGGGGACCACGACGACGCGGTGCCCGGCCAGGCGTGCGCGGCGCGACAGGTCGAGCCCGTCGCCGAACGGGCCGAGCGCGGGGTCGGTCCCGCCGAGCGCGTCCCACACGTCCCGGCGCACGAGCGCACCCGCGAGGCCGACGCCCAGCACGTCGGTCCGCCCGTCGTGCTGCCCCTGGTCGAGCTCGCCGCGCTCGACGTCGGTCATGCGGCGACCCGAGCGCGTCGTGCGGACGCCGACCTCCAGCAGGCGCTCGGGGTCGGTCCAGGTGCGCTGCTTGCAGCCCGCGACGGCGACCGAGGGCGCGTTGGACACGGTCCGCACGAGCCGCGCGAGCGCCTCGGGTGCGGGCGCGCTGTCGTCGTGCAGCAGCCACAGCCACGCGGTGGGTCGCTCGTCGAGCGCGGCGGCCAGGACGGCGAGGCCGGTCCGCACGGCCTCGCCGAACGTGCGGGCCTGCGGTGCGTGGACCGACGACAGCCGCGGCGCCGGCGCGGGTGCCGCCGCGAACGCCTGGTCGAGGACCGGGCCGACGTCGCCGTCCTGCGGTCCGACGTCGACGACCAGCACGCGCAGCGGTCGACGCGTCTGCGCCGCGAGCGCACCGAGCGTGGACGGCAGGTAGCGCGTGCGGCCGCGGGTCACGACGACCGCGGTCACCGGCGTCGTCACCGGTACCGCGGCGGTCGTGATGGGGTCCACGGGGGACAGCGTGTCAGTCATGCTCGCGCCATCATGCCGTCGCGTCGGCACGACCGGCGGGAGGCCGACCAGGCGTGGCGCGCCGTGCCGGCACAGCTCCCACCGTCAGACCACGCGCCGCTTCAGCTTGCGCCGCTCACGCTCGGACAGACCGCCCCAGATGCCGAAGCGCTCGTCGTTGGCGAGCGCGTACTCGAGGCACTCGGCGCGCACGTCGCACTGCGTGCACACCTTCTTCGCCTCGCGCGTCGAGCCGCCCTTCTCGGGGAAGAACGCCTCGGGGTCCGTCTGCGCGCACAGCGCGCGCTCCTGCCAGCCCATCGGGCCGTCGTCCTCCGGCGTGCCGAAGATCGACAGCACGTTCGACGGCGGCTGGACGGGCGCGGGGGTGGCGACGTCGTTCGGGAAGCTCTCGTCGTCGAGCAGGTGCCACATACGTGCCTCCGCGGAAGTCGTGCTCGGTGGTGCTCGTGCTGGCCGGGTGCTGCCAGGTGCGCCGTCGTCCTGCTGATCACGCCCGACCCGGCCGGTGCGGCGCGGAGGCCGCGACGGTGGTGCGCGTATGAATCAGTTCTCAGGAATTACACGCGTGTCGTTCGCGCTCGTCAACCGGAGACGTGCTAGATGCCCGAGTTGTCCGGGTGAAAATCTCGTGCGCGCGGCGTGGCGTCCGCGCGTGTCTAGCCTGGGGCCCATGCCGACCCCGAGCCACCGCGCGCCGTCCGACGTCGAGGCCCTCCTCGGCCTGCTGCAGCGCGACCCCGGACGCCCCCGGATCACCTGGTACGGACCCGACGGCGAACGCGTCGAGCTGTCCGGCGCCGTGCTCGCCAACTGGGTCGCCAAGAGCACGAACCTCCTCGTCGAGGAGGTCGACGCCGCACCGGGCGTGCGCGTCCGCGTCGACCTGCCGCCGCACTGGCGCGCGCTCGTCTGGTCGCTCGCGGCCTGGCGGTGCGGTGCGTGCGTCGCGCTCGACGGCGACGGCGACGTGCTCGTCACGGACCGGCCCGCGGACGCACCGGCCGGCGCGCTCGTCGTCGCCGTCGCGCTGCCGGCCCTCGCACGGTCGTTCGGCGCCGCGCTGCCCGGTGACGCCGTCGACGGTGCCGCCGTGCTGTCCTACCCGGACGCGGTCGCGTGGGCGCCCGCGGTCGACCCCACGGCCCCGGCCCTCGTCGCCGACGGCACGACCGTGCCGCACGGGCGGCTGCTCGCGGCGCCCGACGCCGCGTCACGACGGGTCGCGCTCGCGGCCGACGACCTGCGCACGCTCCTGCCCGCCGCGCTCGCCACCTGGGCGGCGGACGGGTCCGTCGTGCTCGTGGACGCGGCGACCGCCGCGGCACTGCGGCGCGACCCCGCACGACGCGCACGGCTGCTCGGCCCCGAGAACGTCACCGACGACCGGGTCTGAACCGGTCCGGCTCCGCCCGCCACCACCCTGGCCAGACCCCGGAAGAGGCTCGACGGACGCCCCGGATGCGGCAGACTAGGGCGCCATGCGCGGAATCATCCTGGCCGGCGGCTCGGGCACCCGGCTGCACCCCATCACGCTCGGCGTCTCCAAGCAGCTCGTGCCCGTGTACGACAAGCCGATGATCTACTACCCGCTGTCCACGCTGATCCTGGCGGGCATCCGTGACGTGCTGGTCATCACCACGCCCCACGACGCCGAGCAGTTCCAGCGGCTCCTGGGCGACGGGTCGCAGTTCGGCATCTCGATCAGCTACACCGTGCAGGAGCAGCCGAACGGGCTCGCGCAGGCGTTCGTCCTCGGCGCCGACTTCGTCGGGAACGACAGCGCCTCGCTCGTCCTGGGAGACAACATCTTTTACGGTCCCGGGCTCGGCAGCCAGCTGCAGCGGTTCGGGGACGTCGACGGCGGCGCGGTCTTCGCGTACCGCGTGGCCGACCCCACCGCCTACGGGGTCGTCGAGTTCGACCCCGAGGGCCGCGCGCTCTCGCTCGAGGAGAAGCCGGCGCAGCCCAAGAGCAACTACGCGGTGCCGGGTCTCTACTTCTACGACAACGACGTGCTCGAGATCGCGCGCGACCTGCGGCCCTCGGCGCGCGGGGAGTACGAGATCACCGACGTGAACCGGGTCTACCTCGAGCAGGGTCGGCTCCAGGTGGGCGTCCTGCCGCGCGGCACGGCCTGGCTCGACACCGGCACGTTCGACTCGCTCGTCGAGGCGTCCGACTACGTGCGCACCATCGAGCACCGGCAGGGGCTGAAGATCGGCGCACCCGAGGAGGTCGCCTGGCGTCGCGGGTTCCTGTCCGACGACGAGCTGCGCGAACGCGCCGAGACGCTCGTGAAGTCCGGGTACGGCACCTACCTGCTCGGGCTCCTCGACTCGCGGGCATGACCGCCGCCACCCCCACCGAGCTCACCCCCGCGGCACGACGCCGACTGGGTGCGCTGGCACGGGTGCGGGACACGCGCACGCTCGACGCGCGTGACAACAGCCTCAACCTGCTGCGGCTCGTGCTGTCAGCGACCGTGCTGGTCGCCCACTCGTTCTACATCGCGGGCAACGGGGTGGGTCCGCACGTCGACGGCGAGAACCTCGGTGGCTGGGCGGTCTTCGGGTTCTTCGCGATCTCGGGCTACCTCATCACGGCGAGCCGGTGGAGCCACGAGCTCGGCACGTACCTCGTCCACCGGGTCGCGCGGATCATGCCCGCGTTCTGGGTGTGCCTCGTGGTCGTCGCGTTCGGGTTCGCCCCGCTCGGGTACCTCCTCGAGCGCGGCACGCTCGCCGGGTTCCTCACCACGGGCACCACACCCCTCAACTTCGTGTTCGCCAACGGCCTGCTGCGCATCCAGGCGTGGGACGTCGCCGGCACGCCGGCCACGGTCCCCTACCCCGGCGCCTGGAACGGCTCGCTCTGGAGCCTCTACTACGAGTTCCTCTGCTACCTCGTGGTGGGCGCGCTCGGGGTGCTCGGTGTCGTCCGGCGGCGCCCGTGGCTGGTGGGGGTCGCCTTCCTGGGCTCGGTCGCCGCGCACGCCGGGATCGGGCGCTGGGGCGTGCTCGTGGGGAACAACCCCGAGGCGGTGCTCCTGGCCAAGCTGCTCCCGCTGTTCCTCGGCGGTGCGCTGCTGCAGGTCTACGCGCGCCGCGTCCGGCTGCACTGGGCGGGTGCGACGGCCGCCGCCGCCGTCGTCGGTACCGCGGTGTGGCTCCTCGACGGGTGGGGTGCGCAGCTGACCGCACCGTTCCTGGCGTACCTGATCGTGTGGGCGGGCGCCGTGCTCCCGGCGCCCCGGCTGCTGCAGCGCCACGACGTCTCGTACGGGGTCTACATCTACGCGTTCCCCGTGCAGCAGACGCTCGCGCTGCTGGGAGTCCACGAACGGGTCGGGTTCTGGGCGTTCACGGCGCTGTGCGCGCTCGCGACGGCACCGTTCGCCGTCGCGAGCTGGCTGATCGTGGAACGCCCGGTCATGCGGTGGGCACGACGCCGCCGGGTGGTCGTGGCCGATCCCGGTGCCGTCCGCACCATGTCACCGATCGACGCCCCGGCGCGCGGCGCGAGACCCGCGGACCCGCCCGCGGACGCAGACCACGCATCCGTGCCGGCGGCGGGCACACCCGCACCCGTCACGGCGCCGTGACGTCGTCCTGCTGCTCGATCCAGTCCGCGAGGCGGCGCACACCCTCCTCGAGGGTCACGCGCGGCTCCCACCCGAGCGTGCCGCGCGCGGTCTCGACGTCCGCCCAGGCGTGCCGCACGTCGCCCTCGCGGAACTGCCCGGTGACGTGCGGCGCCGGCGCGCCGTAGTAGGCGGCCACCAGCTGCGCGGCCCGCGCGATGGTCTGGTGCTCGCCCGCGCCCACGTCCACGACCTGCGCGGGCGGCCGGGCCACCGTGGCGGCACGGTGCACGGCGTCCGCGACGTCGTCGACCAGGACGAAGTCGCGCCGCACCTCACCGTCCTCGTAGAGCGGGATGGACCTGCCGACACGAGCCATCCGGCAGAACAGCGACATGATGCCCGTGTACGGGTTGCTCAGGGACTGGCCCGGTCCGTACACGTTCTGCAGCCGCAGCACGACGGGTGCCACACCCTGCGCCAGCGCCCAGGTCCGCAGCACGTGCTCCTGCGCGAGCTTCGTCGCGCCGTAGACGCTCACCGGCGCGGGCACGACGCTGCGCGCGTCCATCGGCAACGGTCGTGCACCCGGCACGTCCCAGTGGCCGGCCTCGAGGCTGGCCCGGGTCCGCTGGGCCGGGTACACCACGTCGCCCGTGCGCTCGTCCTGCCACGCGCCCTCGCCGTAGACCGCGCGGCTCGAGGTGAGGACCACCCGCTCGGGCGTCGCGTCGTGCCGCACGAACGCGTCCAGCATCTGCGTGGTGCCGACCACGTTCGCCGCCGCGTGCCGGGTCGACTCCGTCAGGGACTGTCCCGTGCCCGTCTCGGCCGCGAGGTGGACCACCACGTCGGGCCGCGCGGCGGCGAGCAGCCCGTCCCACACCGTCGCGTCCGTGACGTCACCGACGACCAGCTCGACCGCCTCGTCCAGCCCTGCCGGACGCTCACGGCGGGCGTGGACCTGCGGGTGCAGCACGTCCAGCGCGACGACCCGGTCGAAGTCCCGCACCAGGAGCGGCGCCAGCGCGGTGCCGATGAACCCCGCCCCGCCCGTCACGAGGACGGTGCCGCCACGTGCCCGCCGGTCGCCCATGTCAGTGTCCTTCCCGCGCGGACGTCGCCGCACGCAGATCGTCGGTGAGATGACCGCGCGACCGCGCCGTCAGGTGGTGCCAGAGCGCGCCGACGGCCGCACGGTCGCGCCGCACGAGCGCACCGGGCAGGAGCGCGAGCGCGTGCGCCCGCGACGTCGAGTGCCAGCGCGCGGCACGAGCGGCGCGCCGCCAGCCGAGCGCCTCGCACTGCTCCGCGGCGAGCTCGAAGTACTGCCGCTCACCACGGAAGCGCGAGCCGTCGACGAGCGTCGTGGACGAGGCGCTCCGGCGGTGCCGGCGGTACGAGAAGCAGACCTCGGGGACCACCAGCAGGTTGCCGCCGTCCTGCACGACGTCGAGCACGTGCGCGAGGTCCTGGATGATGGGGAACCCGCTGCGGAACCCGGCCCGGACGGACGCCTCGCGGCGCAGCACGAGCGACGGCCAGTACAGCCAGTCGGCCCGCAGCAGGCTCGTCGCGAGGGCCTCGCCGCTCAGCACACGACGGCCGCGCGGCGTCATGAACCGCTGCTTGACGACGTCGACGAGCGTGCGCACCGGGGTCCCCGCCTCGTCGACGACCTGCACGCCCGGCTGCACCATGTCGACGTCCGGGTGGTCCGCGAGCGCGCGCCGGACCACCTCGACGTACCGAGGGTGCAGCAGGTCGTCGCACCCCAGGAGCACCACGTGCTCGGCGGTGGCCAGGCGCAGGCACGCACGGTAGTTCTCCGTGATGCCGACGTTGCTCCCGTGCCGGACGTACGACACGCGCTCGTCGTCGATCGCCTGCACCCACTCACCCGCTGCGGGGTCCGGGTAGGCGTCGTCGACGACGACGAGCCGCCACGCGGGGTCCGTCTGCGCCAGCACGCTGCGCACGGTGGCCCGGAGGAGGTCGGGCGAACCCCAGTAGGGGACCATGATGTCCAAGACCTCTGCGCCCACGAGCTCGTGGCGCCCGGCGTCTGTCACGATGCGCCAGACTACGACGTCATGCACGTTCGCCCCAATCGCCCCCCGCCGGACCGACCGCCGCTGCGGGTCGCCATGACCATGCTCACGCTCGTCCCGGGCGGCATGGGCGGTAGCGAGACCTACGCACGGGCGATCGCCGCCGAGCTCGTGACGCGCGACGACGTGGAGCTCACGACCGTGGTGCCCGGCCCGGCCCGCGGGTTCGAGCCGCGCGCGCGGGAGGTCTGCGTGGACGAGGTGGCCGGGGGACCGTCCGCGACCGACCGCGTCGGCGCGCTCGTCCGGTCGCGGCTGGCGCGGCGCGGCGTGCGTCGTGAGCTCGGCGACGTCGACGTGCTGCACGTCCCGTTCACGACGGTCACTCCTCCGCCCGCCCGCGGCCAGGCCCTCGTCCAGACCCTGCACGACGTGCAGCACCTCGACCTGCCCGAGCTCTTCGGGGTCGCCGAGCGGGCGTACCGCCGCGTCGCGTACGAGCGGTGGGCCCGCCGCAGCGACGCGGTGCTGACCGTCAGCCGGTTCGCGAAGGACCGGATCGTGCACCACCTGGGGATCGCACCCGAGCGGGTCCACGTGGCGCACCTGGGCGTCGACCGCACCCAGTTCACCCCGCAGCTGGGGGCGCGCGAGGACTTCCTCTACTACCCGGCGCGCGGGTGGGCGCACAAGAACCACGCCGTCCTGGTGGAGGCCGTCGCGCTGCTGCGGCGCGAGCGGCCCGGCCTGCGGCTCGTCCTGACGGGGGGCGCGCTCGACCGTCTGGGGACGTTGCCCGAGTGGGTCGAGGTGCGCGGGCACGTGACGTGGGACGAGGTGCGCGACCTCTACCGCCGCGCGGCGGCCCTCGTCTTCCCGTCCCTGTACGAGGGGTTCGGGCTGCCCCCGATCGAGGCGATGGCCTCGGGCTGTCCCGTCGCGGCATCGGCCGCCGGCAGCCTGCCCGAGATCTGCGGCGACGCCGCCGAGATGTTCGACCCCACGGATCCCGCGGCCGTCGCGGCGGGCGTGCAGCGTGCCCTGGACCGGTCGCACGAGCTCGCGCAGCGCGGGCTCGTGCGCGCGGCCCGGTTCACGTGGCAGGCGTGCGCCGACGCCCACGTCGCCGCGTTCCGCGCCGCGGTGTCCTCGTGACCGCCCCGGACGGCGCCGGCACGTCCGAAGACCGGACCATCGGTGCACGAGGAGCCGCGGCCGTCGGCGTCGCGTCGGTGGTCTCGGCGGCGGCCGGGTACGCGGTCCTCGCCCTCGCCGCGCAGTCGCTGGGCGCGGGGATGACGACGTTCCTGACCTTCTGGTCGGCCCTGTTCCTCGTGCTGGGCGTCCTCGGTGGCGTGCAGAACGAGACCACGCGCGCCGTCCGGTCGGCGGCGATGCGCGACGCCGACGCCGAGCGCGCCCCGCGCACCGGAGCCCGCACCGCGACCACCGGGCTCGCGGTGGGCGGCGTGCTCGCCGTGGTGGTCGCCGCGTCGGGCGTCCTGTGGGCGCCGCACCTGTTCGGGCCGGGCTGGCCGCAGCTGCTCGCCGCGCTCACGGTGGGCGGCGCGCTGTTCTCGGGCCACGCCGCCGTCGCGGGCGCGCTCGCCGGGGCTCGCGAGTGGGTCCCGTACGCGACCCTCGTCGCGTGCGAGGCCGCCGGCCGCGCGCTGCTCGCGGGCGCCGTCCTCCTGCTGGGCGCCGCGACCGTCGGCCTCGCGTGGGGCAGCGCGCTGGCCACCGGGGCCTGGCTGCTGGTCGCCGTGTTCTCCCCCCGCACCCGCGCGGCGCTGACGACCCGGGTCGACGTGGCCCGGCGCACGCTGCTGCGGTCGACCGGTCACGCGATGGTGGCGGCGGCGTCGTCCGCGACCCTCGTGGTCGGGTTCACGGTCCTCCTGCGTCTGACCACGCCCGCGGCGGAGTTCGACGCCGCCGCGCCGCTGATCCTCGGCGTCACCGTGACGCGCGCGCCCCTGCTCCTGCCGCTGCTCGCGTACCAGGGCGTCGCGATCACCTACCTGCTCACCCACCGGGAGCGCCTCGGTGTCGCACTCGCACGTGTCGTCGCCGCGATCTGCGCGGCCGCGGCCGTCGCAGCCGCAGGCGCAGCGACGGTGGGACCACCCCTCATGCTCTGGGTCTTCGAGGAGGCGGGCGAGATCGGCGGCGGGCTGCTGGCGGCGCTGGTCGCTGCGGCGGCGGCACTCGCCGTGGTGACGATCACGGGGGCGGCCGCGCTCGCCGCGGGCGAGCACCGCAGGTACGCGGTCGGGTGGTTCGTCGCCACCGCGACGACCGTGGCCGTCCTGCTCACCGACCTGCCCATCGGCACGCGCACCGTCGTCGGGCTCGTCGTCGGCCCTCTGGTCGGCGTCGCCGTGCACGTCCGGGCGATCACGCACCCGTCGCGTGCGCTGCCCGACCGGGCAGGTGCCGGGTCCGCGGATCGCTAGAATGCGGCCCATGTCATCCACGGAGCGCGTGCTCATCATCGTCCCCGCGTGGAACGAGGAGCAGACCGTGGGCGCCGTGGTGCAGGAGGTGCGCGCGACGATCCCGGGGACGGACGTCCTCGTGGTCGACGACGGCTCCGGCGACCGGACGGCAGCGGTCGCAGCCGGCGCCGGCGCAGACGTGCTGACCCTCCCGTACAACCTGGGGGTCGGCGGCGCGATGCGCGCCGGCTACCTGTACGCCCACCGGAACCGCTACGACCGCACGATCCAGCTCGACGCGGACGGCCAGCACGATCCCGCGCAGGTCCCCGTGCTGCTGCACGCCCTCGAGGAGTCCGGGGCCGACGTGGTCATCGGCTCACGCTTCGCGGGCGTCGGGGACTACCGCGTCCGCGGCCCGCGGCGATGGGCGATGGTGCTCCTGGGCAGCGTCCTGTCGCGCGTCACCCGCACGCGGCTCACCGACCCGACGTCGGGGTTCAAGGCGTGCGGACCGCGCGCCGTGGCGGTGTTCGCCCGCGACTATCCCGCCGAGTACCTCGGCGACACCGTCGAGGCCCTCGTCATCGCGGCGCGCGCCGGGCTGCGCGTACGGCAGACCGGCGTCCCCATGCGTCCACGTGCCGGTGGCCGTCCGTCGCACGGGGCGTGGCGCTCGACGGTGTTCCTGCTGCGCGCCGTGCTCGCGCTCACCGTCGCCCTCACGCGCCCTCACGACCGGTCGACGGCGGCGCTCGAGGCGCACGCGTGACCGGCTACCCGTTCGCCCTGGTCCTCAGCGCGCTGCTCGTCCTGCTGCTGCTCCACCTGCTGCGCCGGCGCCGGCTGCGCGAGAAGTACGTGGCGCTGTGGTTCGGCCTCGCGATCGCCGTCGTCGTCCTCGCGGCGTTCCCGAGCCTGACGTTCCGGCTCGCCGCGCTCGTGGGCGTCGCCACCCCCGTCAACCTCCTCGTCGTGCTGGCCCTCGCCGTCCTGCTGGGGATATGCGTCCAGCTCGGCTCGGAGCTGTCCGGCCTCGAGGACCGGGCGCGCACGCTCGCGGAGGAGGTCGCGATCCTGCGCCACGACGTCGAACGTCTGACGGGGGGCCGGCCCCACCCGGTCGAGGTTCCCCAGGCGTCCCTCACCCCCGACCAGGACGAGGACCCGGCGTCCGCACTCGGGGAGCGCTGAGCCGGCCGACCCTCGGCCTGTCAGCGCCCCGCGAGCACCTCGGCCGCGGCGGCGTCCCACCGCTCGCGCCACGGCCCGACGGGCTCCACCCCGACCCGGCGCAGCGCGTCGTGCCCCAGGACCGAGTAGGCCGGACGCGGTGCGGGACGCACGAAGTCCGCGCTCGTCGTGGCGCGCACGACGTCCGGGTCGAGCCCGGCGCGCTCCGCGACGGCCTGGGCGAACCCGTGCCACGACGTGCTGCCCCCCGCCGTGCCGTGGTACACCCCGCCCGGCGCCTCGGCGTCGACCAGCCGGACGAGCAGGTCCGCGAGATCGGCCGACCACGTCGGCTGTCCCACCTGGTCGGCGACGACGTCGGCGCCGCCCCGCTCGCGCAGCACACGCGCGATCGTCCGGGGGAAGCACGCTCCGCCGGCGCCGTAGAGCCACGCGGTGCGCACGACGAGATGGTCGGGCGACGCCGACCGGACCGCCCACTCCCCCGCCACCTTGGTCCGGCCGTACGCGGAGCGCGGCGCCACAGGCGCGTCCTCCGCGTACGGGGTCGCCGCGTCACCGGGGAAGACGTAGTCGGTCGAGACGTGGACGAGCCGCGCACCGTGCCGCGTGGCCGCGTGCGCGAGGCGCTGCGGTCCCAGCGCGTTGGGGCCGAACGCGTCCGCCTCGTGCTCCTCGGCGGCGTCGACCGCGGTCCAGGCGGCGCAGTTGACGACCACGTCGACACCGGCGACGACACCGTCGACGGCGACGTCGTCCACCACGTCCAGATCGGCACGGCCCGCCGCGACCACCTGGTCCGAGCGACCCTGCAGCACACGCAGGACGTCCTGGCCGAGCATGCCGCCCGCTCCCGTCACCAACCACCGCACGAGCACACCTCCGGTCCGGCCCCGTGGACCGGGGTCGGGCCCAGGGTAGCGGCGCACTAGGCTGACGCCCGGTGCGTCCACCGGCCCCGGTGCGCCGACCACGACGAGGAGGCGACGTGCAGTTCCGAGAGCTCGGCATCGCAGGTGCCTGGGAGATCACCCCGCGCCAGTTCGGCGACGACCGAGGGCTCTTTCTCGAGCTGTTCAAGGCCCCCGCCTTCGTCGAGCACGTCGGGCACCCGCTCGACCTGCAGCAGGCCAACCTGTCGGTCTCCGCAGCGGGTGTCGTCCGCGGCATCCACTACGCCGACGTGCCGCCCGGGCAGGCCAAGTACGTGACGTGTCCACGGGGTGCCGTCCTCGACGTCGTGGTCGACCTGCGCGAGGGCTCGCCGACGTTCGGCCGGTGGGAGGGGGTCCTGCTCGACGACCGCGACCGTCGTGCCGTCTACCTGCCTGAAGGTCTCGGGCACGGCTTCTGCTCGCTCGAGGACGCGTCGACCGTGGTCTACCTGTGCTCCGCCGGCTACGCGCCCGAGCGTGAGCACGGCGTGCACCCGCTCGACGAGGACCTCGCGATCGGGTGGCCCACGCACGGGCGCGACGGCGCTCCGCTCGAGCTGCAGCTCTCCGGCAAGGACGAGGCGGCACCGACGCTGCGCGAGGCACGTGCCGCGGGTGCGCTGCCGGTGGCCGCCGGCGTCGCGGACTACCTGGACTCGCTGCGCCGCTGACGCCGCGCGGCCTGCTCGTAGGCCGCGACGTGCACGCGGGCGGCCGTGTCCCAGTCGAAGCCGCGGGCGCGCTCGACGGCCGCGGCCGCCAGCGTCGCGCGCCGTGGGGCGTCGTCGAGCAGAGCGGCCAGCCCGGCCGCGACGGCGTCCGCGTCGGTGTCGCAGTACGCGACCGCGTCGCCCCCGACCTCGGGGAGCGACAACCGGCGCGTCGTGAGGACCACCGCCCCGCACGCCATCGCCTCGAGCACGGGCAGCCCGAAGCCCTCGCCCAGGCTCGGGTAGGCCACGACCTGCGCCCCCGCGAGAAGTCCGGGCAGGTCGTCGAGGGGCAGGTAGCCGGGCCTGAGCACGCGCAGCCGCGGGTCCCGGGACGTGACCTCCGTCACGGTGGGGTCGACGTCCTGGTCCCAGCCGCGTCCACCCGCGAGCACCAGCGGCGGAGGCACGTCGCGGTCCGCGACCGCGCGCGCCCACCCCCGCACGAGCGCGGGCACGTTCTTGCGCGGCTCGAGCGTCCCGAGGAAGGCCACGTACGGTCCGTCGAGTCCCAGCGACGCACGCACACGCTCACGCTCGGCGGGCCCGACCGGGTGGAACAGCGCGCGGTCGACGCCGTGGTAGGCGACGTGGAACAGCGCCGGGTCGCCGCCCGCGTGGCGACGCACCTCCTGCGCGGTGGCGCGGGAGGGGACGACGAGCGACGCCGCGTGGCGGACCGCGTGGCGCGTCGCGGTGCGGAAGAACGCGCGCTTCACACGGGAGTGCAGGTCGGGATGGCTGAAGAAGGTCGCGTCGTGCAACGTGACGACGGTCGGTGCACCGGCCGCGTGCGGCATCGTGTAGTGCGGGCTGTGGAGCACGTCGGCCCGGGCACGGCGCACCGCGCGGGGCAGCCCGAGCTGCTCCCACGCGAGGCGGGCGCCACGGTTCTCCGTCGCGGCCGGCGCCGCCGCCACGGCCGCGCCGACCTCCTCGTACCTGCCCGCGTCCCGCGGGCGGCACACGACCGTCAGGGCCACGCCGCACCGCACGAGCGCGGGCACGAGCTCGTCGACGTACCGTCCCACGCCGCCGCGGTCGGCGGGGATCGCCGTCGCGTCGAGCACCACCCGCATGCTGCCTCCCGGAGCCTCTGCCGACCTCGCCCCGCAGCCTAGGTGCTGCGCGCGCCGGGGACGCACGCAGCCCCGTCGCCCGGCGCTACGCTCACCTCCGGGGCGGGCACCGCGGCGGTGAGCGCGCCCGACGACAGTCCCGACCCGCGGCGCCGGCGGCCCGCACACGACGAGTGGAGCACGCACGTGACGGCACCGGTGAGCACGACCACCGCGGACGACGCACCGGATCCGGCCCCGCGAGCCGGCACGCGGCGGCGCACGTGGGGCGTGGTGACCTGGGCGCTGCTGTCGTCCCTGTGCCTGGCGTGGGCCCTCGCGAGCCCCCTGATGTCCGCACCCGACGAGCCCGCGCACGCCACGAAGGCGGCCTCCGTCGTGCGGGGCCAGTGGCTGGGCGACGACGTCGGCGGCGCGAACGCCGTCGACGTACCGCCGGTGTACTGGCAGGCGCAGTCCCAGCCGCTGTGCTACTTCTTCCAGCCCGAGGTGCCCGCGGACTGCGCCCCACCGCTCGACCAGACGTCCGACGAGACCGTGTACGCGGAGACGACGGCGGGCCGCTACAACCCGGTCTACTACCTCGCGGTGGGGTGGGTGACGCTCGTGGACCAGGGTGTCGCCAGCCTGTGGGCCATGCGGGTGCTCACCGCGCTCGGCTGCGCGGCGCTGCTGGCCGTCGGCCTCACGAGCCTGCGGGAGGTGCCGCGACCCGGCTGGCTGCTCGCCTCGGCGACCGTCGCCGTGACGCCGATGGTCGTCTACCTCAGCGGGAACATCAGCCCGGCGGGGCCCGAGATCGCCGCCGCGTTCGCCGCCTGGGCGACGCTGCTGGCCACCGTGCGCGACCCGCGCCCCGACCTCCTCCCGCACCGGATGGCGAGGGTCGCCGTGGCCGCGTCGCTCCTGGTGAACATGCGAGGGCTCTCGCCGCTGTTCCTGGCGGCGATCGTGCTCACGGCCCTCGTCGCCGCACCCTGGCACCAGGTGGGGGCCGTGCTCCGGGACCGCCGCTCGTGGCTGCCGATCGCGGTGGTGGGCGTCGCCACGGCGGCGGCGACCGCCTGGATCGTGGGGACGAACTCGCTGGGCTCCGGTCAGGCGGTCGCGCACCCGAGCCTGACGTTCCGGGGCGTCCTCACGCACTCGCTGCTGTCGACGTGGATCTACCTGCAGAACATGTTCGGCCACTTCGGCTGGGTCGACACCTGGCTGCCCACGTGGCTGTACGTCCTGATGCTCGTGGCGGTGGCGGTGCTCGTCGTGCTCGCGCTGTGGCGCGGCGGCACCCGCGACCGGCTCGTGCTGCTCGCGCTCGGGAGCTTCACGATCGTCGCACCGGCCGTGATCCACGCGTCGCAGGCCCAGTACCTGGGCATCATCTGGCAGGGCCGGTACTTCCTCCCGGTCGCGGTCGGGATGGCGCTGTACGCGGGCTGGGCCCTGCACGACGCCCGACGCGGCACAGGTCCCCTCACGCCCTCACGGGCGCTCGCGGCGTACGGCAGCGCCTGGGTGGTCGTGCAGACCGTCGCCGTGACCGTGCTCCTCCAGCGCTTCATGAACGGCGCCCACGGCCGGCCGATCGTCGAGGGCGACGCCGCGTGGACACCTCCGGTCGCCTGGTGGGTCCTCGTCCTCGTGGTCGCCGCGTCGACCACGACGTGCGTGGTCCTCGCGCACGTCGCCACGCGCGACCGGGCACCCGTCCCCGGCACGGCCGAGGTCGCGCCGACGTGAGTGCCGCACCGACGGTCGCCGTCGTGGTCGTCAACTGGAACGGCGCCGACGTGCTGCCCTCCTGCCTCGACTCGCTCGAGCGCACCGGTGTCCTCGGGCGCCCCGACGTCGAGGTGGTGCTGGTCGACAACGCGTCGACCGACGGCTCCGCCGACGCCGCGGCGGTGCGCCACCCCGGCCTGGTCGTGCTGCGCCGCCCCGAGAACGCCGGCTTCGCAGCCGGCGTCAACACGGCGGTCGCGACGGTCGACGCCGACGTCGTCGTGCTGCTCAACAACGACGCCGAGGTCGAGGACGGCTGGCTCGACGCGCTGCTGGCGCCGCTGGTGGAGGCACCCGACGTCGGCGCCGTCACGGGGCGGGTCGTCCTGGCAGGGCGCTGGTCACCCGCGCCACCCGACGACCCCACCGCCCTCGTCGCCGCCGACGGCGGCCGCTGGAGGCGGGCCGACGCGACCGGGGGCAGCCTGCTCCTGAACTCGACCGGCAACGAGGTCACCCTGAGCGGCAACGGGCGTGACCGCGACTGGCTGCGACCGCTCGACGACGGTCCCGCACCGACGACGGTGTTCGGCCTCAACGGCGGCAACGCGGCACTGCGCCGGGCCGCGCTCGACGCCGTCGGCGTGCTGGACCCGTCGCTGTTCATGTACTACGAGGACACCGACCTGTCGTGGCGGCTGCGTCGCGGGGGGTGGCAGGTCGTGCACGCGCACGACGCCGTGACCGTCCACCGGCACGCCTCCTCGTCGGGGACGCGCACGGCGTTCTTCCACGTGCACAACGCACGCAACCGGCTCGTCGTCGCGCTCCGTCACGCACCGTGGCCCGTCGTCGCGCGGGCGTGGGCCCGCACCCTCGCCCGCGCGGCGCGCGGACCGGACCGAGGGCGCACGGTCCGCGCGCTCGCGGAGGCGTGCGCGCGGGTGCCCGCCGAGCTCTCGGTCCGACGGGCCGTCGACCGCGCCGCCGTCGTCGGGCGCGCGCGGGTCGCGCAGCTCCTCGTACCGGACGGCCCGACCGCGGGCAACGGGTCGGTGCGGCCGTAGGATCGCCCCCATGCCTCAGCACGTGCACCGCACCGTCCGCGTCGACCACCACGTCGTCGGCGAGGACCACCGTCCGTTCGTCGTGGCCGAGATGTCGGGCAACCACAACGGCGACCTCGGGCGCGCCCTCGCGATCGTCGACGCGATCGCGGAGTCAGGCGCGCAGGCGGTCAAGCTGCAGACGTACCGCGCGGACACCATCACGATCGACGCGGACGGCGCGGCGTTCCGCGTGTCGGACGCGCACGGCCTGTGGGGCGGCAAGAACCTGTACCGCCTCTACGAGGAGGCGCACACCCCCTGGGAGTGGCACGAGGCGATCTTCGCCCGCGCCCGCGAGCACGGTCTGGTGCCGTTCTCCAGCCCGTTCGACCGAACGGCCGTCGAGCTGCTCGAGGACCTCGGCGCACCGCTGTACAAGATCGCGTCCCTCGAGATCGGCGACGTCGACCTGCTGCGCCGCGTGGCACGCACCGGCAAGCCGGTGATCCTGTCGACGGGCGCCGCGCACGTCGCGGACGTGGACCTCGCGGTGCGTACGCTGCGCCAGGAGGGCAACGACCAGGTCGTCGTGCTCGCGTGCACGTCGTCCTACCCGGCCTCCCCGGCCGAGTCGAACCTGCGGTCCATCCCCGTGATCCGTGACACCTTCGACGTCGTCGTGGGCCTGTCCGACCACACGCCCGGCATCGGGGCTGCCGTCGCGGGGGTCGCCCTCGGCGCCCGCCTGGTCGAGAAGCACGTCACGCTCGCGCGGGCCGACGGCGGCGTCGACTCCGACTTCTCGCTCGAGCCGGCCGAGCTCGCGGCGCTGGTCGAGGAGACCGAACGGGGCTGGCTCGCGCTCGGTCGCGTCCAGCTCGATCCCACCGTCGGCGAGGCGGAGAGCCGCCGGCTGCGGCGCTCGCTGTGGGTGGTCCAGGACGTGCGCGCCGGCGACGAGGTGACGGCCGACAACGTGCGGTCCATCCGGCCGGCCGGCGGGCTCGAGCCCGTCGAGCTCGACCGCGTCCTGGGCCGCAGGTTCGCGCGCGACGTCCCGCGCGCCACCCCGCTGGCCTGGGAACTGGTCTGATCAGGAGCTCGACCGACGGTGGTCGCGGGTACGTCCCGTGCCGTCCCGTGCCTCTGCCGCCGTCCGCCGTGCCGCCGCTGGGCGGGGCGGGCCGACGTCACCGCTCGAACGTCGCGAGCCCTTCCGCGGTCGGCGGCCCGGGACGCCACCCGGACGCCTCGAAGAGGCGCACCGACGCGAGGTTGTCGGGCCGGACCACGGCCTGCACCGTCCCACCACCGGTGCGCCCGCGCCACGCAGCCCACCCGGCCTCGAGCACCTGCCGGCCGAGACCCCGCCCGCGTGCCTCCGGCGCGACGGTGATGGAGACCTCCCAGGGACCGCCGTCGGCCTTGCGGTCGAACCGGACCGTCCCGACGGGCCGTGCGTCCTGCTGCGGGTCCTCGACGACCAGCAGCAGGCGGTCGGGGTCGTCCAGGACGCTCGCGAGCCACTGGACATGACGCTCGCGCGGCACCGGCGCCGTCGAGCGTGAGGACGCCCGCGTCGCGGGGTCGTCACGCCAGACGTGCAGCGTGTCCGCGTCCTCGGCGTCCGCCGGCCGTGCCAGGAGCGTGCCGCCCGGACCCACCGCCCGGTGCCAGGCAGCGACGAGTCGGGCCGCGCCCCGGCCGTCGACGAGCGCCCGGCCGCGCCGCCGCATCTCGCGCCGCAGGTCCCCGCGCGCGACCAGCTCGGCGAGGCTCGCCACGGCCGGCGAGCCGGCGGTCCCGGGCCGCAGGTCCTCGACCGGACCGAGCAGGCGCGCGATGCCGGCCTCGGCTGCGCGACGGGCACCGAGCACCTGGTTCTCCGTGACGGTCACGAGCGCGGCCGGGACACCGACGCACGCGAGCTCCCACGTCGTCGTCCCGGCCGCCGACACCACGAGGTCGCACGTCGCCGCGAGCCCGGGCAGGTCGTCCTGCGGGCCCAGAGCCGTCACGCCGGCGAGCCCGTCGAGGCTGTGCTCGGGCGCCACCGCGACCACGTCGCGCGCTCCCGCGGCCCGCACGGCGGCGACGACGCGCCTCGTCTCCCCGAACGCGTCCGAGCCACCGAGCACCACCAGGACACGCGGATCTGCCCGATCGGGTGCCCGGAGGGCTCGCGCCGCACGGACCAGACCGCGCATCGGGGCGAAGCGCACACCCCGCAGGACCGTTCCCGAGCCGTCGTCGGGGCGCGGGGCGGACCCGGGCGTGGGGTCGACGACGAGGTCGGCGGGGCGTCGCCCGAAGACGCCGTCCTCGATCGAGGAGACGAGGACGCCCTCACCCGCCCAGCCGCGACCGAGCGGCACCACGTCCGCGCCGTAGTGGTCCACGTGCACGACGTCGGCGCCGACCGCGGCGGCGAGCGCGGCGACGCGGGCCGCCGGCACCGGCGCGACGACCTCGATCCCGGCCGCTCCGACGAGGCGCCGGGCCAGGGGTGTGTCGACGCGTCCGCAGAGCACGACGTCCCCGCCGGAGTCCCGGACGGCCTCGGCCACCGCGAGCGCACGCACGACGTGCCCCGCGCCGCCCTCCTCGGTGGCGTCCGCCCGCAGCAGGACCGTGGTCACGCCTCTTCCAGCCGCTTCTGGCGGACCCCGGCGTTGAGGCCGACGAGGTCGGGCCTGGTCCGCAGCAGCTCGACGAGCGCGAACCGGTCGACGGGCTCGTCCCCGAGCTCGGCGACGACCGCGTCGACCAACCGGGCGTCCTCCTCCGTGTCGAGGGTCACGCGCAGGTCGTGCGCGTCCGGCGCCCCGACGAGACCCAGGCTGCGGCAGCGGCCGGGCACCTCGTAGAGCCACGACGTCACGTGCACCCGGTGGTGGTCGCGCGCGTGGGCGTCGGCGAGCGCGAGCCCGGCGCGCGAGACGAGCTCGACGTCCAGGCCGCGCGGCAGCGTGCGCACGAGCGTGGTGGCGACGTAGTCGAGGGTCGGGTCGGCGCGCCAGGCGCCCACGACCGCTGAGATCAGCCCGGGGTCGAGCAGCGGGCAGTCCGCGGTCAGGCGGACGACCGCGTCGGCACCCGCGCGCTCGCGTGCCAGCACGAAGCGGGACAGCACGTCGAGCTCGCTGCCGCGGACGACACCGGCACCGAGCTCGTCCGCGAGCGCGGCGACCGCGTCGTCACCGGGGTGCGTCGACGTGGCGACGACCACGTCGTCGATCCCGTGCGCCGCGCGGGCGGCGCGCACCACGCGGCCGAGCACGGTTCCTCCGCCGACCGGGCGCAGGACCTTGCCGGGCAGGCGGGTCGACCCCGTTCGCGCCTGCACCACCGCCACCACTCGCGGGGCGGCGGCGCCCGTCACGGCGCGGGAGGTCGGGCGGGAGGCGGTCAGGTCGTCGTCGCGCACCGTGACATGATGCTCTATCGGTGGCACCGGACGGTCCGTCCCGGCGTCACGTCGACCCGCACGCACCGGGGGACCCGCCGCGTCCGCCGCACCGCCCTGAGGAGATCCTCCGTATGTCACTGCTGTCCGGCGCCTCCGTGCTCGTCACCGGTGGGACGGGTTCGTTCGGCAAGGCGTTCCTGCGGGAGGTCCTCGACCACCACGACCCGCGCCGGGTCGTGGTCTTCAGCCGCGACGAGCTCAAGCAGTACGACGCGCGCCGCGAGTTCCAGGACGACCCCCGCCTGCGGTGGTTCCTGGGCGACGTCCGGGACCGCTCCCGGCTGGACCGTGCGATGCACGGCGTGGACTTCGTCGTCCACGCGGCCGCGCTCAAGCAGGTCGACACGGCCGAGTACAACCCGTTCGAGTACGTGCAGACGAACGTCCAGGGCTCGCAGAACGTCATCGACGCCAGCATCGACGCCGGCGTCCGGAAGGTCGTCGCGCTGTCGACCGACAAGGCGTCGAGCCCGATCAACCTCTACGGCGCGACCAAGCTGTGCGCGGACCGCATGTTCGTCTCGGGCAACCACTACGCGGCTGCGTACGACACGCGGTTCAGCGTCGTCCGGTACGGCAACGTCATGGGCTCGCGCGGCTCGGTCATCCCGCTGTTCCGCCGCCTCGCCGCGGAGGGGGCCTCGCTGCCCATCACGGACCTGCGCATGACCCGGTTCTGGATCACGCTGCCGCAGGCCGTGAGGTTCGTCCTCGACTCGTTCGAGCTCATGGCCGGCGGTGAGCTGTACGTCCCGCGGATCCCCAGCATGCGGGTCACCGACCTCGCGCAGGCGGTCGCCCCGGGGGCAGCCATGCACGAGATCGGCATCCGCCCCGGGGAGAAGCTGCACGAGGAGATGATCGCGCCGGACGACTCCCGGCGCACGGTGCGACTCGGCGACCGCTACGTCGTCATGCCGTACGTCAGCGGCTGGGGCTACGAGACGCCGGCGGGTGGCGAGCCGGTCGAGGACGGCTGGACGTACCGGTCGGACACCAACGACCTGTGGTTGGACCAGGACGAGCTGCGCGACATGATCGCGCGGTTCGCCTGAGGGCCCGGCCGTGCTGCCCTACGGGCGCCAGTCGATCGACGAGGCCGACGTCGAGGCCGTCGTCGCCGCGCTGCGCAGCGACTGGCTGACGACGGGCCCTGCCGTGGACGAGTTCGAGCGTGCCGTCGGCGAGCACGTCGGCGGGGCACACGTCGTGAGCGTCACGTCGGGGACGGCCGCGCTGCACGTCGCCTACGCGGCCGCGGGCGTCGGTCCGGGCGACGAGGTCGTGACGACGCCGCTGACGTTCGTCGCCACCGCGGCGGCCGCCGCGCTGCACGGCGCGCGCGTCGTGTTCGCCGACGTCGAGCCCGACACGGGCAACCTCGACGTCGACGCGGCACGCGCGTCGTTCACGGACCGCACCCGGGTGGTCGCCGCCGTCGACTACGCCGGCCTGCCGGCGAGCCCCGACAGGTTCGCCGCGCTCGCCCGCGAGAACGGCGCGCTCTTCCTCGAGGACGCCGCGCACTCCGTCGGCTCGCGCTGGGCCGGCCGTCCCGTCGGCTCGTTCGCGGACCTCACGACGCTGTCCTTCTTCCCCACGAAGAACCTGACGACGGCCGAGGGCGGGGCGGTCGTCACGACCGACGCCACCCTGGAGGCGCGCGCCCGGCGGTTCAAGAACCACGGCCTCGTGCGCGAGCCCGCGCAGCAGCGGTGGCCGGACGAGGGCCCGTGGCACCAGGAGGTGCACGCGTTCGGCCTCAACTACCGGCTGCCGGACGTGCTGGCCGCCCTGGGCACCTCGCAGCTGCGCCGGCTCGACGCGTTCCGCACGCGCCGGGCCGAGATCCACGCACGGTACGACGAAGGGCTGCGCGACCTCGACGGCGTGCTCCTGCCGGCCCGGCGCGACGAGGCGGAGCCGGCCTGGCACCTGTACCCGCTGCGCGTGCTCGACGGACGCCGCCGCGCGGTGTTCGAGCAGCTGCGCGCCGCCGGCATCGGCGTGCAGGTCAACTACGTCCCCGCGTACTGGCACCCGGTCTTCGCCGACCTCGGCTACCGACGGGGCGCGTGCCCGAACGCCGAGGCGTACTACGCGCAGGAGATCTCGCTCCCGCTGTTCCCCGACCTCACCGACGCGCAGGTGGACCGGGTGGTCGACGAGGTGCGCCGCGCCGTCTCGGGCCGTTGAGCGGGCCGTGACGGCCGCGGTCCCGGACCCTGCCGCCGCGACCGCACCGCCCGGTCCCTCGTCGACCCGCACGGTGCTCGGCCGCGGCTCCCTGTACACCCTGGCGACCGCGGGACCGGCGCTGGCGTCGCTCGCCGTGATCCCGGCGGTGACGCGTCTGCTCCCGGTCGAGGAGTACGACGTGGTCGCGGTCGCCACGGTCGTCGTGCAGATCTCGTACATCCTCCTCGCGCTCGGCCTCGGCGCCGCCATCACCCGCCAGTACGTCCTCGACCGCGACGGTGCCCCCGGGGCCCGCGGAGTCGTGCTCGTGGGCTCCGTCGTCGTGGCCGTGCTCGCCGCCGCCCTCGTCGCGGCGGGACCGCTGTGGGCGCCACCCGTGCTGGGACGCCCGTTCACCCCCGCGCTGGTGCTCGCGCTGGCCGCCGCCTGCGGCGGTGCGTGGATGGTGCTCGCCCAGGCCTACCTGCGCGGCGCCGACCGGCCGCTCCCGTTCGTGCTGCTGGCCGCGACCGCCGGGCTCGCCGGACCGGCGGCCGGTCTCCTGGCGGTCGCGCTGGTCGAGCGGGACGCGACCGTGTACCTCACGGGTGTGGCCGCGGGGTACCTCGTCGCGGGTGCCGCGGGCCTGCTGGTGGTGGCCCACGCGGGACGACCCCGCATCACCGCTCGGGGGCTGCTCGACGCGCTGCGGGTCGGTGTCCCGACCGTGCCGCACCAGGTGTCGCTGTACCTGGCGCTCGCCGGGCTCGTGGTGGTGGCCGACCGCGTGCTCGGTGACGGCGGTCGGGCGAACGTCGCCCTGACGATCGGCGCCGGCGCCACGGTCGTGACGGCGGGTCTCAACAACGCCTGGGCGCCGGTCGTCTACCGCGCCGCACCGTCGGACCGTCCGCGCGTCCTGGACGAGACGTCGCGCGCGATCGCGCTGGTGGCGGTCGTGCTCGCCGGCGGCGTCGCCCTGCTGTCGCCGTGGCTGGTCGGGCTCGCGGCGCCCGCGGCGTACCGTCCCGCGGAGCTCGTGCCGGCGGTCGCGCTCGCCTGCGGCGCGGCGCTGCCGTCGGTGCTGTACCTGGCGAGCGGTCACCTCGTGTTCGCTCGCGGCAGGACCGGGCTGCTCGCCGTGAGCACACCGCTGGCGGTCGCCGCCGGCCTCGGCACGGCGGTCGTGACGGCCCCGGTCTGGGGTCTGGGCGCCGTCGGCGTCGGTTACCTCGTCGCCTACGCGGCGCTCGCGGTCGCGACCACGGCCGTGCAGCGACACGTGGCCGACCAGCCGTGGTGGCCCCCCCTCATGCCGCTGGTCGTCCTGCTGTGGCTCGTCGTCAGCGCCGCCGGCGCGCTGCTGCCCGTGGCGGGCCCGTGGTCGTCCGTGCGCGTCGTCGCGGCCGCGGCGCTGGCCGCCGTCGGCCTGCTCGGGCTGCGGCGCGGCGCCACGCGCCCACCACGGCCGGCCCGACGCGACCCTCTCGCCTGAGCACGGCGCGCGCAGGCCGTGCGGCACGCGGCCCGTCCGTCACAGGACGAACGGCTCGGCGCGCTCGCCGGCGCGAGCACCGAGCGGCCGCGGCAGGTAGGTGGCCGCCGCCGAGACGAACGCCGTGAGCCCGAGCCCGGTGCCCTCGGAGGCTGCCGGGGAGCCGCCGTCGGCCCGTGCGCCGGCGGCTCCGCCGCGCCGGCGCACGGTGGCCGCGCCGCGCCGCGCCGGCGCGAGGACCCAGTGCTCGAGGAACGGCCCCGCCCGGCGGTGGTCCCACCCGAGCAGGTGCCGCAGCTCGTCCGGCTCACGGACGTCGTCGGCGCCGGTCTCCGCCCGGGCGACCGCCTGCAGCTCACCGCCGTCCGTACCGGTGTCGTAGAACTCGGGCCAGGTGCGCCGGAGCCGGTCGGTCGCACCGTCCGGCTCACCGTCGAGGCGCATCGGGTCACCCGTGACCGCGGTGTCGATCCCGAGCGACGCCGCGTAGACCAGCGGTGTGGACAACCGGTTCGACACGATCCGCTGCGCCCCCGTGACCAGGTCGTGGAGGCGCGCGAGGAAGAGCGGGTCGGTGCGCTCCCCCAGCGTGACGACGCGATGGCCGGCGGCGCGGTAGGCGTCCACCACACGCGGGTCGCGCGCCTCCACGTGGTACAGGCACACCGTCGACGGGCCCTCGGTCGCCGCCCAGGCGCGCGCGACCTCCGCGTGGTCGCCTCGCACGGCCTGGGTCGCGATGCCGTGCACGGGCACGATGACGGTGCCCGTTCCCGGGCCGCCGGCACCGAGGACCGCGCACAGGTAGTGCCACGGCGCGCCGACCGGCGTCGAGCGTCGCGGGCCGGCCGCCGGGTCCCAGGCTCGGGACGAGTGCGACCACACCAGCAGCCGCCTGCCGGGGCGTCGCGGGGTGCCGACGTCGGGGAAGTCGCGGAAGTGCGTGTCGAGCGGGCTGACGGCTGTCCAGCCGTGCTGCACCAGCCCGGCGACGTGCCGCGGCCCGCTCCACCCGACGTACGCGGCGAACGCGGACGAATGCCCGTAGTAGTGGTTCTGCGACTCCACGCCGGGCACCCTACGCGACCGACCGGCCGAGGACCGGCGGGTAGAGTGTGCGCGTCATTCCGCATCCTTCCCCGACCGGACAGGTAGAGACGAGTCATCGTGGCCGCGAACCCCGACGCCTGTCTCGTCATCCCCCTGTACAACGAGGCGACCGTCGTCGGGGACATCGTGCGCCAGGCCCGGGAGGCGTTCGACAACGTCGTCGTCGTGGACGACGGCAGCAGCGACGACTCGGCTGCGGCCGCACGCCGGGCAGGCGCCCTCGTCGTCCAGCACCCGGTCAACCTCGGCCAGGGTGCCGCGCTGCAGACCGGCATCGACGTCGCACTGCGCCTGGCCGGTGTGGAGTACCTGGTGACGTTCGACGCCGACGGGCAGCACCGGCTCGACGACGCCGTCGAGATGGTGCGGCGGCTGCGTCGCGACGAGGCCGACGTGGTGTTCGGCTCCCGGTTCCTCGACGGCCGCACGCAGGCGACACCGCTCAAGCGCACGGTGCTCCGTGCCGCCGTCGTCTACTCCCGGCTGACGACCGGCGTGCGCCTCACCGACACCCACAACGGCCTGCGCGCGCTGAACCGCCGGGCGGCGACGTCCTTCCGCATCCGGCAGAACCGCATGGCCCACGCCTCGGAGATCATCGCCAAGGTCGGGTCGTCCGACCTGCGCTGGGTGGAGCATCCCGTGCACATCCTCTACACCGACTACTCGCGGTCGAAGGGGCAGTCGGTGCTCAACGCCGTCAACATCCTGACCGAGCTCCTCTACCGATAGCGCTCCCCCATGCTCATCAAGATCCTCCTGCTCATCGCCATCCTGGCCATCGCCGGCCTGGGCCTGCGTGCCCCGTCGGGCGCACGGCACCTGGCGTTCCGACGGATCGCGGTGGTCGCCTTCGCCGGCCTCGCGGCACTCTCGGTGATCTTCCCCGAGGCGTGGAACGCGGCCGCCGACTGGGTCGGCGTGGGGCGTGGCACTGACCTCCTGCTGTACGGCCTCATCGTCTTCACGTTCGCCTCCATGGCCACGACGTACCGCCGCTTCCGCGAGCTCGAGCAGCGGTTCACCGAGCTCGCGCGGCGGCTCGCGGTCGACGAGGCCGTGGGCCCGCGGCTCACCGCCCCGGCGCCAGGGGCTGTCGACGACGCGGGCGACGACGGTCGGACGTCGTGACGGGTGCGCACGGCGAGCAGGACGTCGCGACCGACGGCACCGCCGCCGCGGGCGCACGGTCTCGACGGACCCTGGTCGGGCGGGTCGTCGGCGAGCTGTCGCTCTGGTCGCCGCGCACCGTCTTCTGGGCGTCGTTCGTCGGCTTCCTCGCACTGACCGGCGCGTGGAGCGTCGCCAGCCCGCTGTCGTCGGGTCCCGACGAGCCGACGCACCTGACGAAGGCCGCGGCGGTGGTGCGCGGCCAGTTCATCGGCCACCAGGAGCGACCCGGCTACTTCATCGTCCAGCTCCCGTCGCTCTACGACGCGATCGACGAGCTGCCCGCCTGCTACAACTTCACACCCGCCATCCCGGCGTCCTGCTCGAACCTGCCCCGAGGCGAGCTGAGCGCCGAGGCGCCCTCCGACCACACCGCGGGCTCGTACAACCCCGTGTACTACGCCGTCGTGGGCATCGTCACGCTCGGCCCGGACCGTGTCAGCATCCTCTACGCGACCCGCGTCGCCTCCGCGATGCTCGTGTCGCTCGCGCTCGCCCTCGCGATGCGCTCGGCGGCGGAGACCACGCGACCCGGGTGGGCGCTGGCGGGGACGTTCCTCGGTGTCACCCCCATGGTGGCGTTCCTCGGCGGGGTCGTGAACCCGAACTCGATCGAGGTCGCCGCCGGTCTCGGTCTGTGGGCGACGCTGGGAGTCGTCGTGCTGGCACCACGCGACGACCTCCTCGCGCGCCGCATGCTGCGCGCAGGTGTCCTCGTCGTCCTGCTGGCGAACGCCAAGCCGCTGTCCCTGCTCATGCTCGCCGTCGTCGTGCTCGCGTGCGTGGCGGCCGCACCGTGGCGACGCACCTGGGCCGTGCTCCGCGACCGCAGGGCGTGGCCGGGCCTCGCGCTCGGGACCGTGGGCGTGGCCCTCGCGCTCGCGTGGCTGGCCTGGGTCCGGCGGTTGGCGTCGGCGCCGGAGGTGCTGCACCCGGAGCTGACACCGCCGGTCGCCGCCGAGATCGTCCTGCGTGAGACCAGCGACTACCTGACGAACATGCTGGGTCAGTTCGGCTGGGTCGACACGGACCTGCCCGTCTGGCTGTACGTCCTGCTCGGCGGGACGGTCCTCGTCGCCCTGCTCCTGGCGGCCGCGGTGGGCGACCGCCGTCAGCGTGCCGTGCTGGCCGGAACCGCCGCGCTGCTCGTCGCGCTCCCGCTGGTGCTGCAGGTGCCGACCGCCACGGTGAGCGGCATCCCCTGGCAGGGACGGTACCTCCTCGCGATCGCGGTGGGCCTCCCGGTGCTCGCGGGGCTCGTCGTCGCGACCCGCGCACCGGCCGGCGCGGACGGCGTGCTGCGCCCCCTGGCCGCCCTCTGCACCGGCATCTGGGCCGCGGGGCACGTCCTCGCGTTCGGTCTCGCCCTGCGTCGGTACATGGTGGGCATCAGCCATCCGTACTTCGAGGTCGCGGGCTCCCCCTGGCGACCCCCGTACGTGCCGTGGCAGTCGTTGTTCGCGCTCTGCGTGCTGGGGGCGTGCGTGCTCGCCGTGGTCGTCGTGCGGGCAGGCCGGACGACGCGCGACGTGCCCGACGCCCCGGGCACGTCGGCATGAGCCGTCTGCGGGCCTGCCTCACCGTCGAGCAGCTCTGGCAGCGCGTCCCCGGCGGCTCCGGCACCTACATCGACGAGCTCACCACCGCGCTCGTCGCGCGGGACGACGTGCACGTGCAGGGCATCGCCGCGGCGCACCGCCGACCGGCCGCCCTCCCGGCGGGCGTGCCGGTCGCCCACGCACCGCTGCCACGGCGGCTGCTGTACGACGCGTGGAACTCGCTCGGTGCGCCACGCGCGGAGCACGTGGCCGCGGGCCCCCTCGACGTCGTGCACGCCACGACGTGGGCGGTACCACCCACGCGGCGACCCCTCGTCGTCACCGTGCACGACCTGGCGTTCCTGCACGACCCCACGCACTTCACGCCGCGCGGGGTCCGCTACTTCCGGCGTTCCCTCGACAGGGTGCGCGCGGAGGCGGCCGTCGTCGTCGTGCCGTCCGGGCACACCGCGCTCGACTGCGTGGCGCACGGTGTGGACCGCGCACGGCTGCGTGTGGTGCCCCACGGGGTCCGGGTGCCGCCGGTCGCCGCGGAGGCCGTCGTGCGCTGGCGTCTGCGGCACGGGGTGCCCGGCCCCTACGTGCTGTGGACCGGGACGCGCGAGCCGCGCAAGAACCTGCCGGTCCTGCTCGCGGCGCACCGCGCGCTGCGCGCACGCCGGCCGGACCTCGACCTGGTGCTGGTGGGGCCGGCCGGCTGGGGCGACGCGGGCGCCGAGCCGGCTCCCGGTGTCCACCTCCTCGGCCGGCTGGCCCCGGACGACCTGCACACCGCGTACGCGGGGGCCGCAGCGTTCTGCTTCCCCTCGTTGCGCGAGGGCTTCGGGCTGCCCGTGCTCGAGGCGATGGCGCACGGCGTCCCCGTGGTCACGTCGACCGGCACGCCGATGGCTGAGCTGGTGGGCGAGGACGCACCCGGTGGGCTCACCGTCGAGCCCCGCGACCCGGAGGCGGTCGCCCACGCGCTCGACGCGGTGCTGGACGACCGCGCCCGGTTCGCGGACCGCGCGCGCGCACGCGCGGCGACGTTCTCCTGGGACGGCGCGGCCTCGGCCACGGTCGACGCGTACCGCGCGGCGGTGCGCACGGCCTGAGCCCGGCCGAACTCGGGACGACACGGACATCGTCGCGTCGCTTCGTCCACCTGCGCGGACGTGCGTGCCACACTGGCGCCGTCCATCCCTGGAACGGAGCTGAACCGGTGCGCCCACGCCTCCTCCTCGCCGCCGCGGCGACGCTGCCGGTGCTGCCGGTGCTGCTGGGCGGGTGCTCGCTCCCGGCGACCGAGCCCACCGCCACACCGTCCTCCACGGGCGCCGCGTCCACCCCCGCCGCCCGGCCGACGACCGACGTGCCCGAGGTCTCCGCCTCCCCGACCGACGAGGCGCCGGCAGAGCCGGCCGGACCGACGGAGCCCGGCCAGGGTGAGACCCCGACGCCAGCCGGCGACCTCTCGCCCCAGGTCACGTACGCGGGTCCCGGCACGGCTCCCGGGACGTCGGAGGTCGCAGGTGTCGTGCCGGGCGTCGTCGAGGAGGGCGGCACGTGCCGGTTCCGGATCTCCGCGACCGGGCGCGCCACGGTCGAGCTGTCGTCCACCGGCATCGCCGACGCGAGCTCGACCTCCTGCGGTGCGGCCGAGACGGCACCGGGCGCCCTCGCGCCGGGCACCTGGACCGTCGTGCTCGAGTACTCGGGCGCCACCGGCGCCGGCACCTCGACGCCCACCACCTTCGAGGTCCCGTGATGTCCCGTCCTCGCCTCGTCGCGACGTTCGTCGCCGCCCTCGCCGCGCTCGGGATCGTCCCCGTCGTCGCGGCACCCGCGACTCTGCCCTCCGCCCAGGCGGCGGTGGCCGCGGACTTCGACGCGGGCAACATCATCTCGGACCAGGTCTTCTTCGCCCCCGGCACCATGACCGTCGCGCAGGTGCAGGCGTTCCTCACCACCAGGGGAGCGAGCTGCCGCGCGGGCGAGCAGCCCTGCCTCAAGGACTACACGGCCGCGACGGTCGCCCGCTCGGCCGAGGCCGGGCTGTGCGCCGGCTACGCGGGCGGGCGCCAGGAGACCGCGGCTCAGATGGTCGTCGGTGTCGCGGCGAGCTGCGGCATCAACCCGCAGGTGCTGCTCGTGCTCCTCGAGAAGGAGCAGTCGCTGGTGACGCGCACGTCGCCGACGTCCCGCGCGTACCAGATCGCGACGGGCTTCGGCTGCCCCGACACCGCGCCGTGCGACGCGCAGTACTACGGCCTGTTCAACCAGCTCTACCAGGCAGCGCGCCAGTACCAGCGGTACGCCGCGAGCCCGAACTCGTACGGGTACCGGGCCGGCAGGACCAACACGATCTACTGGCACCCCAACGCCGCGTGCGGCACCTCGCAGGTCTACATCGAGAACCAGGCGACCGCGGGCCTGTACAACTACACGCCGTACCGGCCGAACGCCGCCGCGCTGGCCAACCTCACCGGAACCGGCGACGCCTGCAGCTCGTACGGCAACCGCAACTTCTGGCGGCTGTTCACGGACTGGTTCGGCTCGACGCAGACGACCAGCTCGCTCATGCGCTCGACCACGGACGCCACGGTCTACCTCGTGTCGGGCGGCACGAAGTACCCGATCCGGACGATGGCGCAGGTGGACGCGCTCAAGCCGCTCGGCTCCGTCGCCTTCGTGTCGCAGCAGTACCTGGACCGCCGCACCACGGGCCCCGCGTTCCAGCGCTCGTTGCACTCGGCGGACGGCACGATCTACCTCGTCGACGAGGGCCGGCTGCACCCGTTCACGTCGTGCGGGCAGCTCGCGGACTTCGGGATGTCCTGCGCGTCGCTGGTCTCGGTGGACACGACGCAGGTCGCACGCTTCACACGTGCGGCCACCGTCTCGAACGTCGTGCGGACTCCGGCGGGCGTCCTGTTCCACGTCACCGTCGGCACGCGGCGCGAGGCGGCCGACACGGAGTCACTGAGCGCTGCCGGCCTGCCGACGGTCGGTCTCGCGCTGTCGGCGGCGACGATCTCCTCGCTGCCCTACGGCACCCCGCTCGTGCGGGACGGCCTCCTCCTGCGTGGTCGTACCGGAGGCGCGACCGTCGCGACCGTCGCGGGCGGCCCGGTCGCCGTCCCGGCAGCGCTCGCGACGCTGCCCGGGATCTCGTCGCTCGCGACGCGGCCGCTCGACGACGCGAGCGTCGCCGCGCTGACGACGACGGCACGACTGGCACCGGTGTCGCGCGACCCTGCCACGGGTGCCGTCCACCTGCTCACGACCGCGGGCCGGCTCCACCTGCTCGACGCGGCCACGGCCGGGTCCGCACCCGACGTGCCCGGAGCGCTGCTGAACCTCGTGCCGGCGGCCGGGAGCGCGGGCGGTCCGCTCTTCGCCAAGGAGGTGGGCAACGCCTCGGTGTACCTGCTGCGCGCGGGGTCGCTGCGCCCGCTCACCAACATGGGACACGTGACGGCCATCGCGCGTACGACCAGCGTCCAGCTCCGCGAGCTGCCGCCCGGGAGCGCCGCGCTGCTGCCGGCCGGTCAGGTCCAGGTCTCACCGGGCACGCTGATCAAGTCGCCGGACTCCGGGACCGTGTACCTCGTCACGTCGCTCGACGAGCGCCTCACGCTCAACTCGTTCGCGGTGACCGACGAGCTGGGCATCACCGGCTACACGACTCTCGCACGCACGCACGTCGACCGGTACGCACTCACGAGCGGCACGGTCCGCACGGCGGTGCGGTGCGGCTCCCAGACCTACCTCGGGCTGTCGGGCACGCTGTACCCCGCCTCCGAGGCCATGGTCGCGCGCTACCTGCTCGACCCGATCGTCGTGGACCAGGTGCTCTGCGCCCGGGCCTCGGTCTCGGCGACGCCGCTGGACCGCTTCCTGCGCGAGCCGAACGGCACCATCCACCTCGTCGAGAACGGGCAGAAGCGGCCGATCGGCTCCTACCAGCGCTACGTCGATGCCGGTGGCACGGCCGCCAACACCATCAACGTGACGTCGGCCACGGCGGCGCGGTTCCCGACCGGCGCTCGCTACTGACGACACCGGGCGGCGGCCGGGCACGGCCACGGGCACCGGACGGACCACCTACCATGGGACGATCCGTCGCGCTGCGAGCGCCCCGGTCGCCGACCCCCGCAGGACCAGAGAGCGAGAACATGCCCGAGACCGAAGCCGCGCTCCGCGCGCGCCGCCTGGCGGAGACGGAGCTGGTCCGGTTCGGTCCGCAGCCGCACTTCGTGCGCGGCACGTCCGCGTCGTTCCGGGACATCCGCCGGTACCGGGAGCTCCTCGTGCTCCTCGTCCGCCGCGAGCTGCGTGCGCGCTACAAGAACAGCACCCTCGGGTTCGCGTGGAGCTTCGCCAAGCCCGTGGCCCAGCTGCTCATCTACACCCTGATCCTGGGTGAGCTCCTGCAGATGAGCCGTGGCGTCCCGCAGTTCGCGATCTTCGTCTTCTGCGGGCTGACCCTGTGGACGTTCTTCAACGAGATGGTCGCGGGCGGCACCGGCTCGGTCGTCGGCAACTCGGGGCTGGTGAAGAAGATCTACGTGCCCCGCGAGGTGTTCCCGCTGAGCACGGTCGGGGGCGCGGCGTTCAACTTCGGCATCCAGTTCGTGGTCCTGACCATCGCGACGGTCGCGGTCGGCCGGGCCCCGATCTCGGTGCACCTCTGGTACGTCCCGGCCGCGGTCCTGCTCATGCTCCTGGTGGGCACGGGGCTCGCGCTGCTGCTCTCCGCGGTCAACGTCTACCTGCGCGACGTCCAGCACCTCGTGGAGATCGCCACGATGCTGCTGTTCTGGGCGTCGCCGATCGTGTACTCGTTCACCTACGTGCACGAGTACCTCAACGGGAACGCGCTCGAGCAGGTGTACCTGAGCAACCCGGTGACGATCGCGGTGCTGGCCTTCCAGCGCGGGATGTGGATGGCAGGGCCGGACAGCGCGTTCCCCGACGACCTGGGCGTCCGGCTCGTCGTCGCGATCGCGCTGGCGACCGTCTTCGTCTGGATCAGCCAACGGGTGTTCGCGCGCCTCGAGGGCAACTTCGCGCAGGAGCTGTGATGAGCACGTCCGCACCCGAGATCATCCGCGTCGACGGCGTCTCGAAGAAGTTCGTGCTGCACACCGACAAGTCGCTCAAGGAACGGCTCGTGCGCAACCGCCGCCGGCCGGCACGCGGCACCGAGGACTTCTGGGCCCTGCGCCACGTCGACCTCAGCATCGCCGCGGGGAGCACGGTCGGCCTGATGGGCTCGAACGGCTCGGGCAAGAGCACGCTGCTCAAGGTCATCGGCGCCATCGTGCAGCCCACCACGGGCACGGTCCTGCGGCGCGGCCGGCTCGCGGCCCTCCTGGAGCTCGGTGCCGGCTTCCACCCCGACCTGACCGGGCGCGAGAACGTGTACCTCAACGCGTCGCTGCTCGGCATGTCACGCGAGGACACGGACCGCCGCTTCGACGCGATCGTCGAGTTCTCCGGCGTCGAGAAGTTCATCGACAACCAGGTGAAGTTCTACTCCTCCGGCATGTACGTGCGGCTCGCGTTCGCGGTCGCCGTCCACGTCGACCCCGACCTGCTGCTCGTCGACGAGGTGCTGGCGGTGGGCGACGAGCCGTTCCAGCGCAAGTGCATGGACAAGATCCGCGCGTTCCAGTCCGAGGGCCGCACGATCGTGCTCGTGAGCCACTCGGCGGACCAGGTCGGGGACCTGTGCGACCGCGCCGTGCTGCTGCGCGACGGCCTCGTCGAGGCGGACGGCGACCCGCGGGTGGCGATCAGGGCTCTGCGCGAGGGCTTCGAGAAGGACCGTCGTGCACGCGAGCACACCGTGGACGCGAGCGAGCACGCACGTGGGTCGATCGACTCGGTCGAGCTGCTGGACGCGGACGGCGGCCCCGTGACCGAGATCGGCACAGGAACCGACGTCGTCGCCCGCATCGAGGTCGACCTCGTCGAGGACGTCCGGGACTGGATGCTGGGCTTCGCCCTGGAGACTCCGCTGGGCCAGCGTGTGTACCACGTCAACTCGCACCAGTCCGGTGTGTCGCTCATCCCCGGCAAGGGCCGGCACACGGTGGAGGTCCGCCTGCCGCGGCTGGCGCTGGGTGCGGGCCGGTACGTCGTGCGCGTCGGGGTCGCCGAGGTCAACGGCGAGATGATCGACCTGCAGCCCCAGGCCACGACGCTGGACGTCGTCTCCGGGCACCTCGGCAACGGCGTGCTCGACGTCGCGAGCGAGGTCGCAGCACTCTCGTGACTCACGGGGCGAGATCCGGTGACCTGCGGTCGCCGCGGGTACGGTGACGAAGGGCGCGGACGCCGGTCGCGCCCTTGCCCCGCCCCTTGCACGGATCGGTCACGTCATGCGCCGCAGCACCGCACTGCTCACCGTCCTGACCGTCGGTAGCCTCGTCCTGCCGACGGCCGCGCACGCCGATCCCCTCCCCCGAGGCCTGGCGAGCGCGAGCCGGACGGCACCCGACGCACCGCCCGACGCCCCCCTGGCGAGCGGGCCGGACCCGGCCGACGTGGACGTCGCCGTCGTGGACGTCGCCCTCGTGGTCGACGCGCCCGCCCCTGCCGCGACGTCGCGGCAGCAGCAGCGACGCGCCGCGCCCGATGCTGTCGTCGGTGCCGGGGACAGGCTCGACGTCGACGTCGACGTCGACGAGGGCCGCCTGGCCACACCGGCCGTCGCCGCCGCCGGGACGGACACCGTGGGCCTCACGTGGCCGGAGGAGATGGACGTCTCCGGGCTGAGCCTGGAGGTTCGGACCCGGACCGACGGCACCTGGAGCGACTGGCAGCCGGTCGAACCCGAGGTGGGTCCCGACGCTGGCACGGTGGAGGCCGCACGCCCCGTCAGGGGCGGGAGCGAGGCGATGTGGATCGGGGACGCCGATGCCGTCCAGGTCTCGCTCGACGCCGTGCGCGGTGCCGGTGTCGCGGGCCTGTCCCTCGCGCTCGTCGGGACCGACCCCGGCGCCGCAGCCGACCCCGGCCAGCAGGTCCCGGACGACCCCGGCGCCGCCGTCGAACCCGGTCCGCAGGTGTCGCAGGACCCCGGACCCGCGCCGTCCCCGACGCCGTCCACCTCGGCCACCCCGACACCCCACCCCGACGACCAGCCGGCGCCCACGCCCGAGGGCTCGGAGTCGACGGAGGGCGCCGTCGTGCGTCCCGCGACCTGGACCGCGCCCGTCGCGACGGGCGCGGTCCTGACGGCAGCGCCCGCAGGGGCCGTGGCCGCCGCCACCGGCGCCGCGCCGACCGTCATCCCCCGCTCGCAGTGGGGTGCACCGGCGCCGGTGTGCACGCCGGACGTCGCCGGCACGCTCGTCGGAGCCGTCGTGCACCACACGGCGAACCCCAACACGTACTCGACCGTCCAGGAGGCCATGGCCGTCATGCGGTCGAACGCGGCCTACCACATCAACAGCCGCGGCTGGTGCGACCTCGGATACAACTTCGTCGTCGACAAGTGGGGCAACATCTACGAGGGCCGGGCCGGCAGCATGTACGCGCCGGTGGTCGGCGTGCACGCCGGCGGGTTCAACACCGGCACGGTGGGCGTCGCCATGCTCGGGACCTACGACAGCGCGCCCTCGAACGCGACGCAGGCCGCTGTCGGCACGATCATCGGCTACCGGCTGGGCATGCACCGGGTCGACCCGCGCGGTTCGATGTCCTACCGGACGGGCGAGGGTGAGAACTCCCGGTACCAGAACACGACCGTGACGCTCCCGCGCGTCTTCGGGCACCGCGACGTCTCGTTCACCGCCTGCCCCGGCAACGGGGGCTACGCGGTGCTCCCGATGATCCGCGCGGTCGCCTGGGACGTCAGCCAGGCGGCGTGGGGCTCGCCGCCCAGCAGCCTCATGCGCACCGCGGACGACGCCACCGTGTACCTGCTCGCCAGCGGCACGAGGCACGTCGTGCGCGACGTGGCGACGTTGTCGGCCTACAGCACGCTCGGACCCGTCACGTACGTGTCGAAGGAGTACCTGGCGTACTGGCCCGTCGGTCCGGCCGTGTCGCGCGCGGCCGTCGCTCCCACGGGGACGGTCTACTTCGTCGACGCCGCGATCCGACTCGCCTTCGCCACCTGTGCCGAGGTCACGGACTTCGGCCTCGACTGCGGCACCGCGATCCGGCTGGACGCCGAGCAGACCGCCCGCCTGCACAACGGCGGGCGCATGCAGCGCACCTACCAGACGACCACGGGCAAGACGTTCTACATCACCGACGGCACCAGGCGCGAGATCGCCGACCCTGCGTCGGCCGCCGCCGCCGGTCTGCCGTCCGGGTCGGTCCGCCTCACGGAGGGCGGGCTCGCGTACCTCCCGTACGGGCAACCGGTCGTCCGCGACGGGCTGCTGCTCGTCGAGCGGAACGGCGCGCGCTCCGTGGCGACCTCTCCCGGCGGCGCCGTCTTCGTGCCGAGCGGGCTGCGAGGCGTCCCCGGTCTCGCCGACGGGCCGCAGACGCCTCTCGACCAGGCCAGCATCATCCGCGTCCCGACCCGGGCGACCGCCACGTCGTTCGTCCGCGGCTCGGACCGCCGGACGTGGTTCCTCAGCGAGGCCGGGCGCACCCCGGTCACCGGCGCCGCGGTGCCCGTCAGCACGTCGGCGCTCCCCGACGACGTCCTGGCACGGGTGCCGCAGACCGCACCGGCACCCACCCCGTTCCTCGTCAAGACCCCGACGAGCGGCACCGTGTTCGTCGTCCTGGCGGGCGCGCTCGCACCGTTGCGGTCCTGGTCCGACCTCGTGCGGCTCGCCGGCACGTCCGCACCGGAGATCCGGACCGTGTCGGCACCGGTCCTCGGGCTGCTGCCGACCCGGGCGCCCTACACCCCGCCCGGCACGCTCGCCCGCAGCGCGGCGAGCCCGTCCGTCTTCCTGCTGGACGGCGAGGACTCCCGCATACCGGTGAGCACGTTCGCCGTGACGGCAGAGCTGGGCATCACCCGGCTGACCGTGGTCCCGGACGCGGAGCTCACCCGTCGGGGCACGGGACCTGCCGCGCTACGGACGATCGTGACGTGCGGCTCCCAGCGGCTCATCGGCCTCGGGGGCCAGGCGTGGGAGATCCTCCCGGCCGACAGGTCGCACTTCCCGAGCGCCACCACCGACCTCGACCCGGCGACGTGCGCCGCGCTGCCGCGCTCCGCGAGGCCCGCGAGCCGGTTCCTGCGCACCTCCGACGGGACGATCTACTGGATCGAGTCCGGCACCAAACGGCCGATCTCGTCCATGGCTCGGTTCACGTCGCTCGGTGGCAGCACCGCCACGATGATCCAGATCTCGGACTTCGCGGCCGGTCGCATCCCCACGGGTGCCCGCACCTGACCCCGGCGGTGGGCCGCCCGCGGGCCAGGTCGCGGCTGCGGCGCCCCTCAGCGGCGGCGCCGCAGCCGCGACCGGACCCGCGAGGCGAATCCACGCGGTGTACGGCGCCACATCCGATCACGCGCCGCGGCCGCCCGCGCGGCCTCGCCGCGCGCCGCCGCGAGCTCGTCCCGCAGCTGCTCGATGACCTGCTCGCTCTCGGTCCGCTCGCGCAGGGCCTCGACCGCCTGCGCCCACTGCAGGTCGAACCGGTCCCCACCGCGGACGTCGGTCAACGTCTGGCGCCAGATGTGCCGGAGGTCCGACTCGGCCTCCGCCCGCGCCTCCTCCACGGAGCGGTCCGCGAGCGGTGAGACGGCGCTCTGGAAGCGGGCCTCGTCGACGACGAACCGCTCGACCAGCTCGTCGGTCAGGTCGAGCCCGATGTCGGTCGCCATCGCACGCACCGCGTCCTCGACGGTGACCCACGGCGCGAGCTCGGGCTGCCGGGTCGCCTGCGCCATCTTGAGCGCCCCGTTGAACAGTCCGCGGGTCAGCAGGCTGTCGCGCGTGGTCCCCCGCACGTGCCACTCCTGGTCGATCGCGACGAGCTGTCCGTCGGCCGTCACCAGCACGTTGTGCGGCACCAGGTCGACCGGCAGCCACTCCTCGTCGTCGGACGGCAGCAGCGCGGCCCAGCGGCGCAGCAGATCGGGCCGCCCCGCGCGGTCCCGGACGAGGGCGTGGACCATCTCGGTACCGCTGACGACGGCCTCGCGCGGCTTCGGCTCGTGCCGGATGTCGGCGTCGGTCCCGCCGCCGACCGCGCGCCGGGTCACGACGAGCCCGTCGTCCTCGGCGCGGACCTCGGCCCGGACGACGTACGGGGTGCGTCGCTCGCTGCTGAACATCACCGCCAGGCGGTCCTGCGGCCACAGGTCGGCCGGCGCGCCCTTGCCCGCCAACGCGTACAGCGAGTTCGCGAAGTGCTCGCCCACGCCCGACTCGACGAGCGTGCTCCACAGCAGCGCCTCGTCCGCGAGCTGCAGCCGGGGCACCAGGTAGTCCGGGCTGGGGAACCGCGGCATGCCGACCGCCAGGCCGGACGCACGCCGCAGCAGCTCGTCGGCCATGAGCACGCGGGGCAGCTTGTAGTCGGGGAAGGCTCCGAGGAACTCGGGCGAGAACCCGGCCTGCGTGAGCATCGCCTGGAGCGTGCGACGTGGGAAGGTACGCGCCGGTGACGTCAGGACGTACCGCTCGAGCGAGTCGAACGGCCGGTTGGTGTGGTCCTCCACGGCACCGGCGAGGTACTTCGCCCCCAGGGGGTTCTCGATGGCGAGCGCCAGGGCACCACCGTCCTTCAGCACCGCGTGGCACTGACGCAGGAAGCGCAGGTACGGCTCCGGGTCGGCGGTCCCGCCACCGACGTACTCGAGCACGCCGATGACGACCACGAGGTCGTAGACCGGCTCGGCGGGCACGTCGTCGAGCGTGCCGACGCACACCTCGACGTGCGGCAGGTCCCTGGTACGCAGCCGCGCGACACGCGCCCGGGCGGGCATCGGCTCGACGGAGTCGACCACGGCGCACGTCTCACCGAGGTACCGCGTGATCGGGCCGTTCCCGCAGCCGATCTCCAGGACGCGCATGTCGGGGCGCAGGTCGAGCCCGCGCAGGATGTTCGCACGGCTCGGGTCGAGCGAGTACTCCGTGCCCCAGTCCGTCGCGCGCGACGCCAGCTCCTCCGACATCGAGCTCAGGTCCGTCGCGGCACCGACGATCTGCGCCAGGCGTTCCTCGGCGCCGTCGGCGTAGGCGATCCCGGCGTCCGACAGCACCCGCAGACCATGCTCGTCGACGGACCCGCGGGCGCGGACCGGTGTCGGGTCGGACATCATTCCTCCTCGTGGGACGCACCTCGCGGTGCGCCGGACAGCCGGGTCAACGGACGTCCGACGGCACGGCGCTGGTCGGCACCCTTGCCGCAGCACCACGCCGGACGCCGCGCCACTTCTGAACGTGGTACAGCGGGTTGACGACGAGGTAGTAGAGCTTGCGTCGCCAGCCGTAGTCTCGGTCGCGAAGGATACGCACCGCGTCGCGCAGCACGCCGCGGGTGCTCATCCGCACGACGACGGCGAGCGACGGGCGCGCCACGGCGATCCCGACCTCGCGCTGTCCGAGGGTCTCGGCCTCCATCCGCTCGTCGTACTCGGCGAGCGTCAGGTCGTTCGAGTGCACGACGACAGCCCGGGGCGCGTACGCCTTGACCATCCCCGCGGCCACGACGTCGCGGCCGAGCAGCTGGTCCTCCGCGTAGGACACGTCGCGGTAGGGCGTCGGTCCGACGAGCACGTCCCGGCGCGCTGCGCTGTTGACGTCGGAGTAGAACGTCACGGCGTTGCGGACCGCCTCGGACGTGACGAAGTCGTCCTCGTAGAACAAGGAGGTGCCGAAGTCGGGGCCGAAGCCGCTGAAGACCGCGTCGATCTCGTACTTGAGCAACGGGAAGCAGGTCGGGCGGGGCACCTGCTTGCCCATGACCGCCACCACCCGGGGCGCGAGCGTGAACGGCTGCAGCAGCTCGTAGAGCCACCGGTCGGTCGCGGGCACGGCGTCGTGCGTCAGGTACGCGACGTACCGACCGGCCGCGCGGTGCGCGGCCAGGTTGCGCGTGCGACCGTGGCCGAACTCCTCGTTGGGGATGCGCAGCAGCTCGACCTCGGGGAACTCGGCCACGATGTCGAGCGTGCCGTCCGTCGACCCGGAGTCGATCACCAGCACCTCGACGACGCCGTCCACGCGCTGGGCGCGCACGCCGTTCAGGAGGTCGCGCAGGTACCGCTCGCCGTTGTAGGTCAGGACCACGACCGTGGCGAGCACCTCCTCCTCGGCGTGCGTCTGCGCCGGCGGGTCAGGCGTCACGGCCATCGACGATGTCCTCCCAGGTGCGCCGGATGCCCTCGGCGAGAGTGGTGGTGGGGCGGCTGCGGAACTCGGCCTCGAACCGCGCCGTGGCAAGGGTCACGTGGTCGACGAACGTGGGAGGCGCCGGCTCGTACCGTCGATCGAGCTGCCGCCCCGTCACCTCCTCGACCACGCGCATGATCTCGTCGAGGCTGTGGCCGCGCCCGCTGCCGAGGTTGTAGAGGTCGTGCCGCGGCGTCGCCTCGATGATGTCCGCGACCATCTCCGCGACGTCGGCGACGTAGACGTAGTCGCGCACCATGGAGCCGTCGCCGAACACCGTGACCGGCTGACCGTCGGCGAGCCGGCGCAGGAAGATCGGGATCACGCCCTGACGCTTGGCGGGGTTCTGCCGAGGCCCGTACGGGTTCGATATCCGGACGACGGTGGACGCGAGGTCCCGCTTCCGGCGGAAGTACCGCAGGTAGTGCTCGATCGCGAGCTTCCCGATGGCGTAGGGCGACACGGGCAGCGTCGGGTCGTCCTCGGAGAACACCGCGCGGTTCTGGTCCCCGTAGATCGCCCCGCCCGTGCTGGCGAACACGACGTGGCGCACACCGGCGTCCGCGCACGCACCCAGCAGGTCGATGCTCGACAGCAGGTTCGTCCGGACGTCCATCGTGGGGTCGTTCTCGGCCGTCGCGGGATCCGTCGTGGAGAGCATGTGCACGACCACGTGCTGTCCCGCGACGGCCCGCCGCACGTCTGCCGCGTTGAGGAAGTCGCCCGCCAGGACCCGGACCCCCGCCGCGCCGAACTGCGTGCGCGAGGTGCCGAAGCGGTCGAAGGCGCTGACGCGGTGCCCGCGCGGCACGAGCGCGTCGACGATGTGCGAACCGATGAAGCCGTTGCCCCCCACGACCAGGACGTCAGCCACGCATCGCCTCCGTGAGGAAGGTCATGAACTGCTTGCCGGCATGGTCCCAGGACAGATCCGCGACGCTGTGCGACGCGCGCGCCGCGTGAGCTGCCTGGTCGGGGTTGTCCAGCACGTCGAGCAGCGTCCGTGCGAGGGCCCTCGGCGCCGGCGGGCAGTACCGCAGGAACGGGTTGCTGCTCACCAGGGTGTTGTTCTCCCCGGTGTTGATGACCGGGACCACGCCGGCCGCGAGCAGCTCGAGCGGCAGCAGCGACATGTTGGTCAACGACAGCACGAGAGCCGCAGCGCACCGGTTGTACAGCGCGTCGAGCTCGGTCACCGGCATCGCGGCGTGGTTGACGTAGCGGAACGGCAGGTCGTAGTTCGACACGTCCCAGCCGGCGAAGTGCAGCGTCACCTCGGGCCGCTCGCGCGCCAGGTGCTCCAGCGCGAGGACGCCGAGCTCGAACCCCCGCCGCGTGGTGACGGGCCGCGCGTAGAAGAACAGGTCGTCCCGCCGCGCGCTGTTCGTGTACGAGTAGCTGCGCAGGTCGACACCGAAGTCGAAGGGAGTCGTGCGCATCCCGTAGTCCCGCGCGAGCTTCGTCGCGAGCCAGCCGCCCGCGGTGATCCCGTGGAACCCGAACCGGTAAGTGTTCTCCGCCAGCACGTGCTCGGTGCCCACCGGGTAGAAGGCCGGCTCGAAGTCCTGGACGAAGTAGAAGCGACGGGCCTCGGACGGGTCGAGGTACGCCGGGTAGGCCGTCTCCCAGCCCGTCGCGAAGATCGCGTCCGTACCCGGGGCGACCCGGCCGTCGTACTCCACGAACCGTGCCCGCACGTCCGGGTAGCTCCGGCTCGACCGCACGAGGTCCTGCAGGTACCGGGCGTCGATGCGGTGGTCCGCGGAGTGGTAGAGGTAGACGGTGGCCTCGTGCCCGGCCCGCTCGAGGTAGTCGATGAAGCGGAAGATGTTCTGGTGCCCGCCGGAGGACTCACCGGGAGGGTGCATGATCCAGGCCGTGCGCACGGGACGGTCCCGGACCGAGACCGTGGACCCCTGCCACGGCGCCGGCTGCGTCCAGTCCACCGCGCTGGCGTCGTGCGTGCGGACCAGCATCCGGATCTCAGCCCTCGGCGCGGGGTCGACCTCACCACGGACGAGACGGCCACGCGTCCGGTCGAGGACCTTCACCACGACCGCCCGAAGCCCTTGGTCCCTGAGCACGGCTACCAGCCGACGTACGTGATGCATTGACTCCCCTCCTGCCCCTGTGCGCACGGCCGGGCTCGGGCGACGGCGCGTCCACGGAAGCTGCCCGGCCGGATCGTCCTGACCGTCATGCGCCGCGCCCCGCGGACCGCATCCCGCACGCTACCAGCGTCCGGACGGCCGACCTCGCGCTCAGTCGCGGCTCCAGCAGCTGTCCGTCGCGCCCTGGTGGGCGGGCTGCCAGCCCGGCAGCAGCGCGGCCATGTCGGGCGCCCCGCACACCACCCGCACGTCCAGGGCCTCGAGCGCGTCCGGCACCTGCGCCAGCTCACCCGGACCGGCAGCACCCTCGGCCCACATCTGCAGCGCCCACCGCTGCGCCGCCAGCGCACCCGGCTCGTCGTCGTACGCCGTGATGTACCCCGGGCGCGTGCCCACGGGTGACAGCCGCGACGTGATCGTGCCCACGGTCGCGACGACCTCGTCGCGCGCGAGGTAGCGACCCCCGGCGTCCCGCGCGACGATCCAGCGCGCCAGCCCGAGGTCGGCGGAGGCCGTCTTCCATCCGCCGGGCGGCCCGAACCCGGCGTGGTTCGCCGCGCTCCACAGCGGCGTCCCGCTGCCCACCACCACCGTGCAGACCCCGACCGCGAGCAGCGCCCGCGGCTCGGGGCGCAGCCGGGCGACGACCCCCGGGAGCATGCCGACGAGCGCGGGGACCGGGACCACCCAGACCGCACGCCACGCGATGGACTCGGTACCCATGACTCGCACGAGCAGGTCGTTCGCGGCGGGCAGCGCGATCACCAACCCGGCCAGCACGCTCGCCGCGGCCGTCGTGCGGCCCAGCGGGGCTCTCGCGGCCGCGAGCCGCCGCGAGGCCAGCCCGAGGATCGCCGCGGCGGCGGCCAGCGCGACCACGGTGGCGGGCACACCGACCCCGAGCGTGCGCACCCACGGGTTCAGCGCGCTCGCGGCGCTCGTCTGCCCCGCACCGCTCGTGCGTCCGACCAGGAGGGTGGCCACGCCGCCCAGCACGGGGTACAGCGACCCGGCGGCGAGCAGCACGAGGCCGGTGCGGGCCCGTCGTCCGAGAGCCGCGCCCGCCGCTGCCACCGCGAGCACACCCGGGAGGACGAAGACGCCCGCCGGGGACAGCCCGACCGCGACGACGCCGAGGCACGCGACGCGCAGCGCGTGCCTCGGCAGCTCGCGCCGAGGCGCTGCGACGGCGGCCGCGAGCCAGGCGTAGGCCAGCGGCACGAGCACCGCGAGCAGCGTCACCTTGCCTTGCCAGATGCGTCCGAGGTGCAGGTTCCCCCACGAGGCGTTGATCGGCCCGCCCCAGCACACGTAGACCATCGCCAGCACCAGGGCCAGCAGGGGCCATCTCACGCGCCACGCCCGGAGCAGCGACCAGAGCGCCCACACGGCGGCGAACGTGGCGGCGGGGACGTACAGACCGTAGACGAGCGTGCCCGCCGACACGCCTGTGACGTGCGACGTCATGCCCGCCAGCGCCTCGAACGACGCGACGTACGGCGTCTGCGACGGGAGGCCCGGCCACCTGCCGTCGGACAGGATGACGTCACCGACGTCCATCCACCCGTGGTCTGCGATCCACGTCGTCCGCACCATGTACGCCGCGTCGTCCAGGTCGGGCCGGACGAGGACCGACGACAGCGCCGCGGCGGCGACCCCCACCGCGGCCGCGACCAGGTCGCGGGTGCCCCGCGCGGGCCGTGAGGGGCTCGCGGTGCGCACCCGGAGCGCAGCCACGACGGCGAGCACCCCGGCGCCGACCGCCCACACGTACCAGACGACCGGTCCGTCGAGGGGTGTGACCAGCACCACGTGGTAGAGCACCGTCCACAGGGCGAGGGCGCCGACGGCCCACACGAGCGCGCCGTCGACCGCGTCCGCCACCAGCGCCGACCGCGGCGCGTGCGGACCGCGGCGCGTGCGGCGCGGCGCTCCCGGCGGTACGGACCCGGCGAGCTCATCTTGCGAGACGGTCCTGGGCTCCACGAGTACGAGACCCTAGCCGGACGCCGGGCCCCCGGCCGGTCGCCGGGCCCCCGACCCCCGCTAGAGTGCGGCGGGTACCTCGACAGCAGGAGATCTCATGCGCGTTCTCGTGACCGGCGGCGCCGGCTTCATCGGCTCCAACTTCGTCCACCAGACGGTGCGCGAGCGTCCCGACGTGCACGTCACGGTGCTCGACGCGCTCACCTACGCGGGCGACGAGCGCAGCCTCGACCCGGTCGAGGGGAAGGTCACGTTCGCCAAGGGCGACATCGCCGACCCCGACGTCGTCGACCGGCTGGTGAAGGACGCCGACCTCGTCGTGCACTTCGCGGCGGAGTCGCACAACGACAACTCGCTGCACGACCCGTGGCCGTTCGTGCGGACCAACGTCATCGGCACCTACCAGCTGCTCGAGGCCGTGCGCCGGTACGACGTGCGCTACCACCACGTGTCGACCGACGAGGTCTACGGCGACCTCGAGCTCGACGACCCGGCCAAGTTCACGCCGGACACGCCGTACAACCCCTCGAGCCCGTACTCGTCGACCAAGGCGTCGTCCGACCTGCTCGTGCGCGCGTGGGCCCGCAGCTTCGGGGTGCGCGCGACGATCTCGAACTGCTCGAACAACTACGGGCCCTTCCAGCACGTGGAGAAGTTCATCCCGCGGCAGATCACCAACGTGATCGACGGGGTGCGGCCCAAGCTGTACGGCACGGGCGAGAACGTGCGCGACTGGATCCACGTCGAGGACCACAACTCGGCGGTCTGGGCGATCATCGACAGGGGCCGCCTCGGCGAGACCTACCTCATCGGCGCGGACGGCGAGAAGGACAACAAGACCGTCATCGAGCTCATCCTCGAGCTCATGGGGCAGCCCGCCGACGCGTACGACCACGTGAACGACCGCCCCGGCCACGACCTGCGCTACGCGATCGACGCGACCAGGCTGCGCACCGAGCTGGGCTGGGAGCCGCAGTACACGACGTTCGACGACGGCCTCGCCGCGACGATCGACTGGTACCGCGCCAACGAGGCGTGGTGGCGTCCGCAGAAGGACGCCACCGAGGCGAAGTACGCCGTGCTCGGTCGCTGAGCGCGGCGACGGACGCTCCTGCCTGCAGCCATCTCCACAGATCCTCCACGACGCCCCTGCGTCGCTCACCCGCGCGACACCCCGTCGCTCTCCTACGATCGACCGGTGACCTCCCGCCACGCCGCGCAGCGGCGCCTTCGCGCGCCCCGGCACGCCCGCAACCCGCACTCCCGCGGTGTGCTGCGCGGTGTCGCGCTCGCCGTCACGAGCATCGTGGTGTTCGGTGCCGCGGGCGGGGCGGCGTTCGCCGCGCGGCTGACGAACAACGTCGACGGCCTGGACCTCGAGGGTCTCGTCGAGGCAGCACCCACGCCGACCGCGGTCGACCCGACGGACGTGCACGCGGGGCAGGCGATCAACGTCCTGATCCTCGGCTCCGACCAGCGCGACGGCGTGAACGCGGAGATCGGCGGAGTCGAGGACGGCATGCGTTCCGACACGACGATCCTCCTGCACGTGTCGGCCGACCGGACGCGCGTCGAGATGGTGTCGATCCCCCGCGACTCCCTGGTCGACGTGCCGTCCTGCACGCTGACCAACGGCAAGACGACCAAGGCGCAGCGCAACGCGATGTTCAACTCGGCGTTCGCGCTCGGCTGGGACTACGGCGGCGACCTGCAGTCCGCGGCCGCGTGCACGGTCAGCACGGTGCAGGCCAACACGGGTGTCGTGGTCACCAACGTGGTCATCGTGGACTTCGCCGGCTTCCAGAGCATGATCGACGCCATCGGCGGCGTGCCGATGTGCGTGGCGGAGGACGTCTACGACAAGTACACCGGACTGAACCTCACGGCCGGTCAGCACATGCTCGACGGCACTTCCGCGCTGCAGTACGCCCGCGCTCGGCACGGCACGTCCTTCGACGGGTCGGACACCATGCGCGCGGGTCGGCAGCAGAAGCTCATCGCGAACGTCGCGAACGAGGTGCTGTCGAAGAACCTGCTCACCGACGGCGCGCAGCTCATGCAGTTCCTCAGCGCCGCCACGCGGTCCGTGACCACGAACCTGGGCGTCGCGGACCTCACCGGCCTCGCCTTCAGCCTGCGCGGTGTCGACCGTGCGAACATCATGTTCATGACCGTGCCGTGGGCGCCCGCGAAGAGCGACCCGAACCGCGTGGAGTGGACCAGCGAGGCGGACGCGCTGTGGGCCAACATCGCGGCCGACATCCCGATGCTGGGCCAGCCGGAGGCACCGCCGGAGCCCGAGGCGCCCGCGGCGCCGCCGGAGGGGTCCGACCCGGCGGCGGGCGAACCCGAGGCACCGTCGGTGCAGGCCGAGCCGACCCCGACGGACACCAAGACGCCCGGCGTCGACGCGTTCACGGCCGCGGACATGACGACGACGAGCTGCTGAGCGGGCACGTGACCGGCCGACGGGACGACGACGCCACCCAGCCCCCCAGCTTCGCGCCGGACGGCGCACGCAGCCGGCCCGACGCGGGCGGTGCGCGTGTCGTGCGGTCGACGGGGGCGCGACCGGCCGCCCCCGCGCGCGTCGTGCGCGGCACCCCGGCCGCCGAGCGAGCGACGTCGTCCGGGACCCGCGGGACCCGCGCGACCCCGCCGCCGGCGCACCAGCCGCGCGGCGCTCCCCCACGCGCGCCCTCCCCACCACCGGCTGTGCCACCGCGCGCGACGACCCCGCGGGCAGCGCCACCCCGCACGGCCACGGCCCGCGCGACCGCGGCGCGGCAGCCGACCGCACGTCCGGCCTCCGCCCCGCCCGCCGCGGGGCCTGCGGGCCCCGCTACCGCCCCTGGCGGCGGACGGCGTCGTGGGCGCCCTCTCGGCGTCGTCGCGCTCCTGGTCCTCGTCGCCCTCGTGGCGTGGCCCGTCGGCCTGCTGATCTGGGCGAACGGGCTGCTGGTGCGCACCCCCGCGCTGTCCGGCGCGGCCGGCACACCGGGCACCACCTACCTGCTGGCAGGCTCCGACGCCCGGGGCGAGGACGGCGGCATCCCCGAGGACGGTACGGAAGGTCACCGCACCGACACGATCCTGCTGCTGCACGTCCCCGCGAGCGGACCGACCGCGCTGATCTCGCTGCCCCGCGACTCGTACGTCGACGTGCCGGGGTACGGGGGGTCGAAGCTCAACGCCGCGTTCGCGTGGGGCGGCGCCCCGCTGCTGGTGCAGACCGTCGAGGGCCTGACGGGGCTCACGATCGACCACTACGCGGAGATCGGCATGGGCGGTGTCTCCCACCTCGTCGACGCGGTCGGCGGCGTGAACCTCTGCTACGACGGCGACGTGAACGACCCGGACTCCGGCATGGTCTGGAGCCCCGGCTGCCACGACGTGGACGGCACCGCGGCGCTGGCGTTCGCACGCATGCGCAAGTCCGACCCCCTGGGTGACGTCGGCCGGGCGCAGCGGCAGCGGCAGCTCATCGGCGCCACCATGGGCAAGGTCAGCCCGCGCTCGCTCGCGCTGAACCCCGGCGCGCAGGTCGCGCTGGTCCGCGCAGGTACGGGCGCCCTGACGTTCGACGAGGACGCGGGGGTGCTCGACGTCGCGCGCCTCGCCCTGGCGTTCCGCGACGCGAACGGCGAGGGCGGCATCACGGGCACGCCGCCGATCGCGAGCATGGACCACCGACCGGGCAACGTCGGCTCGACCGTGCTGCTCGACCCGGAGCTGACGCCCGGGTTCTTCGCTGCGATCCGGGACGGCTCGCTGCCGCCCGGTCAGGTGGGTGGCGTCCCGGGCTCGTAGCCCTCGGCGGTCCTCGGCGACAGCGCGTCAGGCGGAAAAGCCCGCCGCGGGCGCCGACGCACGGGCCCGCAGCCGCTCGCCCTTCGCGTCGGCCTGGGCACGCAGGCCGTCCTGGAAGTCCGCCATCGCGGCACGCAGTCGCTCGGCGTCCGGTCCGGTGCCCGACGCGAGGACGCGCACGGCCAGCAGGCCCGCGTTGCGCGCGCCCCCGACCGACACGGTCGCGACGGGGACACCCGCGGGCATCTGGACGATGGACAGCAGCGAGTCCATGCCGTCGAGGTGCGCGAGCGGCACCGGGACGCCGATGACGGGCAGCGGCGTGACGGCCGCGAGCATGCCCGGCAGGTGGGCCGCTCCCCCGGCGCCCGCGACGATCACACGCAGGCCGCGACCTGCGGCCTCGCGCCCGTACGCGACCATCTTGTCCGGCTGGCGGTGCGCGGACACGACGTCGACCTCGACCGGCACGCCGAACTCGGCGAGCGCGTCGGCGGCGGCCTGCATGACGGGCCAGTCGGAGTCCGACCCCATGACGACGCCGACGAGGCTGCCTGCGGACGTGGTGCCGGTCATCGCTGTCCTCCGTCGTCGGTGGTGTCGCCACGCAGTCTCGCGGCCGCGGCGCGCGCGCGTGCGCGCACGTCGTCCAGGTCGTCGCCCGACACGTTGACGTGCCCGAGCTTGCGGCCCGGTCGGACCGCCTTGCCGTACAGGTGCACCTTGGCAGCCGGGTCGGCTCCGAGCACGTCGCGCAGCGCGTCGGTCGGGTCGTCGAGCGTGCTGCCCAGGACGTTCGCCATGACCGTCCACCGCGCGACGGGCGCGACGTCACCGAGCGGCAGGTCGAGGACCGCGCGCAGGTGCTGCTCGAACTGGCTGGTCACGGCGCCGTCGATGGTCCAGTGCCCCGAGTTGTGCGGGCGCATCGCGAGCTCGTTGACGAGCACGCGCGGTGCGCCGCCGTCCGGGTCCGGCACCTCGAACAGCTCGACCGCGAGCACGCCGGTGACGTCGAGCCCGTCGGCGACGGTCCGGGCCACCTGCTCGGCCTGCGCGGCGGTCGCCGGGTCGAGCGCGGGCGCGGGCGCGACGACCTCGGCGCACACCCCGCCGCGCTGCACCGACTCGACGACGGGCCACACGGCGCTGCGTCCCGAGGGCGTGCGGGCGACGAGCACGGCGAGCTCGCGCGTGAACGGCACGAGCTCCTCGGCCAGCAGCGCCGGCCCCGTGCCGTCGGCGGCCGCCGCGCACCATCCCACGACGTCGTCGGGCGCGGGCCCGTCGCCCACGACGCGCACGCCCTTGCCGTCGTAGCCGCCGCGCGTCGTCTTCACGACGGCCCGGCCGCCGACCGCGGTGCGGAAGCGCTCGAGGTCGGCGAGGTCGGCGACCGGCGCCCACCGGGGGCACGGCACGCCGAGGTCGGTCAGGCGTCGCCGCATGACGGCCTTGTCCTGCGCGTGCAGGAGCGCGGCGGGTCCCGGGTGCACGGGCACGCCGCGTGCGGCGACGGCGTCGAGCACGGCGCCGGGGACGTGCTCGTGCTCGAACGTCAGGACGTCGGCGCCGTCGACGAGTGCGAGCACCGCGCCGACGTCGCAGGCCGCACCCACCGGGGAGTCGGCGACCGCCTGGGCGGCGGACGCGTCGGGCGCCTCGGCCAGGACGCGCAGGTGCAGGCCCAGCGCGGTCGCGGGACCGGCCATCATGCGGGCGAGCTGCCCGCCCCCGACGACGGCCACGGTGGGAGGAGTCACGGGCGTCGAGCCTAGCCGGTGGCGGTCGACGCTCCGTGCCCGTCTTGACTCACGGGACCGACGCCTGGACCAGACGCCCCTCGCCCGTGACGGACAGCGCGCCGTCCGCGGCGGGCACGAACCCGGCGCACCCTGCCGAGAGCTCGAGCTCCTCGCCCGACGCGGACCGCAACGTCACCGTGCCCTCGAGGCAGAGCACGACGCGCGGGCCGACGCTCGGCAGCCGGCACGCCCCCGCAGGGGTGACGCGCGTGACCGACAGCTCGAAGTCGTCGACGGGCGCGTAGTACACGTCGGTCGCGTCGTACACGTGCTCGGGCGCGATGCGGATCGGGGGCGCCGCGACGCAGTCGACGGCGCGCAGCAGCTCGGGGATGTCGACGTGCTTCGACGTCAGCCCGGCGCGCAGCACGTTGTCGGAGTTCGCCATGATCTCGATCGCGAACCCGTCCAGGTACGCGTGCACCGCACCGGCGGGCACGAAGAGCGCCTCTCCGGGGCGGAGCGTCACGGGGTTGAGCAGCACCGCCGTCACGGCGCCCGGATCACCCGGGTAGGCGCGCTCCAGCAGGTCGACGGCACGATCCGTCCGCGGGGACGGCGACCCGCCGCGCAGGCGCGCGCGGAACTCGTCGGCGAGCTCGGCGACCTCGCCCGGCGTGGGACGGGTGCCCTCGCTCACCAGGCGCGTGAACGCCTCGTGCACGCCGGTGGGGCTGGGGTCGGCGGTGACGGTCTTGTGGAGCTGGCGCGCGACGGGGTGCTGCAGCCCGCGCAGGATCTCGGCGGTGCGGCGCGGTGCCCGGAAGCCGACCAGCGCCTCGAACGTGGTCAGCGCGTACACCAGCTCCGGCTTGTGGTTGCGGTCGCGGTACGAGCGCCGGGGGTCGTCCAGCGGGACACCGCGCTCGTCCTCGCGTGCGTACCCGGCGCGGGCGAGCTGGATGCTCGGGTGCACCTGCAGCGACAGCGGGCGCGCAGCCGCGATGAGCTTGAGCAGGAACGGCAGGTGGTCGCCGAACCGCGAGGCCACGTCGGCGCCGAGCAGCGCCCCGGGGTCGCGGGCGATCGCCGCGTGCAGGGGCTCGTCGGCGGGCCCCACCAGCAGGGACGAGGACGACGGGTGACCGCCGAACCACGCCTCGGCGACCGGCTGGTCGTCGGCGGGCCGCCCCAGCAGGTCCGGGATGGCGGTCGACGATCCCCAGGCGTACGCCTGGAGCACCGGCTCGAGACCCTGCATCCTCACCCTCCCCACCCTGCGCCGCACGCGACCTCAGACGGGCAGCCTAGCCGCAGGTGGCGGCCGCTACGTGCCGATTCGCACCGATTCATCCTTCACCACCGCCGCTCGCGCCGCACCGAGATGACGGCACCCCGCGGCAGCACGACGTCCGGACGCAGCGACGCGGGCACGCCGGACAGGAACAGCGCGAACACGGCGGGCCGCCGTTGGGCGAGCTCGAGGCGACCGCCGTCGGCGTTCGCGAGGTCACGCGCGAGCGCGAGCCCCAGCCCGGTGCCCGCGCCGGACGTGACGTCACGCTCGAAGATCCGCGGCGCCAGGTCGTCGGGCACGCCCGCGCCCTCGTCGCCGACCTCGACGACGACGGCACGCGACGGCCCACCGGGGCGCGAGCGCACGGTCGTGGTGCCCGCTCCGTGCTTGAGGGAGTTCTCGATGAGCGTCGCGAGGACCTGCGCGAGCGCTCCGGGGGTCGCGAGGACCTGGGTGGACGGGTCGACGTCGACGACGAGCCTGCGGCCGGCCGCGGCGAACGTCGGCGCCCACTCCTCCTCCTGCTGGTGCACGACCTCGTGCAGCGAGATCGCCTCGGTCGTGCCGCCCTGGGCGCGTCGCGACCCGGCCAGCAGGTCGTCGACGACGCGCACGAGCCGCTCGACCTGCTCGAGGGAGATCCGGGCCTCCTCACGCACCTCGGCCTCGCCGGCGGCGAGCATGATCTCCTCGAGCCGCATCGACAGCGCGGTCAGCGGCGTGCGCAGCTGGTGCGAGGCGTCGGACGCGAACTGCCGCTCGGCCGCGAGCCTGCCGGCCATGCGGTCGGCGCTGCGGGCGAGCTCGGCGGCGACCAGGTCGATCTCCTCGACCCCGGACGGCTCGAGCTGTGGGCGGACCTGCCCGGAGCCCAGCTGCTCGGCGGACGCCGCGAGGTACACCAGCGGCGCCGCGAGGCGGTTCGCCTGCCAGATGGCCATGGCGATGCCGGCAGCGAACGCGACGACGGCGGCGACCACGACGAGCGCGATGACCTGCGTGGACATCCAGAAGACGTCCCACCACGAGACGTAGAGCAGGATCGTGGCGGCCGTGTCCGACGTGGTCTGCACCGTGACGCGCCGCTGGTCGACCGTCGGGCCCGCGCGGTACGTCTCACCGTCCGGGGTGCGCACCACGACGGCCGCCTCGATCTCGCCGTCACCCCCCGTGTACGGCTCGAGCATGCGGTCGGACAGCGAGATCTCCTGCTCGACGCGGAAGTCGACCGTGCGGGCGACGGACTGCGCGCGGATCTCCAGACCGCGCAGCTCGTTCTCACGCACGAGCTGCGCCCCGAGGAACGCGAGCGGGAACCCCAGCAGGACGACCGCGACCGTGACCGCCGCGATCGTCGCCTGCAGGACGCGACGGCGCACGCGTCAGACCCGGTCGAGCGGCCCTGCCGCCGCCGCGGGCGCCGCGGCGTCGGCCGAGCTGCCGGTCTCGAACCGGAAGCCCATGCCGCGCACGGTCGTGATGTACCGCGGGGCGTTCGCGTCGTCGCCGAGCTTGCGACGCAGCCACGAGACGTGCATGTCGAGCGTCTTGGTCGACCCCGTCGGGTCCGACCCCCACACCTCGCGCATGAGCGTCTCGCGCGCCACGACGGTCCCCGCGGCGGCCACGAGCACGCGCAGCAGGTCGAACTCCTTGGCCGTCAGGTGCAGCTCGCGCTCGCCCTGGAAGGCGCGGTGGGCCGCGACGTCCACCCGCACGTTCTGGGCGTGCAGCTCGTCCTCGTCGGCCGGGTCCCCCACGGTGCGGCGCAGCAGCGCCCGGACGCGCGCGAGCAGCTCCGCGAGCCGGAACGGCTTGGTGACGTAGTCGTCGGCGCCCGCGTCGAGACCGACCACGAGGTCGACCTCGTCCGCGCGCGCGGTCAGCACGAGGACCGGCGTCGTCAGGCCCTGGCTGCGGATCGCGCGGGCGACGTCCAGACCGTCCATGTCGGGCAGGCCCAGGTCGAGCACCACGAGGTCCGCGCTCGGCGCGCCGTCGATCGCGCCTTGACCCGTGCCTTGCACGCGCACGTCGTAACCTTCACGCCCGAGCGCCCGCGCCAAAGGCTCGGCAATCGCGGGGTCGTCCTCCGCCAGCAGCACCTGGGTCATTCGGCCATGTTAGGTCACGGACTCGCCCGCTCCGCCAGCCCTCGGTCCCGGACGCGCCGAGAATGTCGCCGGATCGTCACACTCCGTCGCCCGGGGTGCCCCGTGGGCGTGCGCCCGGGGGTGGAGCCCGGCCCCCGCGGGGGTCCGACCGCGGGTGCACGACGGCCCGCACCACCGCCGCCTACGCTCGGGGGATGTCGTGGTGGGACCGGTTGTGGCAGTGGGAGGACACCCACCGGCTCGGCGTCGACGTCACGATCGCCGTGCTCCTGGGACTCGTCCTGGTCCCTGCCTCGATCGCGGTGCTCGGCACGGGGACGCAGGACGTCGTCACGGCCGTCCTGGTCACGCTGTGCGTGCTCGGCGTCGTCGTCCCGCTCGCGTGGCGCCGGACGCGCCCCGCGGTCTCGGTCGCGCTCGTCTACACCAGCGCGCTGCTGCACGTGGTCGCCGGGTTCCCCCTGCTGCCCGTCGACGTCGTCGTGCCGTTTGCGCTCTACTCGGTCGCGCTGCACGGCCCGCGGTGGGCGCACCGCACGGGCATCGTCGGCGCGCTGGTCGGCTCGCTCGTGGTCGGCGCGGGCCTGGCGCTGCCGTACGACAGGCTCGCCGCCGCCATGCTGACGCTGCTGAGCGCGAGCATCTTCCTGGTCGCGTGGGCGTTCGGCCTGGTGCGCCGCAGCCGGCGCGAGCACCTCGAGGCCCTCGTCGACCGCGCGCACCGGCTCGAGGTCGAGCGCGACCAGCAGGCGATCATCGCGACGGCCGCCGAGCGCTCGCGCATCGCGCGCGAGATGCACGACATCGTGGCCCACAGCCTGTCCGTGATCATCGCGCAGGCCGACGGCGGCCGGTACGCCGCGGTGCACGACCCCGACGCCGCGAGCCGCTCGCTCGGCACGATCGCCGAGACCGGACGGGCCGCGCTCACCGACATGCGCCGCCTGCTCGGCGTGCTGCGCGAGGCCCCCGGTGCCGGCGCACCCGGCGACGCCGCACCGGGCGTGCTGCGCACGGCGCCGGTGCCGCACACCGGCCCGGTGACCGCCACGACCGCGCCGCAGCCCGCCGTCGAGGACGTCGAGCAGCTCGTCGCCCAGATGCGGGCCAGCGGCATGCGCGTGTCGTACGTGCGGATCGGCACGCCCCGGCACCTGCCGCCCGGTGCGGGCCTCACCGTGTACCGCATCGCCCAGGAGTCCCTGACGAACGTGCTCAAGCACGCCGGGCCGGACCCCGGCGTCACCGTCATGCTGCAGTGGCGGCCGGCGGCCGTGACGCTCGAGGTGAGCGACGACGGCCGCGGCGCGGCCGCCGACTCCGACGGTCAGGGGCAGGGGCTGCTGGGGATGCGCGAGCGCACCACCATGTTCGGCGGCACCGTGACCGCCGGACCACGCCCCGGCGGCGGTTTCCGCGTCCGCGTGACGCTCCCGACGCCCGCCGGGCCGGGCCGGGCCCACGACAGCAGCACCGACACCCACAGTGCGGGAGGATCCACCGCGTGAGCACCCCGACCCCCGACCCCGCCGCGACCGTCCGCGTCGCGCTCGTCGACGACCAGCAGCTCGTCCGCGCGGGCTTCCGCATGGTCATCGACTCGCAGCAGGACCTCGAGGTCGTGCTCGAGGCCGGTGACGGCGCGCAGGCCGTGCGCGCGCTCGACCCCGCGGCCCGGACCGCCACGGGTCCCGTCGACGTCGTGCTCATGGACGTGCGCATGCCGACCATGGACGGCCTCGAGGCGACCGAGCGGATCGTGTCGCGCGCGACCGCCGAGGCGCCGGCACCCAAGGTCATCGTCCTGACGACGTTCGACCTCGACGAGTACGTGCTCGCCGCGATCCGTGCCGGCGCGAGCGGCTTCCTGCTCAAGGACGCGCCACCGGAGGAGATGCTCGCCGCGATCCGCACGGTGCACCGCGGTGACGCCGTCATCGCGCCGTCCAGCACGCGCAGGCTGCTCGAGCACCTGGTCACCGCGTTGCCCGACGACGAGCCGACCACGGCGGACCACCCGGCCCGCCAGGCGGTCGCGCACCTCACCGACCGCGAGCGCGAGGTCCTCGTCCTCATGGCCCGCGGCCGCTCGAACACCGAGATCGGGCAGGACCTGTTCGTCGCCGAGGCGACCGTCAAGACGCACGTCGGCCGCATCCTGGCCAAGGTCGGCGCGCGCGACCGCGTGCAGGCCGTCGTCGTGGCCTACGAGGCGGGCCTGGTCCGACCGGGGTCCTGAGGTCCACCGCCCCGGGGCCGGACGGGCCGGCACGGCGCGTGCGGCCACGGGATGACACCCCCACCGGCAGGACCCACCCGGGGCTGGACGCGGCGCGACGGGGACGAGGGTGAGGCTGGAGGCACACCTCGAGACAGGAGCACCCGTTGGACACCACCGCCCCCCGCCCCCTCGACCGGTCCGCGGACGCCGCGGCACCCGCGTCCCGCGCCCGCGCGCTGACGAAGGTGTACGGGTCGGGCGCCGCCGCGGTCCGCGCGCTCGACGGCGTCGACGTGGACTTCGCGACCGGGGCGTTCACCGCGATCATGGGCCCGTCCGGGTCGGGCAAGTCGACGCTCATGCACCTGCTCGCGGGGCTCGACGACGCGACGTCCGGCACGGTCCGGCTCGGGACGACCGAGCTCACGTCGCTCGACGACGACACGCTGACCCGGCTGCGCCGCGACCGCGTCGGGTTCGTGTTCCAGTCGTTCAACCTGCTGCCGATGCTCACGGCCGAGCAGAACATCCTCCTGCCGCTGGACCTCGCGGGGCGCGCACCGGACCGCGCCTGGTTCGACACGCTGGTCTCGACCCTCGGCCTGCAGGCACGTCTGACGCACCGCCCGAGCGAGCTGTCCGGCGGCCAGCAGCAGCGCGTCGCGATCGCGCGCGCCCTGGTCGCCCAGCCCGAGGTCGTCTTCGCCGACGAGCCCACGGGCAACCTCGACTCACGTGCGGGCGCGGAGGTCCTGAGCTTCCTGCGCCGCTCGGTCCGCGAGCTGGGGCGCACGATCATCATGGTCACGCACGACCCGACGGCGGCGGCCTACGCCGACCGCGTCCTGCTGCTGGCCGACGGCCGGATCGCCGGGGACATCGCGGACCCGACGCCCGAGTCGGTGCTCGCGGGCCTCGAGGGGCTGCGTGCGCTCGAGGCGCCGGCGGGCACGCCGACCGGCGCGGTCCCCGTGGTCGACGCGAGGACCGGAGGGCTGCGCTGATGCTGCGGCTCACGCTCGCCCAGATGCGGCGCAGCCTGCCCCGGCTGGTCGCGGCGGGCATCGCGATCATGCTCGGGTCGGCGTTCGTCACGGCCACGCTCACCGCGGGCGACGTCATCACGCGCAGCGGGTACGACGCCGTCACCGCCTCGTACGGGAAGGCCGACCTGGTGGCCCTGCCGATACCCGAACGGCTGGCCGAGGTGCTGCGGACGACGCGAGGCACACCGGGTGTCGTCGCGGCGGACCCGCTGCTGGTCGGGTGGGCGTCGTTCGAGAGCGGGCGGCGCGGTGTGACCCAGACCCTGGTGCCCGTCCCGTCGGATCCGTCGCTGGGGTCGCTCGAGGTCGCCGAGGGTCGAGCCCCGGCGACGGACGCCGAGGTCGCGCTACCCGCCACGACGGCCGAACGGCTGGGCGTCGGCATCGGTGACACGGTGCGCGCGACCTGGACCGTGTGGTCCGAGGAGCCGTCGGAGCCTCCCGCCGAGGACGCGGGAGGCGCGGGCGTCCGCGACGACGGCGCCGAGGTCGCACCGCGCGAGGACGCGCTGTCGTCCGTCGCGACCACCGGGGCGGCAGACGTCGTGGTCGTCGGGCTGGTCGACGACCCGCACGGCGCCTGGTCGCGCTACGGCGGTGCGGGGGTGGCGACCGTCGACGCGGTCGTGCGTTGGAGCGGCGGGACGGGCCTGGAGGACGTGGGCTCGGCGGGGGTGACCGTCGCGGTCGACGGCGACGTCGAGGCGGTGCGCGCCGCGCTGGCGCAGGAGCTCACCGGGGTCGAGGTCCTCACGCGCGACGAGGCCGCCGCGCGGACGGTCGAGCAGTACGGCGCCGGCAACCTGATCGTCATGCTCGTGCTCGGCTTCGCCGCCGTCGCGCTGCTGGTCGCCGCGCTCGTCATCTCGAACACCTTCCAGGTGCTCGTCGCGCAGCGCACGCGGATGCTCGCGCTCCTGCGCTGCGTCGGCGCGCGGCGTCGACAGCTGCGCGCCTCGGTCCTGCTCGAGGCGACGGTCCTCGGGATAGTGTCCGGCGCCGCGGGCGTCGTGGTCGGCCTGGGGCTCGCCCAGGTCACCCTGAGCGTGCTGTCACGCACCCAGGACGGTGTGCCGCTGCCGACGCTCGTGCAGCCGACCCTCGGCAACGTGCTGGTCCCCGTGCTCGTGGGCGCGGCCGTGACGGTCGGCGCCGCGCTCGTGCCGGCGCGCGCCGCGACCAGGGTGTCGCCCGTCGCGGCGCTGCGTCCCGCCGAGGCCCCGACGGTGCGCGCACGGCCCGGCAGGGTGCGTCTGACCTTCTCGCTGCTGCTGACCGTCGGCGGTGCAGCGGCGCTGGTCGGCGGCGTCGTGATGGCCCGGCAGGGGCTCGGCGTCGACGTGATGCTGCCCCTGGCGGTCGGGGTCCTGGGCGGCGCGGCGTCGTTCGTCGGGCTGCTCGTGGGTGCTCCGCTGTGGATCCCCGGCGTGGTCTCGGCGCTCGGCCGTCCGGTCGCGAGGATCAGCACGAGCGCCCGGCTCGCCGCCGCCAACACGGTGCGCAACCCGCGCCGCACGTCGGCGACCAGCACCGCGCTCGTCATCGGCGTCACGCTCGTGGTGATGATGAGCACCGGTGCGGTGTCCGCGCAGACGTCGTTGGCGCGCGAGATGGACGAGCGCGGCCCGGTCGACCTGGTCGTCGTCGACACGGACCGCGAGGCGCTCGCGGCGGACCTGGCAGGCGACGTCGGCGCGGTCGACGGCGTCGAGACGGTCGTCGCGTCGCGGACGGGTACGGTCGAGGCCGTGGGCGGCCGCACCGTCGAGGCCATGGTGCTCGACCCTGCGGACGCCCACGTGCTGCGCGACGCCGTCGCCGCCGCCGCCGTCGCCGACGGGCGCAGCGTCGTGCCGCAGTGGTGGTCGGCGGGTGGTTCGCAGGTCGAGGCGGTCCTGCCGGGCGGGACCGACGCCGTGCGGCTCGACGTCCTGCCGCGCGGTGTCGACACGGCGCTGCTCACGTCGCAGGCGGCCGACGCGCTGGGGCTCGACGACGCACGGTCCGCGCTGCTCGTGCGGTTCGACCCGGACGCCGACGCGACGTCCACCCTGCAGCGCGTGCAGGACGTGGTGGCGAGCGACTCGTTGCGGGTCCTGAGCGCCGCGGCGCAGCGGCAGGACGACGAGCGGATCGTCGACGTCGTGCTGGCGATCGTCATCGGCCTGCTGGGGGTGGCGGTGGTCATCGCGCTCATCGGTGTCGCGAACACGCTGTCGCTGTCCGTCCTCGAGCGGCGACGCGAGTCCGCGACCCTGCGGGCGATCGGGCTGTCGCGCCGCGGCCTGCGGTGGATGCTCGCGACCGAGGGCATGCTCATCGCCGGTGTCGCGGCGCTGATCGGCACGGTGCTGGGCCTGCTGTACGGCTGGGCGGGTGCGGCCACGGTGTTCGGCACGTTCGGCGACCTGCACCTGACGGTGCCGTGGGTGCACGTCGCGGCGGTGCTGGTCGTGGCGCTCCTAGCGGGCCTGGCCGCCTCGGCGCTGCCGGCGCGGTCGGCCGTCCGCACCCCGCCGGTGGCGGCGCTCGGCGTGGACTGAGCCGCGTCGGTCGCACGTCGCCCGAGCCGCTGGGCGGCGGAACGGACCACGGCCGCGGTCCGGTGCGGAGGAGGGCCCACCGGACCGTCGAGCCGACCACAGTCCCGGGGCCGGGAGGTGTCACCCACACCTCCCGGCCCCGGGTCGCCGTGGGGCCCACGTCCGGGGCGATGCTCCGGGGGTGCGGTTCACCATCCCCTCGCCCCTCCTGCCCGGCCGGTTCCTCGACGTCGACGCCGAGCCCGGCCTGCCCGCGGGCGCGCTGCGCCGCCGCCTCGCGCTGCTCACGGGGGACGCACGGTGGGCCGCGCCGGGCGCGCTGCTCGCGGTCGCGGGCCGCACCCTCGACGACGCGCACCCCGCCGGCGCCCCGCCCCTGCTGCCGGGCGCCCACGTCGGCCCCGGCCCGGCGCCGCACGACGACGTCGCCGCCGCGGAGCGCGCGGGAGCGCACGTCGCGGTCGTCACCGGTCCCGGGGCCGGGCGCCTCCTGGCGCTCGCGGACGGCGAACGCGTGCGCGTCCCGGTCCCGCAGCACGCCGACGCGCGCATCGAGGTCCGCCGCCGCGGGCGCCGCGTACGCGTCCGGGCGGTCGGCGTGCGCGGCAGCCTGCCCGCGCCCCGTCGCGGCCGCGGCTCCCGCCGCGGGCGTGCCGTGCCGGCGGCGGTCCCGCTCGGCACGCGGCACCGCACGTGGGCCGCGGGCGCACCGCTGCGGGTCGCCGGGACCACGCTGCAGCTGCGCGGGGCGCAGGTCGCGCACCTCCCGCGCGGACGTCCGCGGCGCCGCGTGCCGCCGTGGGCGTGGACCGGCGCGGCGTCGGCCGTCGGTGCCGTCACGCTGGCCGCCGTCCTGCGCCAGCCCGTGCTGCTGCTCACCGCGGCGATCGGCCTCGCCGGGCTGCTCGGCATGCTGGGCACCGGCACGGCCACGCAGGACGGCTCCCCCACCGACCGCGTCGACCCTCCCGCGCCCCCGGCCGCCGGCGACCCCGCGCCGCAGGACGTCGCCGCGCTGCGACGGGCGACGGTGCAGCGGCTGGGCGGCCGCACCGGGTCCGTGCAGGGCGACGACGCGCCGTGGCCCGCCGACGGCACGCTCGTGCTCGTCGGTCCACGCCGCGCGACGCTGCCCGTCGCCCGCGCGCTCACGCTGCGCACGCTGGGCGCCGGGACGCCGACGCGGCTGGTGCTGCACGCACCCGGCACGGCGCAGTGGCGGTGGACGCGCTGGTGGGAGCCGTCCGACGCGCTGCCCGCACCCGACGAGCGCGACGTCCTCGTCGTCTCCGACGGCACCGGGACCGACCTCGGGGCGTGGCGTGCCGCCGCACCGCACGCGCGGCTCCTGCTCGTGCTGCCACCAGGTGCGAGCGTCCCCGCGTGGGCGTCCACCGTCGTGCCGCTCGACGACCGCGCCGCACCGGTCGAGGGCGTCGGCGAGGACGTGGCCGACGCGCAGGGCCGCGCGGCGGCCGCGCTGGGCTGGCTGCTCGCGACACGCGAGGGCCCCGGTGCCCACGTGCCGCTGCGGCCCGTCGCGCTCGGCGACCTGCCCGGTGTCCCCGCACCCGACGCGGTGACGGTCGCCGCCACATGGCGGCACGTCGCCGGTCCGCGCGCCCTCGCGGCCCCCGTGGGCGTCGGTGCGGACGGGCACGGCGCCGCGCTCGACCTCGTGCGCGACGGCCCGCACGCGCTGGTCGCCGGCACCACGGGCGCGGGCAAGTCCGAGCTGCTGACGACGCTCGTGCTCGGTCTCGCGCTCATGCACCCGCCCCGGCGGCTGGCGGTCCTGCTCGTGGACTTCAAGGGCGGCACCGGTCTGGGGCCGCTCGCGGGGCTGCCGCACGTCGTCGACCACGTCCACGACCTCGACGTCGCGGCCGCGCGACGCACGCTCGGGGGGCTGCGCGCCGAGGTGCGCCGTCGCGAGCGGCTGCTGGCGCGCGCGGGCCGGACCGACGTCGCCGACCTCGACCCCGCCGCCGCCGCGACGCCGCCGCGGCTCCTCGTCGTCGTCGACGAGCTGCGAGCGCTCGTCGACGACCTGCCGGAGGCACCCGCCACGCTCGCACGGCTCGCCGCCCAGGGCCGCGCGCTCGGGATGCACCTCGTCCTCGCGACGCAGCGACCGGCCGGCGCCGTACCCGCCGACCTGCGGGCCAACGTCGGGCTGCGCGTCGCCCTGCGCGTCGCCGACGAGGACGACTCGCGCGACGTCGTCGGCACACCCGATGCCGCACACCTCGACGTCACGACGCCGGGCCGCGCGCTCGTCCGCGTCGGCCCCCGCCCCGCGGTGCCCGTCCAGGTGGCCCGTGCACGGCACAGACGCGGCGAGCCACCGGTCCGGCTGGTCGCACCCCTGCCGGCACGGGACGCGACCGCGACGGCGTGGCGCGTGCGGCGCACGACCCCGCCCGACGACGACGTCGCCGCGTGGGTGGCCGCCTGCCGCGACGCCGCGCGCGGCCTGCCCGGCACCGGTGTGCCGTGGCTGCCCGCCCTGCCCGACCGGGTGCGCGCCGCCGACGCGGGCACCCCCACCGGCCCGGACGGCCTCCTCGTCGCGATCGCCGACGTCCCCGACGAGCAGCGGCGCACGGCCGTCCGGTGGCGCCCGGACCACGGCCCGCTCCTCGTGCTCGGCGGCCCCCGGTCCGGGCGCTCCACGGCGCTGCTCACGGCCGGGACGCACGCGCTGCACGCGGGTGCGCACGTGCACGCCGTCGGGCTGCCCGGACCGGCGCTCGACCACCTGCGCGCGGCCGCCACGCACCGGGTGGGCACGACCGTGCCGCTCGACGACGTGCACCGCGTCCTGCTGCTGGTCGACCGCCTCGCCGCGCGGCACGACCCGGCCGGGCCGGCCGACGTGCTGCTCGTCGACGGTCTGGACGCGCTGCTCGACGCGCTCGCGTCGCACGCCCGCGGCGTCGGTGCCGAGCTGCTCACGACGCTGCTGCGGCGCCCTCCCGACGGCGTGCACGTCGCCGCGGCGGGTCCGGTCGTGCCCGCGCTGTCACGCCTGCTCGGGGCGTTCGGGACGCGGCTCGTCCTGCCCGTCCCCGACGTCGCGCTCGACGCGCAGGCCGGCGTCCCGGCCGGGCTCGCGGGACCGCGCACCGTGCCCGGGCGCGCGGTCGCGTGCGTGTCGGACGGTGCGTACCTGTGCCAGGTCGTGCTCCCGTGCGACCGGCCGGTCCGCGCACCTGGCACCGCAGCGGGTACGGCAGGGGGCGCCGCAGCAGGCACGGCAGGAGGCACGGCAGCAGGCACGGCGCCCGTCACGGCACCGCACGCCGGCCCGGGCGCTGCGCACGGAGCCGCGCCGGCCCCGCTGCGGATCGGCACGCTGCCCGCACGCTCGCCCCTGCCAGCCCCGACGTCGCGCCCACCGGGCGCGCACCAGGACCTCGACCGCTGGATCCCGCTGGGAGTGGGCGGTGACGGCCCCGGACCCGTCGCCGTCGACCGCGCGCGGCCGCTCGTCGTCGCCGGACCCCCGGGCTCGGGGCGCAGCAGTGCGCTGCGCACGGTCGCGCTGGCGTGGGCGGCCGCCGGGCGGCACGTCCTGGTGCTCACGTCCGCCGCGCGCGCGTCCCCCGGGCGCCGCCCGGACGGGGACGGGTTGACGCACGTGGGCCCGGACGACGTGGACGCGGTCCTCGACCTGCTCGACGGGCAGGACGGGCACGACGGGCACGGCACCGGCCGCAGCGTGCTCCTGGTCGACGACGCCGACCAGCTCGAGCGCACCGCACCTCAGGTCGCCGAGCGCCTCGAGGGGACGTGGAGGCGAGCGAGCGGACCCGGACCGGTCGTCGCGCTCGCCACGACGACCGAGCACGCGGCGGCCGGGTTCCGCGGCCCCGTCGCCGCCGCGCTGCGCTCGCGGCAGGTGCTGGTGCTCGACCCGCACGGACCTGCCGCCGCGGACCTGCTGGGCCCGGGGGCCGCGCTGCACGTCGACCCGTGGCGGCGTCCGCCGGGCCGCGGTGTGCTGCGGCGCGACCGCACGCTGGTGCGCGTCCAGGTGCACGACCCCGGCACGGGCGCCCGGCCGGCGGCCGGCGCGGCGTGATCGCGCGGAGGACGTCGGGGCCCGTCGGGGCGCCTCAGGACAGGTCGGAGCCCGGTCGCCGGCCGGCAGCCGTGGCGGCCACGACCCGCGGGGTGAGCAGGGCGACCACCACCACCAGCGCGAGGGCGACCGGGACGAGCGCTCGCACGCCCCCGCCCGCGCCCCACCAGGTCACGGCCGTGACCACCGCGAGGATCTGCGCGGTCAGCACCGGCCCCCGGCCCCAGCGCCGCCCTGCCCACAGGCCACGCACCGCGGCCGCGAGCAGCACGGCCGCCCCGAGCGCGAGCACGACGAGGAAGAGGACGGGGCCCGGATCACCCCCGCGCACCAGCGCGACGACGCCCGCGACGGCGGCCGACGCGAGGGCGACGACCTCGACGAGCACGAGCACGCACGCCACGACGAGCGCCGCCGGCCGGCCGACGGCGCTCGCTCCGCCGGGCCGGCCGGCAGCGCCGGTTCCGTGCCCACCGGGTCGCGGGTCGGCGGACGGTCCGGGGCCGGGGGCCGGCTCGCGACCGGCGGGTGTACGGGGCATGGCACGACCCTAGGTCGCGGACGGCGACCGCGGTCGCACGGCGCGTCCGCGGTCGCGCACGACGCCGTCCGGACGCGCTGCTGGAGGCACCGCCGGACGCGACACGCCCGGGTCCGGTGTCCATACCAGACCCGGGGCGCACCGCCGACCACGTCGTGACCTCCGACACGTCCCCGTCAGCCCCGACCTGGAGCGCGTGAGCATCGTCACTCGATGCGGCCGGAGACGGCCGTGACGCACCGGATCACGGGAGGCGGACATGCGGGACACAGCGATCTCCCAGGTCAGAGCGCTACCACAGGACCATGGCCGCTGACCTGGACGTTCGGCCGGGTCGCGCGTCCGGCCACCGCGACGGTGGACCGGACGCGTCGGCCAGGTGGACGCCGTATGTGATGAACGCCTCAGTCGTTACGGACATGAAACGTTGCCGTAACCCTTGTGCGCCGACGGATCGGGTGTGACGCTTGGTCCAGCACGTTCCCCCCACCACTGACTCCATGCCTGTCGCGCGCGCTCGTCCGAGCGTGCCGGGCAGACGTGTGCCAAGGAGAGCCCCCATGGATTGGCGCCACCGCGCAGCCTGCCTCGACGAGGACCCCGAGCTGTTCTTCCCCATCGGGAACACGGGTCCGGCGCTGCAGCAGATCGAGGAGGCGAAGGCCGTCTGCCGTCGCTGCGACGTCGTCGACACGTGCCTCAAGTGGGCCATCGAGACCGGTCAGGACGCGGGCGTGTGGGGCGGCCTGTCCGAGGACGAGCGTCGCGCGCTCAAGCGGCGCACGGCGCGCCAGCGTCGCGCGGGCTGAGCCACCGCACCACAGCACCCGTCCCGCCGGTTCCACGCCGGCCACCGGCGTCCCCCCGCGCCGACCACCCGACAGGGCCGACCGTCACGGCGGCCCTGTCGTCGTGTCCGGGGTTCGTCGTGTCCGGAGGTCGTCGTGTCCGGGGTTCGTCGTGTCCGGAGGTCGTCGTGTCCGGAGGTCGTCGTGTCGGCGCGCGTCACGCCACCGTCTCGGCGTTCCTCCCCTGCCGCAGGAGCGCCTCGATGACCACCGAGGTCCCGCCACCGTCACGGCTGCCCCACGCGATCGAGCCACCGAGCTCGTTGCGCACGAGCGTCGAGACGATCTGCGTCCCGAGACCCGTGCCCGCGCCCTTGCCGTCGGGCAGACCGGCGCCGTCGTCCGCCACCTCGACCCGCAGGTGGTAGCCCTCGCGCTCGACCACGATCTCGACCGTCCCCTGGTCGCGACCGGCCAGCCCGTGCTCGACCGCGTTGGTGACGAGCTCGGTCAGGACGAGCGCGAGCGCCGTCGCGTCCTCCGCCGGCACGGCACCGAACGAGCCGCGGACCGTCGTGCGCACGTGCGCGCCCGCCGTGGCGACGTCGGCCGCGAGGCGCAGGCTGCGCCCGACGAGGTCGTCGAACGGCACGCTCTCGTCGAGCGTCTGCGACAGCGTCTCGTGCACCAGCGCGATCGTGGCGACCCGGCGCATCGCCTCGCCCAGCGCGTCGCGGGCCTCGGGCGAGCTCATACGGCGTGACTGCAGCCGCAGCAGGGCGGCGACCGTCTGCAGGTTGTTCTTCACCCGGTGGTGGATCTCCCGGATGGTCGCGTCCTTGGTGATCAGCTCGCGCTCGCGCCGCCGCAGCTCCGAGACGTCGCGGCACAGCAGGACGGCGCCCGTGCGCTGCCCGCGCTCGGTCAGCGGCACCGCGCGCAGCGACAGCGCGACACCGCGCGCCTCGACGTCCACGCGCCAGGGGGCCCGCCCCATGAGCACGAGCGGCATCGACTCGTCGACGGTCGCGTTCTGCTCGATGAGGTCGGACGTCACCTCGATGAGCGACCGCCCGACGAGGTCGCCGAGCGCGCCGAGGCGGTGGAAGCACGACAACGCGTTGGGGCTCGCGTAGAGCACCTCGCCCTCGGCGTTGAGCCGCACCAGCCCGTCGCCCACGCGCGGTGCACCGCGGCGCGGGCCCGTCGGGGCGTCGGTCGCGGGGAACTCGCCGCGCGCGACCATGCCGACGAGGTCGTCGGCCGCCTCGACGTAGTTCAGCTCCAGGCGCGACGGCGTGCGCGCACCGCCGAGGTTGGTCTGCCGCGCGAGCACGGCGATCGACCGTCCGCCGCGCACGACGGGCACCGCCTCCTCGCGCACCGCGTACGAGCCGAACCAGCGTGGCTCGCGCGACCGCTGCGGTGCCTGCTCCTCGAGCGCGCGGCGCAGCTGCGAGACCTGCCCCTCGGGCGGGCGCGACCCGACGACGTCGTCGTAGTGCACCGTCGCACCGGTCGACGGCCGGCACTGGGCGACCGCGACGAAGTCCCCGTCGGCCGTCGGCAGCCACAGCACGAGGTCGGCGAAGGCGAGGTCCGACACGACCTGCCAGTCCCCCACCAGCAGGTGCAGCCACTCGAGGTCGGCGGCGTCGAGCGCACCGTGACGCGTGACGAGGTCGCTCAGCGTGGACACACGCCCAGGGTACGCAGCGACGGCTACGCTCGAGGACGACGGGCCGCGCCGTGGGCGGACGCCCCGTCGCAGGCCCGGGAACCCGCCCGGCCCGCAGGTCCGGCCGCCCGGGGGTCAGCGGTGCAGCTGCACGTCACGATCGACCTGCCCACCGACGCGCACGGTGCGGCCCGGCTGCTCGCCGACCCCGCGTACGTGCACGCGAAGGTGCGCACCTCGGGCGCCGTCGACCAGCAGGTCGACGTCACCGGCACCGCCGACGACGCGTTCACGGTGACGACGCGACGCGCCCTGCCCACCGAGCAGATCCCCGCGCACCTGCGGGGGTTCGTCGGCGACCGGATCGACGTGCGGCAGGTCGAGGCGTGGGAGGCACCTGCCGCGGACGGCTCGCGCTCGGGGACGGTCGTGGTCGAGATCGCGGGCGCGCCGGTGCGCGTGACGGGCCGCACGACGCTGGCCGGCCAGGGGCCCGGCCGCACGCGTGTGACGTACGACGGCGAGGTCCGCGCGGCGGTGCCGTTGTTCGCCGCCGCCGTGGAGGAGGCGGCGGGCGCGGCCGTGCGTGCGGCACTGGCCGCCGAGGAGGACGTCGCCACGCGGTGGCTCGTGGACGGCCCACCCCCCGCCCAGGACGAACCGGACATCTCGACCGGGTGAGCGGCGCGCCGTCGCCATCGCTCGAACGGGGGCACGGGCAGGTCTCCGAGCCGTAACGATTGGGTAACGTGGGAGCCGTGGGAAATCGCCCTGACCTGCGGTGACATGTCCGTGGGACCGCTACCACCACGCCCGTGGACGACGGCCTCCTTGACACCTGCCCATCTCCGGGACGAAGGTGTGCGGCAGTGCGTGGGAACGCTCCCGCGAGACAGTCTCGGGAACGCACCCGCGACGGGGCCCGACAGCCCCACGCACGACGTCGTCGCAGCCGTCCGCGGCTGGGGCGTCGAGCGGACAAGGTGTACGGCGAGGCAGCCGTCCGACTGACAAGGGAGTCATTGTGCGCAAGACCACACGCAAGGCGTGGGCGCTCGCAGCGGGTGTGACGGGCATCGCTCTCGTCGCCACCGCCTGCTCCTCGAGCGACGACGCGGGTACCGACGGGGACGACGCGACCGCGGACGGCGGGAACATCACCCTCACGGTCGCGACCTTCAACGAGTTCGGCTACACGGACGAGATGTTCGACCGCTACGAGGCCGAGCACCCGGGCGTCACGATCGAGCAGAAGGTCGCCGCGACCTCGAACGAGGCCCGCGAGAACCTCAACACGCGTCTCGCGGCGGGCTCCGGCACGGCCGACATCGAGGCCATCGAGGTCGACTGGCTGCCCGAGCTCCTGCTGTACCCCGACTACTTCGAGGACCTGTCGTCCCCCGACGTCGAGGGCCGCTGGCTCGACTGGAAGGTCGAGCAGGCCACGACGCCCGACGGCAAGCTCATCGGCTACGGCACGGACATCGGCCCGGAGGGCATCGCCTACCGCGCCGACCTGTTCGAGGCCGCCGGCCTGCCGACGGACCGCGACGAGGTCGCCGAGCTCTTCGGTGGCGACGACGCCACGTGGGAGGGCTTCTTCGAGGTCGGCAAGACCTACACGGCCGCGACCGGCAAGCCCTTCTTCGACTCGGCCAGCGCCATCTACCAGGGCATGGTCAACCAGGAGGAGGCGGCCTACGAGGACCCCGAGACCGGTGACGTGATCGCGCTGGACAACCCGCGCGTCAAGGAGATGTACGAGCAGGTCACCACGGCCGCGGCGACGGACAACCTGTCCGCGCACTTCAGCCAGTGGAGCGACGACTGGACGAACTCGTTCCAGACGGACGGCTTCGCCGTCATGCTCGCGCCGGGCTGGATGCTCGGTGTCATCGAGGGCAACGCGGCGGGCGTCGAGGGCTGGGACCTGGCCGACGTCTTCCCCGGCGGTGCCGGCAACTGGGGCGGCTCGTTCCTGACCGTCCCGGAGCAGGGCGCGAACGTCGAGGCCGCGAAGGAGCTGGCCGCGTGGCTGACCGCCCCCGAGCAGCAGATCGAGGCGTTCACCAACAAGGGCACGTTCCCGAGCCAGGTCGAGGCGCTCGACTCCGACGAGATCAAGTCGGCGACGAACGAGTTCTTCAACAACGCTCCCGTGGGTGCGATCCTGGCCAACCGTGCGCAGGGTGTCGTCGTCCCGTTCAAGGGTCCGCAGTACTTCACGATCCAGGACGCGATCTCCAACGCGATCGTCGAGGTCGACGTCAACGGCGCCGACCCGGCCGCTCAGTGGGACTCCTTCGTCCAGGTGGTCCAGGGTCTCGGCTGACCTGACCTGACCTGAACGCACGGGGCCGGGTCGGTGGTGACCGCCACCGACCCGGCCCTGGCCGCGTCGCCCCTGAGTCTCCGGAGGACCCCATGGCCACCTCGACCACGCAGCCGCGCGCCGGGCGCCAGCTGCCCGACTCCCCGCGCCCCCCGCGCCGTGTCGGCTTCAGCCAGACGCTGGGCCGCTGGGACGTCAAGGTCTCGCCCTACCTGTACATCTCGCCCTTCTTCCTGCTGTTCGGGCTCACCGGTCTGTTCCCGCTGGCGTACACGGCGTACGTCTCGGTGTACGACTGGCACCTGCTCGGCGGGCAGGGCGACTTCGCCGGCTTCAGCAACTTCGCCTTCGTCTTCCAGGAGCCCAACTTCTGGAAGGGGCTGCGCAACACCTTCAGCATCTTCCTGCTGTCGACGATCCCCCAGCTCATGGTGGCCGTCGTCCTCGCGGCGGTGCTCGACGCCAACCTGCGGGCCAAGACCTTCTGGCGCATGGGTGTGCTCGTCCCCTACGTCGTCGCGCCGGTCGCCGTCTCGCTGATCTTCGGCAAGATCTTCGCGGACCAGTCGGGTCTCGCGAACTCACTCCTCGGTGTCATCGGCATCGACCCGATCAAGTGGCACGGCGCCGTCCTGCCGTCGCACATCGCGGTCGCCACGATGGTCAACTTCCGCTGGACCGGCTACAACACGCTGATCCTGCTGGCCGCGATGCAGGCCGTCCCGCGTGAGCTCTACGAGGCCGCCGTGATCGACGGTGCGAGCCGCCTGCGGCAGTTCTTCTCCGTCACGATCCCGCAGATCCGGCCCACCGTCATCTTCGTCGTCATCACGTCGACCATCGGCGGCCTGCAGATCTTCGACGAGCCGCGCCTGTTCGACCAGCTCGGCCAGGGTGGCCCGGGGCGCCAGTGGATGACCGTGACCATGTACATCTACGAGCTCGGGTTCGGCAACCAGAAGAGCTTCGGCCGCGCGGCCGCGGTCGCCTGGGTGCTGTTCCTCATCATCCTCGCGGTCGGGATGCTCAACTTCTGGCTCACCCGCCGCATCGCGTCCGACGCGACGCCGAAGGAAGCACGACGGAAGAAGGTCAAGCGATGAGCGCGCCCTCGGTCCCCTACATCCGGCAGACCGCCGGCGCCGGCGCCGCGCGCGCCGCGCAGCGCTCGCGCGGACACGGTTCGGAGCGTCGGCCCGGCTGGGTCACCTACAGCCTGCTCACGCTCGCGATCCTCGTCTTCGCCTCGCCGATCTACTACGCGTTCCTGCTCGCCAGCTCGGACGCCGCGACGATCGCGCAGAACCCGATCCCGTCGTTGATCCCCCAGAGCAACTTCCTGGAGAACGCGGGCAAGGTCCTGGCGTCCGACATCAACTTCTGGAAGGCCCTGACCAACTCGGTGATCGTCGCGGTCATCACCTCCGTCTCGGTGGTGCTGTTCTCGACGCTCGCGGGGTTCTCGTTCGCGAAGCTGCGGTTCCGCGGACGCACGGGCCTGCTGCTGTTCGTCATCGCCACCACGGCCGTGCCGACCCAGCTCGGCATCGTCCCGCTGTTCATCGTCATGGCCGAGCTCGGCTGGCTCGGCAAGCTCATCGCGGTCATCGTCCCGGGCCTCGTGACGGCGTTCGGCGTGTTCTGGATGACGCAGTACCTGGAGTCGGCGCTCCCCTACGAGCTGATCGAGGCCGCGCGTGTCGACGGCGCCTCGATGATCCGCACGTTCTGGAGCATCGCCCTGCCGGCGGCACGTCCCGCAGCCGTCATGCTGGGGCTGTTCGCCTTCGTCGGCTCGTGGACGAACTTCTTCTGGCCGTTCATCGTCCTCGGCTCGACGAACCCGACGCTGCCGGTCGCGCTGCAGCTCCTGCAGGCGTCCTACTTCAAGGACATGTCCCTGATCATGTCCGGTGTCGTGCTGTCCGCCATCCCGCTGCTGATCCTCTTCGTGGTCGCGGGGCGCCAGCTCGTCGCCGGGATCATGGCGGGGGCGGTCAAGGGCTGATCCTGCTCGACGCGCCCTGGTCGGTCGGCCGACACCCAGCCGGCCGGCCAGGGACGGAGCAGGTCCACAGGTAGCCTCCGTTCGTGCGGCACGCGGACCACGGCCAGGAGAACGAACAAGCTGCGCTCAGGCAGCCACAGAGGGGATGACCAACGGTGGTCGACAACTTCTCCACGCGCGCAGACCAGGCGCGCCCCGCTGCACCCACCCTCGAGCAGGTGGCCGAGCGTGCCGGTGTCTCGCGCTCGACGGCGTCACGCGCCATCAACGGCGGGCTGCGGGTGTCCCCCGAGGCGCTGTCCGCGGTCGAGGCCGCCGTCGCCGACCTCGGCTACACGCCCAACCGTGCCGCCCGCTCGCTCGTCACGCGCCGCACCGACTCGATCGCGCTCGTCGTGCCCGAGCCCGACGAGCGCGTGCTGTCCGACCCGTTCTTCGCGGGCACCCTCAACGGACTGAGCACGTCGCTCGCCGACTCCGACATCCAGGTGGTCCTCGTCATCGCGCGCCCCGGCGAGAGCGAGCGGACGATCCGCTACCTGCGCAACGGCCACGTCGACGGCGCCATCGTCGTGTCGCACCACCGGGACGACGAGCTCGACCGTGCGCTCCTGGCCTCACGCGTGCCGAACGTGTTCGTCGGTCGTCCGCTGTCGGCGCCGGACGAGGACGTCCAGTACGTCGACACCGACAACACCGAGGGCGGCCGGCTCGCGACGCAGCACCTCATCGACCGTGGCTGCCGTCGCATCGCCACGATCGCAGGACCGCAGGACATGTCCGCCGGCATCGACCGCCTCACGGGGTGGCGGCTCGCGATGGAACGCTCCGGGCTCGACCAGTCTGCGGTCGTGCACGGCGACTTCACGATCACGTCGGGCGCGCACGCCGCGCGGGACCTGCTCACACGCTTCCCCGACGTCGACGGGATCTTCATCGCGTCCGACCTCATGGCGACAGGTGCGCTCGGCGTGCTGGCGGAGCTCGGGCGGGAGGTGCCGAAGGACGTCGCGATCGTCGGCTACGACAACCTGGGCGTCGCGGCCTCGACCACGCCCCCGTTGACCAGCGTGATCCAGCCGGTCGTCGCGATGGCGCGTGCCGCGGGGGCCAGGCTGCTCGGTCAGCTCCACGGCGCCCCGAGCGGCGAACCCCTGATCTTCGCCCCGGAGCTCGTGGTCCGCGCCTCGGCCTGACACCGGGCCCGGCTGGTCAGATGTGCTGCTGACCGAGTGGCGGCCGTTCTTGACACGCGTGACCGTGCCGCGCCAGGGTGGGACCTGGCGCCGCACAACGGAGTGCGGCGCACCCGCCCAGCCCCGGCGGGGTTCGAGAGGAGCCCGATGCGCCCCAGCACCGCCGTCGAGCAGGACCACGCCACGTCGCCCACCCGGCACGCCCGTGCGCACGCCGCGCGCCGGCGACGCGCCCGTCACCGCACCGGCGCCGTCCTCGCGGTCGTCGTCGCGACCGTCGCGACGGCGCTGCCGGCCGCGGCGACCGGCCTCGGCGCCACCACGGGCTCCGGCACCGAGCCTGCGGTCGGCGCCGGTGCGTCGCTCGAGCCCGGCGCCAGCGGCACGGGCGCGCTGCCCGCCCCCGGCAACGGCACGGTGCGACCCCAGGACACGATCGAGGACGAGGAGGCGTGGTGCGGCTACCTGTCGTCGTACTACCTGTCGTTCCCGTCGCCGTGGTCGGCGCGCGTCATCAACTGCCGCCACAGCGGGCTGTTCGTCGCACCGGTGTACTCCGACGGCTCGCTCGGCATGTGCGTGCTCGTACCGGCGCGCCACAGCCGGCACCTGGGGGGCAACATCGCGCGATGGGTCACCGACATCCGGCTCTGCTGACAGGTGGCACCTCGCCGGGCGTGCCAGGGTGAGGCATGGGCGACCACCCTTCCCCCCTGACCGATGCCCCGACTCCCCCCGGCGCCGGCGGCACGGCCACCGGCCCCCACCTCGACCCCGCGTCCGCGCCGCTGGCCACCGCGCAGCAGCAGCTCGCGCGCGCGGTCGAGATCCTGGGGTACGACGCCGGTCTGCACGAGGTGCTCGCGACCCCGCGCCGTGAGCTGCGCGTCGCGGTCCCGCTGCGCCGCGACGACGGCCGGGTCCAGGTCTTCACCGGCTACCGCGTGCAGCACAACATCTCGCGCGGCCCCGGCAAGGGCGGTCTGCGGTACGCGTCCGGTGTCGACCTCGACGAGGTCCGCGCGCTCGCGATGTGGATGACGTGGAAGTGCGCCGTCGTCGACGTCCCCTACGGCGGCGCCAAGGGCGGCGTGACGATCGACCCGCACGCCCACTCGACGTCGGAGCTCGAGCGCGTCACACGGCGCTACACCAGCGAGATCATGCCGCTGATCGGCCCCGAGCGGGACATCATGGCGCCCGACATCGGCACCGACGAGCGCACGATGGCGTGGGTCATGGACACCTACTCGGTGAACCGCGGCTACACGATCCCCGCCGTGACGACGGGCAAGCCGCTCGCCGTCGGCGGATCGCTCGGCCGGCCCACGGCGACGTCCCAGGGCGTCGTGCACACCGCACGGGCCGCGCTGCGCGCCGACGGCGTCGAGCTGTCCGAGGTCAGCGCCGCCGTGCAGGGCTTCGGCAAGGTCGGGTCGCACGCCGCGCGCCTGCTCGCCGAGGCCGGCGCGCGCGTCGTCGCGGTCAGCGACGAGCACGGCGGCGTGCGGCGCGACGAGGGGCTCGACGTGCCGGCGCTGCTCGACCACGTCGCACGCACCGGGTCGGTCACGGGCTTCCCGGACACCGACCCGCTCACCAACCTCGACCTGCTGGCGCTCGACGTGGACCTGCTCGTGCCGGCCGCCGTCGAGGGCGTCCTCGACGGCGAGACGGCCGCGCACGTCAAGGCACGCTGGGTCGTGGAGGGCGCGAACGGCCCGACGACGAGCGAGGGCGACCGTGTGCTCGCGGAGCGCGGCGTCGTCGTGGTGCCCGACATCCTCGCCAACGCCGGCGGTGTGGTCGTCAGCTACTTCGAGTGGGTGCAGGCCAACCAGGCGTACTGGTGGACCGAGGGCGAGATCGCCGAGCGTCTCGAGCACCGGATGCTCGCGAGCCACGAGTCGGTCGCCGCGCTGGCGCGCGCCGAGTCGGTCACGCTGCGCGAGGCCGCGATGACGATCGGCGTGCGGCGCGTCGCGGAGGCCCACCTGATCCGGGGCCTCTACCCCTGAGCGTGGCGCCGCGGCGACCCGGGGCCCGGACCGACCCGACGTGCGGGGGTGCGGGCGTGCGGGCGTGCGGGCGTGCCGTGCAGGCGCGTGCTCGGTGCAGCGTGCTCGGTGCAGCGTGCTCAGTGCAGCGTGCTCGGTGCAGCGTGCTCAGTGCAGCACGTGCGGACCGGCGTCGACCGCCGGCTCGTCGCTCGCGTTGGCCGGTGCGTGCACGAGCTCGGCGGTCCGGCCCGCCGGTGTCCGCACGCCGAACCGACCGGGGCCGGGCGCGACCGTGCCGCCGTCCTGCAGCACGGCCAGGACGGCCCGCTCGGTCGCGGTCGCCTCGGGCGGGCCCGCCATGAGCGTGGCGACGACGGGACCGAAGGAGAGCGTCGTGCCGTCGAGGCGCCACGTCCCGCGCACGCGGTTGACGCCCGCGTAGCCGAACACCACGCCGTCGCCGTCGAACGTCAGCCACGGTGGTCCTTGCAGACCGTCCGCGAGCTCCGCCCCGTCGACGCTCAGGACGCGCCACGTCCCGTGCAGCCACGGTGCGTCGGGGACGGCGCCCGCGGGATCAGCACCCGAGGCGTCGACGCCTGCGGGACCGGCGGTGGTCGGCTCGTCGTCGCGCATGCTCGATCATGGCATCCCGGCCGCGGCCGCGCCCCCGGCGGGCACGCCCGCCTCAGACGCGCGGCAGGCGCTGCACCCACTCGTCCAGGGCGACGCGCGGACCGGTGTAGAACGGCACCTCCTCGCGCACGTGCAGCCGCGCCTGCGTCGCCCGCAGGTCGCGCATGAGGTCGACGATGCGGTGCAGCTCCGGTGCCTCGAACGCCAGCAGCCACTCGTAGTCACCGAGCGCGAACGACGACACGGTGTTGGCGCGCACGTCGGCGTAGCCGCGCGCGGCCGCGCCGTGCTCGTGGAGCATCCGGCGACGGTCCTCGTCGGGCAGCACGTACCAGTCGTACGAGCGCACGAACGGGTAGACGCACAGGTAGTCGCCCGCCGGCTCGCCCGCGAGGAACGCCGGGACGTGCGCACGGTTGAACTCGGCGGGGCGGTGCAGCCCAACGACCGACCACACGGGCGTCAGGTGCGCACCCAGCGCGCTCGCGCGCAGCCGGTGGTAGGCGCCCTGCACCTGCTCGACCGTCTCGGCGTGCCACCACACCATGAGGTCGGCGTCCGCACGCAGCCCGGCGACGTCGTACCAGCCGCGCACGACCAGCCCGCCGTCGTCGGCCACGGCACGCTCGGCGTCCGCGACGACCTCGGCCCGGGCGTCGTCGTCGGCCGGCAGCGGTGCGTCGACGGCGAAGACCGACCACATCGTGTAGCGGATCGTCGCGTTCAGCGCGGCGGCGTCAGGTGCGGGGGTGGTCGGGTGCGTGGTCACGGAGGCTCCGTCGGCTCGTGCGGTCGGGACGTGGTCAGGACGTGGCGGGTGGGCTGGTCGTGCGTCGGGACGGCCGTCAGGACCAGGGGTCCGTCGAGCACGCGGCCGGACGGCCGGAGTCGACACCCGCGCGCATGCGGCAGCAGCCCGGTGCGCAGACCGCACCGAACGCGGGCAGCTCGCCCGCGGTGGCCCGCGGCGGGTGCGGCAGGCCCGCGTCGTCGGCGCGGGCGATCGCGGCGCGCTCGAGCAGGAGGTCGACCAGGCCGCGCACGAAGGGCTCGCGGACGCCGACCGTGCCGGCCCGCACGGCCGTCATCCCGAGCTCCCGCGCGGTCTGCAGCGCCTCGGTGTCGAGGTCGAACGCGACCTCCATGTGGTCGGAGACGAAGCCGATCGGCGACAGCACGACCGACGTCGTGCCTGCCTCCGCGAGCATCCCGAGGTGGTCGTTGACGTCCGGCTCCAGCCACGGCTGGCTCGGTGGGCCGGAGCGCGAGCAGTACGCCAGGTCCCACTCGACGGCCCGGCCGAGCCGTGCCGTGGCGGCCGCGGCGACCGTGCGCGCGACGTCGAGGTGCTGCTCGCGGTACGACGCGCCGGCGACGGCCGACGCCTCCTCCATCGTGTCGGGGATCGAGTGGGTGACGAACACGAGGCGCGGCCAGGAGACGTCGGCCGCGAGCCCCTGGTAGGCCTCGACGACCGCGTCGACGTTGGCCTGCACGAACCCCGGGTGGTTGAAGTACGAGCGCACCTTGTCGACCGCGAGCGGGTGCGTCCCCTCCGGGGCGCCGACGTGGGCGCCGAGCTCGGTCAGCGCGGTCCACAGGTTCTCGCGGTACTGCCGGCAGCCGGAGTACGACGAGTAGGCCGACGTCACGAGCGCGACCACGCGACGCGCACCGTCCGCGTGCGCCTGCGCGAGCGCGTCGCGCGTGTACGGCGCCCAGTTGCGGTTGCCCCACACGACCGGGACGTCGAGCCCGCGGCGCTCCAGCTCCGCCCGCAGCGCGGCCTGCAGCGCGAGGTTCTGCTCGTTGATGGGGCTGCGACCGCCGAAGTGGTGGTAGTGCTCGGCGACCTCGGCCAGGCGCTCGTCGGGGATGTTCTTGCCCGCGGTGACGTTGCGCAGGAACGGCAGGACGTCGTCGGGTCCGTCCGGGCCGCCGAACGAGAACAGCAGGACGGCGTCGTACGGCGCCAGCCCGGTCGCGCCGGACGACGGGACGGGGGGCAGGTCGGTCGTGGGGGTCGTGGCGGGGGGCACCGTCCGATCATCCCATCGTGGCCGCGACGCCTCCCGCGCACGGCGGCCACCCGCGGCGTGATGTTGTCGCGACACGCTGTCACCTCGTCGTCGTCACCTCGTCGTCACCTCGTCGCGGGCCACGCCGCGCCGTGCACACCACGGCCACCCGACCGGGTGGCTCCGCGTGCGGGCCGCGCGGGTCCGCTCTACGGTCGACCTGGCGCGACCCGCGCCCGACCCCAGGGAACCGGAGCCCGAGCGATGAGCGAGCCGTGACGCGTGCCGGACGGCACGCGGCGCCCGAGCTGGCGCGCCGCTACGTGCTCGGTGGCCGGTTGGGCGAGGGCGGCTCGGCGCAGGTCCTTCGGGCGGTGGACACGCGGCTCGACCGCCCCGTCGCCGTCAAGCTGTTCCACCTCGCGGACGCCGACACCGCGCAGGTGCGCCGGTACGCGCAGGAGGCCCGTGTACTGGCCGACCTGTCGCACCCGTCGCTCGTCGCGCTGCTGGACGTCGGCGCGGACGTCCTGCCCGGGGCGGGCCCCGTGGCGTTCCTCGTCATGGAGCTCGTCGAGGGACGCACGCTGCGCGACCTGCTGGCGGACGGACGCCTCGACGCCGCGACGACCGCCGACGTCGGCCACCAGCTCGCGCAGGGCCTCGCGCACGCGCACCGCGCGGGCGTCGTGCACCGTGACGTCAAGCCGTCGAACGTGCTGGTGGCCGACACGACGCCGACCTCGGGGCGACGCGACGCGCCCGGGCTGCCGGTCGTCCTGGCGGACTTCGGCATCGCGGCGTCGGACGCGGCGCACCAGCCGGACCCCGACGACCGCGCGACGGCCGGGTACCAGAGCCCCGAGCAGGCGCTCGGCGAGCCCGCCGGACCCGCGAGCGACGTGTACTCGCTGGGCCTGGTGCTCCTCGAGTGCCTCACGGGCCGGCGCGCGTACCCGGGCGACCCCCTGACCGCGTCGCTGGCTCGCCTCCTGCACGGACCGCAGATCGCCGACGAGGTCGACCGCGACTTCGCCGCGCTGCTGCGGGCCATGACGCGCACCGACCCGGCGCACCGCCCGACGACGGTCGCGGTCGCCGCCGAGCTGCGCGGGCTGCGCCGTCAGCGAGAGCGCACGCTGCGCGTCTCCTGACCGGCCGTCAGGCCCGGTGCACCACGACGGGCGGGGCACCGGCGACCGACAGCGCGTCGGCGATCTCGTCTGCCCACGCCGCGACCGCCGCCATGTCCCGGTGGTCGCCCTCGCGCGCGCGGCCGCCGGCGATGATCGCGCGCTCGGTGAACGTCAGCACCGAGCGGTCGAGACGGCCGCGGAAGCTGCGGTGGGCGAGCGCACCGATGCGGTCGCGCAGCGCGGCGACCTCGAGCGGCGAGTTGGCGGAGTTCGCCGGCTGGGTCGCGAGCCCCGACGAGAACGTCCAGACGGGCCGGGTGCGCAGGTCGTCGGCGCAGCGGTCGGCCAGGTCCCTCGCGGCGGGCAGCCAGTGGGCCGTGTAGACGGCCGAGCCCAGGACGACCGCGTCGTGGTCCGCGACGCCCGTGACGTCCTCCGGGGCGCACAGGTCGACGTCGTGCCCTCGGGCGCGCAGCTGGCGCGCCACCACCTCGCCGATCTCCCACGTGCCTTGGTGGCGCGACGCCACCGCGAGCAGGATGCGCATCGTCCCTCCTTCGCCGTCCGACCGCCGGGCCCTGTGCCCGCCGCTCGTCCATCGTCGCCGGGGCACGCTGACGTGTCGTGGGCCGGAGGTCCCCGGATCAGACGTCGGGCGGGTCGTCGGTCACGCGGCCCGGGCCGGGCAGGTCCCGCTGGGCGAGCCGCAGCTTGGTGCACAGCCGCTCGAGCGTGGCGAGCTCGTCGGCGTCGAGGGCACCACCGACGAGCGCGTCGATGGACCGCGCGTGCAGCCGGCCGATCTCGCGCTGCCGGCTCCGGCCCGCGTCGGTGAGGTGCACGGCCGTGCCGCGGCGATCGCCCTCGACCGGTCCGCGGCGCACCAGGCCGTCGGCCTCGAGGCGGTCGACGAGCCGCGACAGGCTCGGCTGGGTGAGCAGGCTCGACCCCGCCAGCTCCCGCAGCCGCAGCGCGTGCCGCGGTGCGCACGACAGCGTGTAGAGGACGTCGTACTCGCGCATGCTCATGCCTCCCCACACGTCGTCGCGCGCGAACCGGCGCACGAGCGTGACCTGGGCCCGGAAGAGCGCCTCCCACGCGTCGACCGAGGCCCGGACGCCGGACGCCGCGACGGGGACGGGCTCGACGTCGGGATCGAACACCACCGGTCCACCTCCTCGCGCGACCGGCACGGTCGCCGCGTCCTGCGCCACGTCCTGGTCGCCACGTCCTCGTCACCGCCGTGGCGACGATCACGCATCATGTCATCACGTACCCCGGCCCGGACGGCGCGCGCCGCCCGGGCCCCCGGGACGCGTCTACGCTGGGGCGATGAGCGAGACGGCCACGACCTACCTGCTGGTGGACGGCGAGAACATCGACGCCACGCTCGGTTCCTCGATCCTGGGCGGGCGGCCGACCCCCGAGCAGCGGCCCCGCTGGGAGCGGGTCCTGAGCTTCGCGCAGCAGACGTGGGAGCAGCCGGTCAAGGCGCTGTTCTTCCTCAACGCCTCGAACGGCTCGCTGCCGATGTCGTTCGTGCAGGCGCTCACCGCGATCGGCTTCGTGCCGATCCCGCTGTCGGGCGAGTCGTACGAGAAGGTCGTGGACATCGGCATCAAGCGCACGCTCGACGCGATCGCGGAGCGTGACGGCGACGTGCTGCTGGCGAGCCACGACGGCGACTTCGCCCCCGAGGTCGCGCAGCTCGTCGACGCGGGCCGCCGCGTGGGGCTGCTGGCGTTCCGCGAGTTCACGAGCCAGTCGCTCGCGGGCCTGACCGCGCGCGGCCTGCAGACGTTCGACCTCGAGACGGACGTGGCGGCGTTCAACGTGCAGCTGCCGCGCCTGCGGATCATCCCGCTGGAGGAGTTCGACCCGCTGCGCTACCTGTGAGGTGACGCGGCGGACGGCCGCGGCCCGGGACCGGGCGCGGCCGTCCGCCGGCGGGACGGGCGACGGCTCAGCCCTCGGCGAAGCCGATCGTGAGCGCCTCGTCGATCGTCGTGCGCACGTGGTCGGCGTGGTAGCCGTCGGGCGCCATGAACTCGATGCCGTGGGCCGTGCCGGAGACCTCGGTGACGATCGACGTCTTGTCGTTGCGCACGACGAGCGCGCTGTCGGCCGCCGGGACCTGCGGGTCGTCGGTCGAGGAGAAGACCTGCAGCGGACCGGTGAACTGGTTCGCCTCGGCGCGCGCGTCGACGTCGCCGTACTGCGCGGGCGGGCTGAGCGCGACGACCGCGACGGCGTCGAGGTCGTCGGCCAGGCCCACGGCCAGCGTGCCGCCGGCGGACGCGCCGACGAACGCGACGCGCTCGGCACCCGTCGCGTGGAGGACGTCGAGCGCCGCCTGGAAGCCGACCTCGCCCGAGGCTCCCCAGTCGTAGGTCGCGACGAGGTAGCCGGCGCCGGCGAGCCGCACGAGCTCCTCGGACCACTGGCACACGTCGCCGCTGACCTGGGGGGCGTACAGCACGCCGCGGTTGCCCGAGCCGGCCCAGGCGACCGAGGCACCCGCGACGCCCTCACCGACCTGGGCGTAGGCGACGCCCTCGGTGAGGCACTCGGGGGCCTCGGCGGGGACCATCTCGACGGGTGCGCTCTCGAGCGCGGTCGGCGCCTGCGGAGCGTCGGCCTGCGCGGCGTCGCCGGTCTGCGGCTCGGTGCCGGTGGAGCACGCGGCGAGCAGCCCCAGCGCGACGGCGGCGACGGCGGCGGACCTCACGCGCGCGGCGCGTGCGGGGTTCGGACGGGGGGACGGGGTGACGGGTAGCAGACGCACATGCGATTCCTAGGCGGTGGCCGCGGCGGGGACAAGGCGCACGCGCGACCCTAAACGTTTTGTGTGCCCTGTGAGAACCGTGCGGGTGAGTCCACGTACCACGAGCGGGGTCCGGAGCACGACAGCGGGGCGACCTGACCCGCGGCCGACGCGCTAGCGTGAGGACATGCCGACGCTGTTCACGCGCATCATCGACGGCGAGATCCCCGGACGGTTCGTCTGGGCCGACGACCTCGCGGTCGTCCTGCTCACCATCGCGCCCATCACCGACGGGCACGCGCTCGTCGTCCCGCGCGCCGAGGTCGAGCAGCTCACCGACGCGCCCGACGACCTGCTCGCCCACCTCACGTCGGTCGCCAAGGCCGTCGGCCGCGCGCAGCGGACCGCGTGGGACGCACCGCGCGCCGCGCTGCTCGTCGCGGGGTTCGAGGTCCCGCACCTGCACCTGCACGTCCTGCCCGCCTGGGACGAGTCGAGCCTCACGTTCGCCAACGCCCGCAGCGACGTGCCGGCGGCCGAGCTCGACGCGGCGGCGACGCGTCTGCGCGACGCGCTGCGCGCCGCCGGGCACGGCGCGCACGTCCCCGCCGACGCGTCGTCGCCCGCGCTGTGAACCCCACCGGGGACCGCGCCGTGAGCCACCCTGCGGAGCACGCCGCCGACCAGGGGCCACGCTGAGCGGGCCGACCGCCCGCCCCGCGCTGCGCGAGCGCGTGCTGCTCCGCCGCGCACGCACCGGCCGCGACCTGCGGGTGTCGACCCTCGCCCCCGCGCTGCGCACGTTCCTGTCGACCGAGGCGGGCAGCGCGGTCGCGCTGCTCGCGGCGACGCTCGCCGCGCTCGTGTGGGCCAACTCGCCCTGGCGCGACACGTACACCGCGTTGTGGCACACGCCCGCGGGCCTGTTCGTCGGCGACACCGCGCTCGGGCTGGACCTGCAGCACTGGGTCAACGACTTCGCGATGGCGGTGTTCTTCGCCGTCGTCGGCCTCGAGATCAACCGCGAGGCGACCCGCGGCGAGCTGCGCGACCCTCGCGCCGTCGCGGTCCCCGCGCTCGGAGCGCTCGGCGGGCTGCTCGTCCCCGTCCTGGTCTTCGTGGCGTTCAACGCCGGCACCGACGCCGTGCACGGGTGGGGTGTCGTGATGTCGACCGACACCGCGTTCCTCGTCGGCGTGCTCGCGCTGTTCGGGCCGCGGTGCCCCGACCGGTTGCGGCTGTTCCTGCTGACGCTCGCGATCGTCGACGACATCGGCGCGATCGCCGCCATGGCCGTCTTCTACACCGACGACGTCGACCTGCGGGCGCTCGCCGCCGCCGCGGTCCTCGTCGTGGCGCTGCTCGTGCTGCGCCGGCGCGGCGTGTGGCGCCTCACGCCGTACGTCGTCGTCGGCGTGGCCCTGTGGGTCGCCGTGCTCGCCTCGGGTGTGCACGCCACGATCGCGGGCGTGCTCGTCGGGCTCCTCGTGCCCACGTCGGTGCCGCACGAGCACCGACGCCAGGAGCTCGCGGTGCACGCCCGGCGCTTCCTGTCCGAGGGCGGGGCGGACCGCGAGCACGCGACCGAGGTGGCCGGGCGCGCGGCCGTGCCGACCGGCGACCGGCTGCAGCGCGCGCTGCACCCGTGGAGCGCGTTCGTCGTCGTCCCGCTGTTCGGGCTCGCCAACGCGGGCGTCCGGCTCGACCCCGCGACGCTCGCCGACGCGTTCGGCTCCCGGCTGACCGTCGGCATCGCGGTCGCGCTCGTCGTCGGCAACGCCGTCGGCATCACGGGGGCCGCGACGCTCGCGCTGCGCCTGCGGCTGGGCGACCTGCCGGGGCGCGTGCGGTGGGGCCACCTGCTGGGCGGTGCGGTGCTCGCGGGGATCGGGTTCACGATCTCGCTGTTCATCGCACAGCTCGCGTTCGACGACCCGGTGCTGCTCGAGCGCGCCAAGATCGGTGTGCTCACCGGCTCGCTCGTCGCGGCCGTCGCCGGGTCGCTGCTGCTGCGCTGGCTGGGCGAGCGGCTGCCGCTGTGCACCCCGCCGCGGCTGCCTCCGACGCTGCCGCCGCTGCCCTGGCGCACGGCCGGCTGACCGGTCACGCCACCGGGTCGTCGGCACCCCACGTCGCGAGGCGCAGCGTGCGGGCGTCCGTCGCGACGATCGCGTCGACGTGCTCGCGCAGCGACGCGACCGTGTCGGCTCCCGCGCGCACGAACCGGCCCGACAGCGCGTCGAGGTCGCCCGCCGCGAAGCCCAGGACGAGCGCGGCGACGTCCTGCGGCGACGTCCAGTCGGTGCGCTCGGCGTGCACGGGCATGCCCGCGGTCATGTCGGTCGCGACGACGCCCGGCGCGAGGTCGAGCACACGCAGCCCCGCGTCCGCGTACTGGCGGTGCAGCTGCGTCGTGAACCGCGCGAGCGCCCCCTTGCTGACGGCGTAGCCCGTGTACGTCGGCTGCGCGCGGTGCCCCGAGCCGGAGTTCATGTTGAGCACCCGACCGCCGCCGCGCGCGAGCATGCCCGGCAGCACGGCGTGCGTCACGAGCAGCGGACCGCGCACGTTGGTCTCGACGACGCGCCACACGTCCTCGACGTCGTCGGACGCGAACGGGAGCTCGGCGTGCTCGATGACACCCGCGTTGTTGACGAGCAGGCCGATCCCGCCGTCGGTCGCCAACCCCGCCTCGACGCGCCCGACCGCGTCGGCGACGGCCGTCGCGTCCACCAGGTCGGCCGCCGCGACCGTGACGGGCGCGCCCAGCGCGCGGGCCTCGTCGGCGACCTCCTCGAGCCGCTCGCGCGTGCGGGCCACCAGCCCGAGCGCGTACCCCGCGCGGGCCAGCGCGAGCGCGAGCTCGCGGCCGATGCCGCGCCCGGCACCCGTGACGAGGGCCGTGCGCGGGACCGAGGGGCGGGTGAGGGCGTCGGACGTGGTCACCGTCCCATCGTGGCGCACGGTGCGCGTGGTCCGCGCGGGCGCCCGCCGTGGGCGCGCCGTCCCCCGGTGGTCAGACGGCGTCGACGACCTCGCGCAGCGCCGCGAGCTCGACAGGTCCGCGGTACCGCACGCCGTCGACGAGCAGCGTGGGCGTGCCCGGCACGTCGAGCTCGATGCCGCCCTCGTAGTCGGCCTGGACGGCGCGCGCGTACCGGTCCGCGGGCGCGCCCGCGACCTCCTCGGGGTCGAGGCCCAGCTCGCGCGCGTACGTCACGAGGTCGGCGTCCGTCAGCGCGTCCTGGTGCGCGAACAGCAGGCGCTGCATGTCCCAGAACCGGCCGTGCGCACCCGCCGCCTCGGCCGCGAGCGCCGCCGCCAGCGCGTGCGGGTGCACCTGGAACAGCGGGAAGTGCCGCCACACGAGCCGCACACGGCCCGCGGACTCCTCGACGAGGGTCCGCAGCACGGGCTCGGCCGCCCGGCAGTACGGGCACTCCAGGTCGCCGTACTCGACGATCGTGACCGGGGCGGCGGGGTCGCCCAGCACGTGGCGGTCGGGGTCGGTGCTCACCTCGGCAGGCCCGGACGACATCATGCGCCCAGCGTGCCGCGCGCCGCGCCGGCGCGCACGTCGTCGCCCGACCAGCGGCCCCGCGGCCGCAGCGGGGGGCTCGCGGTGCCCGCACCCGCCGCGATGCCCCGCACGGCCGCGTGCACCGCCGCGACGCCCGGGTGCACCGGACGCCAGCCGAGCTCCCGCCCGGCGCGCGTCGTGTCGAGCAGCGGCGCCGACATCGCCATGTCGAGCCACCCCGGCCCGACCGGCACGAGCCGCGCGTGCCACGCGGCCGACAGCGCGGCGCGCGCGACGGCCGGCGGCACCTCGCGCAGCCGCGCACCGGCCACGAGCGCGGCCACGTCGGGCCCGCGCACGACGCCCGGTCCAGCCAGGTTGAACGGCCCCCGGACCTGCCGCACGACGGCCTCGCGGACCGCGTCGGCCACGTCGTCGGCGTGCACCGCCTGCAGCCGCAGACCGCGCGGCCACGGCAGCACCGGCGCGTGCCCGTCGAGCAGCCGGCCGGGCACGAGCGGGCCCAGGAAGTAGCGCGCGATCTCGTGGCCCGCGTCGCGCTGGAAGACCAGCGCGGGCCGCAGGCGCGCGACGACGAGCGACGTGCGCGCCTGCGCGCGGTCCAGCAGCGCCTCGACGGACGCCTTGTCGACGCTGTACGACGACGAGCGCACCCCCGCGGTCGGCCACGACTCGTCGCGCAGGACGTCGTCGGGCGACGGCGCGTAGGCACCGACGGACGACACGACGACCAGGTGCGGCACCCCGGCGCGTGCGGCACCCCGCACGACGCGGCGCGCACCCACGACGTTCGTGGCGCGCAGCCGCGCACGGTCGTGGCTCGGCTGGATCGCCCACGCGAGGTGCACGACGGCGTCGGCACCGGCGAACGTGTCCGCGAGCGTCGCGACGACGCGCTCGTCGGCGTCGTGCGCACCGATGTCGCACGCCACCCAGGTCGCGACGTCGTACGGCGGCGGGGGCCGGTCCCGCGGTGCACGGCGCGCGACCGCGACGACCGACGTGATCGTGTCGTCCTGCGCGAACCTGCGCAGCACGGCCGTCCCCACGTTGCCGCTGCCGCCCACGACCACGACCCTCATGCGTGCCTCCCCCGGCCCGCCGCGCCGGTCACGCCGCCGGGTCGAGCACGACCTTGATGCACCCGTCCGCCTTGCGCTGGAACACGTCGTAGGCCTGGGGCGCCTGCTCGAGGGACACGCGGTGCGTGCGCAGGTCGCCCACGCGCAGCGGGTCCGACGCGTCGGTGACCAGCGGCAGCAGGTCGTCGTACCAGCGGCGCACGTTCGCCTGACCGAACCGGAACGTGAGCTGACGGTCGAAGACGTCCATCATGGGGAACGGGTCGAGCGCACCGCCGTACACGCCGACGACCGAGACGGTCGCACCGCGACGCGCGACGCCGATCGCGGTCTGCAGCGCCGCCATCCGGTCCACCGCGGCCTTCTCGATGAGCGGGCGCGCGAGCACGTCGGGCAGGAACGCGGCGGCCCGCTGACCGGCCGCCGCGACCGGTGAGCCGTGCGCCTCCATGCCGACGGCCTCGACCACGGCGTCCGCACCGCGTCCGTGCGTCAGGTCCTTCACGGCGGCGACGACGTCGTCCGTGCGGGCCGCGTCGACGACGTCGACACCGTGCCGCGACGCCATGAGCAGCCGCTCGGCCACGATGTCGATGCCGATCACGCGCTCGGCGCCGCGGTGCAGCGCGACACGGGCCGCCATCTGCCCGATCGGGCCGAGACCCACGACGGCGACCGTCCCGCCGGGCGGCACGTCGGCGTACTCGACGGCCTGCCACGCGGTCGGCAGCACGTCGGACAGGTACAGGTACGTCTCGTCGGCGCGGCCGTCGTCGGGCACCACGACCGGCCCGTACTGCGCCTGCGGCACGCGCAGGTACTGCGCCTGACCGCCCGGCACGCTGCCGTACAGCGACGTGTACCCGAACAGCGCGGCCCCCTTGCCGGCGCCGCGCACCTGCGTCGTCTCGCACTGGCTCTGCAGACCGAGCGCGCACATGTGGCACGTGCCGCACGCGATGCCGAACGGCACGACCACGCGGTCGCCGACCTTCAGCCGCCTGCCCGCCTCGGACCCGACCTCCTCGACCACGCCCATCGCCTCGTGCCCCAGCACGTCACCCGGCTTGAGGAACGCCCCCAGCACGGAGTACAGGTGCAGGTCGGACCCGCAGATCGCGGTCGACGTCACGCGCACCACCGCGTCGGTCGGCTCCTCGATGCGTGGGTCCGGCACGTCCTCGACCGTGACCTGCTCGCGTCCCTGCCACGTCAGTGCCCGCACCCGCTCCACCGCCCCGTCGCTCGTCGGTCCCGTGCCACCGTCGCACCCCCGGCCCCGCCCCGCATCCCGGCCCCGCGGGCCCACCCCTCCGCGAGTGCGGTGGACGCTCACCGAGTGCGGTACTCGTATCCCCCGCACTCGGCGGTCGAGTACCGCACTCGGCGGGTGGGCGGCGGGTGGGGGGCGGGTGGGGGGCGAGTTCGTACGTCGGCTGCACATCCGGGGGGCGGGCCGCGTCTTGTGGGGGTACGACACCGAACCCCTGGAGGAGACACCGTGAACGCGACCACCACCCCCGAGCCCGGCACCGGGCGCACCACCGGCGCCCCCGCGCGGCGCCGCCGCCTTCTCGCCGTCGGCGTCGTCGCCGCCGGGATGTCCGTGGCCTGCGCCGGCGGCGCGATGGCCGTCGCACCCGACTCGGCCGTGTCCCGCACGCTCGCAGGTGCGCTCCGGACGGTCGGCCTCGAGTGGGCGGGCATGCCGGACGGCTACACGCCCGAGCAGTACGAGGCGTTCTGGGACGCCGGGTACACGTCCGGCGACGCGGCGCACCTCGCCGAGCTGTGGGACGTCGACGTCACCGAGGCCAAGGCCCGGGCCGGGCAGCTCCTGGTCGACGGGGGCACGGCACCGATCGCGCCCGGCACGCACCCGGAGGCGGGTGCCGGGGACGTCGCGGAGCTCGACGCGCTGTGGGACGCCGGGTACACGTTCGAGGACGTCCAGCAGCTCGGCACGCTGTGGAGCACGGACGTCGCCGAGACGAAGGCGCGCGCCGGACAGGCCCTGCTCGACGGGCAGACCCTGCCCGTGCCGCCGAGCGGCACCGCCGCGACGGGGTCCTGAGCCCGTGACGTCCGGCATGCTGGAGCACCGCCCCGGCGAGGAGACGACCATCGACACGAACGGCCTGACCCTGCGCACAGGCGTCGAGATCGAGCTGCTGGCACCGGCCGGGTCCGACCGGCAGGTGCTGGCCGAGGTCCTCGCCGGCCGCTGCGGCGGCCGGGTGCGACGCTCCTTCCACACCGACAGCGAACCGTCGGCCGTGCCGGGCGTCGGTGTCTTCCGGCACCTGTCCCCCGCGTTCGACGTCGTCGACGGGGACGGGCGGCCCGTCGCCCGTCTCGTCGACGACGTGACCATCGAGGCGGACGTCGCCGCGGTGCCCGGGCAGGCGGGGCGGCCCGCCCGCTCCGGGCACCGTGGCTGGTACCGCGTGCTGTGCGACGACCCGCGGCTGCTGCGCCTCGTGGAGCGGCACGCCGACCCCGACGCGTCCCTCGCGGACGTCCTGCGACCCGTCGCCGAGCTGTTCGGCGCGGCCGTCGACGTGCTGCCCGGCGCCGCGCGCGTCAACGACCCCGCGGGCGCGACCGTCGCCGTCGCGATGGCCCTGCCCGCGGGGCGCGAGCGACCGTGCGAGATCGTCACCCCGCCGCTGGTGCACGGGCACGCGCAGGCCCTGGAACGGCTGCTGGCCCCCGCGCGCGAGCTCGGGTTCACCGTGCCGCACGAGGCGGCCGTGCACCTGCACGTCGACGGCGGCCCGTACCGGCGGCCCGACGCGTTCGCGAACCTCGTGCGGCTGTTCGCGCACTGGCGCGCACCGCTGTGGGAGGCGCTCGGCACCAACCCGGCGTGCCGGCGGCTCGCACCGCTGCCCGACGACCTCGTCGACCTCGTCGAGCAGGAGCACCCCCGCACCGCCGACGGCTGGGCGCGGCTGCAGGCCGCGGCACGCGACGTCGGGCTGACCAAGTACGCCGACGTGAACCTCACGCAGCTCGTCGCCGCACGCCCCGTGCGCGACACCGTCGAGGTGCGGATCCTGCCCGGGTCGGACGACGGCCACGACGTCGTCCGGCGTGCCCGGCTCGTCGAGTCGCTGCTGCTGCGCTGCGTCGATCCCCGTCCCCTGCCCGTGCCCGGCCGCGACGCCGTCCACGACCCGCGGGCCGCGCTCCACGCGCTCGCCGCCGGAGCCGGGGTGGTCACCCGATGACCACCTGGACCACGACACCGCGCCCCGACAGCGCCGCGACACCCGTGGTGCGCCCGCTGCACGCCGCGGCCCGGCCGGCGGTCGCCGGACCGGCCGGCACCGGCACCGGCACCGGCACGACCGGACCGTCGCGCCTCGACGACGTCGTCCGCACCCACCTGCCCGGTCTGCTGCGCTACGCGACCGTCCTCACCGGTGACGGGCACACGGCCGCCGACCTCGTGCAGGAGGTGCTGCTGCGCGCGCACGTGCGCTGGACGCGCATCGGCCTCATGGAGCGGCCCGACCTGTACCTGCGGCGCATGGTGACCAACGAGCACCTGTCGTGGCGACGGCGCTGGCACGTGCGCACCGTGCACCCCTCGACCGACGCCGTCCTGGACGCGCACGCGGACCCGGCACGGGACCACGCGCACCGCGTCGTCGAGGACGACGCCATGTGGCGGCGGCTGGCCGACCTGCCGCCGCGCCAGCGCACCGTGCTCGTCCTGCGGTACTACGAGGGCCTCACCGACCCCGAGATCGCGCAGGTCCTCGGCACGTCCGCCGCGACCGTCCGCTCCCACGCCTCCCGCGCGCTGGCCACGCTGCGCGTCGCCGACCTCACCACGGAGTCCTGATGAACGAGCACCCGCGCCGCGAGCCGGCGCCCGGCACGGCCCTCGACCCGCTCGCCGAGCGGATCGCGCGGTCGCTGCGGTCCCGCGAGCCGCTGCAGCCCGACCCCGCCGTGGTCACGGCACACCTCGAGGCCGCGCTCGCCGCGCGGGACGCCGCGGGGCCGCACCGCACCGCCGCCCGCGTCCTGGCGAGCCGCGGGACGCGCATCGCCGCCGCCGGCGTGGTGACGTCGACGCTCGCCGTCGCGGGGGCCGGCGCGGCCGCGGCCGCCCACCCGTACTCGCAGATGGCGCGGACGGTCGAGCAGGTCGTGCAGGCCGTCGGCATCGACTGGACCGCGATGCCGGCGGGGTACACGCGCGAGCAGTACGACGCGTTCTGGGACGCGGGGTACACGACGCAGGACCTCGCCTCGCTCGAGTCGCTGTGGAGCACCGACGCGATCGAGACCAAGGCACGCGTGGGGCAGATGCTGCTGGACGGGCATACCCCGCCCGTCGCCCCCGGCGGCCCCGCGCAGCCCGAGGAGCCCACCTCGGACGCCCCGTGGAGCGCACTGGGCGACGCCGGGTACTCGTACGAGGACGCGCAGGCGCTCGGCGAGCTGTGGGACGTCGACGTCACCGAGGCCAAGACGCGTGCGGCACGGGTGCTCGTCGACGGCGGGACGCTGCCCGTGCCGCCGTCGGGGCCTGGAGCCTCCGGGAGCTGACCGGGCGGCGGAGCTGACCGGGCGGCGGAGCTGACCGGGCGGCGGTCAGGCGGGCTCGTCGGCCAGCCGCGCGAGCGTGGTGACCGTGCGCCAGTTGCGGGCCGTGCCACCGGGGCCTCCCCGCCCGGCGAGCCGTGCCGCGAGCCTGCTGCGCCCCAGGCCGTCCGGCAGGTACAGGTACAGCTCGCGGCCCACGGCGGCCAGCGCCTCGGGTGCGACGACCTCGACGTCCGGGACGCGGGCCGGCGCGCGGCCGGGCAGGAAGACCACGTGGTGGTGCGTCGGGTCGTCGTCGCGGTCGAGGAACGGGTTGGCGGCCAGGACCGCGTGCAGCTCGTCGCGCGTGCGGACGACGACGTCGGGGCGTGCCTCGAACGCGTCGGCGCACGCCGCGCGCAGCGTGGCCGCCACCTGCTCGGCGTCGGTGCCGTCGGCCGTCAGCAGCACGTTGCCGCTGTTGACGTACGTGCGCACGTCGCCGTACCCGGCGTCCGCGACGACGCGGCGCAGGTCGGCCATCGGCACCGTGGTCGCGCCGCCGACGTTGACGCCGCGCAGCAGTGCCACCATCACCGTCATCGTCCGCCCTCCGGGTGGTCGTCGGCGCTGCGGCCCGGCGCGCGGGTCCGCACCGCGCGACGGGTGCCGCTCAGAACAGCGTGCCCGCGCCGGACGCGACGCGCGCCTCGAGCGCCAGCAGCTCGCGCTTGCGCTCGAGGCCGCCGGAGAAGCCCGTGAGCATCCCGTCGGCGCCGATCACGCGGTGGCAGGGCACGACGATCGGCAGGTGGTTGGCGCCGTTCGCGGCGCCGACGGCGCGGGCCGTCGTGCGCGGGTCCAGGCCGACGGCGGTCGCGAGCGCCCCGTACGTCGTCGTCGTGCCGTACGGGACGGCGCGCAGACCGTCCCACACGCGTTGCCGGAACGCGCTGCCGCGGTAGCGCAGCGGCAGGTCGAAGTCGCGCAGCTCACCGGCCAGGTACGCCGTGAGCTGCCGCACCGCCTCCGCCAGCACGGGGTCGTCCGCCGGGTCGGCCCTCTCCCCCAGGTCGTCGGTCGCGGCGGACCCGTCGGCGTGCGGGAACCGCACGTCCGTCACGGCACCGTCGCTCACTCCGACCGTCACCTGCCCGAACGGCGCGGGCACCACCGCGTACGTCGTCACCACGTGCCCCATCCTCCCCCAGGACCCGCGCCCGAGGTCACGACGGCGACGCGCGCCGGGGCTGTGTGAGCCCCGGCGCGCGCCGGTGGTGGTGCTGGTGGGTGTCGGTCAGTTGGGTGCGTGGACGGTGGAGTGTGCCTGGTCCGATCCGTAGTCGCGGGTGGCGCCTCGCACGTACAGCGAGGAGGTCGTGGCTCCGGAGAAGTGCTGGGCGATGGCTCC